>ERZ808242.18-NODE-18-length-135672-cov-13.289278_pt1 | contig 135672 bp, 98 predicted proteins | sample MGYA00521244_ERZ808242 | MGnify/ENA primary metagenome ERZ808242 (study PRJEB31516, sample SAMN03275573) | gut metagenome | biome: mammalia-associated habitat; material: feces | host: Papio cynocephalus | place: Kenya | collected 2012-07-27 ... | reverse complement strand
GAGGCCTCGGGCCTCTCCAGTGAAAATATCGGGAAAATTAGGTGTCAAACTTCCGCGGATATGGTGGATGATACAAGAAGTATCGCGGCTATTGACAGAAGGCTCAGTATAAGCTTTGACTTCAAGGTCAGGCGCAAAGACCTGATTGACTTCCAGACTGTCATTCTTTAATTTTTTTCGGCAATATTTTTACAAATATATAATATTTTTTATATTTTTGCACAACAACTAAAACAGAACACGATGACATCGTCCTTTCTTAACGATCCGGCAGGCAAAAACTCCTTGACAAAAAGGGAGATATTGAGACTTTGCATTGCGCACAAGAATTCGAGCATTGCCGACTTCAGCAGGTCACTTGGGATAAGTGTACCTACAATCACCAAACTGATAGCCGAACTGATTGCGGAGAATTTCCTTCAGGATGAAGGGAAAGTAGGCACCAGCGGCGGCCGGCGGCCAAGCGTCTACGGCCTCAACCCTGATGCCGGATACTTCGTGGGCGTGGATATCGCAAGGCACCACTTCCACATCGGCATCAGCAACTTCAAGGGTGAAATCATCAATTTCATCCAGGACATAGAGTTCGTGCTCGAAGCCAACGAGCTGTCGTTCCGCACTATCTGCCGCATGGTCAAGGACGAAGTCACAAAGAGCGGCATCCCATGGATCAAGGTGCTCGGAGTGGGTGTAAGCCTCTCCGGCCGTGTAAACCCCGAGAAAGGATACAGCCTCACATACTTCGTAAGTGATGACATCCCTCTGAAGAGCATCTTCCAAAAAGAATTCAGTGTCCCTGTCACCATAGAGAACGACTCCCGTGCCATGGCATACGGAGAGTACATGACCCTCGGAGACAAGGCCGACAAGAACATGATCTTCATCAACCTCAGCTGGGGACTCGGCATGGGAATCATCACCGACGGGCGTCTCTACTACGGCAAGTCCGGATATTCCGGAGAGATCGGACACTTCCCTGCCCTCAACAATGATGTCATCTGCCGCTGCGGCAAAGTCGGCTGCCTCGAGACCGGGGCGTCAGGCTCCGCCCTGCACAGGATGATGGTCGAAGAGTTGGAAAAAGGCCATTCCTCATCGCTGCTCAAGCCGTTCTCCGAGAAGGGGGACATCGAACTTGACGAAATTCTCAAAGCCGTAGAGATGGGAGACGTGCTGGCAATCGACGGCATAGGCAAGGTCGGCGACACTTTGGGACGGGGCATAGCCGGCGTACTCAACGTGTTCAACCCTGGCCTCGTAGTGATCGGAGGCCGCCTCATCGTCGGCAAGGACTACCTCCTCCTTCCTATCAAGACGGCTGTCAACAGGCTCTGTCTGGCCAGAGTGTCTTCGGACACCTCCATAGTGCTTTCTCAGCTTGACAGGCGGGCAGCCGCAGTGGGCGACTGCATGCTCTCACGCGGCAAGGTGCTCGGCCTGTTGTAGACGATGGCGAGTTATCTTCAGATTGAGAACATCTCCAAGTCCTATGGACAGAAGGTGCTCTTTGAGCATATAGGTTTCAATGTCAATGAGGGCGACAAGATTGCGCTGGTCGCTCCGAACGGCACAGGAAAGTCAACCCTGCTGCGGATCATCGCAGGCAGGGATTCCTCCGACTCAGGAGGCAAGGTAATTTTCCTCAAAGACATCCGGATAGCCTTTTTGGAACAGGATTACGATTACGACCCGCAGCTCAGCATCAGAGAACAGATAATGCGCCACAGCAAGAAGATGCTCGAGGATTTCCATCAGGAGAACCTCGAGCTTTTTGAGCGCAAAGCCGTAGAATTCCTGACAGCATTCCGTCTCCCGGATCCGTCAAGAAAGATGGGAGAACTCTCCGGGGGCGAGGTTAAGAGGGTGGCGCTCAGCGAAATGCTGGCATCAGAAGCGGATTTCCTGATAATGGACGAGCCCACCAACCACCTGGACATCGAAGCCGTGGAGTTTCTCGAAGGATACCTCAAGAAAAGCCGCTGCACACTGCTGATGGTGACCCACGACAGGTATTTTCTGGACAGGGTCTGCAATATCGTGATGGAGCTTGACCACGGGGCCGTATATAGTTACAGAGGTGACTATCAGAACTATCTGGAGAAGAGGGAGAGCCGCATAGCCTCATACAACGCGGAGACTGACAAGGTTCGTAACCTGCTCCGCAGAGAACTGGAATGGATACATGCCACTCCCTGCGCACGCTCCGGCAAAGCCAAATACAGGATCAACGCGTTCCATGAACTCTCCGACAGGGCATCGCAGACATACAGCACCAAGAGCATAAGCCTCGAAGGCGTAGGCGAGGCCTCCAGACTCGGAAGCAAGATCATCAACTGCAAGGGGGTCGATTACATCTGGGAGGGAAAATATCTTCTTAAGGACTTCAGCTACAACTTCCAACGTTTCGACAAAGTCGGCATCGTGGGGCGCAACGGCATAGGAAAATCCACATTCCTGGGCCTGCTCACCGGCGAAATCGAACCCACGGCAGGTATCATAGACCGGGGAGAGTCGCTTGTAACAGGTTATTACAGACAGAGCGGCATACAGTTCAACGATGACGACACGGTGCTGGACATAGTGGGCGACACCAGACTGCTCGGGCGCTTCCTTTTCCCGCACGACATGCTGACCACCAAGGTCTCCAGACTGTCCGGCGGCGAAAAGCGGAGACTCTACCTGCTGACCATCCTGATGCGCAACCCTAACCTGCTCATCCTCGACGAGCCGACCAATGATCTGGACATTGTCACCCTGAACCTGCTTGAGGAATACCTCACTGAATACAACGGCAGTCTGATAGTCGTCAGCCACGACAGACACTTCCTCGACAGGGTCGTGAGCCATCTGCTCGTATTCTGCGGTGAGGGACAGGTCAAGGACTTCATCGGAAGTTTCAGCGAATACCGCGCCTATATAAAAGACTACGAGGCAGCACGCAAAAGCGCAGAAGCACCCAAGAAGAAAGAGGTCAGGCCTGAAGTTCCCAATACGAACGCCCAAGACAAGCCGAAAAAGCTCAGTTTCAAGGAAAAACGAGAACTTGAGGAGATAGAGAGGAGACTTCCGCAACTGGAAGAGGAGAAAGCCTCACTTGAGACACGTATGAGTTCCGGACAGATGCCTTATGAGGAACTGCAAAGAAGCTCCTCCAGAATGGAAGAGCTTCTCGCTGAAATCGACTCTCTGGAGACCCGCTGGCTGGAACTCCAGGGATAAAGGCCTTATTCAGGCTTATATGAATCCTTGAGTGAGACCGTCTTGTTGAAGACAGGGGCCTCAGCCGTGGAATCCTTGTCCTTGATATAGTATCCGGTGCGTTCAAACTGAACGGCGATTCCGGAAGCATCGTCAAGCAGGGCCGGTTCCGCAAGCCCGCTTCCCACAACGAGAGACTCTGGATTGAGGAAGTCCTTATAATCCTTATCCTCAGGCACTTGACTCATGTCGGCAAGGGTAAACAGGCGATCGTAGTTGCGGAGCACTATAGGCTTGGCGTAATCGCATGACACCCAATGGATGGTTCCCTTGACGCTTCTCCACTCTCCGCCACCGGGACGGGTTGACGGGTCATAGCTGCATTCCAGCTCCACAACATTGCCGTCCGGGTCCTTTATCACCTTGTCGCACTTGATGATATAGGTATACTTGAGGCGGACTTCGCCGTCAGGCTTCAGACGGAAGAACTTGTGCGGAGCATCCTCCATGAAGTCCGCCCTGTCTATCCAGAGTTCTCCGGTGAACGGTACCTTGCGTGAGGCCCCTTCCGGCTCGGCAGGATTGAGCGGACAGTCAAACCACTCGACCTTGCCAGCAGGCCAGTTGGTCAAAGTGACCTTCACAGGATCCTGCACAACCATATAGCGGTTGGCCCTGGCATTGAGGTCCTGGCGGACACACCACTCCAAGAGCTGGATGTCCATCAGTTGGTCGCGCTTCGACACGCCTATCTTCTCGCAGAACATCTTCAGCGCCTCCGGAGTGTAGCCCCTGCGGCGCACGCCGCAGAGCGTCGGCATCCGAGGGTCGTCCCAACCGGACACAAGACCCTTCTGGACAAGTTCCAGAAGCTTGCGCTTCGACATGAGGGTATAGGTGAGGTTGAGGCGGGCGAACTCGTACTGGTGTGACGGCCATATTCCCAAAGTCTTTATGAACCAGTCATACAGAGGCCTGTGCACGTCAAATTCAAGAGTGCAGATTGAATGGGTGATATGCTCTATGGAGTCGCACTGCCCGTGGGTGTAGTCATACATAGGATAGATGCACCATTTGTCGCCGGTACGGTGATGGGATGCATGCTTGATGCGGTACATCAGAGGGTCGCGCATCATCATGTTGGGATGGGCCATGTCTATCTTGGCCCGGAGCACCTTCTCCCCGTCAGCGTACTTGCCGTCGCGCATCTCCCTGAACAGACGCAGATTCTCCTCCACGGAACGGTTGCGCCACGGGCTGTCCTTGCCCGGAGTGTCCACTGTACCGCGACCCTTGGAGATCTCCTCCTGGGTCTGGTCGTCCACATAAGCAAGTCCTCTTTTTATCATCTCCTCGGCCCACTCGTAGAGCTGGTCGAAATAGTCGGAAGCATAGCACTCCTTCTCCCATTTGAAGCCGAGCCACTTGATGTCCTCCTTGATGGAATCCACGTACTCGACATCTTCCTTGACAGGATTGGTGTCGTCATAGCGGAGATTGGTCTTCCCGCCGTATTTCTGGGCAAGTCCGAAGTTGATGCACAAGGACTTCGCATGTCCGAGATGCAGATAACCGTTCGGCTCCGGAGGGAAACGGGTGAGTATGCTGTCCACCTTCCCGGTACGGAGGTCATCCTCTATGATTTCCTCAAGGAAATTCAGCTTCTTTTCTTCTTCCATAGATGCAAAATGTTTGAACTCGCAAATTTAGAAATTAATTTTGTACATTTGAACTATCTATAAAAAAGTTACAACAGATGAAAATAAGTCTCGAAAAGACACAGACAAACCTTTTCTGCTCAAGCAAGTGGTGGGGCAATCCGGATCTCCCGCCGGATGCAGAATACCCCATGATGAAAGTGACCATGGACGGGGAGGAATGCGAATACCCGCTGACTTTCATCTGCCAGGTGGACTGCGAGGACATAGGCCCGCTTGACAAAGAAGGCCTGCTTCCACGCGAAGGAATGCTCTATTTCTTCGCCGCGATAGACGACTTCAACGGATATGAGTCCCCCGAGCATTTCCCTCAGGGGCGCTGGCCGGCAAAAGCGGTCAGGGTGAAGTACGCGAAAAGCATCAACATGGAGACATTCAACAGCTGCATGCTGGTGGACGAAGAGGATAACGACCTCGCAGAGGAGGCGCTCAAGATGACATTCGCTGAGGGGAAAGGTGCACTGAGCCTGCTGGGCGGAGACTGCCCCGAGGAAGGCTGCATCAGCCTGCTGCACCTCGATACCGATGATGTGGCCGGACTGCGTTTCCCGGACGGGACAGGCTTCGACATCTTGATCAAGGAGAGCGACCTGCGCTTCGGCAACTGGAAAAAGGCTTTCGGCTACTTGGAATAAAATGAGCTTCAATCTGTTCCTTCTGGCGATGAGCCTGACTGCGGTCGTGGTTTTCTTTGCACTGTACCATGTAGATGCCGGGTACGGCAAATTCTACTCGCGCAGCTGGGGCCCGGCGGTGGACAACCGTCTCGGATGGGTACTGATGGAGTCCCCCGTATTCGTGGCAATGCTCCTGCTCTGGCTGTTCTCGGAAAGACGGACAGATCCGGTGAGGCTGGCGTTCCTGCTCATTTTCGAGCTGCACTACTTCCAGCGGTCGTTCATCTTCCCCCTGCTCATCAAAGGCCGTAGCAAGATGCCTCTCAGCATCATCGCGATGGGGGTTCTGTTCAACACCCTGAATGCGCTGATGCAGGGAGGATGGATTTTCTACATCTCTCCTGTCGAGATGTACCCGCTGTCCTGGTTCGCCGATCCGAGGTTCATCTGCGGGACTCTGCTGTTTGCCTCTGGAATGTTTGTCAACATCCAGTCTGACAGCATCATACGCCATCTGCGCAAGCCCGGGGACAACAGGCACTATCTCCCCAAAGGCGGCATGTTCCGCTATGTGACTTCGGCCAATTATCTCGGTGAGCTGATGGAGTGGACAGGCTTCGCCATCCTCACCTGGTCATGGTCCGGAGCGGTGTTCGCCCTGTGGACATTCGCCAATCTCTGCCCGCGGGCCGCAAGAATCTACGGACGCTACAGGGCAGAGTTCGGAGACGAGCTCGACACAAGAAAAGTAAAACGCCTCATACCTTTTATATACTGATGGAATCAAAGATCTTCACACCCTGCAAGATAGGCCCCGTGACCCTGCGAAACAGGGTCATACGTTCCGCCGCTTTCGAGAACATGGCCTACGGCAACCGCCCCTCACAGGACCTGTACGACTATCATGTGGCCGTAGCGCGCGGCGGAGTCGGGATGACGACTGTAGCCTACGCCGCAGTTGCACGATCCGGCCTGTCTTTCGACGGACAGCTCTGGATGAGGGAGGAGATAGTCCCGGAGCTGCGGCGGCTCACGGATGCCGTCCATGCGCAGGGGGCAAAGGCCTCGATACAGCTCGGGCACTGTGGCAACATGACGCATTTCTATACCTGCGGATGTCTGCCTGTGGGAGCATCGGGAGGCTTCAATCTCTACTCCCCCACTTTCGTGAGAGCCCTTAAACGCGATGAGATACTTGCTCTTGTGGAGGACTTCGGCAAGGCCGTAAACCTCGCCAGAGAAGCGGGGTTCGACTGTGTGGAAATCCACGCCGGACACGGATACCTCATCAGCCAGTTCCTCTCCCCTTACACCAACCGCCGCCACGATGAATTCGGAGGGAGCCTGGAAAACAGGATGAGATTCATGCGTCTCGTGATAAAAAAGGTGATGGAAGCGGCAGGAGACGACCTCGGAGTAATAGTGAAGGTGAACATGCACGACGGCTTCAAGGCCGGGATGCAGACGGAAGAATGCCTGGAGGTGGCACGCGAACTTGAAAGGCTCGGAGTGCACGCCCTGGTGCTCTCGGCAGGCTTTGTCAGCAAAGCCCCGATGGAAGTGATGCGCGGGGCGATGCCGCTCAAGACCCTCGCCCACTATATGGACCCTTGGAAATTCTGGTGGCTCAAGGCCGGTCTCGCGCTGGCCGGCAGGAAGATGATCCCTACTGTACCATACAAAGAAGCATATTTCCTCGATGACGCCAAAGTGTTCCGTGCCGCGCTGAAAATGCCGCTCATCTATGTGGGAGGCATCAACAGCCGCAGTTCCATGGAGACGGTGCTTGGAGAAGGGTTCCTCGCAGTGCAGGTGGCGCGCGCCCTTGTGCATGACACGGACTTTGTCAACAAGCTGAAGAGCGGAGAGATAGAGTGCAGCGGTTGCGGCCACTCCAACTACTGCATAGGCCGCATGTACACTCTGGAGATGAGGTGCCACTGCAAAACTCCGGATCTCCCCGCCAAACTTGAGAAAGAAGTCGAGAAAGCGGAGGGAATGTGGAGATGAGCGGAAGAATCATCATAACAGGTGCCAGCGGATGCATGGGCTCAGCGGCCACAAGAGCCTTGGCGGCCAAGGGTATACCGGTCGTGATGGCCTGCCGCAACCTCTCAAAAGCGCGGAAAGTCCGGGAAGACATCTTGGAGGAGATTCCGTCTGCCGATCTTGAAATCAGAGAGTTGCACCTTAACTCGTTCAAGTCCGTCAGGGCTTTTGCGGATTCGTTCGGAGACGAGAAAGTCTCGGGGCTGTTCAACAACGCCGGCACGATGCCGCGACGCTTCTCCCTCTCTGAAGACGGCTACGAACTCACTCTTGCGGTCAATTATCTGGGCCCTTGGCTGCTGACACATCTCATGATGCCCCACATGATGGAAGATGCCTCGATCGTGAACATGGTATCAATATCGACTTATTCTGCGCATATAAGCAAGAGTTTCCCTCATGAGGGGGCAAATGGATTCCATCAGCTGAGCGCATACTCCGAATCCAAACTGGCTCTGACGTATTTTACCATCATGCTGGTCACACGCTGCACCCAGAGAGTCAACGCAGCCGATCCGGGCATCGTGGACACGGACATAATACGGCTCGACAGGTGGTTCGATCCGCTTACAGACTTGATATTCAGGCCTTTTTGTAAAAGTCCCAAGCAAGGGGCCGCGCCGGCCGTATCGGCACTGCTCTCCTCGGAGAGAGGAAAACTGTTCTCCGGACACAGTTTCAAGGACTTTCCGGACAGGTTCACCCGCGATTCTGCCGCCATACAGAGGATATGGGACAGGACCGAAGAAGAATTGAAAGATTGGCTATGAGAAGAATCCTTACCATAATTTTGGCCTGCGCCCTTTGTCAGACCACGCTGCAGTCCCAAGAAGTCATAGGGACATACCGGCTTTCACGCGATGAAGACGGTTGGTATTGCCACAATGTGGTGGCCACGGAATTCAAAGGCATGCTCTATGCGCAGTGGCAATGCTCAGACAAGGACGAGGATGCGCCTGACACACGGATTTACTATTCCTGTTCAGAAGACGGCAGACATTGGAGCGTACCGGAGAAATTGGATATAAGTCTGGACAGCGTGAGGTTCATCTCCAACGGAGGCTGGTGGAGCGGCAGGGACTCTCTTCTGTGCTTTATCAATGTGGCGAAACTTGACGGGAGCAGAGCATGCCTGTATGTCAAATCGGGAGACGGCAAGAAATGGACTTCCCCGCGTCCAGTGACAGACAGCGCCGGACTTCCTGTCCAGGGAATCATAGAGCAGGACACAAGAAGTCTGCCTGACGGGAGGATACTTACAGCATTCCACATAGGTGCGGGGATGATATGCACCCCATATTTCACCGATGACCCTACTGCCGAAAGCGGATGGCGGGCAGGGACAATGCCACATCTGCCTTACGAGGGCAAAAGTACAAGCCGGGAGATAGAGCCTTCGTGGTATCTTGATGGAAACGGAGAAATCGTGATGATCTTCCGGGATCAGGCCGGAAGTTTCCGCAAGCTCCGCTCTATAAGCAGAGACCGGGGCGAAACTTGGACACTTCCGGAACTCACTGAGATAGAGGACTCACGTTCAAAACAGTCAGCCGGAAATCTTCCTGACGGACGGCCATTCATGGTCTGGAACCCTTCGGAATCAAAAGACAGGCTGCCTCTGGCTCTCGCCATAAAGAACGGCGGACTTTGGGAGCGCTACGAATTGCGTGGAGAAGAAGATCTCGCACCGATGAGACACGAAGGCCTATATAAGCGCAGAGGTTACAGCTACCCCAAGACCTTTGTATGGAACAACATCCTGGTGATAGGCTATGCGGAAAACAAAGAAGACGCCTGCGTGACACTTGTCCGTATACGCAATAAATGATTAACTTTGCACCGGCACAAAAAACAGAAAACAATGATCAGATCCATGACCGGCTACGGCAAGGCTGAGGCCTTGTTGGAAAGTGGTAAAATCACAATCGAGATAAGAACCCTCAATGGCAAGACAGCCGACATAGGGCTCAAGACGCAACTCCTTCCTAAGGACAAGGAACTTGAACTTCGTTCCCGAATCGCAGCAAGACTGGTCAGGGGCACTATAGACGTGTTCCTGACTTATGAGCCTAATTCTTCGGAAAGCATGAGGCAAATAGATATGGAGGCAGCTCGCGCTTACATAGCACAGACCTCCATCCTCGCAAGGGAGATGGGTGTCCAATACAGCCCCACCAATACGGCCGTCCTGCTCAATGCGGTGCTTGGCCTGCCGAATCTTACCGATACAAAGAAGGCGGATGTCATAACGGAAGAGAACTGGCCGGCGGTAAGCGATGCGTTTGACCGCTGCCTTGAAATCGTGGACGAGTACCGTGTCCACGAAGGGGAGGCCCTCTACAAAGATGTAACTTCGAGAGTCTCAAAGATTCTGGATCTTTATGGAGAGGTGGAGTCTCATGAGAAGGAGAGGCTCGATGCCGTGAGGAACCGCATACTCAAGGCGGCAGAAGATCTGAAAGTCAAACTTGACAGCGAACGCTTCGAGCAGGAGATGATATTTTACCTTGAGAAGCTGGACATAAATGAAGAGAAAGTCCGCCTGCGTCAGCACTGCAAGTACTTCATGGATACTATAGACTCCGAGACTTTTCCAGGAAAGAAACTCGGATTCATCATCCAGGAAATGGGCAGGGAGATCAACACCACAGGCTCAAAGGCGAACCATGCTGAGATACAAAAGCTCGTCGTTCAGATGAAAGACGAGCTTGAAAAGATACGGGAGCAGTCGATGAATATACTCTGAGACTTCCCTATTCGGTTTTTGAAGCTGCGGCAACTTTCGGTGCCGCGGCTTTTTCGTTCTTGCCGGATTTCTTCTTGACGATGTCTGCCACTGACTTCTCGAACTCCTGCTCGCTTATCATGCTGCATGTCCCGTTGAATTGGGCGCCCATCTCAACTTGAAGTTTGTTGATGTGGATGCTGCCGGATACGGAGGCAAGGCTTTTGACAGAGAGAGTGTCCTTGACATAGACTTCCCCCTCGATCTTTCCCCAGAGGTCAAGGTTTGAACAGAGGATATTGCCGGATATGACCGCCGTTTCCCCGATTACGATCTTGCCTTCGGAGAACACGGTGCCTGATACCTCTCCGTCTACCCGTATGTCGGTCGATGATACGATATCGCCTGTTATGGCGGCGCCTCTGGATATTCGGGTCACGTCATTGACATTGACGGACATGTCTGAAGATTTCTGCATAATATCTGTGTTTTTAAACAAGCCCTTTCCCATGGCAGTTCTTGTATTTCTTGCCGCTGCCGCACGGGCAAGGGTCATTGCGTCCTATTGTCTTGTCGACTTTGATCGGGGTGCGTGCCTTCTGCTCCGCGTTGGTGGCCAGATCGCTTCTGCCCGCCTGCATCTTGCTCATGTCCGGGCTCTGCTGCACCGCACGTTGAGGACGTTGCGGCTGGTCCGGAGTCTCCCTCAGCGGGACATACGCCTTGAAGAGGAATGACAGCACATCCTTGTTGAGGGTCTCAAGCATTGAGGCGAAGAGGTTGTAGCTCTCAAGCTTATATACCACAACCGGGTCTTTCTGCTCGTATGAGGCGTTCTGCACGCTCTGTTTGAGGTCGTCCATCTCGCGCAGGTGCTCTTTCCAATGCTCGTCTATCTGGTAGAGTATGATGTTCTTGCTGAGAGTCTTGGCAATCTCGCGTCCGTCGGAGTTGTAGGCTTTCTCGAGGTTGACACTGAGCCCGATCTGCTTGATGCCGTCGGAGACAGGGATGGCTATGTTCTGGTAGAGTTTGCCCTGTTTCTCATAGACTTCCTTGACGATAGGGTAGAGTTTTTCAACGAGGGTGTCCATGCGGCGCTTGTAGACTTCCATCATGTGCTCTGTAAGTCTGTCCTCGAGTTCCTCGCGTTTGGCTTTCTCATAGAATGCGGCATCGAAACCGGTGTCTATTGAATACATGGCCATGAGGGCCACCTCGAAGTCCTCGAACGGGAGGTGGCGGTTCTTCTCCACGAAAAGGGTGGCTGCATCGAGCATCATGTTGCGCAGGTCGATCTCTATCTTGTCTCCGCTGATGGCATTGCGGCGGCGTGCGTAGATGGCCTCCCTCTGGTAGTTCATGACGTCATCGTATTCGAGGAGGCGCTTGCGGATGCCGAAGTTATTCTCTTCGACCTTGCGCTGCGCGTTCTCGACAGCCTTGGAGAGCATGTTGTTCTCGAGGGCCTCGTCATCGGCCATGCCTAGCCTGTCCACCATGCCGGCTATCCTCTCTGAGCCGAACAGACGCATGAGCTTGTCCTCAAGGGAGAGGTAGAATGTTGATGAGCCCGGATCTCCCTGTCGCCCCGCACGTCCACGGAGCTGGCGGTCAACACGGCGGGAATCGTGCCTCTCCGTGCCGATGATGGCGAGTCCGCCGGCCGCTTTGACCTCGGGAGAGAGCTTGATGTCGGTACCGCGTCCCGCCATGTTGGTGGCGATGGTGACGGTGGAACTCTGGCCTGCCTGGGCCACGATCTCGGCCTCGCGGGCATGCTCCTTGGCATTGAGCACATTGTGACGTATCCCCCTCATCCGGAGCATACGGCTCAGGAGTTCTGAAGTCTCCACGTCCGTGGTACCTACAAGCACCGGACGTCCCTCGGAGGTGAGTTTTACGATGCGCTCGATCACGGCGTTGTACTTGGCCTTCTTGGTCTTGTATATCAGGTCGTTCTGGTCGTCGCGGATGACAGGACGGTTGGTCGGGATGACCATCACGTCCAGCTTGTATATGCTCCAGAACTCGCCCGCCTCGGTCTCGGCCGTACCGGTCATGCCGGCGAGCTTGTGGTACATGCGGAAGTAGTTCTGGAGGGTGATGGTGGCGAATGTCTGAGTGGCGCCCTCGACTTTGACGTTCTCCTTGGCCTCCACGGCCTGATGCAGTCCGTCGCTCCAGCGACGCCCTTCCATGATACGGCCGGTGGACTCGTCCACAATCTTGACCTGTCCGTCCATTATCACATAGTCCACATCCTTCTCGAACATCGTGTAGGCCTTCAGCAACTGAATCACCGTGTGCACGCGCTCGCTCTTGAGGGAGAACTCGGACATCAGGGCGTCCTTTTTCTGCTGTTTCTCCTGGAGCGGGAGGTCTGAATGCTCGATTTCGGCTGTCTGTGAACCTACGTCAGGGAGCACGAAGAAGTCATCGTTGCCGACGGCGCTGGCAAGCACCTCATGCCCCTTGTCGGTCATGTCCACGGAGTGGAGCTGCTCGTTGATGACAAAATACAGTGGATCCGTCACGACAGGCATCTCCCTCTCGTTGTCCTGCATATAGTAGTTCTCCGCTTTCTGGAGGAGGACTTTCATGCCCGGCTCGGAAAGGAACTTGATAAGAGGGGCGTACTTCGGCAGTCCCTTGTGGGCGCGCAGCAGGAGTTTGCCTCCCTCGTTCTCATCGCCCTCCGCTATTTTCTTTCGGGCTTCGTTGAGCACCTGGTTGACAAGGGTGCGCTGCGCCTGATAGAGTTTCTCGACAAATGGCTTGAACTCCATGAACTGCGCCTCGTCGGCATCATTGCGCTGGATCGGGCCGGAGATGATAAGAGGAGTACGTGCGTCGTCGATGAGCACTGAGTCCACCTCATCGACGATGGCATAGTGGTGCTTGCGCTGCACCAGATCCTCCTGGACCACAGCCATGTTGTCACGCAGATAGTCGAAACCGAATTCGTTGTTGGTTCCGAAAGTGATGTCGCAGTTGTAGGCCTTGCGCCTTGCATCCGAGTTAGGCTGGTGCTTGTCGATGCAGTCTACTGACAGGCCGTGGAACATGTACAGAGGTCCCATCCATTCGGAGTCACGCTTGGAAAGGTAGTCGTTGACTGTGACCATGTGTACGCCCTTGCCCGCGAGGGCGTTGAGGAACACCGGAAGCGTCGCTACGAGGGTCTTGCCCTCACCGGTGGCCATCTCGGCGATTTTCCCCTGATGCAGGGCGATGCCTCCTATGAGCTGCACGTCGTAATGCACCATGTCCCAGGTGATCTCGTTGCCGCCGGCTACCCAGTGATTGTGGTAGATTGCGTTGTCGCCGTCTATGGTGACGAAGTCGTGGCTCACGGAGAGGTCTTTGTCGAACTGCGTGGCAGTTACCACCACGGACTCGTTTTCCTTGAAGCGACGGGCTGTGGACTTCATTATGGCGAAAGCCTCGGGGAGCATCTCGTTGAGGCTCTTCTCGATGGCTTCGTCCTCATCTTTGACGAGCTTGTCCGATTCGTCGGCGAGTTTCTCCTTTTCCGAGACGGGTATGTCCTTGTTGAGTTCTTCTTTGATCTGTGCTATGCGGTTCTCGAACGGGGCCTCCACTTCTGACAGCTTGTGGCGAAGGGCCGCCGAACGTGCGCGGAGTTCATCGTTGGACAGGGCGTCAATCTCCGGATAGACCGCAAGGATCTTCTGCAGGATCGGCTTGACCGCCTTGTAGTCGCGGTCGGCCTTGGAGCCGAACACTTTTCCTATTACTGAAGCAAATGACATTCTTCTAAAAATTATTAAATCTCACAAATATAACTATATTTGTCCTTTCAACAAAATCGATAACCAATGAATCATCACGTTATGTCCATCGTGGCTGCGGCGCTTCTCCTTGCGGGATGCGGCGGCAACACCTCCCCACGTTCGGAGGAGGACTTCAATTTCGGATGGAAATTCTCCCTTGGGGATGACCCGTCCTGGTCTGAGACTGCATACGACGATGCGGCATGGAGACAGCTCCACCTGCCGCACGACTGGTCAGTGGAAGGTGAATTTTCCAAGGATAACCCGTCCACCCCGAGCGGCGGTGCCCTCCCGGGCGGAACCGGATGGTACCGCAAGACTTTCGTCCTTCCGGAACTTTCAGGAGATGAACGTTACAGCATCGAGTTCGACGGAGTCTTCATGAACAGCACAGTCTACATCAACGGGCACGCCCTCGGGACACGCCCGTACGGCTACAGTTCTTTCTGTTATGACCTCACGCCGTATCTGCAGGCAGGTGAAAACCTCATCGCGGTGCGCTGCGACAATGCCGAGCAGCCGAACTCAAGGTGGTATGCCGGATGCGGCATCTACCGCAATGTGAGGCTCGTGCGCACTTCGGACACCCATGTGGCATACAACGGTGACTTCGTGACGACCCCTGTCGCGGGTGACAGGAGTCTCGTACGGGTGCAGACAGACATCGAAAGTCCGGAGACATCGGGGCTGAAAGTCAGATACCGGATCCTCGACCACAGCGGGCGAGGGATAGCATCGGCATGGGGAACCTGTGCTGACGGCACTGCCGGCGGCGAGCTCGAGCTCCGCGGAACGAGGCTCTGGAGTCCGGACAGCCCTTATCTTTATACGCTCAGGACCGAGCTGTATAGTGGAGATGTTCTCAAGGACATCCATGATACCCGTTTCGGAGTGCGGAGCATCAGTTGGGACAAGGACAAGGGGTTCTTCATCAACGGGGAGAATGTCAAGATGCTCGGTGTGTGCATGCATCATGACATGGGCTGCATCGGCACGGCCGTACATCGCCGTGCGCTTGAACGCCAGCTCGAAAAACTCAAGAGCATGGGAGTCAATGCGATCCGTACCTCGCACAACCCTCCTGCCCCTGAACTGCTGGATCTGTGCGACGAGATGGGATTCCTTGTGATGGACGAGGCGATGGACATGTGGCGCAAGCGCAAGACCCGCTACGACTATGCACGCTTTTTCGACGAGTGGCACAAGGCCGATGTCCAGGATTTCATAAGGCGCGACCGCAACCACCCGAGCGTGGTCATGTGGAGCATAGGCAACGAGATCCTTGAGCAGAGCGATTCCAAGAGCGACCTTATCGAGAATCTCAGTGCCGAGGAGGCCAACACCCTGCTCAATTTCATTCACTCCCTCGGACAGAGCGACTCCAGTGAAAACAACCCCAACATCCTGCTGACAAGGCATCTGGCCGGTTTGGTACGGGAACTCGACACCACGAGAGCCATCACCGCCGGATGCAACGGGGTCTGGCCGGGCAACAATCTTCTGCGCAGCGGGGCGCTTGACGTGTATGGCTTCAACTACCATCCGCATCTTTATGACTCCTGCCGCGTATGGTTCCCGGACAAGCCTCTGATCGGCTCGGAGACAGCATCGGCCCTCAACAGCCGCGGAGTATATTATCAGCCTTCCACCCGTGTGCAGAAACTGCTGGGCAAGGACTGGGCTCCGGGACAGGAGGAAGATCACCAGTGCACGGCATACGATGTGAGCAGCGCCCCTTGGGCCAACACTGCCACGGAAGCGTGGGTTGCGGTGCGTGACAGGGACTATGTGGCGGGGACATTCCTCTGGACAGGTTTCGACTATCTCGGAGAGCCTACCCCTTACGGATGGCCGTCGAGGAGTTCATATTTCGGGGTGTTCGATCTGGCAGGATTCCCTAAGGACAGCTACTGGCTGTACAAGTCCGAGTGGACGGACGAGACCACACTGCACCTCTTTCCTCATTGGAATTGGTCAGAGGGTGACAAGGTGGACATCTGGGCCTATTACAACAATGCGGATGAGGTAGAACTCCTCGTCAACGGCAAGTCGCTGGGCAGACGCTCAAAGACAAAGGATGTCCTCCACGCGGAATGGCTTTCCGTACCTTTCGAGGCGGGCAAGATCGAGGCTGTATCCTACAAAGACGGCAAGGAGGTCGCACGTGACGCACGTTACACCACCGGGCCGGCGGTGTCGCTCAAGCTCACAGCCGACCGGGATGTGATTTCTGCGGACGGGTACGATCTCTCTTTCGTTACGGTGGAAGCGCTTGATGCCAACGGACGGGAGGTCCCGACGGCTGACGACATGCTGACATTCAGCGTAGACGGGGCCGGGGAACTCTTCGGAGTGGACAACGGCAATGCGGCTGACACACTCTCGCTCAAAGGCTCACGCAAGGCCCTGTTCTCGGGCAAGGCTCTTGCCGTGATACGCTCCAAGAAGGGGGAAAAGGGCAGCGCAACCCTTACTGTCAGCGCCCCTTACGGGACGGTGAAGCTCAACATAAAGGCCGAGTAATCCGGTCACGGAATTTTTGTACCTTTGCGGCGGATATGGGTACTATACGTCAGTGGTTCAAAAATGCGCGTTCGCTCTCCCTTGTGCAGAGCCTTACGCCGGCCATTCTGGCCGTGGTGATGGCTGCCGGATATGGCGGATTCAGCATATTTCCGGCGCTATGTGCCGTAGCGGGGGTGGCCTGCGCCCATCTTGCCATGAATCTTGCCGATGACTGGTTTGACTACAAGTCGGACATGATGGGAGACAGGCAGAGGGTGATACGCAAGGGATTCCGGGCCATGACAGTCAAGTACCCCTATCTGACAGATGGTAGCGAGTCATTGCGGAGCCTGGGGACAGCCATAGCCTCGTTCAGTGGGGCGGCCTGCGCCTTTGGAGCTGTCGTGTTCGCTGTCCGCACCAGTCAAAACGGTTTTTGCAGCCCCCAGGGCAGCTGGTGGATCGTGGCCATAGTCTGCGTCACGGCGTTTCTGGGGGCATTCTATTCCGCTCCTCCGCTCAAACTCGGTTTTCATGGTCTCGGGGAGATTGTAATAGGAGTGATTTTCGGCCCCCTGCTGATGATGGGTGTTTTCTATTCCGCTGCCGGGCAGATGGCGGCGGAGATCGTGTGGATATCCGTTCCTGTAGGACTGCTTGTCCTGAATATCTTGTATACGCACAGTCTGATAGAGAAAGCCGGAGATGCGGAGAGCGGCAAGATGACTCTAGCGCTTCTGCTCGGCTCTGACCGGGCCGGACTTGTCATGGCCTATATCGTGAATCTTCTGCCGTTCGTGATGATCGCCGTTGCCGTATGTCTCGGTGCTCTTCACCCGCTCTACCTGTTGTCTCTGGCGGTGCTTCCGCGGGCGCTCTGGCTTTGCAGCTCGCTCAGGGGCTTCGTCTCCGGCCATCAGGAGGTGCCGGGCAGTCCGCCATTCTGGCTTGGCCCGATGATGAAATGGGGGCCGGTGAGGGAAGCTGGGGTTGACTGGTTTCTGATGCGGTGGCTGACGGCGCGCAATACGCTGAGCGGATTCTGCATCATGGTCTCTGTCGCTAAAGTGATACTTCTAATCATATCATAATGAATCCATTCGGTCAATTTATATATCTGGGATGCTGGTGGGCGCGAGCAGTCCTCGGACGCCGCAAGCCGCTTCAGAGCGTCATTTTCATCTCCGACAGGTGCAACCTCAGCTGCAAGCACTGCAGCGTCTACAACCACACGGCTCCTGTGGACAAGAGTTATGCCCGGATCAAAGAAGAACTTGAATACTGTCACTCGCTCGGTTCCCGCTTCATTGATTTTGAGGGAGGGGAGCCTTTCCTTTGGCGTGACGGGGACAGGACTGTCAACGATCTGTGCCGCCTTGCCCGCTCCATCGGATTCTTCTCATGCACCATCACCACTAACGCGCAGATGCCTTTCGACGGGAGTGTCGCGGACAGCATCTGGGTGTCGATGGACGGGATAGGAGAATATCACGACAGAGTCCGGGGCAATGGAGCTTTTGAGCGTCTGGAGAAAAACGTGGCAGTCTGCGGCTGCAAGGCCCTCAGTGCCAACATGGCTATAAACACCCTGAACTGTGATTCTGTAGCTGCGGCGATAGAATATGTGGCGGCAAGCCCGTATTTCAAATGCATATCCCTTAACTTTCATACCCCGTTCCCAGGCACAGAGTATCTGGAGGTTCCGCACGAAAAAAGAGTCGAGATCATAGACATGATACTCGACTACAAAAAACGCGGTTACCCGATCATGAACTCCCGCAGCGGCCTGTCCAAGATGAAAGACAACAACTTCCGCAAGTGCTGCTGGATGACCAACTTCATCTTCTCCGACGGCACCCGCAAGCCTCAGTGCATCGGCGCTGAACAGGGCATCTGTCCGAAATGCGGATTCTGTATGGCCGGAGAGGAATCAGCCGTGATGCAGCTCCGCCCGGACACTATCCTTGCCGGCCTGAAGCTGAGAGTATGAAAAGAACGGTCCTGACTTGAAGTCAGGACCGTTTTTAAATTTTGTCACTTCGCTCCGCCGCGCCAGAGAGCGGACATCTCTTCTAGAGTTTTGCCCTTTGTCTCGGGAACCATCTTCCCGACGAAGACAGCGGCAAGGAGGCAGATCACACAATACATTCCGTAGGTGAACGCGGGACTCCAACTGTAGAGCGGCACGAAAGTGGAGCTGACGATAAAGTTGGACACCCACTGGAAAGCCACGGCGATAGCCACTGCGGCCCCACGGATTGTATTAGGGAATATTTCAGAAATGAGCACCCAGCATATAGGGCCCCAGCTGAACATGAACGATGCCGAGTATATCATTATGCTTATCACGCCGATCACTCCCGGGAGCGATGGGGAGACAGCCGACAGCGTGACACCCAAAGCCCCGAGAGCCATACCGAGGGAGCCGATTATAAGAAGCGGCTTGCGCCCGATCTTCTCCACCGTGAATATGGCCACAAGCGTGAACGTGATGTTGACGATACCCATGAGGACGGTCTGCGTCATCGGATTACCCATGCCCATGGATTCAAAAATACGCGGAGCATAGTAAAGGACGGCATTGATGCCCACAAATTGCTGGAACACGCTCAGCATTATGCCGACGAATATGACAACCCAGCCATATGAGAGCAGTTTTTCCCTCTTGACAGATACGGTATTCTTGATGTCCGCGAGGATTTCCCCTGCCTTCTGCGCACCATTGACCTTGGTCAGCACCTCCAGAGCTTTGTCATCCTGTCCGCTCATCGCCAGATAGCGCGGAGTCTCCGGCACAAGGAGTATGAGCAGGGTGAAAAGTCCGGCAGGGACACATTCAGAGCCGAACATCAGCCTCCATCCAGTCGTGACGCTCCAGTTGGCATCAGCCTGCAGGGCATCGGCGTTTATTATGCGGTTGAGTCCCTCCGCAAGAGATTCCATCTTCGGAGCGATGTGATCCCCGAGTATGACCAGATTGACGAAATAGACCAGAAGCTGTCCGAATATTATGGCGAACTGGTTCCATGAAACCAGAGCCCCACGTTTGTCGGCAGGTGCAATCTCCGCTATATACATCGGGCAGATGGCCGATGCCATGCCGACACCGATACCTCCAAGCACGCGGTAGAGGTTGAAAGCCACAAGCAGCTGGAATGACGGCTGTCCTTTAGGAAAGAACAGGAACTCCGGACAGTACGAGCCTGCCGCGCTCAGGAAAAAGCATACTCCCGCTATGAAGAGGCTCTTCTTTCGCCCGAAACGTCCTGCCATAAAGCCGGAAACCGCGCTGCCTATCACACAGCCGATCAAGGCGCTGGAAGCTGTGAATCCATGCAGGAAGTTGGTATATGTAAAGTCTGTCGCCCCCATGAAAAAAGCCTGAAGGCCACGGTCGGCGCCGGAAATCACTGCAGTATCATATCCGAAAAGCAGCCCGCCGAGAACGGCTACAAGGACTATGAAAAAGAGATAGGCTTTGGAGCCGGTATTGTCATTTGACATCTTTCAGGACATTTTCAAGTTCAGATTTCCAATTTTCATAGGCAGCCTCAAGCGGTGCCTTCCATGTGCTCTCCGGCTCTATGACTTCAAGTTTCTCAAGCGTAGAGAAAGCCTCCTGCGGAGACTTGTAGAGACCCGCACCAAGCGCAGCGCCTCTGGCTGCTCCGAGAGAGCCGTCGGTATCGAACAGTTCTATGCGCGCATCGCACAGAGTTGACAGGGTGGAACGGAACAGCGGACTGAGGAACATGTTGGCCTTTCCCGCACGGATTACGTCAGGTTTGAGCCCGAGTCCCTTCATGATGTCTATTCCATAACGGAAAGAGAAGGCGATGCCCTCCTGCACCGCACGCAGGACATGCGCCTTGGAATGGCGCACAAGATCAAGTCCGCAGATTCTCGCCCCGACATTGCGGTTGACGAGCATACGCTCGGCCCCGTTGCCGAACGGAAGGACAATCAGCCCGTCGGCTCCAGCTGGAGCGGTCGATGCCAGTTCATTCATCTGTGGATATGACAATTCAGGGGAAATGTTTTTGTGGGTCCAGGAGTTCATGATCCCGGTACCGTTGATGCACAGCAGAACCCCCATTCTCGGTTCATCAGAGCCCGTGACATGCAGGAATGTGTTCACACGGGACTGCGGGTCGGCCTTCGGGAGATCCGTGACACCATAGACCACACCGCTCGTACCTCCGGTAGCGGCGATCTCTCCAGGGTTCAGCACATTGAGGGAGAACGCATTATTCGGCTGGTCACCGGCACGGTAGGAAACCGGAGTACCCACAGGAATGCCGAGCTCGGCCTGAATCCGGGCGGTAGTTCTGGCCTGTATCCCCACTGCCGGAACTATCCTCGAGAACAAGTCTCCGGAAATCCCATACCAGTCCGCCACGAAGTCCGCCCTGCTTTCTTTCTTGAAATCCCACAGAATGCCTTCGGAAAGGCCCGTCGCCGTGGTGGTCTCCTCACCTGTCAGAAGGTAGGCTATATAATCGCCAGGAAGCATGAACTTGTCTATCCTGGAGTATACTTCCGGCTCATTACGCTTTACCCACGCCAACTTGGACGCGGTGAAATTTCCCGGCGAATTGAGAAGATGCGACATGCATTTGTCATAGCCTATCCCCTCAAGAGCCTCACTGCCGACTCCCACAGCACGGGAATCGCACCATATTATGGAGTTGCGCACAGGCTTTCCGTCCTTGTCCAGCGCCACAAGTCCGTGCATCTGGTAAGAAATGCCGATTGAGGCGATCTTTGAAAGGTCATGAGACTTCGACATCTCCTTGAGACCGTCGCACATATAGCCCCACCAAGAGTCAGGGTCCTGCTCAGCCCAGCCTTTATGCTCGGCGATGATAGGGGCTTCGGATTTGGGATTGGTTGATGAGCACACGCATTTGCCGCTCGCAATGTCGAGCAGCGCGACCTTCACGGAGGAAGAGCCGACGTCTATTCCTAAAGAATACATAAGGTGTTATTACTGCAGGTTATTATTATGTGGATCCCGGTTTTTTCCGGAAAACTTTCAAATTTAACATTTTTTTTGTAATTTTGCAGCAATTCAGCGCAGAATAGAGTATGCGCGCATGCAGGATTAGCACATCGGTAGTGCATTGGCTTCCCAAGCCAAGGAGGAGGGTTCGACTCCCTTATCCTGCTCAGAATCAAAGAGAGACCGGAAGTTCATTGACTTCCGGTCTCTCTTTTTTAACTTTTACTGTTTCTCAAATGCCAGCGGGAGGGATGCCTTGCCAGCTCAAAACAAAATATCGCTGGCAAGGCATCCCTCCCCTGGCAAATTCTACACTGATAATCCTAGTATCCGAAGATATCCTCAAGGCTCACTGTCTTGACAGGGCCGAGAGTGGAAAGATACTTCGTGTCAAGATCCTTTATGTCTCCAAGGATGGCGTAGGTGTAGTTCCGTCCCTTCACCCATTTCTGCTGAGTGGCCACCACATCATCAAGAGTCATCTTCTGCACCTTCTCAAACACGATCCTGTCCAAAGGCTCGGCGATGCCGAGACGGCGGCAGTCACGATACGCCTCAAGCACTGACGCCCCTGTGATACGCTGCGTACGCATCCTGCTGAGCAATGCATCTTTGACCACAGAGAATGCGGCCTCCGACTTAGGCATGTCATTGATTATCTCCTCAAAAGCCTCGATCGCACTGCGCATCTTGTCATTCTGGGTGGCTATGAAAGCCACATAAGGATACGTATCGGACGCATAAGATGGAGAGTAGAGACGGGCCCAGGCAGAATAGGCAAGTCCTCTTGCCTCACGCATCTCCTGGAAGACGACAGTATTCATTCCGCCGCCGAAATACTCGTTGTACAGGTCAATGGCAGCAGCCTGCGACGGATCAAACTTCTCTCCCCTGTCGGAGTACTGGAAATAGTAGATCTGCGCCGCATCGTACTGGGCCATCACGACTTCATTGCCACCGGTAATCTGCTTAGGAGTGAAAACCTCCGGAAGAGCGACCGCACCCTTGCCGACTTTGTGGCTCTCAGCAAGTGACTTTCTCAAATCCTGCTGAGACATAGGCCCATAATAAAGGATTTCGTGACCATAGCCGAACACCTCACGCACTTTGGCGAGAAGTTCATCGGAAGTCAAGTCCCGAAGAGCCTCATTGGAGAGACTGTTGCGTTTGACAAAGTCGGCTCCATAATAGACATATCTGGACAGGGCGGAGTAGCAGCTGCGCTGGGACTTCTTGCTGTTGGCTCTCATGCTGAGAAGGTCGGATTTGACATTTTCAAGCACTTTCTCGTCCGGCTTGGCATTGAGGATGAGATCCTCCACAATTTCAAGAGCCTGCCCCATGTTCTCGCTGAGTCCGCTCAAGGTAACTACGCTCTGATGGGATCCGGCAGAGAAGTTGAAATCACAGGCAAGGGCATACATGCTGGAGGCGATGTCCTCGGCACTGCGGGTCGGAGTACCAAGATATTCAAGGTAGTTGAATGCCGTTCCAATGAAAGGGCAGTTCTCCGTACCGAAATTGAACACGAGCTCCAGATTGAATATATCATTCTGTCCGTTACGTTTGTAAAGCATGTTCACGCCATCGGTGAGGGCGGCGGTGGACATGTCCTTGGAGAAGTCCACGAACACAGGGGCGATCGGCTTCACCTTGGTGGCCTGGATCTCCTTGAGGAAGGCGCTCTGGCTGTCGCGGTTCGTCACGATAGGGGTGATCTTCGGAGCTGCGATTTTCTGGACATTTTTGTCTTCGCCCTGACGCTTGTAGACCACGGCATAAGAACTGTCGGAGAGATATTCATTCGCAAATGCCACCACATCTTCCTTTGTCACAGCCTCATAACGCTCAAGATCACGAGCCGCGTCTTTCCAGTCGACACCATTGATAAACGCATCCACATACATCTGGGCACGTGAAGCGTTGTGCTCAAGCTCATGCATCTTGGAAAGCTTTATGTTGTTGATTGTGGCCGGGATAAGGGAGTCGTCGAAGTCCCCTGCACGGAGCTTTGCAATCTCCTCAAGAGATATGTCTTTGAGCTGTTCAAGGCTCTGGCCCTGTTTAGGGCGTCCCATGACCATGAACATTCCATAATCAGGACGCATGCTGGTACCGGCACTCAGATAGAGGGCTTTCTGCTGCTGGTTTACATCAATGTCAATGATGCCCGCACGTCCGTTGCTCAAGATCGAACCTGCAATGTCAGCCACTGCCGCCGTCTTGAGATCCGGAGCGCCAGGGAGTCTCCAGCCAAGCGCAAGCATTTCAGCCTCAAGTCCATAAACGTCAGTAACTATTGGAGAGGTGAGGGCCGGTTCTTTCTCGAACTTGAGCTGCGGGACTGAAGGGGCCGGCTTCCAGTCGCCGAAGTACTTCTCGATTGCAGAGACCATCTCATCAGGGTTGAAGTCTCCGGAGACACAGATGGCTATGTTGTTCGGAACATAATAGACATCGTGATACTTCTTCACATTGGTGATCGAAGGGTTCTTGAGATGCTCCTGGCTGCCGAGAGTCGTCTGCTGGCCATACGGATGATGAGGGAAGAGGGCCTTGTCGAGAGCCTCCCAAAGTTTGCGGTTGTCCTGCGTGAGGGACATGTTCTTCTCCTCGTATATCGTCTCCAGCTCCGTATGGAATCCGCGGATCACCACATTGCGGAAACGATCAGCCTGGATACGGGCCCAATTGTCAATCTGGTTGGACGGGATGTCCTCCGTATATACGGTCTCGTCAGAAGAAGTCCATGCATTGGTGCCGTCAGCGCCTATGATGGCCATGAGCTTGTCATACTCGTTGGGAATGGAGAGTTTGGAGGCCTCGTAGCTGACGGAATCTATCTGATGATAGATTGCCGCACGTGCGGCCTCGTCCTCAGTGCTGCGATATGTCTCGAAAAGAGACTCTATCTGATCGAGCATAGGCTTCTCGGCTGCGTAGTCGGTCGTACCGAACTGCTGCGTGCCCTTGAACATCAGGTGTTCAAAATAATGGGCCAGACCGGTGGTCTCCGACGGGTCGTTCTTGCTCCCGACCTTGACCGCTATGTAGGTCTGTATACGGGGCTGTTCTTTGTTGACGGACATGAAGACTTTCAGTCCATTGTCCAATGTGTAGATTTTGGTCTCCAGCGGATCCCCCTGGACAGTTTCATACTTCTGTCCGCAGGAGTGAAGAGACAACGACAGCACCAACGCCGCCGCCATGAATAAGACTTTCCTCATATAAATAATCGTTAATACAACTTCCCAACTGGCTTTATAGGCAACAAAATTTCGATAAATGTAAGAATTTTTTGCTAAAACAAATAAATTTCCCTACATTCGCATCGAAGTTTTTCATAGTTTAAGTTTAGGTTAAGTAGCGGGCATTTCGCAGTGATGCGAGATGCCCGCGAATTTTATATGTTTCCGCATCCGATTAAAACCCGGAAACTCTACCTTTGCAGAAAACAAAACTGCTATGATAACTCGACAATTAAATCTCCCGGCCGCAGTGCTGCTCTGCATCGGGACAGTAGCCTGCCAAGGTCCGGCGGACCTGCAGGAAGGCAGCCTCAGCATCAGGATAGCCTCAAACAAGAGCCTGAATCTCCCGGACACGGAAGACTACATCCTCAGCATCCGGGACATGGACGGAGACACCGTCTACGAAGGGCGGTTCGGAGACTCTCCGGAAGAGCTGCAGGTCAGAAGCGGGACATATACGGTGAGCGCTTCCTCGACCATATTCGACGAGGCTGAATTCGAGGCCCCGATGTTCGCCGACAGCAAGGAAGTCGTCGTGGGTTCCGGCGAAAAAGTAAGCGCCAGCCTGCTGTGCACCCAAGCCAATTGCGGAATAAGGCTGAAGGCCGACCGGAACTTCGCGGACGCTTTCCCTGACGGCATCCTGTATGTAAAGGGGAACGGAGGCCGGCTGATGTACGGCCTGTCCGAGAAAAGAACAGGGTATTTCAATCCAGGGAAAGTGACCGTGTCCGTCAGTTCGGACGGAAAAGAGACGGAACTCCTGTCCCGGAGTCTCGCGGAAGGCGAAATCCTCACAATCGGCCTGTCTGCCGCGGCAAATTCAGCCGACGGGATATCGATACAGACCGACACCGCACGCAGATGGACTTCAACCAGCTACATCTGGGGAGAGGGCGAGGGAGGCGCGGACGACTTTCAAGACGCGCTTGACGTCTCGCAGGCGAGGGAAAGCGCAGGGGCGGAAGGCGTCTGGGTAAAAGGATACATAGTGGGCTGCGCCGCCTCGGCAAGCAAGCTCGAATTCAATCCCCCGTTCTCCAAGGCCACAAACATCCTGTTGGGACTGCGCTCCGGAACATCTGACGGGAAATGGTGCATCTCGGTGGAACTCAAGAACAAGAAGATTCGCGAAGTACTCAACCTGCAGGACAATCCTGAACTTGACGGAAACTTCATATACATAAAAGGAGACCTGGTGTCATCCTATTACGGACTGCCAGGTCTCAAAAACGTCACTGAATATAAGAAGTCGTTTTGATTTATGTTGAAAATTCAAAACAACTTCTAAGACTACTGATTGATGCGCTTGAGGATGGCCTCGGTCTGCGCCTCATATCCAGGCTTGTGCAGAAGTGCGAACATGTTCTTCTTGTAGGCTTCCACACCCGGCTGGTTGAACGGGTTGATGCCGAGCAGGTATGCGCTCACCCCGCATGCAAATTCGAAGAAGTAGAAGATCGCGCCGAGGTTCTCCTCGTTGATACGCTCGATGCTGACCTCGATCTGCGGCACACCTCCATCTATATGGGCGAGCTTAGTGCCAAGCTGGGCCATAGCGTTGCAATGCTCCACCCTCTGGCCGGCAAGGTAGTTGAGCTGGTCAAGGTTCTGCTCATCGGAGCCGATCACCACTTCCCGGTTGGACTTCTCAACCTTCACAGTGGTCTCGAACATCACCCTGTCTCCCTCCTGTATGAACTGTCCCATGGAGTGCAGGTCGGCCGTGCAGACTATGGATGCCGGGAAAATGCCCTTGAGGTCCTTGCCCTCGGACTCGCCGAAGAGCTGCTTCCACCACTCGCCGAGATACTGGAGTTTAGGGTTGAAAGTCACGAGGATCTCGACCTTCTTCCCGAGCTCGGAATAGAGGAGATTGCGCATGGCGGCATACTTCACCGCGGCATTGTCCTCAGACTTCTTTAGGAGCTCGGCCCTCTCGGCTGCGGCTCCCTTGAGCATGGCGCGGATGTCGAAGCCGGCCAGCACTATAGGCAGAATGCCAACAGGAGTGAGTACAGAGTAGCGTCCGCCGACATTGTCCGGCACCACGAAAGTCTTGTAGCCCTCCTGCGTTGCAAGCGTCTTGAGCGCTCCCTTGTGGGCATCCGTGACGGCCACTATGCGTCCGGCGGCCTCTTCGCGTCCATAAGTCTTCTCGATGTAGGCCTTTACGATGCGGAATGCGACTGCCGGCTCCGTTGTGGTGCCGGACTTGGAGATCACCACGCAGGCCGTATTTCTGGTGGATGCAAGGTCCATCAACTCGGCAAGATACTCTTCAGAAAGATTATTGCCGGCAAAGACCACCTGAGGTGCGTCAGCCTTGCGGACGAAACTGCTGGAAAGGGCCTCGATGGCGCAGCGTGCTCCGAGATATGAGCCCCCGATGCCGATGACTATGACAAGATCCACTCCCTTGGCTTTCCAGGCATCGCGTATATCCTCACAATCCTTGACAAGCGATTCCGGGGTATCCACCGGGAGAGTCTTCCATCCGAGGAAATCGTTTCCCTCGCCGTTGCCGGCTTCCAGGACGTCATAGGCTTCCAGAGCCTTCTTGACATACTTCTGATATTCTGCAGTATTGACAAAGGAGCTGCATCCCTCCACATTGACTTTTACCATAGCTTATAGAGTCTTATCAAATTACGCAAATTTAAAAAAATTATGCATATAGTATCATAACTGGGAGGCAAGCCACCGGCCTATGAGGCCCAGCCTCTTCTCAAGGACGGGGAGGTCAAGGGTGGAGACAGTGTCGCTTGTCTTGTTGGTATTCATCGTGATGCCGGAAGTGAACATCACACACGGAATTCCGGCTTCAAGAAAGCAGCGCTGATCGCTTATCTTGCGGTAGAAGAGATCGGTGAAAGTGTCGCTGCCGTAGTAATCATAGATGAGGTCAAGCCTGTCCTCGCGGTTGGCATTCTCTATGGAAAAGCGGTACTGGCCGCCTCCGAGAGCCAGCAGGTAATCAGGCCTGTCCGCATGCACCGGCACAAGCGAGGAGCCGAGAATGTCCAGATTGACCATCCGGACTATCGGATACTCGAAGCGGTACTTTGCAAGGAAGGCCGACGAGCCGGAGAGGCTGGCATTGTGCCCGTCGAAAGCGACGAAGACCAAGCCTGTCCTGCCGGTGCAGAGTTCCGGCAAGGAGCGCACAAGACTCAGAAGCGCGGCCACGCCGGACGCATTGGAATCGGCCCCGGGATAGAAATCCCCACCCAGAGTGCCGAGCCCGTCATAATAGGCGCCGACGACTATATATTCCTCAAACCAGCCGGGAGTGACCCCGACCACATTGTGTCCAGCTTTCCCCCCATGGACAAACGACTGCACCGATGTGCGCAGCCCTGCGTCACGCATCTGCCGCAACAGATAGAATGCCACATCCTGAGAGCCGGCGCTGCCCATTCCCCTCCCTGCGCGGAGCGAATCTGTAAGAAATATTAGTTCCTCCTCACAGCCGCCCATAGGATGAGAGAAGCCACGGAACGTGGCAGCCCTCAAGGTCAGACAGCAGCACGCAAGGCACGAAAGGACAAGAAATTTGAATCCGGTTTCCAATTCGGGTGCGATTATTGATTATCTTTGCAAAGTTAATGAAAAAGTCCGTTCTGACGACAATAATAGTGCTGCTGTCATGCGCAACTTCCGCTCTCGCCCAATACGACAAGGATGTATTCATGTGGAGGGGGCGGCAGGCTTTGTCTGACGGCAAATATGCCCAGGCCATAGAGAACTTCAATGTCCTCACACGTCTGGACACCACGAGCTACTGGGGCTTCTTCTTCAGAGGCATCGCAAAATACAATCTCGGGGATCTGCGCGGAGCCGACACCGACTTCAGCACCTCGGTGCGCCTCAACCCCGTCTTCACCAACGGCTATCACTACCTCGGCATCACAAAGAGCCGTTTCGGCGAATATGATGAAGCCTACAAGGACTTCCGTAAGGCTCTGGAACTCCGCCCCGGGCAGTACGGAATCTACTTCTCAAGGGGCGTGACATCGTTCCTCGCCCAGAAGTTCCAGGACGCCGTGCAGGACTTCGACACCTATATAAAGAAAGAGCCGAAAGACCCCGCCGCTTACCTCAACCGCGGAGCCTCGTACCTGTTCCTCAAAGACACAGTCAAGGCCCTGAGCGACTACGACCTCGCCATCAAACTGGACCGTTTCGACCCGGAGGGCTATATCCGCAGGGCGCGGGTGCGATCTGACCGCAAGGAGTTCAAGGAAGCCCTTTCCGACCTTGACAAAGCCATAGAACTCGACTCCAGCAGCACTTTCGCCTACTTCAACAGGGCGCTTATCAGATACGAGCTGAAGGACTACAACAGCGCCATGTCCGACCTCAACACCGTCCTGCGCCACGAACCCGGCAATGCTCTGACCCTGTACAACAGGAGCCTCATATATGCTCAGGTCGGCGCCTATGAAGACGCGCTCGAAGACATGGACCGCGTGATAGGCATCAACCCCGGCAATGTGCTCGCCCACTTCAACAGGGCGGCGATATTCATTGAAATGGGACGGTGGAACGATGCCCTCCTGGACTACAACCGCGCGATAGAACTGTACCCGGACTTCGCCAAGGCCTACCTCAACCGCTCTTATGTGGAGAACATGCTCGGCAGGACCAGAGAGTCGAAAGCGGACTACAGGACGGCCCAGGACAAGATCCGCGAGTACAAGGAGAAGAGCGGAAGCAGCGAATTCGCCGACACCACACGTAAATACAGTTCCCTGCTCGCACTTGACGCCGACTTCGCGAAAAAAGACTTTGACAACGAGCTTCTGCAGCACAGGGACATAGACATCAGGCTGAGACCGCTGTACCGGTTCAACCTCGTACGAGAGAAAGTCGATGCAGGTTCCACTCTCATGAAGAATTACGAGAACGCCCTGATCGACAGATTCGTGGACGCCTCCCCACTGCCTATGGCGATAAGTAACGGAAAAAGCGATGGGGAGCAGACCTATGTCTTCGCCTCAAGTGCCGAGGAATACTTCGTCAAGGGACTGCAGGAGCTGCAGAACAAGCAGTTCAACGCGGCTCTGAGCTGGTTCGACAAGGCGGTGGACTCCGCCGGAGACAACGCCGCCAAAGATAAATACGCACGGTACTACAAGGCCTTCTACCTGATGAACAGAGGCGTGCTCAAGGCCGAGATGACGGACTTCATCGCCTCGCTGGAAGGAAGCGTGCAGACACTGTCAATGGACACGGAGGGTGCGGCAAGGGCAAGGGTCAACAGCCGCGTGGAGCGCAATTACGACTACTCCGAAGCCATAGCGGACATCCGCGCAGCGCTCCAGATACTGCCGGACATCCCGTACCTGTATTTCGATCTGGGCAATCTGGAATGTCTTTCATCACAGTTCGTCAGCGCGATTGAAAACTACGACAACGCCATCAGGCTGTACCCCGACATGGGAGATGCCTACTTCAACCGGGGACTCGTGCTGATATATCTCAAGGACAATGAGAAAGGCTGCATCGACCTCTCTCGGGCCGGAGAACTCGGGGTGGCGGACGCCTATGGCGTGATATCCAAATACTGCAAGGATGAAAACAATTAGATTCAAGTCCCTCTCCTCCGGAAGCTGCGGCAACTGCTACTTCCTCGGGATATTCAATGAGAAGGACTGCGAATATTCCATAATCATAGATGCCGGAGTCAGCACAAGACGCCTGACCAAAGAGCTCAAGGCCGACGGAGTCTCGACCGACAGCATCAATGCGATACTCATAACCCACAACCATCTGGATCACGTGCGCTCGCTGGGATCACTGTGCAAGCACCTGCACAAGCCAGTATGGTCCACCCCGGCACTCCTGAACGCCATGGCCGCCAGGATGACCGTGCAGGGCCAGCTCAACGGGTGCCGCCGCGACCTGAAGGAAGGCTGGAACGTGATAGTGCCCGGAAGAATTGAGGCCCGATACTTTGAAGTGCCACATGACGCAAAACAAACGGTCGGTTACGCCATAAGGCTTGACGGGCTCAACTTTGTGATCATGACAGACACCGGCAGAGTGACCGCCGAGGCTTCAGAACTTGCAAAAGAGGCGTCATGCGTAGTTATTGAATCCAACTACGACCCCGAGATGCTCAGCCACAGCTCCTACCCGGAAGAGCTGCGCAGCCGTATACGCAACGGACATGGTCACCTCTCCAACGAAGAATGCGCGCAGGCCGTTGCTGACTTCGCCCATGAGGGGCTGCGCAATGTGTTCCTCTGCCACCGCAGCGAGCACAACAACACCGCACAGCTGGCCTTCGACTGCACCCGCAAGGTGCTGGATCCGTCCATAAGACTGGTGGTGCTGCCCAGGATGACGGCCTCCCCGATGTTCGATTTGTAATTTATTGCTACCTTTGCCATTCTTATGAAAGAATTCTGGAAAATACTCAAGCGCTACGTCGCTCCGTACAAGAAATATGTGGCGGGGTCCATCGTCATGAACATCCTCTCCGCGGTGTTCAACGTGTTCTCGTTCTCGCTTCTCATCCCTATTCTCCAGATTCTCTTCAATGTAGGGGACCAGACATACGAATTCATCCCATGGCATAGGGGCATGCCTTTCAGCGAGATCACCAACAACGCATACTTCTATGTCTCCAGTTTCATTGAAGCCTCCGGAGCGAGCCGGGTCCTGCTGATGCTCTGCCTCGTGTTCTGCGCCATCGTGGTCGTCAAGACAGCCTGCTATTTCGGAGCAGCCGCGGTGATGGTGCCGATCCGTACCGGAGTGGTCAAGGATATGCGAGTGCAAATATATGACAAGATCCTCTCCCTGCCGCTGGGATTCTTCAGCCAGGAGCGCAAAGGGGACATCATAGCAAGGATCAGCGGCGACGTACAGGAAGTGGAGAACTCCATCTCCAGCACCATAGAAATGCTGATAAAAAACCCGATACTCATCATAATCTATCTCGGAGTCCTGTGCCGCATGTCGTGGCAGCTGACACTATTCACGGTGCTGTTCGCGCCGGCGATGATCGGCGTGATGAGCTTCATCGGGCGGAAGCTCAAGGCACAGTCAATAGAAGCGCAGCGTTACTGGAGCGATACCATGAGCCAGGTCGAGGAGACCCTCGGAGGGCTGAGGATAATCAAGGCCTTCCTCGCCGAGAAGAAGATGTCCGCACGCTTCGAGCAGGTCACAGAGGCCATGCGCAGCAAAAATACACGGGTCGCCATACGCCAGGCCAGCGCCCATCCGGTGAGCGAGCTTCTCGGTTCCGTGATGATCGCCATAGTGCTCTGGTTCGGCGGCACACTCATCCTCGGAGAGCATGCAGTGATAGACGCGCCTTCATTCATGGCATATATGGCCATACTCTACAGCGTCATCCAGCCTATAAAAGACCTCTCGAAAGCAGCCTACGGCATCCCTAAGGGCCTTGCGTCAATGGAAAGGATCAATGTGATACTCGATGCCAAGAACGACATAGCAGAGCCGGCCAATCCTGTAAGTATCAAATCATTCAACTCCGGCATAGAATTCCGGGACGTGCACTTCAGATATGAAAGCGGCAGGGAGATCCTGCACGGCATCAACCTCACGATACCGAAAGGCCACAATGTGGCCATAGTCGGGGCAAGCGGCGCGGGAAAATCCACTCTTGTAGACCTCATCCCACGTTTTTATGACCCGAGCGAAGGCAGCATCCGCATCGATGGCATCGACATCAAGGATGTCAGCACCCGTGACCTCCGTTCTCTGATGGGGAACGTCAACCAGGACCCTATTCTTTTCAACGACACCATATTCAACAACATCGCCTTCGGAGTGGAGAACGCCACGATGGAGCAGGTGGTGGCTGCGGCTAAGATCGCCAACGCACACGAGTTCATCATCACAAAACCGGAAGGATATGACACCTGCATCGGAGACCGCGGCGTGATGCTCTCGGGAGGACAACGCCAGCGCATCAGCATCGCGAGGGCTATTCTGAAGAATCCGCCGATCCTCATTCTCGATGAAGCCACAGCATCTCTGGACACTGAATCGGAAAGGATGGTCCAGGACGCTCTGGATTACCTCATGAGCAACCGCACCACCATATCCATAGCCCACAGGCTCAGCACGGTAAAAAAGGCGGACGAGATAATAGTGATGAACGAGGGGCGCATCGTGGAAAGAGGAAGCCACGACGAACTCATCGCGCTTGACGGTTATTATAGAAAACTCTATGAAATGCAGACTTTGTAACATATTCAGGATTCTGCTCCTTGTCTATCTGGCGGGAGTGGCTTACCTGTGTTTCGGCAACTTCAACGACCTGCCTGACATCCAGAAAACATTGTTCGGAATACCGATGGACAAGGTTGTCCACTTCGGGATGTTCTTTCCTGCCCCGCTGATAGGGTTCTTTGCATTCAACAAGGAGCCGCTCTCTCCAGGCAAGGCAGCGGTCACCCTGCTTTGTATATGCTCAATAGCCTGCGTCTTTGCCGGATTGACAGAGATCATCCAGGGCACACTGCCATACAGAAGCGAAGACATAAAAGATTTCGAGGCTGATTGTCTGGCCATAGGAATATCCACAGTGACAGTGTTCATTATCAATCTCTGCCTATACAAAAAGGCCTCAAGATGAAGCGGATCTCATATCTGACACTCCTGTTGGCACTCATCTGCATGACAGACGCCATGGCTGCCCCGAGGGCAAGAGACTTCAGACCGATCTGCGACACGCTGCGCGTGAGACTTCTCGCGCACACTGGAGTAGACCAGAAACTGAAGGTCAACAAGGTAGTTGCCCGAGGCGCCAATCTCGACATATATTTCTCCCCAGAGCTTTCATATTACCCGTGGTACGAAGGTGACCTGGACTGGTTTCTCCGGGAACTCCGCTCAGAGATGGGCGGTCTCGGCGGGAAGTGGGGCGTAGGCGAAATTTTCACAAACCGCTACCGCCTCCAGGACCTTGTCCTCCCCCGTGAGGGAAACGACGGGCAACCATCCGCCTACTCCAGAAGCATACCGGACCCGAGAAAGACAGATCCCGGATTCGTGCGCAGGGTCGGCATGCGCAGATACGACAAAGGACTGGACGGAAGATACATAGCCCTGTGGCAGAGCCACGGAAGATACTATGACGAGGGCCGGGACATGTGGATGTGGCAGCGCGCTCCCCTGCACAGGACCGTGGAGGACATGCTGACTGAGAGTTTTGTGATTCCATTCCTCATGCCGATGCTGGAGAACGCCGGAGCCTATGTCATGACCCCGAGAGAGAGGGACATACAGAAACTTGAGTTCATCGTGGACAACGACCCTTCATTCCCGGGAGCGAGGGACTCCCTGACACGCAGGCCCGGAAAATACACCGAGACGGGAACATGGTCCGATGCCGGGGAGGGATTCGCGGACCTCAAGGAAATATACTCGTTCTCCGACACACCTTTCAAGGCCGGGACTGCACGCAGCGCCACATGCTCGGGAGAGAAAGCCGATGCAAGGGCACGCTGGGAGGCAGAGATCGACAAGAGAGGTGAATACGCCGTATACGTGGCTTACAAGACCCTAGACAACAGTTGCCCGGAAGCGCACTACACGGTCAGGCACCTCGGGGGAAAGACCGAGTTCACGGTCAACCAGAAGAGGGGCGGCGGCACCTGGATATACCTTGGCACCTTCGAGTTCGCTCCCGGTTCCCCGGCATGGGTGAGCCTTGACAACAGGGGCAAGGAAGGATATGCCGTCAGCGCAGACGCAGTCAAGATAGGCGGGGGCATTGGAAAACTGGAACGCGGCGGCAAGACTTCAGGGATGGCGAGTTCCGCCGAAGGAGCCCACTATTGGATGCAATGGGCCGGAGCCGACAGCACCATAACAAGAAACTGGAGTACTGACTACACCAACGACTTCGCCTCCAGAGGCAAATGGACGGCCATGATGACGGAGCAGAAAGGCATCCCCTTCGACCTCGCGTTCGCTTTCCACACTGATGCCGGAGTGGCGCAGGCTGACACGACCATCGGGACTCTCGCCATCTACACCCTGCGTTGCGACGGGGAGAGGGAGTTCGCCGACGGGCGGGACAGGATCATCAGTAGACTCCTGTGCGACTATGTGCAGAGCCAGATAGTCAACGACATACGCTCCGATTTCAACCCCGACTGGACCAGACGCGGCATCTGGGACAAGAGCTACAGCGAGTGCCGCACCCCGGGAATACCGGCGATGATTCTTGAGCTGCTGAGCCATCAGAATTTCGAGGACATGAAATACGGACTAGACCCGGCATTCCGCTTCGAGGTCTGCCGTGCTGTCTACAAGGGCATGCTCAAAACCTTGAGTGAGTATTACGGATGTCCATATATGGTGCAGCCGCTGCCGGTACACGGTTTCAGCGCCACATTCGCTCCGAACAGCAAGGTCAGGCTCGAATGGGAGCCGACCGAGGATCCCAAAGAACCCACAGCCACCAGCGAGGGGTACATAATCTATACCCGCAAGGACGGCGGGGCGTTCAACTCCGGAGTCCGCACGCGGGACACACATATCGAACTCCCTGTCGAGCGCGGACACATCTACAGCTACAAAGTGGAAGCCTACAACGACGGAGGACGGAGTTTCCCGTCGGAGATCCTCTCTGCCGGGCTTCCGGAAGCGTCCACAGGCAAGGACACAGTACTGATAATAAACAATTTCTACAAGGTATCGGCACCGGCATGGATCGACGGGGAGCAGTATGCCGGATTTGAAAGCCGCAAAGACGGCGGGGTCCCGTATATCAGAGACATAAGCTACATAGGAGAGAACTATGAGTTTGACCGCAGCCTGGAGTTCATAGACAACGACTGGCCAGGCTTCGGGGCGAGCCACGAAGACAGGGCCGGGGAGATGGTGGCCGGCAACACATTCGACTACCCGTATGTCCACGGAAAAGCCCTACTGAGACTCGGACATCCTTTCTTCTCCATGTCAAAAGAGGCGTTCTGCACAGGAACAGCCAAAGCTAAATTCATAGACCTCATCTGCGGCAAGCAGGGAGGGGATAAATATCCGGTATTCCCTGATGAACTTCAGGACACTTTGGCGGCCAGGCTGCAGGAAGGAAGCAATCTCCTTCTGTCGGGAGCGGACATAGCCTCTGACGGAGACGCCAAGTCCAGAGACTTCGCATCAACGATGCTCGGATATAAGCTGAGCACCCCGAGCGGCAGCAGAGGCGGTTACATAGGAGGCATGCCCTACTCCAACAAGCTCAACGAAAAAATCTACTGCGTCGAGAACCCTGACGGCATATTCCCTTCAAGAAAAGGGGCCGGCGTATGGCTGAGATATCCACGTGCGTCCTACGCCGCGGCAACTTATTTCACTGCCAAGGGATACAAGGTCGCAGCAATCGCGGTCCCTCTGGAGACGCTGCTCCGGGAAGAAGACCGGATAGAACTGTTTTCCACTGTCTCAGAATACTTTGACGGGGGCGCCGAACCAGTTTACCATCATCAGGTAAATCAGTCCCGAAATTAGCAGCACGGCCGGAATCGTGATCACCCATGCGACCACTATATTCTTGGCTGTCACCCATTTGACACTTTTCACTCCTCGTGTCAGACCCGTACCGATGATGGAACCGGTAATGGTATGCGTCGTGCTCACCGGGATGCCGAAAAGCGCGGTCATGATGAGAGTCGCAGCCCCAGAGCCCTCCGCACAGAAACCCTGCATAGGGGTCAGCTTGCTGAGCCCGTCCCCGAGGGTACGTATGACTTTCCATCCTCCGGTGACAGTGCCGAGCGCAATGAGACCATAACAGAGCAGTTCCAACCAAAGCGGAACGAAGAAACCGGCATGCCCGGCGGCAAGAGCGGCCTGATGAGGCTCGGCATAAAGAAAATTCAGCACTGCGTTGTCCGGATTGGACGCACATGCTGAAGCAAGCAGGACGGCAATGATGCCCATGGTCTTCTGACCGTCATTCGCCCCGAAACCCATGGAAAACTCCGCACATGAGATGACCTGCATCACGCGGAAAAACCTGTCGGTCCGGCGAGCCTTGCACTTGCGGAAAAGGAACAGGAACAGGCAGTTGAGCACAAAGCCCATGACCATGCCTATCAGGGGTGCTATCACAATGAACGCCAAAGTCTTGATGATTCCGCTCATAACGAGGTACTTGGCACCGTATACAAACCATACGGGTCCTATAAGACCGCCGATAAGAGCATGGGAGGCCGATATCGGAAGTCCGCAGCGCGAGCAGAAGAACACCCACAGCACAGATCCGAGCAGGGCGGCCAGAATGACATAGACATCTATGCAACTCTCGCTGACAATGCCGCTTCCCATAGTGGAAGCAACTGTCAAATCAAAAAAGAAGAGGGCGGAAACAATCCAGAAAGCAGACCAGGCCACTGCAACCTTCGGAGAAAGAGCCTTCGTGGCGACAGCTGAAGCGATGCAGTTGGCGGCATCGTTCATGCCGTTGGTGAAACTGAACGCGAGGGCGATCAGCGCAGTGATGAAAACTACTACAAGCATCCTATCCCAACTTCACTACTATGCTTCTGACGGTGCTGGACAGGGCCTTACCCACATCCGAAGTATCCTCTATGGCCTGTATGATGTTCTTTTTCTTGACAAGTTCAATAGGATCCTTCTCGAACTCGAAAAGATTGCTCATATAGGACTCATAAATATCATCGACAATATGCTCATTCTCTTTGATTATGTCGCACAGGCGGTCAAGTTCCTTGGCCTTGTCGCGCATATTGTCAAGCAGCCCCGTGATTTCAAGCATTATCTCCGCGTCCTTGAGGACATATTCGGCTATTTCAATGACCTTGTGGCTGGGATCTTTAGGCTGATAGATGGCGATTTTCTTGGAACAGTCACGGATGCAGTCCAGAAACGTGTCCATGTCCTCGGCCATCTGATGGATGTCCTCCCTGTCAAACGGAGTGACGACAGCATCGAGCACCTCGTCGATGATCTTGTCCGTAATCCTGTCTCCGAGAGTCTCGCATTCCTTGATGCGGTGCGCGTAATCCCTGCGGGCATCCGCATCTTCCTCCTTTGTCTGTTCAAGAAGCAGCTGCGCTGCATTCCTGATGTTCTCCGCCGACTGCACAAACAGCGGGAAGAAACGTTTTTCCTTCACTACAAAAAACTGAAGGAACTTGTCAATTTTCATATTAGCGGGTTTTTGTCTGACTTGTACCAGTCGATGAACTTGCCGATCCCCTCATGGAGTGTCACTCCGGGCCTGTACCCGAAGTCACGCTCGAGCTTGCTGGTGTCGGCATAAGTCTGATACACGTCACCCGGCTGCATAGGCATCATCACTTTCTCCGCCGGACGGCCGCACGCCGTCTCTATCTCGCTTATGAAGTCCATGAGTTTCACAGGATTGCTGCATCCTATGTTGTAGACCTCACTCCCGGACGGAGCCTTGTCCATCACTCGCACCACGCCTTCGATTATGTCATCGATATAGGTGAAGTCCCGCATCATGTCCCCGTTGTTGAAGACCTTGATAGGGCGCCCCTCCATTATCGCGGAGGCGAAGAGCATCGGGGACATGTCAGGCCGTCCCCAAGGGCCATATACGGTGAAGAAACGCAGGCCGGTGGCCGGGATGCCATAGAGCTTGCTGTAGCATGAAGCCATCAGCTCGTCAGCTTTCTTGGTGGCAGCGTAGAGGCTTACAGGATTGTCTACCTTGTCCTCCTCGCTGAACGGGGTCTTCTCGTTGCCCCCGTAGACACTGCTGGAGCTCGCGTACACCAGATGCCCCACCGGGAAATGGCGGCAGCACTCGAGGATGTTGACGAACCCCACAAGGTTGCTGTCCACATAGGCCCAAGGGTTCTCGATGGAGTAGCGTACCCCCGCCTGGGCGGCAAGGTTCACCACACAGTCGAATTTCTCCTTCTCGAAGAGGAGCGGAAGCGCCTCCCTGTCGGAGATGTCCATTCTGATGAAGCGGAAAGCCTCCCTTCCTGAAAGTTCAGCAAGCCTGGCCTCCTTGAGGACCACCGGGTAATAATCGTTGAGGTTGTCAATTCCCACCACTTCGTCGCCTCTGTCAAGAAGCCGCTTTGAGAGGTGGTAGCCGATGAACCCGGCCGCTCCTGTCACCAGTACTTTCATATTCTTCACTATTTTTTGTCGTATTCGGAAAATCTTGAATTATTGGATATATACTCCGGCACCGTCCTCTTCATGAGTTTGACCATGTCAGGAATCTGGACATCCTTGCTCAGCTCATAAAGCTCATCGACTACCTTGGCAGCTTCGTTCCAGTCGTACTGGCGCACCTTGGCGATGCGGATCTTGGAATGCACGGTAGGCTCGGTGTTCTCCACATTGGAAAGAACTTCCTCATAGAGCTTCTCGCCCGGGCGGAGTCCCGTGTAGACGACCTTGATATCCTTGTCCGGCACCAGTCCGGAAAGTTCAATCATACGCCGCGCCAGCGTGTCTATCTTGACAGGATGTCCCATGTCGAAGACACAGATACGGTTTTCCGTGTCAAGCGTTGCGGCCTCCATCACAAGACGGCAAGCCTCAGGAATCGTCATGAAGAATCGGGTGATATTCGGATCTGTCACGGTCACAGGACCGCCGGATGCTATCTGGCTGCGGAAGCGCGGTATGACCGAACCGTTGGAGCCCAATACATTACCGAAGCGTGTCGTGACGAACTTGGTCTTGCCAGGAGTCTTCCCGGCCTCGATGGCCAGACCAAGGCTCTGCACATATATCTCGGCCAGACGCTTGGTGCACCCCATGATATTGGTCGGGTTGACGGCCTTGTCCGTGGAGATCATGACCATCTTCTCCACCCCGTACTCAACGCACTTGTCAGCTACATATCGCGAACCGACCACATTGACAAACACGGCCTCGCACGGATTCTCCTCCATCAGGGGGACATGCTTGTAGGCAGCGGCATGGAAGACGACCTGCGGATGGTATGTCCTGAACGCGAAATCAAGCCTCGGCTGAAGCCTCACATCACCTATCACCGGCACGAAATCCAGATCCGGAAACTTGGCCTCAAGTTCAAGGCGCAGATTGTGCATCGGGGTCTCGGCATTGTCATAGAGGACAAGCTTCTTTATGCCGAAGCCGGCCAGCTGACGGCACAGTTCAGAACCGATGGAGCCGGCCGCACCGGTCACCATCACCACCTTGTCCTTGAACTGGGCCTTGATCACGTCAAGGGAAATCTTTATCTCGTCCCGTCCAAGAAGATCCTCAATCTTAACTTCACGGACGTTTATACGGCTCTCCACTCCACCGGGCCCCACCTCATCTATGGTCGGGACAATCAGCACCTTGACACCGGCACCGATGCAAAGGCTGACCAGCTTGTTCTGCTCGCGCTGCACATCATCCTCGGTAGCGAATATCACACCTCCGAGGGAAAGTGAATCAACATCTTTCTCGAAACTGTCCCTGCCGTCGAAAGTATACACCTTCTTGTCCGCAAACATGGTCTCATGGAGCTCAGGATCAGAAGATATAAAACCCACGACATCATAATGCGGAGAATTGCGCAGCCGGGTCACGGTCGCCACAGACTTGTCCCCTATCCCGTAGACAAGGACACGCATCCGCTTCTGCACCTTGCGGATCCTCGCCCGGTAAGTGTCATAGACAAAAATCATCAGCAGACGCACCAGACACAGTATCACAACTGAGAGCAGCACGTCCACTATGAGCATCACAAGCACGAATTTGTCAAAATTGCCCGTCAACGCCAGCGTAAGTCCCATAAGAACCGCTTTCCCGAGAGCAGCTCCGCTGAAAAGCAGCGTATCCTTGAATGTGAAGTGGCGGATGACTATCGCATAAGTCTTGAAAAGATAGAACATCAGACCGGAGGCCACAACGGAAGATACTCCCCAGATGATGTTGAACGGGCGGGACTCGACGATGTCCACATGGCAGAAAAAAGCCACAATGGCTACGATCACAGAAGAAACAAGGGACAGGCAAAGATCCATCCCGAAGATGATCCTCTTGTCAAGGAACTTGTCGCGGAAATTGTCCAGACTGAATTTGAAAGATGTCATATCGTTTATAAGTCAGGTAAATGTCAAAAATTAAAAGCAAGCGCTGCTCCGAAACTGCCGGTATACGGGTCGAAAGACGGGACGACGGCTACTTCTCGCTTGAAAAGACGCATCGTCGGTTCGAGAAGCCACTCCCCCACATGGGCGCAAAGTATACCGACCCCGGCTCCAGCCAGAGTGTCACTGAACCAGTGGCGGTTGTTGTGTATGCGCATGAAAGCAATTCCCGTGGCGATGACGTATGCTCCGGCACCCCAGCCCCATCCGTATTCCATACGGACATATTCCGCACCGGCGAAAGCCGTGCCCGTGTGTCCGGAAGGAAATGAATTGTTGGCTGTCCCGTCGGGACGCGGGGAATATATGATCTCCTTCATGAGCTTGGTCACCACAAAAAAACTTGCAGCCGTATAGCCTATGACGATGAGCCGCTCTCCAAGAGGATGTCGGGACTCCACTCCCGTAAGGCCGAGCCCGGCAGCACAGATGAAAGGAAGATACTGAACATAATCATCTATTGTCTTCTGCCCGGAAGGCCCGCGCCATGCAAGCGCTCTCTCCTGAATATACTTGTCTATGGAATCGTGGGCGAAACAGTGGATCAATGTGCCGGAGGCGAACAGGACACCGGGCGCTATCAACTGCGAGGGCCGGAAAGCCGTCTCAGGGAGATTGATCTGACGGAATTCCTGTCCGGACGCGACTTGAGACAGCGAAACCGATGCAGAGCCCGCCAGAAGAAAAAGTGAGAAGATGGCCTTCAGAGCACCTATCATCTGCCCTTGTACATCTGCTCGTAGTACTTCTCGTACTCGCCGCTGGTCACACGGTCCATCCACTCCTGGTTGTCCAGATACCAGCGCACCGTCTTCTCTATCCCCTCCTCGAACTGCAGGCTCGGCTCCCAGCCGAGCTCACGCTTGAGCTTGCTCGAGTCTATCGCGTAGCGCAGGTCATGCCCCGCGCGATCAGTAACGTAGGTTATCAGGTCGTCGTCCGCTCCCTCCGGACGGCCCAGCACCCTGTCCGTCACCTTGATGAGGGTCTTCACGATGTCGATGTTCTTCCACTCGTTGAACCCGCCGATGTTGTACGTGTCGGCCACCTTGCCCTTGTGGAAAATGAGGTCTATCGCCCTCGCATGGTCCACCACATACAGCCAATCGCGCACGTTCTGCCCCTTCCCGTATACCGGAAGCGGCTTGCGGTGGCGTATGTTGTTGATGAACAGAGGTATGAGTTTCTCCGGAAACTGGTACGGACCGTAGTTGTTGGAGCAGTTCGTCACTATCGTCGGCATCCCGTAGGTGTCGTGGAACGCGCGCACGAAGTGGTCGCTGGATGCCTTGCTCGCGCTGTACGGGCTGTGGGGCTGGTATTTCGTGTCCTCGGTGAAGAACTTGTCCCCGAACGGGCCGCCACCGCACTCCCCGCTCCCCGGACACCCCTCCGGGCGGTTCATCTCCAACGCCCCGTACACCTCGTCGGTGGAGATGTGGTAGAAGCGCTTCCCCTCATATTTCTCCGGAAGGCTCTCCCACCAGAGGCGCGCCGCCTGAAGAAGGCTAAGCGTCCCGAGCACGTTGGTCCTGGCGAATGTGAACGGGTCCTTGATGCTCCTGTCCACGTGGCTTTCAGCCGCGAGGTGGATCACCCCGTCCACCTTCTCCTCCTGCATAAGGGAATGCATCGCATCGAAGTCGCACACGTCCGCCTTGACGAAGCGGTAGTTCGGGCAGGACTCGATGTCGCGAAGGTTTTCAAGGTTGCCGGCATAGGTAAGTTTGTCCACATTGATGATCCGGTATTCCGGATATTTCGTCACGAACAGACGGACGACGTGGCTCCCGATGAAGCCCGCGCCGCCGGTGATGATGATAGAGCGTTTATTACTCATACTCCGTTAAGGTCTAATTTATATCAATAATCGCACAAAAATAGTTAAATTTGCCTGAAATGCCAACTAAACCGCCCATATATCTGTATACAGACGGTGCCGCAAGCGGAAATCCCGGGCCAGGAGGCTACGGGGCCATACTCAAATGCGGCACCCACGAGAAAGAACTCTCCGGAGGCTTCGCATGCACGACCAACAACCGCATGGAGCTGCTCGCCGTCATCCGGGGGCTCGAAGCGATACGCTGGGAGGGAGCGGTGGTCAATGTGTTCAGCGACTCCACCTACGTGGTGAAGACCGTCACGGAAGGCTGGAAAAGGAAGAAAAACCAGGACCTATGGGCACGTTTCGATGAGCTTGCCGGGCATTTCAGGCTGAACTTCAACTGGATAAAAGGGCATGCGGGGCATCCCGAAAACGAACGCTGCGACAGGCTGGCAGTGACGGCTTATTCCGCGTCCGGCCTGCCGGAAGACAGCGGTTACGAGAAAACACAGACACAATAAATATATGCAGAACGACAAAATAGTGGTGGGCATCACCCAGGGTGATTCCAACGGCATCGGATACGAAGTCATCATAAAGGCCCTCGCCGACCCGAGGATATTGGAGCAGTTCACCCCGGTGATCTATGGTTCTTCCAAACTCTTCGGATTCTACCGCAAGTCCATCCCCGAGATCGAGCAGATGGACACCAATGCGATCGGAAGCGCAGATGAGGCGCATCCGAAACGCATCAACATAGTCAACTGCCTGCCGGACAGCACTTATGCCGAACCGGGACAGGCCACGGCAGAATCAGCCAAGGGCGCAATCCTCTCTCTTCAGACCGCCATCAAGGAATTGAAGGACGGAAAGATCGATGTGCTTGTCACAGGGCCGATCAACAAGAAGGCGATGTCCAACGAGGGATTCGGATTTCCGGGACACACCGAATATATTCAGAACGCCTTCGGAGTCAAGGATGTGGCCATGTTCATGGTCAGCCACAGGCTGAAACTCGGCGTGGTCACAGGGCACATCCCCCTCAAGGACGTCCCGTCGCAGATCACAGAGGAAAAGATCCTCAGCAAGTTGCGCCTGCTCAACCAGTCGCTCAAGCAGGATTTCGTAATAGACCAGCCGCGCATCGCGGTACTGAGCCTCAACCCGCACAGCGGTGACGGCGGGCTGCTCGGCACGGAAGAACAGGACATCATCATACCGGCAATACGCAAAGCCACAGAAGAGGGCATACTGGCCTTCGGACCGTTCTCGCCTGACGGCTATTTCGGCCTCAGCCACTACGAGAACTTCGACGCCACTCTGGCAATGTACCATGACCAGGGGCTCGCGCCGTTCAAGGCCCTCTCTTTCGAGGACGGAGTGAATTTCACAGCAGGCCTGCCTGTCGTCCGCACCTCACCTGACCACGGCACAGCCTTCGAGATGGCGGGACGCGACGAGGCCGACCCGCGCTCGATGCGGGCCGCCATATTCACTGCCATAGACATCTTCCGCAACCGCAAGGAATGGGAAGAGCTCCAGGCCGGCAAGATGCCCGAGAGAAAAATAGAAGAGACCGAAAGGCGCGAACGCCCCGGCAGACCGCAGATAGCGTAATCGGACAGGAAAGGGCACCCGGGCACTATTCACCCGGGTGTTCTTTTTTCATATACTCACTCGGTGACATCCCGAATGTCTGGCTGAAGACTGTGGAGAAATAATTCGGATTGGAGAAACCGGTAAGGTCCGAGACTTCCGCGATGCTGTGCCGGTTCTCCCGCAGCAGGCGTGCAGCCTGGTTGAGACGCAGGTTACGGATAAAATCGCGGGTGGAGTAGTTCGTCATCTCCTTCAGCTTGCGGTGCAGATGCACGCGGCTGATTCCGACCTCTTTTGTAATGTCCTCCACTTTGAGGTCCGGATTGCTGAGGTTTTCGTTGATGACCCGCATTATCCTGTCCATCAGCTTGTCGTCAGGGGACTTCAGAGTGAGTTTCTCGACCTTGTCATCCTGATTCTGGCTGCCGCCGTACACATTCTTCAGCCTGGCACGGGAGCGCAGCAGGTTCGATATCGTGCGGGACAGTATTTCTATGTTGAACGGCTTGGTCAAGTAGGCGTCAGCTCCCGAATCTAAGCCCTGGGCGTTGTCGGAAGTGTCCGACTTGGCGGTAAGCAGGACTACTGGAGTGGAGTTGAGATTGATGTTCTTACGTATCTGGCGGCACAGTTCGAACCCGTCCATACCCGGCATCATGACATCGCTCACTATCAGTTCAGGTCTCTCCTTGAGGGCCATGTCCAGGGCTTCCTGACCGTCAGCGCAGCAGATCACACGATATTCAGCCGACAGTTCGTCCACGAGGTAATTCCTTATCTCATCATCGTCATCGACAATCATGACGACATGTCTCCGCCCGCTCGTCTTGTGAGGCAGCGCGGCTTTCGTTTCCACCTCCGTAGATGCGCAGGTCTGTTTTTTCTCCTCAAGAGGCTCTTCCACCGGTGAAATCTGCTCCGGTTTCAGGTGGGCGCACCCCTCCGGAAGGCGGACCGTGAATTGTGTCCCCTGCCCCGCCGGATTAGCTTCTACACTGATGGAGCCGTGATGCAGCCTGACAAGGGAGCGGGTGAGATTCATGCCTATACCGGCACCGCCTTTGCGTGCGTCACGACCTCTTTCAGCCTGCCAGAAGCGCTCGAAAATATGCCTGCGCTCGTCCTCACTCATGCCGATTCCGCTGTCTGTAAAACGCAATACCGCCATACCTTTCTCTTCACAGAGGCTTATGCTTATTTTGCCGGAATCGCCGGTAAACTTGAACGCATTTGAAAGGATGTTCACGATTATCTTGTCCAGTCCGCTCCTGTCCACCCACAGCTGAAGACTGTCAATCCCCTCATGATGGAAAGTGAAATCAATGCCGCGCTCCGCCGCCTGAGCATTGAAAATCGAGACGGTCTCGGCCACAAACGGCACGAGGTCAGTCTGGCTGAAATGCAGATTCATCTGTCCCTTGTCTATCTTCTGGGCATCCATCATCTGATCCATCAGTTTTACAATCCTCTCGGAATTCTTCATGATGGAGCGGTAGGCAAGCTGCCTCGATGGATCGTGATCCACAGTAAGAAGTTTTTGTACCGGACTTATTATGAGCGACATAGGGTTGCGTATCTCATGGGAAAGATTGGTAAAGGTCTCGATTTTCTGCAGATTTCTGCGGTTGCGTATTCTCCGTCTTACATCCCAAATGGCTATGACGGCAAATGCAGCATAGAAAAGCACCGCCCACCAGGAACTCCACCACGGATGCCGGATCCATATGTCAAAAGTCTTCTCGGGAGAGGTCTGATCATAGTCGAGGGCCCGGAATGTCAGGGTGTGCCGGCCAGGAGCAAGATCCACCAGAGAGATGGTGCTCTGTCCATGAGGGAGCGTCATCCAGTTGCCGCCAAGCCGATATTGCCACTGAAGCCGTTCGGGGCTGTTCAACTCAAGGGTGCTGAATTCTACGCTCAATGAATTCTGCTTGTAACCGAGATCGATTCTTTCCGTATCCTCGACAGGAGAATCAATCATGTACCGGCGTCCGCTTTTCATGCCCATCCTTACAGGAATCCCGTCCACATACAGGCCCGTGATCCTCGGCGTCCATATTTTGTGCGGCCTAGTGATTTCTTTGGGGTTGAACCATGTCACTCCGTTGGTGCCTCCGAACCAGAGATTCCCTTCGTTGTCACGAAAAGATGCACCTTTTGTGAACTCGTTGCCCTGAAGCCCGTCACTATAATAGTAATTGACGAACCGTCCATCGGTGACACTGTAACGTGACAACCCCGAGTTGGAACTCGTCCAGATGTCTCCTGAAGCGTCTCCACAGACGGCATAGACGGCATTGTTCGGCAGTCCGTCATCCGTATTGAGCAGCCTGCCCTCCCCGCTGCGCGGATCCAGCAGGTGCAGCCCCTCATCAGTTCCGAGCCAGAGACGCCCGGCATTGTCCTCATGGATAGAATAGACTATTTCACGGGAGCTCAACCACTTGCCGGCCATGCCATCCCCGGAGAGCTCCAGATATCCGACTCCATCATAAGTGCCGACATACAGCCTGTTTGAAGGAGAATGATGCAGGGAGGTAATCCAGTTGTTATGGACCTTGTCCGACGGTATCCGTGAAACTTTTCCGCTTGAGGGATCGAGACAGAAGAGTCCGTTCCCCATGGAAGCGACCCATATCCTGCCATCGCTGTCCTCCGCGAAACTGTAGATGTTCTCCGCCTCTTTACCATCCTGGTCTATGAGTCCGCTTATATGCTCTATCCTGTCCGTCCGGCGGTCCAGCCTGTGCAGCCCTTTAAGATATGATCCTATCCAGATGGTCCCGCCGGAATCTTCAAACAGGCTCATCACGGTGGCGGGCGCTTCCTTCCCGGCAGCATAGTGGCGTGACTTTCCGGAAGGCTCAATCCTGTAGAGCCCGCCATTATCGGTTCCGATCCAAAGAGTGCCGGAGCCGTCTTTGAGGATAGCGTTCACGCATGCATCCCCTATCAGATTGGAATCGACGGAGCCGGCCCCGATATAATGAAAATTGTTGACCTGGCCCGGAATCATCATCACACCTTTTTGATATACGGCGACCCAGAGGTTGCCGGAATTGTCGCACAATATGGAGTGGATCTTGGAGTTCACCGTATTGAAATGGCTGTCCCCGAAAGGATATTGTCGGAGTGTCAAGTCTTTGCTGTTGAAGCTGAAGATACCGTTCCCGTCGGATCCTACAAGAGTCCCCGTCCGGGAGTCCGAGAGTATCGACTTGACCCTCAGACCCGCGATCCCCTCCGGTTCGACGTGCGCAAAATCATCTGACTGTCTGCGGTATACGAAAAGTCCGTCCCCACCGGTACCCACCAGGACGTTGCCATAGGTGTCCACACACAAGCACGATATCGAGCCTTCGTTCCCGATAAAACTGTAAGTGCTGCTGTCCCCAGAAGGAGACACCCGGTGCAGCCACTTGCCGTTACGGACGAGCCAGAGGTTGCCCTCATGATCTTCGGCTATATAGCTGAGCATGCTGGTCGGGACAGGCAGTTCCACAGGCTCCACCGTAAGGATCCCGTCCGCCTCATGAAGAGACACAAGGCTGTTGCCCGATACCAGTATCTCCCCGCTGCGCCTCTCGAGAATGCAGTTGACATTACTGTGATAGACGCTTCCGTCCGGATGCACAGCCTGTCTGTAGAAACAGTCCCTGCCCCTGTCATATATCTGCAATCCGTTGTATGTCCCGATGATCAGCCTGCCTCCCGAGTCCTCAACCACAGTCTTGACATAGCTGTGGCAGAGCGAGTTCGGATCATCTGCAGAATGCCTGTATGTGGTGAATTTGACCCCGTCGTAGCGGTTAAGACCGTCCTCCGTGGAAATCCATATCATGCCGCGGCTGTCCTGCATTATCTGGTTGATGGAACTGCAGGATATTTCCCCGGCTGTCGTGAACAGTTTTGTCTGTGAGCGGGCGATGACCGCCGCCATGGCCATCATCACGCAGCATGTAAGCCGCGCCGCAATAGTGTTACTCATTACGTGTCAGATTTCCTGCAATGTAACAAAAAAATCCGAGAAACATCAGCGCATGTTACATATATGGAGAAACATGCATTCAAAAAGAAGAAGGCGGCCTCACGGCCGCCTTCTTCCACTCAGTATAACCAATTCTATTTGTTCCTGTACCCAGGGTTCTGGTACGCCTCCTTCTCCTCTTCGGTCATTTCCATGCCGTCGAGCTGTCCCTGCGGGATAGGGCGGAGGTAGTGGAAGTCCTCGATAGTCCTGTTGTAGGTCTTGAGTTCCCTCTTGTCATAGAAGTTGTGTCCTGCTATGGAGTAGCTTGAGGCACGCTCCTTCCACATCTGGGTGCGGACAAGATCCTGCCAGCGGTAGCCCTCGCCGTAGAACTCGCGCATACGCTCGTCGAGTATATAGTTGATGTCTATCTGCGCAGGGGTAGCAGCGGCCATCTGCTCGCTGTAGTCAACCTGCTTGTTGCGGATGTTGGCATCATCGGAGTCCTTGTTCCACCTTCCGGCGCGCTCACGGAGCACATTGACAAGGTCTCGTGCGCTCTTGCTTCCGGTAGCCCCCTTGACTGCGGCCTCGGCGGCCACAAGATAGAGCTCGGAGAACTTGGCGATGTTGAAAGGACGGGTGCTGCCCGCGTTAGGCTGGCCCACAGAGCCGTTGTTGTCGGTACGGTAAGGTCCGAGTTTCCAAAGTCCAGGGAAGCACTGGCGGTTGATGTCCTCAGGACCAACAACATAGTCAGCCCTGCCCGGGATAGTGCCTACTCCGATATTGTCCTTGGATCCCTGCTCCGGGTAGGAGATCGCAGTCTCCGGCTGCTCGCCCAGGAAGGTAAGGACAGGTTCACCGAGCTTGACGCTCAAGCCGTTGGCTCCGAAGAGTTCGGTGAAGGTCTTGCCGGTCTTGTCCCAGTTGCCGCGGTAGACGCTTGTGAAAGTGCCGTCGAAGCGGGAGTCATGCTCCTTGTCATTGAAGATGTCGCGGAGGACCTCCACAGTCGGGCACATACGCGTCCAAGGCCTGCCATAAGGCTGCTCGGCCGTACGCGGAGTGGACTCCACCTGATTGCCTGAGGCGTCGAGGAGCCTGAGGTTAGGATAGTTCCAGTTCATCATCCAGCCGGCGAAGTTGTCCGGAGCGTTGCCGCTTCCGTAATAGAGGGAACCGGCATTGTAGAACTCGTCCGCCTCGGTGTGGTCGGCATAGAGGAGGATCTCCTTGTTGCGGTCGAAGAGGGCGTTGTTGACGTCATAGTAATTCTCCATCAAGCCGAATCCTGCCGGGTTGTTGATGGCTTCGAGAGCGGTGTCATAAGCTGCCTGGAAATACCACTTGGCATCGTGTCCGTCAGGATCGGTGCGGCTGCACTCAGGATAGGTGGCGATGCCCTTAGGGTTCTCAAGCCACCACGCGTAGGTCAGGTATGCCTTGGCGAGGAAAAGCCTTGCAAGGGTCTTGGTCGCGCCGCCTGTGACACGTCCGGCATCCGGAAGGTTCTCGACAGCAGTCTTGAGGTCAGGGAAGATGGCCCTTGTATAAACCTCAGGCACTGTGTTACGCACCGAAGTACGGGACGGAGTGGTATTGAACTTCAGTTCACCTGCACCAAGATCGAGAGGCACGCCTCCGAAAGTCTGCACGAGCTGGAAGTAGTCGAAGGCGCGGAAGAACCTGGCCTCGGAGATGAGGGACTCGCTGATGCCGACCTCCGCAGCGTTCTCTATGATTCCGCTGCAGGTGTTGATATTGGCGAAAGCGGTGCCCCAGAGCACATCGGAACGGCTGGATGTCGATGTAAGGTTGCCTACTCCTGAAAGGTCGGCATCTTTGAAGTTGTTGTCTGCATCGTGTGCCCAGGTAGCCTCATCAGTTCCGGTCTCGCAGATATTATAATAGTAGGCCTGTCCGTATATGTAGCGCAGGTGGGCGTACAGGGATGTCAGACCGCCCTTGATGCCCTGCTCCGACTTGAAAAACTCCGGAGTGAGGGTCGCGCGGGGCTTCTCGTCCAGCACCTTGGAGCAGGACACTGCCATACCGGCTGCGAGAGCAGTTGCGCAAAGTATTTTGATGGTTGATTGTCTCATAATATGAATGTATCAGATTAGAATGTCAAATTGATTCCGAAAAGATAGTTGCGGGTAGTCGGCGAGTTGGTGCCGATGATAGGGAGACTGTGGGAACCTGACTTCATGCTGACGGCCACGTTCTGGTCATTGTATGAGTTCGTCTCCGGATCAAGGCCGCATTCAGAGGTGAACGGCGCATAGATGACGAACGGATTCTGTACCGTAGCATACACTCTCAGGTTGCTTGCACCGAGTTTGCGCAGCCAGTTCATATTGTCGAAAGTATAGGCCAGAGTGATGGTGCGGAGCTTGATGTAGGAAGCGTCGAAATATCCGAGAGTGCTGCCATACTTAGGGTTGTCACCATCCTGGATGCCTCCAGGGAGAGGATAGCGGGCGCCTGTGTTCTCAGGTGTCCAGTAGTCCACGTCCACATTGCCTCGACGGCCGGTAAGCATGTTGAGGTAGCCGCTTGAAGAATGGAGGGAACTGATGAGGATACCGCCGCACTTGAATGCACCTACCGCACTGAGTTCGAAGCCCTTGTAAGCCACGCGCGTATTGAAGCCGCCCTGGAACTTAGGCTCCATGCTCTGGATCTGCCTGTCTGAGGCATTGATGGAGCGGGTCGGAGTGCCGTCTTCATTGTAGTCACCGGTGTACTTCACCTTGATCATACCCACATTGCCTCCAGGCACGAGGATGTCGAGGTACTTGTCGTCCTGCTGCCAGATGCCCTCGTACTGATAATCGTAGATGACATCGATAGGATAGCCGACGAACCATCCGTTGCCCTCGTCACGGTCCGCCCCTGAAGCAAGGGAGACGATGCGGTTGCGGTTGGCATAGAGGTTGAGTCCGGCATCCCAGGTCCATCCGTCAAGATTGTCGATGATGGTGCCGTTGAGGGTGAGCTCTATACCCTTGTTCTCGGTGTTGCCGACGTTGCCGGTGTAGCTGCCCACGCCCGCAGTGCCAGGAAGGCTGACATTGAGAAGGAGGTCGCTCGTCTTCTGGGTGTAATATTCAATGGTACCGGAAAGCCTGTTGTTGAAGAGGGCGAAGTCCACGCCGAAGTTCCATGTGGAAGAGTACTCCCAGCCGAGGAGGTCGTTAGGAAGGGTGGACACATAGTAGCCTGTAGCGAAGGTGTCGCCGAAGTTGTACGGCCTGGTGGCAAGAGACCCGAGGGTAGAATACGGGCTCACAGCCTGGTTTGAAGTCTGTCCGTAACCGGCGCGGAGCTTGAGGGCGTCGAGCCAGTGGATGTCTTCCATGAAACTCTCCCTCTTCATGTTCCATCCGAGGGAAACGGCAGGGTATGTGTGCCACTGATGTCCCTTGGCAAGGCGTGAAGAACCGTCTGAACGCACGGTGGCCATGAGCATGTACTTGTTGTCATAAGAGTATGACACACGTCCCATCCATGACACGAGTCCTGCCATCCAGTATCCCTGATAAGAAGGGTTTATGGTCTTGGTGCCGAGGGCATGGCCGAGATTGTAGTACTGGAAGTCCGGGGACGGGATGTCCTGGGCAGACATGTGTGACTGGGTGAACTTGGTCTGCTCAGCCGAGTACATGGCCACTGCGCTGACCTTGTGCTTGTCGGCGAATGTCCTGTCATAGGAGAGGAGGTGCTCGACAGTCCAGTTGAGGGTCTCCTGATGCATTATGGAAGCTGAAGACTCGGTGTTAGGGTTGGTGTTGTTGACACCGACGCCGGTATAGGTTCCTGTCTTGGAGCCGCGGTAGTTGAGACCTATGTTGATGCGGTATTTGAGTCCCTTGACCCATGGGGCCTGGACTTCACCGTAGAAGTTGTTGTAGCTTGCGAGGGAAGCGGTCTCGTTGATCCACTCATCCTTGAGGCCCTCGACCACGTCACGGGTCATCACCCAAGTCTCGTCGTTGGCTGTCTTGATAGTGCGCTTGAGCGAGCCGTCGGCATTGTAAGGATCAGCTATAGGGGAAGCCGCCAGCACGTTGTAGAGTCCGATCTGGTTGCCATGGTTCATGCTGTAGCTTGAGTTGGTGGCGAGGCCGAAGCGGAAATACTTGCCCACGCCCTGGTCGAAGCTGCTGTGGATGGAATACCTGTCATAGTACTGGGTAGGCACCACGGACTCATCGCGGTAGTAGCCCGCACCGAAGCTGTAGTTGCCCCCGCGGGTGCCGCCTGCCACCGATACATCGTGGCTGTTGACCATGCCGGTGCGGTAGAAGAGATCCTGCCAGTCGGTGTTGACATTGTCCGCCTCATCGTCTCCGTTTGAGAACTTGCCCGCGAGCGCACGCATCTGGACGAACTTCTCGCCCTGCATCATAGGATAGCGAGCGAATACGGTCTTCGCTCCCACATAGCCGTTGTAGCTCACCTTGGCCGGAGACCCTTCAAGACCGCGGTTCGTGGTGACGAGGATCACTCCGTTGGCGCCACGTGAACCGTAGATTGCAGTAGATGAAGCATCTTTGAGGATGTCCATCGACTTGATGTCGTTAGGGTTGATGTCGGAGATGCTTCCCATGAACGGAATGCCGTCAAGGACGATGAGAGGATCGTTGGATGCAGTCAGCGAGCGCTGTCCGCGGATACGGATCTGCATCGCGGCGCCTGGCTGGGAAGAAGTCTGGGTCATCTCGACACCGGCGACCCTGTTCTGAAGGGCGTAGCTGATGTTGGTCGCAGGAACTTCCCTAAGGACATCACCACCCACTGAAGCGATGGAACCTGTAACATCCGAGCGGCGCTGCGTGCCGTATCCGATAGCCACAGCCTCTTCGAGAAGCTGCGCATCCTCTTCCAGCACAATGATCTGGTGGGTTTTTCCGTCAAGTTTCACCTCTTTCTCCACATAACCTATGCAGGAGACTACAAGAGTGGCGTTCTTGCTCTTGACATCGATTGAGAATGTGCCGTCAGCACCGGTCGTGACACCATTCTGCTGCACGCCTTTCTCGAGGACTGCGGCACCGATGACGGTCTGCCCGCTTTCGTCCTTCACGACGCCTTTCACCGTTACGCTCTGCGCATACGCTGCCAGCGAGAGACAGCCCAACAGAAGCGTGGTCGCTAAAGTTTTTAGATTCATAAAAAATTGATCTTTGGTTAAAATTATGATTTACATAACTGTTTTTCGTGCCTGTGGTCAGACATTGCAAAAGTAGTTTTTGGCAGGTTACGGCGTATTTTTAAATGATACATAAATCTACGGGCGTGTTACAATGATACACAGAGGCGGCCAGCCCGAAAACCGGACAGGCCGCCTCTGGAAAGCCATGTTACCTTTTCGCTATTTTGTGTAACGTCCGGACTGTTCCCTGGTGAGGGAAGCGAGGACATCAGGATCGAAGTAATTGATCTTCATCGCACGCTTGACTTCGGAAAGAGTCTGCGCGGCAGCAGCCCGAGCCACTTCGGACCCTCTGCGGAGCACCTCATATACATAAGGTATATCTTTTTCAAGCTCCGCCCGGCGGGCTCTGATCGGAGCAAGAGTGTCGTTGAGCACAGCGTTGAGGAAATTCTTTATCATCATGTCCCCGAGGCCTCCGGCCCTGTACTGGGCTTTCACCTCATCGAGAGAAGCGAAATCAAAACTCTGCTTCTTCCCATGGAAACAATCCCCGAACTTGGAAAAATGCTCCGGCTTGCAGAAAGCGTCAAGATAAGTGAATACCGTGTTGCCTTCCACCTTGCCCGGATCGCTTACCTGCAGGTGGCCTGGATCCGTGTACATGCTCTTGACCTTTGCCCATACCGTCTCCGCCGAATCGGCAAGGTAGATACAGTTGCCAAGGGACTTGCTCATCTTGGCCCGTCCGTCAGTGCCTGGAAGCCTGCGGCATACGCTCTGATCCGGAAGCAAGATGTCCGGCTCCACAAGTACCGGTGAATAGGTGGAGTTGAACTTGCGCACTATCTCTCTGGTCTGCTCTATCATCGGTTCCTGATCCTCCCCCACCGGCACGGTGTCGGCCTTGAAGGCGGTGATGTCGGCCGCCTGACTGATCGGGTAGCAGAAAAAACCCACAGGGGTTCCGGCCTTGTTGTCCGAACCGTCAGCGCTGTCGGAAAATCCCCGCAGCTGTATTTCCTGCTTGACGGTCGGATTGCGCTGAAGCCTCTGCACAGTGACAAGATTCATGTAGAAGAACGTCAGTTCCGTAAGTTCACTGACCTGCGATTGGATGAACAATGTGGATTTCTGCGGATCAAGACCGGCCGCCATATAATCAAGGGCGACTTCTATGATGTTGTCACGCACCTTGTCAGGGTTGTCGGCGTTGTCCGTCAAGGCCTGCGCGTCAGCTATCATAATAAATATCTTGTCATAGAGCCCGCTGTTCTGGAGTTCAACTCTGCGGCGCAGAGAACCGACATAATGGCCTATGTGCAGACGCCCCGTAGGACGGTCTCCGGTAAGTATTATCTTTCCCATGTCAGTCCTTCACTTTGTCAAGCATCTCCCTTACCTTGCCCTCGATCTCCTGGCACAGCTCAAGATTGTCCTTGAGCAGCTGTTTGACCGCCGCCATGCCCTGGGCGAGCTTCTGGTCATTGTAGCTGAACCAGCTGCCGCTCTTGTGGATGATGTCGAAAGATACAGCGAGATCCACAATCTCCGCTATGTGCGAGATGCCCTCACCGTAAACAATGTCGAACTCGGCCTTCTTGAACGGCGGGGCCATCTTGTTCTTGACAACCTTCACCTTGGTGCGGTTGCCGAGAGCCTCGTCCCCGTCCTTGAGCTGGGTGGTGCGTCGCACATCCAGACGCACTGACGCATAGAACTTGAGGGCGTTGCCGCCCGTGGTAGTCTCAGGATTGCCGAACATGACGCCTATCTTCTCACGGAGCTGGTTGATGAAGATACAGCAGGTGTTGGTCTTCGCGATATTGGCCGTGAGTTTGCGGAGCGCCTGGCTCATAAGCCTTGCCTGAAGGCCTACCTTGTTGTCACCCATCTCCCCTTCGATCTCGGCCTTCGGTGTGAGGGCGGCCACGGAGTCGATGACGATGATGTCGATGGCACCGCTCCGGATGAGGTTGTCGGCTATCTCAAGGGCCTGCTCCCCGTTGTCCGGCTGCGAGATGAGCAGGGTCTCCAGATTCACACCCAGAGCCTGGGCATAACTTCTGTCGAAGGCATGCTCGGCATCTATCATGGCAGCTATGCCTCCGGCCTTCTGCGCCTCTGCTATGGCGTGGATAGCGAGAGTCGTCTTACCGCTGGACTCGGGCCCGTAGATCTCCACGATGCGCCCGCGCGGATATCCCCCGATACCGAGCGCATGGTCAAGCGCTATCGACCCCGAGGGGATGACCTGCACATCCCATTTGGGCTGGTCGCCCAACGTCATTATGGTACCCTTTCCGTAATCTTTTTCAATCTTGTCGATAGTGGCCTGCAGCGCCTTGAGTTTCGCAGCGTTCACATCCTGCCCCTGTACTTCAACATCTTTAGCCATAAAGTCTTTGTTTTTAATTAATTATAAGTTTTTCTATAGTTCGTGGCGCAACGCGCCAAATCAAGACAAAGATAGGAACAGTTTGGAGAATATCAAAACAGTTTCTAATTTTGTAAGACTTAAAATAAAGCAGTGTCGGATGAAAGAAAAACTCTTGGGGAAAAGCCTCGAAGAACTTCAGGAAGCGGCCACAGCCTGCGGTCTGAAGCCGTTCGTGGGGAAGCAGCTCGCTGATTGGCTCTATGTCAAAAAAGTGCAGTCCTGGGACAGGATGGTCAATATTTCCAAGCCTGCACGAGAAAGCCTTGCTGCCCGGTTCGACCTCGGAATCTCAGTTCCGGCCGGGAAGGCCCTCTCATCCGACGGCACGGCCAAATACCTCTTTCCTGTCTGCTGTCCGAGACCGGACGGGGCAGAAGAGTCCATGGTAGAAGCCGTCATGATACCGGACAACGAACGGAGAACCCTATGCGTGAGTTCTCAGGCCGGATGCCGCATGGGATGCCGCTTCTGCATGACAGGACGGCAGGGCTTCCACGGCAATCTCAGCCGCGCGGACATCCTCAACCAGTTCATCAGCATCAATGAAGCCGCAAGCCTCACGAACACCGTCTTCATGGGCATGGGCGAACCGATGGACAACTACGAGGAAGTGAGCGCGGCCATCAAGGTCCTTACCGCACCGTGGGGCTTCGCCTGGAGTCCGAAGAGGGTGACAGTAAGCACAGTGGGCGTGATTCCAAATCTCAAAAGATATCTTGAAGAGGAGCGCTGCCACATAGCCGTCAGCCTGCACAACCCGTTCCATGATGAGCGGCTCGAGATGATGCCTGCAGAAAAGGCGTGGCCGATAGCAGATGTGATCGACCTCCTGAAAAGATACGACTTCAGCGGGCAGAGGCGGGTGAGCTTCGAATACACCATGTTCTCCGGATTCAACGATGACAAACGCCACGCGGACGCCCTCATCCGCCTGCTGCGCGGTCTGGAGTGCCGCGTCAACCTCATACGCTTCCACAAAATCCCTGATTTCCCGTATGAGACCACTTCGGAGAAAAAGATGGAAGACTTCAGGGACAGACTCAACAACAACGGAATATTATGCACAATAAGAGCATCGAGAGGGGAAGACATCCTCGCAGCCTGCGGACTGCTCGCAGGTCAGCACTCTCAGCGGCACTGACCCTGATTTTCTGCCTCGGGGCAGCCGCGCAGCAATATCCCAACGGGCTGTCGGTGGACAGCGCCGACCCGTCACGCGACTCCGTATTCATCAAACAGATACGAAGCAAGATGAATTACATCCGCTCGCGCGAGCACAGACCGACCGTCGCCCTGCTCCTCTCCGGAGGCGGAGCCAAGGGGGCGGCTGAAGTAGGGGTGATACGCTATCTGGAAGAGATCGGCATGCCGGTGGACATGGTGCTCGGCACAAGCATCGGCGGACTCATCGGCGGACTCTATTCGATAGGATACCGGACGGAGGAGTTCACCGAACTCTTCACCTCGCAGGACTGGGGCGTCATGCTCTCGGACGCGATCCCACAAAAGTACATACCGTACACCACCAAGATGTACAACGCCAAATATGTGGTGACCATACCGTTCCACAACGCGTCTGAAGTGCTGGACGAGAAACGCACCCGCAACCGTGAGACCGACAGGATGATCGATGAGAGGCAGTCTCTGATAAGTTCTCTGCCGTCAGGCTACGCCGACGGCTTCAATGTCAACAACCTGCTGTCAAGCCTTACGGTAGGATACCAGGACAGCATAGCGTTCAAGGACCTGCCCACCCCGTTCGTCTGCGTGGCCACGGATGTCGTATCCAACAAGGCCAAGAACTGGGGTTCGGGGTCGCTCAAGACCGCCATGCGCTCCACCATGTCAATCCCTGGTCTGTTCGCTCCCGTACGTACCGACGGCATGATTCTGGTGGACGGCGGGACGCGAAACAATTTCCCTGCCGACATCGCCCGTGCCATGGGGGCCGACTATATAATAGGTGTCGAACTCTCCGACCTCAAGCCAGGCTACGACCAGATCAACAACCTCGGGGACATCGTCAACCAGTTCATCAGCATGCTCGGGAAAGACGCTTTCGACAAGAATGTGCCTATACCGGACATCCTCATAAAACCGTCCATCGCAGAATACAACATGCTGAGTTTCAACAGGACGGCGGTAGACACCATGATGGCGAGAGGATACAGGGCCGCTGTCGGAAAGAAAGACGAACTGCTCAGATTGAGGGACGAAGTCGGAAAAGCCAAAGAAAAAACAGGCCGGAAAGCCGTCAACATAGCCATGACCCCTGTCAAGGTGGAAGAAGTGAGATTTACAGGCGTGAGCGGACACGAAGAGCGCCTGCTCTCCGGGCTGGTCGGCATCATGCCGGGAGACAGTCTGGACAAAGCCAAGATCGATGATGCCATGTGCAAGCTTCAGGCAACCGGGGCATTCTCATCCGTCAAGTATTCACTGCTCGGCAATGAAGAGCCGTACAATCTCGTGTTCGAATGCACCACGTCCCCTACCAACAGCATCGGATTCGGAATAAGGATGGACACCATCGAATGGGTATCGATGCTGTTCAACATGGGTCTCAATACAAATCGCCTGACAGGTTCGCGATTCAACTTCAACGCCAAGATAGGCCAGAACCTGAGGGCATCAGCCCACTATGCCTACAACAAGTCAGGTCTGCCTACCCTCAACCTCGAAGCCGCAGCCTTCCGTTACAAGGGAAGCATCTCCGATGGTGCTGACGCGATGGAGATGGACGCATCGTTCTGGGGGCACAAAGAACAGTTCTACCTGACCGATGTCAGGTGGACGAAAGCCAATTTCAAGATCGGTCTCAAGAATGACTTCTACTCATTCAACGAGAATACAGTGGTCGGCAGCATGATAAATACTTACCTCGGAAAGAATGCACTCAAAGGAGACTTTGTAGGAGCCTTCGCCAAGGGGAACTGGTACTCATTCGATGACTACTACTATCCGTCAAGAGGTGCAAACCTCGCGCTTGCCGCCAACTACGACTTCCTCCGCCTCGGAGAGAAAGACTTCACTCCAATTTTGATGCTCGGCGCTGACTACAAGAAAGTGTTCCCTGTCGGAGCGAAGGTGGCGATAATAGCCGACCTGCACGCGCGGAGCATCATCAACAGCGGAGCGGTTGACAGCAACAATATCGACGCACAGATGTCATTGATGCACAGCAACATATTCGGAGGCTTCATAAAGGGACGCTTCACTGAATTCCAGGTTCCGTTCTTCGCTGTAAACAATGTGGCGTTCGCGGCTGACCACATCGCCACCGCTGTGCTGGAGTGCAGGTTCAACCCATACAAGAAACTATACCTCTCCGCGATGGCCGGCATCGAAGAAAGCAACGACAACTTCTCCGGATTCATCACCGAATATAATCCGGACTGCGTAGCTGTCGGACTTGAGGCGGCATACAACTTCATCGGCGGCCCGATCAAGATCAACGCCCACTGGTCAAAGGCATTCGGCTGGGGAGCCTACGCTTCGATCGGATTCGACTTCTGACGGCATGGACGAAAAAGGGAAAAAAGTGCTGAATCGCCTTCAGGCCATGTGCGCCCGGAGAGAGTATTGCCTTGCGGACATAAGGAAGAAAGCCACGGAGAGACTTGACGGAGACAAGGATGCGGCGGAAGAAATAGTGTCCATGCTGGTGAAAGACAGGTTTGTCGATGAACTGCGATACGCCTCGGCCTTCGCCTCGGAAAAATCGGCTCTTGGCGGATGGGGACAGCTCAAGATACGCCGGGCTCTGAGTGCCAAAGGCGTAGCATCCGAGACCATTGATGCCGCCCTGTCGGAAATCGACAAGGAAAAGGCGGATTCCCGGCTCGTCCGGCTGATGGAGAACAAATGGCGTTCGCTTCAAGGTGATCCGCAAGCCAGACTTAAGTTGCTGCGCTACGCCCTCTCGCGAGGGTATGGCTATGATGAAGTGCGCCCGATAGCCGAACGGCTCACTTCCGGGCAGGACGAAGACGGAATTTGATGTTGCGGTAGCCATTTCCCTCCACAATGCCTTCTTCGACAAAACCAAGGCGTCTGTAGACTTCTCCCCCGTCCTGCTGCTCTGCATCAGCATAGCTCATGATATCATCAGGCTTGACATCTTCTATGAAAGCATTGAGCAACTTGCTCATCCCTCCAATGACACGGATTTCCTTGAGAGAAGCATAACGCACCCATTCATAGGAACTTATCTTCACCCCATCCTTTACCCAACGGCGTGCATTGGAAAACGTGGCCACGGCTACCAATGTACCCACTGGAAACTCGGCCTCACCGCTGCCTGTGCAGCGCTCCACAAAAAGCCCGTAACGGTAACGGCTGCCCGTGTCTCCAAGACGGTGGTTGGCATCGAGAAATGCTCCCGCAGCCGGCTTGTCTATACGGCTGACACGGCAGTTCCGCGCGAATATGCACGTGGACGGCCCCACCCCCTACTGAGCCTCTTCGGCCATGGCTTCATTGAAGCACTTGCGGCACAGTGGCTCATAGACATCCTTCTCCCCGAGAAGCACAAGATCCCTGCTCTTGCTGAGACGATGTGAGTGGTTGGCCAGATTGCCGCACCTGACACAGATGGCATGAACTTTCTGCACATCTTCAGCCACAGCCATCAACTTTGGGATAGGCCCGAACGGAACTCCCATGTAGTCGGTGTCCAGACCGGCCACTATGACCCTTATCCCCCTGTCGGCAAGCTCCTGACAAACATCCACAAGACTCTCATCGAAGAACTGGGCCTCATCTACCCCGACCACCTGCACGTCGTCCGCCACGGAGAGCATCTCGGATGCCCTGCTTATGGGGGCCGAGCTTATCTTGTGGGAATCATGCGAGACCACCTCGACATCAGAGTAACGCCTGTCTATGGCCGGCTTGAATATGGCTATCTTCTGGTTGGCGAACTGGGCGCGGCGCAGACGGCGGATCAGTTCCTCGGTCTTGCCGGAGAACATGGAGCCGCAGACGACCTCTATGCAGCCCGATTTTTTGTGATTTTCAGAAAACATTGCTTAGATTTGCAGTCAGGGCGACAAAGATAACAATTTTGCCCGGCATTGATGCAGTGAAAGGGAGACTTTACATAGTGCCGACTCCGGTGGGCAATCTGGAAGACATGACATTCAGGGCGATACGAGTGCTGAAAGAGGCGGACTTGATTCTGGCGGAGGACACCCGTACAAGTTCCGTACTGCTCTCCCATTATGAGATCCGCGGAAAACTGCTCTCCCACCACAAATTCAACGAGCACCGGACTTCTGAAATGATCCGGGACAGGATACTGGCCGGGGAAAATGTCGCCCTGATAAGTGATGCCGGCACCCCAGGGATATCGGATCCGGGATTCCTGCTTTCGCGCAGCTGCGCAGAGGAAGGCATTGAGGTGATCACACTTCCTGGAGCCACAGCCTGCATACCGGCATTGGTCTCATCCGGACTCCCATGCGACCGCTTCTGCTTCGAAGGCTTCCTGCCGCAGAAAAAGGGCCGCAGCACAAGACTTGACAACCTCAAAAACGAAACGAGAACTATGATATTCTACGAATCACCGCGACGCCTGCTGAAAACTCTCGAGCAGTTCGCCGGAGTCTTCGGGGAAGCTCGCAGATGCTGCGTCTCCAGGGAGATCTCCAAACTGCATGAAGAGCATGTCAGGGGCAGTCTTGAAGAAGTGGCGGAGCATTTCCGCAGTCAGGAGCCGAAAGGCGAGATAGTAATATGCGTGGCGGGCCTTCCGCAGGAAGAGCATCGCGAGCACCGCAACAAATACAGGACAGAGGAGAGTGGATATGGAGAAGAAGAGTCCAGAGAAGAAGAAGCCTAGCGAAACCACTTTCAAGGCCGGTGCCATCGCGTTGGTATTCCTTATAATCGGATATCAGACGGCAGTATTCATACACAGGACGGCAATCCTGCGGATAGAGTCGTTACGAGACCACCCGGACACGGTTTACATCACCACGGCACCGGGCTTGCCTCCCTCAATGCCCGCAAGCGAACAATCTACAAATCGGGAAGTCGAGGCCGAGCACCTGCAAGCCGCTGACAAGCACACTGACACCATCCGCAGAAACGCCGCCCACAGCCCAATAGCCGACAAGGTCAGAAGGCAGAGCAGAAAGGCTGAGAATTTCAGGTTCAACCCCAACACCGCCTCTATCGATGATCTGGTAAAGCTGGGATTCAGCGAGAAGCAGGCTGCGGCCATAGACAACTACCGCAAGAAAGGCGGCAGATTCAGACGCAAAGAGGACTTCGCGAAGTCTTTCGTCGTCTCGGACGAAATCTACAGGCGGCTCGAAGACTACATCGACATCCCCCTCACCGACATCAACAGAGCCGACTCCGCCGCCTTCGACGCCCTCCCCGGGATCGGGCCGTATTTCGCGGCCAAGATGGTGGAGCAGCGCCGGAGGCTCTGCGGCTATTCCCACCCGGAGCAGTTGCTGGACATCTATAATTTCGGCGAAGAAAGATTCGGCAGGCTCAAAGACCTCATCTGCTGCACTCCGCCGCGCCCCTACCCGCTCTGGTCGCTCCCGGCGGACAGTCTAAGTCTCCATCCTTATATCGGCGGCCGTGCCGAAGCGCGCGGGATAGTCCGCTTCCGGGACCACAGCCCCAAGGACAGCCTCAGCGTGGAAGCCCTTGGCCGTGCCGGGATTCTATCGCCAGAGCAGGCAGCCAAGCTGGCACTCTGCCGGATTGCAGAGGCGGAGTAAACAGTGATATCTCTTTTTCATGTTGAGTTTCCAGACATGTTGCCCGGGCGAGGCTTTTGTGTTGAGCCCGGACCATATGTCTGGAAGCTCTCCAATATTTTCAGTACTGATTTTTATATAACTTTGCACCGTGGACAACAATACGGAAACCATACTCAAAGACTACCGCTACTACCTGAATGTAGAACGGGGGATGTCCCGTAACACCGTCAATTCCTATTGCCGGGATGTGAAGGCATTTTTAGAAAAAAACGTAGAAGCGCCGACAAAAATCGGGACTGAAGCCATAGTGGACTATCTCTCATCTGTGAGCACATCCCTCTCCGCCCGTTCCCAGGCCAGGCTCATGAGCGCCCTGCGTTCATTCTTCGACTGGCTGATACTCGAGGGCGACAGAAAGAACAACCCCTGCGACGGCATAGATTCCCCAAAAATCGGACGCCACCTGCCTGACGTGCTGTCCGTAGAGGAGGTGGACGCGATAATGAAATCCGTAGACCTCTCAAAGCCGGGAGGGATACGCGACAGAGCCATACTGGAAATCCTATACGGATGCGGACTGCGCGTCTCCGAGGCCTGTTCTCTACGGATTTCCGACGTGTTTCTCGATGAAGGATTCGTAAGGGTGGTCGGAAAGGGCGATAAGCAGAGACTCATCCCCATGGGTGAAATGGCCAAAGACGCGTTCACCAACTATCTGTCCGTAAGGCCTCAGGCTTCCACTAAGAAAGATGCTGACATCGCTTTCCTCAACCGTTTCGGTGCCGGGATGAGCCGAATCACAATATTCAACATGGTACGCAAGCAGGCCCTGCTCGCCGGCATCACCAAGACCATCTCCCCACACACGTTCCGGCACTCCTTCGCCACACATCTTGTCGAAAACGGTGCCGACCTCAGAGTGGTACAGGAGATGCTCGGGCACGAGTCCATCCTCACCACAGAAATCTACACCCACATCGACTCCAGAACATGGCAGTCAGCAATACTGCAACACCACCCGAGAAAATGATTAACTTTGCCGGAATGAGAAAATTCGGATTCAGAAATACGCTCACCGCAGTGCTGTTGCTGCTCAGTCTGGCCTCTTGTGAGCGGGACAACCCCTCCACAACCAGAGAATACAGCAAGGTCGTGATATACTGCGGCCTCGGTTACAACAACCTCAGTGCGAGCCTGAGGAACAACCTTGAGCAACTCAGGCAAGGGAATCTGCCATACAGCAGCTCTGACAAGGCCATCGTCGCGTTCTGCCACAACACCGCCCAGGGAGAAGGCTATACAACAGCAAATCCCCCGGTACTCCTGCAATTCTGCAGCCGCGACGGCCAGAACGTCATCGACACACTGAAAACATACCCGTCCGACATGGAAAGCGCAACAGCCGAATCCATCACAAAAGTGCTGTTCGACATAAGGGAGCTCTTCCCCTCGCGGAGTTACGGGATGATATTCTCATCACACTCCACGGGCTGGACACCATGCGGATATCAGGCCACGGAAGAAGGCGTATCCATCATGAGCACATCCATGGACGCACAACAAGAAGACTTCCCGCTCACAAAATCTCTTGGAAGCCAATATCTCGGGAGTTACCGCAACAACCTGGAGATAGACCTCTCCGAGTTCGCGGCCGCCATACCGATGAAATTGGAATACATCATCTTCGACTCCTGCCTTATGGGAGGGGTCGAGGTGGCATGGGAACTCAAAGATGTCTGCGACAAGATCGTCTTCTCCCCGGCAGAAATCCTCGCGGAAGGCTTTGTATACAAGCCGTTCGCCTGGCACCTGCTGGCTCTCCGGGAGCCCGACCTCAAGTCAATATGCGAAGACTACTTCAACTACTATGACGCGCAGAGCGGGTCGAGCAGATCTGCCACGGTCACCCTGCTTGACTGCCACGGTCTGGAAAAGCTAGCACAAGTCTATTCCGGAATCATCGCTTCGCACAGGGACGGATTCGAGAGCATCGACAGGAGCAAGGTCCAGCCTTATTTCTACAGCGCCGGAAGCGGCACAAAAGACTGGTTCTTCGATCTCCGCGACGCGGCCGTGCAGGCCGGAGCTTTCAGCGGCGAACTCGCAAGCCTTGACGCTGCCCTAGCGGACTGCATAGAATACCATGCCGAAACCGATTATTTTTTCAAGACCCCTCTTGAAAGATGCTGCGGACTGAGCACCTATCTGCCTTCCCCGTCAAGGCCAAAGCTCACAGCTTATTACAAGGGACTTGGATGGAACAGGGCCGTCGGTCTGGTGGGAGAATAAAATTTGCGCAAAACGCCTGTTTTCACTATATTTGCGCGCATTTTAAAACCGCATTACGGTTTTGGTGCAATGGGATCTGAGAAATCAGATTGAGTAACACATTTTAATCATTAAAGAAATGCAGCATTTCGAACTTAAAGGCCAGATCCGCAAAGCGGACGGAAAGGCCGCCCTCAAGGCTCTCCGCAAGGAAGGCCTCGTACCTTGCAACCTCTATGGCTGTGGCATGGAAAACGTACTTTTCACCGTCAACGCCAAAGAACTCAGCGCACTTACCAACACCCCGGCCTCATACATCGTGGATCTTGTCCTCGACAACGGGACAAAGCAGACAGCCGTACTGCACGAACTCCAGTGGCATCCTGTCTCTGACGCATGCCTCCACGTGGACTTCCTCGCAGTCAACGAGACCAAGCCTATCTGCATCAAAGTCCCTATCGAGATCACAGGACACGCTGTCGGTGTACAGCAGGGCGGCAAGTTCTTCCAGCCGACACGCGAACTCCGCATAAGCGCCCTCATGGCCAATCTTCCAGACAAGGTGACCGTAGACATCTCAAGCCTCGGTCTTGACAAGAAAATCAAGGCCGGCGACATCACAGTCAAGGACGCCGCCATCGTCACCGACAAGGACACCATCATCTGCGGTGTCAAGGCTACCCGCAACTCAGCTGCAGCGGCAGCATAAAACTGACATGTCGTGTCTGAGAAGACTTATCTAATAGCAGGTCTTGGCAACATAGGGGCCGAATACTCTTCAACGCGACACAATATCGGATTCATGACATTGGATGCCTGGGCACAGGCATCCAATGTCGTTTTTTCCACCGAGCGCTACGGAGACATCGCCACCGTCAAAGACAAGGGGAGGGAATTTGTGCTCCTCAAGCCATCGACCTACATGAACCTCAGCGGCAACGCCGTACGTTACTGGCAGACGCGTCTGGATATCCCGACCGATCACATCATGGTCATCTGCGATGACCTCAACCTCCCGTTCGGCACCGCAAGGATGCGCAAATCCGGCAGTGACGGAGGGCACAACGGGCTAAAGAACATACAGGAGCTGCTCGGCACCAGAGACTTCGCACGGACAAGGATGGGAGTCGGCCACGATTTCGCGCAGGGAGGGCAGGTGGACTTTGTACTCGGCAAGTTCAACCCCGAGCAGATGGAGCAGCTGCCGGAGATAGAGAAAAGGGTGATTGAAGGAGTCCGCACATGGGCCCTTGCGGGCATAGAAAGAGCCATGACAGCCCTCAACAGCAGACAAAACGGGACGCAAAAGCCGGAAAAAGAAGAAAATCCCCAAATAAAGGCATAAGAATTTAGGAATTTAACAATTCTTTTTTTATATTGCAAGCCGTTGCGGCAATGAACATTATCAACATTCTAAATATCATTAAAGATGGAAACACTCGTCAACAAAATCAAAGAGAACATCGAACTCTTTGTAACCAATGCAGAAGCACAGGTTGCCAAGGGCAACAAGGCCGCAGGAGCACGCGCACGCAAGGCCGCCCTTGATCTCATGAAGGATCTCAAGGAGTTCCGTAAAATTTCAGTTGCAGAGACAAAGAAATAATCATTTTTTTCGTCATGATGCAACGTTGACAAAACCGCCTGCATCTATGTTGCAGGTTTAGGTTTTAGTACACGTCTAAGGGTTGGAAGCCGTGAGGGTGACCAGCCCTTTGCTTTTTTCGGAAATTCTCACTATCTATGCACGCTGAAACCTTTACCGGATGAATTTCTGTACAGCAATAATCCTCGCCGTCTTCCGGATGGTGGTGATTCCCGTCCAGTTCGAGGACAGGGAGTTCATACGCACTACGGAGGACATAAGAGCGTCAGTCCAACAAGCCGAAGACTACTTCAACTCGCAGCCGGGACTGGACGACGAGTACCGTTTCGACCTCGCACCGGTGATTACCCTCCCTAAGCCCGTGGCATACTATGGCGCCAACTATTCCGACAGGAAAGATGTCCTGCTGCACGAAGCGGTCAGATATGCATGCTCAAAAAGCAAAATTGATTTTTCTCCATACGACAACGACTTCGACGGGAGCGTGGACAATGTATTCCTGATAACCGCCGGATTCAGCGAAGCGGACGGAGCGGCAGAAGAATGGATATGGCCACAGTTCGGGCAGTTGAAAGACCACGGAGGCACCGGCGAAGCCGGAGGATTCACGATAGACAGTTTCTGCGTCAGCACAGAGCTTTCTTCGGACGAGGAGGGCATCCCGACATCAGCACCGGTTGGCGTCTTCTGCCATGAATTCTGCCATTTTCTTGGTCTTACTGACCTTTATGATACCGACGGCGAGAACAGCGGTGGAGTCGCCCCAGGCCTGTGGAACACCGGCATAATGGACAACGGCTGCAAAAGCAGTCCGGTGCCCGGCCTATGCGCTCTGGATCTGGAACTTCTCGGAAAGGGGAAATGCAGTAAATTGACCAAAGGCAGCCATACCCTCCAACCTCTGGGCCGTACCGGGGAATACTTCAAGTGCTCTGCTGAAAATGAAAATGAATTTTTCCTCTTTGAATGCAAGGAGGGGCGGGGGTTGGCAATCTACCACGTCGACCTGTCCGGACAGGCCGCCGGGTGGTCGGACTACTACCAGAAAGAACTCACAGCCGCAGAACGGTGGGAATTCTCCCAAGTCAACTGCCGTCCCGACAGGCAGTGCGCCACACTCCTCGCCGCCTCGGACGGGCCGGACGGGCTGTTCTTCCCGCAAGGGGGACGCGACAGTTTCAGTTCGGACACCGATCCCGCATTCAGGTTCTGGGACGGCAGCACATCTGCCCTCGCACTCACAGAGATAAGGGTCAACACGGACGGCAGCGTTTCATTTGATGTCAAGGAACCCATAGTGCTCAACAGCTGCTCCATCTTCCAGGATGCCGCAATAATCAGGTGGACCGCAGATACTTCCATAGGAGATATAGACGGCTACGAGCTGGAATGGAGCAGCCTGGCAGGAAAGGCCTCCATGACAATCCCGGCAGATGCCGGGAGCTGTACCGTGACAGGGCTGACCCCGCAGACTCCATACCGGTACACTTTGAGGATCAGGTACACGAACGGGATGTCCTCCTCGGTATGTTCATCATTCATAACAAAGGTATACCGGAACGACAGCCACCCGTACATCTACCTCAAAGGCAGTGACAGGAAAGCCGACGGGAGATTCGAGAAAGGGGCGAAAATCCCGCTGAGGGTATTCAACGCCCCGGAAGTGTCGGAGGTAAAATGGTATTTCAACGGCAGAAGAATCACAACAGGGCCGGACGGCTGGTATACAATCACAGAAGAAGGCACCCTGAAAGCCGAAGTCATCTATGATGACGGAAGCACCGATGTGATGACAAAGGAGATAAGACTATGAGAGCAAGACTTTTCGCCGCCATTTTAATCATTTCATCATCGGCAGCGGTACAAAGCTGCAACCCGGACAAATACATGCGAGCTTTCTCGCAGACGGAAGACATGCAGATACAGGTCGGACGGGACATTCCTTTCAGATACAACCCCCTGACCTGCCAAATGTCATACAACCATACGAGGCATGAGTTCAGGGCATGTACCGACAACATGTCAGATTTTTTCATAGTCACCATGGAATCCACCCCGGCATCCGAAGGAGAAACACTTCAAGCGGACATCGTCTGGACCACGGAGACAGACATCCTGACAAGAAAAAATCTCACCCTCGAAGTCATCAGGACCGAGGGTGAGAGATTCTGGCTGTGGAGTGACTCAGGCCGCATAGGCGTGAGCATCTCCGTCTTAGAATGACAGCGCTATCTGGATGAAGTCATCAGCCTTGAGGGCTGCACCGCCGATAAGACCTCCGTCAATATCCTTCTGGGCGAAAAGTTCCTTGGCATTTGAAGGCTTGCATGAGCCGCCATAGAGGATGGTGGTGTCCTCGGCCACGGTCTCGCCGAATTTCTCGGCAAGCACCTTGCGGATATGGGCATGGATCTCCTCGGCCTGCTCGGCAGTGGCTGTTTTGCCTGTACCGATGGCCCATACAGGCTCGTATGCCACGATGACCTTCTTCATATCCTCTGCAGTGAAATTGTAAAGGACATTCTTGATCTGCGCGGAGCACACATCGAAATGCTTGCCCGCCTCCCTCTCTTCGAGGTTCTCGCCGACGCAGAGGATGACGCCGAGGCCAGCCTCAAGCGCGAGTTTAACCTTGACGACAAGTTTCTCGTCCGTCTCACCATAGTACTGGCGGCGCTCCGAGTGACCGAGAATCGTCCACTGGCAGCCTACGGCCTTGACCATGTCGGCTGACACCTCTCCGGTATAAGCACCCTTGACATGATCTGCGCAGTTCTGGGCTGAAAGCTCCACGCGTGAACCGGCGAGGGCCTTACCTACGGCGCAGAGGTGGGTGAACGGAGGAGCCACGATAAGGCCCACATTCTCAGGCACGGCGGCTGACTTCTCAGCCACAGCCTTTGCAAGTTCTACTCCTTCAGGCTTGATGGTGTTCATCTTCCAGTTGCCTGCTACAATCTTCTTTCTCATAATGAATATAAGTATTAAACAAAGTTTGTCTGTTATTCCACGGTCACTGATTTCGCGAGGTTGCGCGGCTGGTCAACATCCCGTCCCTTGGCGATGGCTATATGATATGCCAGAAGCTGAAGCGGGACGACTGAAAGAATCGGCACGAAGCACTCCTCGGTGTCCGGAATCTCGAAGCACCAGTCTGAAATGCTGCGCACATCCTTGTCGCCTTCCGTGACGATGCTGATGATCTTCCCCTTGCGGGCCTTGATCTCCTGTATATTGCTGAGTATCTTGTCGTAATGTCCACGCTTCGGAGCGATGACCACGACAGGCATTTCATCATCGATGAGGGCGATAGGCCCGTGTTTCATCTCGGCCGCAGGGTATCCTTCAGCATGGATATAAGAAATCTCCTTGAGCTTGAGCGCTCCCTCTAGAGCCACAGGGTAGTTATATCCCCGCCCAAGATACAGGAAGTTGCGGACATAGGTGAAGACTTTTGCAAGTTCGGCTATCTCGCCGTCATGCTCCAGTATTTTCGCTATCTTGTCCGGAATGGTCTGGAGTTCATTGACAAGCTGCGCGCGTCTCTCGTCTGAGACTGTGCCGAGCTGCTCAGCGATGCTGAGAGCTATGAGGAACAGCGTTGTAACCTGCGCCGTAAACGCCTTGGTGGACGCGACTCCGATCTCCGGGCCGATATGCGTATAGCAACCGGTATCGGTCTCACGCGCGATGGACGAGCCCACGACATTGCAGATTCCGAAAAGGAAAGCCCCGGCCTCCTTGGCCTGCTTGATGGCGGCCAGCGTGTCGGCCGTCTCGCCGGACTGGGATATGGCAATCACCACATCCGTAGGGAAAATCACCGGCTTGCGGTAGCGGAACTCCGAGGCATACTCGACATCCACAGGGATTCTGGTAAGTTCCTCGATGATGTACTTCCCTATCAGGCCGGCATGCCATGAAGTGCCGCAGGCGCAGATCACAAAGCGTTTCGCCCCAAGTATCCGCTCCCTGTTGTCTATTATTCCTGACAGCTTGACGGTGCCGAGTTCCGGGTGGAGCCGCCCCTGCATCGAAGCCCGCAGGGTACGGGGCTGCTCGAAGATCTCCTTGAGCATGAAGTGCGGATATCCGCCCTTCTCTATCTCGCTCAAGCTCATCTCAAGTTCACGCACGACAGGGGTCTGCTCCACGCTCTTGAGATCCGTGACGCGGAGGTCCTTGCCGCGCTGGATATACGCTATCTGTCCTTCGTCGAGATAGACGACCTTGTTGGTGAACTCGATGATAGGAGAAGCGTCCGAACCCACGAAATACTCGTCCTCCCCGACTCCGATCACGAGAGGGCTACCCTTGCGGGCTGCGATCATCCGGTCCGGTTCGTTCTTGTTGATTATGACGATCGCATAGGCGCCTATGACATTGCGCAGAGCAAGCGGAACAGCCTCCTCAACGCTTATCCCGTGCGAATCCATCATATATTGCACAAGCTGTATGACCACCTCCGTGTCAGTCTGGCTGACGAAGTGGTATCCCTTCCTCTCGAGTTCAGTCCTCAGAGAGAGGTAGTTCTCGATGATTCCGTTATGGATGATGGCAAGGTTGTGGTTCTCCGAATAATGCGGGTGCGCGTTGACATCGCTCGGTTCCCCGTGGGTGGCCCATCTGGTGTGGGCGATCCCTATTGTGCCGCTTACATCCTTGCCGGAGGCGACTCTCTCAAGGTCTTTGACCTTGCCTTTCGTCTTGTATATGACCAGTTGCCCGTTGTCGTTGATAAGGGCCACGCCCGCGCTGTCGTAACCTCTGTATTCAAGTCTGGTCAAGCCCTTGATAAGTATCGGGTAAGCCTGTCTGCCTCCCACATAACCTACAATTCCACACATAGTCTAAATGTCTGTTTTTCGTTAATAGTCCAAATTGTCCATAAGTTCATCCAGCTGACGCCTGTCCTTTTTGGTGGGCCGGCCGGCACCTCTGTCCCTCTGGAGAACAATCGTCTCCCTCGGGGCATGGAGTTTCTCAAGTTCAGATTCAGGGGTGAGGTTTTCCGCATACTGAGGGACCAGAGCCGCCCCCATGCGCGACTCGGCAAGTTGCAGCACCTTGTAGGTGAACTGGGCCGAACCCTTGCGGACTTCGATCACATCCCCGGGCTTGACCGCCTTGGCCGGCTTGGCCGGAACTCCCGCGATACGCACTTTATTGCCGTTGCAGGCATCGGTGGCATCGCTCCGCGTCTTGAAAATGCGGATTGCCCAGAGATACTTGTCAAGTCTCACGCTTTCCATATCAGTCAAGATAGAGAGCATGCCGCACTTCCGATGCGACTTTCTCGCCACGCAGGTAATTCAATATCGCAAGGCCGAATGCCGGAGCGTGCCCGGCAGAACGGCCGGTGATGATGCGCCCGCAGACGACAGACGGCCTCGGAGTAAACACCGCGCCCTTTGCCTGAAGATAAGTTTCAAAACCGTCAAAGCACGTGAATTCCACACCCTCAAGCCCATCCAGCTGGCTGAGCACGAGTCCGGGAGCAGCGCAGATGGCAGCCACTGTACCTCCGGCCCTGTAATGGGCTTTCATCATGTCCGTCAATTCCGTACAGGAAGCAAGCGTAGAGGAGCCCGGCATACCTCCTGGGAAAATCATGACATCCTCTCTGCAAGTGCCTTCCTGAGAGCGGCCCACGTCAGCAAGATGTCCGTCAGGAATCACGCTGACACCATGTGAAGACCTTACGCTTCCGGCATCACCGACAGCCGTAAGTTTGACATCAACTCCGCCGCGGCGGAGAATGTCACAGACAGCGAGGGCCTCAACGTCCTCGAATCCGTCTGCAAGAAATATTCTGACACCTTTCATTTTCTATTCGTCTTCGGGAAGCGTCGCTTCCACATCTGGATTTATATATTTGTCCGGCTCGACGCGGTTGACCGTTGCACAGACAAGAACAGTGTCCCTGTCTGTCGGGACAAGGGCAAAATCCTCACATTCAGCAGGAACCAGCATAAGCTCTCCCTTCCCCAGGGGATAATCCTCCGTCTGCCCCCCGCCAAGAATCTGCACGGAGAGAGCTCCGCTCAAACAGAAACAAAGTGTAAACGGGTTGTCCTCCCCGCACCGCACCCTGACGGGATCATGAAGCGGCATCCTGTCTATGATGAACTGAGGCAGACAGGCAAGCCTGTCCCCGGCCGCCGGCACAGTGGAGAAGCGCGTATAAGTTATGAAATCAAGAGCATCTGTAATGTTCAGAGAAGCGTCGAATTCTTCATAAGATACCGGCTCACCCCAGCCGCACAGGCAGAAATCAAGAGGAGACGACTCCCCTATCTCAAGAATCTCCACATCCCCGAAAGCAGCATGCGGAGTACCCGACGGTATCAGCAGACTCTGTCCGGCATACGGGGCTACCAGATTGAGAATGTTCTCCACGCTGCCGTCCTCACAAGATGACAGCAGTTCCGACGCATCACAATCCCTACGGAAACCGGCTGCGATTCTTGCATCCTTTCCCGCCCGGAGGACATACCAGAGCTTCTCCTTGCCAAGAAGGTCGTACCTCTGTCCGGCGATCTCATCGCCGGGGCTGACCCTGAGCGGCATACGCCCCTTGACTTTCAGGCGGCGGACCGTAAGAGGAAACTGCCGGCCATAGAAATCATAAGCCCTTTCGCCCGGAATCCGGTCGAAATAGGTATCCATCAACTCCCCGACACTGTTGCCGGCAAGCCAGCCGCTTCGCACCAGGGAATCCCGATAGCCGAGATCCGCCAGCAGGAACTCTTCAGTTCCCCAGGCATAATCGTCCTGCAGGACACAGAACTTCAAAGGATATAGCTTCTTCTCTTCCATTTTCGGACAAAGTGCAAATATAGTGTTTTTCCGCTTAAGCCGAACGTCTCAGCCTTGAAGACGATATGAATGCGATGACAAATCCGATAAGCGCAACCCCCGCAGCGGTCAGCAGGACATCGGCGGCCTGCAGCTGTACCGGGTAGGACTGGATAAAAAAACCGCCCGGCATCTTGACGATGCCGAAGTGCTGCTGAAGCAAGGTCAGCCCCACACCGCAGACAAGACCCACAAGCAGTCCGCAAAGAGAAATCATCCAGCCTTCAAGGAGAAAAATCCGTCTGACAAAAGAATCCCGCGCTCCCATGGTACGCAAAATCGAAATGTCCCCTTCCTTCTCCACCACAAGCATTGAAAGGGAGCCGAAGATATTGAATGCCACGATGATGACCACAAACAGGAGGATCGCGAAAATGGCCAGTTTCTCATAGCGCATCATCTTGTAGAGGGAACTGTTCTGCATGTATCTGTCCTCCACCTTGAAGTCCGGCCCCACAGAAGCGGCCATCTCACTCCTCAAACGGGAGAGATCAACCCCCGCAGCCGTCCTCAACTCTATCCCGGAAACCAGGTTTCTGTCATCTTTTCCGAGAAGATTGCGCATGACCTCTATCGGCACCACGATCAGGGATGCATCAGATGCTGAACTTATGCTGAAAATACTCCCTACAACCAGACTCTCGCTCCCAAGCGCGGCTGACGGGCCGAGAAGAGGATTTACAGAGCCGCCATCGGGATAGTGGAGCACAAGATGCTCAAGAAAACGGGGATTTATGCCCATGTCCCAGGCGATTCCGGCTCCGACTGACACCTGCGGCAGCTGACCCTTGTGCAGAGAGAATGTACCGGCAGTAATATGCGAAGCAAGAGGGCTGTGCGCTTCGTAGACACTGTCCACACCCTTGGCGATGGCGATCCCCTGCTTGTCTCCATAAGTGATGAAGACATTCTTTTCAAGCACCTGCGAAACGCTTTCCAGACGTGGATCAGACCCCTCAAGGCCGAATCCGAGCGAATCAGCATCAAACAAGGAGCCGTCAGACGCAGAAATCAGCAGATCCGGAGAAAGGTCGGAAATGTTGGAGCGGATGATGCCGTCAAACCCGTTGTATACCGACAGGATCAATATCAACGCGGCAGTACCGATGGCAATGCCGGCCGCACTGATCGCGGAAATCACATTGATGACATTATGCGACTTCTTGGCGAACAGATAACGGAATGCTATGAACAGCCCCGCATCCAAAGATCACTTCTTAAGAAGTTCGTCTATGCGTTCGGCATAGTCGAGCGTCGTATCCTGATAGAAATCAAGTTCCGGCACGATACGGAGCTGCGATGCCACCTCGCGGCCGAGAGCCCCCCTCAAGGAACGTTTCTCCTCCTCAAGACGCTTCATGACAGCGGGAGCCTTGTCCGAGGGGAAGATGCTGACATAGACCTTGGCGATGCTCAGATCCGGGCTGACACGCACCTCGCTCACCGTCACAAGACAGCCCTCAAAGGCTGCCATGCCGCGGCTGCGGATGATTTCCGAAAGGTCGCGCTGAAGTTCGCGCGCGACCTGAAGTTGTCTCTTGCTCTCAGGCTTATCCATTGACAATGATTATATAATAATCCTTTTTACCTTTCTGGACAAGTATATACTTGCCGTCTATGATATCATCCTCGGTGAGATTGCGTGAGATATCATTCATTTTGGCCTTGTTGAGACTGAAGCCGTTCTGCTGAATCATCTTGCGGGCCTCACCCTTGGAAGGGAAAACTGAAGTCTCCACGGCAAGAGCGTCCAGAATGCCGAGCGGCAGGCGGGCTCTCTCGATATTGAAAGTCGGCACCCCGTCGAACACCGCAAGGAAAGTCTTCTCATCCAATGACTTCAGATCTTCGGTAGTAGCTTTACCGAAGAGCATCTGTGAAGCCACCACGGCAGTCTCGTACTCCTTCTGGCCATGCACCATTATGGTCACCTCCCGGGCGAGAAGCTTCTGGAGTTCACGTTTCTCCGGGCACTCCTTATGGGCGGCGATTGCAGCTTCTATGGTCTCACGGTCCAGCATGGTGAAGATCTTGATATAGCGCTCGGCATCGGCATCGCTCACGTTGAGCCAGAACTGATAGAACTGGTAAGGAGACGTCCTCTCCGCATCCAGCCAGATGTTGCCTTTTTCGGTCTTGCCGAACTTGCCGCCGTCAGCCTTTGTGATAAGCGGACAGGTCAGGGCATAAGCCTCGCCGCCGCAGGTGCGGCGTATGAGTTCTGTTCCCGTGGTGATATTGCCCCACTGATCCGCACCCCCGAGCTGAAGCTTGACTCCCCGGTGCTGGTAAAGGTACAGGAAATCATATCCCTGAAGAAGCTGATATGTGAACTCAGTAAATGACATCCCCTCGGAGGAGTCGCGGCTCAAGCGCTTCTTGACAGAATCCTTGCTCATCATGTAGTTGACGGTGATGAGTTTGCCGATGTCGCGGGTGAAATTGATGAAAGTGTAGTCCTTCATCCAGTCATAGTTGTTGACCAGTTCAGCCTTGTTGGGGGCGTCGGACTCGAAATCCAGAAAACGCGAAAGCTGCTCCTTGATGCACTTCACATTATGGGCAAGAGTCTGCTCATCGAGAAGATTGCGCTCCTGACTTTTCATGGAAGGGTCGCCTATCATTCCCGTGGCACCTCCGACAAGAGCAAAAGGTTTATGTCCGCAAGCCTGAAAATGCTTGAGTATCATGATGCTCACAAGATGGCCTATATGGAGAGAGTCTCCAGTCGGGTCAATTCCGACATAGGCGGATGCCGGTCCCTTCATAAGTTCCTCCTCCGTGCCCGGCATGATGTCATGGATCATGCCTCTCCAGCGGAGTTCCTCGATAAAATTCTTCATATATATTCAATATTTATTCCCATCACCTGCGATTGTTCGCGATCGAAATATAGTAAAACAGCGTAGCAAGAGAGCCCAATGCGGCTACAACATAGGTGTAGGCCGCCCACTTCAGGGCGTCTTCAGCCATAGGGCGTGTCCGCTCGTCCACAATCCCGGCTCCGTCAAGCCACTGCACAGCACGCTGACTCGCATTGATTTCCACAGGCAGCGTGATGAAACTGAAAAGCGTAGTCATTGCAAAAAGAGCGATGCCGCACCAGAGAAGCGCCGGAAAAGTATTGACCAGCAACACTCCGAGAAGAAGCACCCACTGGACAGTATTGTTCGCGAATGTCACCACCGGGACAAGGGCGGAGCGCAAGCGCAGCGGAGCATAACCTCTCGCATGCTGGATGGCGTGGCCCGTCTCGTGGGCAGCCACGGCACAAGCCGCGATGGAGGCACTGCTGTAGACAGATTCACTGAGATTGATGGTCTTGTCCTGAGGGTTGAAATGGTCGGTCAGACGACCGGCGACAGACTGCACCGTCACATCGTTGATTCCATTCTGCCGGAGCATCAGCCGGGCGATGTCAGCCCCGGTAAGTCCGTGGGGTGAAGGCACTTTGGAATATTTGTCGAACCGGCTCTGCAGAGTCATCTGAATGACCCAGGAGAGCAGCATAACAACTATGAGAATTAACCAGATTGACATGTTTTTCGTTCTTTTGTGTTAAACAAGCTAGTAAAAGCCGGGTGTCAAAATACAAAGGCTATGCCGAAGACTATCCTGAAATTGTCCTTGGTATAGTTGTTCGTCCATACCAGAAATTCATAATTTCCTATGGCCCAAGAACATCCCACAGCAATATCAGGAACTGAGTCAAAACGCCACGAGTGAATCGTACCGGCCATAGGAATGAGCGTGGAACCACCTGGAAGGGGGAATTTCGCTCCAAGATACAGCCAGTGCTCAATATCCGCCATTTTGTCAGTATGGACGGTCCACAGCGTGTTGGACAGCCAATAATACTTGCCGTCAGGGTCGAAAGCCCCATGCATATAAAGGCCGCTGGTGATGTAGGAGAACTTGTGAGAGTCGCTCAGAGAAAAGGTCGGGCTCGTCTGCACTCCTACATTGAAATAGTTGCTCTCGTAGAACCCGGCCCTGAAAGTATATCCCGAGTACACTCCTGTCGGGCAGGTATACAATTCAAGGCCCACCGCCGTCTTGCCGATACCATATTGGAAAGTGGTGAAAGTCTCCTGATAGTTGACCTCCGGGCGGAACTTGATGGAATGGTAGCCGAAAAGTCTGCCGTCACCCGGAGCCGGGGCGTAGAACGGAACCTGGGAAAGCCCGGACATGCACTTGAGCACAAGCACGAGCACAAAAATGGATTTCAGATGTCGAGCAGCCATAAATTGAGATGTTTTTATTCCATGAGTTTCTTATAACGGAAGCGCTTCGGCTCGACGTTGCCGAGCCGCGCCTTGCGGTTCTCCTCGTACTCAGCATAGTTGCCCTCGAAGAACACCACCTGAGAGTCCCCCTCGTATGCAAGGATATGAGTGGCGATCCTGTCAAGGAACCAGCGGTCGTGGCTGATCACCACAGCGCAGCCCGCAAAGTTCTCAAGGCCATCCTCCAATGCACGTATAGTATTGACATCCACATCATTGGTCGGCTCGTCGAGCAGGAGCACATTGCCCTCATCCTTGAGAGTCAGAGCCAGATGCAGGCGGTTGCGTTCACCGCCTGAGAGCACGCCGCAGAGTTTCTCCTGATCGGCTCCGCTGAGATTGAAACGCGACACCCAGGCACGGGCGTTGATGTCCTTGTTGCCCAGTCTCACCCACTCGGAATTCCCGGCAATCGTCTCGTACACGGTCTTGTCCGGATCTATGCTCCGGTGCTGCTGGTCCACATAGGAAATCTTGACCGTATCCCCAATCTCAATAGTACCGGTATCCGGAGTCTCCGTTCCCATTATCATGCGGAAAAGAGTCGTCTTTCCGGCACCGTTCGGCCCGATAACGCCCACAATGCCCGCAGGCGGCAGTGAGAAAGAGAGATGCTCGAAAAGCACCTTGTCACCGTAGGCCTTCGAAACGTCGCGGAACTCGATGACCTTGTCACCGAGACGCGGCCCGTTAGGGATGTAGATTTCAAGGTTGGCCTCTTTCTCGCGGGCATCGGCTGCGGCAAGCTTCTCGTATGCCCCGAGACGCGCTTTCTGCTTGGCCTGTCGGGCTTTGGGTGCCATGCGGACCCACTCCAGCTCGTGCTGGAGAGTCTTGCGCCTGCGGCTCTCCTGCTTTTCTTCCAGCTCAAGCCTTTTCGTCTTCTGCTCCAGCCAAGAGCTGTAGTTGCCTTTCCACGGAATGCCTTCCCCGCGGTCAAGTTCCAGAATCCAGCCGGCCACGTTGTCCAGGAAGTAGCGGTCGTGGGTAACGGCTATCACCGTGCCCTTGTATTGTCTGAGATGGGCTTCAAGCCACTGGATGCTCTCTGTGTCAAGATGGTTGGTAGGCTCGTCGAGCAGAAGCACGTCCGGTTCGCGCAGAAGCAGGCGGCACAAGGCCACACGGCGGCGTTCTCCCCCGGAAAGGGTGGATATCTTAGCATCTGCCGGCGGGCAGTTCAAGGCATCCATGGCCCTCTCAAGCTTGGACTCCAGTTCCCAGCCGCCGAGGTGCTCGATCTGTTCAGACAGTTCTCCCTGTCTCTCGATGAGGGCAGCCATCTGGTCATCGTCCATCGGCTCCATGAACTTCATGGATATCTCGTTGTACTCGTCGAGCACGTCCTTGACCTCCTTGACCCCCTCTTCCACTACCTCCAGCACCGTCTTGTCTGGATCCATTTGAGGTTCCTGCTCAAGGTAACCCACCGAATACCCGGGTGCCCACACCACTTCCCCGCGGTATGACTTCTCCACCCCGGCTATTATCTTGAGGAGTGTGGACTTTCCGGAGCCGTTGAGACCGATGATGCCGATCTTCGCCCCGTAAAAGAATGAGAGATAGATGTCTTTGAGAATTGTCTTGTTGTTGTGCGGCAGGACTTTGCCCACGCCGTTCATTGAGAATATTATCTTTTCGTCTGCCATATCCGCATTTTTGCGCAAAAATACGGAATAATCAGATGCTTCGCAAGGTGAAACGGAATCCCAGCCCCCCGCCGTCCACGCGATAGGCGCTGATGCTCCCCTTATGGAAGCGGACAGCATTGCGCACTATGGAAAGGCCCAGTCCCGAGCCGCCCACAGGTTTCGCCCTGTCGGCATCGATACGGTAGAAGCGGTCGAATATCTTTTCAAGCTCGCCCCGCTCTACCCCGCGGCCTGTGTCATGATAGTCTATGCTGCATTCCCCCTCCCCCGACATGACTCCGGAGACGCTTATTCGGCAACCGTCGCCGGCATACTTGAGGGTGTTCTCCACAAGATTGCGGAAAATGGAGTAGACAAGCTGATAGTTGGCAGTGATGCAGACAGGCGGAAGCTGGTTGTCCACCGTAATGCCGTGGGCTGCCAGTTGGCCAGACATCTCTTCAGTCACCTCAACCATGACTGTCCGGATATTGACAGGCTTGAGCTTGAACTGCTCGGGAACTTCCTCCAGTTTGGTAATGAGGGAGATGTCAGTGATCATGTCCGAAAGCCTGAGCGCCTGCAGATAGGAGCGCTCAATGAAAAGGCTGCGCTTCTCCTCGCTGAGCTCGGGGTGATTGACAATAGTCTCAAGGTAGCCCTGGATGCTGCTCACGGGGGTTTTGAGTTCGTGGGATATATTGCCGGTCATCTCATGTTTGAGCAGACGCGTCTGTCTGGCGGAGAGTTCCGCCTCGCGTCGCTGGAAACGGTCAGAGAGCCATACAAGAACGACAAGGGCGAGGGCCAGCAGGATGAAAACACTGAGTATGAGCATCCAGTCCGTCCTGAAAAACTTTCCCATCTCAACATCGAACACCTGGGCAACCCGTATTATCTTCCCGTCATAGGACTTGGCAAGATAGAAATACTTCCTGTCCGAAGACTCCGACTTGCGGATGGAACTGCCCATCCCGCTGCGCAGACACTCTTTGATCTCCGGACGGCCAAGGTGGTTCTCCAGCTCGCCGGCAGAGACAGAGGAATCGTAGATGACCCGGCCTGAAGAATCTATTTCTGTAACCCTCAGATCATCCGGCATATATTTCAGCACGCCGTCCCCCTCATTTGCGATCATGTCCGCATAGCCTTCAAGCCTCGACTTGATGATGGCACGCCGGTAACCGTCCTCGCTGACGAGCCCCAGACACACGGCTCCGAGAGCAAACACAAGGAAGACCGAAGAGATGGCGAATATGAGTTTATTCCGGTAGCTCATAATGGGAATCGAGATAATAGCCGAAGCCCGTCTTGTTGCGGATGATGTCATGGTAACGGCCAAGTTTGCTGCGTATTCTCGCTATATGCACATCCACGGTGCGGTCAAGCACATACGGGGCATCCTTCCAGAGGTCGGAGATGAGAGCCGCACGGGAGAAATAGGTATCGGGATGACGGGCAAGAAGGGCCAGCAGATCAAACTCCTTGCGGGAAAGCGGAATTTGAGCCCCATCCAGCTCTGCAGTCTCCGAAACAGGGTCAATCACAAGCGCTCCGAACCGCAACAGCCCCTCCCCGGAAGAGGGAGAAGCGGAGCGGCGCAGTACCGCCTTGACTCGGGCCAGAACCTCATTGACAGAAAACGGCTTCGAAATATAATCATCACCTCCGGCAGAAAAACCGGTCAGGACATCGTTCTCAGTGCTTCGTGCAGTAAGAAATATTATAGGTATCCTGTTGCCCGAATTTCTGCGCAACTGCGCGGCAAACTGAAAACCCGACATGCCGGGAAGCATCACATCAAGCAGAATCAAGGCCGTATCCGCGCCCACCAGCTTGAGCCCGTCCTCGGCCGAACCGGCTGCGACCACTTTATATCCGGCATTCTCCAGGTTGAATGTCAATATTTCCCTGATATCAGCCTCATCCTCTATGATAAGAATCTCTGTCATACTGTCCGCAAATATATCACTTCCCCAAAGAAATCGCACAGCGGATTGTTAAATTTCTGTTACATCGCCGCTACTTTTTTCATAATAAGGGCATTTTTTATCATTTTTGCGGCGAAATTCTGAATCCAGATGATTTTAAGTATCCTCACCTTGATCGGGGCTCTCGGAATGTTCCTGTACGGAATGAACATGATGAGCTCCGGACTCCAGAAAGCGGCGGGCAACGGCCTGCGCCGGTTCGTATCATCAATCACATCCAACCCGCTCAAGGGCGTAGCCACCGGACTTGGAGTCACAGCCGTGATCCAGTCTTCCAGCGCCACCACCGTGATGGTCGTCAGTTTCGTGAACGCGGGAATCCTGACCCTCTCTCAAGCCATAGGGGTGATCATGGGCGCCAACATCGGCACCACCTTCACCGCCTGGATCATAGCCCTTTTCGGATTCAAGGCCGACATTTCGGTTCTCGCGGTGCCGCTGATGGCCGCCGGCTTCATCATGAGCATCTCCAAAAAAGGAAAAATCAAGGATATAGGAGAGATAGTAGTCGGATTCAGCCTGCTTTTCCTCGGGCTTTCGTTCATGAAGAATTCAGTTCCCGATCTCCAGTCCACTCCGGAAGCGCTGTCATTCATCCAGTCCTGGTCAGGACACGGACTGTGGTCAATCCTGCTGTTCGTGGCCGTGGGCACAGTGCTCACTCTGGTGCTCCAGTCTTCCAGTGCCACGGTAGCACTCACCTTGATCGTACTCAACATGGGGTGGATCAAATTTGACATGGCGGCAGCAATGGTGCTCGGAGAGAACATCGGAACCACGATCACAGCCAACATAGCCGCAGCCGTAGGAAATGTGAACGCAAAGCGCGCCGCCCTTGCCCACACCGTCTTCAACGTGTTCGGCGTAATCTGGGCCGTAGCCCTGTTCCCTTATTTCTTAAAACTCATCACCTTAATAATCAACAGCATCGGACTTGGAGGCAGCGAGCAGACACCTCTATACAGCATCTCCATGCTGCACACGGTGTTCAACCTCATAAACACGAGCCTCCTCATCTGGTTCATCCCGCAGATTGAAAAACTCGTATGCAAGGTCATCAAGGAGAAGCCGAGCAACGAGGTCACCGGCAAACTCGTATATATCAACGCCGGGCTCATCTCCACACCGGAACTCGCACTCACAGAAGCCGAAAAGGAAGTCTGCCATTTCGGGCGCATAATGCGCAAGGGACTTGGCTATGTCAAGGAGGCCATAGCCTCTTCGGACAACGAGTCAGACTTCGGACCATACAGGGACAAACTGGTCAAATATGAAGAGATCTCAGACCGCATCGAATACGAGGTGGTCAGCTTCCTCAACAAGGTCAACCGCGAGGGCTTGAGCGACAACTCCGAATTGAGAATCAAGGCTATCTACCGCATAGTCGGGGAACTCGAGTCGCTGGGAGACAGCGGCGAGGCGATCAGCCGCCTCATCAGCCAGGCGATAGTCCACTCGCAGAAGCTTTCAGCCGAGCACCGCCAGAGCCTCAACGAGATGATAGAACTCGTCTCAAGGGCATACGACGCCATGGTCTACAACCTCGAAAACGCCTCGACCATAGACAATATCGACAATGCCATCGAGGCGGAAGTCGATATCAACAACAAGCGCAACATCTTGCGTGACAAGGAAATGCAGAGAGCGGAGAACAATGGCGAGGCCTACTTCGAGAGCGTATTCTACCTCAACCTGATAGAGAAGCTCGAAGACATGGGCGACTTCATAATAAACATATCCCAGGCCGTGGAGAGCTGGCGCACGATGCGTCCGGGTCTCTCATCCGCCTGGGATGATTAGGCTTTGAGCCCGTTCGTACGGCAAACCCCTTGTTTGCCGTACGGTTTTGGTTTACCGGAACATTTCGCACGGGAGAAGGCCATTTCCCGCACAAATCTGTTTGTAGGGCACACATCGTGTACAGAAAACAGCCACGTTTTGTACGGAACGACTTTAGAAGCCGCACACAATAAATAAAACTGTGTATTCGCCCCGTTTACTCACTCTAAAATTGTAGAAGAACTAAATCTGTCATCCTCACTAATCAATTCAAAAAAAGGCACATCCCTAATGCCTTCAACCTTACTGCCGATCTTGCATACACTCTCAAAGAGTTTTGCTCTATTGATAAAATCCATATATTTGTCGCAATTAGAATCACTGCCTCCGAAGATGCTGGCGATCTCCGATTTACTGATCGAGTTCACATGATGTATAACCCAACTGAGAATGAACTGGGAGTAGTCTTCTTTCGAAGTCTTGAAGTCACTCACATTCTGTGTTGAGAGTATCATACCAACACCAAACATTCGTCCTTCGCTTATGATGCTCCGAAAGGAATTGAAATCTTTCTTCAAGAACTGGTGCGCTTCGTCCACCATAATCATAGCTCTAAGTTCTCTGAAGCCATTCTCTTGCCTACTGCCACCAAGTTGGCGCATTTCGGCATAGAAAAGATCAAGAATAAGGGAGACGATGACCTTCTTGGTATCGTCCGGATATAGAGTCAAATCAATGACTCTGACACTATCCAGCCATTCAAATAGAGACACACAATTACTATTGTCAGTCGTAAAGATGGTATAGTCACGAAGCTTATCAAACAAAGCGAATGCTTTGTCATTTGCATCATAGGTGTCGAAATACTTCTCAATGACCTGTTCCATGGTAGGGACAGGATTCTCCCACGTCGAAGGGTTCTTGGTTATGCCGGCATCCGCATATGTCTCAATAATAACTTGCTTGATGTTGCTTTGCTGCTTCAAACCAAGTCCGTATGCTTTGGCAAACGAATCTGCGATCCGATCGGCAGTGATAGCAGGTAGATTCATACCTTCCACTTGATCATTAACCACGAGTTTGAGAGGGTTGAAAGGATAGTTAAATTTATAACAAGTACCATTAACAGCGTCTAAGAACTCCCGATCCTTATAATCACCTTTATAGTCAAACACGAGCATTCCGACCGGATGATTGCCAACATTATGAACACCTTCCTTTGAGAACTGTGCAATTACCGAACGGGCAAATTGAGTTTTACCCGTACCCATTGTTCCAATTACACCCATATTGGGATGTGAAACCATCTTGGTGTTATTTGGTTCAAACACAACTTCTCTTTTTGGGGAAAGGGTATGCCCCACAAGAATTCTAATGCCCTGAGTTCCTTGCGATACTGTGCTAGTTTTAGGTGATGATACTTCTATCGTTTTGTGTTCAACCTCGGGTTGTTGATTATCATCGCCCATGGCGAATAGTTCAAGCTCCGTTGTTACTGGCTCAGAAATACAGATAGAAGATGGATTATCTATCAGTTTTCTTGCTTCTTCATCAACTAAGATTGTACCTGTTTCCAAGAAATCAAGATGGTTGTTCTCTGGTTCTGCGACAAACTGAAAGCATTCTTTTTCAGAGAAATGAATGCCACAAACTGGTACACCATCAACATTTGACGTTGACAGCTCGTGCGCAGCTGTACTATAAAAGGAGACAACGGCTGCACAGCCCATTTCTTTCACAGGCACCTGCTCAGGAAACGAATATTTCAAATTCAATAGAGCCGACCTGTGGATATCTATCTGAGCATATTCTTCATCAGACAGTAATTCATTGGCATTCAGTTTTTCTGCATTCGTTAAAAACTGAGAGGCGAAAAAAGTGCGGTAGATGTTTTTAGTGAAATTACCATCTCCAAGCAAGTGTTCTTTGAACTGACAATATGTTTGTGCAACTTGCTTTCCTCCTTTCTCAGCAAATGCACTGTTCTTTGAGAACTTAACTTCGACAGGGTAGAGGTATAGCTTTAAATCATCGGCATCAGAAGAATCGAGTCCAATCATGAGCAAATCATCAGACATTACGCCTTTTGCTCCTAAACTCTTTTTAGTGAAGATATAATCTTGTGGCAGGCCGATTGAGCCAGTTACTCGAAGGATCTCTTCCAATGAAACTGGAATCCAATGAACTCCTTTGTTTCTTCTCATAAAATGAAGCATGGCGATGCTTGCTGCTACAATGCTCATTTTCTCCCTTATCTGGACCTCTGTTTTATTAACAATGTCAAGCATCCAATTCCCATTCAGGCAATTGAAATAGTCCATCATTTTGCGGTTGAAATGAAGGAATCTTTCTTCTGAAAGGGCATATTCTTCATACGATTTCCTGAGCATGTTTTCATACTGATCGACATGCTTTGTGACCGTGATGCTATCATATTTAGCATTAATCGTATACTGATCCGTATAGTGAACTATATATAGGTCCTGCTTATAGAAGAAATTGATATCAACTTCTGGATTAATGAAAGTAACCCAGTTTGCATTGTCGTATATAGAATTCAGCAGTTTAGACTCACTGAACTTATATCTCTTTGCCACACAAGTGTGATCATGATAGACACTGCTTCCTTCATTTTCTTCATTCGAATATAAATTGTTCATCGCAATGGTCATAGGATATATGTAACCATCTTTACTCGTAATCCCCCTCGTCCCAAAGCCAATCACATATACATCCTCTTTATTGACAGTTGAAGGAATAGAAATCAAGCCGTTGAATGCCAGTTCTGTTCGAGAGTCATCAGTATTAGGCTTGATAAAAGATCTACCGGTATCCATCTGATAGAAAGCGATATGACAATATCTGATTTCATCATTACATGCTTCCATAGAGTGTTTGTAGAAAGACACTCTAGTGAACAACTGGTGGATTATCTCCTGACTTGTGTAGTCGCCCTTTGATTCAATGTTGACTCTAATTGACTGCAGCTCTCTAGTAATAGAGTCTATTGAATCAAGTCGATTAAGTTTCTCAAAGAAAGTCTCCTCCATGAGATTGTCGACGTATTCGTGAAGTTCAATACGCTGAACGCCATTCGTATTCGCACGTTGCCTTTTAATGAACTCTATGATACCCTTAATCACATTAGTGTCATCAGGAATGCCTATTGTGCTGATTATAATAGGACATTCCTTGTCCTGGAACAGATAGTTGAAATGCCGTATGAATGCCTCCATCTTCGTCCACACCATCTTTGTTGTGATATCGTTAGTCCTTTCTTGCGGTTTGCTGTTTACTCCTTCATAACTGAGCCAATTTTTGATCTCCGAAAGTTGGCTGTCGCTATAGGGTCTCATTGGAGCATCGTTGTAATAGAGGTATGGAATCAGATAGAAAGGAGACAGCAGTTTTCTGGCAAAAGACGAATCCTCTTGTGTGTCATATTGAGAATCATATTCTAGTCTGAAAGCGACATTGATTGGATGGAAAGGGGAAAGGTAAATCCTATTCCCTTCGGCAACGATGCCAAGTTTTGTGAGGTTATACTCCTCTCTGGCGAGCCCCCTTGTGTTAGGAATCGCATCTATTACAGTTTTAATTGCTTTCCAGTAATCGACATAAAGAGGTCTAACTTCGTCATTCAAAGGACAGAGTGATGGAACCGTATTATTCTCTTTATAATAGCCGTAAACTTTTGATAGTGCATCCTTGACTAGTGCAGGAATCTCGAGTTCGGTGTACTCGGGCTGGTATTCTCCAGTTATGCTATTTAGGGCATAGTTAATGAAAGAGCTATCATTATCGACAAACGCCTTTTCCCATTCAAGATACTTTCTCCAATATCCATACACTCCTCGTTCGATTTCTCCATCTGAAATCTTGCCAAAAGGCCCTTTCTCTGTTTGTACACCTCTATATATCTTTTCCGCCGGCGGAAAGGATTCCGGACCAATAGGCGGTATTGAAGCAGCGGTATGTAATTTCAATATGAATTTTATTTCTCTTGATGCGACCTTTATAATAAAACGAATTTCGTCATTATCATCATCAACTACAACGGGAACAGATAACTTCAGGTCTGAAGACCATTCAACAGTCCCATTCAAGGGTATAGATGCTAGTGTATTGCCATTTCCAAATGTCAATATATCAGCTTCTTCTGGAACCGCAACAACGATTTCCCCCTTTTTGTTAATTGAAAAACAGTTTTGAATATCTTTGAATAACTCCTTGCCACAAGGCAATTTCATGATAAAAAAGTCATGGTGATTGTCATTCAGACCTACTGGCTGTTTTATTAATTCATCTCTAACGGTTACAATAACGGTATTCCCTAAAACCTGACAGGCCTCAGAATTAAATTTCTTTATATCCTTGTTGAATGAGATGTTGATTTTCTGCTCTGTCGCTTCAGATTGATCGCATATGATAATGCTGTTAGTGGTTTTCTTTTTCTTGTTACCCTTTGTGCAGCAAATCAATGACGAAAGTAATCCTTCCGCAGGTAATTCAATATCAACAAGTTCAAGTTCAGCCGTCTTGGCTTTCCTATCCACGCTGTCCAAGAACTCTTGAAAATCAATCTGATTCCAACATCCAGACCCAAGTATTTTCTTGGACAATTTTTCGTCCAATATCTTTTGTAAAGCACTTAGCTTGTCGGTGTTATCATCCTGATTCATTATGTCACTGACCTTTCTGTAGAGCTCGTGATTCTTATCAACCCTTTGGCTCATCTTTGAATCAGTAGGCTTAAAACCCTTGTCATAAATAGTTCCATCTGGGAAGAAATCAAGATCATTAAAATGACCTTTCATTGTTTTGTCAGATAAAACAGTGAGCGCGTTCTTAAAATCAAAGAGATTGCATGTACCATCTGAAATGTATTCGGAAATTTTAGCAAGATGTTTACTCAAGTATGCCATTTCAAAATCTTTGATAATGACATCCTTAGCTTTTGACTTAATATTTTCGATGATATACCTTGAACTTAATGGTCCACCTGTAGACTGCAGATCCATTACAGTAGTATTAATGGATGATAGGATACTTGAGGTGTTATCTGATAAAATGAACAGGACACCATAGTCCTCGTATTTTCCTCCTGAAACTCCCACTGCATTTCTGATTGTAGTCAGATAATCATCCGTGGCGGTTTTGTCATATCCAACGATAAGACCGGGCGTATTTACGGACGGATGCAAGACAATTGTGTCGTAATTATCTTCTACGACATTTGCTTCAGCTCCACTATAGATTTCTGAAAGGGTAATTTGCTCAGAGTTGTCCTCCAACGCTTTCATTAATCCATCACGATGAATATCGTTCTCTATAATAAGAAAGAAACGACTTCCCTTTTTGAGCGGGACGTGCTTAAAGAACCCAAGTATGAGTTCCTTAACCAGATAACTATAAAACGACTCTGACATATTGTGCTTCACCGGAATCACTCTTCCTGTCTAATAGGTTCAACTTCAGTAAATATTCCTCAATAGCCATTCGACTATATCTGTTAAAATGGATTCCATATCCATTGAATCTCTTATACATGTCATCAAGCTTCACTTTCTTGCCCTTAGTGAAGAGTGCTATCAAGAAAGTCAGCATCTCATTGTCCAGGACGAGAACGAAGTTACCCCGTCGACTTTGAAGAAATCTGACACTCATGAGATCAATGACCTTTTTGCGCATGCGAGATACGTAACTAGACGATTGTAATCCAGTACACAAATGTTCAAGGGTATCAACAAACGATTGATAATCGTTTACTGATATTTCAATTTCATCAATGGAACCATCCTCGCTAGTACGATTACTAAAGACTTCTCTTTTTTCTTTTTGATAAAGATGCAATAACTTTTCGCAAACTTCTTTGTTTTCTTCAAATGGAGTTTCACTCAACTTCCGATAAATGTCAGGATAAAAGCCAACATGCCCACCAAGTACGCTATTTAAGATATCCAGAGCTTGAGACTTGCCAAAGAGTTTGTCTAGACTTATCTTCGGTATGTGATATGACCAGCCTCTAACTACAGCATCGTGGTTAACGGATGCTTTCTCGCTATCCAACAGGAAATAAAACGGAGCCGGTTTAGAAAGGTCCTCATTGGACTTTCTTGGTGATAAATTCACAATGGTTTGAGTGACCGCATAGCATGCGTAGAAGTGAAGAAACAAAGGGAGATACTTAACCTTAACAGTTTCTTCTTGGGCCAATAGCCAACTCAAGTCTTCCTTGAAAGAATCCTTGATAAAAGGGAGAATCATATAGTCTTTTGCCCTATCCCCGTTCTCTTCTTCTTTTGAGAATGGCGATAACGCTTCTTGCAATATGCTTGTGAACAAATTCTGTACATCTTTGCCGACCGGCATTTCAATACTTTCCGGTAGCATGGAGTATAGGTAGTTTGCCAATTTCCTCTGTCCATCTTTATATTTCTTCGTGTCCTTAACTGACATCTTTTCGTCATTAGGGACAAGAGGCAAGTATTTTAAAAATGACGAGTCAGTGATATTCAGATTACCATTGAAGAACATAATGTCTTTAAGCATTTTCAAGAATTCCGAGACTTGATCATCTTGCATTTTCTTGTCAACAGAAAGATAGTTGGAAACAGGTTTCAATGCTGACTTATCAAAATCCTCAATTTCTTTAGTTCCATCATTTGTCCAAATCCTGAAGAATTCACCGGCTGTGCCTTGCAGGCCGCATTCTTTGTCAAAAGCTGATGCGGGATTGGAGTTGAACGGTAACAGTTTAACTCCCTCTTGCCAATTGTCAATGAACTTGCCGTTCTGATGATAATGTCTATTGTATGCTTCTATATCTACTTTCATTGAAATTGAATATTGCCGAATGCTGTTTCACTTAATTTCATTTCTGTAGTGTCAGACTTGACAACCGTAAGTTCTTGCCGGCAATCACACTTCCCTATCAGTTGCCTTATGAAACGACTGAAGGTCAAATCTTTCTCATTTTCGTATGACAGTGCTAGTTTCCCGTTATTAAGTTCATATAAATAACTATATAAAGGGTAGTCCATCCGTAATGAAACATTCCCGGAAGGAAACTCCCATGATAAATCAAATCTCAAGCTGAACTCTGTCGGATTCTTCTTGTCGAAAGGAGCCTTTATCGGTTTCGGCTTTAATGATTGATTTGCAAACAATCGATACTGGCCTCCTTGAATATTAAGCGGAATCATATTAGGCTTAGAATAATATGATCCATAATGTCTAGTAATTGCTCTGCCCACCATGTCATAAATCTCTTGCATCTTATGAACATCGGCCATAAAAACACCCCTAAGAATAGAAAGGTAAGAGGTGAAAACTGAACTCTCTGAATGGTACGATATAAGGTGCTTTAACCTGAATACAAATTTTGTTGTCCTTTCTATGTCTTTTCCATTATTGCTGTAAAACTCATTTGTCCGCGTAATCAAGTCTTTCGGTATTGAATCTAGTACCTGAGGGTCAAAGTATGTTGCAGGTATGGAGTATGACGTAAACAGAACAGATAATTGCTTATCATGATCCGTACGGCTATGCTTTAATGGATCCAAATTTGAAATTGCTTTCTGGATTGTGTTTTCCCCTCCACAATACAGAAGGTTGGGAAGTAGAGCCTCAAAGAAATCCTCTCGAGAACGGTATTCGTCATAATGAGGGTAAACCATTATGGAATATACAAAGTCAAGGAACTCTCTAGGTGTGATAATAAGTTTATATCTTATGATAGCCTCTATGATTGTCATACAAATAGAATTCTGAACTTCCAGAATGCTCAGAAGTTCGTAATTCAAAATCAGAGGATCGATAGCATCGGCGCCATTCTCAATGTCTTCTCTATACGCCGTATAGAAAGGATTCTTTTTCTCTTTTGCAGTTATTCTCTTAAAAATAGAGGAAAGAAAGTTTGAACTGGCCGGGTACTCTGTTTCACTGTCCACATTGAACTCGAAAATCTGTTCATCTGGGAATAATACGAACTTAATCCGGTCGGTCTCGATTGGAGGAGTGAAATCATCATCGAATATTGGCCGTGCGCATCTGACCAATTCGGAGAATTCCGACTGTACCTCTGGATCTTCAATCAAAGCATTGAGTTTTCCAAGATTAATGGCAAGTACCTGTTTCCTGTCAGTAGATCCAATATTCTCGTCCTTATAATCAATAAGCGCTTCTTTCAATGTGTCAACAGCTGTTTTCTTCGGGGAGCAACTAGCCGTAGCATCATTGTAAAAACAACTCTCTCCCCAATCGGAAACAGATTTCACCTTACTGATCAGGTGCGATTTACCGTCACCGGCACTTCCTACCAAAAGGACAATTCCGCCACCAGCATCGTCTATCTCACACATTTTGTTTAACAAACGTGATTCAATGGGGCGCTCAACATGCATGTAATCATCTAAATCAGAAAACGACATTCCCGATTGAACAGAATCAACTGAATGTTGACTCAGACGACTGAACGCTTCTTTTAAATGAGTTGCGGCCATATAGGTATAATAGTTACTCCCAGAGTATTGGGTTTTGCAGGTTTGACATTTTATAGTTAAACATATCCATAAGTTCTTTACTATGCTCAGGGAACTTCTCCAAAGTCGCAAGAATTGTTTTTAGGGGAAGGCACATTCTTATGTTTTGATAGTAACCCGATTTTACATCATCCATAAAATCCGCGAAAGACTTGATTGCTGGACGATCAACAACTTTTAGATATTTCTCTTCCCAATATGATTGATTCCTATAACAGAACTCCCAAAACGACATTTTTTTGTAGAATGCCTGTTGGTTGCACCATCTTGCTATTTGTACATATAGGTTCGACAATTCATACTTATGATAGTCTTCATGTCTCATTATATAACCAACACAACCATACGACATAAGAATCTTTATCCTTTGAAACAGTTCCCAAATATCACGGTAGAAACGTTCATGGCTATCCGTCGTGAGCATAAAACCACAGAACAAGTAGAATTTCGTGCTTTTCTTAGGATTGTAGTGTTTCCATATTTTCAATGCTTTTTCAATGACATCCCTATCCTTCCAATTATCAAATGCAAAGATAAAGTCCCCATGGTATTTCGCTTTTGAAAGCATTAGCGCCATTTCCTTACCATGTTCACTTTGAGCCAGCATCCTCTCGTCCAAACCTTGTCTGAACTGAAATGGCTGTTTCCTATCTATTAACTCCTGTAATAACGGCTTCCAAATTGAATAATCAGAAGCAAGAAAATTGTCATCCCAAAGATAAATGTACGGCCTTAATTTTTTGCCATTCTCATCAACTTCCTTATCGAGGAACCAATCCAGCCTTGAATATGGGAGAATTGTTTTCTCAAGTTTGTTGATACAGAATGGACAGTGACGAATACACCCTCTGGTTAAAAAACCTATGCTGTATTGCTGATAATCTTTGTACCTCTCCCTTTTGAACCCTTTCTGAACTTGCTGCTCAACGTAAGCATCATAGAGATGATAATATGGCATCTGCCTTGCCATATCGATTCCCTTCAGTTTCTCCCCCCCCCCGATGATTAGGAAATGATGACAAGAAAGGGTCTTCCTCCAGACTATGCATATCTGCACGCCTCTTTTGTGAAAACACCTTTACGTCTTTTTCTGCAGCATAGAATCCTGTTCCACCAACATGAAACTTAGATTCTTCATTCGTTCCTAGAACTCTTGTGTAAAATTCAGGCAAAGGAGTGAAAGAGAAGACTCTTGACATAAAGATATGACCGAATCGTGAAATGTCACTCTTGCTGTCAAGTATAAGTTCAAATGGGATATTGTTATCAAATAAAAAGCCTGCAATTTTGAGCAAAGCAAGATTAGGATGACGCGTACCTTTTGCAAGCAAATCAGCGTCAACCAATCCGACAACTATAGATGTGTCTCTCCCCATGCTCATATTTCAGTCTCAACCCTCAGGAATAAAACGTCCTTTTAAAATAGTTTTATTTACTCAAACGGCCAAAGTTAGTTTATTTATTCAACAAAACAGCGGGACATCGGTAAAAAATTCTTCCTGACCTTTACTCCTGCCGGCGCGCAGATAGGGGTATTTTCGGCTGTTTTCTCCTCTACCTCGGGATGATACCCCACTCAAGCACATCTCCAAACCACCTCGGCTATTAGGTCTTTTTTTTTTTTTGGGGGGGTGGGGCGTCCCTTTCAACCCCAACCTCCATGATTTTCCATGTCTACTTTTCGAGTCCAGTACAAGTCGAGCAACAGGCCAATCCCATGGATTGCTGACCGCTGCTAACTGCAGAATCTCTTGCCCTTTCATTTTTGCCGCCGAAAAGTTATATTTGTGAATTATGTTGTACCCTATCGGAATACAGAGCTTTTCTGAGATTCGCAATGGCGGATATGTCTATGTGGACAAGACTTCGTTGATCTACAGCCTCGCATCGACAGGCAAGTACTATTTCCTGAGCCGGCCTCGCCGTTTCGGAAAGAGCCTTCTCGTCTCGACGATGGAGGCATATTTCCGTGGCCGTAAGGATCTTTTCAAGGGTCTGGCTATGGAGGAACTGGAGACGGACTGGATTGAGTATCCGGTGCTGCATCTGGATCTGACGGGAGCCGCTTACACCAAAGTGGATGAGCTTCATTCGAAGCTCAACTCTTTCCTGTCCGCTCAGGAAGAAATTTACGGAATCCGGACTTCCGAAAAAGTGGCGAGCGTACGTTTTGAGCATGTCATCGACGCGGCATACCGCAAGACTGGGCGTAAGGTGGTGATCCTCATCGACGAATACGACAAGCCTATAGTGGACAACATTGATGCCCCGGAGCTTATGGAAGCGTTCCGCCGCGAGCTTCAGGGCTTCTACAGCGTCATCAAGGGAAAGGATGAGTTCATCCGTTTCGCATTCCTCACTGGGGTCACCAAACTCGGGAAGATGAGCATCTTCAGCGGGCTTAACAACCTAAACGACATCTCGATGGATCTTGGTTTTTCGGACATCTGCGGAGTGTCGGAGGCGGAACTCAAAGAGTACTTCGACGGGTGCGTGACCGGACTGGCTGAGGCCTGCCGGATGAGCCGGGAGGAATGCTACTCCAAACTCAAGACGATGTACGACGGTTATCATTTCAGCGAAGGCGCTGCAGGTGTCTATAATCCGTTCAGCCTGCTCAACACATTCAAGGCTAACAGGTTCCGCATGTACTGGTTCGAGACCGGCACCCCGACTTTCCTTGTCCGCTACCTGAAGCAGATCAAATGTAATCTGGACAACATCTCCAAAGACAAAGTTTCCGTGGAGACACTGACAGGAGCGAACTACGTGGCCCCGGCCCCGATAACTCTGATGTACCAGACGGGCTACTTGACCATCACGAGCTACAACGAACGCTTCAACACCTACACCCTTGACTATCCAAACGAGGAGGTCAAGGCCGGATTCTTGAACTCCCTAAGTCAACTCTACGCCCCTGCCCTGATTCAAGGTGAATTTTCAGTCTACAACTTTGTCGAGGACATCGAGCGCGGCGATGTGCAGGGCTTCATGGACAGGTTCACCTCGTTCCTCTCGGACAACAGCTATGAGCTCCAGGGCGACCTTGAGCTGTATTTCCAGAACACGATGTCGGTGATGCTCAAGATGATGGGGCTGTACGTCAAGACAGAATACCGCACCTCCAACGGGCGCATAGACATAGTCTTCGACACCGACAAATACGTCTACATCATCGAACTGAAGCGCGACCTCTCGCCGGAAGAAGCACTGAAACAGATAGAGGCGAAGGGCTACGACAAGCCGTTCCTCTCAAGCGGAAAGGAAATAATAAAGCTCGGCATCAACTTTTCCTCCGAGTCCCGCACCGTGGACGGCTGGAAAGCCGACAGAAGCTGAGGCATCCATCTGCGCCAGCAGTGCCGCAACCTCTCCCAACTCCCTTTCCCTTGGCCGGCACACAGGTAGGAGCCGAATCCGACATTTACGCTCCCACCTGAATATACCACCTGCCATGCAAAGCGATCTGGGGCCCGTCCGCTCGACAGGTAGGAGCTGTTTTTCGACAACAGGCTCCCACCTGAAAGAACGAGACAATAGCGGCAGCAGCAGAGCGGAGCGGTGTCGTGACGAACAAGTATTTGGTGTTCAACGAATAAACAATATGTCCTCCCCGCTAATGCAGGGAGGACATATTGCTATATATCTATCAATCTGATAGTTATCCGCCACCATCCATATTAGGCTATTTAAGTTTCGCAAGGTCTTTCCGATTACACATCTTCCTGATCAGCATTATTTGTCCCGAGACAGACTGAACTCTTCGTCTTTCACGTATATCCTGAAGTTCTTGATCCCGCCGGGAACTCCGGTCTCCATGCGCGGAAGGTACTGGAAGCCAGAGATGCTGTGCGAAGCGCCAAGATCTATCACGACGGCATGAGGAAATGGAGTTCCGGAGACGGTCTGCCAATATGTCGATTCCTGAAGATCGAAGGTCTTGTCCGCAGAACGGTTGACCCCGTCCATGTCTTCGCTGTCGGCATACATCACTGTCCAAGGCTCGCGTGAGAGACGTTCTCCCTTATCATCAATCAGATACATTTCCGCAATAGCGGCAATATCCCCTCCGTCGAGGGCATTGAGGGCCTCGATGCAGACGTAACGTCCCTTGAGCGGGGCGAAGCGGGTTTCCTGCCAGCCGTTGCCCGGTTTGAACGAGCCCTCAAGTACCGGTGTTTCCCCGCTGAGGTCGAGGCTCTGCCCAGGCTCGCGGTGCGTCACACGCTTCTTTACGAGGAGATGGTCGAGCTTAGGCTCCTTGAGTCCCTCTGTCCTGGCTTCGCGGGGGCCGAGAATGTCGAAGACGATTATCTCGTTCTCGCCTTTTTTGAGCCAGCACCCCGGCATGTAGAGCGTCTGCTGCGGGCCGATTTCCCAGATCCGTCCCATAGGGTGGCCGTTGACATACACCAGCCCCTTGCCCCATGTCTCGAAATTCAGGAACGTGTCCGACGGTCTGCCCTTGATGGTGAATGTGGCCCTGTAGGCTCCGATCGGAAGACGGTCTCCGGTCTTGACGGCTTCGCTTAAAGGCCGGAACTCCATTGACGAATAGGTACTGTACTCATCCTCGATATTGTAGACCTTCCAGTTCTTGAGTTCGGTGGTCCATTCGGCACCGTCCCAGTTGAGAGTCAGAGTCACGTTGTCCGTAATGCCCTTGAAGTCCTTGATGGCACGTCCGAAGTTGATGCGGCCCATCGCCTCCACGAGGATGTCGAGCCTGGCACCTTTCTTCACGGCCGGGATCGCCAGCTGTTTCTCGCCGTTGCGGCGGTCGAGTTTCCCGACATACTCTCCGTCTATGAATATCTGCGCGAAGTCGTGGGGCTCGTTCACTGTGAGCGTGGCCGGCCCGCCCAGACCAGGGAGGGTCGTGCTGTAGATGATCGAGCCGAAACCCTGGTCGTATTCTTCCATCGTACGGATGTCCCTGTCCGTCTTCGGCGCCGGCAGGTTCGCCCAAAGAGGGGCGTACTCCGTGAATTCAAATCCCTTTATCGCCATCGGCTTTATCGTCGAAGGCACGTCGGCCTGCTTTTCCCCGTCCATGTACTTGGCAAGGGCCTTGCGCAGTTCCCAGTATTTCGGCGTGGTCTGGCCCGATTCAGAGATCGGGGCATCATAGTCATAGGAGGTCACATCCGGAGCGAAGCCCGGCGAGTTGGCTCCGGCCCAATGGCCCCAGTTCGTGCCGCCGTGCGTCATATACAACGAGAAGGATATGCCTTTGGAGAGCATCTCGTCGATCCCCGCCACCATGTCCGCAGCCGGGCGTGTCTCGTGGTTTGCGCCCCATTTGTCAAACCACCCGCTCCAGAACTCCGAGCACATGAGCGGCGAGTCCGGACGATGCCGCTTCAGCGACTCGAACTGCTGGTCGATATCGGCTCCCGTGCCGAAGTTCATGGTCCATATCAGGTCGTCAAGCCCGTTGTTGAGGTAGTTGGACGCCCAGTCGCACTGGAAGAGCGTGACATCCTCGCCGAAATTCTTGCGGAGCATGTCCCTGATGGCCGAGACGTAAGGTTTGTCGGTGCCATAAGAACCATATTCATTCTCGACCTGCACCATGATTATGGGTCCGCCATGTGCTATGGTGAGATCCCCCACCTGCCCGGCCAACTCCTGCTGGAACCGGTCCACACGCTCAAGGAAAAACGGGTCACGCTCCCGGAGTCTGATGTCCTTCTTTTTGAGCAGCCACCACGGAAGTCCGCCCATTTCCCACTCGGCACAGACGTAAGGCCCGGGGCGCAGTATGACTTTCATGTCGTTCCGGGCGCAGAGCTGCACAAAAGCGCGCAGGTCATTCTGCCCGCTGAAGTCGAAACTGTCCTGCCTCGGCTCATGTGAATTCCAGAAGACATACAAGCATACAGTATTCATTCCGAGAGCTTTGCAGAGCCGTATCCGCTGCTCCCAGTATTCTCTCGGGATGCGCGGATAGTGCAGCTCGGCGGCCTTGATGACAAAGGGCTTTCCGTCCAGCAGGAAAGTTCCCTTCCCCGCCTCGAACCTCGATGTGCCATTTTTTGCCCCTGAGCCATCGGGCATGTCGGCCGCCGAAAGCCACTGCCGGCCAGAAAAGAGGAATGCGGCCCCGAGCAGCAAAGCGGCAAGAACTCCACGGCCGCACCGGAATTGCAAATTCATGTTTTTCATAAAAATAGATTATAGTGTCATATATGTCGCCGCAAAGATATTCATATTTCTGGAATATACTTTTAAACGACAGCGCCCCTGCTTTTGACGGGGACGCTGTCTTCTATCGGCAACTGTCGATCAGTCGGCAGATATGGCAGGCATTAATCCGTGGCACCCCAGCCGACAGTCTGGGTCAGTTTGCTGTTTCTGTTGAGCGCATCCTGGGAGACAGGGAACAAAAGAATATTCTTGTTCTTCTTTCCATACTCCGCAATTACCGGATTGCACTCATCGATTTTTCCAAGCCGTATCAGAGCCCACCAGATGACGCCTTCTTCCACAAACTCAATGGTATATTCTCTGACCAGAGCATCCAGAACGGCAGACTTTGACGCATCTTTATAGAAACCCTCAACGCCATAAGCTCTCTTTGCCACAACGTTAAGTGATCTCAAAGCGCCAGCATAATCGCCCTCGCAGTATTTCAGTTCCGCGTCAAGCATTATCGGGAGTGCATACCTATAATACAGAAGATCCACATCATAGATATAGTTCATGCTTCCCGGGGTGAATGCCGGGAGGAATTTGTTGACCCAAGTGATATTGCCCCCGCCTACACCGTAATTTCCATGACCGTATATGCAATCCACTCTCGAGTCATTGTTTTCGTCTTTGCTTTTCTGCAGAAACTCCTGAAATTCAGGTGACAGATCAAGGAACTGACCGGCTATCGGCACTGGGGCGGACCAGTATTTGGAATCGACATCAGTATAATAAGGATACATGTTTCCGAAGTATGACGAACTGAGATTACCGTCACCCTCATCGTTATTCAGCGCGAATATGACCTCTTCATTGACTTTGTTGGTACGGCTGAAGACTGATGCATAATCCGCCAATAGTTTTCCTCCGGTCAGGTCAAACCCCGCCAAAGCGTCCTTCGCCATCTTGAGGTATGACTCGCTCCCACCTTGTGTAGAATACATCCAAAGAGAGTATTCAGCCTTAAGTACATTCAAGGCATCTCTTGTAGCGTAATACTTGTTGCCACCCAAGAACTGTGCATATTTCTCCGCGCTCTCCAAATCTTTTTCCACTTGGGCATAAACTTCAGCCTTGTCTGTCCTCTCCGGGTAAGTCTCAGGCTGGGACGGCGACTCTATCGGGACAAGCACAAGAGGCACATCCCCCCAGACCCTCGCAGCCCAGAAATAGCAGAAAGCACGTGCGAAAAATGCCTGCCCGTATGCGAAACCGGCCTCTTCCTCGCTCATCTTGATTTCCGGAGCATATTTCAGCACAGCATTGGCCTGATCTATTACTGTATAGAGCCTATTCCAGGAACAGGCAGGGGTGTCGGAAGTCATCGTGTTGTACAATACATCTGTGCAATCTTTTGTCGAAATGTCAGTCATCCTTGGAGTACTCCACATGTAGCTCCCGACTCTGACCTCCGCCCAGTAGAATACGCTTGTGTATCTGTTCTGGAAATTGTTGCGAAGCAGATAATATATGCCTTTAGTTGAAGTGGTCACGTCTTTGGCGTCCTTCCACATATTGCTTGCGCTCAATTTGTTGTCTTGTGTTATGTCCAGAGCGCCATTACATGAGCCCGCAAGCAGCGAAACCACAAACACAGATAATACGAGTCCTATTTTTTTCATAAATCTTCTCATACCGATTGACTAGAAAGTAAGTTTCACATTGAAAAGGATTTTACGTGCAGCCGGCGCAATATTGGAATTGGAATTGTCTGCCGTATTGACAGCCGAGAACCAAGATCCGGAAGAAGAAGCACCTATGCCTATCTCAGGGCTGATAGTTCCCGTCACATTGTCCAGATAAGCCAAAGTATTGCCGCTGATGCCGACTGTAAGTTTTTGGATTTTCAACCCCTTGAGCCATTTCTCTGGCAAGTCATAGCTGATTGACACATCTCTTATGCACAGGAAATCCCCCTTCTCGACACAAAAATCAGAAATTCTCTGGAAGTTGGAATTACCATAATCGCAATCATTCGGAAGGAAACGGGCATACTTATAGTCTGCCTTACCAGGTTCCCAACAATCATAGACATCACGTACAATGTTTCCGTTGCAGGTTCCGTATGTATTCATGAACACTCTGGCTTTCATATAATTGACAATAGAGTGCCCAAGAGCAAAATCACAATACACGTTAAGGGTCAGACGCTTATACTTAATGGTGTTGTTTATTCCGCCAGTATATTTCGGTAGGACACTGCCAAGTTCGAACATGTCCTCGGCGTTGATCATCTCTTCTCCGGTTGGAGTCAAAGCCGAACCTGGGCGGTTGACCCATTCATAGTCTCCGACAGCTTTTCGGCCGGCAACCCTCTTGCCATCCTCTCTTCTGTAACCTTTAGACAAGGCATCATAATAGGCATTGTCGGCTTCTTCCTGAGATGTGATGATATGGTCGATTTTATATCCATATATCCTTCCGAGAGACTCTCCAACAGCAATGCCGCCAAATCTTTCTCCTGTCTGCGTAAGGGTATATCCGCCGATCCTCCATGCATCATTCCCGTCCAGATCCTTATATTTATAAGAGTCATCCAGAGAAAGAACCTTGTTTTTGTTGAAAGACCAGGTGATGTCTGTACCCCAGAAGAAATCTTTCTTGTCTATGTTCACTGTATGCAGAGCCAGTTCATATCCATAGAATCGGGCACTTCCCACATTTGCCATGACAGAGTTAAAGGAGCCTGTATCAGGGAGCGTAACGTTGAAAAGCATATCTGTAGTGTGCTTGTTGTAATAATCGGCGGTCAATCGGATCCTGTCCTTCAGGAAATTGATATCAAAGCCGAGATCAAGCTGAGACGTACGTTCCCAAGTGAGGTCCCGGTTCTGCATGGATGATGCCACTGTGACGGTCGAACCATCGTAACGACTTGAAGTAGAATACGCACCATAGGCATCATAAAGACCTATACCATTGTTGCCTGTATAGCCGTAGGATGCTCTTAACTTGAAGAAATTGGCAACATCCTCCACCTTGTCCCACATCCTTTCCTCGGACACGATCCATCCGGCGGATACGGCCGGGAACCATCCCCACCTGTGGCCCGCAGCGAATTTTGACGAACCGTCCGCCCTGACAGTGAGGCCGAGCAGGTACTTATTCTTGAAGCCGTAATTCGCGCGGGCATAATATGAAACCAGAGCTTCTTGGGTATCATTATTGCTGGCCGTGAAAACTGTTCCGGATGAGAGTGTAGGGACTTTGTCAGAAACCGCACCTGTAGACTTGGCGTAGAGATACCAGTCACGCCACCTCGAAAAATCGTATCCCGCCATCAAACTGATGTCGTGATCTCCGAAGACTTTGGCATAATTCATATATGCCGTAAAATTGTCTCTGATCTTTGACCATCTTTTTTCTTGTGTTCCATCACCCTTCCCCCTATAGTTCAGTTCTCCGTCAACCTCTACTTTCTGATACATGCTGTGTATTGTGTTGGTATTGTAAACACCATATTGCGCATATAAGGAAAGGCCGTCGAGGATGTTCCACTTCAGACTGAAAGTACCGGCAAAGTTGTTCTTTATGTTCTCAAAGTCATAAGCCTTCTCCCAATAATCAGGATCCTGAAACCATCCGCTGCCGTTTGTGATCTTACCGTCAGAAGTGTATTGCTTTCGAGTAGGCCCCATAAGCAATCCGCGTCCAAGAACATTCCAGTTGGATCCATACATCTGATCCTGGTTTATCCTGGCATAATCAAATGTGGTGGATGCTTCCAGATTGTCCGTCACCTTGAAAGTCGTATTTGCATGCATTGACATGTGTTCATATCCGGTCATACGGACTACGCCTCCGTCATTGAGGTAACTTGCGGATGCCATATATGTAATCTTGTCACTTCCTCCATTGACTCCCACATAGTATTTCTGCCAAGGAGCTGTCCTGAACCACTTTTCTTGGCTGTCATACTCCTGATATATGATTGTCTTTGACGGGTCGATCGGATCTGCCATGGAGAGCCATCCATCAGGGACGCTTTCTCCAGAATTAAGATACCTCGGAGAATAATTCGCCTGATCGGAGACGTTCCCGATTCCGGCGGCGCTGGTCCCGTTCAACACAGCCTGACCCTCATAGCCATCGACAAGCTGCGGACGAAGGTACTGGAGAAACTCGGTTCCATTCATAAAATTCCATTTGTCTACCGCGTTCTCGAAGCCGACAGTCGCATCGAACGTGATCTGTGGTCCTTTTGAAGGGCTGCCTTTCTTTGTCGTGACGAGTATTACTCCATTTGAAGCACGAGCCCCATAGATACTTGCAGAAGCGGCATCCTTAAGTACTTCTATGGATTCAATATCATTCGGATCAAGATCACTCATGCTTCTGTTTACGCCATCCACAATGACTATCGGGTCATTGCTCAAATTGACGGAGGAGCCTCCGCGGATGAGGAAACGTGGTTCCTGGCCAGGAATTGAATTATTGGATGCCGCATAAAGACCGGCGACCCTTCCCTTAAGCGACTCTCCTGCACTAGTCACAGGCTTTCCTTCAATCACATCGGACTTGACAGTAGTGATACTGGAAGTCAATGACTTCCGCGACTGGGAGCCATATCCGACGACGACAACCTCCTCCAGAAGGCTACGATCCTCTTTGAGAACTATATCCAATTTGCTGTCACCCTTAATTGTTATACTCCGGGAAATGCAGCTCATAAACGAGATCTCAATCTGGGAGTCCCTGGTAACGTAAATCGAGAATCTGCCATCCAAATCCGTCATGACACCATTTGTCGTGTTCTTTTCCACCACATAGGCTCCGACCAAAGGCTGGCCCGACTCATCCGTGACAATTCCGGAGACCATCACTCTTTCTGCTTCGTCAGCATAGGCCACAGGACTCACTGCGAAATCATCTGATGCCTTAAGCTCAAAATTGATCGGCATGGCAATGCAGACCGCTAAGGCTATTAACTTTAGTTTCATGGTTGTTAAATGATTATATCGTTATAATTCAAATGCAAAAAAATCACCTGTACACCGGGCCGAAATTCTGGCATGCCCTGAAATCGGCGCATTCATCATCCATCCCGAATGCATCCCAGGCGCTAGGCCTGAAAATCTTGTCTTCCGGAACATTGTGCATACATACAGGTATCCTCAGCATAGAGGCGAGTGTTATCATCTCCGCCCCCACGTGTCCATAACTGATAGCTCCATGGTTTGCGCCCCAATGCCTCATGACTGAATACACATCCTTGAACTTGCCAGACATCCCGTTTACACGCGGAGCAAAGAACGTCGTAGGCCAAGTCGGATCCGTCCTCTCATCAATAGCATGAAAGACCTCATCCGGAACATTCACAGCCCACCCTTCAGCTATCTGCAGCACAGGCCCCAACCCTTTGATCAAATTGATACGGCACATTGTCATAGGCATTTCTCCTCTTGTCAAGAAATGGCTTGACATGCCGCCACCCCTGAAATACTGCCTGTCGGCGGGCATCCACGAGGTATGCTCAAGACACGACTTCACATCTTTCTCTGTCACTTCCCAAAAACGCTTCATGACCGGAGTTCCTTCCGGAGTTTCCATTCTCCCTGTAGCATCAAGGGTTGTAGAACCCGAATTGATAAGATGTATGAAACCATCAGCAGCATGGCCGGTCAACTCATAGCCCGTCACTCGCTTGACAGCTTCGGGAGACCAATATGTCCTTACATCTGAAAACATTTGGGCACGGTTCGTAAGCAGATTGAGAAATAACATTGTCACCCCGTTAAGCGTGTCATTTTCTGTGGCAAAAACGTATGGGTGCCTTATCCCGTTCCAATCAAAAGAAGAATTCAGCATAGTCTCGGAAAAATCACCGTCAGGCATGAAGTCGGTCCATTGTCTCTGGCCCTGAAATCCTCCGGCTATAGCATTGTGCCCGCAAGCTTCCTCTTCAAAGCCCATCTCAGCAAGTTTAGGGTTGCCTATCATCAAGTCTCGGAAAATCATCGTCATCTTGACAATATACTCCCACACGTCATCCAGGTGCCTCCTGTCCATTCGAAGATCTTCCCTGTTGCGGTCCGAACCCTCGTGCGGCTTACAGTTTTTACCAACCCAGTCCATTGCACGTCCGAACTCCTCTTTATCGTATATGCCAAGGCGAACACGGCGTTCTATTTCCGAACAGTCAACATACTCGTTTCTCATACCAAGATAATCCTGAAAGAAATCAGGAACCGGTGTAGAGCCGGCAATGCCCATGGATACCGACCCGATAGACAGATACGACTTGCCCTTCATCTGCATCACAGCGATGGCCGCCTTTCCCCACAACAGCAATTTTTCGCGCACATCATCCGTAATGGAATCATCGTCCTTGTCCTGAACATCCTTCCCATAGATTCCGAAAGCAGGCAACCCCTTCTGATTGTGCCCCGCAAGAGCTGCGGCAAGATAGACGGCCCCCGGACGCTCCGTCTTATTAAAGCCCCATATAGCCTTGGGCATCAGGGGATCCATGTCGATTGTCTCAGTGCCATAGCACCAGCATGGTGTAACGGAGATGACCGCTCCCACATTGTTGTCACGGAACTTCTCAGATGCCGCAGCCGCCTCGGCGACCCCGCCGATGGTCGTGTCCGCAATCACACATTCCACAGGAGCCCCGTCCGCATAAGCAAGACTTGACTCATAGAGATCCCTCACACTTTCGGCCATGCCCATCGTCATAGCCTCCAGTGACTCGCGGATTCCGCCGCGCCGCCCGTCTATGATGGGGCGTATCCCGATCTTAGGATGATTCATAACCATTGATTACAAGTTTTAGATTGTTTATTGTTTATTGTTTTTTCTTGAATAACAGGGTCAATACAAATCCTACCACAAAAATCACGGTGGTGCCAAACACTATCGTCATATATGAATGTATCTTGCAACTGAATACAGGCAAACTCATATAAGCTATCACAAGTAGCCCGCATGCCACAGCAATCAGAGAAGCGAGTCGTGAAGGTCTCTTGCAAACAAGTGCCAACAGAAACAGCCCCAGCATTCCCCCGCTGAAAATTGAAGACAATTTCCACCAGGCATCCAGAACACCATCAATTCTCTGCATGGCAAGCCCTATCGCTATGCCCAGCACACCGACAACAAAAGAAGTCATATACAGCACCTGCATGTTCCGCTTGCGGAAATCTCTCTTTCCTCCGGTGATATGTTCATAAAAATCAGTGAACACTATGGTGGCAGATGAATTGATGCTCGTAGCCACCGTGCTCATACCCGCAGAGAACAGGGATGCGATCACAAGGCCTGTGAGCCCGGTAGGCAATCCATGCACGATAAAATACGGAAACACCTTATCTCCGGCAACATCCGGAGGAAGAAGTCCTGGACGTGCGGTGTAGTAAGAATACAGGGCCGTACCTATATACACGAACACCATAGACACAGGGATGTACAGCAGGCCTCCGAAAATTGTACCCTTGACGGCCTCTCCAGTCGACTTCGCTGTCATATACCTCTGCACATAATTCTGATCGATGCCATAATTCTGGAGATTCATGAACAGACCATAAATGAGAACAACCCAGACAGTAGGCTCCTTAAGCGACGCGCTTATGCTGCCCAAACTGAACTTCTCGGCTGTCGCAATCCTGAAAACTTGTCCCGGACCCTCAGGCATGCTGAATGTCAGGATCAGCGCACACGCAAGTGCGCCAATGATAAGTATTATCCCCTGTATGGCATCCGTCCAAACCACAGCCGACATTCCACCTATCACAGAATAAATCAACGTAAGCACGCCAGTGACTATTATTACAGTGCTAATATCCCACCCGAACATGGTATTTATAGGGATTGCCAGCAGAAGCAGAATTGAACCCACCCTGCAAACTTGTGTCAGAAGATAACATACTGCCACATAACACCTTGCCCAATAGCCGTATTTATTCTCTATGAACTGATATGCCGAGACACTTCCGATTCCCCGGTACAAGGGGATGAATATCTTGGCTGCGAGCATCATGGCAATCGGGATAGTCAAGCTGAACACAAGTTGATTCCAGTTACCGGAATAAGACCCGCCAGGAAGTCCCAAGAAGCTGATCGAGCTGACAAATGTAGCAAATATCGACATTCCGACAACCCAAGTCGGAACATTCCCGTCAGCTTTCGTGAATGCGGACGCGCCATTACGGCTTTTATGATAGAATGTGCAGCCAAAAGCAACCACCCCTATCACAAAAACAAAAAAGACAATATAGTCAAGAACAGTCAGTTCCATAATCCGCGCCAAGATTATCTGATATCCGTGAATCCCAGCCTTATCAGAGCCTTCCGAACCAGAACCCGCTCCGAAGGCTCAAATTCCCTGTACGGCCAGGCGATATATCCGCTGCACACCCCCAGCAAAGACAGAGAACACTTAAGCCCTTTCAGGTAGCTTGAGCCGTACTTTCCTATAGTATATAAGGATGTGCTTATGTCCATTATTCTTTCTTGTAGATCTTTTACCCTCTTCAAGTCTCCACCTTCAGCAGCATTGAACATTTCCACATATAGCTCAGGGAACATATTGGCCCCTCCGTTCACGCCTCCGTCGGCACCCATCAGGACACACTCTCCCGTCAATTCTTCCGGACCCACATACAAGGCAAAGTCGTCCCTTTTTCCAAGATGATGATACAGGGTCCGGAAATAGTTCATGTTTGCCGAACTGTCTTTGAGCCCAGCGATGTTCGGATGTTCAGCAAGTTTAAGCACTGTGTTCACCTCAAGGAACGCCTTGACATGTGAAGGCATATTGTATAGATAAATCGGCAGCGGTGATGCATCAGCGAGTGCTGTAAAATACTCGCACAATTCCACCTGTGAGAGGGGGAAATAATATGGAGCCGCGGCAACTACTCCGGCTGCACCGTTAGCTGCGGCAAACTTCGCCATGCTGATGCTCTCATCAAAAGAAGTGTCGGTTATCGCCACCAATACTGGCACCCTGCCGGCGACCTGCCGGCAGACAGCACTGACGAAATCTCTTCTGAGAGCATACGTCAAGCTTTGCGCCTCACCAGTCGTCCCAAGAAGAAAAAGCCCATGCACTCCTCCGGAGATCATCCTCTCGACAAGACATACAATGCCCTCCATGTCAAGTTCATCATTACCCTTCAGCGGTGTCACCACAGGTGGAATTATGCCCCTTATTTTTTTCATTGTCATAATCTGATTGTTTTTAATAATTGTTTTTTATAAGATAGAAATGACCGTCTTCGGCTCCGAGGAGCAAATCAAACTTGCCGTCCTTGTCCCAGTCAACAGGAGTCGGACATACCGTATGCCCTTCAAGCACAGTATCACACAGGTTACCCTTATATTCAAACCAAGCAATGCCATTCTGATCTTTGACATTCCTGAACCATGCAGCATTCTGGCTGTCTACTATCAGGTCTTGACTTCCGTCTCCATCCCAATCCACAAAACATATCTTTCTTCTGCCGGAAGACCCGGCTTTCCCACTGTTGAGTCTGAGAGGCCCCGGAGATGCGTTTACCACCCCCGCACCATTGCTGTAGAGCGAGCAATTCACCCCATAAAAGATCCTCCTGCCCGGCTTGAAGCATACTTTTCCTTTCGATGATGCAACCCTTTCGTAAAAGGCCAGATAGCCTTCTTGATCCAGAATTACAAGGTCTTCAAGACCGTCACCATTCCAATCAATAATCACAGGAGAAGTCCTCCATTGCGTCACCAACGTGCCTGGTTCAGGATTCCACCAGTTCCAAGCAGGCTTCGGTGTAGCATCAGACCAATCCACATACACAGGCTGCGGCGCGTAAAAATCAAGACCATCTTTACTTCCCTTATTTCTTAGCCATTCAATCTTCCCGATTATGGAGTTGTATATTATGTCTTTCCTCCCGTCACCGTCCAGATCAGCCACGGCCAATACCGTGTACCCCCATTTTCTTTCAGCCGGCCCCTGAATTGATCCATTCTCTCCGGCCATGATGCGAAAAGGCTTTCCTTTCACTTTTATCAGTTCAGGCTCAGCCCACACGGGATCTGGGCCTCCGGACAAATTCTTTATGACTGCTATCTCCCCTGACGAATTGCCTGTCACAAGGTCGTCTTTACCATCGCCATCCCAGTCAACCGAATACGGAGTTGCCAAAGCTCCGAACTTCAGAAGATCAGCCTTCTGCCTTAAATACAGCGGGTCCTCAAACTGAGGAATTCCCTTACAGATTTTTCCTGTATTCTTCAGCCACGCCACACGGCCATCTTCATCCCCTATTATAAGATCCGGCAAGCCATCGCCGTCGAAATCGGAGACAACCGGAACTATCATCTCAAGATGCATGCGGATTTCCCCATGCTTGTTTGAAAGACGAAAACCCTTTGCGAATTCCGGAGCCTCACGCGTGCCGACATTTTCAAACCAAGTAAGCCCGTCAACAAATTCCCCGCAGATGAGGTCCAGATCACCATCGCCGTCGAAATCGGCAATGCATGGAACGGGAGCCCCATATACATCAATCGGCTCTCCACCGGCCAGAACCTTACCTCTGTTGATATATTTGCCACCCACATTCTCAAGCAGATAAACATATCCATGCAATGGCCCGTTCTTCCAAACCCCTTCTGAATCGAATGCGTTGTCCCATCCATAATCGTCCCAAGTGTCAATACCGACAATTATGTCTTTATCGCCATCATTGTCCCAATCCACATAATTCCACATATTGCTTCTGGTGCTTTTGAAAGTCGCACCTAAACGCTCACCCTCGTATTCAATCGTCTTTGGACTGCTGTAAAGTACTTCAAAAAAATTCTCCCACTCACAATCTTTGGACATGACGAATGCTTTGCCATCGACTTCTGAAAACCTCACATTGTCCTTCCCTATAGCGGACAGTTTCTTGGCCTTATCGAAAAAAGGCTTACTGTTGCTCCCTATATTCCTGAAATAATACAATCCTTTATAGGGCTTGTCCGGAGCGGAAACAATAAGATCTTTCAATCCGTCACCATCATAATCGTACGGGATGGGCACACACCACAGGCCAACACCGAGGTCGCAGGATATGTCCTGATTGTAACGGACAGGTACGGCTTCATTCTGAGCGGAAACACTATTCCCCACCATGATCATCATGGCTGCAATAATTGAAGATGAAAACTTGGTTCGCAACATAATTATAACGTTATAACTACATGGTAAAAAATTATCTTTCAGTATCAATGACCTCAGCCGTCAGGACCACGTGCGGACACACGCCGTCATCACGAGTCCCGGCCATCTCACCCATGAGGATGTTGACCAATTCTGCGGCAAAAGACTCCAGCGGCTGCCTCACATACAAAAGATCCGTACGATAGATTTCAAACGCATCATTTTCGTCAAAGGCAGCAATTCCGAAGTCCTGAGGTATTGAGAATCCCTTTCTGAAAATAGCGGACATCCCCTGAACCGCCAATGAGTTGGTGGCGAAAACGAACGCTTCCACTCCTCTTTTTCTAGCATCGGCGATAATGTTTTCGATGGAAGAAGCAGAAGCATGATGCTCCACCCGATGAATGTTTGAGAGTCCACCCAGCCCTGCAGCGGACATGCATTCAGCATAACCATTTTCCCTGTCTTTAATATTGGACAAATCCATCGAGTATGAGATCATCTCGATAAGCCTATAACCCTTATCTATCAGTTTACGGGTCAGAGCATGCGCGGCATTCCGGTTGTCCAGCAAGACCGAAGGGAGGTCAATACCCCTGACGGACCTGTCAAACAGAACGACCGGAATCTCTTTATCAAGAAATGGTTGAACTCCTGATGAAGCACCATCACTTGGAACCACAATGCAACCGTCGATTCCCTTATCAATGAAGACACGGGCCAACTGTTCCTGCTTTCTCGGATCCTCATCAGTGCTTCCGAACAGGACAGAAAAGCTGTGGCGATATGCGGCATCTTCGATCATCCTTGCAACTTCAGCGAAAAAAGGATTGGCAATATCAGAGAGAATGACCCCGATGGTGTTGTATTTCCCGCTCTTAAGAGCCCGGGCTGAAGTGTTCGGATGGTAATTTAGCCTCTTCGCAACCTCAAGCACACGCGATGCCGTCTCAGGATTTACCCTATAATTCCTTTCTCCATCCGATGCGTTCCTCATCACAAAAGACACCAAGGCGGGAGAAACTCCTGCCTCTCTCGCGATATCCTTCACCGTGACGTTATTATCGTGTTGTCGACTCATGTGGATGACTTTTGCCGCAAATATATTATAACGTTATAACAAATCCAAATTAATTTTCAAAAATCTTTCATGGCGACCCGAAATTCAGAACCGAAACAGGTCTTCCATTGTGACAACCTTCTGGAAACGGCTGGAATACTCGTTCTTCTTCAAGCCATATGTTGTTATCAGAACGCTGACGACACTTCTTTTATTTCCGAACAACTCAGCCGTCCTCTCCACGCGGCTCATGATTTTTCTTGAATATGAGGAGTTCAGGGAGAACTCATCATTGCAGAACTTGATTTCACACACGTCAACTACCCTGTCTGCCCTGTCGATCAGAAGATCAACCTGCATGCCTTCTTGCCCATCGGAACTGTCTACGGTCCATTCAGACTCAGTCGTCAACACACCTGAAATGCCCAAAGCATATTTAACCTGTTCAATATGGCCGAATACTGTCTCCTCAAAAGCCAACCCCAACCAGCTATACATGGCCGGCGAATGGTAATTCATCTGCCAGAAATTTTCCTTGTCCCTGTTTTGCTTCGCATAATGCAGATAGAATGAGCAGAACGGGTCAGATATCCGGAATTTGGTCTTCTTTTCCCCGAAAGGCTTGTATGATAATATCAATCTACTTTTCTCCAATGCCTTGAGGGCTGTCGAGAATGTTCCTCCGGCTGACAGTTTCAGCTGATCCACAATTTCCTCCCGGGTCAGGCCAGTCCGTTTCATTCCGATAGCTGTCATGATTGCCTTAAGGGCATCAGGATTGGCAAACTGGGACGAAAACAATTTATCAAATTCATCATACAGAAGAGAGTCCTTATTGAACAACAGCGCATCGATATTCTGCACTACACTTAGATCCTCTCGGAATTGCGACAGATAATACGGTATGCCACCAAATGCCATATAAGCCTGGACAATATCGTATTTGTCCAGATGAAAACCTTCCTCCTCAAAAAACATCTCGCACTCATGTAAAGTAAACGGCTTCACATAAATGCTTGAAGTCACCCTGTCATACAAACCTCCTCTATTGTCGAGCATTTCATCGCAGATCCATGAAGTGGCAGACCCGCAGACGATAAGCTTCACATAATTTCTGGAAGAGCACCAGTCATTGCAAAAATGCTCAAAAGCACTTAAAAAACAAGATCGCGGCGTGTCCATCCATGGGAGTTCATCGATAAATATCACCTGATTTGAACCGTCAGCCTTGCTGTCAAGAAGCTCTTGAAGCATATGAAAAGCGTCCGCCCATGATTCCGGACAAGATTTCTCATTCTTCAAACCAAATGATTTCATAGAATAATAAAACTCACTCAGCTGTTCACGCAAAAGGCCCTTGGAGGAGCGCCTGTCAACAGGCGAAACACCAGTATGCTTGAAAGCATATTTGTTCCCGAAAAATTCATTCACGAGAAACGTCTTCCCGACACGACGTCTTCCATAGACCACGACAATCTGGGACTTGTTTTTATCCAACGCCCTTTGCAACATTTGTCTTTCCAATTCTCTTCCTACCATATAGATTCCTTATTTGGCCGTAAAGCTACTAAAAATCGCTGTTTCGGCCAAATAAAATTCCTTATTTGGCCGAAATGGAGAACTCCGTCCATCTTCAGCCAGTCATCCTTCCCTGAGCCGGCAGAAGCTTAGGCTTCCCCTGTGGCAGCGGTATGCAATTTTCCATACCCCCTTCCTCTGGTCGGTGTGCAGGTAGGGGTATTTTCAGGACACGCCTCCAGACCCTCCCGGGTCTAAAGGTATGGGTAAGAACCACGGAAATTACCCATACCTCCAGACTGATGCTACGGATGGCCAAGAAGAGGGCGGGGCATCGGATATTGTCAGGAAAAAAACGCTGTGCTATTCGATACGTTATTCATCACGCCCTTTCATTTTTCTTGGTGAAAGGCTATATTTGCATTTGCCGGTGCTGTTACTGGCGAAAAGGAGTGAACCATGTTGTACCCTATCGGAATACAGAGTTTTTCTGAGATCCGCAATGGCGGATATGTCTATGTGGACAAGACTGCGTTGATCTACAGCCTCACATCGACAGGCAAGTACTATTTCCTGAGCCGGCCGAGGCGCTTCGGGAAGAGCCTTCTCGTCTCGACGCTGGAGGCTTATTTCCGTGGTCGTAAGGATCTTTTCAAGGGTCTGGCCATAGAGGAACTGGAGAAGGACTGGGTCGAGTATCCGGTGCTGCGTCTGGATCTGACGGGGAGCAGGTACACTTCTGTGAATGATTTGCGGGAGAATCTGGCCCTTCACCTGTCGGGATGGGAAAGGACGTACGGAAAGGACGATGAATTCACTGAGCCGGCAGCCAGATTCAAGGCCGTCATCGACGCGGCGTACCGCAAGACTGGGCGCAAGGTGGTGATCCTCATCGATGAGTACGACAAGCCGATAGTGGACAACATCGACGACCAAGTTCTAATGGATGCGTTCCGCCGCGAGCTTCAGGGCTTCTACAGCGTCATCAAGGGAAAGGACGAGTTCATCCGCTTCGCATTCCTCACGGGGGTCACCAAACTCGGGAAGATGAGCATCTTCAGCGGGCTCAACAATCTCAACGACATCTCGATGGATCTTGGTTTTTCGGACATCTGCGGAGTGTCAGAGGCGGAGTTGAAAGAGTATTTCGACGGGAGCGTGACGGAACTGGCCGAAGCCTGCCGGATGAGCCGGGAGGAATGCTACTCCAAGCTCAAGACGATGTACGACGGCTATCATTTCAACGAGAGCGCTTCTGGGGTTTATAATACAGACAGTTTGCTGAAAACGTTCAAGGCAAATGAATTCCGCATGTACTGGTTCGAGACTGGAACCCCGACGTTCCTTGTCCGCTACTTTGAGCGAAGCCGCTACAATCTGGCCAGCATATGCAAAGAAAAGGTTCCGGAGGCTACCCTCGCAAATGTAGATTATGAGACTCCGTCACTGCTTACGCAGATGTATCAGACAGGCTGCTTGACAATCTCGAGCTACGACTGCCGCTTCAAAACCTACAATCTCGATTACCCTAATAAAGAGGTCAAGTATGGATTCGTAAATTTCCTCTGCCAGTTTTATGCTCAAGGCCTTATAAACGGAAAATTTTCCATATCCAGTTTCGTTTGTGACATAGAGAAAGGCGATGTGCTGGGTTTCATGGACCGCTTCACCTCGTTCCTCTCGGACAACAACTATGAGATCCAGGGCGACCTTGAACTGTATTTCCAGAACACGATGTCGGTGATGCTCAAGATGATGGGGCTGTATGTCAAGACGGAGTACCGCACCTCCAACGGGCGGATAGACATAATCTTCGACACCGACAAATACGTCTACATCATCGAACTGAAGCGCGACCTCTCGCCAGAAGAAGCACTGAAACAGATCGAGGCAAAGGGCTACGACAAGCCGTTCCTCTCAAGCGGCAAGGAAATTATTAAGCTCGGCATCAACTTCTCATCTCAGACCCGCACCGTGGACGGCTGGAAAGCCGACAGAAGCTGAGACACCCGAGTGCGCCGGCAGAGCTGCAATTTCCTTCGGGCCCCGCGCATCTGACGCGCTAAAGGTAGGGGTATTTATGGCGATTTCCTCCCCTACCTTTGAACGGCACCTCCCCCAGACACGCCTCCAGACCCTCCCGGCTAAAAAGGTAGGGGTAAAAACCACGGAAAATACCCCAACCTCCAGAGGGCAAAGAAGGCCAAAGAATGCGGCATCGCAGCGCGCCACCATGGCGGACAACTAATTGACACTCAATAAATAAACAATTAGTCCTCCCCACATCAGCGGGGAGGACCAACTACTATATACCTATCATTCAGATGGTTATCTGCCACCATCCATAATCAGGCAGGCTATTTCTGCTCACCCAGCAGCTTTTCGCTGCGGGAGACGAAGTCGGCGAGGGCTTTGCCCTTCAGCATGCCGTTGCTGAGCAGGGCGAGGTCAACCACCTGATGGAGCAGCTCGTTTGCAGAGACGAAGTCGGCGACGCTCTGGTCTGCCGCATCCTTCTTCTCCCCCCAGATCTTTGCGATCAGCGGGTTCTGCATGTTGACGAGTATGTTGTATGACTCAGGGAGCGAACCGTAGAAGTTCATTCCTCCGCCCATTGAGCTCATCTCGCGGTAGCGGCGCATGAACTCGTTCTGGGTGATGAGCACCGGAGCGGAAGTCTCTCCGAGATTCTCCGCGTTGATCTGATAGTCATTCCCCTCAGGAAGGACAGCCTTGAACATCTCTTCAAGCGCCTTTTTGTCATCTTCGGAGAGTTCCGGCTTTACAGCCTCCTCCTTCTTGATGAGATTGGCGACAGAGTCACTGTCCACGCGGGCGAAGCGTGTATGCTCAATCTTGCTCTCAAGAAGGTTGACCCAGTGGCTGTCGAGCTCGCAGTCCATCAGGAGTACGTCGTAGCCCATGTTCTTGGCGGCCTCGATGAAGCTGTACTGCTCCTCCGGCTTTGTGGCATAGAGGTATACGACATTCTTGTCCTTGTCGGTCTGGGCCGGCTCGATGGCCTTGCGGTAATCCTCCAGGCTGAAGAACTTGCCATCGGTGTTTTTGAGCAGGGCGAACTTCATCGCACGCTCGCAGAACTTCTCGTCGCTCAGCATGCCGTACTCGATGAAGAGCTTGATGTTGTCCCACTTCTGCTCGAACTGCTCCCTCTGGCTCTTGAAGATGTCCTCCAGACGGTCGGCCACCTTCTTGGTGATGTAGGTGCTGATCTTCTTGACGTTGGAGTCGCTCTGGAGATAACTTCGGCTGACGTTCAGTGGAATGTCCGGAGAGTCGATCACGCCGTGCAGCAAAGTCAGGAAATCAGGCACGATGTTGTCCACATGGTCGGTGACGAACATCTGGTTGCAGTAAAGCTGGATCTTGTTCTTGTCGATGGCCATCCTCTCCTTGATCTTAGGGAAGTAGAGGACACCGGTGAGGTTGAACGGATAGTCCACGTTGAGGTGAATCCAGAACATCGGATCCTCCTCCATCGGATAGAGCTCATGGTAGAACTTGAGGTAATCCTCATCCTTGAGATCGGACGGGGCCTTGGTCCATATAGGCTCTATGCTGTTGATGACATTGTCCTCTTCAGTCTCGACCTCCTTGCCATCTTTCCACTCGGTCTTCTTGCCGAATACTACAGGGACAGGCATGAACTTGCAGTACTTGCCGAGAAGCTGGCTTATGCGGCCCTTTGCGGCATACTCGGAAGAGTCGTCATCGAGGTAGAGGGTGATCTCCGTACCCCTGTCCGCCTTTTTGCCCTCGGACATGGAGTACTCAGGAGAACCGTCACAGCTCCACTGTACAGGTTTCGCTCCATCTTTCCAGCTGAGAGTGTCGATGGTCACCTTCTTCGCAACCATGAAAGCGGAATAAAACCCGAGACCGAAATGGCCTATGATGGAACCGATCTGATCCTTGTATTTCTCCAGGAACTCTCCGGCGGAAGAGAACGCTATCTGGTTGATATACTTGTCAACTTCCTCCTCGGTCATACCGATACCGCGGTCGATGATCCGGAGCACTTTCTTCTTCTCGTCTAGTTCTATGCAGACCTTCAGTGCACCGAGCTCGCCCTTGAAATCTCCGCTTGAGGCGAGGGCTTTCATCTTCTGGGTGGCATCGACGGCATTGGCCACAAGCTCACGCAGGAAAATCTCGTGGTCGGAATAGAGGAACTGCTTGATTACGGGGAAGATATTCTCGGTGGTCACACCAATCTTACCCTTAAGTGAATTGTTTGCCATATATTCTAAGTTTTATTATTCAAAAAGCCGGGTGCAAAATCCTGCACCCGGCCTTGAAAAATCAAATTATGTTCCAGTGACAAATTGTCACCTTACTTCGCACTGGAAGATGAACCCTCATCTCCTTTGGTATAAGACACCGTGCACCAGTCGAGTTCTTTTCCGTCTTGAAAGAACCTGCCCTTGTACGTCCCAGTAGGGACAAGGTCATAGGAGACCTTGAACGCACGTCCACTGCGTTCCCACGTATACTCCACCTCATCCTCTATAGTCAAGGAAAAGCTGTACCCGCCATCCTCGTGGTTGGTGAGTTCAAGGCCGGAGACAAACCATTTCTCCTCAAGTTCATCATCCGCCTCGACACGTCTCACATTGACAGAGAACTCAAGGGACGAACCCTTGTACACGGATGTCCAGGCATTGTCCCCCACCCTCTTGATAAATGGCTGCACACTGCGGTCCACCGTACCGGTACACTTGAATCCTTCAGCGTTGATACCAGTATACGATCTGAGATTGCGCATCGTCACCTCCACACTGGAATAGATCATATGAGAGGTGTAATCGACCATATAGTATTTTGTACGGTTGTAATTTGTCTCCTCTGAAACCACGCAGGAAGCAAGCATCATGGCTGCCGCCGCAAAAGCAAAAAATTTCTTCATGGCACCTTAGAATTTATATCCGACTCCGGCTGATATACCTCTATACAACGTACCGACACCGGCTTCTGCATAGCCAAAGAACTTCCGCCCTACCTCGATTCCTAACGGGACCCACTGGAACCCGGCATTGAAAGAATTGTCAGAATATACGACATCGAAGTTGAAACTCTTCTTGTTTCTCATGTCAAAGCCGAAATACTTGACGACACCTATGCCGAACTTTCCATAAAGCCGCACCCAAGGACGGTTAAGGAAAACAAACTTGGCTTGGGGAACCAGACAGAAAGCCACACCGGATCTTGTACCCGTCTTCTGCTCAGTGATGCTGCTGTACAGGTCATGCCACACAGGGGTGACCGAAAGATCCGCAGATACGGCAAACCAGCGGGCCACCATATATTCAGCCCCGAGGCAGAAAGCGCCGGTCGAATATGTCGGCCCATTATAGTCGGCATATATTTCAGAGATCGGAGTCCCGGTCTCCATAGGCCAAGACCGCAGATAATCCTGTCCTTCGGCAAACGATGCCATCGTATACGACGGCACCGCCATGCCACCACGCACGGACCATCTTTCTTTTTTCCAGAAGTCACGGGACGAACGCTTCTTGAAGTCCCGGCGGCTCTCATATCTGCCGCGATCCGTACTCACCGTATGCTCAGTACGCACAATTACAGTCTGGGCAGACATGGCAACGGTGCCCGCAGCCACTGCCGCAAGCACCGCGAATATTTTCATGAATTTGACCATACGACAAATAGATGCTGTTGCATGGCAACATGTTGCATTATTTGTAAAGGAATCGCTTGATGCTCATCTTAGGAGTCTTCTCAAACGGCACCATCACTGTCTCGACCTTGGAAATCTGGCTATATCCAGGAAGCTGACGGTTGGAAGCCAGACGAACCTTCTCCGGAAGGTCGGACACAGCCTCTTCGTCGAGTCTAGCATTCTTGATGGCATCCTTGTCGAAATAAACAAGGGCCACGAGCTTGCCTGAACGGTCAACGACCAGCGACTCGGCGACGAACTCCTGATTATTGATCACGGCTTCCAGTTCCTCAGGATAGATGTTCTGCCCGTTGGCGGAGAGTATCATGCTCTTGCTGCGTCCCTTGATGAAGACATTGTTGTTCTTGTCGATAATGCCAAGGTCTCCGGTACGCAGGAATCCGTCCTCGGTGAATGCGGCCTTGTTGGCCTCTTCATTTTTGTAGTAGCCTATTGTTATGTTTGCGCCCTTTGCCTGGATCTCCCCCGCAATATGCTGAGGGTCATCGGAGTCGATACGGGCCTCGATGCAGTCGATCACCTTGCCGCAGGAGCCGGGCACATAGCGTGACCAGTCCTCGTAGGCAAGCAGAGGCGCGGCTTCCGTCATGCCGTAGCCCACCGTGTAGTGCAGGCCGATACGCTTGAACCACTTCTCAACCTCAGGGTTGAGCGCGGCGCCTCCCATGATGTAGGTACGGACCTTACCGCCGAAAGCGGTGTCCAGACCGGAACGCATCTTGTTGAATATTATCTTGTTAACTCCAGGGATAGCAGCGAGCACACGGATATACCACTTGCTCAGCACAGGCTTGAGGGAGGACTTGTAGATCTTCTCCATCACAAGCGGCACGGTGCATATCATGTACGGCTTCACATCCTTCATGGCCTTGAGGAGCAGTGACGGAGCCGGAGTCTTGCCGAGATAGTAGACAGCGCAGCCTCCCGTGAGAGGATAGAGGAACTCGTACACCATCCCGTAGACATGGGCCATCGGGAGCATTGATACAAGGGTGTCACCCGGGTAGATGAGGACATGCTTGTGACCGTATTCGATGGATGCGCTGAGATTGCCGTAGGTGAGCATCACTCCCTTCGGTGCGCTCGTGGTGCCGGAGGTATAGTTGATCACTGCGAGGTCGGAGAAATTGTCAACAGGGAAAGAGATGTCCGCAGAAGACAAACCATCCGGATATCTGGCTTCAAAATCAGAATCCATGTTCTCGAAAGCTTCCTTGAACTCCGCATCCGGAGCATACAGGAGCGAAAAGTCATCGACATTGATCGCACCCTTGAGCTTAGGCATGGCGGACTTGTCAAGTTTCTCCCAAATCTCCTTGTCAGTGAAGAGAAGGACACTGTCTGAATGATCGGTCAGATGTGACACGCTGTCCGGATGGAAATCCACAAGAATCGGCACTATTACAGCACCATAAGCATTGACAGCAAGGAAAGTGACGGCCCAACGGGCGGTATTCTTGGCGCAGAGCGCGATCTTGTCCCCCTTATTGATGCCCGCCTTCTCGAACATCATCCCGAATTTTACTATATACTTTGCAAGGTCGGCATTGGTGAAGACTTCACCCTTGTAGTTGCAGAGCGCAGGCTTGCCCCAAGCTGACTTCATGCTGTTTTCCAAACAGGCCAGATAGTGTTCCATATTGTTTTCGTTAAATGTTTGAGCAAAAGTACTCACACGCACGCGCAAAGACAATAGCCGCTGTTGCAAAGTGGCGGATATTTACGATATTTGTGGCAAAAGAGTTTAATCTGTGGTGAATTGAGAGATGAAAAAGAAGCCTATCATAGCACTGATCTACGATTTCGACGGGACGCTGTCCCCGGGAAACATGCAGGAATTCGGATTCATCCAGGCCGTAGGCAAGACAGCCGAAGAGTTCTGGAGGATGAGTGACAACATCGCCATAGGCCAGGACGCATCCAATGTGCTGGCCTACATGAAACTCATGTTCGACGAGGCCAGGCGCAACGGGATCGAACTCCGCAAGGAGGACTTCTGCCGTTTCGGGAAGCACATCCAACTCTTCGAAGGTGTGCGTGAATGGTTCGGACGGGTCAACGAATACGGCAGACAGCACGGAGCCATAATTGAACATTACATAAACTCCTCCGGACTCAAAGAAATCATCGAGGGCAGCCCCATCGCCGGGGAATTCAAGCACATCTTCGCCGGCAGCTTCATCTATGACGACAAAGGGGAGGCCGTATGGCCCGGGATAGCCGTAGACTACACGGGGAAAACCCAGTACCTTTTCAAGATCAACAAGGGCATCTTCAGTGCCAGGGACAACAAGCTCGTCAACGCCTCCACCTCAGACGACAAGAAACGCATCCCGTTCTCCAACATGATCTATTTCGGGGACGGGGACACGGACGTGCCCTGCATGAAGATAGTCGGCATGTTCGGAGGGCAGTCAATCGCCGTCTACAACCCCGCTGACGAGCGCAAAAAAGCAGCGGCCCTGAAGCTTAAGCACCAGGGCCGCGTAGGCTTTTCAATTCCGGCTGTCTACACCGAAGACTCGAAGGCGTTCCGTCTGGTCAAGGCCATCATCGACAAGATAGTAGCCGACCACGAACTCGCCCTTCTCAAGAAGATCGCGTAGCTCTACTTCGCGCTGTCGGCGTCTTTGTCCGGACCGTCAGAGCCGGAGAGCGAGGCGCTGCCGAAATCTGCAGAACGGTCACCCATGCTGCTCTTGCCGAACTCATAGTCGTTGCCAGGCAGGACGGCGTTGAGGAATATGCCTAGAAGGGCCGCAGTCGCAAGTCCGCTGAGTGAAGTGAAGCCGATGTTGATGGCATCGCCAGCACCGTATTTGATGCCGATGGCAAGGACAAGGATCAGCGCCGCGATGAGAAGGTTGCGTGACACGGTGAAATCCACCCTGTTCTCCACGATGTTGCGCACACCGACAGCCGATATCATACCATAGAGCACCAAAGAGACCCCTCCGATGGTGGCCCCTGGCATGACCCTGATTATTGCAGCGAACTTAGGACAGAAAGAAAGTATGATTGCAAACACGGCAGCAATCCGGATCACACGCGGATCGAAGACCCTGGTGATGTTGAGCACACCGGTGTTCTCGCCATAGGTCGTGTTGGCCGGAGCTCCGAAAAGGGATGCCAGCGCAGTGGCGAGACCATCTCCCATAAGGGTGCGGTGCAGGCCCGGATCCTCAAGATAATTTACACCTGTAGTAGAAGAAATAGCGCACATGTCCCCGATATGCTCCACCATCGTGGCGAGAGAAATAGGGAGAATGGCGATGATCGCAGCGACGACAAGCCCCCAGTCAGGATTCTTGAAGACAGCGAACGCCGTGTCCTGCCACTGGAAAGGAAGCCCCACCCAAGCGGCCTCCTTGACAGGCGTGAAATCCACCTGGCCGAAGCAGGCGGCAGCTATATATGAACCGAGAACTCCGAGCAGGATAGGGACGATCTTGACCATCCCGCGGCCCCAGATGTTGCATACCACGATGATGGCCACCGCAAGGATGGCGATCCACCAGTTCTGGTTGCAGTTCTGGATAGCCGAGCCGGAAAGAGTGAGTCCGATGGCGATGATGATAGGTCCCGTCACGACCGGAGGGAAGAAGCGCATCACCCTCTTGGCGCCGAAAGCGGCGAAAAGTCCAGCAAGGATGAAATACATCAGCCCGGCGCAGAACACTCCGATGCAGGCATACGGAAGCGACTGTGCGAGAGTCATCCCCTTGGCCATGCCCATCTGCGTCACAGCGGCATACCCGCCGAGGAACGCGAATGAAGAGCCGAGAAAGGCAGGGACTTTCATCTTTGTGCAAAGATGGAAGATGAGCGTACCGAGTCCGGCGAAAAGCAGGGTCGCGGAAACGGAGAGTCCGGTGATCACCGGCACGAGGATGGTCGCCCCGAACATCGCGAAGAGATGCTGGAGTCCGAGAATGGCCATCTTGCCCGTACCGAGGGTGCGGGCATCGTAGATTGTCTGGTCTTTTTGTACTTTAGCCATAATATATAATGAATGTTATTCCCACTCGATGGTTGCAGGCGGTTTGGAAGAGATGTCGTAGACTACGCGGTTGATGCCGCGTACCTTGCGGATGATCTCATTGGAGACATCGGCAAGGAAGTCATACGGAAGATGAACCCAGTCGGCGGTCATGCCGTCCACTGAAGTCACAGCCCTGAGGGCCACGGTGCTCTCGTAAGTGCGTTCGTCGCCCATCACTCCCACGCTCCGCACAGGCAGCAGGATTGTGCCGGCCTGCCAGATCGAATCGTAGAGTCCGTACTCATGAAGTTTACCTATATAGATGGCATCAGCCTCCTGAAGGATGGCAACTTTCTCCGGGGTGACTTCACCGAGGATACGTATCCCCAGACCAGGCCCCGGGAAAGGATGACGGCCGAGTATGGCAGGATCAAGCCCGAGAGCTTTGCCGACGCGGCGCACCTCATCCTTGAAGAGCAGCCGAAGCGGCTCCACAACCTTGAGGTTCATCTCCTTAGGAAGACCGCCCACATTGTGATGGCTCTTGATGGTGGCGGAAGGTCCTTTGACGGAAGAAGATTCTATCACGTCCGGGTAGATCGTTCCCTGGGCAAGCCAGCGGGCACCGGTGATAGTCTTGGCTTCAGCATTGAAAACCTCCACAAAGTCACGGCCTATGATCTTGCGCTTCTTCTCAGGATCGGTCTCCCCCGCAAGATCGGAAAGGAAGCGGTCAGCGGCCCTTACCCCCTTGACATTCAGACCCATGCCCTCATAGGAGCGGAGCACGTCCTCAAACTCGTTTTTGCGCAGAAGTCCGGAATCCACGAAGATGCAATGAAGCCTCTTCCCTATCGCACGATGCAACAAGAGAGCCGCCACACTCGAATCAACCCCTCCGGAAAGACCGAGAATCACATTGTCGTCCCCAAGCTGCTTTTTGAGCGATTCCACTGTAGATTCAACGAAATTCTCGGCGGTCCAGTCTCCGGCGCAGCCGCAGATGCCTATCACGAAGTTGCGCAGCATCGCCGTACCGCACTCGCTGTGATGGACTTCAGGATGGAACTGTATACCCCAGACCTGCTCACCGCAGAAGCGGAAAGCTGCATTCTCCACGCTTTCCGTAGAGCCGATCACCTTTGTGCCCTCCGGCAGACGGGTGATTGTGTCTCCATGCGACATCCATACCGTGGATTCGGCAGGAATCCCCGAGAAAAGAGGGTCGGAAGCATCCGCAACCTTGAGGGTGGCGCGGCCATATTCGCGAGAACCGGCCGGAGCCACATCCCCACCACCGTTGTACGCGAGCCACTGAGCCCCATAGCAGATGCCGAGCAGAGGCATACGGCCTCTGATGGCAGACAAGTCCGGCTGAGGCGCATCAGCATCCCTGACGGAAGCAGGGCTTCCGGACAGGATCACACCCTTGACTTCCGAAAGGTCGGAAGGTATCTTGTTGAACGGCCATATTTCACAATACACCCCGATTTCACGCACTCTGCGCGCGATGAGCTGGGTGTACTGCGAGCCGAAGTCGAGAATCAGTATCTTATTCACCTCTTGTATAGTTAGGGGTTTCTTTGGTGATGGTCACATCATGAGGATGGCTTTCGGCCATGCCGCTCGCGGTGACACGGGTGAAGCGGGCTTTCTTGAGATCTTCAAGAGTCCTCGCACCGCAATAGCCCATACCGGAGCGGAGTCCGCCCACAAGCTGATAAACGGTCTCGGAAAGGGTGCCCTTATATGGAACACGGCCCACAATGCCTTCCGGGACAAGCTTGCTGAGGTCGGTCTTGTCCTCCTGGAAATAACGATCCTTGGAGCCGGCAGCCATCGCGTCGATGGAACCCATGCCCCTGTATGCCTTGAATTTACGTCCGTTGTAGATGATGGTCTCACCTGGAGACTCCTCTGTGCCGGCGAACATCGATCCGCACATCACGCAGTCCCCGCCGGCGGCAAGAGCCTTGACGATATCGCCCGAATAACGGAGTCCGCCATCGGCGATAAGACTGGCACCTGATCCCTTGATAGCCGTATAAGCTCCATAAATGGCGCTGAGCTGAGGCACGCCCACACCGGCCACAATACGGGTGGTGCAGATGGAGCCAGGTCCGATGCCTACCTTGACACCGTCAGCCCCGGCTTCCACAAGTGCGCGTGCACCCTCCTCCGTGGCGATGTTGCCCACCACCACATCAAGAGAAGGGAAATTCTTCTTGACTTTCTTGAGAAGTTCAATGACATTGCGGCTGTGTCCGTGCGCGCTGTCCAGCACCACGGCATCCACACCCTCGGCTGCGAGAGCGGCCACCCTGTCAAGCGCGTCGGCGGTGATGCCCACACCGGCAGCCACCCTGAGCCTGCCCTTGGAATCCTTGCAGGCATTAGGATGCAGACGCTCCTTGATAATGTCCTTGTAGGTGATAAGTCCGACGATGCGCCCGTCCTTGTCCACGACAGGAAGCTTCTCAACCTTGTATTTCTGGAGCACGCTCTTTACATATTCGCGGTCCGTGCGGCTGTCAAGAATAGTCACGAGCCCTTCTGATGTCATGACATCCCTGATAAGAGCGCTTGTATCCTCGAGGAATCGCACGTCGCGGTTGGTCACGATACCGACGAGTTTTCCCTCCGAATCCGTGACCGGAATGCCACCGATACGGTTGTCATGCATGAGCTGGAGAGCATCAGCGACCGTCTGGTCCTGGTTGACAGTGACCGGGTCGTTGATCATACCGTTCTCGGAACGCTTCACCCGGCGCACCTGAGCAGCCTGTGCGGCGATGCTCATATTTTTATGAATCACGCCGATACCACCTTCTCTTGCAATTGCGATGGCCATCGGCGCTTCTGTTACTGTGTCCATGGCTGCGGACACGATAGGGATGTTGAGAGTGATGTTGCGGGAGAACTTGCAACCGAGGCTGACCTCACGAGGCGTGACTTCCGAATATGACGGAATCAAAAGCACATCGTCGAAGGTAAGCCCCTCCATAGCGATTCTTTCTTCTACAAATGACATTTTATACGGAACTGTTTATGACTTGCAAAGTTAATCAATTATTTTCTTTTCTCTTGCGTTTCTGATACATCTGCCATGTGTTATAGCAGTTGTGCCAGATGCTGTAGAAGCCTTCGGCAACGGAAGTCACCGGAGAGAAGAAGGTATAACCCATCCACATGCCGAACACCGTGTTCTTCTGGCCGAAAGCCTGGCCGGCGGAGACAGGACAGGCGAACTTCTTGCCGATCCGCCGTCCTGCCCAGAACTGGAAGACACAGGCCAGAAGCGATGCAGCGAACACCTGCGCCACAGCAGAAACCCCGGAAGTGTTATGCACTATCGCCCTGGTGCTCATCAGGATAGCAAGGCTCAACGAAACCGACCATATATAGAAGGCCAGATTCGGGAAGCCGAGCAGCCACTTGTGGAAACGGGGCAGCAGGAATCTCACGGCCCAGGCTGCCAGCGCCGGCAGTATAAGAAGCGGGAAAACCTTGGCGAGAATGCTGATGAAAGCGCTGAAAAACGACACCCCGGCCGCCGGGTGCACCAGGGGGACCATAAGCGGAACAAGTATCGCGTCCGCAACATTGATCAGCACCGTGTATGTTACGACCCCGGCCATGTTGCCACCGAGCTTGCCGGTCACCACAGCGCAGGCGGTGGCCGTCGGGCAGATGACACAGAGGGCGAGAGCCTCGAAAAAATAACGCAGCGGCAGTCCGGGAACGAAAGCGATTACAAGCGCGAGCAGGACGAAAACGGAACACTGAAGCAGCAGAACCCTGTGCATCCAGTGGTGCAGACGCAACTGACGGGGCTCTATCCTGGCAAAACTCAAGAAGAGCATTATGAAAATCAGCACCGGCTGCAGATGCTTGATAAAAGACTCAAGGAATGGCCCTGCCGGATGCAGCGCAGGAATCGATGCATACACAAGATAGGCCGAGGCCCCCACCACCATTCCGATTATGAGGGCCCAGTCCTTGAGGAACTTCTTGAGAGTGTATCTGTATTCTGCCATCAGGCCTTGTCTTTCATCCTTTCAAGGAAACACTCTATCGTGTTCTGCATCAGCATCGCTATCGTCATCGGACCTACACCGCCCGGAACGGGCGTGAGATAACCCGCCCTGCGGGAGACAGACTCGTAGTCCACATCCCCTGTGAGCTTGCCTTCGGCGTTGCGGTTCATGCCCACGTCTATCACCACGGCCCCCGGTTTCACCATGTCTCCCGTGACCACATTCTCCTTGCCCACAGCCACCACGAGGATGTCCGCCTGCAGCGTGACGGCCTTGAGGTCAGGAGTACGCGAATGGGCTATGGTGACTGTGGCGTTCTCGTCCAGCAGGAGTTTGGCCACCGGCTTGCCCACGATATTGCTCCGGCCCACCACCACGGCGTTCTTGCCCGCCATCGGCACCCCGGTGCTCCGGATGAGCTCGATGATGCCTTTCGGGGTGCACGGCTTGATGCACGGAGTCCCGAGCCAGAGGGCTCCCACGTTGAGAATGTGGAAACCGTCCACGTCTTTCTCACGCGCGATGGAGTATATGACCTTGGACTCATCGATGTGCTTAGGGAGCGGAAGTTGAACCAAAATTCCATCCACGGTGTCGTCCCCGTTGAGGGAGGCTATCATGTCGAGCAGGGCCTTCTCGGACACAGACTCCGGCATGGAGACGAGCCGGGAGTTCATCCCGACATAAGTGGCAGCCTTGACCTTGTTGCGCACATAGACCTGGCTGGCGGGGTTCTCCCCCACTATGATCACGGCGAGAGAAGGCTTGCGCCCATATTTGACTTCGAGCAGCGGCACCTGCTCCTTTATCCTGTCCTTGACGGCGAGAGAAATCGCCTTGCCGTCTATGACGGCGGCTCTTGAAAATTCCATTGCGAAATGGGCTATATCGTTGCGATAGAAAAGATTGTCACACTTGATGCGGGCGATGTCAGCGTAGACCTTGCGGCGCGCCTCGAAGATGTCCCGGCCTTGGGCCACCACCATCAGCACACGACCTCCGGCTGTGACGAGCAGCCCGTCCTTGAGGGCTGTTCCCATGGAATACACCTTAGCGTCCACTATGCTGTCAATCCCCTCGATGACAGCCCCCTTGTCATAATGGCCGGGGTAACCCTTGGATGCCAGGACAACCCCCATCGTGACCGCATCCTTCCACTTGAGCTGCGGGAGCGGAGCAGAAAGCGCGACAGCCTCGAACATGTCATATATGTCGCTCTCCAGCAAAGGGAGAACGACCTCCGTCTCCGGATCCCCGAAGCGCGCGTTGAACTCGATTACCTTGATGCCTCGCGGAGTCTTCATGAGTCCGCCGTAGAGCACACCTGACAGAGGGCGGCCCGCAGCACACATGGCTTTGGCCGTCTTGACCATTATCTCATTGTAGGCGAAAGCCTTGTCTTCTTCGGTAATGAAAGGCAGACCCGTGTAGGCGCCCATGCCACCGGTATTCGGCCCCTCATCACCATCGAAAGCGCGCTTATGGTCCTGGGCGAGAGGCATCGGGCTGACATTCTCCCCGTCCACGAAGCACATGAATGAGAACTCCGGCCCTTCAAGCCAGTCCTCGATCACCACCTTTCCCTGCCCGAACGCGCCATCCAGAAGCATGCTGCGAAGAGCCGCATCGGCCTCGGCACGGTCGGATGCTATCACGACCCCCTTGCCTGCCGCAAGACCGTCATACTTGATGACGGCCGGATACGGGCGGGAATCCACGTATGCCAAGGCTTCATCATAGGAAGTGAAAGAGCGGTAAGCCGCGGTAGGGATGCCGTTTTCCTCCATGAGACGTTTCGCGAACTCCTTGCTGCTCTCTATCATGGTCGCAGCACGGCTGTGGCCGAAAATCTTCAGCCCGGCCTCACGGAAACTGTCCACAATCCCTGCGGCAAGCGAGGCCTCCGGCCCTACTACGGTGAGGTCAATGCCCTCCTTGAGGGCAAAAGCCTTGAGGGCCTCGACATCAGTGTCCGATATGGGCACGAGCGTGGCCTGCTTCGCCATGAGGGCGTTGCCCGGGGCGCAGAAGATCTGCGACACTTGTGTGGAGCGGCTCAGAGCGTCCACTATGGCATGGCAGCGTCCACCGCCGCCGACTACAAGAACTTTTTTCATTTTCTAATGTTTGAAGTGTCTCACACCCGTCATCAGCATGGTGATACCGCACTCGTCAGCCTTGGCCACGGCATCGTTGTCGCGGATGCTGCCTCCCGGCTGTACTATGGCGCTCACCCCGTACTGCGCTGCCAGAGCCACAGTGTCGTCAAACGGCAGGAAGCCGTCAGAAGCAAGCACCAGTCCGTCGGTGTAACCCGCCTCACGAGCCTGCTTGAGGGCTATCTCGGCAGAACCCACACGGTTGGTCTGTCCTGCTCCGACGCCTATGGTATGTCCGTCGCGCACCACTGCTATTGCATTGGATTTGACGTGCTTGACTATCCTCCATCCGAAGTCGATGTCACGCATCTGCGCCTCTGTCGGCTTGGTCTTCGTCACGCACATGTCCGCCGTCAGCTTCTCCACACAAGTGTCGAGTTGCTGGGCAAGCATGCCGCCGCAGACGCTGATATACTGCATCTGAGGCTTGGTGTCAGGAGTCATGTCCACTTTGAGGACACGGAGGTTCTTCTTGGAGGAGAGGATCTCAAGTGCTTCGGGAGAGAATGAAGGAGCGATTACAATCTCAAGGAAAATAGGCTTCATACCCGCTGCCACCTCGGCTGTGAGTTCCCTGTTGACAGCCACGATGCCGCCATAGATGCTCACCTTGTCGGCCTCGTAAGCCGCCTGCCAGGCCTGCTCTATGGTCTCTCCCACCGCCGCCCCACAAGGGTTCATGTGCTTGAGCGCCACGCAGAACGGCTCGCTGAAGTCGCGAAGCACGCAGAGCGCAGCATTGGCATCCTGGATATTGTTGTAAGAAAGTTCCTTGCCCTGAATCTGCTCAGCAAACGGGAGCGCGTATGAGCACTTCTCCGCCCCGGCGTAGAATTTGGCGCTCTGATGAGGATTCTCCCCGTAGCGAAGGGACTGCTTGAGCTCGTACTCAAGGAAAAGCTTCTCGGTGAGCCCTGCCTGGGCGCGCATATAACGTGCTATGCAGATGTCATACTCGGCAGTGTGGGTATAGGCCTTGGCAGAGAGCTTGAGCCTCGTCTCATCCGAGGTCGCCCCTGCGGACTTGAGTTCGGAGAGCACGGTCCCATAGTCTGCAGGATCGCAGATCACCGTCACGTCCTTCCAGTTCTTGGCCGAACTGCGGAGCATGGACGGCCCGCCGATGTCTATGTTCTCTATGGCATCAGCCATGGTGACCCCCTCTTTGGCAATAGTCTGGCGGAAAGGATAGAGGTTGACGCATACGAGGTCAATCGGTGTTATCCCCTGCTCAGAGAGGGTCTGCATGTGGGAAGGAAGGTCGCGCCTTGCAAGCAGGCCTCCGTGGACTTTCGGATGGAGAGTCTTCACCCTCCCGTCAAGGATCTCAGGAAAACCTGTGACCTCACTTATCCCGATTGTCTTGATTCCACTGTCCTCCAACAGTTTCTGAGTACCCCCAGTGGCGACTATCTCCCAACCCAGAGAGACAAGCCCCTCCACAAACGGCACCAGGCCGGTCTTGTCGCTGACGCTGACCAAAGCTCTTTTGCTCATATATCTCAATTATTTATAAGTCTTGCTATTGTTTCCACATAGAGCGCATGCTCTATCTTCTGTCCGAGACGGTGGACCTCCGCCGGGTCATCCCCGTCGTACTCAAAAGCACGTTGGGCGATTATGCGGCCGCCGTCCAGTTCGGAATTCACATAATGTATGGTGATACCGTAGACCTTGACTCCATATTCGACAGCCTGCTCCACGGCATGCGCACCGCGAAATGCCGGAAGAAGCGACGGGTGGATATTGATGATACGTCCACCGTATGCATCAAGAAGCACATCCGAGACGATGCGCATATAGCCTGCCAGACACACGAGATCCACACCGAGCGCGTCCATCCTGGAGACTATCTCCTTCTCGAAGTCAGCCTTGCTTGCATAGTCCTTAGGCGAGAACACGAAACTCTCGATGCCGCGGGCGGCAGCCTTGCCCACGACAGCCGCCGACGGCTTGTCGCAGACCATCAGGACGACATCGGCGTCGAGCCTCCCGTCCTTGCATGCGTCATCTATGGCCTCGAAATTCGACCCGGTCCCGCTGGCGAATACGGCAAGTTTTTTTCTCACGCCCATATCAGATGATGTTGACACCCGGTGTGCCGGTGACCTTGCCGATCACAGAGGCCTTCTCTCCATGGCCCTCAAGGATGGAAATGGCTTTCTGCGCTTCTGAAGAGTCCAGGACGATGACCATGCCGATACCCATGTTGAAGATGTTGAACATCTCCCTGTGCGGCACGCCACCCCATTTTTCAAGCATCCTGAACACCGGAAGTATCTCCCAGGTCCCCTCATGGATCTCCAGTCCCTGCCCATCATGGAGCACGCGCGGGATGTTCTCATCGAAGCCGCCTCCTGTGATATGGCTGATACCGTGGACATCGCAATTGCGGATGACATCAAGCACCTGCTTGACATATATCTTGGTCGGGGTCAGGAGAACCTCGCCGAGGGTCCTGCCGCCGAACTCCGGGACGGCATCGCCGTACGAGAGGCCGTTGTCCGCAACTATCTTGCGTACAAGACTGAAGCCGTTGGAATGTACACCAGTAGAAGCTATGCCCACGAGCACATCCCCCTCCTTGACCTTGCTTCCGTCGATGAGTTCAGACTTCTCTACCACACCGGTAGTAAAGCCGGCGATATCATATTCGCCTCCCTCATACATCCCCGGCATCTCGGCGGTCTCTCCGCCCACAAGGGCGCAGCCGGCCTGCCGGCATCCCTCCGCAACTCCGGAGACAATAGCCTCAACTTTCGACGGCTCGTTGTGTCCGACAGCCACATAATCAAGGAATATGAGAGGTTCTGCACCCTGGGCGAGTACATCGTTGACGCACATCGCCACGGCATCGATGCCGACAGTGTCGTGCTTGTCCATCGCAAAGGCGATCTTGAGCTTGGTGCCCACGCCGTCAGTACCGCTGACGAGCACCGGCTCCCTGACTCCGAGAGATGAAAGGTCAAACATTCCTCCGAACGAGCCTATGCCGCCCATCGAGCCGGGGCGGACCGTAGAGGCCACGTGCTGCTTTATGCGGCGGACCACTTCGTAGCCCGCTTCCAGATTGACTCCGGCGTTTTCGTATGATTTTGCCATATATGGTTAATTTATTTTTCTATGGATTCGAGGCGGTGCAGAACCTCCTCGTATGAAGGCATTATGTTGCCGAGATCGTGGCGGAAGCGGTCCTTGTCGAGCTTCTTGCCCGTGGCGGCATCCCAAAGACGGCAGGTATCGGGGCTTATCTCGTCAACTATCACAATCTGCCCATGTTCGTCCTTTCCGAACTCCAGTTTGAAATCCACAAGGGTGATGCCGGCACGCTTGAAGACATCAGTCAGGATGGAGTTGGCCTTACGTGCCATGCCGTAGATGGCAGACAGCTCGTCCCCGGTCACGATGTCCAGAGCCAGGGCCTGGGTGTCATTGATCATCGGATCTCCCAGAGCCGCATCCTTGTAGTAAAGATCGTAGATGGGCACGGACGGCTTCGCGCCTTCATCAAGGGCAAGCCTGTCCGCGAGAGAACCGGCGATCAGATTGCGGGAGACCACCTCAAGCGGGATCAAGGTGCAGGTGCGGCAAAGCTGCTCCCGCTCTCCAAGCAACGAGATGAAATGGGTTCCGAGTCCCCCACGCTGCAGGCAATCCATCAGAAAAGCGGAAATCCTGTTGTCCACCGCTCCCTTTCCAGGGAAAAGGGCTGTCTTGACATTGTTGTACGCAGAGGCTACATCCTGAAAACTGAGCACCACCTTGCCGGGATCGTCGGTCGCATAGACCAGCTTCTCATTGGATTCGCCAAGCAATTCTCCTTTGACCATATCTTTATTTCTTGCGGAAATACCTTACAGCATTGTCGAACAGAGGCTGGGACATCTCCTCCTCGATGTTCTTGAACACATTCTTCTCGTAGCGTTCGGAGTGTCCCATCTTGCCGAGGATCTGGCCATCCGGGCTGATTATGCCCTCGATGGCGTAGAAAGAGCCGTTAGGGTTGGCGGGCGACTCCATTGTCACCTGCTCCATCACCGGATCGGCATACTGGAAAGCCACTTGCCCCGCGGCGAAGAGTTCCCGGGCAAGAGTTTCACCTACCACGAACTTTCCCTCTCCATGGCTTACGGCTATGGTGTGCAGGTCGCCCTCCTTCATCCCTGAAAGCCAAGGGGAACGGGTCGAGCAGACACGGGTGGTGACCATGCAGGAGATGTGACGGTTGATGTCGTTGCGGAAGAGGGTCGGGGAATCGCTGGTGACCGCCCCGGCCTTGCCGTACGGGAGAAGGCCGCTCTTGACAAGGGCCTGAAACCCGTTGCAGATACCGAGGATGAGACCTCCCCTGTCCACGAGAGACTGGATCTCTGAGGCTATCTCCTTGTTCTCAAGCACATTGGCAATAAACTTGCCGCTCCCGTCAGGCTCGTCCCCGGCGGAGAATCCTCCGGCGAGGGCGAGTATCTGGCACTCGGAGATGTTCTTTTTCATCTCGGCGATGGATTCGAGCACGTCTGTGGCCGTGAGATTGCGGAAGACCCCGAAACGGACCTCTGCACCGGCCTTGCGGAATGCCTTGGCCGTGTCGTAGTCGCAGTTGGTTCCCGGGAACACTGGTATATAGACAAGCGGATGCTCCACCGGGCCGCCTTTGTAGCGGGGCTCCTTATATGCAGGGGCTTCGCACTTGACGTTCATCAGAGACTTGTGCTCTGCCGGAACCCTCTGCGGATAGACCTTGGAATAGCGTCTGAGGTTGGCCTCAAGCAGTTCGTCAATGCTGATCCTCTCCCCGTTGATCCGCAAGCAGCAGTCCTCCCCGTCCGTGACGGTGCCGAGCAGCTGCGCCCCCGGGAAATCAAGTTCCTTTTCGGACTCGACCACGATCGAGCCGCAGAGGCAGTCGAAAAGATCATTCTCAGATATTTTGACATCAACCCCGAACATGTTGCCGAAAGACATCTTGGCGAGCGCCTCGGCCACTCCTCCGATCCCTACGGCCCAGGCGGCAGTGATGTCGCCGGACATGATCTTGTCATGGATATATGTCCACGCAGCCTTCAGAGACTCCACGTCCGGCATCCTGTCGGCACGCGGAGTGTGGCGGAAGAGGTATATCCTGTCCCCTCCCCACTTGAACTCCGGGGATATCACCTTGGAGGCGTCCACTGTGCTGACACCGAATGAAATGAGTGTCGGAGGAACGTTGATGTGCTCGAACGTGCCGCTCATCGAGTCCTTGCCGCCTATGGAAGGAAGACCGAAAGCAAGCTGCATCCTCAAGGATCCCAGCAGGGCGCTGAGAGGCTTGCCCCAGCTGTGGGGGTCGGAAGTCATCCTCTCGAAATACTCCTGGCAGGAGAAGCGCATCCCCGACCAGTCACCTCCTGCGGCCACTGTCTTGGCGCAGGCTTCGACAAGCGAGTATGCCGCCCCGTGATAAGGACTCCATGAAGACAGGAACGGATTGTAGCCGAAGGCCATCATGCTGGCCGTGTCAGTATAGCCGTCCGCAGGGAGTTTCTGTACTGAGACCTGGGTCTCGGTGGACTGGGTCACACCGCCGAAAGGCATGAGCACGGTGGAGCGCCCGATGGTGGAGTCGAACATCTCTATCAGTCCCTTCTGTGACGCCACATTAGGATCTTCCATCACAGAAAGCATCTTTTCCTTTATGGTTATGCCCGCAGGATGCGCCTCAAAAGGATCCCTGTCCTCCACCGGCAGCACCTCGGCCACGGCATAATGCTTCGCGCCGGCACTGTCGATGAACTCGCGGCTGAGGTCGGCGACCTTGTCGGAGCCGTTGTACATCACCATCCTGCCGCTATCGGTGACATCGGCGACATAGGTCACCTCGACATTCTCGCTGTGGCAGTATTTCTCGAATTCTTCCCTGTCGGCGGCATCGACCACCACGGCCATCCTCTCCTGTGACTCGCTGATGGCGAGTTCGGTGGAGTTGAGCCCGCTGTATTTGACAGGGACACGGTCCAGATATATGTCGAGCCCCGGGGCCAGCTCACCGATGGCGACACTCACTCCTCCGGCACCGAAGTCGTTGGATTTCTTGATGAGACGTGTCACTTCAGGGCGGCGGAAAAGCCTCTGGAGTTTTCTCTCCTCAGGGGCATTGCCCTTCTGGACCTCGCTGCCGCAGGTCTCGATGGAGGCCTCGGTATGCTCCTTGGACGAGCCCGTGGCGCCTCCGATGCCGTCGCGTCCGGTCCTGCCGCCGAGCAGCAGTATCACATCTCCAGGAGAGGGACTCTCGCGGCGGACGTTCTCCGCCTTCACAGCCCCCACCACAGCTCCGACCTCAAGCCTCTTGGCCACATAGCCTTCATGGTAGATTTCACGCACATGGGTCGTGGCAAGGCCTATCTGGTTGCCGTAGCTCGAATAACCTGCAGCCGCCTTGCGGCTTATCTGCTTCTGCGGCAGTTTCCCCGGGAGCGTCTCGCTCACCGGCCGGCAGATGTCCCCTGCACCCGTGACGCGCATGGCCTGATAGACGTATGCCCTGCCGGAGAGAGGGTCGCGGATCGCGCCTCCGAGGCAGGTTGCAGCCCCGCCGAAAGGTTCGATTTCCGTCGGGTGGTTGTGGGTCTCGTTCTTGAACTGCAGGAGCCATTTCTCCGGCTTGCCGTCCACGTCCACATTGACATAGATGCTGCACGCGTTGTTCTCCTCGCTGACCTCAAGGTCTTCAAGAAGACCCCTCTTGCGCAGGTAGCGGGCTCCGATGGTGGCAAGTTCCATCAGGCAGAAGCTTTTACCTTCGCGTCCGAGCTCGCGGCGGATCTGCTCGACCTCGGCAAGGGAGGCCTCGATCTCCGGACGGATGAACGAGTCGTCCACGCTCACGCCCTCCAGTTCTGTAGTGAAGGTCGTGTGGCGGCAGTGGTCGCTCCAGTATGTGTCCAGGATGCGGAGCTCCGTCTCCGTCGGGTCGCGGCGCTCGCTCCGGAAATACTTCACGACCTCGAAGAGATCGTCCGAATTCATCGCCAGCCCCCACTTGCGGCAGAACGCAGGATACTCGTCAGGAGCCATCGACGTGAATCCGGCCAGAGAAGCCAGCGGCTTGACATCCGCCGTCTGGTTGTACTCGAGCACGGAGAGGTCTTTCTGACGGGACTCGACAGCATTTATATAATAATGGCGGACCGCCTCAAGAGCCTCGTCCGTCATGTCATCGTCAAAAATCAGAAGGCGCGAGCTGCGGATGCGCACGTCGGCTGACGGCTCGATCAGGTGCACACAGTCCACAGCCGAAGAGGCCCGCTGGTCAAACTGGCCCGGAATATACTCCACGGCCAGATAGCGGCGGCCCTCAAGCGGGCAGTTATCGCTCACGAGATCCGTGACTTTCTCGCCGAAGACGGTGTAACGGCATTTTTCGAGCAGCTCATCGGAGAAACCGAAAAGATCATAGACATTGAGCAGCCTCAGGGAACGGAGGGAGAGGGAGAGGTTTTCGTTGAATTCTCTGCGCAGGCTTTCAGCCTCGACCCGGAACCCGGAACACTTCTCCACAAATATACGGTATGCTTTCATATTTCTACAGTTCTGTCTGGAGCACCTTTTCCGCCTGCTTTTGCCTGAACGCGTCAAGGGAGGCACGGAGTTCAGGACTCTGGAGAGCAAGTATCGACACCGCGAAGAGGGCAGCGTTCTTGGCCCCGTTGATGGCCATCGTGGCCACAGGGACTCCCGAAGGCATCTGGACTATGGAAAGCAGCGAGTCAAGTCCATTGAGCGCGGCGCTCTTGATCGGGACTCCTATCACAGGGAGAGAAGTCATCGCCGCCGCCATGCCAGGCAGATGCGCGGCACCGCCGGCACCGGCAATCACGATGTCAACCCCGCGCGAGGCGGCGGAAGCCATATACTCACAGAAAAAATCCGGGGTGCGGTGAGCGCTGATCACCTTTTTCTCATAAGGGACACCAAAAGCGTCGAGAGTCTCGCAGGCGGCTGACATCACATCCCAGTCGCTCTTCGAGCCCATGATGATACTGACTTTCATTGCTACTTTTTCTAACAAGCCACAAATTTACAACTTCGCATCGTGCCCTGCAAGACAATTTATCTACATTTGCTATGTTGATAAGTTTTTTGGGAGCATCGAGAAAAATTGCCTACCTTTGCATGATTGCGCTCGGAAGTTTGACACCTGATTTTCCCGATATTTTCACTGGAGAGGCCTGAGGCC
>ERZ808242.16-NODE-16-length-140295-cov-8.346920_pt1 | contig 140295 bp, 122 predicted proteins | sample MGYA00521244_ERZ808242 | MGnify/ENA primary metagenome ERZ808242 (study PRJEB31516, sample SAMN03275573) | gut metagenome | biome: mammalia-associated habitat; material: feces | host: Papio cynocephalus | place: Kenya | collected 2012-07-27 ... | reverse complement strand
AAACAGGTCTTATTTGCTTTTCCCTCTCTGTAACACATCATTGTCAAACCTACAATTTTGAAATTTCTCACGTTAAAAATGAGATTTTAAATTTCCCTGCCGCAAAGCGCGCTCTTTTATCGGCTGATTGACGAGCCGAAAAAGTCCCGTGCAAAACTTTTTCGCACGGGACATCTTCTTTATTTTTGCTTTTTCTTGATTTTATTGAGCCTTGCGTTTATTTCGAGAATCTGCTCTTTGGTAAAGAGTCCGCCTGCCATCATACATACGCGCTTGACACTGAAGCCCTTGCCCATTTCTATTATATTTTTGTTGAGCTTCATACCCTTTGCCATATCCGCCATACCGCCTGTGGACTTGCCCTTGTTCTTTTTCATATTGGCGCGAACCATTTTAATGATTTTCAACGCGAGCAATTTGCCCTTTGCGGTAGCCAAAATATCGCCTATGGTGTCGTTTATGCTCATATATCCGGGCGGAGTCTCGATTTCAAACCAGTTGATAACCGCGCCCTCTTCCTGCAATATATAGTCGGTATTTACCTTATCTACCTTGCGTATGCGGCTCTCGTCGGTGCAGTCGCCTGCCTTGGCTGTCAGCACGGTTTCGCCCTCGTTCGGCACCGAGAAGTAAAAGAACGGGAATTCTCCGCGCTTTTGCACGCCGAGGCTCTTGCCGTTTGCAAAAAGCTCTACCGACGGCTCGTTTGTATAAACGGTAACCTTTGTCACATTCTCGGGGCGGTCAACATAGCACTTACCGCAGATGTGCACAAACGGCTCCTTTGAAAGCCATGCTTTGTAAGCGTAAAACGCGTCCTTTTTGTACTTTCTGTCAAATGTGACAAGACCCTTGTGGTTCATTCCGTTCTCGCCGCCCTCGCTGCGTGCGTCTGCGGCAAAGTCAAACATATTCCAGACGTGGGTTGACCAAAGCCACGGACGGACGGCAATCTGACGAATTACATCCTCATGATATTTTGCCTGATATTCTTCGGTGTAATCTCCCTGCTGCGGGTCGGAGGTATGCCAGTTAAGAGCCTCGCAGCCGTATTCGCTCATACCGACGGCACGGTCGGGATATTTTTTATGGAACTTATCAAACCACGGCCCGTACATATCGGTCTTGCCGCCGTACCAACCGAAATAGTGATTGTAAGACAAAACGTCGGGTATCCTAACATACTCTTCGCTCGGGTCGCACATACTGAGCACCGCTATTGTGGTGGGGCGCGTCGGATCCATTTTGTGTACAAGGTCGTTGAGCATACGGTGATTTTCGAGAAGTGACACGTCGGACGCTCCGTTCATTGTAATCTCGTTTGACAGACCCCATACAACTATGCTCGGATGATTTATATTCTGACTTATAAGCTCCGTCATCTGACTTACGGTATTTTCTCTGCCGCCGGGCATATGGCGCGAGATATAGGGTATCTCCGCCCAAACTACCATACCGCGCTCATCGCACAAGTCATAAAAGACCCTACTGTGCTGATAATGCGCAAGCCTTATGGTATTTGCGCCCAATTCGCATATCAAATCCATATCCTCACGGTGCTCTTTTTCGGTGAGTGCGTTGCCTATACCGGGTCTGTCCTGATGACGTGAAACTCCGCGCAGAGGGTAAGGCTTACCGTTGAGGATAAATCCCTTTTGCGGGTCTATGGAAAAGCTGCGGCAGCCGAATCTTACCGAAATTTCGTCTGTTTTTTCTCCGTCCTTCAAAAGCTCCGCTGTGAGAGAGTAAAGATACGGGTCCTGTGTGCCGTTCCACAGATGCGCGTTTTCGATTTCTATAACCGTCTTTCCGTCGGACGCATCGACGCTCTTTTCGCCAACGGGCTTTTTATCAGCGTCCGTTACGATAAAGTGAACCGTGCAATCAAGCGGATTTGTAACATAGGCGTTTATTGCGACAAAAGCCGACGAGCCGTTGACCGTAGGTATAACCTTAATACCCGGTGCGCCGTTATAATCCAAATCAAAATGACTTTCGTTAACTCCGATAACCGTTACGTCGCGGTAAATACCGCCGTAAAACGTAAAGTCGGCAACCTGCGGATATACGGTATCATTCGGGCTGTTATCGGCAAAAACAGTAAGCAGATTTTCCTCGGAAATTTCGGGGAGCTTCACACGAAATGTGGAATATCCGCCGTCGTGCGAACATATTTTTTCGCCGTTCCACCAAACTTCGGCACTGCTGTTGACGCCGTCAAACTGAAGATAATGTATCGGACTGCAGGAGAGCTCCGATTTTTTAAGTGACTTTACATAGCAGCATTTGCCCCTGTAATAGTCGTTTCCGCCGTCCTGACCGTCGGTGCCGTTCCAAGTGTGCGGCAGGTTGACGGTTTCCCAATCCTCGGGCAAAGCCTTCGGCACCTGCTGCGCCTGTTTTGAAAAGCGCCAATCCTTGTTGATATTTATAATTTCTCGCATAATACAAAGCCTCCGTGGCGATTATTTTAATTTTTAACTTTTTTACCCTTTTCCCTTGCGTTATCGTCGAGATTATAGAGGAAGTGCATACTGATGAAGCTTATAATCGCTCCGATAAACGGGAGAAATGCGGTGACAAAATAAATTTTTTCGGGAACGCCCGGTGCCTGCTCAAGCGCGCCGAGGTTCTGATTGTAACCGGTTACGCCTATTGCGTAGCTTACTACCGCTGCGCCTACGCCCTGCGCTATCTTGCGGAACAGCGAGTAGGTGGCGTATATTGAGCTCTCCTCTCTGCGGCCTGTTTTGTGTTCCTGATAATCGATGCAATCCGCAACGAGTGCCCACATAAGAGTGAGGTAAAACGCCGCGCCGAACATCGAAACGGCTATGAGGGCAATCCATACATAGGGATTTTTTATCCTGACAAATGCCGCAATACCTGCAGAAACGGCAGACAACAAAAACGGATATGTGCAAAGTTGTTTTTTGCTGAATTTTTTAAGCATGGGCTTTGCAAGCACAATTCCCAAAGCTACGGGGCAGCCTGCAAGCATTGTTGCAACGGTGATAAGCTTGGTGTTTTTGAAATAGCACATAAATATATACGGCATTGACGTGGTTACGGTCATCATAAGCGCTAAGTAAGCGACGGTGCTTATGGTGGCGCCCATCATCGGCTTGTTTTTAAAGAATGACTTTAAAGTGGCAAAATAGTTGAATTTCCGCTTTTCGGCGGAAACCGCAGGTGCCACGCGCTCGGTTGTCATACGTCTGAGCAGCCAGAACGAAATAAGCCCTATGGCGCCCATAACGCCTACAAAAAGAATAAACAGCTCGCCTCTGGGGTTATCGTTTTTATCATAAACCAAAAGGGGCAGTAATATCATAATCGGAATTTGAGCACACATAGCGCCGATACTGCGCCACGTTGACAGCGAGGAACGTCCCTCGGGATCGTTTGTAATACAGCTCTGCATAGAACCGTAGGGTACGTTTACACTTGTGTAGGCAACGCTCCACAGGCAGTAGATACCGAGACACATAGCGATTTTTACTCCGTACGGAGCATTGGGAGCATAGATAAACAGAGCTATGCTCGAAAGAAGCAGTACCGGGCTTGCCCATTTTATCCACGGCTTAAACTTGCCGTTTTTGCCCGGCTTTGTCGCATCGCAAAGACCGCCGATTATGGGGTCGTTTATCGCGTCAAAGATTTTACCGAGCAAAATTAAAATCGCAAAATGCTTCGGGTCTATCTTCATACAAGTAACATAAAACAACATAAGGTAGCTGTTTATAAACGCAAAGCTCATATTACAGCCGAAGTCGCCAAAGGCATAGCCGATATTGTCGCGCATACCGAACGGGCGCAGGGTTTTGTTGTTGTCCATAAAGGATACCTCCGAATTACTGTATAAGTCCGGACAATACCGATTGCATCGAGCAGCATAAAAGCACCCGTTAAAGCGCCGTTTTCTGTCGATACTTTGCGCATTTTTGTCCCGACAGAAAGAAACGCCAGCCCTTTTGGTGCAGAACAGCCTTGTCCTTATTTGCTATAGTACTATTATATATGATGTCCAAAAAAAAGCAATAGGAAGTGATTGGATTAGGTGAAATCGTCAATTTAGGGAATGTTTACCAAAAAAACGAAGCCGCTTTCGGGCTAAAACCCTCTGCGGCTCCGTTTTCAATTTATGAATGTGCTTCAAAGAACGCGAGCATTTCATCGGTCGTTTCCACGCTTTCGGGAAGATCGGGATAGGCGACGCTCGTTATATGCCCCGACGAACGGTTTACGGTAAGCTGCCAGTCGCGGTACATATGCTCCTTGCCTTTTTCGGTCAACAGCTCATCGAGCTCGTCCGAAGCAGAGTGCAAAAAGTCCTTGACGCTCGTCACAATATATGCCGGCGGAATATCGGATTTATCTATTATCTCCTCGGGCTGCAAATACGGATAATACGGCGAATTTTTATAATCGTAGCCGAGATAGCAGGATAAAAGCGCGCTGTTAACGCCGTTTTTCATATCGAACATCCCGGAAATCAGCCCTATCGCCTTTATATTGAGTCCGGTGTCCGAAACGCCGTAAAGCGATTTTAATTCATCACTCGTGTTTACCGCCGCGGTGTAAAATGCAAGCTGACCGCCGGCAGAATCCCCTACAACAAAGACTTTATCAAGGTCAAACCCGAAATTCCCGCCGTTTTCTGCCACCCAGCGGTACGACGCCATAACATCGCTTACCTGCGACGGATATGTTACATCGGGGCACAGGGAGTAATTTATACATACAACTATGTAGCCTCTCTCTGCAAGACGCGACGCATAGACGCGGTTGACCTCTTTTTCGGCATACATAAGTCCGCCGCCGTGAATGTCGATTATCACGGGCAGCTTCCCCGAGGCGTTTTCGGGATAATAAATATCCAGAAGATGGTATTTGTTGCCGTCCGAAATATACGGTATATCCTTTTTTACCGTAACACCGGCGGACTCGGTCTGTTTTTTAAGCCTGTTTGTGTCGTAATAATCCATATAATTCCACAGCACTTCGGCGGCAGACGCCACAAAGCCGTCGTTTTTTAACACGCCGTCGGCTGTGGGGTCGATTTTTACGGTGTCCGTATCCAATTTAAACAGTCCGTCAAATATATTTTTAAATCTTACTTCAAGCTCACCCGTGTTGACGTCACCGCCCGACAATACATCCTTTACAAGGCCGTAAAGGTCGGTAAACAGCGCGGCAATCTCACTTTTTACATCTATACCGGCATTTTCGGAGGCGTTTATTTTTGTATCGATAGCAGTTTTCTGCGACTCCACGCTGTCACGAAAAAAGCCGTCGGGAGGTACTTGATTGTATGCAGAAGAAGCGTCGGCACGTAAAAGTGCTGCCGCTTCCTCTTTTTTTGCTATTGAGCCGCACTGCAAAGCGACAAGCACAGTTGCCGCCGCCAGCAGTATAACGGCCGTAATTCTTTTTAAAGCGTCTTTCATATAAGTTATCCGTTATTTATTCGGAGGCGAAAACAGCGAACCGATAAACATAAAAATGTCCGAAACAGGCGAGCTTTTATATTTTTGAGACAACTTATCGGCAAGAACCAAAAAACAATACATCATTATTTTGCCACAATGTTAACAAGCTTGCCCTTGACATAGATTTCCTTGATAATATTCTTATTTTCAAGCTCGGCAGCTATGTTTTCTTCTTTCTTTGCAAGACTTATCGCTTCGTCGCTCTCAATATCGGCTGGAACAGAGAGTCTTGCTCTTATCTTGCCGTTTATCTGAGCCACTATTTCAACGGTGCTGTCAACGCACTTTGCTTCGTCAAAGCTCGGCCACTTCGCGTCCTTTGCGAGCATTTCGCCGTAACCGCAGTTCGACCACATCTCCTCGGTGACGTGCGGCGCAAAGGGATTTACGAGTATAAGCAGAGTTTTAAGCTCGGCACGGTTGATTTTACCGATTTCGTAAATTTTGTTGAGCAGCGTCATAAGAGCGGCTATCGCGGTGTTGTACTTCATCTGCTCTATGTCTTCCGATACCTTTTTAACGGTTTTGTGCATAGCGCTCATAAGCTCTTTTGAATACTCGTCGCCGTCCGTCAGAATTTCCTGAAGATTAAATATTCTGTCGATAAATCTCTTGCAGCCTTTAACGCTCGATTCACTCCACGGAGCCGCCTGCTCATAGTCGCCCATAAACAGAACGTAGGTGCGCAGTACATCGGCGCCGTATACGTCAACTACCTCGTTGGGGTCAATTACGTTGCCGCGCGATTTACTCATTTTAACACCGTCCGGTCCTAAGATAAGTCCCTGAGCGGTGCGCTTCTGATAGGGCTCCTCATACGGCACTACGCCGAGGTCATAGAGGAATTTATACCAGAATCTCGAATATATAAGGTGGCGTGTAACGTGCTCCATACCGCCGTTGTACCAGTCTACCGGCATCCAGTATTTAAGCTTGTCATAGTCGGCAAAGGTCTTGTCGTTGTGCGGGTCAACATATCTCAGGAAGTACCACGAAGAGCCTGCCCACTGAGGCATGGTGTCCGTCTCGCGCTTTGCGTCGCCGCCGCAGACGGGGCACTTGCAGTTTACAAACGAATCTATCTTGGCAAGCGGACTTTCGCCGTCCTGGCCGGGCTCAAAGTTTTCGACGTTCGGAAGCTTCAGCGGAAGCTCGTCATACGGAACGGGAACCATACCGCACTTCGGGCAGTAGACAATCGGAATAGGCTCGCCCCAATAACGCTGACGGTTAAACGCCCAATCCTTCATCTTATACTGAACTCCGCCCTCGCCGATGCCTTTTTCGGTGAGGTAATCTATCATCTTTTTGATGGAATCCTTTTTATTGTCCATTCCGTTAAGGAAGCCGGAATTTACCATTTCGCCGTCGCCGGTGTAAGCCGCTTTTTCTATGTCTCCGCCCTTTATGACTTCGATTATGTCTATGCCGAATTTCTTGGCGAACTCATAGTCGCGGTCATCGTGAGCCGGTACAGCCATTATGGCGCCCGTGCCGTAACCCATCATAACGTAGTCGGAAATATAAACCGGTATTTCCTTGCCGTTTACGGGGTTTATCGCGGTGAGACCGTCTATCTTGACGCCCGTCTTATCCTTGACGAGCTGAGTGCGCTCAAACTCCGTCTTTTTGCTGCATTCGGTGCGGTAATCGGCTATCTCGTCCATATTGCGGATTTTGTCTTGATACTTGTCGATTATCGGGTGCTCGGGCGCAATTACCATAAATGTAACGCCGAAAAGCGTGTCGGGACGGGTTGTGTATATTCTGAGCTTTTCGGGGATATCTTTGAGCGAGAAATTGACAAACGCGCCGCGGCTCTTGCCTATCCAATGCTCCTGCTGAGCCTTGATGTTGGGAAGATAATCGACGTGCTTGAGACCCTCCAAAAGCTTATCGGCATACTCGGTGATGCGCAAATACCAAACATCCTTGGACTTCTGTACGACTTCGCTGTGGCAGATATCGCACTTGCCGCCCTGAGAATCCTCATTTGACAAAACAACCTTGCAGGAGGGGCAATAGTTTACGAGAGTTTTGTCGCGGAACGCGAGACCCTTTTCAAACATCTTGAGGAATATCCACTGGGTCCACTTGTAGTAGCCCTCTTCGGTTGTGTCTATAACTCTTGTCCAGTCAAACGAAAATCCCACGCGTTTTAACTGATTTGTAAACTTTTTTATATTCATATCGGTAACCTTGCGCGGATGTATACCAGTTTTAATGGCATAGTTTTCCGTCGGCAGACCGTATGCGTCAAAGCCTATCGGGAAAAGAACGTTGTAGCCCTGAAGTCTTCTCTTGCGAGATACCACTTCAAGACCCGAATACGCCTTGATGTGACCTACGTGCATACCTGCTCCGCTCGGATAGGGAAATTCCACAAGCCCGTAAAACTTCGGCTTTTCGGAATTGTCAACGGCGTGAAAAACGCCCTCTTCTTCCCATTTATCCTGCCACTTTTTTTCGATATGTTTGAAATCGTAATCCATTTAGCTCACCCTTTATATGTGTAGTCGGTTTTTAACTAATGCTATCGGCCGCATTAAAGGCGGTCTTATTCGCTGATCCACTCCGAGACATCGACGACCTCGGCGTCACTCCACAGCTTTTCGAGATTGAAGTTTTCACGGCTTTCCTTTGTAAATACGTGAACTATAACCGTGCCGTAGTCGAGAAGTATCCAGCCCGTCGCCTTACCCTCAACGCTCTTTGCGTTTTTGCCCTTTTCGGCGAGCTTATCTTCAAGATCGTCCGAGAGAGCCTTTATATGCGTCGGCGACGTACCGGTGACTATAACGAAATAGTCGGCTATAACCGTAAGGTCGGTTACCTTGAGAGCCTTTATATCCATACCCTTTTTTCTGTCGAGAGTTTCGACTGTCAATTTGAGTAATTCCTCTGTCGTCATAACTTTTTCCTTTCGTAAGAAATTGCAATGTCATTATATGCTTTAACGCTGTCCTCATGAATGGGGAAGCCCTTTTTCACATTTTCGATAACGGTGAACTGAAGTCCCTCAAGCATTGCTTCGTCAAGACTTCGGTATGCCTTTTCACGCATACGCTCAACACCCGGATACTTTCTGTCCGCCGAGATATAGTCCGCTATGTAGACCACCTTTTCGAGAAGAGTCATATGCTCTCTGCCCGTGGTATGATACCGCACCGCCGAAATTATATCCTCATCTTTTACACCGAGATATTTTTTTATGTATATAGCGCCGGATAATTGGTGCCACGTCTTTGTGCTGCTTTTCTCCGTAGGCGTTAGGATTATACCATCTTCGGTGATTATTTTCAACTGCTCCTGTTTCGGGGTGTCTTTCATAATATCATGCAAAAGCCCCGCGGTGAACGCCTTTTCCCTGTCGGCTTTGTAAATCCCGGCAAGACGATACGCCTCATAAGCAACATTCAGCGAATGGTAAAAACGCGCCTTTGTAAGATGTTTTTTTATTTCATAAAAGAATTCTTTATTTCTTTCCGTATCCATATAGTCCTCTTTCCTTTATGAATTCATATGCCTCTTTTGTCAGGACGTCGGAAACATCTTCGCCTTTAGATATTTTTTGTCTGATTTCTGTAGACGAAATTTCGAGCGGACTGCTCGGAGAAATTATAATACCGTTCGCCTCATTTGACGGCATATATATGTGCAGGGTCGAAAAAGCATATGAGCGGAGCGCCCTTACGGTGTCCTCGTCCTCGCGCGACAAAACGCACAGAGTACACTTTTTCATTATTTCACGGTATTTATACCACTTGTGAAACGATAAAAACATATCGGAGCCTATTATCAAAAACAACTGCGCGTCCTTGTATTTGCTCAAAATCTCATTCACCGTGAATATCATATAGCTGTCTGAGGCACGGTCTATCTCCATAGTGCTGACCTCGTAATTTTTGCCCGTAAATGTACGTCGGCAAAGCTCTGCCCTGTCGGAATCAAGCGCCAGATCCTCACATATTTTGTGCACCGGGCGCTTGTCGGGAATTACGAGCACCTTGTCGAATTTCAAGGTATCGGCAAAGGTCTCGATTAAACGCAGATGCCCTTTGTGCGGCGGATTGAACGTGCCGCCGAAAATCCCTATTCTCATTACTTCTTCTTTTTGTTTTCGTGGAGCTTTTTGCTGTAACGGTAAAATATCATGCTTCCGCCTATAACAGCCACAACCTCGCTGCCCGTTGCCGCGGCTATCTGCTCGGCTGCCTCGCGCGGAGTCAGCGGAGACGTGTCGCGGAGCACTTTGACCTTTATAAGCTCTCTTGCGGTCAGCGCGTCGTCGACCTGTTTTATCAGCGCGTCGGACATACCGCCCTTGCCGAACTGAAACAGCGGTTCCAAACCGTTTGCCTGAGCCCTTTTTTCGGCTCTCTCTTTACTTGTCATATTCTTTCACAATGCCTTTCGGTTATTTTAAATATTCGGGGAGCTCTTTTGCGAGCTTGCGCAGAGCGTTGCCTCTGTGGCTCACGGCGTCCTTCTCTTCGGGGGAAAATTCCGCAAACGAGCGGTCGCCCACATAAAACAGAGGGTCATATCCAAAGCCGCCCTCGCCGCGCTTTTCATAGCCTATTACGCCGTGACATTCGCCGCGGACGGTAAAATGCCTGCCGTCCGGAAAAACACAGCACACCGCCGAAACAAAGGACGCAGTGCGTTTTTCGGGCGGAACGCCCTTGAGCTTTTCAAGAAGTTTTCGGTTGTTTTTATCGTCATTGCCGTGCTCGCCGGCATATCTCGCCGAATATACGCCCGGTTCGCCGCCGAGCGCGTCCACGGACAGTCCCGAATCATCGGCAATACAGGGCATACCGCTCTCTCGGCAGCCCGAATCGGCTTTTAAAAATGCGTTTTCTTCAAATGTGGTACCTGTTTCTTCAACATCGGTAAGAACTATACCCGCCTCATCGGCTGTCAGTACGTTAACTCCGAGCGGCGAGAGTATTCTCTGAAGCTCGGCGCGTTTTTTCATATTATGAGTGGCGATTAAAAAATCCAAAGCGCTTTTTCTCCTTTTTCTTTTTGGGCTTTTCGGCTTCATCCTCGCCGTCGGGCAAAGGCTCTTCCTTTAAATCTTCCTCACTCTGTTCCAATCCAGGAACTCCGCTTTCATCCTCTGCAGCTGCGTCTGCTTTGACTTCGACTTCTTCTTTTTTATCTTCGTCTTTGCCGCCCTGTTCATCCTTATCAGTATGTCCGTCCTGTTGTGGTCCAGTAGCTTGAATGTCTTGCCCGTCAGGCGCCACATCGTCTTGCGAAATTCCATCTTTTTCGTCCTCCTCGTTGTAATCTATTTTTTCAAACAGACCGTCGGCAAAAGCCCTGGGGTTAAACGGCTGTAAATCGTCAATCTGCTCGCCGACGCCTATGAATTTAACAGGGATTCCGAGCTCGTTTTTTATAGTGAGAACAACACCGCCGCGAGCCGTACCGTCAAGCTTTGTCAAAACTATGCCGGTTATTTCGGCGGCATTCATAAATTCGCGTGCCTGATTTACGGCGTTCTGACCCGTTGTGGCGTCAAGCACCAAAAGCACCTCGCGGTCCGAATACGGGAGCTCGCGGTCTATAATGCGATACATTTTGGCAAGCTCATCCATAAGATTCTTTTTATTGTGAAGCCTTCCCGCGGTATCTATTATAACTATGTCGCAGTCCCTTGCCTTTGCGGCGTTTATCGTGTCAAACACAACAGCCGCCGGGTCCGCACCCTCAGTGTGCTTTACTATATCAACACCGGCTCTGTCCGCCCATATCTGAAGCTGGTCAATTGCCGCGGCACGAAATGTGTCCGCCGCTCCCAAAATGACCTTTTTGCCCTCGGCCTTATACATCGCCGCCAATTTGCCTATGGTTGTAGTCTTGCCGACGCCGTTTACGCCTATTACAAATATAATTGAGGGTATGGTGATAAGCCCCATATCTTCGCCGCCGTAAAGCTTTTCGGCAACTATCTCCTTGATTTCGTCCTTGACCTTAGCCGGATTTTTGATTTTTTTCTCCGGAACACGTTTGCGAAGCTCCTCGATTATTTCAACCGAGGTCTGCACTCCGACATCGTGCATAACAAGCAACTCTTCAAGCTCGGTGTAGAGATCGTCGTTTATCTCGCCGACGCTGTCAAGCAAATCGTCTATGGCTCCCGCCATTTTGTTTCGCGTCTTTGTAAGACCGAAGTTTATTTTGCTGAAAATTCCCATCTGTATTTTCCTTTCGGATAAGAAATTTTTTATTTAAAATCAAGTGAATTAAACGGATTCTCTGTTTCCTCCGCGATTATTTTACCGCAAAACAGTCCAAAATAACCTATAGTTAATTTTTGTCTATTTGCCGTTTGCGAAATCGAAGAGCTTAGCAAACTCAATCCGAAATATACCGCGTTAAAGATTTAAAGAATGTTTTATTTAAATTATAATTACATATCAAACCCGTTTAGCGTAGATTTAGTGCAAGGTGGTTTTTGTGAACCCCGACGCGTATGTATATACGCGAGTTTGAGTGAACAAAAGCCGCATTGTGCGCAAGATTTACGTCGTAATTTATTTGAATTATATATCAAACCCGTTTAGCGTAAAGATTTGGTGCAAGACGGGTTTTCCGAGCCCCGACGCGTACTGCGGTACGCGAGTTCGGGTGAGGGAAATTCGTATGGTGCCGAAGATTTACGCTAAACCGAGTTTCTTCGCCATTTCGGCTGTCTTTAACTCAAGTAATTTGGATACACCCTTTTCCTGCATGGTAACACCGTACAGGACGTCGGCTTCTTCCATGGTGCCGCGACGGTGGGTAATTAAGATGAACTGGGTGTTTTTGGTCATACGGCGGACATACTGAGCATAACGCGAAACATTGACGTCGTCAAGAGCCGCCTCAACCTCGTCGAAAATACAGAACGGCGCGGGGGTTACTTTCAGTATCGCAAAAAGAAGCGCTATGGCGGAAAGTCCTTTTTCACCGCCGGAGAGCAGGTTGATGTTCTGAACATTTTTGCCCGGCGGCTGAACCTTGATTTCAATGTCGCTGCCGAGCACGTCGCGTTCATCCTCAAGGCGAAGCTCCGCCTTGCCGCCGCCGAACAGCTCGATAAAGGTCTGCCCGAAGCAGGCGTTTATGCGGTTGAATTGGTCGCGGAACTGCTCTGCCATTTTACCGGTCAAATCATCTATCATCTTATTAAGCTCTGCGCGTGAGGTTTCGACATCGTTTATCTGCCCCGATAAAAATTCGTAACGCTCTGATACCTCTTTATATTCCTCTATTGCGGAGACGTTTACGGAGCCGAGAGCGCGGATTTGCGATTTAAGCTCGGCGAGACGTTTTGCCGCAAGAGAGTAATCGTCAATTTCTATTTCGAGAGCCGCAGCCTCGCGACGGGTGAGCTGATACTCGTCGTAAAGCTTGCTCGTCAGATTGTCATATTCGTTGCGCATTGCTATTTTGCGCTCTTCAAGGCGCGCTATGTCGCCGCTGAGGCGCTCGCGCTCCTCGGATTTTGCGCGCTCGTGGAGCCTTAAGTCATTCGCCTGCTTTTCAAGCTCGTCACGCTGTGAAATCAGCTCGTTTATCTGATTTTGTGCGTCGCCGTGGCTCGCTTTAAGTGCCTTTGCGTCATTTGAAAGGTGCTCTGTAAGAGCCTTCAGTTCATTGTTTTTTTCTTCGATTTCACGTATTTCGCCGTCAAGCTCCGAAAGACGGTCAAGGTGACCGGTTTTACGATTTTTAAGTCTTGTCACCTCGTCCGTGTTCGCTTCGACATCTTTTTGGAGCGCAACTATGCGAAGTCTTATTTCAGCCGCCTTGGAGGCTGTCTCCTCGCGGTCTTTTTGCAGAGTTTGGCTGTCACCGGTTATGCTTTCAAGCTCTTTTTCCTTGTTTTCCAGCGTTTCTTTAAGCTCGCCGATTTGCGAACGAGCCGCCTCGGCACCCGAATTTACCGACTCTATTCTCTTTTCGAGGGTCTCCTTTTCCTCCAAAAGCTCTTTAACGCCCGAAGAAACGGACGAGAGCTTGTCGTTTGCGAGTTTCAATTCACCCTCGCGGCGGATTTCTTCTTCCTTGGCTCTTAAAAGGTCGCCCTCGGCGCCCTCAAGTTCTGCCTTTGCGGCAGAGGCGTCCTCCGACAAAAGCTTGTAGTCGGAGAGCATTCCGTTAAGCTCGTTTTGCATGGAAACAAGGGAGTTTTTAAGACGGTCTATCTCGTTGCCTCGGCTGAGTATGCCCGCGTTTTGAACGCGCGAGCCACCCGTCATGGAACCGCCGGCGTTTATAACCTGACCGTCAAGCGTGACTATGCGAAAGCGATACGAATATTTTTTTGCGATGGCTACGGCGGAGTCGATATCCTCGGCAACTGCCGTGCGACCCAAAAGCCAGCGGATTATCTCGGAATATTTGTTGTCATACGATACAAGGTCGGATGCGATACTTACAAACCCGTATTGGTCGTCGAGCCCCTGCTCGGAGAGAACTCTGCCCTTAATTGCGGTTATCGGCAAAAATGTGGCTCTGCCTGCGCGGCGTTCTTTTAAGAAGCCCATAGCGCGCTTTGCGTCGGTCTCGTTATCCACTACAATATGCTGTACAGCCGCTCCGAGAGCCGTCTCGATAGCAGCCGAATATTTTTCTTTGACCGTTATAAGCTGAGAAACGGGACCGTGTATACCCCTGAGCGCACCGCGACCCGACTCCTTCATAACCGCCTTTACCGCGCCGAAGTAGCCCTCCATATTTTTTTCGAGATCCTCAAGAATACGGACTCTGTCCTGCCCCTTGTGGAGTTCACGCTGTTTTTCATCTATGGCAAGCTTTACGCTGTCTGCCTTTTTGCCGCGGTTTTCAAATCGCAGGGTGTAGCCGTCTATCGCGTTTTTGACGGAAACAATCTCGTCACGAGTCTCCTTGAGAGCCGTTTCCGCATCGTTTTTGCGTTTTAAGAGCGCCTCGTAATCGTCCTTGCGAGAGCCCATTGAGCCGTCGATTGCCGAAATTCTCGACCTTATCTCTTCGACGGACGAATTTGCGGTCTCCGCCGTAACTCTGCAATCGGCAAGCTTTACCGAAAGCGCCGATATTTCACCCGAAAGAGCCGCCGCTTTGTCGGAAAATTCGGTACTGCTGAGACGATATGTCTCCTCCTGCTTCGAGAGCTCGTCCATCTGCGCCGTTAAAGCGGCAATCTGCTCCTCCGCCTTTTTTATGCGCTCCAGAGCCTCGGAAACGGCGGCGTCAATGTTTTGCTCCGTCTCGTTTTCCGACGCCTTGTCGCGGTTTATACGCTCTATCGTCTCGTTGTTATGTAAAATCGAATTTTCGGCTACCTTTATCTGCGAGTCGATATCCGAAAGCTTTTCTTCAAAGCCCGAAGCCGAATTTCTGATTTCTTCCAATTTAATGTTTATGTCTCTTGTGCCGTCCGCCGCCTTGTCTATCATCTCGCCGATTTTTGAAAGCTCGTCCTGAGCCTCTTTGTGCGACGCCTCGGCAATTTCTATTTTATGCTCCTGATCGCGCATTTTTTCGCCGGTTTTGTCTATCGTGTTGAGCCATATGCCTATTTCGAGATTTTTCCGCTCACCGGCAAGCACTATGAATTTTTGAGCTTTTTCGCTCTGCGCCTTTAAAGGGCCTACTCTGCTCTCAAGCTCCGAGAGAATGTCGCGAAGTCTTACGAGATTTTCCTCCGCCTGTGCAAGTCTTTTAATCGCGTCGCCGCGTCTGTAACGGAAATGCGAAATTCCCGCCGCTTCCTCCAGCATATCGCGGCGCTCGCTTGCCTTGGGCGATACCATATCGGCGATTTTGCCCTGACCGACAATGGAGTAGCCGTCCCTGCCGAGACCCGTATCCATAAACAGCTCATTTACATCGCGAAGACGCGCGGATTCGCCGTTTACGAGATATTCGCTGTCGCCCGAACGGTAATAACGCCTCGTAACCGAAACCTCGTCGCTGTCTTTATTAAGCGAACGGTCGGTGTTGTCAAGGCGCAGCGTTACCTCCGCAAAGCCCTTTGCCTTGCGGACGTCCGTGCCCGAAAAAATAACGTCCTCCATTTTGGAGCCGCGAAGTGTTTTTGTGGACTGCTCGCCGAGAACCCAGCGCACGGCGTCGGAGATGTTGCTCTTACCGCTTCCGTTGGGTCCTACTACGGCTGTAATGCCCTTATTAAATTCAAGTACCGTTTTGTCGGGGAAGGATTTAAACCCCTGCATTTCCAGTGCTTTTAAAATCATTCTTTAAATTCCTTTAAATATCTTCTTTTACCGCTATATCGTAATCGGATAAAAATTCGTTACCCTTTATTTTACACTTAAATCCGTCGTTTAGCAATGCTTTTTCATTTCTTTTATTCTGCCCTTTTGCCTTCCCGATGGATTTTTGGGGAACTTCTATGACATACGACGTATTTTTAGGCAGCTTTGACAGCTCGGAAATCATTTTATCAAGATAAATTTTGCCCTCGCAAAGCTCGCGGAATGCCGGATGGTATGCGCCCGCAATGTAGCCCTCGTCAACATTTCCGCCGCTGTGCAGACCGAGGCGGATTACCTTTATATTGTTTTCGCGGAACATCAAAAGCAGCTTTGCGCAAAGGCTCACCGCCTCATCCAAAGTTTCGGCTCTGTAACTGCCGTCGCGAAGGCAGTCTGCCAAGGGTGTGTTTTCAAGAACTATCGTCGGGTAAATTCTGACCGTGTCGGGCGAGAGGGCTGTCAGCTTTTCGGCGGTTGCAATACACTTTTCGTCGGTGTCGCCCATAAGCCCCGTCATCATCTGAAGTCCGAGTGAAAAACCGTAGCTTTTTATAAGGCGCGAGGCGTTTTCAACGTCCTTTGCCGTGTGGCCGCGGCGGTTTATTTTAAGCACGTCGTCGTCCATGCTCTGCGCGCCGAGCTCAATTGACGTCACGTGATATTTTTTTAATATCTCAAGTCTTTCGTCGTCAATGGCGTCGGGGCGTGTGGATATTCTTACGCCGCCGAAATATCCGCCGTCGATATACGGCTTTGCCGCCTTTAAAAGAGACACCATATAGTCTCTGTCAACCGCGGTAAACGAGCCGCCGAAAAACGCTATTTCCGAATTTTCCTTTGCCACTCCGCCGTTTTTTGCAATATCACAAGCCGCTGCCACGTCTTCCGGTGTCAGCGGCTTTACACTGCCTGAAATGGTTTTTTGATTGCAAAAGCTGCACTGATGAGGGCAGCCTGCGTGCGGCACAAAAAGAGCCACGTTTACGTGTTTCAAATTCCCATCAGCTCCAACGCTTCTTTTGCCGCCGCCTGCTCAGCCTTTTTCTTGCTGCTGCCGACGCCGGTTCCTATAACATTGCTGTTTAAATGCACCTCAACCTTAAAGTGCTTGTCATGGTCGGGGCCGCTCTCGCTGACGAGGACATATTTTAAGCTCTCGCCCTGATTTTTTTGAACGACCTCCTGAAGTATGGTCTTGTAATCTTTAAATGACGGCTTTGCCTCAACATACGGCTCAACAAAGCGTAAAACGAACTTCTTTGCCTCGCCTATGCCGCCGTCGATATAAATTGCGGCAATTACCGCCTCAAACGCGTCCGACACAACCGACGGTCTTGTTCTGCCGCCCGTCATCTCTTCGCCCTTGCCAAGCAGGAGTTTTTCGCCGAGGCCTATCTCCTTGGCATATTCAAAAAGCGACTTTTCGCATACGGCGTAAGAGCGCAGGCGCGTAAGCTCGCCCTCGGGAAAATTTCTGTGGTGCGAAAAAAGATATTCCGCCGTTATAAATCCGAGAACCGAGTCGCCCAAAAACTCAAGGCGCTCATTGTCGCCCGTCGTAAGGTGATTTTCATTTGCGTAGGACGAATGTGTAACAGCCCTTTTTAAGAGCGTTTCGTCCTTGAATTTATACTGTAATTTTTCCTGTAATTCGTTAAGTCCGGTATCCATTTCAATGTCCTTTCATTCTCACAGTCCGAGACTTTTAAGATATTCTTCGAGGTCCTTCATTCCTCTTTCGGCAATAGCCGTGTAGCGCTCGCTCTTGTCCCTTATCTTTTCGGGGAGCGGCGGAAGAATTCCGAAATTTGCCCCCATAGGCTGAAAATTCGTCACGGTTTCATCGCTTATATATCTTGCGAGTGCGCCGATAACGGTGGTGCGCGGAAGCAGAAGCGGCTCTTTGCCGGACAGAAATCTCGCGGCGTTTATACCTGCCATAATTCCGGATGAAGCCGATTCCATATACCCCTCGACTCCGGTTATCTGCCCGGCAAAAAATATTTTTGCGTCGGAGCGCAGAGAATACGAGGAGTTTAAAAGCCGCGGTGAATTTATAAAAGTGTTTCTGTGCATAACTCCGTAGCGGAGAAATTCCGCATCGTGAAGCGCCGGAAACATGGAAAAAACTCTTTTCTGCTCGCCGAATTTGAGATTTGTCTGAAATCCGACGAGGTTATACATTGTGCCGTCGCTGTTTTCACGGCGAAGCTGAAGATTTGCCCACGGTCTGTGACCCGTTCTCGGGTCGCGAAGCCCCACGGGCTTTAAAGGTCCGAAGCGCATGGTATCTTTTCCGCGTGACGCGAGCACCTCAATGGGCATACAGCCCTCATACACATCGTGCCGCTTATCAAAAGAGTGTATTTCGGCGCTCTCGGCATTTATAATTGCCTCGTAAAACGCCTCGTACTGCTCTTTATTCATGGGGCAGTTAATATAATCGTCACTGCCGCCGCGGTCATATCTCGACTGTGTAAAGGCAAAATCCATATCGACGCTGTCCGCCGAAACTATCGGCGCCGCCGCGTCGTAGAATGATAATCCGTCGCCGCAGAGAGTGTGTATGGTCTCTGCCAGCGCGTCGCTCGCAAGCGGTCCTGCCGCGACAACCGTTACGTCGGCGTCGGGCAAAACGGAGACTTCTTCGTTTATGACCGTTATATTCTTATCGCTTTTTATATTTTCCGTTATAAGCGCCGAAAATTCGTCTCTGTCAACCGAAAGTGCGCCACCTGCCGGAACACGCGTCTTTTTGGCAGCCGCAACGCAAACGGACGAGAGTCTCTCCATTTCGGCCTTTAAAAGACCTGCCGCGGAGTTTAATCTCTCCGCCTTCAGGGAATTTGAGCATACAAGCTCGGCGAAATTTTCGCTTTTGTGTGCCGGAGAAAATTTCTTCGGCTTCATTTCATAGAGATATGTGGGTATGCCCGCCCTTGACAGCTGCTTTGCCGCCTCACATCCGGCGAGACCCGCACCGATTACCGCTGCTTTCATCAGTCTTCCTCTTGGGCTTTTGCGCTTCTCTTTTTGCGCTCCGCCTTTTTCTCAAAACCGCAGTTTTCGTCAAGGCAAGCTAAGATTCCGCCTTTTTTCTTAAAGAGCGATTTGCCGCACTTGGGGCATTTTTCGTCCGTCGGCTTATCCCATGTCATAAAGTTGCAGTTCGGATAGTTTTCGCACCCGAAAAACGTATAACCCTTTTTGCTCTTTTTCTGAATTACCTTGCCGCCGCATATGGGGCAGGTCGCCGTTGTCTCTATTACATACGGCTTTGTGTTTTTGCACTCCGGATAGCCGGGGCAGGCGAGGAATTTGCCGAATCTGCCGGTTTTTATAACCATCATTCTGCCGCACTTTTCGCACGGAATATTCGTCTCGTCCTCTTTGAGCTTAATCTTTACGCCCTCCATATCGGCTTTTGCTTTTTCAAGTGTCTTGTCAAAGCCGTCGTAGAAGGTATGGAGCATTGCGATATAGTCTATCTCGTGATGCTCGACTTTATCGAGGTCGCTCTCCATAGACGCCGTAAATTTTACGTTTACTATATTGGGGAAATGCTCTTTTAAAAGCTTGACTACCGCTTCGCCCAGCTCCGTGGGTTTAAGCTGCTTCTGCTCGCGGACAACATATTCGCGCGAGGTTATGGTAGATACTATCGAGGCATAGGTACTGGGTCTTCCGACGCCCGTTTCCTCAAGCATCTTAATAAGCGAACCCTCGGTGTAGCGTGCAGGCGGCTGCGTGAAGTGCTGATTTCCGAGCATTTCCTTGAGTTTTAATGCGTCGCCGGCTTTGATTTCGGGAAGCTTGCCCTCGTCCTCATCCTCGTCTGTTGCGGCCTCGTAAAGGCAGGTGTATCCGTCAAAACGAACCGTGTAGCCGCTCGCATTGAATGTGCAGTATCTGTCGGTATTTTTGTCGCACTCGCCCACGGCTTTTATCTCTATCCTTACCGTATCCTGTATGCAGTTTGACATAAGGCTCGCCATAAAGCGCTTCCAAATAAGGCTGTAAAGCTTAAACTGCTCGGGGGTAAGGCTCTTTTTGGCGATTTCGGGCGTGATTGCCGGAACGGTGGGGCGAATTGCCTCGTGGCCGTCCTGCGCGCTCGCCTTTGTCTTGTAATAACGCGGCTTTTCGGGTAAATACTGCTTACCGTAATTCTCCTCGATAAAGGCGTTGCCCTCTTGCCTTGCCTCCTCCGATATACGGAGCGAGTCTGTTCTCATATATGTTATAAGACCGGTTGCGCCGAAGCCCTCAACCTCCATACCTTCATACAACTCCTGCGCTATTTTCATAGTGCGTTTTGCCTGAAATCCGAGTTTTCTTGAGGCGTCCTGCTGCATTGTGGACGTTGTAAAGGGCGGTGCCGGCGAACGCTTACGGGTTCCCTTTTTAACCGACAGCGCGGAATACTCCGCATTTTCGAGCCTTGAGAGAATCTTATCGGCGTCCTCCTTGTTTGTGAGCTTTATTTTGCCCGTTTCGTCGCCCGAAAACGTCGCCTTAAAAGCCTTTTTGGAGGGCGGCGCGGTAAATTTCGCGTCGAGCGACCAATATTCTTCGGGAACGAATTTGCGAATTTCCTCTTCGCGGTCAACAACGAGCCTTACGGCGACGGACTGAACTCTGCCTGCCGAAAGTCCGCGGTGTATCTTTTGCGATACAAACGGACTGAGCTTATAGCCGACGAGTCTGTCGAGAATTCTTCTCGCCTGCTGCGCGTCAACAAGGTCCATATCTATTTTTTCGGGATGCGCTATGCCCTTTTTGACCGCATTTTCGTTAATCTCGTTGAATTTAACTCTGTTTTTTTGGTCAAGCGGCAGCCCGAGTACCGTGGCAAGATGCCATGAAATCGCTTCTCCCTCACGGTCGGGGTCGGTCGCAAGCAGAACTTCATCGGAATTTTCCGCTTTTTCTTTAAGCTCCTTTACGAGCTTTTCCTTGCCCTTGACTATGGCGTACTTCGGCGCAAAATCGTTTTTGATGTCTACCGAGAGCTTTGCCGCCGGCAAATCTCTGATATGCCCTACGGATGCGGTTACATCGTAACTTTTGCCGAGATATTTTTTTATCATTGTCGCCTTGTGCGGCGACTCCACTATAACAAGCTTTGACATAAACAAACTCCTGTTTTTTAATAATAACGGCTTTTCAGACCTTGTAGTAATGCTTGCCCTCCGAGAGAGCCGCAAGTGAATAAAGCTCAAGCTCGGTAAGGGAGGATAGCGCGTCCGCCGAAGAGAGCCCTGCCTCTTCGCTCAAATCATCAATATGCCGCGGTTCGTTTTTTAAGACCGAATACAGCTTTTTTGCGTTTTCCGAGAGAGAGTCCGGCAGATTTTTCGGTTTTTGCTCTTCTGCCCTATCCGGCTTTTTTACCGGCTCTTTTTCTTGCTCCGGCTTTGCAAATTTCCGACGCCTTACGGTATACTCATTCCCGTGGGAGTCGGCGCTTTGCGTCGCCGCATTTTTCAAAGCCTCGCCGAGCGGTTTATCCGCTCCGCTTAAATCTATCTTATCTGGGTAAGTATAATAATATTCTTCCAAAACGTCAAGTGCCGTAAATACGGGTTTTGCCCCGTCGTGTATCAGACGATTGGTTCCCGTGAACGCCGAGGTTATGACTTCGCCCGGAACGGCAAACACGTCTCTGCCCTCCGAGAGAGCCAGCCTTGCCGTTATAAGCGAGCCGCTCCTCTCGCCTGCCTCAACCACTATCGTGCCGAGGCTCATCCCCGAAATTATTCGGTTTCTCATCGGGAAGGTGGTTCTCGACGCCGGAGTAAACGGAAAATACTCGGTAATAACCGCGCCGTTTTTTGATATTTCACGCCTTAGAGCGGCATTGTCGCGCAGATAGTCGGTGCCGAGACCGCAGCCTAAAACGGCTATTGTTTTTCCGCTCTCCATAGCTCCCGCGTGCGCCGCGCTGTCCACGCCGAGCGCACCGCCCGAAACTATTACGGTTCCTGCCCTTGCAAGCTTTGACGACAGCAGCCTCGTGACGCGCATACTGTAATTTGACGCTTTTCTTGTGCCGACCACCGAGAGCATAACCTCGTCATTTAAAACTCTCTCGTCGCCCCACACAAAAAGCACGGACGGCGGAGACTGAATATTTCTCAGCCTTTTGGGATAAAATTCGCTGTCGGGCGTTATTATACGCCAGCCATTTTCGGTACACACGCGCAAGGTCTCGCCGAATTGCGACGGGCTGAAAAGCGACAGCTTGTTTATCTGCGACGCCGTAAGTATGCCCGAAAGCCGCCACTCACGGCTGCCCTTTTCATAGAGCATACGCGCGTTTCCGAAATAATTTATTATATCCGCAGTTTTGGCACCCGCTCCGAGAGTCCTTGCGAGCCAGAGCCAGTAAATACTCTCATCGTTCATTTCATCATTTCCCACATTGTTATCGCAGCGGCAGCGAAGGCGTTAAGCGACTCCGCCTTGCCGCCCATTGGTATTGTTATAAGTTCGTCGGAAAAATCCTTTACTTCGCTTGATACGCCGTTTCCCTCGTTGCCTATCACGGTTACCGCTCCGCGTGAAAAATCCACGCCGGTAATATCCTCCGAGGAGTTTCCCGGTACCGTCGAAAAAATCTTCAGGCCGTTTTTTCTCGCCTCGGTCAATATCGGCAAAAGCGACGGCGAGCTTATGACCGGAAGCCTCAGAAGAGAGCCCATTGACGCCCTGAGAGCCTTCGGATTATATATATCGCAGCCTCCGCCGACTATAAGCGCGTCAACGCCGAGCGCCTCCGCGGTACGTGATATAGCTCCGAGATTGTCGGGATTTTGGATACCGTCGAGAGCTATGTATTTTTTTGGCGGAATCGGAGCTTCTTCCGATTTTCCTTTCATCTTTACCGTGCAAAACACACCCTGCGTATTGACCGTGTCCGAGAGCTTTTGTGCCACCTCGTCCGTAACTTCAAAATCGGCAAGGCTGTTTTCGATAAGCGTTTTCACTTTTTCGCCGTAACGTAAAAGCGCCGACCCCGTATAAAAAAGCTCCTGCACCTTGCAGCCGCTCTCAAAGGCGTCAAAGCAAAGCCTTGCCCCCTCAAGGGTGAAAAGCCCGGCGGTATTGCGTGCCCTCGCGCTGTCGCGCAGCTTTGCGAAGGCTTTGACTTTTTCGTTGTTTCTGCTCGTAATACGCATAAAGCTCTCCCATACCGAAAATAGGTTTTTCCTTATATTACGTGCCTTTACAGCAGAAATGCCCGTAATATAAAGCAAAACACGCACGCTCTGCCTTTATTCCGACAGAGTTTTTAAAAGGAAAAACACGCCTGAGGGAAACTCTCAGGCGTGGCAATAACTTATTTAAGCGCTTCTTTAGCTTTTTCGGTAAGCGTGGTGAACGCTGCCGGATCCGATATAGCTATCTCGGAAAGCATCTTGCGGTTTAAGTCGATACCCGCTTTTTTAAGACCGTTTATGAAGGTTGAATAATTCATACCGTTCATCTTGCAGGCTGCCGAGATTCTTGTTATCCAGAGCTGTCTGAAATCTCTCTTCTTCTGCTTTCTTCCGATGTAAGCGTACTGACCGGACTTCATAACGGCTTCTTTAGCGGTCTTGAAAAGTCTGCTCTTTGAGCCGTAGTATCCTTTAGCAAGCTTTAATGTTTTATTTCTTCTTTTGCGAGTCATCATCGCACCTTTAACACGTGCCATTAGTTAGTTACCTCCGAATGTTTAAGTATGGCGGTATATAAACCGCTCCGATTATTTGTAAGGGATGAGACGTTTGATCTGCTTAACATTAGTTGTATCGGCAACGGATGTCTTGCGAAGATTTCTCTTTCTCTTTGTGTTCTTTTTGGTAAGGATATGAGACTTATTGGCATGTGCTCTTATCGGCTTGCCGTTCTTTGATAATTTGAAGCGTTTTTTAGCTCCGCTGTGTGTTTTGATCTTAGGCATTGCAAAATTCCTCCTGATATTTTTTACGGTCACGCCTTGGGCGCAAGGAACATCAACATCTGACGCCCCTCGAGCTTCGCCGGTTTTTCGACTGTGGCAAACTCTTCGCACGCCTCGGCAAAACGCTTCATGGAAGCCTCGCCTATTTGCGGATGAGCCATTTCACGGCCTCTGAAACGGATGGAAACCTTGACCTTATTTCCGGCCTTTAAGAATTTGTGAGCGTGATTGACCTTCGTCTCAAAGTCGTGAGTATCAATGTTGAGCGAAAGACGAATCTCCTTGATTTCAATAACGCGCTGGTTTTTTCTGTTTTCCTTTTCGCGCTTTGACTGCTCAAAACGGTATTTGCCGTAATCCATGATTTTACAAACGGGCGGCTTTGCGTTGGGCGATATTTTAACAAGGTCGAGGTTTCTCTCCTCCGCCTTTTTAAGAGCCTCTTTTGCCGACATTATGCCGAGCTGCTCTCCGCCGTCGGTTACTACGCGGACTTCCCTGTCACGGATATCTTCATTGATCTGCATTTCTTTGGTACTGATGGGTAATCACTCCGTTCTTAAAATAAAATAACAAAAGTGCGAACAGAAAACCGCTCGCACTCAACACACAAATCAGGGATAAACCCAATGTATTGACCCGTTTCATCTGAAAATCACGGGTGAGAACGAACTGCTCTACTTTGTTGTAACGGTATTATATGACTTCTTTTGCGCTTTGTCAAGGATTTTTTGCCGCCTTTGAAATTAAATTCAAACAATGATTGATTATGCCGCCGTCATATGTTATTATTTATTAGTATATGTATAATTATATCTCAGCTTAATTTATTTTCTGAAATTTTCACGGGGTGATAAATTATGAAGAAGGTTCTCGTTCTTTTCGGCGGAGTATCAAGCGAGCACGACGTCTCGTGCGTGTCGGCTTCATACGTTGTAAATAATATTCCGCGCGATAAATACGAGGTTTGTTCTGTAGGTATAACCAAAGACGGCGAGTGGTTTCTTTTTGAGGGCGACACCTCTCTTATGCCGGAGGACAAATGGCTCGACAGCGGTAAATGCACAAGGGCTTTGCTCTCTCCCGACAGAAAAGACCGCGGCATTGTGGTTTTCAGGGAGTCGGGTCCCGAAAAGATACATATTGACGTCTGCTTCCCGGTAATGCACGGCAAAAACGGCGAGGACGGCACAATACAGGGCCTTTTGGAGCTGTCGGGAATACCGTATGTCGGCTGCGGCGTTCTTGCGTCCTCGGTATGTATGGATAAAGCCGTTACAAACACTCTCGCGGACCACGCCGGAATAGCCCAGGCGAAATGGCTTGCGACCGACGTAAACGATTACCGCGAAAACGGCGCCGAATTTATAAAACGAGCCGAAGCAATGCTCGGCTATCCGATATTTGTAAAGCCTGCCAACGCCGGCTCCTCGGTGGGCATCACAAAGGCTCACGACGAAAACGAGCTGCGCGAGGCTCTCGAAAAGGCATTCTCGTGCGACAGAAAAGCGGTTCTCGAAGAATTTGTGGACGGCTTTGAGGTTGAGTGTGCCGTATTAGGGAATTACAAACCGATGGCATCCTGCGTAGGTCAGATAATCTCCTGCAACGAGTTCTACGACTACACCGCAAAATACGTGAGCGACAGCCGCCTGCTCATTCCCGCCGACATTCCGGAGGAAAAGCAAAACGAAGTTCGTTCGGAAGCGGTAAAGGCGTTTAAAACTCTCGGCTGCTCGGGTCTGTCAAGAGTCGATTTCTTCGTCAGGAAATCCGACGGCAAGGTGATGTTCAACGAGATAAACACAATTCCCGGCTTTACTTCAATCAGTATGTATTCAAAGCTTATGGAGCAAAGCGGTGTTCCCTACCCGAAGCTTTTGGATAAGCTCTTTAAGCTTGCCGCGGAGATAAAAGAAGACAAGTGATAATATGAAAAAAGATGTTCTGATAGAGGTGGAAAACACCCAGACGCTCGGCGGCCGCGACGAAAAATACACCGTCAGCGTAAACGGCACGCTCGAATACGACGACGGGCGCTATAAGCTCACTTACACCGAATACGACGGTGAGCTGAAGGGCTGCAAAACATTTGTCACGGTGGAGGGCGACAGCGTAAGCGTAGCGCGCGAGGGCGGTTACAGCACAGAGCTGAAGCTCAAAAACGGCGAGCGCCGCACAAGCGTATATTCGACGCCCTACGGCGAATTTTCGCTCGGACTTTTTACAAACCGCATTTTCTCGGATATGTCGGAAAACGGCGGCACGCTCGAAACCGAGTACACAATAGAATTCGCACCCGATTCAAAGGCGCTCAACTCAATGAAAATAACTGTTTCTGAAGGGAAAGTAGAAGATGTCTAAAATAGTAAAGGATACCGAAAACCAACTTCATTCTCTCGTAACCGAGGCACTCGGAAAAGCGATTGCCGACGGAGTTTTACCCGCGGAGCCGATACCCGACTTCAAGGTAGAAGTCCCTGCCGACAGAGCCAACGGCGACTACTCGGTAAACGCGGCGTTTGCCTGCGCGAGAGCATTCCGCACCGCGCCGAAAAAAATCGCGGACGCCGTTTCAAAATACATTGATCTCGGCGACTCGTATTTTGACTCCTGCAGCGTTGCGGGTGCCGGATTTATAAACTTTACCCTCGGCGACAGATATTACGCCGACATACTGCTCGACATCAAAAAGTGCGGCAAAAAATACGGCAGCAGCGACTTCGGCAAGCACAAAAAAGTAAATGTCGAATTTGTTTCGGCAAACCCCACGGGCCCCATGCATATGGGCAACGCGCGCGGCGGCGCTCTCGGCGACTGTCTCGCCTCGGTGCTGTCAATGGCAGGCTACGACGTCTCGCGTGAATTCTATATCAACGACGCAGGCAATCAGATAGACAAATTCGCACTCTCTTTGGATATTCGTTATCAGCAGCTGTTTTTGGGCGATAAGGCGCCCTCTCTTCCGGAGGACAGCTACCACGGCGCGGATATAAAAGAGCGCGCCGAGGAATTCGCAAAGCAGTACGGCGACAGCTATCTCGAAAAGAGCGAGGAGCAAAGGAGAAAAGCTTTGGTAGACTTCGCTTTGCCCAAAAATATACAGAATATGAAAGACAACCTCGCCAAATACCGCATAAAATATGATACGTGGTTCCACGAGAGCGTTCTTCATAACGTCGCTATCGACGACGTGATAAAAATTCTCACCGACAACGGTATGACATACGAAAAAGACGGGGCTCTCTGGTATAAAAACATCGAAATGCAGACAAAGCTGCTTAAAAAGGCAGGCAAAACGCAGGAGCAGATAGACCGCCTTGAATTAAAGGACGATGTGCTCATTCGTCAAAACGGCAATCCCACATACTTCGCCGCCGACATAGCCTATCACCGCAACAAGCTTGTTGACCGCGGATTTGAAAAGGCAATAGACGTCTGGGGCGCCGACCACCACGGTCACGTGGCAAGGCTCAAGGGCGCGCTTGAAGCCATAGGCATTGATTCGTCAAGGCTCGACGTTGTTTTGATGCAGCTTGTAAATCTTATGAAAGACGGCGAACCCGTAAGAATGTCAAAACGTACCGGCAACGCCGTAACGCTTGTCGATTTGCTTGACGAAGTGCCGATTGACGCCGCAAGATTTTTCTTCAATATGCGCGAGCCCGGCTCAACAATAGACTTTGACCTCGGGCTTGCCGTAAAAGAGGATTCGCAAAACCCCGTTTATTACTGCCAGTATGCAAACGCGAGAATATGCAGCATACTCCGTAAGATGAAAGAGGAAAGCATTGAGCCGCGCGACTGCACCGAAGAAGAGCTCATGCTCTTAAAGGCGCCCGAGGAGCGCGAGCTTATACGCCATCTCTCGGCTCTGACGGACGAGATCATCACCGCCGCCAAAGACTACGACCCGGCAAGAATAACGCGCTATGCCGTAACGCTTGCCACGCTCTTCCACAAGTTCTACAACGCTTGCAGAGTAGGCGTTGACGACGAGAAGCTCCGTGCGGCAAGACTTTATCTGTGCTGCAGGGTCAAGGACGTTATGGGCATAATACTTACGGAATTTAAAATCACGGTCCCCGAAAGTATGTAATCAAAATCACAAAAGCATAAAAAGCAACCGGAAATTGAGAACTCAGTATTCATAAGCTCTCGATTTCCGGTTTTTTATACGGTTTTTTTCAATTCCGGCGGAATTCAAACCTCGTGATTAGCACGTTCCGATTTAACGCTTAGTTATTTTTTATCTACCGAGTAATTTCTCGACATCTTTCACGTTTATTCTTTTTGAGATAATGTACGTTCTGCGTTTTTTTCTGCCCTTATCCGTAGAATATGCGCCGTCCTTCTTTTTTTCTGCTGAAAAGATGCCGTAAGAGCAGATAACCGCCGTGCCGTCGGGCAAAATGACGTTTCCGCAGTATCCCGTGTCGGCATTTGCCGCAACGCACGGCTCGGACTGCGAGTCAAGATATGTATGCGCGACCTTTATGCGGTAGTCGCCCTCACCGCCGTTTTTCAGGTCGTTGTAATCCGCCACGAGCGCTACCCAACCCTCTGAATACCATCCGCGCAGTTTATTTTCGCTGTATTTGAGATTTTTACACAAATCACGTTCGATTGAGCGAAAGGTTATAAACAGTCTGCCGTCCGGCAGATACTCCGCTTTGTGTCTTTCGCCGTTTAATGACGCGGGAGCCGCAACGGGTCTTGACCACGTTTTACCCTCGTCACGGGAAAAGCTCAAAAGGGAATTTATTTTTTTTGAGTTGCTGCGGGTAATGAGCATAAGCTCATCGCCCCTGCCCATATCGCTGCGGACACATTCGACCTCGCACATCTGCGACTTTTTCTCAATGTCCCTGTACTCCGAAAAATACGGCTCGGGCTTTGTCCACATCATTTTGCCGTCCTTTGAAAACGACAGTACGGTTTTATAATTCACAAAGTCGCGCTCATGGAAAAGTCCCATCCATTTATCGACGAATTTTCCGTTTTCGCGGAGCTTTGTCAGTGAACTGAGCGCCACTATCGGGTAGTGCGTAACCTCGTCCTTTTCTGTAAAGAAGCTCTCGTATTCCGACCAGGTCTTGCCCTCATCAACAGAGAGCGAGCAGTCAAAGCCGCCGCGCGACTTTTCGTGACCCCATATGGGGTTACCGCTTATCATTATCAGCTTGTCGGGAGTGTCGCTCTCGGAAAATTCAAGCCGATAAACCGTTGGGGTCTCACGCGAATTTTCCCAGCTTTTCGGCGGCATTTCTATTTCTTCGGTATAGCTTTTACCGCCGTCGCGGCTGATTTTTGAAAGAGTTTTGCCCTTGCCGTGACCCTCGGGGAAAAATACAAGTATACCCCCGTCCTTTAAAAGCACGGAATCGGGGTGCCCGAGATAACCGCCCTTTTTCTCCACGGTGACATTCTCGTAAAGGTATTTAAACCTCTCCTCGGTATTTTTCGGCATAACACTTAAATCTATCTGAGGTATGGTGTAGTTTTCGCCGCGTCGTCTGATTTTTTCCATAATTACCCTCGTTTAAAGTCATATTTGCTTGGCTCTCGCTTACAGAAGTTCATTTTTCAAAACCTTTAACGGATTTTTGTAAACCAGTCTTTTTATGTCCTCGGGACTGATTCTTTCGTCGAAGTATTCCGTGCATTTTATAATATCGTTGGGTCTTGATACCGCCGAATGAGCGTCCGTGGCGACAAACTGCGCCTGCCCCGACAGCACAAGCTCCGTTGCATAATTCTTTATTTCACTGCCGCCCCTGCCCGCAAGACTCGAAGCGTTCACCTGCAAAAGTGCGCCCATATCGCACAGCTCTTTTGTAACCCGGCTTTCCGTATGGAAGCTTCTGTACCTTTCGGGGTGCGCTATTATAGGCACAAGCCCCATTGACAAAACGCGTTCGGCGTAAATAACGGCATATCGGGGGTCAAAAGGGCGCAGTGTGTATTCGCACAGCAAATAGCGGCTGCCGTTTATGCAGAGCGGCGACAGGTCGCAGTCAGAAAACACATCGTCTTGCAAAAAGACCTCCGCACCCGCTCCGAGACCTATATCAAGCCCTTTTTCGTCTGTAAATTCTCGCAGATATTTTACTCTTTCGTCTCGTTTTGCGACGAACTCGTCCACCGCAGAATAATCGTTAAAATGCGGCGTCGCGATTATCGCCTTAATGTCGTTTTGTGCCGCCGTGTAAAGAAGCGCGGCGGAATCCTCTTTTGTTTTCGCTCCGTCATCTATGTCATATAGGATATGGCAGTGCAAATCAATCATATTCATATCGGAATCTTTGTTATTTCTTCTTTCCTATTTTAAATTTTTTGCCGGGTTCCGGCTTTTTGGCTTTTCTTGCGGCGCCATTTTCTTCGTCCTTGGCTTTGGCAGCCTTAAATTCCGCTGCCTCTTCGGGTGAAACCTTAAATATGTGAATTACTCCGTCGTCATTGAGTACCTTTAAAAGCATAACGGTCATCGGGAGCAGGAACAATCCCACAAATCCGAACAGCTGCGAGCCTATATACATCGCCATAAGAGTTACAAATGCGGGAAGTCCGAGCTGCGACGCCACAAGCTTCGGCTCAACTATCTGACGTATAACGGTTATAACGCCGTAGATTACAAGAAGCCCTATGCCCATCGCTATGTCGCCGGAGAAGAACATCCAAAGAGCCCACGGTATCAGCACCGTACCGGTTCCGAGTACGGGGACAATATCTATTACGGCGGTTATAAGCGCAATTGCAAAAATGTAGCCGTTTTCATAAATTCCGAAGAGCTTTAATATTGTAAGACCCAATACCATTTCAATGAAAGTTATGCACATAATAAGGCCGTATGCCCTGAACATTTTACCGAGAGTGGAAAATATTATCTGCTTTGTCCTTATAAGAGCTCCTGCACGGTTGCCCGCCTGAGTCATAATAAGCGACCGCAGAGTGTGGTAATCCGAAGTCATAAAGCAGCAGCAGACTATGCCGACTATAGTGCCTACAAGTATCTGCGGTATCTGCTTTGCCGTACCCCACAGAGCGCTCAACGGCGACGAGAGCGACGAAAAATCAAAGCCCTTTGAAGCAGCCGTCTCGGTTGACGCCACAGCTGCCGCCGCGGAAGAAGAGCTGCCGGTATCAACGCCCTGTATTTTGTCTATGAGGTTTGCCACGGTCGAAATAATATTCTGCCTTACGGAATCGGGCAGCAATGTAAGGTGGGTGTTGACCCAATCCTTGAGCTGCGACGCAAACAAAGGCGCATTGTCGAGCCGCAGCATAATATAATTAAAAAAGGATTTGAGTTCGGAAAATATTTTGGAAATTATAAGCCCTATTATCGTTCCGAAAACAAACACGACCAGCAAAACCGCCACGGTCGAAACTATGCCGCGCGGTATCTTTGTCTTTTTTATGATGAATTTCACGGGATTTTGAAGCAGCATGGCTATAAACATGGCTATTATAAACGGAGACAAAACCCCGAACGCATACTTCATAAACAAATAAAAAAGCCCTACGATTATCGCTATATAAACTATGTTGACAATAAAATTACGGCGCTTTGTAATGTTGTCCATCTCTTACCTTCCTTTAGCGTAAAAAGCCGTCGATTCTCTGCTGAAACTATATACATATTATACTATTTTTCAAAAACTTACAATCAATAATCTTAAACTTTTATAGAAATTTAAACAAACGCGAAAAATTTTGGGCTTTTTCCTTTATAACATCGGTATTTTATGGTATTATGCTAAATGTATATTCAGATTATTAGGATGTGAGAAAAAATGTATATAGCCGTTATGGGTTACGGAACCGTCGGTTCGGGTGTTGTCGAAGTACTGCACAAAAACCACGACAGTATCGTAAGCAAAAGCACTCAAAAAGACCTTGAGCTTAAATATATCCTCGATCTCCGCGATTTTCCCGGGGACCCCAACGAAGATAAGTTCATTAAGGACTTCAATATTATTTTAAACGACGACTCCGTTAAAATAGTCGTTGAGACTATGGGCGGACTTCATCCGGCGTTTGAATTTGTCTCTTCGCTTTTAAAGGCAGGCAAGAGCGTTGTAACGTCAAACAAAGAGCTTGTCGCGCAAAAGGGCTACGAGCTTTTGACACTTGCCGACGAAAACAACGTAAACTTCCTGTTTGAAGCATCGGTAGGCGGCGGTATTCCGATTATTCGTCCCATATCGCAGTGCCTTGCGGCAAACGAGATAGACGAAATAGCCGGCATTTTAAACGGCACAACAAACTTTATACTCACTATGATGATAGAGCAGAATATGAGCTTCGAGGAAGCTCTGAAGCTCGCTCAGGACAACGGCTACGCCGAAAAGGACCCCACAGCCGACGTCGAGGGCATAGACGCATGCCGCAAGATATGTATTCTCGCCTCTCTCTGCTTCGGCAAGCACGTTTACCCCGACAGCGTTCACACGGAGGGCATCTCAAAAATAACCTTGGAAGATGTTGCATATGTCAACGATTTCGGCGGAGTTATTAAGCTTCTTGGCAAGGCAAGACGCGAAAACGGCGGCAAAATTTCTGCCATGGTTTGCCCCTGCATAGTTAAAAATCACAGCCAGCTCGCCTCGGTAAGCGATGTATTCAACGCAATTCTCGTTCGCGGCGACGCAATAGGCGACGTTGTATTTTACGGCAGAGGCGCGGGCAAATTACCCACAGCCAGCGCTGTTGTTGCGGACGTAATAGACTGCGCAAAGCACGAAAAGCGCAAAAAGCTGTTCGGCTGGGGCGCTCCCGAGGAAAATTACGTAATTGATTACAGAACTCTCGAAACGGCTCTTTACATACGCGCTAAGGTCACCGGAAACAAGGAGGACGTTCTTAAAAAGATAGGCGAAAGCTTCGGCAAAGTAAAATATCTTACGCGAAACGGCGCTCCCGAGGACGAAATCGCATTCGTTACCGACAAGGACGTCGAAAAAGTACTCACCGACAAACTCGCAAAAACAGAGGGCTTAAACGTTCTCTCAATGATAAGAGTTACAGATTATTGATTTTTTAACGGAGGAAAAATATGGGACTCATAGTTCAGAAGTTCGGCGGCTCATCGGTAGCCAATGCCGAAAGAGTTATGAACGTGGCAAAAATAGTCACCGATACGTACCGTGAGGGCAACGACGTAGTAGTTGTGGTTTCCGCTCAGGGCGACACCACCGACGATCTCATCGACAAGGCTCACGAAATAAACGACCATCCTTCCAAAAGAGAGATGGATATGCTCTTAACTTCCGGCGAGCAGATTTCGATTGCGCTTCTCTCAATGGCAATTGAAAAGCTCGGCTGCCCCGCGGTTTCGCTGCTCGGTTGGCAGGCAGGATTCAAAACGAGCTCGGCTTACGGTTCGGCAAGAATCAAATCCATTAAAACCGACCGTTTGCGTGCCGAGGTTGACCGCCACAACATAGTGGTTGTCGCAGGATTCCAGGGCATAAACAAATACGACGACCTCACAACGCTCGGCAGAGGCGGCTCGGATACGAGTGCCGTTGCCATAGCAGCCGCCATGCACGCGGACCGCTGTCAGATATTCACCGATGTAGAGGGCGTTTTCACCGCCGACCCGAGAAAGATACCCGAGGCGAGAAAGCTCAAAGAAATCACCTACGATGAGATGCTTGAGCTGGCAACGCTCGGCGCACAGGTTCTCAATAACCGTTCCGTGGAAATGGCAAAGAAATACAATGTTGAAATAGAGGTACTATCAAGCCTTAAACGTGTACCCGGTACAATAGTCAAGGAGGTCGCTAAAATGGAAAAAATGCTCGTAAGAGGCGTCACAAAGGATACCGACGTCGCAAGAATTTCGGTTACAAATATAGACAATACCCCCGGTATTGCATTTAAGCTTTTCTCAAAGCTTGCCCAGAAAAATATAAACGTCGATATAATTCTTCAGTCCGTAGGCCGCGACGGCACAAAGGATATCACCTTTACCGTAGCCAAGGACAATGCGGTTGACGCCATAGCAGCCGTTCACGAGACCTTTGATATCGACGACAAAAACATTACCTGCGCCACAAACGTAGCAAAGATTTCCGTTGTCGGCGCCGGCATGGAATCTCACCCCGGCACTGCGTCAAAGATGTTTGAAGCGCTCTATGAGCACGATATAAACATTGATATGATTTCCACAAGCGAAATCAAAATCTCCGTTCTTATCGACGCACAGGACGCAGACAGAGCCGTTGCGGCAGTTCACAAGGCATTTTACCCCGAATTAAACTAAACCCTATAACCATAAAAAATAACCTCTGCATTCTCATATGCGGAGGTTATTTTTTTAAGCAAAAAATCTTATTAAGAATTTTTATTCTTTTTAAAAACAAACAGCTTACTTATAACAAAATTCAATATCACAACTACGACCTGCGCTATGAGCTTAATCAAAACGGCGTTGATTTGAAGCTTTGTTACAAATACAAAGAGCATAAGCTCCTCAACGCCCAATGTAAACAGCCTGCCGCCGTAGAATTTTGCCATCTGCAAAATAAAAGCCGCAAAACCTTTAGTCTTTGTCGGGAAAACCCATATGCGGTTTGTCACAAATGCAAACAGCACCGCAGTCAGCCACGATATGACGTTTGAAATGTGCTCGTTGAGCCCGAAACGGCTGTTAAACAGCGCAAATACGCCTACGCTTACAAGAGTTGTGAGTCCGCCGAAGAGCAGATACATCAGCACTTCCTTATATTTTGTATAAAACGGGTTTGCCCACCTGAATATTTTGAGCGACATTATTTTGTCGAAAATATCGGGCTTGTCTGTTGTCATAAAAAATCCTCCGCCGTTATGGGTTTTCGCGGTACACCGTGCGTCTCCAATGGAACAGATACTGCTGAGCTATGCCCTCGCTGCCCTCGGTGCATGAGGGCAATCCGTCCGGATACATTTCCGCCATTATGCGCTTTACCCATACATCCACGGGAAACGCCTCGTATTTTCCGAATCCGTACAGAAGCGTACATTCGGCAACCTTTTTGCCCACGCCCTTTATTTTTTGCAGCTCCTGCCTGCCGAATTCTATGGGGGAATCGGCTATCTTGTCAAAGTCAATTTCGCCCGACGAAGCCTTATTTGCGGCGTCGATTATGTATTTTGCCCTGAAACCTGCTCGAAGCACCGCCAAATCCTCGGGGACTTTGCCCGACAGCACATCGGGGGAGGGAAAAGTGTACATCCCGCTCTCAATCTCTTCACCGAAGCTTTCACAGAGCCTTTTTATTATTCCCTTTATTCGCGGAATATTGTTGTTTTGTGAAATTATAAACGAACAGAGCGCCTCCCAAGGCTCCTGTCGCAAAATTCTGATGCCGGGGCAATCTCTGCAAGCCGCCGACAGATATTTGTCGTCCTTGTAGCGGTCGGTAATTTCGCGGTAGTTGCGACCGAGGTCGAGGTATCTGTAAAAAACACCCTGCACGTCCTCATTTTTCATACCGTAAAAAAGCAGACTGTCGCCCTCCTCTTTTACGCGCATAACCTTGCCGTAAGCAACACCCGAAAAAACTCCGTCCGCGTCTTTTTCCCACCGAAACGCCTGACCGCAGTCGAGGGTTCTCTCAAGAGAAAACATATCGGGCTTTTTAAGACGGATTATATTTTTATCGTCAACCATTTTCCGTTCTCCTATTTTTCACAAAATACCACAGTAAATTATATCTAATTTGAACAGCGCAAAATTGCACAAAAACATTTCTTAAAAACTGTCTAAGGGAGTTTCCTAACTGTATAATTTGTAAAGATTTTATAACACAGCGTATTTACACAAAAGCTCTTGAACTTTTGCACATTGATGTTCAAAACTCAAAAATCGGTATGTTTTTACCTGTTTTAGGGTGACTTTTTAACATTTTGAACATAGTTTTGAACACTTTTAGACATCAAAAAATAATACTCTCTGTATAATTTTGTGTTTTTCAAATTTGTATAAAATCCCATATTGACAAAAATCACCCTATTTTTCCGCCGCCTTTTCCGCATAAAAATTGCTCTTTAAAACAATAATAAATACATAAATTACCGGAGGAAAAATTATGATAAAAGGCGTAAACAGACAGGTGCTTGAGATAAAAGATACGGGGTGCGAATATTTTACTCAGGCGCTTTTTTTCGTCGACCCGAAATTCAGCACATTACCCGAAAAGACCCTGCGCGAAAAAGCCGAGGCGTCGCTCAAAAATCCGCCGCGAGTGCCCGTAAGCAAAAAGCAAAAAGCGCTCAAAATAATCCTTAAAATAACAAATATCGCGGCAGCGGCAGGCGCCGGCGCCGCAATATGCGCTTTTATCAAGTAGTTTCTTTTTTCAGTATGACCGCCGAAAGCCCCGGCACAAGCACAGAGTCGCCGACGCTCTCGCCCAAAAGCACTTCGCTTGTGTTTTGCCAGCGCGGCGGAAGATAATATGTTATATCCTGCTCGTTTCTGTTGGCTATGAGCAGACACGAGTCTTTTTTGCCGCGGCGCTCAAAGCAAACGCAGGAGAGCACCGAGGAAACAGGCAGAAATTCGCCGTCTTTCAAGCAGTCGGCGCTTCTTCTTACCTTGCCGAGCTTTATATAGTAGTTTTGAAGCTCGCGGTTTTCTCTGCCCCACGGGAAGAACGCGCGGTTAAACGGGTCCTTGTACCCCTGCATACCGGCTTCGTCACCGTAGTAAACGCACGGTACGCCGGGGAGGGTATACTGAATTGCCGCGCAGAGCTTTAAGAGTTTTACTCCTCTTTTATATTCCTCGTCCGACAAAAAATGCTCCGACTGCCACTGCCTGTCGCGGTAGTCGCTCTTTTCGCCGGCTATCTTTGTTATCGCTCTCTCGGTATCGTGGGTGCCTATGTGGTTCATCAAGACATCAAGGGCTTCTTTCGGATAATTTTCCGTCACGGTCATTACCGACGCCATAAAGCTCTCGGCAACGCCGTTTCGCGCAAAGTCCGTCACCGCCTCGGCGAACGGATAATTCATAACGCTGTCAAGCTGAATTCCCAAGAGGTATCTGCGCCTTGCGCCGTAAGAAAACTTTGTGGTGGCGTCCTCCCAAACCTCGCCGAGCAATATGCCGTCGGGTTTTTCCGTCTTTACCGCCACGCGCAAATCGTCTATAAAGCAGTCGGGCAGCTCGTCGGCAACGTCAAGCCGCCAGCCGGACGCGCCGAGCCGCAGCCATTTGCGTATAACTCCGTTTTTGCCGCAAATAAATTCATCATAGTCCGGGCACTCCTCGGTAACCTCGGGGAGCGTCTTAAAACCCCACCAGCTCTTATATTCATCGGGGTATCGGTCAAATTTATACCACTTAAAATACGGCGACGACTTTGAATTATATGCGCCTACGGTATCATATCGCGAATAGCGGTTAAAGTATCGGCTGTCATCGCCGGTATGCGAAAAAACTCCGTCAAGAATTATTTTTATCCCCACTCTGCCGGCACTTTCGCACAGCTTTTTAAAATCCTCTTCCGTGCCGAGAAGCGGGTCTATTTTCATATAATCGGCTGTATTGTAGCGGTGATTTGAATGTGCCTCAAATATCGGGTTTAAATATATACAGGTGACTCCGAGCTCAAAAAGATAAGAGAGCTTTTCGGTAATTCCGCGCAGGTCGCCGCCGAAATAGTCGTTGTTGAGCACCTCGCCCTTTTCATTGGGTCGCCAATTCGGCACGCCGTCGAAATCGTCGCGCAAAATTCTGTCGGACGGTACGTTTTCTTTCTTTTCGCCCGAACGAAAAAATCGGTCGGGGAATATCTGATACATAATTCCGCCCTTGAGCCACGAGGGCGTTTTGTAATTTTTATCGTATACGGTAAGCTGCCATTGCAGACGGCTGTTTCTGCCGTTCCAGACGTCGCCCTTGCCGTCGCCGGTGTTATACACGGAGCCTCTGCCCCAAGACGAATCGTAGTCAAAATGATACCAGTAAAGTCCGCAGTCCGGAACCGACAGCTCTATATCCCATATCTCTTTGTCGTCGCCGTTCATTCCTGCCCAGCACATAGAGTGCTCGCAAAAGTCGCCGTCGTCGCGCCGAAGCATAAAATACGCCGCCGTGGCAGAAAAAGAGCGCGGCAAAATAAGCCTGAGACGAAATTTCTCTCCGGTTTTTACCGCTCCGAATTTACTTTTGTAAAACCCGTCTCGCGAGTTAAAGGGTATAAAATCCATATATCAATACGTTCTTTCGCAAATTTCGTTGATCTTGTCCCGAAGCGCCAAAAAGTCCGAGAGAGCCGCCGGCTTATTGTTCGGATTGCGCAAAAGCGCCGCCGGGTGAAATGTTCCCATCAAAAGAGTTCCCTTGCGCTCAAAAAATTCGCCGTGCTGCTTTGTCACCTTAAAATCGGGGGAAATTATCTTTTGCGCCGCTATTCTGCCGAGGCAAACTATGATTTTCGGCCTCATAAGCCTTACCTGCTCCCTCAGCCACACCTCGCACGATTCCTGCTCCAGCGGCTGCGGATCGCGGTTTTTCGGCGGACGGCATTTTACGATATTTGCTATGTAGATATTTTTGTTTCTGTCCAAATCTATATCATACAGATATTGGTCGAGCAGCTTTCCGCCTCTGCCCACAAACGGCTGACCCGTAAGGTCCTCGTTTTCACCGGGTCCCTCGCCGATGAAAAGAACCTCGGCGTCCTCGGGTCCCACGCCGAAAACGACATTCGTTCTCGTCGCGGCAAGGGGGCATTTATTACACTTTAAACAGTCTTTTTTAAGTTCTTCAAATGAGGTATACATAAATTATTGCCTTTCTCTTTGCTGTATCGCCATGAATTATTCCTCTGCCTTCAGCTTTTCTGCTGTGTCCGCAGTAATAAGCGCATCTATGATTTCGTCAAGGTCGCCGTTCATTATCGCCTCTATCTTGTAAAGCGTCAGCCCTATTCGGTGATCGGACACGCGCCCCTGCGGGAAATTGTATGTGCGTATTCTCTCGCTTCTGTCGCCCGTGCCCACCTGCGAGCGCCTCTCGCCGGCGATTTCGGCGTTTTGCTTTGCCTTTTTTTCGCTGAGAAGTCTTGAACGCAAAACCTTGAGCGCCTTATCCTTATTTTTATACTGACTGCGCTCGTCCTGACACTCCACAACCATACCGGTCGGCAGATACGTGACGCGGATAGCCGACGAAGTCTTGTTTACCTTTTGCCCGCCCGCTCCGCTTGAGCGGAAAACATCTATCTGAAGATCGGCGGGGTCAAGCGTAAATTCGACCTCCTCCGCCTCGGGAAGTACCGCTACGGTTACGGTTGACGTGTGAACTCTGCCCTGACTTTCGGTTTCGGGCACGCGCTGAACGCGATGAACGCCGCTCTCGAATTTGAGCCGTGAGTAAGCGCCCTCGCCCTCTATCATAAAACTTATTTCTTTGTATCCGCCGAGCTCGGTCGGATTTTCATTCATTATTTCGGTTTTCCAACCCTTGCGCTCGGCATACATACTGTACATACGGAAAAGCGAGCCGGCAAAAAGAGCCGCCTCCTCGCCGCCTGCACCGCCGCGAATTTCGACTATTACGTTTTTATAGTCGTTCGGGTCTTTCGGCAGCAGCAGTACCTTCAGCTCTTCTTTCAGCTCTTCGGTCTTTTTTTGAGCCTCTGCCGCCTCTTCCCCTGCCATATCACGGAATTCCTTATCGAGGGAGGTGTCCGCGAGCATCTCTTTTGCCTCGGTCAAATCGGAATTTGCCTTTTTGTATTCACGGAATTTTTCAACTATCGGCGTCAGCGTTTTTGCTTCGCGCATCAGCTTTTTGTATTCCTCCTGATTTGACACGATTTCGGGATCGCACAAGGAGGAATTTATCTTTTCGAGCTTATCCTCAATGCCCTGTAATTTTTCAAACATTGCCGTTTTCGTCCCTTATGACTTTTTTGATGTTTTTTTCGATTTTGACGCGCGGCACCATAACTTCACGTCCGCAGCCGCAGCATTTAAGGCGGAAATCCATTCCGGAACGCAGCACCGCAAACTCGTTTGAGCCGCAGGGGTGCTTTTTCTTCATTATCAACCTGTCGCCTACCTGTACGTCCAAATTTTTCACGCCTTTCTCAAATCACGTTTCAAAATATTATAACACAATGCTACCGTGAAAAAAAGCCCCGTTTAGAGCCTTTATATCTGCTTCGACGCATTAAAATTCGCTCGGCGTGAGCACGCCTTTTTCGGTTATGAAAGCGGTAATAAGGCTGTTATCCGTAACGTCAAACGCAGGATTCAGCGTCCCTATATTCTTCGGCGCCATTCTTTTTTCATACCACATATCGGTTATTTCGTCGCCCGAACGCATTTCGATTTTTATATCCTTGCCGCTTAGACAGTTTTTATCTATTGTCGAAAACGGGGCGCACACATAAAACGGAATACCGTAATATTTTGCGAGAACGGCGACGCCTGAAGTACCTATTTTATTAGCGGTATCGCCGTTTGCCGCCACCCTGTCGCACCCGACGAGGACTGCGGAAACGAGCCCGTTTTTCATAACGTACGACGCGGCGTTATCACATATGAGCGTAGTATCTATGCCTGCGTTTGCAAGCTCAAAGCTCGTAAGGCGCGCACCCTGCAAAAGAGGTCTTGTCTCGTCCGAGAATACGCGTATTTTATGCCCGTTTTCCGCCGCCACATACACGGGCGCAAGCGCTGTTCCGTATTTCACGGTCGCAAGTCTGCCTGCGTTACAGTGGGTCAGAATGCTGTCGCATTTTTCGAGAAGCCGAGCTCCGTGTTCACCGATTTTGCGGCACACCTCAATGTCTTTGTCATGTAACTCCAAGGCCTTTTCTTTGAGCGCCGCCCTTATAGAGTCTGCGCCCTCGCCCTTATGTAAAAGAGCCGTCTTTTTCATCTCGTCCGCCGCCGCGAAAAGATTTACCGCGGTAGGGCGCGAAGATGTGAGGTATTCGAGATTTTCAAGAAAGTGCCCGAGCACCGTCTCTTCATCGGGCGCTTTGTCGCGCGCGGTCAGAACCGACAGCCCTATTGCCGCAAAGACGCCTATTGCCGGTGCGCCGCGGACTTCAAGGCGCTTTATCGCGTCAAACATCTCCTCTTTTTCTTTCAGTTCTTTTATGACGATTTCACCGGGCAGCAGAGTCTGGTCTATAATCACCGCGGTTTCGTCTTTTTCGTTGTAGCATACGGTTTCGCCGTGCATATCAAACATAATTTTGCTCCGTTCGGTAAAAAATTAAAGCCGCGCGTTTTTTCGGGGCTGCCGAAATTTTCGCGCGGCGGTTTTTTGGCATTATTTAAGCGAGGATACCTCAACTATATCGCCGGAGGACTCTTTGGACACCGAAACGGTAACGCTGTCGCCGACGTTCAGAATTACAACCTTTTCGGCGAGCGCCACGGGCACCTTATAGAACGTACTGCCTGCGTCCAGCTTCAAATAGAAGTACGTTTCGCCGCCCGTTACCACGCTTCTTATCTCGGTTATTTTTCCGCTTATATCCTCGGTTTCGGGGGCGGTCGCGGTCGGGTCATCCTTTGCACCCATTTCATCTACGTCGATATCCACATTCACGCCGTTGCGTTTAAGCTCCGCGGCGTAGTTTTCGGTGCACTCGGTAAGATTATATCCCGTGCCGACTATTGTGGACTGCTTTACGTTAACCATGGCGTACATCTTTACAAGCTCGCTCGAATCCTTGAGTGCCATAAAGTATGTCGGCTCGCCGCTGATATTGAGTAAGAGCGGAAAAGTAGCCGAATACGAATACTGCTGAACCGCGCCCTCGGCGGAGGTTTGAGCGGTGGCTTCAAGCGCGCCCGACACCTGATAATACTTTGTCTCTTTGGTACGAAGGTCGGAGAGAACAAAGCCTATAATGGACTGGTCGGAGCTTATGGACGTTACGCCCGTGTACATATATACGTCGTCGTTGAGCGCAAGGTAATTGTAGCCCGAGCTCATAACCTTAACGCCCTCCTGACCGATTACGGAGTTTATAAATCCGTTGTTGAGCTTTCCGTAGTAATTATACTGCTGAGTGAGTATTGACGGGGAGTAAATACGGTCTATCCACATCCACTCGGGGTCGGAGGCAAAGCTCGAGGTCGGCAGTTTTGTTGTGCCGTCGCTGCTTGTGGAAATCATATGGCATTCGCCCGTTACGGCGTTTACTATAATCGCGCCCTTAACATCGGTACCGCCGAACAGACCTATGGTCTTATCGACTATCGGAACTATCCAGTACGGAGCGCCGCTTTCGTCTATCTCAAACGACGGTTCGTCAAAGAGATAGGTGGGGTATTTAAATCTCAAATATCTGAGAAGATACTTGTTAAAATGCTCGGTAGGCGAATACTTCATACCCTCGGGCAGGCGGACAAGCTGACCCTCCTGCGTGGTCATATCGACTATGATATATGCCGGCAGACCCTCTTTGGTGTTTTTTATCCACTTGAAGATGTCGCCGTAGGCAAGCGCGGTAACTCTGACGGGGGTGTTTTTGTAGTTTATCTGCGTGGAATACGGCGATACGACAAACTGCGAGACCTTGTCGGAAAGATCGCCGAGCGTTCTCTCGGCTATTTTGTTTGCCGAGGAGCTGTCAAGCACGGGAACGCTTGAGAAATCTATCTCGGCGACATCCGCCGCAAAGTCACCGTCCTGCACGCTTATAAGCTTGCTGTAAGACTTCGCCCTGAACAGCGTAACGCCGGTAAGCCAGCCCACAAGTGCCACTGCCGCCAGCGCGAGAATTATAATTCCCGGAACCTTGGAACGTTTTTTGACATATGGCAGATATTCGGGTTTTACAAACGCCTTTGACGAAATTATCGTCAGAAGCAGATATATAAGGCACACAAAAACAACATAGAGATAAAGCTCTATCGACTTTAAGTTTATCGCCGGTATCATAAAATAATACAGCACGGCGCCGAGCACCAACGTCAAAATAATGTTTATCACTATTTTTTTGCCCGGATGCTCGGGCGGAATGAGCACGTCGGCGACTCCTTTTTTGCCGTCGTCCCTGCCTCTTCCGGTAAAATCAACATTTATAGGATCCAAAACGTCACTCCCTTTTCACTTTCTGAAAAAAGTATATAGTATTTTACCGCGCTTTGCAAGGATTTAAACGATTTTGAACTCTCGTCAAATAACGAAAACGGCTTTTTTGCGGCTTATAAAGCGCCGAAATATGCCGTGTGTCGAAATACACACAAATTTATTTGTAAATTTTTAAAGATTTAGAATTTTTTTAGTTGAGAAATATCCGGTTTGAGGTTATAATATATAATTGTATTATAGAGTTATTTTTTTCATTAAACCGAAAGGGAGATAAAAATGTTATTTTCACAGGACATCGGAATCGATTTGGGTACCGCAAATACCCTCGTTTTCGTTAAAGGTAAGGGAATCGTAATCCGTGAGCCTTCGGTTGTTGCGGTAGATGTCAGCGCTTATCCGCAAAAGGTTGTCGCAGTCGGCAACAAGGCTAAGCAGATGATAGGCCGTACCCCCGGCTCAATAACCGCGGTAAGGCCCCTTAAAGACGGCGTTATCGCAGACTTCGAGATAACTTCGGATATGCTCAAGGAATTCATAAAAATGGCTATAAGCTCGTCGCCGTTTTCAAAGGCGAGAGTGCTCATATGTATTCCGTCGGGCGTTACCGAGGTTGAGAGAAAGGCGGTTCACGATGCCGCACGTTCGGCGGGCGCGAAATATGTAAGCCTTATAGAAGAGCCCATGGCAGCCGCAATAGGCGCGGGTCTTCCCGTCTCGGAGGCAATAGGTAATATGGTAGTAGACATAGGCGGCGGTACAAGCGAGGTTGCCGTTATTTCCTTCGGCGACATAGTTACCGCTCAGTCCGCAAGGGTTGCCGGCGATAACTTTGACGAATCGATAATCGCCTACATCAGAAAGAAGCACAACCTCCTCATAGGCGAACGCACCGCAGAGGATATAAAAATCAAAATCGGCTCCGCTTACCCCTATGACGGTGAGGGCGCCATGGACGTCAAGGGCAGAAACCTGCTTGACGGTCTTCCCAAAAACATCGAAATCACTTCCGAAGAAGTCCGCGAGGCTCTTTCGGACCCCGTAAACCAGATACTTGACGCAGTTCGCTCCACCCTTGAGAAAACTCCCCCCGAGCTTTCGGCGGATATCATAGACCGCGGCATTATGCTCACGGGCGGCGGCGCATTGTTAAGAGGTCTTGACAAGCTGATTTCCATTGAGACCAAAATACCAGTCCACGTTGCGGAAAATCCGCTTGACTGCGTTGTTGACGGCTGCGGCGTCTGCCTTGAGAGCAACACTCTTGGCATTACCGCCAAAAAGAATTACGACTGATAAAAAGGCGGGCGGAAATATTTTTCGCCCGCAAATTTTAACTGATGACCGGAGTACGATATGAAGAAATTTTTTAAGAGTACGGCTTTTAAAATACTGCTTGCAATTGCGCTTGTTTTGCTTGCGGCCATTGCTGCCGCGGCGTCTGCCGCAGACGGCACTACTCCCGTTTCAAAGGTGACGTCGTTTGTATTTTCTCCGCTCCAAAAAGCTTCGTCGTATCTCGTAGACAAGTTCGACGGCTTCAAAGGCAGTTTTGTCTCTTCAAGCACCTACCGCGACCGCATCAGCGAGCTTGAATCCGAGGTTGCCGACTATCAGAGCAAGCTCGTCGATTACGAAAAGCTGCAAAAGCAGGTTGAGGCATACGAGAAATTCCTTGAGGTCAAAGAAAAAAATCCCGATTTTAAATTCGTTGCCGGAACCGTTATCGGCAGAGACTCCGCCGACACTTTCGGCTCGTTTGTTTTAAACTGCGGTTCAAACGACGGGGTTAAAGTAAACGACCCCGTTATAAGCGGCGAATACTTAATAGGCATAGTAAATGAAGTAACGCCGACCTCGTGCGTGGTTCTCTCCGTAACGGACCCCAAGGTCAACGCGGCGGCGTATGAAATACGCACGGGCGAAATGGGCTACACCGAAACCACATCAAAGCTCGCTCTGAACGGCCTTTTAAAGCTCACCGGGCTTACAAAAGACACCTCCGTGGCAGTCGGCGGCATAGTGTGCACGTCCGGCGTCGGCGGCATTTATCCGCGCGGACTGATAATAGGCACGGTAACCGCCGTCAACAAGGAAGAGGGCAACGTCTCGTATTATGCCGAGGTTAAACCGGAGGTTGACCCCGGAGACGTTCAGGACGCTTTTGTCATAACCGAATTTGAGGGTAAAAGCTGATGCGTAGGTCAACAAAAATACTGTTTGTCAGAAGAGCCGTATTTGTGCTTTTGATACTTGCGGTTCACCTTTTACAAAATACAAAAGGTCTTTTCCCCGAGATATTCGGAATCAAAGCCAACCTTTTAATTCCGCTCGTAGTATGTATAGGTATGTTCGAGCGCGAAATCGCCGGAGCCGTTTTGGGAATGTTTGCCGGCATACTTTGGGACAGCGTTTCGCCCATGGGCGACGGCTACAACGCATTTTTGCTTATGCTGGCAGGCGCGGCGGCAGGTCTTCTTATAGATTACCTTATGAGAAACAACCTTATGACGGCGCTGCTGCTGTCGGGCTTTGCGTGCCTTATATACTCGATATTTTATGTTGTATTTTTCCTGCTCGCAAACGGAGTCGACAGCACGGGGTACCTGTTTATACGCTACTATGTACCTGCGGCGGTGTATTCATTTGTTTTCACGCCGCTGTGGTACATCATAGTGCGCGCCGTTATGCGGCGGACTGAAATCAACGCCCTCGAAAACTGAGACGAAAGGAGCGGCAAATTTGGACAACAAAAAGCAAATAAGACGAAGAATACTTATTTTTACCGTATCCGTCCTGTTTTTCTTTTCACTTTTCGCGATTGATTTGTTCCGTATTCAAATTGTCAATGCGGCGGACTATTCGACGCAGCGCGTCGCTCTGTCCGAGGCAAAATCAACCATAACCGCATCACGCGGCGAAATTCTCGACTGCAACGGCACTCCTCTCGTTACAAACGAGCAGGTTAATTCCGTTGTGCTTAACGCGTCTTACTTCCCCTCCGTCAAAGAGCAGGATAAGCGCAATGAAATAATTTTGTCGCTTATAAATCTGCTTGAGAGCGAGGGTGCGGCTTGGAACGACAATCTTCCGCTCGTATTAAATTCGGACGGCACGGTCTCTTTTAAAGAAAATTCAGACAAGGATATAACATATTTAAAATCCAAGGACGTTTTATATCTCAATTCATACGCCACGGCGCAGAACTGCTTTGACGGTCTTGTGGAAAAGTTTTCTCTCGGAGGCTATTCTGCGGCAGACGCACTCAAAATCGCGTCCGTCTGCTATTCTTTAAAGAAAATTTCGTTTTCGGCGGCAAACCCGTTTACGCTGGCTGACTCAGTCTCATCGACGCTCGCCGCCAAAATCAAAGAAAACAGCGGCTTTTATAAGGGCGTTGACATAAACGTAACCACCACGCGCCACTACACCGACGGCACAATAGCGCCGCATATAATAGGAATTACCGGCAAACTCAACGAGAGCGAATACAAGGACAAAACGGACGCTTACAAGACGGCGAGCGCGGATCAGAATCTGACCACGGAGCAAAAAACCACACTCAGCCTGCGCGCATATTCCATGGACGACACGATAGGAAAATTCGGCCTTGAAGCCGCCATGGAGGATTATCTTCGCGGTACGAACGGTATAATGACAACCACCACGGCGTCGGACGGCACAAAAACGAGCGAAATTACCCGCGATCCCGTTGACGGCGACACGGTAATACTCACGCTGGATGCCGATTTACAGAAAAAAGTGCAGGATTCGCTCGCATCATTCGTTGAGCGCTACCGCGACAAGGACGCCATACCGGCGGTAGGTTCGGCTGTGGTAATGAACGTAAACACCGGCGCGGTGCTTGCCTGTGCAACGTATCCGAGCTACGACCTCAACACATACTATCAAAATTATGAGGCTCTCTCAAAAGACACAAGCTCGCCACTTTGGAACAGGGCGCTGATGAGCACCTACGAGCCCGGTTCCACCATGAAACCGGCAATTGCCGTAGCCGGTCTCGAAGAGGGCGTTATAACCGAAACATCAAAATTTTATTGCAGTCATATTTATCGTCAGTTTACCGACACGACCTTCAAATGCTTGGGTTATCACGGCTGGATAGACGTTAAAAACGCGATTAATCAATCCTGCAACATATACTTTTATGAGACGGGCAGACTTTTGGGCATAAACCGTATGAACGACTACTGCACAAGATTCGGGCTCGGTCAAAAGACCGGCGTTGAAATAAACGAATCCTCGGGCGTTCTCGCCGGCATAGCTTACAGAGAGGCTCACGGCGGCACATGGTACCCCGGCGACACCGTTCAGGCGGCAATAGGTCAGTCGGACAACCTGTTTACACCCATACAGCTTTGCAGCTATGTTTCAACTATCGCGAACGGCGGAACAAGATACCGCGCGCACTTCGTAAAGAGCGTTAAATCAAGCGATTATTCCGAAACTATACTCTCAAACGACGGCGTTGTTTTAAACGAAACCGGTGTTTCGCAAAACAGCATACGCATTGTCAAAGAGGGTATGGAAATGCTCGGCGCAAGGCTTCCGGCATTTAAGAGCCTCCCCGTAAAGGTGGCGGCAAAAACCGGTACCGCAGAGAGCAAGGCAAAGGTAAGCGGCAAAATCGTAACCGGTCTTAACGGTTTTATGATTTCCTTCGCGCCTGCCGACGACCCTCAGATAGCGGTCTGCGTGGCAATTGAAAACCTCAACAGCGGTTCTGCCACAGCCGCACTCGTCGCCGACATATACAAGGCTTACTTTGAAACCGACGGGGGCAACATCAACACCGCACAGAACTACGGTTCGTTGCTCGGCTGAAGAAAGGGGAATTTCCGATGGCTGAAAAGTATATAATCTGCTCGGGTAAGGGCGGCTGCGGCAAATCAACTGTAACCGTCGGAACAGCCGCTTCGCTTGCCGCCAAGGGCAAAAAGGTGTTATGTGCGGACGCGGATACCGCCGTCAGAAGCCTCGATATGCTTCTCGGTCCGGGCGAAAATATCCTTTTTAATTGGTATGACGCCGCAAAGGGCAACTGCAAAAAAACCGACGCCGTTTACGACACGGCATACAAGGGCGTTTCCCTTTTACCGGCTCCGCGAAGCGCAGACGACCTTACTTACGATGAATTTTACGAGCTGATACTCTTTTTTGAGGACAAATACGATTATATATTATTTGACGCGGAAAATTGCGGTACGGCGTTTGACTTTGCCGCAAAAACGAGCAAAGAGGCGATAATTGTGACTACGCCCGACGCCGTATCTCTGCGCAGCGCCTGTGACAAGGCGGAAAAGATGAGACTTTTCGCCGACAAAACACGCCTTATAGTAAACAAGGTGATACGCTCCGAAATGGAGGAGGGCAGGCAAACAAAGCTCAACGACTGCGTAGATATTTCCTCTGTAAGACTTCTCGGCGTCGTTCCGTACGACACGTCGGCTGTGTCTTTGGGCAGCGGCGGCAAACTTTCGGGTTACATAGGAGGCGCTTTTTCGCGAATTGCCGAGCGTATTTGCGGCAAAAATGTCCCGTTTTCGCCGAAGAATTTTTAATTTCGGATATTTTGGGGTGCCGCACACGATATAATCCGCACTATTTTTGTGCAAAATGAAAAAAATCTTGAAAAGTTGACTTTAATTTGTTATTATATCTATCGGAGAATATTTTAGGTTATATAAGTTATAAACGTATAAAAAGACAGGAGGAACTTTTATGAATATAGCTTTGATGGCTCACGACGAAAAAAAAGAACTTATGGTTCAGTTTTGTATTGCATATTGCGGAATTTTATCTAAGCATAACCTTTGCGCTACCGGCACCACGGGAAAGCTTGTTTCCGAAGCTACCGGTCTTAAAATACAGCAGTTTTTAAGCGGCTCTCAGGGCGGCGACCAGCAGATAGGGGCACGAATTGCCTGCAACGAGATAGACCTTCTTTTGATGTTCCGCGATCCGCTTAACCCGAAGCCGCACGAGCCCAAAGAGAACAATCTTTTAAGGCTCTGCGACGTACACAACATTCCGGTTGCCACAAACATTGCCACGGCAGAGGCGCTTATACACAGCCTTGAAAGAGGCGACCTTGACTGGCGTGATATTGTAAACCCGAAATAAGCAGTATTTTTTCGCCCCCTCCAAACAGAGGGGGCATTATAGTGCAGTACCCTACAAAATAAAATCGGGCGCTGCGCCGGTGCCGAACCTTAAAGTCAGGCACCGCCTTACAATCCCCCACCGAAAGGATTTTTTAAGATGTCACTTATAACAAGCTCCATAAAGGGTACTCTCGACCTGCTGCCCAAAGACAGCTATAAAACGCAGTATATTGAAGCGTCGGTACGCGAGATAGCCGAAAACTACGGTTTTTATGAAATGCGCACACCTGTTTTCGAGCACACCGAGCTTTTTGAACGCGGCGTGGGCGACACCACAGACGTAGTTCAAAAAGAGATGTATACCTTTTCCGATAAAGGCGGACGTTCGATAACGCTCCGTCCCGAGGGCACGGCAGGTGCGGTAAGAGCATTCCTCGAAAACGGGCTTTTCAACGAGCCGATGCCGCAGAAAATCTATTACCTCACCTCGTGCTACCGCTACGAAAAACCGCAGGCAGGCAGGCTCCGCGAATTTCACCAATTCGGCGTGGAATGCTTCGGTGCAGGCGCTCCCTCGCAGGATGCCGAGATAATAGCGCTCGCAAATGAGGTGTTCAATTACCTCGGTGTATCAAATCTTTCACTCGAAATAAATTCCATCGGCTGCAAAAAATGCCGTGCGGAATATCACAAAGCATTAAAGGAATATTTCAAAAGCCATATTGACGAGCTGTGCGACACGTGCCGCGGCAGGCTCGAAAAAAATCCGATGAGAATTCTCGACTGCAAAAGTCCCATATGCTCCGAAATCGCAAAGGGCGCACCCGTTATAACGGACTATCTCTGCGACGATTGCCGCGAGCACTTTGACTCGGTTAAAAAATATCTCGACGCCATGAATATAGCCTACACGGTAAATCCGCGCATTGTCCGCGGACTTGACTATTACACGCGCACCGTATTTGAGTTTGTCTCAAACGAAATAGGCGCGCAGGGCACCGTATGCGGCGGCGGAAGATATGACGGTCTGATTGAAGAGGTCGGCGGAAATCCGCTTCCGGCGTGCGGCTTCGGAATGGGCATAGAGAGGCTGCTCCTTTTGATGGAGGCTCAAAAAACACCGTTCCCAGAACGCAAAAAGTGCGACATATTTATAGTATCTATGGGCGACGAAGCAAACATCAAAGCCGCCGAGCTTGCAACCGACCTTCGAAACGAGGGGCTTTCCGCTCAGTTTGACACGGTCGGCAGGGGCTTTAAGGCACAGATGAAATACGCCAATAAAATCGGCGCTCTCTACACGGTGGTTCTCGGCGAAAACGAGCTGTCCTCGGGAAATGTCAAGCTTAAAAATATGGCTGACGGCACAGAGGAGGAGACCACGCTCAAGGACTTCACCGATAATTTCCAGTCGATAGTAATACGTCAGGCAATGGCGGGCTTTGACACCGAAGGCATTGACATTAAAGATATTTTAGGGGGAAACGTATAATGGAAACTCTTGAGGGACTTAAACGCACCGACTACTGCGGTACGCTTACCGCGAAAGATGTCGGAAAAACCGTTACGCTCTGCGGCTGGGTTCAGCGTCAGCGCGACCTCGGCTCACTTATATTTATAGATTTGCGCGACAGAACGGGAATAATTCAGCTCGCATTTGACGAAAACACCGACAAGGCGGTATTTGACAAGGCTTTTTCCGCGAGAAGCGAGTATGTTCTCGCAGCCGTCGGCACCGTCAGAGAGCGTTCCGCAAAGAACACCGAAATTCCCACTGGCGAAATCGAGCTTGAAGTAACGGAGCTCAGAATTCTCGGTAAGAGCGAAACTCCGCCGTTTGAGATAGTTCCGAACTGCCAGACCGCCGAGACAACAAGGCTTAAATACCGCTATCTTGACCTTCGCAGACCCGATTTACAGAAAAACATACTTCTTAGACATAAAATAACTAAAATAACCCGTGACTATTTTGATGAAAACGGCTTTATCGAAATAGAAACGCCGATGCTTATCCGTTCCACACCCGAGGGCGCGCGCGACTTCCTTGTACCGTCAAGAATTCACAACGGCAGCTTTTACGCTCTGCCGCAGTCGCCGCAGCTTTACAAGCAGCTTTCCATGGTAGCCGGATTTGACAGATATATGCAGATAGCGCGTTGCTTCCGCGACGAAGACCTGCGCGCCGACCGTCAGCCGGAATTTACGCAGATAGACGTTGAAATGTCCTTTGTGGATATGGAGGACGTACTCGCTATGGGCGAGGGATACATCAAGCGCGTATTCAAAGACGCCATAGGCGTTGACGTGCCGACTCCGCTCCCGAGAATAACCTATAACGAGGCTATGAACCGCTACGGTTCGGACAAGCCCGACACGAGATACGGTATGGAGCTCATCGATATAACAAACGAGGTTTCCTCGTCCGAATTTGCAGTATTCAAAAGCGCAATAGCCGAGGGCGGCACCGTCAGAGCCATCAACGCGGAAAATGCGGTATCGGCGCTCTCGAGAAAAGAAATAGACAAGCTCACCGATTACGTAAAGGGCATAGGCGCCAAGGGTCTTGCCTGGATACGAATGACCGACGACGGTATGTCATCGTCGTTTGCCAAATTTATGACCGAGGACGAAATGAACGCCATACTTAAAAAGACAGGCGCTAAAAAGGGCGACGTTATACTTATTGTCGCCGACAAAATCAAAAATCACGTCCTTACGGTACTCGGCGCATTAAGACAAAAGGTTGCCAAAAAGCTCGATATTATCCCCGAGGGAAAATACAATTTCCTGTGGATTACCGAGTTCCCGTTCTTTGAATATGACGAGGAGCTCAAACAGTTCGTTGCCATGCACCACCCCTTTACCGCGCCGATGGACGAATGTATAGATTACCTCGAAACCGACAAAGCTAAGGTAAGGGCAAAGTGCTACGACCTTGTGCTCAACGGAATCGAGCTTTCAAGCGGCTCAATAAGAATAACCGACCCCAAATTGCAGAGCAGAATTTTTGATTTGCTCGGTCTTTCCAAAGAGGAGGCATACAGCAAATTCGGCTATCTGCTCGACGCTTTCCGTTACGGCGCACCGCCGCACGGCGGAATGGGCATAGGTCTTGACAGACTCTGTATGCAGATGATAGGCTGCGACAGCCTCAGAGACGTTATCGCATATCCCAAGCTCCAGAATGCGTCGGAGCCTATGACGGAATGTCCCGCTCCCGTTGACGACGAGCAATTAAAAGAGCTCGGCATAGGCGTTACTCACACAGAGGGCGAATAAAAAGCAAAAAACTACCCGATTCGCATTCGGCTGAATGTGAATCGGGTTTTTTATTTTACGTGAATTACTCCTTGAGCAAATCCTTGTAAAGTCTTATGTATTCGTTAGCCGACTTGCCCCAGCTGTTGTCGCACTCCATGGCGCGCTTTACAAGTATGTTCCAGCCGTCACGGTTTTGATAACCCTCAAGCGCACGGCGTATTGTATAGAGCATATCGTGAGCGTTGTAATTTGCAAACGTGAATCCGTTGCCCTCGCCGTCGCCGCTGTCCTTTATCGTGTCGCGCAGACCGCCCGTCTCGCGGACTATCGGTACAGAGCCGTAGCGCAGAGCTATCATCTGTGAAAGTCCGCACGGCTCGCTCTTTGACGGCATCAGGAACATATCGGTGCCTGCATAAATCTTTTTTGAAAGCGACGGAACAAATCCGAGCTTCAGGGCGAATTTATCGGGATATTTCGCCGCCATATCCTTAAAGAACTGTTCGTACTGCCACTCGCCCGAGCCGAGAACAACCATCTGCACATCGGTGCCGCCCAAAAATTCGTCAAGCACCGCTCTTACAAGGTCAAGACCCTTGTGCGAAACGAGCCTTGATACCATACCGATAAGCGGTACGTCCGCTCTCTGCGGCAAATTCATAAGCTCCTGAAGAGCTCTCTTGTTGTCAGCCTTTTTGCGGAAATCGTCAGCCGAATAATTCACAAAAATGTCTTTATCGGTTTCGGGATTGTAAAGCTCGGTGTCTATTCCGTTGAGTATACCCGAAAGCTTCCACGAACGCTCGTTGAGAATTGTGTCAAGGCCGTATGAATACCACGGGTCCAAAATCTCACTCGCATAGGAGGGGCTTACGGTAGTTACCCTGTTTGCGGTCTCTATGGCGCCCTTCATAAAGTTTACGTCGCCGTCGTACTCTATAAGCGACGTTGCGCTCTGCGGTATGCCGAGCACCTCGTTTATAAGCTCTTTGCCGTATGTACCCTGGTACTGGATATTGTGTATTGTGAACACCGTCTTGATGTTTTCATATCCGGGGCTGTTTGCATACATTGAGCTGTAATAGAGCGGCGTAAGAGCCGTCTGCCAATCGTTGCAATGAATTATATCGGGCTTGAAGTCGATATAGGGTATCATCTCAAGCACCGCGCGCGAGAAGAACGCAAATCTCTCGGCGTCGTCATAATATCCGTAAATTCCGTCGCGCTTAAAATAATACTGATTATCTATAAGATAATAGATAACGCCCTTGTACTTTGCCTCAAAAATTCCGCAGTACTGCCTGCGCCACGCCACGGGAACCGATATACTCGTGATAAACGTCATGGTATCTTTAAGCTCCTGCTTTATGCCGTCATAGAGCGGCATAACAACACGGCAGCCTATAAGACGTTTTCTGAGGGCCTGCGGCAAACTTCCGGCAACATCGCCGAGACCGCCCGAAGCCATAAAGGGTAGAGCCTCGCTCGCTACATATAATACTTTCATTTAAAATCGCCTCAATTAAAAATTTGTAAACGGGAAAACAATATTCGCCGCGTTAAATAACTATGCCCTTGCCGACATACACGGGATAATCTTCCGCTCCGGAGAGATTTTTATTGGGCGTTATGGCAACGCTCTTGTCGGTAACCGTGTAGTTGAGAGAAGAGCCCGAAGCCACAAAGCTGCCCTGGCAGAGAATCGAATTTTTGACCACCGCGCCTTTTTCTATTCTTACGCCGCGGAAAAGTATCGAATTTTCAACCTCTCCGTCTATTATACAGCCGTTTGCGACAAGTGAATTTTTAACGCTTGAACCGAGCCCGTAAATAGCCGGCATATCGTCGCGAACCTTTGTATAAATAGGACGCTCGCTGTTAAAGAGCTGCTTGCAATTGTCGGGGTCGAGAAGCTGCATATTTGCGTCAAAATAGCTCTGCATGGAGTCAACCGTAAGAGAAAAGCCCTTTGCCTCAAAACCGAAAATGCGAAGCTTTGCGACGTTGCTCTGTATTATATCGCGCTCAAACGACTCGTGATTCAAGCTTACGGCGTCGTTTACGAGCCTTTCGAGCAGAGATTTTTTCATAAGTATTATGTTCATAGAATAATCGACTATGGTATCGCTTGCAGGCGTCATAGCAACCATTCTAACTCTGCTGTCATCGTCAAGAGAAAACGCCATACTGTTTTGCAGGCTCGGGCATTTGCCGTGTTTATAAACAATTGTTATATCCGCAGCTTTTTCGGTGTGGTAATCCATAAGCTCGTCGATATCGAGATTTATTATGTTGTTGCAGTCGGCAAAAAGTATGTACTCTTCGGTAGAGCGCGCCATAAAGCCCATATTCGCTTTGAGCGCCTCAACCCTGCCGCTGTAAAAGCCCTTGTTGCCTGCGGAGGCAAACGGCGGAAGAATAAACATACCCTCTGTCTTACGGGAGAGGTCCCACGGTTTACCTGTTCCGAGGTGATCCATAAGCGACTGATAGTTGCTCTTTGTGATAACACCGACTTTTTCTATACCGCTGTTCACCATATTTGAAAGCGGAAAATCGATAAGACGGTATCTGCCGGCAAACGGCACGCTGCCCATGGTGCGAAGCCCCGTCATCTCGCTGAGACACTCGTCATAAATGTTTGAATAAATAATTCCGACTATGTTATTTCCAGTCATTTTTTATGCCCCCTTTACGTCTTCGTCAACCATTGCCTTGGGTGCCACAACTCCGTTTTTACCTACGGTAACACCGCTTCCGACTACGGCTACGCCCCAGTCGTTAAGGTTTTCCACATCTTCGGGACGAGCGCCGACTACGGCATTTTCTTCAATGACCGCGTTTTCGGCAACTATTGCGTACTGCACCACGGCGCCCTCTTTTATAACCGTTCCGGGCATCACTATGGAATCTCTTACCACGGCGCCGCGCTCAACGGTGACATTTGAGAACAAAATCGAGAAATCAAGCTCGCCGTAAACCTGCGAACCCTCGGCGACCATTGAATTCTGCACCGTAGCCTCGGGTGAAACATAGTGCGGAGGCGCTTCGGGAGTTTTTGAATAAATTTTCCATGTGGGGTCCGAGAGGTCAAGGTCAACCTTCGGATTTAAAAGGTCAAGGTTAGCTTCCCAAAGGGAATCGATTGTTCCGACGTCCTTCCAATAGCCGTCAAAGAGATAAGCGTAGAGCTTTTCGCCTGCGGCGTGCATTGCCGGGATTACATCGTGGCCGAAGTCGTTTGACGAATTCGGATTATTCTCGTCGTCTATGAGATATTTGCGAAGCTTTGACCATGTGAATATGTAAACGCCCATAGAAGCCTTGTTGCTGCGCGGATTTTTCGGCTTTTCCTCAAACTCGGTTATGGCGTTGTCGTCGTCGGTAATCATAAGACCGAAACGCGGAGCCTCTTCCCACGGGACTTCGAGCATTGCTATGGTGCAGGCCGCGCCCTTTTCCTTATGGTAATCGAGCATCTTTGAGTAATCCATCTTATAGATGTGGTCGCCCGAGAGCACTGCCACATATTCGGGATTGTATCTGTCTATAAAATTGATGTTCTGATAAATGGCGTTTGCGGTGCCCTTATACCATTCCGTGCCCTTTATCTGCTGATAGGGCGAGAGAATATGGACTCCGCCCTGAGCCCTGTCAAGGTCCCACGGCTGACCGTTACCGATATAGTCGTTGAGTTCAAGCGGCTGATACTGGGTCAGAACGCCGACGGTTGAAATACCGGAATTTACACAGTTTGAAAGCGGAAAGTCGATAATTCTGTACTTACCGCCGTAAGGAACTGCGGGCTTTGCTATTTTTTTCGTCAGAATTCCGAGTCGCGAACCCTGACCTCCTGCCAGCAGCATCGCAATACATTCCATTTTGCGTGCCATAAAATTATCCTCCTTTTAAAGGCCGTAGCCTCGGTTTTGTACCCGACGGGTGCAAAACTACCTTGTTTTTTTTATGTATATTGCAGACATCGGCGGCAAATCGAGAGAAATGCTCTGCTCAAAGCCGTGCATATTTATCGATTCGGTTTTCAACTTACCTTTGTCGCCTTTTCCCTCGCCGCCGAATTCGACGTCGTCGGAATTGAATACTATTTTATATACGCCCTTTTTGGGTATACCTATGCGGTAGTCGCGTCGCTCAACGTTTGTGAAGTTGCAGACAACGATTACCTCTTTGCCCTTTTCGTCCATACGGCGGAACGCAATAACCGAATTATCCTTATCGTCGGAGGATATCCACGAGAAGCCCTCCCACGAATAATCCACCTGCCAGAACGCAGGGTTTGCCTTGTAAAACTCGTTTATCTTTTTAAAATAGTTTTGCAGCGCACAGTGCTTCGGATAATCGAGCAGTAGCCAATCTAAGCCCTTTTCGTAGTTCCACTCTATAAACTGACCGAATTCCTGACCCATAAACATAAGCTTTTTGCCCGGGTGCGCCATCATATATCCAAGGAAAGCGCGCACTCCCGCGAACTTCTCGTCATATGTTCCGGGCATTTTGTCTATGAGCGACTTTTTGCCGTGAACCACCTCGTCATGAGAAATGGGAAGCACAAAGTTTTCGGAAAACGCATAGAAAAGCGAAAAGGTTATGCAATTGTGATTGTATTTGCGGAAAAATCCGTCAAGCGAAAAATAGCGGAGAATGTCGTTCATCCAGCCCATATTCCACTTGAAGTTGAAGCCGAGACCGCCCGAAAATACGGGTTTTGTAACCATGGGCCACGAGGTGCTCTCCTCCGCTATCATCATGGCATACGGGAAGTCGCGGAAAATATTTTCGTTGAGCTTCTGCAAAAATTCGACAGCCTCAAGGTTTTCGTTGCCGCCGTTTTTATTGGGCACCCACTCGCCGTCCTTACGGTCATAATCGAGGTAGAGCATCGACGCAACGGCGTCTATCCTTATACCGTCAAGGTGATATTTCCTGAGCCAGAACGACGCCGACGACATCAGGAAAGAACGTACTTCGTTTCTGCCGAAATCAAATACGCGCGTTCCCCAGCCGTAATGCTCACCCTTCCTGGGGTCGCTGTACTCATAGAGCGGACCGCCGTCAAATTCGTAAAGCCCGTTTGCGTCTTTCGGGAAGTGTGCCGGCACCCAGTCCAAAATGACGCCTATGCCGTTTTCATGGCATTTATCCACAAGGTACATAAGGTCTTTAGGCTCGCCGTAACGCGATGTTGCGGCAAAGTAGCCCGTTACCTGATAGCCCCACGAGCCGTCAAACGGATACTCGGTAAGCGGCATAAACTCTATATGGGTATAGCCCATCTTTTTGACATACGGCACAAGAGCGTCGGCAAGCGCGCGGTACGAATAGAAGTTGCCGTCGTCGTACTGCTTCCAGGAGCCGGCGTGTATCTCGTAGATGTTCACGGGAGAAGCGTAAATATTTTTGCCGTTTCTGCCCTCGACCCACTTTTCGTCATGCCACTCGTAGCAATCGTCTATCTCGTAATACTTGGTGGCTGTGCCCGGGCGAGTCTCCATATGGAAGCCGTACGGGTCGCATTTCACAAGCGTTCTGCCGTCGCGAGAGGTTATGCAGTATTTATACATATCATACTGCTTAATGTTTTTGATTTCCGTTTCCCAGACGCCGCCGCTCTTCGGCAAAAGCATCATCGGATTTTCGGTTTCGGACCAGCCGTTGAAGTCGCCCGTTACGCTGACTGCCTCGGCGTTCGGTGCCCATACTCTGAAAACTACGGTGTTTTTATTTTTTCTGTGAGAACCGAAGTACTCATATGCATTTGAGTTGCTGCCCTCGTGAAAAAGATAAAGCGGAACATCGTTTTCGCTTTCTTTTTTAGTCGTTTTTGTACTCATCCTGCTCTTTAACTCCCTTCGGGAAACATAGGAATGTGCATTTTGCCACTTATCCTTTTAATTATTTTTATTTTATCAAAACAAAATATATTTTTCAAGGGGATTTTGACTATTTTAATCAAACTTTTGCCGAACTTCATTACTGCTGTTTGTGCAGTTTGTTACAAAATTCACCCATATTCGATTTAAGGGGGCAAACTTGTACCGAAACCGATTTAATATATCGGCGCGGCGGCAATTTGACCTTTGTTTCGCATATCCGCGGTATAATTTAAAATTAACGGCAAAAAAGCAATGATATATCAGCGCGCTTTATTTCGGCATAAAAACAGGGCAGTAAAAACACAAAGTTCTTACTGCCCCGTTACAGTTATTCTTTTCGGCGAATTATTCTTCGTCGTGGTCGTGACCGCAGTCATCGCAGTCGCAGTCGTCAAGGTCGAAATCAAGCTTTGCGCCGCAGTTCGGGCACTCTGCCGAGCCGTCCTCAATGGCAGCGCCGTCGAAATATACTGTCTCGCCGCATGACGGGCACTCTACCTCGTACATATCATCGTCGTCGCAGCAGCAGTCGTCATCGTCATCGCCGTAAACATATTCCTCAAGACCGTCAAGATCCTCATCAACAGCGTCAAGCTGCTCGTTTGTGAGGTCAAGCTGTTCCTCAAGCTCGGCAATGGACTGAGCCATTTCGTCTATTGTGTCAACAAGTACGTTCAAAACCTTAGCCTCGTCGGAATTTTCCTCGAGCTTGAGCATTGAAACTACGCCTTTAAGATAAGCCGCTTTTTCGGTAACTGTCATAGTAATCACCATAGCCTTTCACAGCTACAATATTTTTGTATGCGCGGACGCCTTACCGTAGCTGTCATAAGACGCCGTGTTTCTTTCGGACCGCACAGACGGCAAATCCGAGAGTTATAAAAAGGGGCAAGAATTATTTGCCCCGTTTTTATCGTTATGAGTTTGCTCTTGACATATACTCGCCTGTACGGGTATCTACATTTATCATTTCGCCCTCGTCAATAAAGAGCGGAACCTTAATCTCGGCACCTGTTTCAAGAGTAGCCGGCTTTGTTGCGTTGGTAGCCGTGTTGCCCTTAAAGCCGGGGTCTGTTTTGGTAACCTCGAGAGTTACGAATGTGGGCGGTTCAACGCCGAATACCTTGCCCTTATAGGAAAGGATTTTGCAAACCATATTTTCCTTTACGAACTTGAAGTTGTCTGAGAGCTCATCCTTGCTTATCGGAACAAGCTCGTATGACTCGGGGTCCATAAAGTAATAGAGATCGCCGTCGTTATAAGAGTATTCCATATCTTTTCTCTCTATAAACGCGGTCGGGAATTTATCGGTCGGGTTGAAAGTTTTTTCAACAACGCTGCCGGTAATTACGTTTCTGATTTTGGTGCGGACGAAAGCAGCACCCTTGCCGGGCTTTACGTGCTGGAATTCGATTATCTGATAAACGCCGCCGTCCATTTCAAAAGTAACGCCGTTTCTGAAATCGCCTGCTGATACCATATTTAAATCCTCCGTTTTAAACTTCGGCAAGCTTTTACCGAAGCACAATTTTAATCATACTTATTTTATAATATATCACGTTGTTTTTCAAGTGCTTTTTTAAAGGATTATAAGCTCTTTGGGGCAATGCGTCATATTTTCCGCTCCGTTTTCGGTTATGACCGCAAAATCCTCTATTCTCACGCCGAATTTGCCCGGAATGTAAATTCCCGGCTCAACGGTTACCACGTTGCCCTTTTTAAGGACAAACTCACTTGAGGGCGAGAGGTTCGGCTTTTCGTGAATTTCCACTCCGACGCCGTGGCCGAGCGAGTGCCCGAAATATTCGCCGTAGCCGGCTTTTTCTATAATATCGCGCGAGACCTTGTCGGCGTCCTTGCCCGAAACGCCGGGTCCTATGAAATCGAGTCCCGCTTTTTGTGCCTCAAGAACGATATCGTAAACCTTTTTCTGCTCGTCGGTTACTCTGCCGACGGCTACCGTTCTTGTCATATCGCTGTGATACCCGTCGTAGAGTGCGCCGTAATCCATGGTGACAAAGTCGCCGATTTCAACCTTCTTTTCCGTGGGGACGCCGTGCGGCATAGATGTGTTTTTACCGCTTATCGCAATAGTCTCAAACGAGAGAGCCTCGGCACCGTGCGTGAGCATACAGTGTTCGAGTCTGAGCGCAATTTCTTTTTCGGTGACGCCGGGCTTTATAAAGCCGCATATATCGTCGAACGCCTCCTCGGCGATTTTTTGAGCCGTCTTTATCTTTTTGATTTCGGACTCGTTTTTCACCATGCGAAGCGCGTCAATCATATTGTCAAGCTCGCCCGAAAAATCTATGCTTATTTCTTTAAGCGCGTTCTCGAATTTCGCAAGCTCCGCCACCGTCATACGCGACGCCTCTATGCCGACTTTTTCGGCACCGTGCGATTTGAAGAAGTCATAAATTTGCGAAATCTCTCTCTTTTGGAGAGCGGTTTTACATTCGGTAACCTTGTTTTCGGCAGCCTCTATATATCTGCTGTCGGTTATAAAAACAGCGTCGTCGCGCGTTACAAGCAAAAACCCGTCGGACGACGGAAATTCGGTAAAATAACGCCTGTTCTCGGGCGAAACAATAAGCGCCGAATCAATAACTTTTGAATTTTTCAACAAAAACTGTAATTCTTTAATCATCGTAAACACCATACCCATGTAATTTTTCAAATTCTTTCAGTATAGGCTCCTCGCGCTTTGCCTTCCACGCGTAGTAATGCGGATAAAGGCTTTTTGCCGGCATAGGGTCTATCCTGACGGCAACCGCACCGCAGCGGTTTGCCGCCTTAATATCGGAAAATATCTGGTCGCCGAGCATTGCGAGCTGCTCTATCGGCACGCCGAGCTTCGCGGCGGCTTTTAAAAGGCCCTTGGGCTTCGGCTTTGCCGCGACGCAAACATACGGCAGACCGAACTTTTTGGCTATCGGCCCGACTCTGAAAACCGTGCCGTTTGAAATTATGATAACCGGTATTCCGGCGTTTTTCATTTTCAAGAGCCATTGCTCCACACCCTTTAAAAATTTAAAGGTTCCGTCGGGAGCTATGGTATTGTCAATATCAAGGCCTATCGCGCGCGCACCCATTTTACGTATGTCCTCGGGTGTTACGTCAAGCACGCTGTGAAAGCGGTATTTCGGCATAAGTTCGTTTTCCATAATGCTCCTTAAAAGGGCTTGCCCTGTTTTTTTCAAAAGAAAGGGCGGACAAAACCTTGTCCGCCTCTCAATTACTTATACTTTCTTTTACGAGCTGCTTCTGACTTCTTTTTTCTTTTAACAGAAGGCTTTTCGTAATGCTCTCTTTTACGAACTTCCTGAATTACGCCGTCACGAGAGGTCTGTCTTTTAAAGCGGCGAAGAGCGCTCTCCAAAGACTCATTTTCTTTAACTTTTACCTGACTCATTCTGATTCCCTCCCTTTATTCTGGGATACTTTGTAATTATAGCCTATTGGGATTTAACTGTCAAGAGCGTTTTTACGCATATTGACAGACAAAGCCGAGATGTTTATTTAAATTACGGGATAAAATGCAAAAATCGGAAAATGTTAACAATTTGTTCACATTTTTGTGTACGGTTTGCAATAATCCCTTGTTATTATAAGACCGTACCAAGCGAGAGACGAACATTGTGGTGGATGTTTCACGAACTCGTGTAGGTCATAAATGCTAAAACCCATTACATAAAAGTTGCCCGACGCCGAGCGTCGGGTCTTTTTTTGCCTTTTTTGCCTTTTTGACACTTCGACCGATTGAACGGACTGTTTGACAGCTCATTCCCTCGCTTTTTGCCGGATTTACATTCTCGCTTTGTCGGTTTCTCTCTCGTCTTTTCGCCGACTGCACGTTAAAAAGGTGAAAACACCGTAAAATTTGCCGTTCGCCGTATTTCGGAAGTAAAACGGACTTTGCCGAAAGCTGTCTTAAAATCCGGAAATTCCGCACGCCACAAAAAACAAAAAAAGCAAAAGCAAAAAGGACCGTTTTTACGCGGTCCTTTCTGCTTGCTAAGTGTCATTAAGTTGTATAAAAAGGGATTGGAATTGGTATATGTAAACCCGCTTATGCGGGGATTAGACGGTTTAATAAGGCGTTTGCCTTATCTGACTTCCATCGCATAGAGGCGAAGCATTTTACCGATCGTTTTCCACGACAACTTAGCGTCCTTAAGTTCGTTGATGAGCTTAATCTCACATTCATAATCTTTAACGATCATTCTTAACAGCTCCTTTCGTTTCATCTTGACTGTATAGTACCACCGTTTGTAATTTTTGTCAAGACTTTTTGCACAATTTTTTAAAAGTATTTTTGTGCAATATTAAGCTTGGTATCACAGACTATTTGTACACATTGTCAATTATCGCCGTGATTTTTTGACATTTAAGCCCTTATACAGCCTTTTTAGCTTGTTTTCGGTGAATTTATATTCGCCTTTTCTCTTTTATATTTTCGTCAATATGACAATAAAACGTATGCCCGATTTGCCGATTAAATCCGCTCCGCCGCATTCACGACAAGCGGTTGCCGATTTTGTGCGGACCGTCGGTAAGACAGGCACCGACGCCGCACATATAATATAATGATTATTTCGACAATATTGCACGACGATATTACAAAAATTCCGAATTTTGTGCAAAGATCGTGTGTGCGCTTAATTCGCGGCTTTTATCGCCGTTGTAATTCCAAGCTTTTCTTATAAAAAGCACTTGACAAACGTAAAAAACCGATTTAAAATACGAAGTCGAAATTGAAATTCAATTTCAATTTGTTTGGCGAAACGTGCAGAATGTAACGTGTAAGACATCACACGCAAGATATGAAATACTGATTGTTCGGGGGCGGAAAATTTGAGCTACAACACAAAGCAGAGCAAAATGGTATTTGACATACTTTACAAAAACAAAGACCGCCATCTCACGGCGGACGAAATTTTTGAAATCCTGAAAGAAAAGGGCGAGAGCGTGGGCAAAACCACGGTTTACCGTCACCTTGAAAAGCTGTGTGCTTCGGGCAAAGTGAGAAAATTTACGGGCGGCGAGGGCGACAGCGCCTGCTACCAATACGCCGGCGACGAAGTTGGGTGCCGCGAGCACTACCACCTGAAATGCACCGAATGCGGCAAGCTTATACACGCCGAATGCAGTTTCTTAAACGAACTTTCCGACCATATATATAACGAACACGGGTTTAAAATCGACGGTTCGCGCACGGTTCTCTACGGAGTGTGCGGCGACTGTCTTAAAAAGAAAGGTCTCTCCGAAAAATGATTTGGAATGTAATTAAAGAAACTCTTACAGACAGCTTTAAAATGCTGCCTTTTCTGTTCCTTGCGTTTTTGCTTTTGGAGGCGCTAGAGCACCACGCCGGCGAAAAGATAAATAACACTCTTCGCTCCGCAGGAAAGGCAGGTCCGCTTTTGGGCTCACTGCTCGGCTGCATACCGCAATGCGGTTTTTCGGTTTTTGCCGCCAATTTATATTCGGGCGGAGTTATAACCCTCGGCACGCTGCTTGCGGTATTCCTCGCAACCTCGGACGAAGCGCTTATAATACTCATTTCACAGCCGTCGCGCGGCAAGGACATACTGCTTTTGCTGCTGTTTAAGGTTGTCATCGGCGTTGCGGCAGGCTACATCACGGATTTGTTTATAAAAAAGCATCCCGAAAAGGAAGAGCACAACATCGGCGACATATGCAAAAGCGAGCACTGCCATTGCGACGAGCACAAGGGAATTTTTGTACCGGCGCTCACGCACACGCTAAAGGTGTTCGGATTTCTTCTCATTTTCACCCTCATACTGAATTTCGCAATTGAGCTGCTCGGCCCCGAAAAGCTCTCAAAAATTCTTCTCGGCAACACCTTCTTCCAGCCGCTTATCGCCGCGCTGATAGGTCTTATCCCAAACTGCGCCGCCTCTGTGCTTTTAACAGAGATGTATCTCAGCGGAGCCTTGAGCTTTGCCTCGGTAATAGCCGGACTTTGCTCGGGCGCAGGCATGGGTCTTGTGGTGCTTTTCAGAACGAACAAAAAGCCGCGCGAGAACCTTAAAATTCTCGGACTGCTCTACGGAATTTCGGCGCTCGCCGGCGTCATAACAGAGCTTATCGTAAAGCTCGTTTAAGCAAAGGGACATAATTTTTGCGCGTACCGAGTTATAAATTTTCGTTAATCAGCTTATAAAAAGGCAAAACAAAACGCCGTACCGAAAAAATCGGTTACGGCGTTTTTCTTATTCGTGTGCGAGTGCTCTTTGCAGCCAAATCTCGGCAATATCCATTGCCGCATACAAGCCCTTTTTCTCGCTCGTTTTAATGATGCGCTCTTTCATTGACGCATTCGGGTCTGTGCTGAGAAGCTGAATGGAAACTTTGGAAGCTACATCCGCTTTTTCTTTATCGCCGACCTCTTTGTTTGCGAGAATCTGCATCATTATAACGTAATCGTCAGCCATATCGCCATAGTAAATGGTGTTGCCCTGACGGACAAGGGGTTTGCCCTTGTATGTGAGAAATTCTTTTTTCTCAGCCAATATTGTCACCTCATTTGTTTTCGCTCGATTTAAGATAATTTTTGACAAGCGCCTGTAACAGCTCGTCTCTGTCAAGGCGGCGGATAAGGTTACGCGCGTTGTTATGCGTAGTGATATAAGTCGGGTCCTCGGACAAAATGTAGCCGACTATCTGACTTATCGGGTTGTAGCCTTTTTCCTTGAGAGCGTTATAGACGGTGAGCATCGTCTGACGCATTTCTTCCTCACGCTCATCTTTTATTGAAAACTGTATGGTTTTATTCGGATCAAGCACTTTTGCCGCCTCCTTTGATAATCAAAATTATTATACACTAATGTACATAAAAATACAATACATATGTTTAAAAAGGTTTTCGCCGTAAAAAGACATTTGCGGTGCCCTGCATTTTGCCTAACTTATTTGTCCGCGTTTATATAGTCCTCAACGACCTGGCCGTCCTGTATGCGGATTACACGGTGCGCATTCGCGGCTATTTCATTGTCATGGGTTATCAGTATAACCGTTCTGCCCTCGCGGTGCAGCTCGTGAAGTATTCTCATAACCTCCGCTCCGGAGTGGCTGTCGAGGTTGCCGGTGGGTTCGTCCGCCAAAATTATGGGCGGCTTTGCGGCTACGGCGCGCGCTATTGCGACTCTCTGCTGCTGTCCGCCGGACATCTGCTTCGGAAGATGGTTCATACGCTTTTCAAGCCCGACGCGCTTGAGTGCGTCCTCCGACAAAACGTGCCTTTGCGCTTTCGGCATACCGCGGTACGCAAGCGGAAGCTCTACGTTTTCCTGCGCGGTAAGGCTTGATATAAGGTTAAAGCCCTGAAATATAAACCCTATCTCTTTGTTTCGTATTTCGCTCATCTCGTCATCCGAGAGCTTTGACGTATTGTGACCGTCAAGCTTATATTCGCCGCTTGTGGGAACGTCCAAAAGACCGAGCATATTCATAAACGTCGATTTGCCCGAGCCCGAATGGCCGATAATCGCCACAAATTCGCCGCGGTCGATTGTGAGCGACACGCCGTCAAGCGCGCGAACCTCATTTTCGCCGGGATTATATATTTTATACAGATCTTTGACTTCTATAAGCGCCATATGAGCACCGCCTTTAATTTATGTTTAAATTTTAAAGCATAAAAAAATATAAATCAATGTATAAATTATGAATTTTTATCCGCGGGACGGTAAAAATAACTCCGAAAGGACTGAAATATATGACCACGGGTAAAGAATATGGCGAAATGACGAAAAAAGCGTCGCCGCCGTCTACGAAAGCAATAGACATTTTAAACGCATTTTGGACGGGCGGTCTTGTGTGCACTCTGGGGCAGGCTCTGAACTCACTTTACGAGATGGCGGGATTTTCCGAGGACGGGGTAAAAGCCGCCGTCTCGGCTACGCTCATAGTTATAACCGCCGTTCTTACGGGAATCGGAGTGTTTGACAAAATAGCGAAGGTTGCCGGCGCAGGAACCATAGTGCCTATAACGGGCTTTGCAAATTCCATAGTATCGCCTGCCATGGAATACAGCGCCGAGGGCAGAATACTCGGCACGGGCGCAAAGCTGTTTTCACTCGCAGGGCCGGTTATAGCTTACGGCACATTTTCGGCGTTTATCTACGGAATAATCTGCTATATTTTTAAGCTGTATTAAGCTTGTCGGAGGCAAAGAAATGGTAGAAAGACTCGGTAAATACACTTTGGCGCTCAATTCTCACCCTTCGATAACAGGCTGTGCCGCAGTCGTGGGCAAAACGGAGGGTGAGGGTCCGCTCAAAGACGAATTCGACTTCATTTTTGAAGACGACACCCTCGGCGAAACCTCGTTCGAAAAAGCGGAAAGCGCGCTTCAGAAAGAGGCTGTGACGCGTGCCCTTACAAAGGCGGGCAAAACTCCCGACGAAGCGGATATTTCTCTCGCAGGCGACCTTTTGGACCAATGCATAGGCACTTCGTTCGGTCTGCGGTCGCTCAATATGCCCTTTATAGGACTTTACGGCGCGTGCTCCACAATGGCTCTGTCTCTCGGGCTTGCCTCGGTGCTCGTTGACTGCGGCGCGGCAAAGGTTGCCGTTGCATCAACCTCAAGCCACTTCTGCTCGGCGGAACGTCAATTCAGGCTTCCGCTCGAATACGGCGGACAGCGCACGCCGACCTCACAGCGCACCGCCACGGCGGCAGGGGCAAGCGTTGTGGAAAGCAGGCGAAACGACAAGCCCACGGTTGACGCCGTAACATTCGGCAGGATAACCGACCTCGGCATAAAGGATTCAAACAATATGGGAGCCGCCATGGCGCCTGCCGCGGCAAATACAATAGCCGATTTTCTTCAAGATACCGCCGCCTCACCGTCGGACTTTGATATGATATTGACGGGCGACCTCGGCATAGTCGGGTCAAAACTGCTCTGCGAGCTCCTGCAAAAGGACCACGGAATCGTCATTGAGAGCGTTCACGCGGACTGCGGTCTGCTTTTGTATGATATAGAAGGGCAGGACGTTCACTCGGGCGGCTCGGGCTGCGGCTGCAGCGGTTCGGTTTTAAATTCGTATATTATGCGGCGGCTCGAGAGCGGCGAACTGTCGCGCGTGCTTTTTGTCGCCACCGGTGCGCTTATGTCCCCGACATCCTCACTTCAGGGCGAGAGCATACCGTCAATTGCCCATGCCGTCCTTTTATCTAAACCTTTAAGTCGAAAGGAATAAAACAAATATGGATATGAATATGATTAAACGCGATATAAACCTTATGTGCACGGCGCAAAAGCTGCTTAAATTTTTCTGTATGATGAAAACAATACTGACTGTTGCGACAATAGCCTTTTCCGTTTTAGAATCGGTTAATATGCTGAAAAAGCTTAAAAGCTGAGCATAAAAGCCGAAAATCCGTGTGCGGCTTTTTGCCGCACACGGATTTTTTCAGTTGAGACAAAAACTGTTCTCGGGCTGTTTTACATTTACATATTCTTTTTTACAAATACGCGTCTGAGCATATAAAATATCGCGGTAACCGCCGCCGAAGCCAAAGCGGCAAAAACAAACGCCCATAGAGTGTCCGTCATAAATCCGCTCGCAAAGCTGTAAAGCGATTTTGTACCTATGTTTACTCTTGTACCGACCCTGCCGATAATCGCGGCAAGCGGCGCCGCAAGGAGCATAAGCGTGGTACCCGAAAACGCATAGACAAAATATCTGTAAACATTTTTGCGCTTTTTATATGACATACGAAGCACCATAGCCGCGATAAGAGCCAGCGTAACCGCGATTATCGCAGCATAGTCGGCATAAGGGTTATAGCGCTTGAGCATATTGCCGGCGGATTTGAAATACGAATTTGAAAACAGCGATATGTAAGAATTATAGAGGTCGCCGAACTGCGCCGCCATATCCTTTATGTTGTTTTTGAGCTCGCCGTCCACCGTAAAGCCCTTTTCGGCGGCGTATTCCAAAAGTCTCGTTTCAAGCTCGCTTTGTATATCTGAGGTGTCAATCGAGTCCTTGACTTCGCCGTTATAAAAATCGGTAATTACGGTTTTTGTGTCCGCGTCGATACGGTCGGGGGTTATGACGTTTTCAAACACCGAGTCAAAAAAACTCTCGTCAACATTGCCCGCGCTTCCGTATGAGACGAACTGCTCTTTAAGCTCCGAATGCAGAGCCTCGGCATAATCCGAGCGTTTTTCAACCCCGACAAGGAACGAAGAGTTCAGCACCGTGAATTTAAACACAAGGCACATCACAAACAGGCACGAAAAGAACGAGAGCAAAAACGAAACCACTCCGCAGAGCACGCGCCGCATGGCTTTTGAGTTTTTAGTCATTTCACGCGCCTCCTCATTCGTACATATTCACGTGCGGTCCCGACACCTTTTCGCAGTACACCATAAAGCGGTACGGCGTGAGCGACAGAGTGTTGTTGGGGTAGCAGGTATATAATATCAGCGTCTCCTTATCGCCGTTGAGCGCGGCGCGGTAAGAGCTGTCTGTGTCTACGTTTATTACATTTGTGAGATAGACGCGGTAAACAAAGTTACCGTAGGTGGTGCTCAAATTTACGAGCGCACCCGTCTGCACGTTTTGAAGCGTGTGAAAATAAGTATTGTTATGGGCGCCTATAAGTATGCCCCTGCCGCAGCCCGGAATATGGCTGTAAAACGACATACAAGCGCCTTTTTTAAGCAACGAAGTATCGTCGCCGAAAATAACGTCCGTATCAATATCGGTTCCCTCTACGGTTATATGGCCGAAATGGTCGCCGTAAGACGGAAATGTTATATCGCCCGATGTGAGATAACCGTTATCCACACCGCTGCCACCATTAAATGCGCTGTTCTCCCCGGGTTCGACAATGGTGTTGACGTTTGCATTTGAAAATGCAAGCTCGTAAATCGAGACAAGGGGGCTGAGTATTGGAGTAAGGCAAATAAAGAACAGCAAATAGCCTACAAGCAAAAAAACTATCGGAAGAATTATAAAACTCTTCCGATAGCTCTTCTTACTCCGATTAGTACCGGAATCAGTCATCTGAATCTTTACGGAACTTCTTTACTGCTACGCCTGCAGCTGAAAGAACAGCTACTGCAGCAAGACCGCAGAATGCAGCTGAAGTGAAGTCAGCGCCGGTCTTAGCGATAGTGCCGCCCTGACCGCCCTTGCTGTAAGTAACAGCCGGATGGAGTTTAGCAACTACCTTGCCCTCTGAATCGAGGATGGTGAGAAGGCCGTGATCAGCATCGGTAAGCGAACCCGAAGCGGTTACGCTGTAGCCTACAACGCCGAGAGCTTTGTTAGCATAAGCGAGAAGGGTGTTAGTAGCTTTCTTCTCGGTGATGTCTGAAAGCTTTGCGAGGTTGTTAGCCTTGCAGTATTCAAGAGCTTCGTCGAGAATGCCCTTGATCTGGTTGTACTGATCTTCAGTGAGATCAACGTTAGAGAAAATGTTCTCAAGAGCAGTGATATACTCATCGGGAACACTGATTGTAGTGCCGTCAACAACATATGCAGTCTTGACATATGTGATGAGTTTTTCCTCATAAGTGTTGATGCCGGTTGCGGCAAAAGCCGGAACTGCCATGCAAATGAGAAGGGCCGCTACAACCAAGAGGCTAGCCATTTTCTTCATGTAGGAACTCTCCCTTTGAAAAAATTTTTCATTACCGGACAGTGATAGCTATAATATCCAGTAAAGAATTATAGTTATTGTAGCATACAAAATAAATTTTGTAAACACCTTTTTAAAAAAAGTGCCCGCCGGGCACAAGGTCGGCGGGTACTCAAAAACTGCGATTTACCGATTAAAGCTCGGCGAAATACTTAATGGTTCTTACCATCTGGCTGGTGTAGCTGTTCTCGTTATCATACCAAGAAACAACCTGTACCTCATAGAGGTCGTCGGCGATGTGAGAAACCATGGTCTGAGTTGAATCAAAGAGTGAACCGTATCTCATACCGATAACATCGGAAGAAACGATAGGATCTTCGTTGTAGCCGAAGCTCTCGGAAGAAGCTGCCTTCATAGCGGCGTTGATGCCCTCTTTGGTAACGTCTGCACCCTTAACAACAGCGGTAAGGATGGTGGTAGAACCGGTCGGAACCGGAACACGCTGAGCGGAGCCGATGAGCTTGCCGTTGAGCTCGGGGATAACAAGGCCGATAGCCTTTGCAGCACCCGTTGAGTTCGGAACGATGTTTGCGGCACCTGCACGTGCACGGCGAAGGTCGCCTTTACGATGCGGACCGTCGAGGATCATCTGGTCGCCGGTGTAAGCGTGGATTGTTGACATGATACCGCTCTGAATGGGAGCGTAGTCGTTAAGAGCCTTAGCCATGGGAGCAAGGCAGTTTGTGGTGCAGGAAGCAGCGGAAATGATTTTGTCCTCTTTGTCAAGAGTCTTTTCGTTAACGCTGTAAACGATAGTCTTAAGATCGTTGCCTGCCGGAGCAGAAATAACAACTTTCTTAGCGCCTGCGTCAATATGAGCCTGAGCCTTATCCTTAGAAGTATAGAAGCCCGTGCACTCAAGAACTACGTCAACGCCGATTTCGCCCCAAGGAAGGTCTTTAGCGTCTTTCATAGCATAGATGGTGATCTTTTTGCCGTCTACGGTGATGGAGTCTTCGCCGGCCTCAACGGTGTGAGCTTTTTCACCGATCTTGCCGCAGTAACCGCCCTGTGCGGTATCATACTTGAGAAGGTGAGCGAGCATTTTGGGATCGGTAAGATCGTTGATAGCAACTACCTCATAGCCCTCTGCGCCGAACATCTGTCTGAACGCAAGGCGGCCGATACGACCGAAACCGTTAATAGCAACTTTAACTGACATTGGTATTACCTCCAATAAATTGTTTTTACATCATTGCTCTATTATTCTATACCGAAACACTCAATTATGCAAGATTTTTCTCTAAAAAACGGGGTTTCTGTGAATGTTTTGTCAAACTGCATAAAAAGTGTGTCGCAGGAAGTTTGCCATTAGTAAAGAAGTATTCCGTTATCACGCGTTCACACGAAAAACGGGTATAATTTTTCGCGGCAAAGCAATACTTATAAAGCAGTATTTTATTGTCTTCGGGGGATAGGATGAAAACTGATTTTTACGACGAAGTTAAGCGCATAAACGAAGGCTTTTCGGGAAGTGCCGACTTTTTTCTCGCACGCGAGGAATTTCATACGCTTTTTGCCAGACTTCAGGAAGAGTCGATTGTAAAAAATGACGACAGATATATTTTTGCACTTTTTTCGCTGCGGAATTTTTTGAGAAAAGCCTATCTTTCGCCCGACAGACCGAAAAGGCGAACGCGCATAAACGCAGGCGCATTTATAAACGCGCTCACGATAAGCTGCTCGTTTTTATTCGGCAGCGGCGATAAAAAAGCATTTGCGGTATCTCTTCCGACGGACATCTCGGCCGAGACGGACGACATTCTCTTTTCGGCTGCCGCCACCGAAATCATCGGGAACTCGCTCCTCTATTCAAAGCGAAGCCACACGCTTGTCGGCGGCGGCATTTCGGGCGATATGCTTTTTATTTCCGCGGAGAGCTTCGGGGATTTCTCCGCATATGATTTTTGCCGCGGCACGAACAAGGGCAGGGGGCTCTCGTTTTGCCTCGGAGCCGCAAGGGCTTTAAACGGAACGCTTCTTTTGGGATGCGGCTCTGGGACTGCGAAGAACTATCAGAAGCTGACGCTCGGCGTAAGCGTAAAAAGCATAAAGCGCGAAAATCCGGATTTATTTCTTGCCGAGACAAAGCGCCTTGTCTCGGAATTTCTTGACGACGGCCTTTCCGTGCCGCATATTTTTATGCCGCCCGTATAAAAAAACAGAGCCGTAAAAACACGTGTTTTTACAGCTCGTAAGTCACAAGTATTCGGGGATTATAAAACGTAGATTATTACGTCTCTTGCTCCCCACTGCCTACATTCGGACTCCGTGTTCATAAACAGATCCACGGTAAATTTACCCTTGTGGATAAATCCGCCTGTGTCGGCAGCTATTGCATATCCGTAAACAATACCGTCGGTGGATACTATCCAAAGCTCGCTGCCGTAGGGTATCTGCTTGGGATTTACGGCAACATAACCTGCCTTAACGGTTCTGCCCGTCGAGGTTTTTGCCGTGGGGGACGCGGTATAGGCAGACGCCTTACCGGTGATTATTTTTGAATAGTTCGTCGGAGCGCCGTTCTCGACAGTCACATTTGACGGAACGGAAAGCTCGGATATGGGCGAACCGTTATTTTTGAGATTTCTTACCACTACCGGGCGCTGTTTTGTGCCCACGGTGGTTATCTGCGGAACCGTCTGCTCAAGAACTACGGTAGAAACCGCCTCGCTCGACGCATATTTGCCGTCCACGGTCTTGTCGCAGTACGTTACCTTTTTGGAGCCGTTTACACCCTTTTGTGAAATAACCTGCTGATCGGTGTAAAGCTCTGCGCTCTTTTCTGTTTTCTTTGTAAATTCAACCGTTTCGGTTACCGTTCTGTAAGAATACGAAACCCTGTAAACGGTTATTGCCGTGCCCTCGCAAACCTCACTGTCGAGCTCGGGCGTTACTTCGTCGTCATCGCCGAGTGTTACGCCTGCTCTGTTGAGAGCGTCGCGCACGGTTCCCTCGCCCATGGTGAACGAGCTTGTGTTGCCGTCCGCGGTGACGGACACGTCATAGGAATTTGTCACTCTGACGTCCATACCGTCTTTGAGTATGGTGTCGAGAGGATAGGTGATGAGCTGACCGTCCGAAAGGGTTACGTCAAGCTCCTCCAAAAGATCCTGTACGGTACCGGCAAATACGGTGTATATCGTGTTACCGTCTATATCGGTGAAGCTGACTGTTGCCGAGCGGTAAATCCTCAGGGCGCTGTCTTCACCTGCCGTAAATCCGGTGGAATCGAGTTTGTCTCTGTCGTCAAGCTTAACGCCCGCCTGTGACACTATGGTCTTGGGGTCGCTCTTTGACGTGAGGACTCTCGTTATTTCGTTGCCGTCATATATGTCAACATAAAACGACGGCGAGGCTGCAAAAGCGGTTACGGCGCACATAATTGCGAGCGCTACTATAAGTGCCGTGACTTTTGTAAAAGCCTTGTGGCTCGCTTTTACATAGCCCTTAATTTCTGTTATCATCATTCTGCTCCTTTAACTCGTACCTGCCGTTCCCGTAAAAATCGGAAACGCGGCTGCCGGACGCCTGTAATTTTGTTTCGCGTTGCGTTCGCGAAAGTTTGTTGCCGTAATGCGATACGGCGGCGTCGCTGTTATTTCGCTTGTGACGAAAGCCATTATATTTCCAGGTCACATAATTGTCAAATATTTTTATTCTCGATTTTTATCTATTTTGCACAAACCTAATTGTCATATTATGTCAAATAACCGCGATTACGTCTCTTATCGAGAATGATTACTGACAAAAAGGTTAAAATATTTGTGAAAATGTTAAAAATCGTAACAATTTATTACAAAGTTGTAACAATTGCATTTGTTTTGGTGCTGTGCGACCTTATTTATCAAGGCTTTCCGCTATTATTATATTCCGTAATATTCTAAAAATTCCAAACTATGTTTTTTACCGCTTTTTATTCCGTTTTCCACACAAAAAACAGCTCGTAAATACACAAAGTTTCCCCACTCGGGCGCCTGTTTTCGCATCAAAAACGGGCGGTTTTGTGGGATAAAGTCCCATTTCGGGTACACTTACGGCAATTTTCGGCACACCGCATTGTCGGGCTCAAAAGCGGCGTTTTAAAATGCGGCTTAAAATCAATTCGCGGCAAACCGCCCACCGTTTTTCGCCGTGTGTTTCACGGTTCGGCTGCGGTGTTTTTATGGTATTTTGCACGTCTTTGTGGTATAATAATTAAATAACGTTTTTAATGTTGTTACGGCGTACATTTTTGCCCCGACGGACAAAAAAGAGCGCCTTTTTCCGCCCGATAACCGCGGCGAAGAAAAATGACGCAAAGCCGCTTTGAAAGACGGTGCAAAACGGCAAAATACGAAGCGTGAATCCCGAAAAAATTCCGCCGAAACGAAGTGCAAAAAAACGCCTATATATAATAGTATACGAAAATCACGGAGAAACACACCATGAAAAGCTTTGAAATAGGTAAAAACGACGAGTCGCAGAGACTTGACAAATTCATACATAAAGCGGCGCCGCTTTTGCCGCAATCGCTCTTATATAAGTATATAAGGACAAAGCGCATAAAGCTCAACGGCAAAAGAGCCGAAATTTCGACAAGGCTCAGGCTCGGCGACAGGGTGGATATGTATATAAACGACGAGTTCTTTGAAAAGAAAGAGACGGTATACGATTTTCTCAAGGCCTCAAAGCACCTCGACATAATTTACGAGGATGAAAATATAATGCTCCTCGACAAAAAAGCGGGCGTTCTCTGCCACCCCGACGACGAAGAGTATGTTGACACGCTCATAGGCCGTATAAAGCGTTATCTTTACGAAAAGGGCGAATACTCACCCGACAGCGAAAATTCGTTTGTGCCCTCTCTCGTTAACCGTATCGACCGCAACACCGGCGGAATAGTAATCGCCGCAAAAAACGCCGAGTCGCTGCGCATACTCAATCAGAAGATGAAGGACAGAGAGCTGCACAAATTTTACCTGTGCATACTTATAGGAAAGCCGAAAAACCAAAGCGGCATTTTAAAGGATTATCTTGTAAAGGACGAAAAGAAAAACACCGTGCATATATATAAAAAGCAGGTGCCGTCCTCTAAGGAAATCCGCACAAAATATCGCGTTATAGACACAATAGACGGTCTTTCGCTTACGGAAGTGGAGCTTTTAACCGGCAGAACACATCAAATACGCGCGCATTTTGCCTTTTACGGCACCCCGCTGCTCGGCGACGGCAAATACGGCAGCAACGAGCAAAACCGCAAATACGGCTCTTACAAAAAGCAATTTCTGTATTCATACAAGCTCAGCTTTGATTTTACCACCGACGCCGGCATACTCTCTTATCTCGATAAAAAGACATTTGAGGCAGGCGACGTATGGTTCAAAGAGGAATTTTACAAGGGCGGAATAGTAAGAAAAGCGAGCCATAGCACCCTGCCGAAGCGCGGCGAAGCATGACTCATTGACATATCACCGCCGAAATGTTAAAATATTACATAATTTCAGCGTGCTAAAGTATAAATTTATCACATTTGTGTCGGAGGCGGAAATGAATATATTTAAAACAATTTATGAGTGCAACAAAAACCACCCGTCAAAGCTTGCTCTTTCCGTGACAATGGACGACGGCTCGACGCGCGCGTATACCTACGGCGACGTGTTCGCAAAAGCCGACGAATACGGCGACAGGCTCCTGTCGGCAGGGGTTAAAGAGGGTGACCGCGTTGCGATAGCGTGCGAGGGCTCGCCCGAATGGACAATTGCATTCCTTGCCGTTTGCAAAATAAAATGTACCGCGGCTCTGATTGACGCTTCACTCGGCTCTGCCGAGCTTAAAAGCTTTATTGACCGCTCCGATGTCAGGGCGGCATTCCTGTCACCCAAAACGTTCGGTAAATTCGCGGAGTTTCCCGATTACAAATTCCCCGTATTTAATGTATATGACTGCACCGTTTTTGACGGATGCCGAAATTCGGTGGAGGAGGAGCCGACGCCGGATCCCTCACCCGAAATTGCCACAATAATTTATTCCAGCGGTACAACGCGCCGCGCCGCGGGAATTATGCACACACACGAGTCGCTTATAAAGACAACTCAGATGACTTTGAACGTACAGGAGCTTGTCGAAACCGACCGTTATCTCGCCATAATTCCGAACAGCCATATTTACGGCGTTATATGCCTTGTGCTCGGTCCGCATATGATAGGCGCCGATGTGCACTATATAGAAACTCTCGGCGCTGAAGCCATTTTAAAGGCATTCAAGGAATACAAGCCGACGGTTCTCTCGGCCGTTCCCAAGGTCTACGAGCTATTTATGACGCAGATACTCCGCAAGATAAACGACAATCCCGCAACTGCGTTTATGTTTAAGACCTTCTATCCGATATGCGAAAAGGCTCGCCGCAAAAACGGCAAGCTGCTCGGCAAAAAGATTTTCAAGAGTATTCACGACGGCTTCGGCGGCAGTCTGCGCGTGCTTTGCTCCGCAGGCGCTCCCATAAAAAAAGAGGTTGCGGACTTCTACTATGCTGCCGGATTTAACATTATGATAACCTACGGCGCGTCCGAAACCAACATTCCCACCATAGGAAACACGCCCGAGGATATAACCACCGACACCTGCGGCGTTCCGTATCCACCCATATCGCTCAAAATAAGCGACGAGGGCGAAATGCTCATAAAATCGCCGTATATGATGGTGGGCTACTTCCGCGACGAAGAGGCTACAAAAGAGGCATTCGACAAAGACGGCTGGTTTAAGACGGGCGACCTCGGAAATACAGACGAGCAGGGTCACGTCCGCGTTACCGGCAGGCTCAAGGAAAACATCGTCCTTGCAACGGGCAAAAAAATAGCTCCCGATGACATCGAGGCAAAATATGCCGATCTGCCGGGAGTAAAAGAGTTTGTAATATGCGGCGTTCCGGTTAAAAACGCCGATTACGACGAGGTTCACGCATTTGTAGTCCCCGAAATACTCTCGGCGGACAGCTTCGACAGCATTCGCAAAGAGATTACCGAGCGCGGTTCGTCGCTTATACAAAATATGCGCGTAGTCAAAACGCATTTCGTAGAGGAAATTCCGCGCACGTCTCTGCAAAAGCCCAAAAGGTATCTCCTGAAGAAAAAGGCGCTTGAGGGCGACGACGCCGCAGACGAAAAAATGATAGAGGAAAAGGGCGCCGATATTGAGTCGCGCGTTATCTCCGTCATTGCAAGAATCGCAAATGCCGACAAAAACGATATTTCACTCTCGACAAAGGTATTTTCGGACCTTGCGATAGATTCGTTGAGTTCCATAACACTCGCGCTCGAGCTTGAGGACGAATTCAAGGTAAATATCGAGCCGTATTATCACGACGATATGACCGTAGCCGACATAGTGGCGGCTCTTGAGGGCAACGGCAAACAGGTAAATTCGATAGGCAAGAGCGGCGTTTCATATCCGCAGGATAAAAACGGCGGCGACTATGCGGCTTACAGCTTCTTTAAAAACCTTGCCAAGAGCTTTTACAAGATAAATGTAAGCGGCACGGAGAACATTCCGCAAAAGGGCGGATTTATAATCTGTGCAAATCACGTTTCAAAAATAGACTTTCTGTTTATTTCACTCGCCCTCAGCAAAGAACGCTATATGAAGCTTTGCTGTATGGCTAAAAAGGAGCTTTTCAGAAACGACCCGTTCTCTCGCAAGCTTATAAAAAGCGCCGGTATGGTTCCCGTTGACCGCGGCGGAATGAACTCAAGCTCCATGGAAAACCTCAAAAAGAGGCTCAAAGAAAACTGGGGCGTTATCATTCACCCCGAGGGTACAAGAAGCGAGGACGGAGTTTTCAGAAAGATAAAGAGCGGTGCGGGCGCGCTTGCGGTCGAGACCGACACGCCGGTTATACCCGTATACATTGACGGAGCATACAACATTTTCCCGAAGAGCGGAAAAATGCCCAAGCTCTATGACTGGAAGCACAACAAAAAGTATCGTCTCAGCGTAACGTTCGGAAAGCCCATTTCTCCCGACGGACTCACAACGGAAGAAATGACCGAAAAAATAGAGAGTGCGATTTCCGCTCTTCAAAAGGAAAACAGCACTCTGCCGCAGTTCAGGAATTCCGAAGCCGACTGAGCCCGTCTTTTTTCCCCGTATAACGAAAAGGGTTCAGCCTGTTCTTCGTACAAAAAAGTTATATCACAAACAAAAGCAGCCGTTCTGCACTTTCGCGGAACGACTGTTTTTATGTTTCCGGAAACACCCGATAAATGCAAATCGACTGCGGCTGTAATCCGTTGCAAAGATGCCGACTGCTCCGATTATAATTTCGGTACAATGCCGAATTCACGCAAAGTCCGCGCACATTTTGAAAGCGGAAGTCCCACCACGCTGTAATAATCACCGTCTATCTTTTCCGCAAAAACCGCCGCACGCCCCTGTATACCGTATGCGCCCGCCTTATCAAACGGCTCCTTTGTAGCTATGTAAGCGTTTATTTCGTCATCGGAAAGCGGATAAAACACAACGTCGGTTTTTACCGCAAACACACATTTTTTATCGGCGCTCTTTATCGTAACGCCCGTATATACGCTGTGCGTCCTGCCCGACAGGCTTTTGAGCATCGCGAATGCCTCGGCGCTGTCACGGGGCTTGCCGAGTATGGAGTTTTCGAGCGATACCACGGTATCGGCGGAAAGGACAACTTCACCGGGACCGATTTTCGCGGCGTCGGCTTTTCTTTCAGACAAGAGCTTTACCGCGTCCTCCGGCAATATACCGCCGGGGAGCGACTCGTCCGCGGACGACGGCTTTACGGAAAATTCATACCCGGCATTTTTCAGTATTTCGGAACGCCTCGGCGACCCCGACGCGAGTATCAGTTTCATTTTTTATCCTCCGGAATTTTATTGTTGTTTACATAAAGTGCTTTGCTTTTTAATCCCTCAGTCATCTTCGCCATTGCCTCCCTTGTAAAGGAAGGAGGGCCTCGCAAGGCAAGCCGGAGGGATTTCTTGGGGTTGAGCGGAATTTGAATAGATTGTGCGCGACCTTTTTAATCCCTCAGTCCGCTCGTAACCTCGCGTCCAGCTCCCGACCGGAGCCCGTCCCCTTTGTCACTTCGTGACATTTCCCCACACCGTGGGGAATCACCCTTTACAAGGGAGCCTCAAAATCCCTCAGTCTACTCACTTCGTTCGTAGCCAGCTCCCTTTTCAAGGGAGCCGATATTTTCAGCCACTTCGATGTGGTTCTTTACAAGGAAGCGTTTTTAGGGTTATTCCTTTTTGAGAGTGCCTTTTTAGAGCTATTTTACTTTTGCCGGAAGGGTTTAGCTTCGCTTGCTTTTTGAGGAAGCATATTATAAATCCCCCGAGTTGTCTGCGGACGCACATCGGGGGATTTTTGCGATTTTAAATTTTAATCAGCCTATTACGGTAGAGCCTGCATTGTCGCTTCTGACAAAGCCTATCCAAGATTTACCGGTGTTGAGCTGAAGGTCGCTGCCATCCTCTGCCTGAAGCTTGAGGGGAGAAGATGCGTCGCCCTTTGTCCACTTGATATTTTCGTATGTTCCGTTTGAAACGTAAACTCCGTTACCGCCTTTGAGGTCCCAGTCAACGTGCTTGGACGCATCAATGGGGCCTGTAACGCCCGTGTAAAGGATAATTACGTTTGTAACAGCCATTGTGTTGCCGTCGGCATCCTTCATCGGGTCTGAATTCATATTGTTATAATAGAGGCCGTCCTCGGCGTTGTATTTGAATGTGTGCTTGTAATTGCCCGAAAATACCGCAAGTACCGAATTGCAGGTGCCGCCCGAGAGTGTTCTCTTTGACGAAGCAAAGGTAAACGGTGAGCCGTAACCCGATTTAACGTCGGTGCGATAACCCTTTTCCGAAATGGCCTTTGAAAGATTTTCGCCTGTTGTGTAAGCGGTATGCTCTTTTGAGACCTTTCTCGCCTTGTCGCGGGCAAAGTAACTGCCTGCTTTCATTCCGTCGATGTCGTCAACTTTATCTGCGGAGATTTTGTCATAAGCGAGGTTGCTGCCGCCGAAATGAACATATATGGCGTCGAAGCCCTCGGCAAGCTCAACATAGTCGTGACGTGCGCTTCTTGTGGGACCTATCTTCGGAGCCGAAGAGATGTCGGCATACATCCACATCATTCTTGTGATGCCGCCCTCAACTTCGCCCTCAATTACAATATCGGGAGAACAAAGTCCCCATTGCGGACGCGCCTCGGGTGAATTTTCAACCATTACGCATACCGGACGCTTGCCTATGGCGCTTTCGGGGAGACCCGTAAGACCGGTAAGCGGATTTATATCGGCAGAAGCTGCCGCGGTGGTTTCGGGAGCCGCCGTGGTGTCCGCTTCAAAATCCTGCTGTTTTTTGCCGCAAGCAAAGAGCAGGCAGGCAGAGAGCAGAACGCAAATCGAAGCTGCCGAAAGTTTAAAAACTGTTTTTTTGCTCATTTTCAAATCCCCTTGAACTTTAAGTATTTGTACTATTCTACCATATTTGACGATTTTTTCAATACCAAACGGCAAAAAGAGGGGAACAATCCTTGCCGCAGCTCGGCAAAAACCGTTCCCCGATTGCTGTTTATTCTTCGTTTTCAGCCGCACGGTCGGCAATTACCTTGTCGGCAACCGGCTGCGGAGCCTGCTCGTAGCGTGCAAAAGTGAGGGTGTAGTGACCTCTGCCTGCCGTAACGGAGCGAAGCACCGTTGTGAAATCGCCCATTTCCGCTATCGGAACTTCGGCGGTAAGCTCCTGCATACCCTTTTCTTCCGACGCGCCCATTCCGAGAACTCTGCCGCGGCGCTTTGTAACGTCGCCCATAATGTCGCCGAGGTTTTCATCGGGCATATAGGCTGTCAAAGTGCCGATGGGTTCGAGTATGGCGACGCCGGCTTTCGGCATCGCATTTTTGAAAGCGAGCGAGGCGGCTGTCTTGAACGCCATTTCCGAGGAGTCAACAGGGTGATACGAGCCGTCGTAAAGAGTGGCTTTAAGACCTACCATCGGATAGCCTGCCGCGAAGCCTTTAGCTACGCAATCGCGAAGTCCTTTTTCGACTGCCGGGAAGTAGTTTTTCGGAACGGCTCCGCCGACTACCGCGGTTTCAAATACGAGATCGTCGCTGTCGCACGGCTCAAATTTAATCCAAACATCGCCGAACTGACCGTGACCGCCGGACTGCTTTTTATGCTTGCCCTGTGCCTCTACGGTCTTTCTTATGGTTTCGCGGTACGCAACCTTCGGAAGCTCCAGTGTTACGTCCACGCCGAATTTGTTTTTAAGCTTTGAAACAATTACGTCAAGGTGCTGTTCGCCGAGACCCGAAAGAATTTGCTCTCTCGTCTCTTTGTTGAGCGCAAAGGTGATTGTCGGGTCCTCTTCCATAAGTCTTGTAAGACCTGCCGCCACTTTTTCTTCTTCGCCCTTCTTTGCGACCTTTACCGCCATGGAAAGGCACGGCTTCGGGAAATCGACGCCTGCTAAGCGCAATATGTTTTTCGGGTCGCAGAGAGTGTCGCCCGTTTTAACGCCTGCCATTTTTGTGACGACGCCTATGTCGCCCGCGATAATTGCGGGGGCGTCCTCCTGCTTTGCACCCTTAACAAAGACTATCTTGCCCATTTTTTCGATTTCGCCCGTGCGGAAGTTGTATGCGACGGTGTCGGGTGCGAGCTTGCCGGAAACAACCTTGAAGAATGACATCTTGCCTACAAACGGGTCTGCTATCGTCTTAAAGCAGATAGCCGCGAGAGGGCCGTTTTCGTCGCATGGCAAAAGCCCCTCTTCGCCGTTTTCATATACGCACTTTTCACCGGCATAGCCGTATGCTCCGGGAGCCGACCACGCAAGACCGTAAAGAAGCTGATCCACGCCTGCGCACGTAAGACCCGACACGGCATATACGGGGTAAATCGAGCCGTCGAAAATGCCTATGCAAAGTCCCTTTAATATTTCCTCTTTGGTGAACTTTTCACCATCAAAGAATTTTTCCATAAGAGCGTCGTCGGTAGTTGCGACAGCCTCCATAAATGCCGAGGTCATCTCTTCAATAACGCCGTCCTCGGGCACGGGAACTTTTGTCGCTTTGCCGTTTTCGTCGTATGAAAACGCCATACCCGTCATAAGATTAACGTAGCACTTTGTAATGTTGCCCTCCATATACGGGATTATCGTCGGGCAGAGCTTGTTGCCGTAAACCTCTTTTAAGGCGTCAAACGTCTTGTAAAAGTTTCTGTGGTCGGAATCGGTTTTGGTGATGGCAAAGAATTTCGCCGCACCCTTTTTTTCGGCGGCACGGAACGCTTTTTCCGTACCCACGTCAACGCCCGACCCTGCCGAAGTGACTATAAGCACCGCCTCGGCGGCTCTGACCGCTTCGGCTGCACCGCCCTCAAAGTCAAAAAGACCGGGAGCGTCTATGATATTGAGTTTTGTGTTATCCCATTCAAGCGCCGCCATAGCGGAAGAGACCGATGATTTGCGGCGTTTTTCCTCGGCGTCGAAGTCGAGAACGGTGTTGCCGTCGGCAACCTTGCCGAGTCTGTCCGTAGCGCCGGCTATGTAAAGCATAGCTTCGCACAGCGTGGTCTTGCCCTTTCCGCCGTGGCCGAGCACGGCAATGTTACGTATGTTGTTTGAAGTGTATGCCTTCACAGGATTTTCCTCCTAAAATAGATATTACCGCTGTTTATGTATTATTCATAATAGTTTGAGCCGGTATGTTGAAATTATAGCACAATTGCCCAATAATAGCAATTACTATTTTATTAAATTATAAGAAATGTTAATTTTTCCGTTTTCTTGCTTTTTTTATATTAAATTAGTATAATAATATGAATGAATTTGGGAGGTAAAAAATGCCTAACGATAAATTTTCGCTCTTCAGGGAGCAGTACAAGACCTTTACCTATGAAAATTATCATATTTCACGTGACGAAGAGTATATAACCGTTTCGTTTGATTTTAAAATAGACGGTCTCTGCGAATTTCATCCGCAAACAAAAATAAAAATTGCGGAGGAAAGCTGTCTCAACGACTTTTCGTCTCCCACGGCGCAAAATATCGTTTTTTCGCTCGGTATGGTGGAGCTTGTCAGCTACTGGAAAACCGCCTGCCCGAAAAACGTAATTGTAAAATGCGGCTCTTTGAGCGACAGGCAAAAGGAATTTTGGAAACAGCTGTATTTCGGCGGACTGTCGGAGTTTTTCTATATTAACGGTATCGACGCCGACAAAGAGACGTTTATGACCCTTGTCTGCGACGAAGAGCCGGCTGCTGCCGCCGAGCTCTGCTACAATACCGCCGGTATCAACCTTATTCCGGTAGGCGGCGGAAAGGACAGCGCCGTTACAGCCGAGCTTTTAAAGCCGTTCGGCAAAAAGAATAAGTTTTTCACGGTAAACGACCAGCCGGCGCGCACCGAAACGGTTGTTGCCGCAGGCTACGGCGAGGGCGATATAATAAGGACTTACCGCACAATAGATAAAAATTTACTGGAGCTCAACAAAAAGGGATTTTTAAACGGTCACACGCCGTTTTCGGCAATCGTGGCCTTCCTCTCGCTGTATTGCGCCTATCTCATAGGCGGTGAATACATCGTCCTCTCGAACGAATCGAGTGCAAATTCGGGCAATATTGAGGGCAGAGAAGTAAACCACCAGTATTCAAAGTCATACAGATTTGAAAACGATTTCACCGAATATGTCGGCGAAAATCTGCTTTCGGGCATACGCTATTTCAGCCTTTTAAGGCCGTTTTCGGAGTTGCAGATTGCAAAGCAGTTTGCGCTTTTGCCGCAGTATCACAAGGTTTTCCGCAGCTGCAACCGCGGCAGCAAGAAAAATATATGGTGCTGTAAGTGCGCCAAATGCCTTTTTGTTTATTCGATATTATCGCCGTTTTTGCCGCTTTCGACTCTTACGGATATTTTCGGCAGCGAGATGCTGTCGGACGAGAGCTTAAAGGATATTTTCGACGGACTTGTGGGCTTCACACCCGTAAAGCCGTTTGAGTGCGTCGGCACGGTAAGCGAGATAAATTATGCCCTTATGCTCACGGCGCAGCGGTTCATAAAGGAAGACAAAAAGATGCCTTATTTGCTCGATTATTTTTATAAAAAAGCGGATAAGAGCGTCTTAGATAAAAATTTACTAAACGAGTATAATCCCGTAAACAATGTTCCCGAGGACTTTTTGTTTGCTGTTAAGGAGATGTATGAAAATGTATCAGAGTGCGGCTCAGATGTTCAAGGATAAAAAAGTGCTTATTCTCGGCTTCGGCAGAGAGGGCGTTTCAACGTATCGGTTTATACGCAGTATGTATCCCGATATGCACTTAACCGTTGCCGACAAAAACAAGGTAAAGCTCGACGACAAAAACGTCACGCTCATTTGCGGCGACAGCTATATGGACAGCTTAAACGACTTCGACATAGTTATGAAATCCCCCGGCATAGCCTTTTTGGATGTGGATATAAAAGACGGAACACTGGTTACCTGCCAAACCGATTTGTTTTTGAAATTTGCGCCGTGCCGCAAGGTGGGCATAACAGGTTCAAAGGGCAAAACCACAACCTCTACGCTGATTTACGATATGCTTAAAGAGGGCGGATTTGACGCTCGCCTTATAGGAAATATCGGAGTACCAGTGCTCGAAGATATTAACACGGTCACGCCCGATACGATAGCGGTTATCGAGATGTCGTCGCATCAGCTCGAATTTACCTCGTCCTCACCCGAGGTTGCGGTGCTCACCAATATTTATGAGGAGCATCTTGACCACTACCGCGACGGTTTTCGCGGCTACGTAAATGCGAAGCTCAATATAGTCCGCTGGCAAAAAGAGGACGATACCTTTATTTACAATGCAACACAGGGACTTGACGGTCTTTGCGACCTCGGCAAAATCAAATCACACAAGGTCGGCGTAAAAAAGGACGCACCCATGCCCTTTAACGTGCAAAACGAGCATCTTCTCGGCGAGCATAACAGGCAAGATATACTTTTTGCCTTTGAGGCGGCAAAGCATTTCGGCGTGGACGCGGCTACCGCCGAAAGAGCAATTAAAAAATTCAACGGCATAGAGCACCGTATGGAAAAAGTCGGCACCTTCCGCGGAATAACCTTTTACAACGATTGCATTGCGACTATACCGCACGCCGTGGAGTGCGCCGCAGAAGCACTTAAAAATGTGGATACGCTGATTTTCGGCGGTATGGACAGAGGTCTTGATTACGGCGAATTTGAAAATTATTTAAAGAAAAGCAATATTAAAAATCTGATAGGCACTCCAGAGACGGGTCATAAGATCTGTGATAAAATCGAGGGTGCGCCCCAAAAAAACGTGTATAAGGCTTCGGACCTTGAATCGGCGGTAAAAAAGGCGTATGAGGTAACCGAAAAGGGGAAAATCTGCCTGCTTTCGCCTGCCGCTTCAAGCTATAACTGCTATAAAAACTTTGAGGAAAAGGGCAAGCATTACAAAAAGCTTGTCCGCGAATACGGAAAAGAAGATTAAACACCATAAAAGCAAAAGGACTTCGGCAAAGGCGGTATTATCTGCTGCCGAAGTCTTAAAAATCAGAAATATCAAGGCGCGGTTTTTTTATGTTGACCGGTCGTAAACAACATTCGCTCCAAGGCAAAAAGAGTGTTAGTTAAAAATTGACTACATTATTGCGCCGAGCGTCAGCGTCTCTTCAAGTCGGTTATAAAGGAAGTCAAAATCCTCTAACGGTATGTTCTCGCGGTTCCCGAGCGAGACTTCAAATGCCGGTCTGCGGTGCTTTTCGTTGAACCACTCGCAAAATGTTCCGAGCCGATCTTTTTCTTCCTTGCGGCAGAGCGGATAGCCGCTCACGGAGGAGAGCACCTTTGCCATCATCGCGGTCTCCGAGAGGTTGTCATATTGTTCGCTCCAATATATTCTTTCGCCGCCTACGGAGAGGCAAAACGCATATCTGAAAAGCTCGTTTTCGCAGAGATTCGATATCGCCTTTGTCTCGGGTTCGCTCTCGGGCGACGGTCCTGCGTAAAACTGCGGCGACGGACTCGAAAAAGACAGGTCGTCGTATATGATTTCGTTGTGCCGAAATTTAAAATTACGCGAAATGTCAACGCCGCGCGCGTTGGCGTTCCACTTTGAGTAATCGCCCTTTGCCGCACGGGCAACAAGTCCTGCATAGACCCCTGCGCCGTCGGCTCTCTTTGACGCTATATCCAAGGCGTCGGGTGAAACGAGCGGAACTATCGTCACTTTGCGGTTTTGGAGAGACTTGCGTATTTTCACGGCGCTTATTTTTTTATCATTTTTATAGGCGTCGCACATTTTTTCAAAGAAGCGAAGCAGCAACAGCGTTGTCATTTGCTCTTTTCCGCGCATACCGCCGAGAAACAGCACGTTTTCGCTGCCGTCGCCGAGGCTCATCGAAAACACGGCTTTACCTGCCCAGCTTCTTCCGATAACCTCAAATCCGGCAAAGCCGTATTCGCTTCTCAAAAGCGATATCATATTTTTCACAGAGTCGTATGTAAGCGGTTCGGGTTTAACAATCATTTTTATCAACTGCTTTCTTTTTTATCTCAGCGCCTGCCCGAGATATTACATCGGGTATAACACTAACAATATATATTCCGAACGGAGTGAAAATATTATGGACATGACCGAAAAAACTTTAAAACAGGATTATAAATTTCGCGGACGCATTGTAAATATGCGCGTTGACGAGGCTTTGATGCCCGACGGCACAACGGCTTTGCGCGAGGTTGTGGAGCATAACGGCGGAGTGTGCGTTGCGCCTCTCACAGAGGACGGCGAGCTTATATTTGTAAGGCAGTTTCGCTATCCTTACTCGGAAGTGCTCTTAGAGCTGCCGGCAGGCAAGCTTGAAAAGGGCGAGGACCCGTTCCTTGCAGGCAAGCGCGAATTAAAAGAGGAGACCGGCGCTACCGCACGCAGCTATATTTCGCTCGGGAATTTGTATCCGTCACCCGGCTACTGCGGCGAAATAATACATATGTATCTCGCAAAAGGGCTTACCTTCGGCGAACAGCACCTTGATAAGGACGAATTTCTCGAGGTTGAGAAAATTCCTTTGCAAAAGGCATTTGAAATGGTTATGAATAACCAAATAACCGACAGCAAAACACAGGTGGGTATAGTAAAAACCTATTATCTCGAAAACGGAAAGTATTGACAAAACGAAAAGTATTGAAGAAATAAAAAGCGTTGACCGAATCGGTAATTATGCCACCCTCAAGCACCGCAGGTGACTGAGGGATTTTATGGCTCCCTTGTAAAGGGAGCTGGCTACGAACGAAGTGAGTAGACTGAGGGATTATTCAGGCTCCCTTGTAAAGGGTGATTCCCCACAGTGTGGGGAAATGTCACGAAGTGACAAAAGGGACTCTCTCCGGTTAGGAGCTGCCACCGTAGGTGACTGAGGGATTAAAAAGCAAAGCACATTCTATTAAAATTCCATATAAACCCCAAGAAATCCCTCCGAGTTGCATTGCGAGGCCCTCCTCCCTTTACAAGAACGATATTATTTTTGATACAAGAAAAAGCAAACCCATCAGATAAGCCGAGGCTCATCTGATGGGTTTAACGTATTATTGTGCTAAGATGTTATTTTAAAGCAAAACCGCCTTATAAACGCTCAGCCAAAGGTGTCCTGTTTTTTGGCTTTTTCAACGCTTTTTACGGCGTTTTTGCCGTACCTTTGCTGCGTTTTCTCAAAGCTATTTTTCTTTGCGGCGCTTTTGACATTCACGCTGCGCGGCTTTTTCTGAATTTTTGCCGTGCTTTTTCTGGCGCTCCGTCAAAGCTTTTCGCAGCATTTTACAGACGCTTTTCGAGGCTTATCAGAGCTTTGAAACAAGCTCCTTTAAATATGCCTTGAAATCGTCCTTGAGCTCGGGGTGGCGCAAGCCCATTTCGCAATTTGCCTTGAGTATGCCGAGCTTGTTGCCCATATCAAAGCGATTTCCCACAAAGTCAACAGCGTTGAGTCTGCCCTGCTTCGCAAGCGTATTCATAGCCGCCGTAAAGCCGACCTCGCCGTTTACGGGCGGCGTGTTTTCGATTATTCCGAATATTTCCGGCGGCATTACAACTCTGCCGAGAATCGAGTAGCACGACATAATCTCGGAAAGCGACGGCTTTTCAAGCATATCGTGAACCTGCATGACATTCTTTTCGAGCGGTGTTACGTCGAGTGTGCAGTATTTGGGAACGTCCTCACGCGGAACCTCCTGCACGCCGACTACGCCGTTGCCGAACTTTTCGTAGACGTCGGTAAGCTGTTTTGTAACGGGATACTCTGCGTCGATAACATCATCGCCGTAAAGAATTGCAAACGGCTCGTCGCCGACAAAGCTCTTGGCACGGTAAATGGCGTCCGCAAGACCCTTTGTCTCTTTTTGACGTTTGAAATAAATATCGGCGATGTCGGAGCACGCAAGCACACTCTCGTAGAGGTCGCGCTTTGCCGCGTTGCCCTCAAGATTTTTTTCAAGCTCAAACGAGTGGTCGAAATGGTCCTCGATAGCGCCCTTGCCGCGGTTTGTAATTATAAGAATATCGGTGATTCCTGCCGCAGCCGCCTCTTCAACGATATACTGTATCGCGGGCTTGTCAACAATGTTGAGCATTTCTTTCGGTACCGACTTTGACGCCGGCAAAACCCTTGTGCCGAGACCTGCCGCGGGAATTACGGCTTTTGTTATCTTTTTCATAATATCTCATCTCCTGATTTAATTGGATATGTGATTGTTTTTACATTAAAAACCGTGCAAGAACTACGGACAGCGCGTTTGTGCAGGCGATATAAAGAAGCACGGACGCCATAAGCCACATGAACGAAACTCCGCCGCTCCTGAAGAGCGAAATGCGGTACTGCTCGGGATTTTGGCTGAGCTTGCGTATTTCATAGACGCTTTTTTCCGCCTTTTTGGCGTAAAGATAATTGGCACAAAGTCCTGCCGCCGCATGAACGAGCAGCACAAGGACATTTGAAACAATGTTGGCAGGCAGCTTTTCGTACTCCTCATATGCCGCCATCATATCCTCAGCAGAGGCTTTGCCGTTTGTGTAATTCTCATAGACCTGCATAACATTGTTGCTTGCCGCCATAACCGATTTTGTGGTGCACGCACCCGATATGACAAGCAAAACCGCAATAAATATGCAGCCGATATTTTGCATTTTGCGGTAGAAAAACCAATACGGCGCAAAGAAGAACGCCGCCCAGTTCCACGACAGTTTCTTTTTTTCCTGCTGCATTTTGTAGAACTTGGGGATATAAGACTGCGCATTCACACCTATAAATTCGGCTGTGTCGCCTACGGTATTTCTGCCGAGCATATCCATGGGCGAAATATTAACTACCTTGCCGAACGGCTGATTATCCATATTCGGAAGCTCAACAGGCGGTATAAACGCCTTGCCGCCGTTCTGATTGTTATAGAGCCTTGCTCCGCAGTTAAGGCAGTTCGGCTCCTCCGCCGGATTTTCTCTGCCGCACACAGGGCAAAAAACAACCTTGTGACCGTCGTCGTTTGCATTTTGACCGACATTCGGTTTCTTCTCTTCTGCACGTGCCGTTTCCTCCGGCTTCCACTCAAAGTTTTCGCCGTGTCGGCTTTCGTTTACACAGTGCCCTGCGGTCTTATAGCATTCTCTGTGGTACGGTGTTCCGCACTCCGGGCAAACGACTATATCGTCGCCGTCACAAAATTCCTTGCCGCATATGGGGCAATGCTGTCCTCTGTAATCCATTTACATTCACCTTTGCGAAAGTATTTTACTTTCTCCCACTTTTTTCAGACCCTTATTTCAACCTGAATTCCCAAAAGGTCCTTGTATTTTTCGAGAACCGGCTTTACGTCGTTCTCTATAAATTCCGTAACCTGCTGCGGCGCTCTGCCGATGAAGTTTTCGGGCTTTAACTGCGCCTTGATTTCGTCAAGCGTAAGCGAAAAAACGGGGTCGGCGGCTATTCTTTCGGCTAAATCGTTGGGCTTGCCCTCGGTTTTTACCACTGCGCCTGCCGCCATGGAGTGACGGCGTATCTCCTCGTGAAGAGTCTGGCGGTTGCCGCCCTTTTTGACCGCTTCCATAAGGATATTCTCCGTAGCCATAAACGGGAGCTCGTCGTTTAAATGCTTTTCTATCATCTTGGGGTATACGACAAGTCCGCTGACTATGTTGATGTAAAGCTCCAAAATCGCGTCGGTCGCGAGGAACCCCTCGGCTATGCTTATGCGCCTGTTTGCCGAATCGTCAAGAGTTCTCTCGAGCCACTGCGTACCCGCGGTAATCGACGGGTTTATGACGTTTGCCATAACGTAGCGTGAAAGAGACGTAATTCTCTCGCTGCGCATGGGGTTGCGCTTATAAGCCATTGCCGACGAGCCTATCTGATTTTTTTCAAACGGCTCCTCTATTTCTTTCATATGCTGTAAAAGTCTTAAATCGTTTGAGAATTTAGACGCCGACTGAGCTATTCCGCTGAGCACAAAGAGCACCTGCGAATCAAGCTTTCTCGAATAGGTCTGACCGGAAACGCTGAAGCAGGACGAAAATCCCATCTTCTCGGCTATCTTTTTGTCGAGAGCCTTAATTTTTTCGTCGTCGCCGTCAAACAGGTCAACAAAGCTTGCCTGAGTTCCCGTAGTGCCCTTGGAACCGAGCAGTTTCATCTGCGAAAGCTGAAATTCGAGCGCCGTCAGGTCCATTAAAATATCCTGCGTCCAAAGGGTTGCGCGTTTACCCACCGTTGTGGGCTGTGCCGGCTGGAAATGCGTAAACGCAAGGCACGGCATATTTTTGTATTCGTCGGCAAAGGACGAAAGCTTCGCTATCAAATTGACAAGCTTTTTTCTGAGCAGCTTTAAGCCCTCGGTCATAACTATTACGTCCGTATTGTCGCCGACATAGCATGAGGTTGCGCCGAGGTGAATTATTCCCTCCGCCTTGGGGCACTGCGCGCCGTATGCGTGAACGTGCGCCATAACGTCGTGGCGAACCTTTTTTTCCTCCGCTTCGGCAACGTCGTAATTTATATCGTCCGCATGGGACTTCATTTCGTTTATCTGCTCGTCGGTAATGTTAAGACCGAGCTCCTTTTCGCTCTCGGCGAGAGCTATCCAGAGCCGCCTCCACGTTTTGAACTTATAATCGGGAGAGAAAAGGTATTTCATCTCTTTGCTCGCATAGCGCGAATTAAGGGGACTTTCGTAAACATCCTTCATAGTAATTCCCACAGCCTTTCGATATGCATATATTTTGACGGTTTCCCGAAAAGCCCCGCTCCGGGTAAAAAGAGGTGCGCGGCGATTTCGGAATTTTATAAAAGAGAGCGAATTTAATTACTTCGCAAAATAATTTTTAATTCTGGCAACCGCCTTTTCGGTGTTTTCGGTGGTTCCGAACGCGGTAAGACGGAAGTATCCCTCGCCTGCGGGGCCGAAGCCTTCGCCGGGTGTTCCGACTACCTGCAGCTTTTCGAGAAGAAGGTCAAAGAAATCCCAGCTCTTCATATTATCGGGAGTTTTGAGCCATACATACGGAGAGTCCACGGCGCCGTAAACGGTAAAGCCGCAGTCGCGGAGTCCGTTATATATAATCTTTGCATTTTTACGGTAATATGCGAGTATCTCTTGAATTTGCTTTTTGCCCTCGTCCGAATAAACAGCCTCTGCGGCTCTTTGGGTGATATACGAAACGCCGTTGAACTTTGTTGCCTGACGGCGCGCCCACATACCGTTGAGCTCTGTTCCGCCGAATTTGAGGTCATGGGGAACTACGGTGTAGCCGCAGCGCACTCCCGTAAAGCCTGCGGTCTTTGAAAAGCTCTTGAATTCAATGGCGCAGGTCTTTGCACCCTCTATTTCATAAATCGAATGGGGAACGTCGTCCTCGGTTATAAACGCTTCATATGCCGCGTCGTAGAGGATAACCGCACCCTCGCGGTTTGCATAATCCACCCACTTTTTGAGTTCTTCCTTTTTAATGGGCATACCCGTGGGATTGTTGGGGAAGCAGAGATATATAATATCTACGTGCTGCGTCGGAATAAGCGGCAGGAAGTTATTTTCGGCGGTGCAGGGCATATAGTAGATGTTTGACCACTTGCCCTCGGCGTTTTTCTCGCCCGAACGGCCCGACATTACGTTTGTGTCAACATATACCGGGTAAACCGGGTCGCATATCGCAACCTTGTTGTCAAGCGAAAAGATGTCGCCTATGTTGCCCGTGTCGCTCTTTGCACCGTCGGACACGAATATTTCGGAATTGTCAAGCTCAATGCCGCGCGCTTTGTAGTCGTTTTCGTTTATCGCGTTCAAAAGGAAGTCGTAGCCGTACTCCGGCGGATAGCCGCGGAACGTCTTTTCGTCAGCCATTTCGTCAACAGCCTTGTGCATAGCCTCAATGCAGGCAGGCGCAAGCGGTCTTGTGACGTCGCCGATACCGAGTCTTATTATCTCCTTATCGGGATTGGCTTTTGTATAAGCCTTTACCTTTTTTGCGATATTTGAAAAGAGGTAACTGCTTTCGATTTTAAGGAAGTTTTCGTTAATATTCATTTTGTCCTCCGTAACAAATTAAATTATACGTCTATGTCGCCCGTGCAGACTTCGGCGGCGGGGCCGGTCATCAGCACATTGCCGTCGTTTGTCCAATTGATATAGAGCGTACCGCCTATAAGATTTACCTTTATGTCGGTATTTCTGAGGCAGTAGCCGTTAAGCACGCTTGCCACGGCGGCGGCGCAGGCGCCCGTACCGCAGGCGAGTGTTTCGCCCGAACCGCGCTCCCATACACGCATATCAAATTCGGTTTCGCTTATTATATGTATAAATTCGGTGTTCACCCTGTCGGGGAACATCTCATTGTTTTCAAAAACAGGACCTATTTTTGTGAGGTCAAGCGTTTTTACGTCGTCCACATAGGTAATGCAGTGCGGATTGCCCATTGAAACGCACGTAACGGTTTTGTCGCCCAATTCGCCGCCGAGGTGCAGCGTTTCGCCCACAACCTTGTCACCCTCAAACAGCGTGGGGATTTCTTTGCCTGCGAGAACAGGAGCACCCATATCGACTCTGGCGCTTTTTACCTTGCCGTCGTCGCCCTTGAAAATCTTTATATATTTGATTCCGCTGAGCGTTTCAAGCGAAATTTCGTCCTTATTTGTAAGGCCGCGGTCATACACGTATTTTGCAACGCATCTTGTCGCGTTGCCGCACATTTTTGCCCTTGAACCGTCGGCGTTGTAAATATCCATTTTAAAATCGGCTGTGTCGCTCGGCTCTATTAAAACAAGCCCGTCGGAGCCTATTCCGAAATGTCTGTCGCTGACCTTTATTGCCACGCTCTCGGGGTCGGAAACCTTTTCTTCAAAACAATTTACGTATATGTAATCGTTTCCTGCGCCCTGCATCTTTGTAAACTTCAAAGAAACCACCTCGTTCTGTACTAATCTTCTTCGAGAATTTTTCTCGCGACGTCCATAAGGCGGACGCCCTGTTCCATACTCATTTTCTGAATTTTTTTGTGCGCCTCACGCTCCGAGATGCCGTAATTTTCACAAAGGCGCTGTTTTGCCAATGTCAAAAGGTCATTTTCCTCGGCGGAGCGCGTTTTTTTGCGCGTTGTAATTTCGCTTGATATCTGAACAAGAGTTCTGACCGCGGAAATAAATTCAAGCCTGTCGAGCGGCATTGTAAGCTCCACCATATTGCTGACGAAGCCCTGATATGCGTCCGACGACGAGGCCAAATGCACAACGTCGAAGCCCGGGGGAAGCGTTTCCGCAAGAGACACAGCCGCCATATTATCCGACAATTTGCCGCACACCACTACCGCGTCCGGTCTGATGCTCGCATAAGAGAGCACCTCGGCGCCGGACTGATATACCGCCGAAACAAAGAGTAATTCGCGCTGCAAAATATTCTTTATATGCTCTGCGGATTTGCGGTTTGCACTTGCAATTATGATGTCTCTCATCGCTCGGCGGCCGATGCCTCCCCCCGTTCTTCGCTTTAGTTAAAAATTATCTGTAAAGGGGATGGCGCGCGCAAATATCATTTACGCCCTCCCTGATGTAATCTGCCTTGCTTTCAAAATCGGTGGCGCAAAGAGAGATATATTCGGCGATTTTTTCCATATCGGCTTCATCAAGGCCGCGTGTGGTGACCGCCGGAGTTCCGACTCTGATACCGCTCGTAACAAACGGCTTTTCGGGGTCGTTGGGTATTGCGTTTTTGTTGGCGGTGATGTAAACCTCGTCCAGTCTGTGCTCAAGCTCTTTGCCCGTTATGTGAAGCGAGCGAAGGTCCAGGAGCAAAAGGTGATTGTCGCTGCCGCCCGAAACCATATCGACGCCGTATTTTGTAAGTCCCTTTGCGAGAGCCTTGCAGTTATCGAGAACCTTTTGCTGATACTCTTTGAATTCGGGTTTTAAAGCCTCGCCGAAGCAAACCGCCTTGCCTGCGATTATATGCATAAGAGGGCCGCCCTGAGTGCCGGGGAATATAGCCTTGTTTACGGCCTTTGCTATATCCTCGTCGTTGCAGAGAATCATACCGCCGCGCGGTCCGCGGAGAGTTTTGTGGGTTGTTGTTGTGACAACGTCCGCATACGGAACGGGTGACGGGTGAAGCCCCACAGCCACAAGGCCTGCTATGTGCGCCATATCCACCATAAGGTATGCGCCGACTTTTTTGGCTATTTCGGAAATTCTCTTGAAGTCGATAATGCGCGGATAAGCCGAGGCTCCCGCAACAATCATCTTGGGCTTGCAGGAGATTGCCTTCTGCTCAAATTCGTCGTAGTCTATATATCCTTCGGAGTTTACGCCGTAGGGTACAAAATTAAAATATTTACCCGACATATTTACGGGTGAACCGTGGGTAAGGTGACCGCCCTCGGCGAGATTCATACCCATTACGGTGTCGCCGGGAGTAAGAAGCGCAAAGTAGACCGCCATATTTGCCTGAGCGCCCGAATGAGGCTGAACGTTTGCGAATTTTGCACCGAAAAGCTCTTTAGCTCTGTCGCGCGCTATGTTTTCGACAATATCGACATATTCACAGCCGCCGTAGTAGCGCTTGCCGGGATAGCCCTCGGCATATTTATTTGTGAGGACGCTGCCCATAGCCGCCATAACTGCCGGCGAAACAATGTTTTCACTCGCGATAAGCTCAATGTTTCTCTGCTGACGGGCAAGCTCCAAAGCCATTGCCTTGCCTACTTCTTCGTCATATTTTGATACGAACCCTATCGTATCCATCATATCTGCGTACATTTCTTACTCCTTATTTTTTATTTTCACGCCGATTCCGAATTATAAATTAACGGAATAGTTGGGCGCCTCTTTTGTGATAAATACATCGTGCGGATGGCTCTCTTTGAGACCTGCGTTGGTTATTCTTATAAACTTCGTCTTGGTCTGAAGCTCGGATATGTTTTTGCAGCCGCAATAGCCCATACCGGATTTAAGTCCGCCCATCATCTGGAAGATGGTGTCGGAGAGTGTTCCCTTATAAGGAACTCTGCCCTCGATTCCCTCGGGAACAAGCTTTTTGTTGTCCTCCTGGAAATATCTGTCCTTAGAGCCGTTGTTCATGGCGGCTATACTGCCCATTCCGCGGTAAACCTTAAAGCGTCTGCCCTGATAAATTTCGCTGTCTCCGGGGGACTCCTCGCAGCCTGCGACAAGCGAGCCTACCATAACCGCCGAAGCGCCTGCGGCGATAGCCTTGACTATTTCGCCCGAATATTTAATGCCGCCGTCGGCAATTATCGAAACGCCGTGCTTTGAAGCCTCGTTTGCGCTGTCGTATATGGCGGTTATCTGCGGAACGCCTATACCTGCGACTACGCGCGTGGTGCAGATAGAGCCGGGACCGATACCTACCTTTACGCAGTCCGCACCGGCGTCGATAAGCGCCTTTGTGCCCTCCGCCGTAGCAACATTGCCGGCTATAAGAGTGATGTTCGGGAACGCCGCCTTTACTTTTGCGACGGATTTCAATATGTTGTGGCTGTGGCCGTGAGCCGAGTCGAGCGTGAGAACGTCAACGCCTGCTTCTGCGAGAGCCGCCGCACGGTCGAGAACGTCGCTTGTGGCACCGAGAGCCGCACCGCAGAGAAGTCTGCCGCGTGAATCCCTTGCCGAATTCGGGTACTGAACACTCTTTTCAATATCCTTTATTGTGATAAGTCCCTTTAAGTAGCCGTTTTCATCGACAAGCGGAAGCTTTTCTATCTTGTGGCGCATAAGAATCTGCTTTGCCTCGTCAAGCGTTGTTCCTATGTGGGAGGTGACGAGGTGGTCTTTTGTCATAACGCCCGCAATCTCAACATTGTAATCCGACATAAAGCGCATATCGCGGTTTGTAAGTATGCCTACAAGCTTGCCGTCGTCATCGCAGATGGGAACGCCCGAAATTCTGTAACGGCGCATAAGCTCGTCCGCTTCTTTGACCGTATTTTGGGGATGCAGGAAAAACGGATTTACTATAACTCCGTTTTCACTTCTCTTTACCTTGTCCACTTCGTTCTTTTGAGCCTCTACGGACATATTCTTGTGAATTATGCCTATGCCGCCCTCACGCGCTATGGCTATTGCCATTCTCGTTTCGGTTACGGTATCCATAGCAGCCGTCAGCACCGGTGTGTTAAGCGTGATGTCTTTTGAAAGGCGTGTTGAAACGTCAATATCCTTGGGGAGCACATCGCTCTCGGCAGGGATAAGCAAAACGTCGTCAAAGGTCAAGCCCTCTTTTGCAAATTTATCATCTTTTGCCATACTGATATTACCTCCCATTATAGTTAGTATTATTATAACATCCGAGTCGGTCATAGTTCAATACTTAATATTGAAAAAACACCTGCCGAGAGGGTAGGTGTTTTTGTAGATGTTGTCTCAAGGAGACGGTTATTTAATTTACTTCGGCAGCTTGTCTATTATGGGGGCGATTTCCTCGGTGTCGCAAAGCTCCACAGCGCCCTTATCCACAAGCGAAGCGATTTTGGGGTCTATCGGCAGGCGTGCGAGCACCGGAACGCCGAGTTCCTTTGCTACCTCGTCTATCTTGCTCTCGCCGAATATATTGTATTTCTTTTTGCAGTCGGGGCACTCAAAATAGCTCATATTTTCGACAAGTCCGATTATCGGAACATTCATCATCTTTGCCATATTGTACGCCTTTTTGACTATCATGGTGACAAGGTCCTGCGGAGTTGTGACAATTATAATGCCGTCAACGGGCAGGCTCTGAAATACCGTCAGCGGAACATCGCCCGTGCCGGGGGGCATATCCACAAACATATAGTCCACATCGCCCCAGAGAACCTCCTGCCAGAACTGATTTATTACGCCCGAAATAACGGGTCCGCGCCAAACTACGGGTGCGTCCTCTTTTTCGAGCAGTAAATTTATGCTCATTATCTTGATTCCGCTCTTGCTCTCAACCGGGAACATACCCTCGTCGCTGCCCATGGCGCGCTCGTGAATGCCGAATGCCTTGGGGATTGACGGACCCGTGACGTCGGCGTCCATAACCGCCGTCTCATATCCGCGCGACTGTGACGCCGAGGCAAGAAGCGATGTGACAAGGCTTTTTCCTACGCCGCCCTTACCGCTGACAACCGCTATGACCTTTTTTATATTGCTGTAATCGTTTTGACGAAGCTTCATATCCTCCGCTTTTCTCTCGCTGCAGCTTTCGCCGCAGGTTGAGCAGTCATGTGTGCAACCTTCGCTCATTGTTTTTCCTCTTTTCTTTTTCCGCGGAGCTTCGCAAAGAAGTCCGAGAGAATTCTCCTGCAATCTTCCTCCATCACGCCGCCCTCGTATTCGGGGCGAAACGTAAACGGAACGTCAAATAAATTTATTTTTGAACCTGCCGCGCCGTTTTTTTCATCGTATGCGCCGAACGTGACCTTTTCGAGCCTTGCATTTATAATCGCACCGGCGCACATGGGGCAGGGTTCGAGCGTTACGTACATTTCGCACCTCGGAAGCCGCCAGCCCGAAAGCGCGCGGCAAGCGCCGTCAATAGCTTCGATTTCGGCGTGGCACAGGGCGTTTTTGCCTTTTTCGCGGCGGTTTCTGCCTGTCGAAATAACCTCGCCGTCTCTTACTATTACGGCTCCCACGGGCACTTCGCCGTCAAGAAAAGCCTTTTCGGCTTCGAGTAAAGCCAGACGCATAAAATCATTTTTGTCCATATCAGAACTTAATATACATAGCCGTTTCCCACAAAAGCAGGCAAATTGCTATTATCATGGGGGCGGTTACTATAAACGCTCTCGCTTTTTCGTTTCGTGTGAGAACTTTGCACTCGCCGGCGGCAAGTGGGTAAGCGTGCGAATAATTTTTAAAATATATGGCGGCGCAAACAATACCGCTTATCATTATCGCAAAAACAACGGTCATTGTGATTACGGCAGCCGTGCTTTCCGAGAAGTTATCTATGCCTATCTGCATGATTATCGACGCAAGGTTGTTGAGGAAATGTATTAAAACGCCGGTCCACATACTGCCAGTTACCGTAACGGCATAGCCTATGGCGATACCCGCTATAAATGCAAACGGTATCTGAACCATATTGCCGTGCAAGAGGGCAAAGACCAATGCCGACATAATAATCGCAAACCAGTCGCCGTATTTACGCAGGGACTGCATAACCACACCGCGCATCGCAAACTCCTCTATGAGAGCCGGCAAAACGGCGGTTTTAACGATATACGGCAAAATTACCGACGCCGTTGTCAGCTTTATGCCGTCCTCAGCCATGGTAAATTCAATGCCGAAGAGGTTTTTAAAAATGTTTCCGAAAATGCTCGACGCATAACTGCCGGCTATACACGCCATAAGTCCGGCAAAAACGAGCAGGAAAAATACGGACGTGTTTTTGGCTGTTCCGAGCGGCAAAACCTCGGGCAAATCGCGCTTGGATTTTAAATACGCATAAGCCGAGAAAAACGGTACGCATATTATAAGCGCGGAATAAATCATATCAAAATATATGCTGAATACCGCGTTGCCCTTATATTCGGTCAAAAAGCCGGGGATTGCCCGCAAAAGCATGCCGAGTATCATGCTCAAAAGCGTAAAGCCGATAACCGCAAGGCCCACGGCAATGCTTACGCGCGAGATATTTTTCTTTTCCCTTTTCTTCTCCTGTGCGAGAGGGTCATATTGCCAATTATACGGTGGGGGAGGCGGATAGTTTCCGCCGGGCGGAGGGTAATTGCCGCCGTAATATCCGTTGTTGTTATAGTTCATAATTTTGCTTTTCCCTTCATAAGCAGGCGTTATCGGTTTTTAAAAAAACGCATTGTGTTCTGTTTTTCCTGCTTCAGTAAAGTTTTCGGCAGCGGACAGTAGTCCCCTGCCGAATTACTTTGTAATTATATATTGCAAAAGTAAATGAAATGTTAATAAAGTTATAACTTTTTGCGGAATTACCCGATTTCTGTCGGGTTTTCGCCTCTTTCGTCCGAGCCTTCCGTTTTTTCGGCTTCGGAGTTTTCCGTCGCGGAGCCGGTACCGCCATTTTCCGCCGCCGAATCGGTGTTTTCTTCACCGTTTTCCGCAGAGGCTTCTTCTGCCTCGTGCTCGGTTATCGAGAGCGTTACAACCTTTTCGCCCTCGTTTGTTTTCATAACGCGGACGCCCTTTGACGGACGGGCAAAAACGCTGATGTCCTTAGCCGGAATTCTTATTATAATTCCGTCGGACGAAATCATAATAACGTCTTCGTCGTCGCCGACCATTGCAACAGCCGCAACATCACCGTAGGTTTCGGTATGGTAGTTGATAAGACCCTTGCCGCCGCGCGACTGAACACGGTAATTGTCAAAGTCGGAGCGTCTGCCGAAGCCCGTTTCGGAAACGGTGAGCACCTTTTTGTTTTCTTCGGGAACGCACATACCGGCAATTTCGTCGCCGTCGGAGAGCGTAATCGCCTTAACTCCGCGTGCGGTTCTGCCTATACAACGCGCGTCCTTTTCTTCAAAGCTTATGCACATACCCTTTTTGGTTGCAATGAGTATCTGCTTTTCACCGTCGGTGAGTTTTACAAAACGGAGGCTGTCGCCCTCGTCGAGATTTATTGCGAATATGCCGTTTTTGCGGACATTCTTATATGCGTCAAGTTCGGTGCGTTTTATGATACCGTTTTTGGTGAGCATGCACAGATAGAGCTTTTCCGTGCCGAATTCGGGAACTCTTATCATGGCGGTGACCTTTTCATCCGCACCGAGCGGCAGAATATTGACAATATTCATACCCTTTGAATTACGGCTACCCTCGGGGATTTCGTAGCCCTTTAATCTGTAAACCTTGCCCTCCGAAGTAAAGAACATTATATAGTCGTGCGTGGAGCAGGTAAACATTGTCTCGGCAACGTCCTCCTCGCGCCTTGTCATACCCTTTACGCCTCTGCCGCCGCGGTGCTGAGTCTGATAGGTGTCAACACTCTGGCGCTTGATGTAGCCGAGAGTTGTAAGGGTGAATACGCTGTTTTCGTTGGGAATAAGGTCCTCTATATCGACTTCGCCGCTGACATTTACTATTTCGGTTCTTCTGTCGTCGCCGAATTTGTTGCCGATTACCGACAATTCATCTTTTACAATCGAGAGCACTTTTTCGTCGGAGGAGAGTATCTCATTGAAATAGTTAATTTTTGACTGAAGCTCCTCCATCTCGTTGTGAATCTTCTGAATTTCGAGTCCGGCGAGCTGTCCGAGTCTGAAAGCGACAATGGCGGCTGCCTGAACGTCGTCAAAATCGAATTTTTCCATTATTGCAGTCTTAGCCTCTGCCTGACCGCCCTTGCACGCGCGAATGGTGGCTATAATTTCGTCAACTATATCTATGGCACGCGCAAGACCCTCTAAAATATGTTCTCTTTCGAGCGCCTTTTTGAGGTCGAATTTTGTTCTTCTTATGATGACTTCTTTTTGGAAGTCTATATATTTTTCGAGAATTTGCTTTAATGTGAGGATTTTCGGCTCGCCGTCAACTATGGCAAGCAGAATTATGCCGTAGGATATCTGAAGCTGAGTATACGAATAGAGCTGATTTAAAATTACCTGCGGATTTGCGTCCCTTTTAAGGTCTATTTCCATTCTCATACCGGCGCGGTCGGAGGAATAGTCGTTGATGTCGGAAATGCCCTCTATTCTCTTATCCTTGACAAGCTCCGCGATGCTCTCGATAAGTCTTGCCTTGTTTACCTGATACGGCAGCTCCGTAACGACAATTTTAAATCTGCCGTTCTTTTCGTTTTCGACAATTTCGGCGCGCGCTCTGAGAGTTACCTTGCCTCTGCCCGTTGCATAGGCGGCGCGTATGCCGGCTCTGCCCATTATAATGCCCGCAGTCGGGAAATCGGGGCCTTTTATGTGCTCCATAATTTCCTCAATTGTGGCGTCGGGATTATCTATAAGACAGCAGATGCCGTCAATTACCTCGCGCATATTATGCGGCGGAATATTTGTTGCCATACCTACGGCGATACCCGTAGAACCGTTTACGAGAAGGTTCGGGAAACGTGACGGCAAAACTACCGGCTCGTTTAAACGGTCGTCGTAGTTTCTCATCATATCTACGGTATCTTTGTCGAGATTTGTGAGCATTTCCATAGAAATTTTGCTCATTCTCGACTCTGTATAACGGTAAGCGGCAGGCGGGTCGCCGTCCACCGAACCGAAGTTTCCGTGACCGTCCACAAGGGGGTATCTCATTGAGAAATCCTGTGCGAGACGAACCATTGCGTCGTATACCGACGCGTCGCCGTGCGGATGGTAACGACCGAGCACGGAGCCTACCGTGTCGGCGCACTTTCTGTATGCCTTTTCGGGATACAGACCGTTTTCATACATAGTATATAAAATTCTTCTGTGAACGGGCTTTAAGCCGTCGCGTACATCGGGGAGCGCACGCGACACTATGACCGACATTGAGTAATCGAGGAAGGATTTTCTCATTTCCTTGTTTATCTCGACATTTATGATTTTCTGGTCCTCAAGCGGCACGTATTCCGAATGATGCCCGGTATCTTTGTTTGTGCTCATATTCTACCTCTTTTATATATCAAGATTCTGAACGAATTTCGCGTTTTTCTCAATGAATTCACGTCTCGGCTCAACCTTGTCGCCCATTAAAACGGAGAAGGTCTCGTCCGCCTCCATGGCATCCTCAAGATTTACCCTGAGCATAGTTCTGTATTTCGGGTCCATTGTTGTCTCCCAAAGCTGCTGCGAATCCATTTCGCCGAGACCCTTATAGCGCTGAACGTCACAGCTGCCGCCGAGCTCCGCTATTTTTTCGTCACGCTCTTCGTCGGAGAAAGCGTAGAAGTGCTTTTTGCCCTTTGATACCTTAAAGAGCGGCGGCTGAGCTATATAGACATAGCCGTGTTCTATAAGCGGACGCATATATCTGAAAAAGAAAGTCAAAAGAAGAGTTCTGATGTGCGCGCCGTCAACATCGGCATCCGCCATTAAAACTATCTTGTGATAACGCAGCTTTGTGATGTCGAAGTCGTCGCCTATGCCGGTGCCGAGAGCCAAAATTACGGGTGTTAATTTTTCGTTGCCTATTACCTTGTCAACTCTTGCCTTTTCAACATTGAGCATCTTGCCCCAAAGAGGAAGAATTGCCTGTGTGTTTCTGTCTCTGCCGCCCTTTGCGGAGCCGCCTGCGGAATCACCCTCGACGATGTAAAGCTCGGTATTTTCGGGATTTTTGTCAGTGCAGTCCGCAAGCTTGCCGGGGAGAGAGTTGCTCTCAAGCGCGGATTTTCTGCGCGCATTGTCCCTCGCTTTTCTTGCCGCCTCGCGCGCCCTTGAGGCGTCGAGTGATTTATTGAGTATGGTTCTTGCCGTAGATGGATTTTCTTCAAGATAAGTCATCAGCTTATCATAGAGCATTTTTGAAACAAGACCCGTTATCTCGGTGTTTCCGAGCTTGCCTTTGGTCTGACCCTCAAACTGCGCCTCGGTAAGCTTTACGCTTATAACCGCGGTAAGACCCTCTCTTACGTCGTCGCCGGAGAGCTTTTTGTCGCTGTCCTTTATGAGATTGAATTTTTTGCCGTAATCGTTGAAAACTCTTGTAAGTGCGGTTTTAAAGCCCAGCTCGTGAGTACCGCCGTCTATTGTGCGGACGTCGTTTGCAAAGCTCAATATTATCTCGTTGTAGCCGTCGTTATAAGACATTGCCACTTCCGCGCTGCGGTCGCCGTCAACAACCGAAAAGTGCATTATATCTTCGTGAAGAGGCGTAAGTCCGCGGCTTTTGTTGATGTAATCCACAAAGCTTCTGATACCGCCCGCATAGCAGTATACTTCGCTTACTATATTGTCCTCGTCACGCTTGTCCGTAAGAGAAATGGAAAGTCCGGCATTCAAAAACGCCTGCTCTCTGAGTCTCTTTTGAAGCGTCTCGAAATCATATACCGTAGTTTCGGTGAATATTTCGGGGTCGGCTTTGAATTTAATAAACGTGCCCGTCTCGTTTGTGTCGCCGATTATTTCAAGTTCGCTCTTTACGTCGCCGCGCTCAAAACGCTGGTGATATATGTGACCCTGCCTGCTGACCTCGATTTCGAACCACTCGGAAAGAGCGTTAACTACCGACGAACCGACGCCGTGCAGACCGCCCGAAACCTTGTAGCCGCTGCCGCCGAATTTACCGCCGGCGTGGAGTACCGTTAAAACTACCGTTACGGCAGGCAGTCCCTCTTCTTCGTTGATGTCAACGGGGATACCGCGTCCGTTATCTCTGACGGTAATTACGTCTCCGGGCAAAATTTCAACCTCGATATGAGTGCAGTAGCCCGCAAGAGCCTCGTCTATGGAGTTATCGACAATCTCATATACAAGGTGGTGAAGACCTCTCGGTCCCGTTGAGCCGATATACATACCGGGTCTTTTTCTTACAGCCTCAAGTCCCTTTAAAACCTGAATCTGCTCGGCACCGTATTCCTCGGTAACGACGGTATCCATTACCTCGTCGTTTTTTTCCTCGTTTATGTTTTCGTTGTTTTCGCTGAACATACAAAACCTCCGTCAGTTATACAAAATCCGAATAAATTTTACAGGATTTTCTGTTTTAATCTCTTAAATATCGTACTCGTTGAAAACGGTGATATATATACCTTTCTCTGCCCGTCTTTTACCTTTACCACAAAGGATTTCGGCAAATCGTATGACACCGTTTCGCACTCTTTGCTTTTTTCCGCGTAATTTATATATTCGCGCGAAGCCTTGCTCACGGTTGTGTTGTCAAGGTCAAATATACCGAGTATTCCGTCCGTTGTGATTGCCTTTTCCTGGCTTATCAGAATATACATTATATTTCTCCGCCGTCTTTGATGTGGAAGGTCTTGCCCTCGCACAGTCTTAAAACGGTATTCGGGTCGCAGCAGGTTATAAAAACCTGCCTGCCGCTTATATTATTTAGGATATAATCCTGCCTTTTCAAATCAAGCTCGCTCATAACGTCGTCAAGAAGTATTACCGGCTCTTCGCCCGTGATTTCTTTTATGATTTCCGATTCGCTGAGCTTTAAAGAGAGCGCCGAAGAGCGCTGCTGCCCCTGTGAGCCGAAGCTGCGCGCCGACAAGCCGTCGATTTTAATATCAAGGTCGTCTCTGTGAGGGCCTATCGACGTTATCTTGTTGTAAATATCGTCGCGCCGCGTCTCTCTGAGTCTGTTTAAGAGAAAATCCTTTATTTCGTACGGGTCGTCGGAATACACCTTTGCGTTGTCGGTGTATTCTACGCTCATTTTTTCTTTGCCGCCCGACAGCCCGTCATATATTTTTGCGGAAAATTCGCTTAAAAGAGAGGTATATTTAATTCGCTCCGATATTACCGCCGCACCGTATGACGAAAGCTTTTCGTCCCAGGCGTCAAGCGTGTCGTAAAGCTCGCTGTGAAACTGAATGTCTTTTAAAAGAGCGTTTCTCTGAAAAAGGGTATGCGTGTATTTTGCGAGCGCCTTTGCGTAATACGGCTTTATTTCGCACAGCGCCGTATCAAGAAATTTTCTTCTGAAAACAGGCCCGTCTTTTACAAGCGACAGATGCGACGGAGAAAATATAACCGCGTAAAATTCGCCTATAAGCTCCGCAGGGGAACGAAGAGTTACTCCGTTTTTCATGGCGGTGCGCTTTTTATCTATATATATTACCGCCGACTGCTCGCGCCCTTTTGCAAAAAATTTCATCTCGTTTTTCGCGAACGACGCGCCGAATCTTACAAGCTCCTTATCTCTTTTTGAGCGGAAACTTTTACAGCCCGTAAAAAGCCATATGCTCTCAAGCAGATTGGTTTTTCCCTGAGCGTTTTCTCCGTAAATGACGTTTACGCTCTCGGAGGGGGTAATATTCATTTTTTCAATGTTTCTGTAATCCGCGACCGAAAGCTCTTTTACCGTCATTTTCTTATGACCTCGTAATATTTTCCATCAAAGCTGAATTCGTCCCCGTCACGGAGCTTTTTGCCCCTTTGAACGCAGACTTCGCCGTTAACTCTGACTTCGCCGTCCTGTATTATCATTTTTGCGATACCGCCCGAGCCCACGGCGTCACAAAGCTTGAGTGCCGCGTCAAGGCGTATAAAATCGGTATCTATAAATATTTGTTTTACTTTTTTTTCGGCAACCTTTGCCTTAATTTTAATTACTTTTTTCATTCTGTTTTAAGCCTTACGGGTAAGATTAAGAATAAGAAGCTGTCGCCGTCCGTCGGTACTATTATTATGGGGTGAACGGGGCTTGAAAGCTTTATTATCACTTCGTCGGTGTCGCAAACTCTGAGAGCGTCAAGCAAAAACTTATTGTTAAAGCCCATTTCAAGCTTTTCGCCGTTCATTTCGGCGGGAACTTTGTCGTTTGCCGAGCCGAGAACGGTGACGCTGGAAATTTTTATCATATCCTTATCAAAAATACATCTGATAGGGCTTTTTGCTCTGTCGGTTATAATAAGAGACGTTCTCTCTATACTGTTTATGAAGTTTCTGACGTTTACTTTTACCGTTCCCGTCGTGTTGCCCGAAATTGCGGCTTTGTAGTTTAAAAATTCACCGTCAAGAAGACGTGAAACTATATCGTAATCGCCTATTTTAAAGGTTATGTGCCTCTTGCCTATGCTCATGGATATTTTTCCGTCCTCGCCGGCAGATAGCTTTAATACCTCGTTAAGCGTTTTTTTCGGGACTACAAATATCTTTTCGTCGCCCGCATAGTCGATTTTTTCATTTCTTATCGCAAGGCGGAAGCCGTCAACCGCAACAAGGCGGATATTGTTGTCGCCTATCTCGAATCTGACGCCGGTATGTACTATTTTTGCGTCGTTTTCGGCTGTCGCAAAAATGGTTTTTCTTATCATATCTTTTAAAAGCTCACTGTCGATAACAACGGGGAAACCGCCGTTTACCGAGGGCAACTCGGGATATTCCGCGGAGCTTGTGCCGACAAGCGTAAATTCCGCCTCACCGCTCTTTATTTTGCAGGAAAGTCTTTCGTCGGCTTCAAAAGAAACTCTGTCCTCGGGAAGATTTCTCAGAATGTCGCAGAGAATTTTGGCGTTTAATATAATGCTGCCGTTTTCTCTGACATCGGCGTCCGTCGAAGTTATCATTCCGACTTCAAGATCGTATCCCGTGAGAGTTACCGTGTTTCCCTCCGCCTTAATCATAATGCCCTCAAGAGACGGTATTGATGTTTTTTGAGAAACGGCTCTCTGAACATTTGAACATATATCGGAGAGGATATGTGTGCTGCATTCAAATTTCATAAAGATTTCCTTTCAAAATAAAATAAATAAAATATATATAAATAGTATTATTATTAGTGCGCGGCGAAATGTCTAAAACTCCCGAAACCGTTTATACAAAAGGAAAAACACATGATATGTGATTGTTATTTCGGTGTTTAAAAGTTGTTCAATCAACAGACAAAATTTAACTGTTCAAAACCTGTATGTCGAAAATCAAAACTTGTTTAAAACTCCTGAGTGTTTTTAATTATATCCTCCACCGTTTTTTTGAATACGGGATTTTCATTCATCCTGTCTTCGATTACTTCGATAGAGTGATTGACGGTGGAATGTGTTTTGCCGTTAAAGACGTTTCCTATATCGACAAGCTTCATTCCGGTGATTTCGCGGATTATGTACATCGAAACCTGTCTTGCGTCCTTAATGTTTTTATCGCGCTTGTCGGACATTATATTTTCGGGGGATATTCCGAAAGTGTTTCCGACGTTGTTTATAATGTTGCTTATGGTGACCGAGATAGGCTGATTGAAGTTGAGAACCTCTTTTATGGCGTCTCGCGCCAAATCTATTGTGGGTTCTTTTCCGGCGAGCTTTGTAAGAGCGTTTATTTTGTTTACCGCACCCTCAAGCTGACGGACGTTGTATTTTACCTGCTCGGCTATAAATTCGACTATGTTGTTCGGGAGCGTAAGACCGAGACCGTCCGCCTTGCTTTTTACAATAGCCATTCTTGTTTCAAGGTCGGGCGGAGTAATATCCGCCATCATTCCCCAGGTGAAACGGGTTTTAAGCCTGTCCTGAAGAGTGGGTATTTCGTCGGGCGGATTATCCGACGTCAAAACAATTTGCTTGTTGACTTCGGTTAAAGCATTGAAGGTGTGGAAAAATTCCTCTTCGGTGCTCTTTTTATTTGCTATAAACTGAATATCGTCTATTAAAAGCGCGTCGACGTTTCTGTATTTGTCGTGAAATTCGCCCATATTTTTTTTGCCGAGATAATAAATAAGGTCGTTTGTGAAATTTTCACTTGTGGTATAAAGCACGTTTGCCGACGGATTTTTTTCGAGCATACGGTTTTTGATGGCTTTTAAAAGGTGTGTTTTGCCGAGTCCGCTCTTGCCGTAGATAAAAAGGGGATTATATTCTTCGCCCGGATTTTCGGCTGCGTTGAGAGCCGTGGCATAGGCAAATTTATTTGTCGAGCCGACTATGAAATTTTCAAACGTGCTTGAGCTGTCACGCGAAGAAATATGATTTTTTTCGGTATTTTGCTCTTTTTCATCATCGTCGGTCTTTTCGGGCTTATAAAGGTAAATTACCTCTATATCGTCAAAACCCATAACAGCCGTCAAAGCTTCTTTGATGGTGGCGTCGTATCTTGCGGTGATTATCTGTATTTTATATGCCGTGGGGCAGGTAAATTTTGCGGTCTGCCCGTCAAAGCTCTCGGGAACAAGCGGCGAAATCCACAAATTAAACGCAACTTCGCTGACATTAAGCGCGTTTTTCATATAATCGCACGCCGCAGACCATATCTCGGAAAACGAGTCCATATTTTCACACTCCGAAAACAAAATAAAAAAATATCAAATTTACTGTTACAGCGGTATAATCGGATTATTTTAACATTTTAGGTGCTTTTAAAGTATTGACACATAAAAACCGTAAAATTAAATAACGGCGCTTACAGGCAATAATTCGCACAATATGTATATTAGCACATTTTTAATATTTTTTCAATAATTTATTAAAATAAATGCTATATTTATAAATGTATATATATAAGGGCGGCAAAAGGGGCTTATAATATTAAAAAAAAGTTGACAACAAGCCGGATTTTAGTATATAATAACTTCTCGCAGATTATTTCAGAGTAAAGGAGCGAAAAAAATAATGCTTAGAACTTATCAGCCTAAGAAACGCCATCGCAAGATGGAACACGGTTTCAGAAAAAGAATGGCCACCAAAAACGGCAGAAAAGTGCTTGCAAGACGCCGCGCTAAGGGCAGAAAGCAGTTATCTTATTAAAAGGTAAGCATTTTGAAAAATACGGTAACACTTAATCGTAACTGTGATTTCCGACGCCTCTACGGCAGAGGAAAAGTTTATACGGATCCTGCACTGGTTGTTTATTTCTTAAAAAACCGTGCGGGAATTTGTCGTATAGGTATAACCGTAAGCAAAAAGACCGGCAACGCCGTACAGAGAAACCGCTCAAAGAGAATTATCAGAGCGGCGTATGCGGCTGTTGAAGAAAGTATTTGCGGAAACTGGGATTTTGTTTTTGTTGCGCGAGGCAAAACAAAATACCTGAAGAGTACCGATATTCAAAAGGTCTTGACAGAACAACTCCTAAAAGCGGGAGCCATAAAGAAATGAAAGAGCTTGCCATTAAAATGATAAAATTTTATCAGCGTAAGATCTCCCCGCTTTTTCCGCCGAGATGCAGATATTACCCAACCTGCTCGCAATATGCCGTTACGGCTATTGAGCGATTCGGAATTGTCCGCGGCGGTTTACTCGCAGTATGGCGTCTTTTAAGGTGCAATCCTCTGTTTCCGGGAGGAATTGACCCTGTTCCGGAAAAACGAAATAAGAAAAAGGGCTAAGTTTAATTAAGCTTTTACTCCCTTCGGAGGAATTTAATGAACACAAGTAAAATATACGAAATTCTCGGAATTCCTTTCGGCTTTGTAATTTCCCTGTTTTACGCGCTCACCGACAACTATCTTCTCTCGATAGTTTGTCTTATGATTATCGTAAAGCTGTGCCTTCTTCCGTCGTCGATAAAACAGCAGAAGGCTCAGGCAAAGCAGGCAAGGCTTCAGCCGAAGCTCAGACGTATTCAGAAAAAATACGAGGGCAATCAGCAGAAAATTCAGGAGGAAACACAAAACCTCTACGGCCGCGAGGGCTTCAGCGCCATGGGCGGCGGCTGTATGCCGATGATTATACAGCTTATAGTTATGACCGGTCTTTTCCAGGTCAACTACCACCCCTTCTCAATGGTTTTAAATATAAGGGGCGATGTGCTCACTTCCATTAAAGAGGCGGTTATGCCTCTGCTTACCGATACCGAGGCTAAGGGTGCTTCGTTCAGAATAGAGCTCTATGCCCTTCAGCATTGGAACGATATTCGCAATTCCGTAGCCGGTCTCACTCCCGAGATGATATCAAAGGTTGATTTATTCTTACAGAGATTTACGGTTTTCGGTCTTGACCTTTCGCACACCCCGAGCGTCAAGGTTTTTGACGTATATTGGGCAATACCCATTATAACCGGCGTTTTATCGCTCGCCATGAGCATTTATTCGCTTATCCGTCAGAAAAAGTTAAACCCCGAAATGTCAAAAAATCCGACAATGGGCTGTATGATGCTCTTTACGCCCGCCATGCAGATTTATTTTGCATTTCTCTTCCCGACCGTTGTCGGCATTTACGTAATTCTTTCTACCATCGTTTCATTTGCTCAGATGGTAGTTCTCAACCTGACTCACAGCCCGCAAAAGGTTCTCGCAAGGCTTATGGTCGAAGAGACCGTTGAACGCCGCTCTAAAGAGGCTAATATCAAAAAAATGGTTGAGATGAAATCTTAAAAAAGAATGGTGTATATATATGATTAAAGAATCGGTTAAATCCGCGTCCACCATAGAGGACGCTAAAGCCGCCGCCCTTTTGGAGCTCGGTCTTACAGAGGACGACGAATACAATATAGAAGTTTTGCAGATGCCGCAGAAAAAGACCTTCGGTATTTTCGGCGGTAAACCTGCCGAAGTAAAGGTTTGGGTTGACGTTCCCGAGAAAAAGGAAAAACCCGTTTCCGAAAAGAAACCGTACAAAAAACCCGCTTCGGCTCCCAAAAAGGCCGATGACAGAAAAAAGGAAGCCAAAAAGGAAGATACCCGTAAGGTCGAAAAAGCAGAAAAGACCGAAGAGGAGAAAAAGGCTTCTTTAAAAGAGACAAACGAATACGAAAAAACCGCTTCTTATATAGCGGAAATTGTCAAGGGTCTCGGGCTTCCCGAATGCAATGTAAAGACCTTTGCAGACGACGAAGAGATTGTCTTTGAGATTGACTGCGGCGATGATTACGGTATAGTAATCGGCAGACGCGGCGAGACTCTCGATGCTATACAGTACCTTGCAAGAATGGTTGCAAACCGCGGTGTTTCGGGCTATAAGCGCGTTTCGATAAATGTCGGCAATTACCGCGAAAAGCGCAAGGGTGCACTTATTTCTCTTGCCAAAAAGGACGCTGCAAGAGCGGTTCGTACAGGCAGAAACATAACTCTTGAGCCGATGAACCCCTATGAGCGCAGAATTATTCACACTGCCGTTCAAGAGGTTGAGGGTGCCACTTCGTTCTCGGTAGGTCAGGACCTTGACCGCAGAGTTGTAATTGCTCCCGAAAACGGCGGCAAGGGAAGTTACGGCGACAGAAATTATCGCAGAGGCCGCGGCGGCAGAAACGACCGCAGACTCAAGCGCGAGCCGTATGTTCCGCAGGTAGCTCCGGACCGTGAACAGAAGAACGACGTTGCAGGCGTTTCGGTTTACGGAAAAATCGAAATTAAGAAAAATACCGAGGAATAATCCCGACTTTTCTTCATTATCGAAAGAGTTTTAGACATTTGAACCGCATTTTTGTCGAAAACTTCGCTAACGAAACAAAAAATCAGATTTAGAGAGCACCGGATATGCGGACAGCATGTTTCGGTGCTTTTGTTTTACAAAATATAAAAGCTGTGTTTTAAATAACATTCCGTATTTTAGGGTCATAATTCGGATTTTACTCTCGCTTTAAGCGGTAATTTAAGCCGTAAAATACGGAACAAAACGGGTAGAAGTGGTGATTTTATGAGTACAATCGCGGCTATTTCAACAGGTCTTGCCGCAGGAGGCATAGGAATAGTCAGAATTTCGGGTGAAAACGCCCTGAATGTAGCCGATAGCATCTTCAAAACCGTACAAGGTATCGAATTAAAAAAACTGAGCGGCTACAGAGCGGCGTTCGGAAAGGTATTTTCGGACGGAAAACCCATTGACGAGGCGGTTGCGCTCGTATTCAGAGCGCCCAAGAGCTACACGGGCGAGGACGTTGTGGAAATTTCCTGCCACGGCGGACTTTATATAACAAAACAGGTATTAAGAGCGGCACTCAAAAACGGTGCGGTTCCGGCAGAACCGGGCGAGTTTACAAAGCGTGCGTTTTTAAACGGAAAGACCGACCTTACCAAAGCCGAGGCTGTTATGGGCATTATTTCGGCTCACGGCAAAGAGGCGGGCGAAGCCGCTTTTTCGGCGCTTGAGGGTGCCCTTTACAAAGAAATACACAAAATTACCGACGTTCTTTTAAAGATAAACGCGGCTCTTGCGGCGTGGGTGGATTACCCCGACGACGACATTGAGGACCTCACGGACGAGAGCATTTTAGACGCAGTTTCCTCATCAAAGGCTTCTCTTAAAGAGCTTTTAAACCGCTTTGACGCAGGTCAGGCGATAACCGAGGGAACCGAAACGGCGATAGTCGGCAGACCGAACGTCGGCAAATCAACCCTTATGAATATGCTTACGGGAACCGAAAAATCCATAGTCACGTCGGTTGCCGGCACAACTCGCGATATAGTTGAGGAAACCGTTACGATAGGCAACGTGACCTTGCGCCTTGCCGACACGGCGGGACTTCGCGAGACCGACGACGCCGTAGAGAGCATAGGCGTTGAGCGCGCCAAAAAAAAGATTGCCGCGGCAAAGCTAATTATTGCCGTGTTTGACTCGTCCTGTGCGCTCTCCGATGAGGACAGGGAGATTTTTGACCTGTGCTCCGGCAAAAACCGTCTTGCCGTTATCAACAAGACGGATTTAGAGCAAAAAATCGACGAAGATGAGATAAAACGCAACTTCGAAAACGTCGTTTATATATCCGCAAAGGAAAATTCGGGGCTCGACTCTCTTCGCGAGACAATCGAAAAAATCCTCGGAACGACAAATTTCGACACGACCGCGGCTCTTTTGATGAACGAAAGACAGCTGTCCTGCTGCGAAAAAGCGTATTCGGCGCTCTGCGAAGCGGAAGATGCCATAAATACAGGCGTCACAAGGGACGCAATTCAGGTCTGCATAGACTCCGCAATAGAAAATCTTATGGTTCTGACGGGCGAAAAAGCCACGGAAAGCGTTGTAAACGAGATTTTTTCACAGTTCTGTGTTGGTAAATAATGGAGATAAAAGATGGAATATTTTGCAAAAGAATATGATGTTGCCGTTATAGGCGCCGGTCACGCCGGTATCGAGGCAGGTCTTGCTTCGGCTCGGCTCGGTTCGAAAACAATAGTTTTTACCATAAACCTCGATTGGATAGGCAATATGCCGTGCAATCCGTCGATAGGCGGCACTTCAAAAGGACATCTTGTAAGAGAAATAGACGCTCTCGGCGGCGAAATGGGCAAGGCTGCCGACAAAAACGAGATACAGTCGCGTATGCTCAATCGCGGAAAAGGTCCGGCGGTTCATTCTCTGCGCGCGCAGATTGACCGCAGAGAGTATTCAAAATATATGAAGCACGTGTTGGAGCTTCAGGAAAACCTTGACGTCAAGCAGGCGGAAATAGTCGATCTCTCACGCGGCAAGGACGGTCTTTGGAGATTAAAGACAAGACTTGAGGCAATTTACAGCGCAAAATGCGTCGTTCTTGCCACCGGTACTTTTTTGGGCGGCAGAGTTTACATAGGCGACGTCTCTTACGAGAGCGGCCCCGACGGAATGTTCCCGGCAAACGAGCTTTCAAAGGTGCTTTATAATATGAAAATTCCGCTCAGACGGTTTAAAACGGGCACTCCCTCGCGCGTAAATCGCCGCAGCGTGGATTTTTCGGTGCTTGAAAAGCAGGAGGGCGACGAAACAACTACCCCGTTTTCATTTGATACCGACACTCCGCCCGTAAACAAAGCCGCGTGTTATATAGCGTATACAAATGACGAAACAAAAAAGGTTATCCTCGATAACATACAGTATTCGCCGCTTTACAGCGGAAAAATTCACGGCGTAGGGCCGCGCTACTGCCCGAGCTTTGAAGACAAAATAATGCACTTCCCCGATAAAAAACGCCATCAGCTGTTTGTTGAGCCGTGCGGACTCGACACGGAGGAATTATATTTACAGGGTATGTCGTCATCTCTCCCCGAGGCGGTTCAGTTAAAATTTTTGAGAACGATAAAGGGTCTCGAACACGTTGAGGTTATGAGAACCGCTTATGCTATCGAATATGATTGCGTAGATCCGCTCGCGCTCAAACCGTCGCTCGAATTTCTCGACCTTGACGGGCTTTTCGGCGCAGGGCAGTTCAACGGCTCTTCCGGTTACGAGGAGGCGGCGGCGCAGGGGCTTATAGCCGGCATAAATGCCGCGCGAAAGGCTCAGGGAAAAGATGCTTTTATACTTGACCGCGCTTCATCGTATATAGGCACGCTGATAGACGACCTTGTGACAAAGGGCTGCTCCGACCCGTACAGAATGATGACCTCGCGTTCGGAATACAGACTTTTGCTGAGGCAGGATAATGCCGATATGCGCCTGACGCCTCTCGGCTACGAAATCGGACTTGTCCCCGAAGAAAAATACCAAAGGCTCCTTAAAAAGCAGAAAATGATAAAGGAGGAGCGCAAAAGGATAGAAGAAACTTCGATTCCCCTGACCGACGAGCTTCAGCAGATGCTTGTTTCACGTGGAACATCTCCCTTGCCGCGCGGCGTTAAAGAGGCAGAGCTTTTAAAGCGTCCGCAGATAACATATGACGATTTGACCCCGTTCGACTTAAATCGACCCGATATTCCGCGTGAAATATTCGAGCAGGTTGAAATTGAGCTTAAATATGAGGGCTATATTGTGCGCCAGACGGCACAGATAAACGAAATGCGCCGTCTCGAGGTGAAAGTTATTCCGCCCGAAACCGATTATAACAAGATAGACGGACTGCGGCTTGAGGCACGAGAAAAGCTTTCTGAAATACGGCCCATGAATGTGGGTCAGGCTTCAAGAATAAGCGGTGTTTCGCCTGCCGACATATCGGTTTTGCTTATTTACCTTGCCAAGGAGGGCAAATAATGTTAAACAGAGCTTTGCTTTACAAAATCACCGAAAATATGGACGTTAAAATCACCGACGACGCCTTTAATAGATTTGATACCTACGCCGAACTGCTTTTTGAAACCAACAAACAGTTTAATCTGACGGCGATAACCGAACCGGACGATATGACGGTAAAGCACTTTGCCGACTGCCTTTCCGTATTTAAATATGCCGATTTCAAAGAGGGCGCAAGGCTTATTGACGTCGGCACGGGTGCGGGTTTTCCGGGACTTGTGATACTTCTTGCAAGGCCCGACCTTGACGTCACCTTCCTTGACGGGACGGGCAAAAAGCTTGCCTTTATCGAAAGCGTCCTCTCGGAGGTCGGCTTAAACGGGCACATTTTGCACCGCCGCGCGGAAGAGGCGGGAAATGACCCGCTGTACCGTGAAAAATTCGACTTCGCAACGGCAAGGGCTGTGGCGTCTCTCCCCGTCCTTTGCGAATACTGCATACCTTTTATTAAAAAGGGCGGCTCTTTTATTTCTATGAAATCGGCATTTTCCGATGATGAAATTTCTTCGTCCTCGGGCGCTCTTCGCACTCTCGGCGGCAAAATCGAGTCGGACAATGTGTTTGATTTGGTCGAAAACACAAAGAGAAGAATAATAATTATTAAAAAAATATCGCAAACTCCGCCAAAATATCCTCGCCCTTCGGCAAAAATTTCTAAAAATCCTTTGGGATAATGAATTTTAACCGCGCCGATACGCGATTTTCGGCGAACGAATTTTCTTTACAAAAACGCCTTTGCGGTGCTATTCTTTAAGCAAGGACAAGCACTGCGGAGGTGATTTTTTTGAAGTCAAAAGACAAAATCAAAACTACGGCGCAGGTATTATTGCTGCCGCAGGACAGCATTTTGCCGAACCCCAATCAACCGAGAAAACGGTTTGATTACGACGAGCTTGAGGGTCTTGCGCAAAGCATACGGCAAAACGGTATACTTCAACCCGTAACGGTTCGCAGAAGAGCGGACGGTAAAAACGTGAAGTTTGAACTGGTTGCCGGCGAGCGCAGACTCCGTGCGGCAAGGCTCGTCGGACTTACAAAAATTCCGGCTATCGAGATAGACGCCGACTCTAAAAGTTCTGCCGTGTTATCTCTGATAGAAAATCTGCAGCGGCGCGACCTTGACTTCTTTGAAGAGGCGGAGGCCATAGAAAGACTTATTGACGAATATTCAATGAGCCAGGAGGAGGTGGCAAAAAAGCTCGGCAGGGCGCAGTCAACGCTTTCAAATAAGCTCAGACTTTTGCGGCTCCCCGAAGAAATGCGATACGAAATTGAAAAAGCCGGGCTTACGGAACGCCACGCGAGAGCATTGCTGTCTCTCGAAAACGACGTTCAGCGCGAGAGGGCGCTCGGCATTATCATCGACCGGCACTTAAATGTGCAGGAAAGCGAGCGCCTGATAGAGCAAATGCTGAATCGCAAAAAGAAGCAAAATCCGATAAAAGGCATACGCGACATAAGAGTGTTTATAAATACTCTCAACCACGCGGTGGAGGCGATACGCAGGGCAGGTATCGACGCGGACGCCGCCAAGAGCGAAACCGAGGAGTACGTAGAGTACACCGTGCGTATTCCGAAAATAGAGCAAATAAGAATTTCTCTGCCCGGAGACGGCGAAGCCGTCTGACAACCTTTGTAAAATGCGCCGAACGGTGCTACCCCTGCCGTTCCGCATTTTAAATACCCATATCCTTCTCTTTCACACCCCACATCCACAAGCAGAGCGGCGGCCTTCAGGTCGCCGTTTTGCTTTGCCTTTTTTAATGAGCACCGGGGGTATGTCTTGAGGAGAATAGGCGGCTTACTTATATAATGCGTATCGGTTTGCAAGCATAAGTAAATCCGACGGCGTTTCGCACATGAATCGCGCTTTTTCGATGTTTCACGTGAAACATCGAAATCAAGCTTTCACAAAGCAAGTAATGTTCCACGTGAAACAATCGACGCCGCAAAAAAATCAATGAAATTTGAGCCGAATAATAAAATTGTTCTTTGAATTGGGCGCCGTTTGTGATATACTTTTAATAGTATTTCAAAAAAGGCTATGATGACCTCTGAAACAGGAGTGATAAATAAGGTATGGCAAAGACCATTTCCGTGATAAACCAAAAGGGCGGCGTAGGCAAAACCACCACGGCCGTCAACCTCTCTGCCGCGGTCGGCGCTCTCGGCAAACGTGTTTTGCTCGCCGATATAGATCCGCAGGGCAACTCCACGAGCGGTTACGGCATAAGCAAGCGAAGTATTGAAAATTCAACATACGATATGCTTATAAACGGCGTAAAGGCTTCGGATGTGGTAGTAAAAACCAAATTCCGAAATGTCGATTTGCTGCCGTCCGATATGAACCTTGCCGGCGCCGAGGTCGAAATGATTGGAATGGACTCGCGTGAGAGCCTTCTCAAAAAAGCCCTCGCCGATGTCTGGGAGAATTACGATTATATTTTTCTCGACTGTCCGCCGTCACTCGGCATAATAACAATAAACGCGCTCTGCGCGAGCGACACATTTTTGGTGCCGATACAGTGCGAATACTACGCGCTTGAGGGCCTTGCGCAGCTTATGTCCACCGTCCGTCAGATAAAAAGACTCTATAACCCGTCGATAGAGCTTGAGGGCGTTTTGCTCACGATGTACGACGGCAGACTGAATTTGACGTCTCAGGTGGTTGCCGAAGTCAAAAAGTTCTTTCCGCAGAAGGTGTATAAATCCACCATACCGCGAAACGTCAGGCTCTCCGAGGCTCCGAGCTTCGGCGAACCGGTAATGTATTACGACAGAAATTCAAAGGGAGCGGCGGCGTATGCGGATTTTGCGGAGGAATTTCTTAAAAAGCAAGCGAGGGAAAATTGATGAGGAAAACTATCGCATTTATATCGGCTCTCATACTTGCGGTGTCGCTTTTTTTGACTTCGTGCGGAAAAACGCGCACCTTTGAACCGTCCGGCGTGACGAGTGAAAAAGCGTCCGTCACTCAGGCTCAAAAAGAGGAGCTGACTCTTTCGCCCGACAAATTCACCTTTGTCGGCGTGCAGATGGGTATGACGACCGATCAGGTTCAGCTTGCCATAGGCAAGGCGGCTCAGGTATACGCCAGAAACGATAAGATGTTTTTGACCGAGAACGTAAAGGTGCAGGAGTTCAAAAACGGACTTGACAGGGTGGTTTATTACATCTTTAATACGAGTAATCAGCTTGTCGAAATGCAGTATGTGGTGTCTTCGTCCGACGGAATTTCATATCAGAACGCCGTCACGATTTTCCGCGGCATCTACGGCCCCGACGGAATAGAGATACAGAGCGAAATAGGCAAGCGCGAAACTGTTTGGGAATATATGGACGTTTACGTAATAGTCGCGAGAAACGATGAAAAGGACGTCGTAATTTCATATATGCAGAAAAGTCTCTTTGAGACCGAAAATCAAAAGGACGTTGAAAAATACAACGCCTCAAAACAGGGGAGGAAATAAAATGGCAGCCAGAAAAGGCGGGCTCGGCAAGGGCTTTGAGGCTCTTATGCAGTCAAACACCATGGACGACGAGCTCGGAGATAAGGCGACGCTTTCGATAAACGATATTGAGCCGAACCGCGGCCAGCCGAGAAAGACCTTCGATGAAGAATCTCTTTCGGAGCTTGCGGACAGCATAAGGGAACACGGAGTTTTACAGCCGCTTTTGGTAAGACCCATGCCCGACGGCAGCTACCGTCTTGTTGCGGGTGAACGCCGTTTCCGCGCGGCAAGACTTGCGGGGCTCACAGAGGTTCCCGTAACGGTCAGGGAAATGACCGACGAAGAAGAGAGCATATTTGCTCTTATCGAAAATTTGCAGCGTGAAAACCTCAATGCCGTTGAGGAGGCCGAGGGGCTTAAAACTCTTATCGACACTTTCGGCTTTACTCAGGAGCAGGCGGCTCAGCGCATAGGCAAGTCACGTACGGCGGTTACAAATTCGCTCAGGCTTTTAAATCTGCCCGACAGCGTCAGCGCCCTTTTAAAGGACGGTAAAATTTCAATGGGTCACGCGAGAGCGTTGTTGTCCGTCGAAAACGAAGCCGATATGAAAAATATCGCCGATATGATAGTCAAAAACGGCATATCCGTCCGCGAGACGGAGCGCCTTGCCAAAAAAGCCGGCAAAACAGGCACGGCGGCGGTAAAGAGAAAGAAAAAACGCGACACCTTTTACGACGAGGCAGAGCTTGCGTTGTCGGGAGTTTTGGCACGCAAGGTCAGAATATACAACGGCAAAGGTTCGGGCGGCAGCATAGAGATAGAGTTCTTCGGCAAAGAGGATCTTAAAAAGCTTGCAAAGCAGCTCGAGGCGCTTGAATAATTTGAATTTTAATTTTTCGGAGGAAGAAAAATGCTTGATATTAAGCTCGTAAGAGAAAATCCGGATCTCGTAAAAGAGAACATCAAAAAGAAATTTCAGGAGGAAAAGCTCGTACTTGTAGACGAAGTAATAGAGCTTGACAAAAAGTTCCGTGAGTCAAAACAGAGGGCGGACGAGCTTCGCGCCTCAAGGAACAAGATAAGCAAGGAGATAGGCGGCCTTATGGCAAAGGGTCTGCGCGAAGAGGCGGAAAAGACCAAGCAAAAGGTATCGCTTCTTGCAAAAGAGCTCGAAAAGCTCGAGGGCAACGAGGAGACGCTCTCTGCCGAAATCAAAAAGAGAATGATGGTTATACCCAACATCATCGGCGACGACGTCCCGATAGGCAAGGACGACAGCGAAAACGTAGAGCTCCAGCGCTTCGGCGAGCCGTATGTTCCGCCGTTTGAGATTCCCTATCACGTAGACATTATGGAAAAGCTCCACGGCATAGACCTTGATTCCGCAAGAAAGACGAGCGGCAACGGCTTCTATTATCTCTGCGGAGACATCGCAAGGCTTCATTCCGCGGTACTCTCATATGCCCGCGACTTTATGATAGACCGCGGATTTACCTATTACGTTCCGCCGTTTATGATAAGAGGAAATGTTGTCAACGGCGTTATGAGCTTCTCCGAAATGGAAAATATGATGTATAAAATAGAGGGTGAGGATCTCTACCTTATAGGTACGTCGGAGCACTCCATGATAGGTAAGTTCATAGACACGATAACTCCCGAATCGGAGCTTCCCAAGACCCTCACAAGCTATTCGCCCTGCTTCCGCAAAGAGGTCGGCGCGCACGGCATAGAGGAGAGAGGCGTCTACCGCATACACCAGTTTGAAAAGCAGGAAATGGTAGTAGTCTGCAAGCCCGAGGACAGCGATATGTGGTACGATAAGCTCTGGAACAACACGGTTGACTTCTTCCGCTCGCTCGACATTCCGGTACGTACTCTTGAGTGCTGCTCCGGCGATCTTGCCGATTTAAAGGTCAGAAGCCTTGACGTAGAAGCGTGGTCACCGCGTCAGAAGAAGTATTTTGAGGTCGGTTCATGCTCAAACCTCGGCGATGCTCAGGCGAGAAGACTCGGCATAAGAATAAAGGGCGAAAACGGCAATTATTTTGCACATACTCTTAATAATACCGTCGTTGCTCCGCCGAGAATGCTCATAGCCTTCCTCGAAAACAATCTGAACGAGGACGGCTCGGTGCGTATACCCGAACCGCTCAGAATGTATATGGGCGGCAAGGACGTCATAAAATAATTCGGTTATGTTGCCGTGAAAAGGCGCTATTGACAAAACGCCGCATACGGTATATAATACTCTCGCTGTTTCGACGGCACGGTCTTTGGCGTAAACCGAGTTCTTCCGGTGTTCACCTGTCCTCTGACTGTGACGGACGAAGCGAAATATCATAATGAGGTGAAAAAAATGACACAGGCAGAAAAACAGGCTATTATGAAAGAGTATGCCACTCACGAGGGCGACACCGGTTCACCGGAGGTTCAAATCGCTGTTCTCACCAAGAGAATCAACGACCTCACCGAGCATCTCAAGGAGCATCACAAGGACCATCATTCAAGAAGAGGCCTTCTTAAAATGGTAGGTCACAGACGTAACCTCCTCGCATACCTTCAGAAAACCGATATCGAAAGATACCGTGCAATCGTTCAGAAGCTCGGTCTTCGTAAATAATTTCGCGCTTAAGGCAAGCGGTTTTTTACCGCTTGCCTTGAATTGCTTTTTACGGCAGGCGTAAAAGGCGTATAAAAAACAATCCGACGGGGCGTTTATCCGATGCTTTAGCGGTAAATGGAATCTTTAAATTTTTTGTGTTAAAGGTCGCATTTATTGCTAAAACCGGAAGTGCCTCTCGGAAATTCAAGAAAAAGAGGTAAAAAGATGTTTTTCAAAAACTTCAAGGTTTGGGAAACCGAATTTGCCGGCAGAAAGCTCTCTGTTGAGACCGGCAAAATGGCAGGACTTGCAAATGCGTCGGTAATGGTTCGTTACGGCGACACAAACGTGCTTTGCACCGTTACGGCTTCGGCAAAGCCGAGAGAGGGCGTTGATTTCTTCCCGCTCTCAGTCGATTATGAGGAAAAAATGTATTCCGTCGGCAGAATCCCCGGCTCATTCCAGCGCCGCGAGGGCAGAGCAAGCGAAAAGGCGATTCTCACATCAAGATGTATAGACCGCCCCATCCGTCCGCTTTTCCCGAAGGATCTCCGCAATGACTGCTCGGTAGTTGCAACCGTTATGTCGGTTGACCCCGATTGCAGCCCCGAAATTGCCGCAATGATAGGCGTTTCAACCGCTATCGCAATTTCCGATATCCCGTGGGACGGCCCGATTTCCGGCGTAAACGTCGGTCTTGTTGACGGCGAAATCGTATTGAACCCGACTCTCGAGCAGAGAGCAAAGACCGACCTTAATCTCACCGTTGCTTCAACAGCCGACCTTGTGGCTATGATTGAAGCCGGCGGCAACGAGATTTCCGACGACCTTATGTTTGACTGCATTATGGCAGGCCATGAGGAAAACAAAAAAATTGTAAAATTCATTCAGGGCATAGTAGACGAAATAGGCAAGCCGAAATTTGCTTACGAATCCTCCGACCCCGATCCCGAAATAATGAAAGAGATTGAGGACTTCTGCATAGAGGACGTTAAAAAGGCTCTTGATACCGACGATAAACTCGTTCGCGACGAGGCTCTTTTGCCGATATATGAGGCTGTTCACGAGAAATTCGACGAGAAGTTTGAGGGCAACGAGGGCAAGATTGAAGAGATTATGTATCTTGTTCAGAAGCACGTTGTTCGCTCCTGGCTCAAGGATGAGCACAAGAGAGTTGACGGCAGAGGCATAGACGAGATTCGTCCGCTCAACGCCGAAATCGACCTCCTCGCAAGAGCGCACGGCTCGGGACTTTTCACCAGAGGTCAGACTCAGGTTCTCTCGGTTGCCACACTCGGCTCCATGAGCGACTGCCAGCAGCTTGACGGACTTGACGAGCAGAAGGAAAAGAGATATATCCATCACTACAACTTCCCGTCATACTCCGTAGGCGAAACAAAGCCCTCAAGAGGTCCCGGCAGACGTGAAATCGGTCACGGCGCACTTGCCGAAAAGGCTCTTCTGCCCGTTATACCGTCGGTTGAGGAATTCCCCTATGCAATCCGCGTAGTATCCGAGGTTCTCTCATCAAACGGCTCTACTTCACAGGGCTCTGTCTGCGGCAGCACACTTGCACTTATGGCGGCAGGCGTTCCGATAAAGGCTCCCGTAGCAGGTATTTCCTGCGGACTTATCACCGGTGACGAGGGCGTTTACGGCGACTTTATGACCATGGTTGATATTCAGGGCCTTGAGGACTTCTACGGCGATATGGACTTCAAGGTTGCAGGTACCAAAAAGGGCATAACCGCAATTCAGATGGACCTTAAGGTTCACGGCCTTACTCCCGCAATAATCAAAGAGGCGTTTGCAAAGACGCATAAAGCAAGAAATTATATACTTGACGAAATAATGCTTCCCGTTATAAGCGAGCCGCGCAAGGAGCTTTCAAAGTGGGCGCCCAAGATGCTCACCACAAAGATTGACCCCGACAGAATAGGCGACGTAATAGGCAAGCAGGGCAAGGTAATCCAGAAGATTTGCGCCGAGTGCGACTGCAAGGTTGACGTCAGCGAAGAGGGTCAGGTATTTGTTTCCGCTCTTGACCTTGACAATGCAAAGAAAGCAATCTTCATTGTCGATACAATAGCAAACGGCCCCGAGGTCGGCGCGATTTACAAGGGAATTGTTACCCGTCTTATGAGCTTCGGCGCATTTGTTGAAATAGTACCCGGCGTTGAGGGTATGGTTCACATCAGCCAGCTTGACGTTAAGCGCACCGAAAAGGTTGAGGACGTTGTAAATGTCGGCGACGAAATAATCGTCAAGGTTCTCCCGAAGGACGAGCAGGGCAGACTTAATCTCTCCCGTCGCGAAGCGCTTATCGAGGTTGAGGGTCTTACCCCCGAAAACGACCTCTCCGAAGAAAATCAGCGCAGAGGCGGCAGACGCGACTTCGGCAGAAGACCGCATCGCTCGGATCGTCACTGATAACGCGAAGCTGATTTAACATCGCACGGAAATTTTAAAAGAGCTGTAAAACATCGGTTGATAATTTTTAACCTTTGTTTTACGGCTCTTTTTTTGTCGTTCGCGAGGGTTTTGCCCTGCGGCGATTTTTTCCCTGCCTATCCTGTGGGTGCTTGCCGTTTCCCCTGTTTGTACGGCTGTCCGTAAATGTTAAGAAATTATTAAATATCACAAAGTATATTGCATTGCAAGGTAGTGGGTGTTATAATGCAATCGAAAAGACGAGAAAGCCGTACCGAAAAGCGTGTTTTTGTATTTCGGGCTTTGCGGCAAAATATCGGTGTTTCACAACTCCGTCGGAAAGGAGAGTATAATGAACACACAATTTAAAAAGGGTGTTCTGGAGCTTTGCGTTCTGTCGCTTTTAAAGCAGGGCGACAAGTACGGCTATGAGCTTGCGGACACCGTCGGTAAACAGATAGACATTTCAGAGGGCACTATATACCCTCTTCTTAAAAGGCTCAGAGCCGAGGGGTATTTTGAAGTGTATCTTCGCGAATCCACCTCGGGTCCTGCGCGAAAATACTACCGTCTGACTCAAAAGGGGTATGACACACAACGCCTTTTGGAAAACGAATGGAAGGATTTTACAAAGAGTGTGTCTACTTTATTAGGAGGTGAAAACGGTGACTAAGACCGAATTTTTACAACAGCTTTATAACCTGCTCGGCGTTTTGCCCGCAGATGAGCGCGACGATATAATAGCCGACTTTGAAGAGCACTTTTCCGTCGGCGCGAGCGAGGGCAAAAGCGAAGAGCAGATTTGCTCGGAGCTCGGCGACCCCAAGAGCTGTGCCGCGCAGTACCTCAGAGACGAGCCGAAAAATACCGCCGCATACGGCGCGGGTCAAAACGGCAACCCGAGATACGAAACAAAATATTCCGATGTAATAGGCGCCTCCCAAGGTGCTCCAAACGCTCGGGACGGCAGTTATTACGGCACGGAAAAGGGCGACCCTCGGCGAAATCACGTGCTGTGGTCAATTCTCTTTTTCGTCGGAGTTTTTGCGGCGTTAGGCGCGTATCCGTCAAGCATAACCATGATGATAGGCTTTTTTGCGTGTATTGCCTTTGCCGGAGTTACGGGTGCAATAACGGCTTCGCCCGCGGCGTTCGTATTTATATTTTCCGTGGGACTTATGCTCTTTGCGGCAGGACTTTTCCTGTTCCTTTTTATGACGTGGTTTTTAAAGCTGTCGTGGCGCAAAGCCGATTTGTAAGGGGGCAAAAAATATGAAGAAAAAGAAAGACGGCCTTATAAAAGGTATGATAGCCGCGGCGATAATCTTTATCGTCGGATTTATACTTGCGGTCTGCTTCGGCGCTTATCTCGGCGCGGACGCGGTAAGGCGCATAGCCTCGGGCGATACGTTTGAGGAGTTTGTCGAAGAGCGTTTCCCGAATATAGATTTTGACAAGGGGCAGACGGTAAACGAGTCGCAAACAGAAAAGTCAATGATTCCGTCGGGGTCGGCGCTTGAAATTTCCGCGGTGTACGGCGATATTAAAATTAAGACCTCCGACGGTGCAGAGGTAAGATGCGTCCTACAACAAGCGAAAGGCGGCGGCGCAAAACTCAATTTGTCCGACGATAAAATCATATTGGACGGCGGCGGCGTAACGCGCGGAACAGCCGAGCTTACGGTTTACCTGCCGAACAGCGTTTCGCTTTTAACGGTTTCAAATAACGACGGCGATATAAATGTAGACGGAGTAAAGCTCGGTATGCTTACGATAAATTCAATTTCGGGAGATATAGAGTTATCCGATTTCACAGCCCGAACGGGAAAAATCAAAAGCTCGGCAGGCGACACAAAAATATCGGAAACCGCCGTTTTTACGGAACTGCTCGATGTGAACCAAAGCTTCGGCGATATTGAAATTGATGTTCCGAGCGACCCCGATAAAATCAAATTTGTAATTAAGTCCGATACTTCTCTGAATGAAAAATCACTGTGCGACAGCTACCTTATGTCGCTTGCGCGAAGCACCGACGGCAAGGCGGAATACACCGTAAACGTAAAGAACGGCGAATTATCGGTAAAAAATTCCGACGATTGATTTAAGCCGTGCAAAATGATAATATAATATTAAAGTGTAATAATAAAAGGAGTGTTTATTATGAAAAAGAAACTTTACAGAAGCAATACCGACAAAATGATTTGCGGAGTTTTGGCGGGCTTTGCCGAGTATATAAACGTGGACCCCACAATAGTCCGTCTCGTGTATGCGGCGCTGACTTTGTTCACCGCAGGCTTTCCGGGAATACTGTTTTACGTTATCTGCGCCATTGTAATTCCGCAGAAGCCGTTTGACATAGAGCCGTAATTCGAGCGACTGTTACAGAAAAACATATTTAAACCGAATAAAAAAATATTTTCGCTCCCATTTAGCGACGGTTATTTCACCGCGCCTCGGATATAATCTCTTAAAGTGCGTATTTTAAACAGATTATAACAAGGCGTGGTGATTTTTTTGAGAAATTCCGATTTTACCGGACAAGCAGTTTTGCGAAAGGATTTCGTTTTGCCCGAACCCGTAAAAGCCGTACTTATGCACATAGCGTATTTTGTATGCGGTATGCTGTTTTCCTCGGCGAGCAATTTGTCGGCGGTGGCGCCGTTCGGCGTCGCGTTTTGCGCGGCGGCTGAAAATAAGTACATACTCTCGTCGGGTCTCGGTGCGGCGGCAGGCTATATTTTAACTCAGGACAGCGTTTCGTCGCTTAGGCTTATTGCGGCGAGCGTGTGCGCCGGAGTTCTCTCGCGCGTTATGAGAGAATTTGAAAAAGTGCGAAAGAAAAGACTTTTGCCGTCGTGCATAGCGTTTCTCTCATGTTTTTTGTCGGGAATGGCGGTTCTGCTCGCAAACGGACTTACCGCGGAGACGTTTCTTTTATATCTCGGCGAGGGCGTAACCGCGTTTGCCGCGGCGTATTTCTTTTCGACGGCGCAATATATTTTCAAAAACGGCAAACCCGTGCGCGGCGTGTCTCTTAAAGACGCGGCTGCTGTTTCGGGCGTTGTGTTTCTTCTGCTGTGCTCGCTGTCGGGAGTGACGATATTTGAGGTTTCCCCTGCGAGAATGATAATTGTTTTCGGCGTTATGTTTTGCGCCGCGGTTTATAAAGAGTCGGGCGGTGCCGTCAGCGGAATGCTTGCGTTTTTGCTTGTCGCTGTAAGCTCAGACGTGGGAGCCGTTTCGGCTTCGTTTGCCGTCGGCGGACTTCTTGCAGGCGCTTTTTCGGGGCTCGGCAGAAGAGCCGTGCCGCCTGCTTTCTTCGTATCGTTCCTCACCGCGTATATGTTTTCGGGCGGCGGCAGCGAAAAACTCTTTTTGCTGATTGAGGTTCTCCTGCCGTGCGCGATGTTTATGTTTTTGCCGAACAGTCTGTTTATGAGGGCGGAAAAATTCCTCTTGCCCGAAGAGCCCGCGGCGGATATTTCAGCCGAAAATGATGAAGTAAGGCGCAGAATACGCGCGGCAAGAGACGCCGTGGACGATATTGAACGCTCCGTGAGCACCGTTTCAAAAAGACTCTCCGAAATGGAAAATTGCGGCAGTGAAAAGCTGATGATAGAAATTCAGAATTCCGTTTGCTGCGGCTGCGGCAGATATGATTTTTGTTGGGAACAGAATTTCAGAGACACAAAGACCGCGCTCGACGAGATGTATGATACGCTGAAAAAGAGCGGCACGATGTCGCGCGATAAGCTCCCGTCGCCGTTTTCAAACAGATGTATACGGCAGACCTCTTTTGCCGAAACATATTCAAAGCTGTTTTTCGGCGTCGCCTTTTCCGAGGCGGCGGATAAAAAAATCGACGAGGTGCGCCTTGTCACGGCCGACCAGTTCGGCGGCATAAGCGATATGCTGCGAGACCTCGAAAACGAGTTTAACGGCGACATAAGCTTTGACGCAAAGACGGCGGAGCGGATAAGGGAAAATACCGAGGACAGGTTTTCGGTAAAGGTTGAATTTGTCTCGTGCTTCAGAGATAAAAACGGCAGAATGTTCTGCGAAATGACCTTCTCTGCGGCGCCGTCCTCCCTTAATATAGGCGAACTGCGCGACACGGTCGGCGAGACGTGCGACAGGGAATTTGAGCTCCCCGTTATTAAAGGCGACAAAAGCATAAAGCTGTGCGAAAAGACCGCATATTCGGTTGAAAGCGCGTTTTCGCAGATTCCGGCGGACAATGAAAAGCTCTGCGGCGACACCTTTGAGAGCTTTTACGACGGCAGGGGGAATTACGTTGTAATTCTCTCGGACGGTATGGGTACGGGTCCGCGTGCGGCGCTCGATTCGGCTATGGCGTCGGGACTTATGGCAAGGCTTGTTAAGGCGGGCTTTGGGTTTCACAGCGCGTTAAGGCTTGTAAATTCCTCTCTGCTTTTAAAGTCGCGCGAGGAGTCACTCGCAACGCTCGATATAGTAAAAATAGACCTGTATACGGGCAAGGCGGCATTTTACAAAGCCGGAGCCGCCCCGTCCGTCATTCGTCGGCAAAACGGCAAGCTGCTTGAAATCAAAAAAGCGGCTCTGCCTGCCGGAATACTGCGCGACGCGGTATTTTCGTCGTGCGAGGGACAGCTTGAAAACGGCGACACGGTGATTATAGCGTCCGACGGCGCATACGAATACGCCCACAACGCGGTAAAGGAGGAACTCCAAAAGGGCGGCGCAAAAAGGGCGAGCGCAGAGGCAAAAAATATCAGCCGCCGCGCAAAAAAGGCAAAGGGCAACGTCCGCTGCGACGATATAACGGTAATTGCGCTGAATATAAAGAAAAAAGCAGGGTAACCTCGGCTCGGCAGACCGTTTTTCGGCTTTTCCGCGATAAACTCCATTACAACACAATCTCTGCCGCAAAAAGCGAACGAATCGGCACAGCAGCCGAGCCGTTCGTTTTTTTTGAGCGCCTTTTAGCTTTACGAAAGCGAAAAATCAAAACAACTCGAAATCAAATCAAAATTAAACGCCGCCCGTTTCGGCGCGCGGCTGCGGTCAGACCGAAATGCGAAAAAACACGGCGATAAAAGACAAAACACGTGAAATTGTCTTAATACGGCAAAACTTACGCCGTAAAGAGCGTCGTATATAACTTTTTTGTGAAATTGTGAGTAAAAAATTAAATATTTCATTGACATTTAAGTGTTTTTACGGTAAATTATTAGGTGTATTTGACTATCTTAGTACGGATGGTCTCGTTACAGTCAGAAAGGGGATTAGAAATAATGGCTAAAAAAGAAAAAGTCACGTTAACTCCCGAAGAGATCGAAGCTAAAAAAGCTCGCAAAAAGGAAAAGAGAAAAATATTCGGCAAAACCTTTGAAAGAGCGATAGCATGGATGCTTGCAGTAGTACTTGTTTATTGCGTAACCTATATGGCATTAAGCAACAAAACTTTAGGCGCGGCGTCGGCGGCTCCTGCACAGAGCAGCGCTCAGACAACCCAACCCGCAACTAAATCCGATTGGGATACAAGTGCAAGCGGCAACGGTTCTTCGCAGTCCGGCTCTCAGAGCAGCGCCTCGGGTGACAGCGCTTCCGGCGGAAATGCCGCACAGGGCGCAGACGCAGCATCGCCCGCAGCAGCTTCGGATGTGGCGGCCGTTGTAGAGAAGTTCAAATCCGCGGCTCTCAATTCCGAGGATGTTCCGAAGTATCAGAACATGACTCTCCGCGATTACAACTTCAGCAGCAACCTTGTAAACAGCCTTATGGGCATTGCCGAGGGGCTCATCAGCAAAAACAGCGGTAAAGAAAATACCGCTTCAACAGGCCTTTCGGGCGGAATTGAGCAGCTCACGGCAGACGATGTAAAGAGCGCTACAATGTCCACAAACGGCGGCAAGACCACCGTACATATCGAACTTAAAGAGCAGACCGACGGCGCAGACGGTCAGGCGCACGAGGGTCCCGTAGGTCACGGCATCGGCGTTCTCGGCGGTATTGACGAAGTAGTTTCAAACTTCCCCGGCGTTACTGTTAACGACATCGAGCTCGTTTATCAAAATCCGGTGATTGATGTGGTTATAGACGACGCGTCAAATAAGGTTGAGTCGGGTAAAGAATCCTATACGGTATTCATTAACCTCAAGTCGGCTAAGGTCGCTATTTCAACACTTTCGGGTACGGCTTACATTGATTATGAATACATAATCGGTGAGTAATAAATCAAAAAATAAAATCACTTCTTTATAAATGAAAGGGAGAGACATCAATGGCTAAAAAACAAAAAGTTGAACTTACCCCCGAAGAGAAAGCAGCTAAAAAGCTCAGACATTCAAACGGCTGGGTTCGTTTCTGGGCAATAGTAGTAGCTCTTGCTCTTACGGCAGGTGTTTACGGACTTGCAAGCAAAACCGCAGGTAAAGAGACCGCATCAACCGGAACAGCAGCTTCCTCGGGTTCTTCCACAGGCTCGTCAAGCTCATCATCGGGTTCGTCGTCCTCGGGCTCATCATCGAGCTCGTCTTCGGGTTCTTCCGCTTCTTCTTCGAGCAGCAGTGCAGCGGCTTCTACCGGCGACAGCAGTAGCGGCGGCGCAGCAGCTTCAACAGGCGTAGATGCAGCAGCGGCAGCTGAGGCCATAAACGCAGCTACGGCTAAGGCAGTTGCAGCAGGTTATCATTGGACGAGAACTGCCGAGTATACCGAACCCGTAGACGTCGGTAATGCTACCAGCGCTCTTAACAAGATCATTCAGGGTATCGATTCAGAATCCGACCTTGATTCCGTTGTCGGCGGATTTATCGGTATCGGCGACAAAGAGATGGATATAACCAAGGGCGGCAGCGCAGCCGAGCAGATTGACTACCACGGCGAGAACTATGCTCTTCAGGCTACTTCTCTTCAGGCAGGCGACCTTAAAAACCTCAAGGTTGACGGCAACACCTACACCTTTGAAGTTGAAAACGCAAGCTCTCCGCAGCTTGACAAGTCAACCGCTATGTCAAGACTTACAAACGATATCCTTACCCAGGATATGGTTAACAGCGAAATCAAGAATTTCGTAAGTGCTGCAAGCGTTAACTCCGCTGCAATCGAGTACTCAAACATAAAAGCTACCGTTGTTATCGAAGACGGCAACCTCAAGGAATTCAGATATTCCTATGACGGCAAGGTAACGGAGCTTAACATCAAGATTGCAATAGTAAGCGTTAACGGTAAGGGCGCAATGCACGTTGAAGGCGCTTACACCAACTTCGTTTATTGATAAACGCACTTACATAAGCGAATAAAAACAAAGAGCTGTAAAAACGAAAGTTTTTACGGCTCTTTTTAATTGATAAGTAAAAAGGAAATGTTTAAACGGATTAAAGGTCTTTGCACTTCGATTTTTATAAAAGTTCGTTTTGACGGTGCCTTTTACGGGGAAAATGCGAATTTATACCGGGTGTGTTTTGCCGTTACATATTTACTACGTTTATCGGCTTGCCGGCAATAAACGCCTCAATGTTGCTCTTGAATATGCCCATAAGTCTTTCACGGGTTTCAAAAGCCGCCCACGCTATATGCGGAGTTATAAAGCAGTTTTTCGCCGTGAGCAACGGATTGTCTTTTTTCGGCGGCTCGGTCGAGAGCACGTCAACTCCGGCGCCTGCTATTTCGCCCGAATTCAGCGCGTCGGCAAGAGCCTGCTCATCAACAACCGGTCCGCGAGAGGTGTTTATTATAAACGCGGCCTTTTTGCACTTTTTCAAAAATTCGGCGTTTACGGTTTTCTCCGTCTCTTTTGTAAGTGGGCAGTGGAATGTAATAATGTCGGAATTTTCCGCAAGATAGTCAAGGTCCTTTGCCCATCTGAAATTCTTACGCGCGCTTTGGTCGGTAACGTGACCCGACAGCGCTATAATGTTCATTTTGTAAGCCTCGGCTATGTCGGCTACCGCTCCGCCGATTTTTCCGAATCCGACTATGCCTATCGTTTTGCCCGAAAGCTCGGTGAGCGGTTTTTTCCAGAAACAAAAGTCGGGGCACGCCGACCATTCGCCGCTCTTTACCGCGTCCGAATGCATGGCAACGCCCACGGCAAGCTCCGAAATAAATGCAAATACGAGCTGCGCCACGCCCATGGTAGAATATGCCGGTATATTTGAAACCGGTATGCCCTTTTCTTTGAGATACGCGCAGTCAACCACGTTGTAGCCCGTCGATAAGAGCGCGACGAATTTCACGTTTTGCATTTTGTCTATCTCCTCTTTGCCGAGCGGAGTTTTGTTGGTTACAACTATGTCCGCGTCAAAGGTGCGCTCTGCGATTTTTTCGTGCGGCGTGCGGTCAAAAACCTCGACCTCGCCGTATTTCTTTAAAAAATCCCAGCTTAAATCACCGGGATTTGTCGTTTTGCCGTCGAGAATTACTATCTTCATATAAAAACCGCCTTTCGGTAAAATTTTATTTCACGTGCCGCGCCGAAAAGTCTCTGTTTGGTACGGTACTATTGTGATTGTAGCACAAATTCGCACCTTTGGATACACAAACGGCAAAAATTACCTTGTATTTTCATATTTTGTTTGACCTTACAAATAATATGTTATAAAATTATATATTATCTATTACTGTGCCCTGCGATAATAAATTTTTGGGTGGTACCGATTTGACCGACAGAGAACTCACGCGAAGAAAGCTACTGAATATTTTGGCCTGTGTGCTGCTGATTTTGGCAGTCGCACTTTCAGTGCTGACATTTCTTATGCAGATAAACGATGTCTCGTCGGCATACGAAGAGGTTTTGTCGCGCCTTGCGGAGTTCGAGGCGGCTGTTGCGTCCATCCCGAGCAAGTGGCTTGTAATACTCGTAATATTCCTTATATATATAGGGAAAGTGATAATACCCCTGCCCATAACCGCGGTTTGCGTCATAGCGGGTATGGTTTTTCCGACGCCCGTTGCAGTGGCTGTGAATTTTGCCGGAATGGCTATACTTTTGACCATAAAATTCTATTGGGGCAGGCACCTCGGCGGCGGAACAATTCACAAGATACTGACAAGATACGACAACGTCCGTCGTATGATGGAGTCGGGCAAAAGAAGCACCGATTGGATTTTGGTACTGTTCAGATTGGTGCCGTACTTCCCGATAAATTCCATAAGTCAGCTCTACGGTGCGCTCGAATACGACTATTGGAAATTCCTTTTGCTGTCGCTTTTGGGCTTCACACCCAAAATTATTTCGTACAGTATGATAGGTCGCCATGTCTATAATCCGTTTTCACTCGCGTTTATGCTGCCTATAGTTATTATATTTACAATATCCGGCGTTTCCATACTCGCGGTAAATAAATTTATAGATATTGTCGCCAACAATAAAAACAAAAAGACTGCCGAAGCTGTTTCGGCGGGAAAGGATGAAAAATAAAAATGGCAACTCCCGAAACCCTAAAAAAAGAAATTCTCTCTTCTTCTCTTGATGAAAGGATGAAAAAGGCTTACGTCACCGAGGAAGCGGTAAAACAGCAGTATGACAGATACATAAACCTTTTAAACGAGTTTGAGGCGCTTTTCGGCAAAGACAGGCAGGTGCGCCTTTTCTCGGCTCCCGGCAGAACCGAGGTCGGCGGCAACCATACCGACCACAACCACGGCAGAGTTCTCGCGGCGAGCATTAACCTCGACGCCATAGCGGCGGCGTCAAAAAATGACGAAAACATAGTAAGAGTTAAATCCGAGGGCTATTCCATGGATGTGGTTGACGCTTCGGATCTCTCCGTAAATCACAACGAAACGGGTCATTCACCGGCGCTTGTGCGCGGCGTTCTCGCAGGCTTTAAAAAGCTCGGCTACAAGATAGGCGGCTTTGACGCGACCACCGCCTCCAAGGTCATAGCGGGCTCGGGGCTTTCGTCCTCTGCCGCTTATGAAGTTCTTGTAGGCACTATGGTAAATTACCTCTACAACGACGGAAAAGTTGACGCGGTTACAATAGCCAAAATCGCGCAGTTCGCCGAGAACGAATACTTCGGCAAGCCCTGCGGACTTATGGACCAGATGGCGTGCTCCGTCGGCGGATTTGTCACGATAGATTTCAACGACCCGAAAAACCCCGAAATAGAAGAGGTCAATTTTGATTTTGAAAAATGCGGACATTCCCTCTGCATTGTCGATACAAAGGGCAGTCACTCCGACCTCACCGACGAATATGCGGCAATACGAACCGAGATGGAGAGCGTAGCCGAATTTTTCGGCAAAAAAGTGCTTCGCGAGGTAAGCGAAGATGAGTTTAAATCCAAAATAAAAGAGCTTCGCCCCGCGGTCGGCGACAGAGCCATACTCCGCGCCATGCATTTTTACGCCGACAATGCGAGAGTGTTAAAAGAGGTTGACGCTTTACGCCGCGGAGATTTCGAGACATTCAAGAAGTATATTTTGGAGAGCGGCGCGTCATCATATAAATACAATCAAAATGTATTCTCGGTGAAACAGCCGTCCGTTCAGCCCGTTTCCCTTGCACTTGCGGTTTCCGAGAGCATCTTAAAGGGCCGCGGAGCTTGGCGCGTTCACGGCGGCGGATTTGCCGGCACGATTCAGGCTTTCGTCCCGAACGACCTCTTAAAGGATTACAAGAGCATAATGGAGAGCATTTTCGGCGAGGGAACGTGTTACGTGCTCTACATTCGCCCCGTCGGCGGTACGGAAATCTGATTTCACCTGTTCCTTGCCCGCTTTCCTCATAATAGGCACCCTAAAATGGAACAACCCTAAAAAAGGCTTCCCTGTAAAGAACCATATCGAAGTGACTGAGATTATTGGCTCCCTTGTAAAGGGAGCTGTCATCGAAGATGACTGAGGGATTTTAAGGCTCCCTTGTAAAGGGAGCTGGCTGTGAGCGCAGCGAACAGACTGAGGGATTACATCATATTTCACCTACAAAGAGCGACAATTATAATTCAAAATTTCCGACAGGATTATCGCATTTGCATTTAGCATTTTACGTGTGGACAAATTGTCAGAAAGGCTATGAAAAATGGATATTAAAAACACATTAAAGGAGCTGACCTCGGCAGTCGGCGTATCCGGGAAGGAATCCGACGCGGTAAAAACAGCCGAAAAGCTTTTGTCCGGGTTCGGGAAAACGCACGAGGACGTTCTTCATTCCGCCGTATGCGAAATCGAGGGGTCGCTCCCCGGGCACATTCTTCTTGACGCCCATATCGACCGCATAGGTCTTATTGTTACCTCAGTCACAGACGAGGGCTTTTTGCACGTTGCCCCCTGCGGCGGCGTTGACCGTCGTACATTAAACGGGCAGGAGGTAACCGTCTACGGAAAAAAAGAGGTTTTCGGCGTCATAGCGAGCACTCCGCCGCATCTCGCGAGCGGAGACAATGAGCGCAAGGCGACGGAGTTTGACGATATACTGATTGATATAGGCGCAAAAAATAAGCAGTCGGCGGAAAAGCTCGTCTCCCCGGGCGACAGGGCGGTTGTTAATTCCTCTTTCCTCTCACTCTGCGGCGACGAGGTCTCCTGCGGTGCGCTTGACGACAGAGCAGGAGTTGCCGTACTGCTTTATGCGCTTGAACTCATAAAGGGCAAGCCGCACAAAAAGGTTACCGCCGTATTTTCTTCACGCGAAGAGACAAGCGAGGGCGGAGCCAAAGCGGCGGCATTTAATTCCGACGCCGACGAGCTGATTGCCGTTGACGTGAGCTTTGCAAAAACTCCGGACAGCAAGGCGGAGGAATGCGGAATAATGGGTAAGGGACCTATGATAGGCGTTTCGCCGTCGCTTTCATACGAATTCAGCGAAGAGCTTGTGCGCGTTGCCGAGAAAAACGACATTCCGTATCAGCTTGAGGTTATGGGCGGCAGAACCGGCACGAATTTGGACGTTATGACCACGGAGCGCGGCGGAATTAAGAGCGCGCTCATATCAATACCCCAAAAATATATGCACACCGGAATAGAGGTTGTGTCCGTTACGGACATTGAGCTTTGCGCAAAGCTCATTGCCGCGTATATTCTCGGAGGTGATTTAAATGCTTAACGAGCTTTGTAATTTAAACGGTATTTCCGGCAGGGAGCACGCCGTAAGAGATTATATAATTTCGCATTTGCCGTCGGACGCGGAATATCACACCGATCCGCTCGGCAGTCTCATAGTTTATAAAAAAGGCAAAGCCGAGCCGAAAAATAAAGTTATGCTCGACGCGCATATGGACGAAGTCGGATTCATAATAACTTATATAACGGATGACGGATACCTGAAGTTCACCACGGTCGGCGGAATTGACGAACGCGTTATTTTCGGCAGAGCGGTAAAGGTGGGTAAGGAGCTTATCCCCGGCGTTATAGGCGGCAAGGCCATACACCAGACCACGGCGGAGGAAAAGGGCAAATTGCCGTCGGTGGAAAATATGTATATTGACATCGGCGCGAGTTCAAAAGAAGAGGCTTTGTCTCACGTTTCGCTCGGCGACGCGGTGTATTTTGACTCGTGTTACCGCGAATTCGGCGACGGCTTTATCAAGGCGAAGGCCATTGACGACCGCGTCGGCTGTGAAATCTTATTAAGACTTATAAATTCCGATTTGCCGTATTCGGCGACTTTCTGCTTCTCGGTTCAAGAGGAGATAGGCACTCGCGGAGCTGCGGCTGCGGCTTATTCGGTTGCGCCCGATTTCGCAATTGTTATAGAGGGCACAACCGCAGCCGACATTTCGGGCGTTCCCGAGGAAAAAAAGGTCTGCCGTTTGGGCGGCGGCGCCGTTGTCAGCTTTATGGACAGGGGAACCGTCTATGACAGCGAGCTTTATAAAAAGGCGTTTGAAATTGCCGAAAAGAACGGCATCAGGTGTCAGACCAAAACCGTTGTGGCGGGCGGCAACAATGCCTCTGCCATACACAAGGCGGCAGGCGGCATAAAAACTCTTGCCGTGTCGGTTCCGTGCAGATACATTCATTCGGGCAGCTCGGTTGCCGAAAAGGAAGATATAGAAAGCACATTTGAGCTTGCAAGGGCGCTTCTTGCGGAGTTTTCGCAGTGCTGAAGCTTTTAGATGAAGAAACGGATTTAGACGCGGTTTTGTCGGGCAAAAGGGAAATAAGCCTTGCGGCAAAATACATTGAATTTATGATGTCGGGCGGAAATCATATCGGAGTCTGGGCGCAGACGGACGAAAATGCAGACGCTTCGGCGCTCGTTTTAAAGAAGAAAAACGGCGATGTGCTTGTGTGCCGTTTTAAGGGCTGCGACGAAGAAGAATTATCGGAGTTTACGGGATTTCTCGGTGGGGACGTATTTATCTGTTCCGAAAATGACGACTGTGCCGAGCGGATTTTTATGGTTCTCTCTGATTTGCCGCAGACGCCGACCTCTTCCGAATCGCTTTTTGATATCACTTCTTCGGAATACGCTGTTTTGACGGGCGTAAAGCCGAAAGAAAACGACCGAGCCTTTCTCGAATGGCTGTCAAAAACGAGCCGCGGAGTGTTCGGCGGCGGCACAAAAATAAAGTGCGTAAGAGAAAACGGCAAAACGGTTTCGCTTGCCGCAGGCGATATAATCGGGAAAGACGCGTATATACGCGACGTTGCGACAAGCGAAAATTATCGCGGCAGAGGGTTTGCCGCGGACTGTGTAATATCGCTCTCGCGCGAGCTTAAAAAAACGGCGGACTGCATTTTTTTGATGTGTAAGCCCGAAAATGCAAAGCTGTATGAAAAATGCGGATTTCGCAAAAAAGAATACATAATAAGAAAGAACGTAAAATGAAAGATTTTTTTGAATTCACGGAAAGAACCGAGAAAGCGTCAAAAGAGGCGCTGCTTCTCGCCGAAAAAAAGTTTTCGGAGATAGACGAAATAACCGAATACAATCAGCGAAAGGTGCTTGCGGCATTTATAAAAAACCGTGTTGACGAGACGGACTTTAACTCCACAACCGGTTACGGCTACAACGATAAGGGCAGGGAAAAGCTCGACCGCCTGACTGCCGACATTTTCGGCGCCGAGGACGGCCTCATACGCGCCACGACATTGACGTGCGGAACCCACACCATAGCTACGGCGCTCTACGGCGTGTTAAGACCCGGCGACACCATGCTGAGTGTTACCGGAATTCCGTACGACACCATACACCCCGTAATAGGGCTGGACGGAAAAAGCAAAGGTCACGGCTCGCTCGCCGATTTCGGCGTGAAGTTCGAGAGCATAGCCCTAACACAGGACGATAAGATAGATTACGACGCAATAGAAAAAAGGGTCAGCCGCAAAGATGTCAGAATGGTATATATTCAGCGCTCGCGCGGATATTCGCTTCGCCATTCGATTTCGGTTGACGAAATACAAAAGATAGCCGAAATTGCACATCGTGCAGACCCCGATACCGTGGTTATGACGGACAACTGCTACGGAGAATTCACGGAGAAAAAAGAGCCGTGCGACGTCGGAGCGGATATAGCGGCAGGCTCGCTTATCAAAAATCCGGGCGGCGCAATAGCCCCCTGCGGCGGATATATAGTAGGCAGACCCGACCTTGTGGAAAACTGTGCTTACAGAATGACGACTCCCGGACTCGGCAGAGAGGTGGGCGCGACTCTCGGAACTACAAGAAGCCTGTATATGGGGCTTTTTTCGGCACCGCACGTAACGGGCGAGGCGCTCAAGACCGCAGTTTTTGCGGCGGCGCTTTTCAGTATTCTCGGATTTAAGGTGACGCCGCGACCCGATGAAACGCGCCACGACATTATAGAGGCGGTCTGCCTTGAAAATGCCGACAGGCTTATAGCCTTTTGTCAGGGTATGCAAAAGGGCGCGCCGGTGGATTCGTATGTTTCGCCCGTGCCGTGGGATATGCCGGGTTACGACAGTCAGGTAATAATGTCCGCGGGAGCGTTTACGTCCGGCTCTTCCATAGAGCTGTCGTCGGACGCACCTCTTCGCGAGCCGTACGCGGTTTGGATGCAGGGCGGAATCAACTTCCACAGCGGAAAGCTCGGCGTTATGCTGGCGGCGGACGAAATAATCAAAAGAGGACTTCTTTGATAATCAATTTATATGCTTAGTATGGCGGAAAGGCTGATATTATGGAACTCAGACATCTCAAAAGCGGAACCGACGTCAGAGGAACGGCAGTAAATCCCGACGATCCGCAAAAAGTCGATTTGACCGATGAAGCGGTAAAGAGAATTACCGCGTCGTTTGTTGTATTTCTCGCCGAAAAGCTCGGCAAGAAAAAGGAAAGTCTCGTAATTTCCGTCGGACACGATTCGAGAATTTCGGCGGAGCGGATAAAGTCGGACGTAATCGACGCGCTGTCTTCATTCGGCCTTGAAATCAAGGACTGTGCGCTCGCGTCTACGCCGGCGATGTTTATGACAACTAAAATGCTCGGCTGTGACGGCGCCGTGCAGATAACCGCGAGCCATCACCCGTGGGACAGAAACGGCCTTAAATTTTTCACTCTCGAGGGCGGACTCTCCGGCGACGAAATAGAGGGCATACTCAAATACGCCGAAGAGCACGAAATCGAAAGTAAAACCGAAAAACAGAATTTACAGGAGGTCGATTTTATGTCGGTCTACTGTGAGCACCTTTGCGAAATGATACGCGAGGGCGTAAAGTCGGAGAATTACGAGAGACCCTTAAAGGGGCTTAAAATAGTTGTTGACGCAGGCAACGGAGTAGGCGGATTTTATGCCGAAAAGGTGCTCTCGCCACTCGGAGCGGACACAACCGGCAGCCGCTATTTGGAGCCGGACGGTATGTTCCCGAATCATATTCCGAATCCCGAAAACGAGACGGCAATGAACTCCGTGCGTGAGGCGACTCTCGGTGCAAAAGCCGACCTCGGCGTAATATTTGACACGGACGTTGACCGCGGAGGCTGCGTAAGCTCCGACGGTAAAGAGATAAACAGAAACGCGCTTGTCGCTCTGGCGTCGGTCATCGCGCTCGAAAACAATCCGGGCGGCACCGTTGTTACCGACTCCGTAACTTCGGCAGGGCTTACCGAGTTTATAGAAAAAACGCTCGGCGGACATCATCTGCGCTTTAAACGCGGCTATAAAAACGTCATTGACGAGGCGGTAAGACTTGAGAAAAACGGTATAAACGCTCCGCTCGCCATAGAGACTTCGGGGCACGCGGCATTCAGGGATAACTACTATCTCGACGACGGCGCATACCTCGTAACAAAAATCATAATCAAAGCCGCCGCGATGAAAAAACAGGGCAAGGACCTTTCCGACCTCATAAAGGATTTGAAAGAGCCTGCCGAGGAAAAAGAGGTTCGCCTCAAAATAACCGAGGACGATTTCCGCGCTGTGGGAAACAAGCTTATAAGCAGTCTCTCCGATTTTGCCGCAAAGCGCGATGATTGGACAATTGCACCCGACAGCCACGAGGGAATCAAAATAATTTTCCCGAAGACCGAAAGCTTCTTTATTTTAAGGCAGAGTGTTCACGACCCGGTAATTCCCGTAAATTTCGAGAGCGCCGAAAAAGGCGGAGTGAAAAAAGCCGCAAATTCGCTCTATGAATTTATAAAGGATTTCGGCGGCGTTGACATTTCTCCCCTCAAACAGATTTTATAACCGCGTCAAATATGTTCGGAGGTGCTTTATACGTTATACGATACGATATGTGAAATATTGAGCGAACAGCTTGAAATTCCGCTTGATGAAATAACCGCCGAGTCAAAGCTGCGAGAAGATTTGTCGGCGGACAGTCTTGACCTTATCGACCTCGCAATGACCTTGGAGGACGAATTCAGAAAAGAAGTGCCGGACGAGGCGCTTGAAAAAATGAAAACGGTGGGCGACGTCGTCGCATTCATAGAGGAAGAGTAAGCGGTATATTTTCGGTGAATGTTTTGCGGTGCGGACATTTTTACACCCTCTTTTCGGGGGATAGGAAAAAATGTTCGAAATGGATTAACCGAACCTTAAGCGGCGCGGCAGCGGCGGTTAAGGCTTGCCCGAAGGCGTACAAATGTACTCCGAGGGTGAGGTTAATTCAGAGCAAAGAGCAAGCTCTGCCAAATAAGAATAACCGCTTACGCACGGATTCGTTTCCGAGATGTTTTTGCTTTTTTGCGGTGCGGACATTTTTACACCCTCTTTTCGGGGGATAGGAAAAAATGTTC
>ERZ808242.14-NODE-14-length-147719-cov-18.969146_pt1 | contig 147719 bp, 128 predicted proteins | sample MGYA00521244_ERZ808242 | MGnify/ENA primary metagenome ERZ808242 (study PRJEB31516, sample SAMN03275573) | gut metagenome | biome: mammalia-associated habitat; material: feces | host: Papio cynocephalus | place: Kenya | collected 2012-07-27 ... | reverse complement strand
TCATAAATCTGATATTTTGTTGATTTCGTTATCGATTTCGGCTGCAAAGGTATATCGTTGCCGATGATATTCAAGCAATCGTTATAGTTTATTAAAAGTGCTGATTTTCAATTCTTTGGTTCTATTTTACCATGCCGTAAGGTGGTAGTTTGGTCGGACACTCGCTTGAAATTCAGCATCCTCAAATGTCTATCGTTCAAACACTCCCAAAACCAAGGATTGGACAATAAGGGTGGCAAATCTTTGGTTCTATTGCCAGTTCTCTTTTTTGAAAATGTCCAACAGAGTGCAAAACAAAATTTAACACCCGATTTTTGCAAACCATGCCGTTTGAGGTCAAAACTGCTTGCAATAACCGCATTTGGGGTACAATGGTAGGAAAACGAGTTGTGAATGAGAGAAATAGGGATTTCCCCTCGTTTTTCAAGGGACAAATTCGTACCTTTGCAAACGAAACAGAGGTATTCCACAAGGGATATTTCGGGCAAAGTGTTCTTGACTTTATTTTTCCGTGGTTTTGTCCCGTTTTTGTCCCTCGCTGATTTTGGGTCACGAGACAAAAATTTATAAATAACTGATTTACAGCAATTAAAGTCGTGTTTTGGAGAATTGATAACGGCAACCACCAGTAACCACCAAAACGGGCCTTGCGAACCTGTGAATGTGGCATCCGTCAGGAACTCGTTGGTCTGAAAAATCACATCATCAATCTCTTCTTCAAGCAGATTGATGCCGAAATCTGAAAGTATATCTCCGCTTGCCATCTATTTTGCATTTAATATCATCTGTTCACACTCTCATTGCCGTCTTCGTTTCCGTCATCATTCTGCGACCCTCGCACTGCCGACCGGGATTCATTCCAGCGGCTCATGGCATTGCTGATAACGCTTCTTTTGTCTATCGAGTGGTTCTCCGTTGCCGAAAGGAGATTTTTCGTGGCATTGCGGTTGCTCAACTGGACGAGATATTTCACCAGTACATCGTTTTGCCGGGAGACATCGGCATAGATTTGCAGATACTCTTTCTTACGCTGCGCGTTGGGCATATAGGCATCCCTTGTTGCCTTGATTGCGCATTGATAGACACGGTAATAATCATCCCACCGTTCTTTTTCTTTTGGCGATCCGCCTGTCAACGTTATGCGGTCGATGTTCTTCTGAAACCGCCGCATCTGTAATTCTATCTTGTCCTTTTCCGCAAGCCAGGCCAGATCCACTTGCCGGTCTGCAACATTCAAGGCTTCAATCTTGGCTCTGCTTGTGAGTGCGGAATCTATGGCTTCCGCTTCATCTACCTGCTGATAGGAAGCCGCGCCTGCCGCCGTGCGGTATGTGAGTTTGTTCTTGACCGTTGCCGTTTTCCTGTACTTGTTGTGCAGCATCTTATAATAAAGTTCCGGTTTGAGCGCACCGGCTCCGGTTTCTTCCACCGTGATTTGGTTCATCTTGGGCGAATCGTGGTTGTAGGTGACATACTGGGCGTTTGCCGCAATGGTTGCCACTAACAGCATCGTTGTAAAAATCCATTTCATAATTTCTCTATTTTTAGTTATCAATAATCCAGTTTGCCTGATTGTCTCCACCGTCCGAAAGCACCGTCAATAAGTTCCCGTTTGGTCTTGGTACGATAGACCTTCTCTTTCCAGTAGCCGATACGAACCTGTATGTACCGCCAGGTCTCGAAATAGGCACGGTTCAAATGCTTCTCAACATTGTCAAGAGAATGGTTGATGCTGTTCAGCACCATCAGCAAGTCCGATGTGGAACAAGCCGCCGCACCTGTGGCGTACAGAACCAAATCGCTCACGGATTTATATAGATATTCTCCTTCCTGGGCTATCATCCGTACGGCTCCGGCATTGATGGATAATATCAGCGTGTCCGCCAACTCTATGTGTTTCCGCTTGATGACCTTCTCATTGAAATCTTCAAGCATCGCCTTGTAGTCTGAAATTCTTTCGCTGACCCCTTTGTAGGTGGAATGTACATTCAAAGCCGTGCGCAGGGACTGGTACATCACGTCAATCACATCGAAAGCCCTCGTGTATTTATCCAAATCCACATTCAGTTCCTTGTAACCCACTGTTTCCTTACGGCTGTACTCGTGCAGGAGTTTGTTGCTGTGTTCCAATGTGGAGCGAGCCAGCAAGAGGCTTCGCTGTTGCTTGTGGTCATTGATATAGGCTTCAACCGTCCCCACATCAAAACTCCATTGCGCATTTGCGGATAGGGGAGCCAGCAGCATTATCAACAGCCCGAGTATATATGTCCTGCCTCTTTTCATCGCTTACCCTCCTCAATCTTTCTGTTTCTCGCATTCTCTATCCAACGGTCGTGACATTCCTCCACAAGGGAAAGTCTGCGCCCCTGATCATCGTCAACGGGTGGCAGAACATCTTTCAGCACGTCAATGATACTGCGCCTGTAGTGCATCATCTTTTCCAATGATACCAAGTCGGCGTAAATCTTCGTTAGCCGGGAATCCACTTCACGGGCTATCTCCAGCCGGTCGCTCGACCAAAGCAGGTGATACATATCGTTTGTTTTCGTGTCCTCCTGCGGTGCAGTACGGGCATATTCAGTCGTTATCTTGCATTTCGGATATTCTTTCGCGATTTCTGCTATACGGTCATTGACCAGTTTCGTCTTTTCCTTGTCGCTCATATCGGGGTCAAGTGTAATCACTTCCGCCACATGGGTATCGGAATACTCCGTTGTCAAGTCCCAGGAGATTTGCAGGATGGCCCTGTGTATCTTGATGCCAAGGAAGTATTTGGGCTTCCGGGAGATTTTCAGTGTCGCCTTGAATGTGATGATGCCGTTGATATTCGGGATTGTGCCTTTTCGGACATAGGTGTAGCCGTTCCAGGAGCCGTTGTCCTGCCATGTGATATTGTAAGCCGTCTTGCAGTCCTGCATGATGGCAGGTATGCGGTAGTAGTCATCGGTCTGCACATCGTTGTCGCTTCCGGCTTCTTCCTTAGCCTGTGCGATTTCCTCTTGCTTCTGCTGCCAAGCGGCAAGTTCTGGTTTCAACTTGTCTATTTCCGCTTTGTTCTCGTTGTATTTCTGACGGAGAGGAACGGCATCCTCCACACTGGCGTTGGCAATCTGTTTGATAAGCGATTCGTTTTCCTTTTCCAATGCTGATATTTGTGACTGGAGCGCGTAAACCTTGTTGTCCGCTTCCCGCTGCATGGCATCGAGTTCAGACAAATCCAGTTCCTCGCTTTCGGCTGTAGTCTTCATCGCGCACTCCTTGGAATGGGCGTTCAGCGATTTGCCGCATTTCCGGCACTTGTACTGGGTTGTTCCCTGCCCAAGTGTCGCACCGTCCGAACAGGTGACACTGATTGTTACCGTCTCGCATCCTTTCAGTTTCTCTTCATTGGTTGCCTGGTAATAGTTCCTGCTGTCTGAAGCAATATAATAGACATGGCCGTCTTCGTTGTCGTTGAACTCAGACAGATGTGCATTAAGTTGTGCCTTGAAGGTGTTCAAATCCATGGAGTAGGAATCGAACACGTCTTCATAGACTATTTCCTCGTTGTTCCAGCTTTTCGTGACGTGGATTTCGTAGGCGTATGCTTTCTTGGTCTGTTTCTTTCCTTTTTTAATGATATAACTGTTCTGATAATAATTGATGGTGTAACTGAAGCCGTCATTGGCATTGTTAAGCTGCTGCACCCTGTTCCGTGACCATCCGGCATAACGTTCCGAATTGGAAAGGGCCTGCTCCTTTTGCGATGCGTTGGGATAGAAGTTAGGATCGCTTGTCTTGAAGCGGGTCCATTCACCACCTTCAAGGATGCTCTTGTCATCTGTCGGGGGATAATAGTCGCAGAGGGAGACACTGCCACGGTCACGCCTCGCGATGTACCATCGCTGGGTGTAGTAATTTCCGGCTGTTTCGTCCAGATAATCGGTAATCCACGAAGTGAGGTTGTAATCGCTGAACTTGAACAATCCTGCCACATTCTCTTCACCACCCACGATACCAAGTATGGCCTGTCCGGCATTGTTCTCCAGTTGCTCGAAAAGTCCGCTGTAATGCTCGTGGATGTCAATGACCTTGCTGACCTTCCCGTTCATCAGCTCGTGAAACGAGTTCTGTTGCAGCAAGGCGTTCCCGATATTGGTGATTCCCGAAGTGGCAAGACCGGCTCCCATCCGGTAAAGTTTGTCCAAATCGGCTTTCAGGTTTTCCTTGGTGAAGTTGCCCGGCACTTTGGATATGTCATCAAAGAGTCGTTGCCAGTCCACGTTGCCAATCTCGGAGAGTTTTAAGATGGAGGCGATTTCCTCATTGATTTCCAGAAAGGCGATATCGGAGAAAGACAGTGAGCTGTTGGTGACAACGCTCTCGAACTGCATACAGAGGGATTTGGTGTCATCGCACACTTTCATCAGATAACTGCACCAATGGAGTGCGGTCTGTGGAGAACGGAGCATCAGTTTTGCGACAATCCATGTCTTGGGGATAATCTTGTGCGCCACCAAGTGATAAATCCTGTGGTAGTAGTAATTTTCGGTGGCACTGCTCCAGATGCCCAAATCAGTGAGTGCCTTCCTCTCCAGGAACTTGCTGGCAAATATTCCGGCAGTGGCCACTTCCGAAGCCTTGTAGTGTTTCAGTATATTCTGCACCTGCTCGTCATAATACGCTTCTGCAACGGTTCCCGTGCCGTATGCCGCGACCATAGCGGCTACGGTTTTCGCATCGAAGTTCACGCTGTAATACTGGGCATGGACTTGTTGGGCGAAAATCGTGGCTATTGTCATTATTATGAGAGCGAATCGTTTCATTGTTGTTTTGTCTTTGGTTGATGAAGATTCAATACTTTCCCGGCCGCGTTCACTTTTTGGGCAAACGGCAGGGACTTGCTTATTCCGGAAGCATCCCAGTCAGCGCAATAACGCTCGATGGCTTCCCTGTGGCTGCATTGCAGTTCAGCCTTGTAGAGCTTCAAGGCTTCTTTCTCGGCCCGTTCCGTGGTATAGGTCATGTAACACTCATGCGGTTCCTCCACACCATACACTCCGCTGGTAGTGCCACGGCGGATAAAAACCTCACGAAAGAAAGAACGCCCCTCTTTATTCTCCAGTCGGTTGATGGTAAAGATTTTCTTGCAGTCCACCTCTGTCAGACCGAGAATAGCCTTGATGGTATCAAAGCGTTCACGGAACTTGCTTTGGTCAAGCAGCATCACCACATCGGAGTTGTTGATGATGGCCTCCTTGACAATCTCAGACTCGATGATGTCCTGAATCTCCTGTGTGACCACGCCCACTGAAGCCCAGAACTTTCGGGCGGTCTTATACATGAATTTGATGTATTCTGCCATAAGAGGACTGGCTATGGCTTTCCATGCCTCCTCGATGACCAGGACTTTGCGGTTCTTCTTGATACGCATCTTTTGCAGGAACACGTCCATGATGATGAGTGTCACCAAGGGGAACAGGAGCGGATCATCTTTTATGGAATCGATTTCAAAGACGATGAAGGTCTCATCAAACAGCGAACTGTCCATGTTCTCGTTCAGCGTCTTGTCGTGGTTGCCACCTCGATAGAAGTCTTTCATCATATAACGGTAGGTGGAAATGTCTATCCCGGTTATACTGTTTTCATTGCAGATGTCGGGAATGCGCTGTACGGAGAACTCATAGAATGTGTTGAAAGACAGCGATTCCACTTTCAGCTCCTTTCTCCTGCGTTCTATCTCGTCAATGACAGTTTCTATCCGTTTGTTAAGTTCCGTTTCACTTTCAGCGCGGTTGCTGCTTTTGTTTCGCTCGTCAATCAAAAGGCTTTTGCGTAAATCCTCCCGTTGGGGTGGAGTGAAACCATCGAAACCGTTGAAGTAGGTATCGTAATATTCGGTGATGACCTGTTCGATCAGCCTGTCTTCCGTTTTGGAAACCGTCCCTTGGCTGCCTTTCCAAATCAGCAGTACGAGATTCTTCAGGAAGCCTGTCTTTTCCACGTTCAATTCCTGCCTGTTGATGCGGAAAGGGTTCATCGTAATCGGGCATTCCTCCGTGTAGGAAATGTATTTCCCACCCAAATACTCGCACAGTCCCTCGTATGAGTTACCGGTATCTACCATTACCACGTCTGTCCCTTGCTCGTGAAGCTGTCGCACAACGCTGTTCATGTGGAACGACTTGCCACTGCCACTTGGACCCAGACAGAAGAAATTACTGTTGTCAGTCAATTTCTCCGCGCCCTCTTTTCCCGTGATGTCGATAGCCACAGGCACGCCTTGCCTGTCCGTGTAATATATCTTCAAAGGAGTTTTCTCGCTATGCAGGATGCGTTCCTTGTACATCAGACAGGCTGCCGCATCACCCAAGGTAAGGAAACGGTCATAGTCGGGATTCATACCGTAACAGTTGCCCGGAAAGGAGTTGACGAACAGCTCCAACTGGTTGTAGGCTCTTTTGGAAATATGGATGCCCATCCTTGAAAACTGGTTTTCCAGATGGTTGGTGCATTTGTGGAGATCGGTGTCCGCAGACATGGCTAGTACAAGATTGTAGTGTGTATAGACCAGTTGCTTGCTTTCCCTTGCCACAACCTCCTGCACACGCTTGATGTCTTCTACCGCCATCTGGTTGCCGGGATTGGGCATGCTCGCATGGCGGTTCTTCTTTTTGTCAAGCGAGGCCAGTTCTCTCTTTTGGTTGGGAATGAATATCATCTGGTTATACACTACCGCTTCGGTATTGGGAATGCCGGACACAACCGACACCAGATCCATCGGCATACTGCTGTTGTTGACCTCCACGTTGATATAGGGACGGATGACAGACGGGAGGCTCACGTTATCCACATCCACAAGGCTATACACCTTGCACCGTTTGTCTCCCATGGAGATACATTCGTCATCCACCTTGAAGTTAGTCATCGAGACTACCTTGTCACGGAAGTTCATGGCGAAATAACGGTCAACATATTCATTGACTTCCTGTCTGTTCAGGAATCTCACCTGTACGCCGGCATCACGCAGCTGGTCGTGAACCTTGCGTATCTTTACAAGGAAGTCTCGCCACTTCTTGCCGTCAAAAGAAAACAGACGGCTTTTCTTGACTTCCTGAGTGATAGTCAGATAACACTCGCTGTCGGTGTAAGGTCTGCCGTTGAAATAGCGGAAATAGGATGTGGAGAGAAATTCACGGTTCTCGTCGCTCTCTTCCGTGAACTTTTTCCGGATAAAGATATCCTGTTTGTGTATAGCATATCCTTCTCCCAAAGTCTGGGCAATGGCGGTGAAAAGTTGCGTGAACTCATAGTAAGAGTCGACATTGGCGCAATACTTCTGTACCGGGTTCTCCAGTTTCAGCACGGCGGAATATTCTCCGGCCTTGGTATATATCACACCAATCCCGTCCACTTCTTCCACGGAGAAATAGATGTCCTGAAAGATGCGCTTCCTCTTGCCGCCTGTTCCAAATGCATATACCGACACGGCCATGCCTATGCAAATGGCAGTGAAGACTATGAAAACATATATAATCATTCGGCTGTTTACAATTAAGGGCAGGCTGACCTATTGAAAGGCCAAGCCCACCCACGTTCAACATTCAATATATCCATTCATGGTCAAATGGTTTTCTGTTACATTTTCTTGGAGTAGGCATAGATGAACACCCCACGTTCCAGCCGTTTGCTGTGCAGCCCCTTGCGCTGTTTGAACAGAATCAGTCCCACGCCGCTTGTCACGGTGACGGACAGGACAATCAGGGCGAGAACGAATCCTGCCACACAATAGGCTATGATGAAGCCGACAATGGCGATGCCTATCGTGGCTGCCGCCCAATAGATGTAGCGACCCTGAATGCCCATAAATTCAAGGGGACGTTGCAGCCCCTTGAACAATGGATAATCCGGATAGTGTTTCTCTTTTCCGTTCATGATACCTGCGGTTTAGGATATTCCGAAGAACAGAGGAAGTGCCTGGGCTGCCGCAATAAGGAAGATGCAGGCTCCGACCACCATCATGATCTTCTTCTTGAAATCTTACTGATTGCTCGTAACGTACTGATAACCAATACTTATTGGGATGATTAAATGACGAAAGAAACAAATTAGGAACAACAAAATCAAGAAATCCCAAATTGAAAGCATGAGAAAACAAAAATTAACACGGAAAACAATGGTAAATTTCCGATTTCGTCATTTTGAAAAGCGCAGACTGAAATTGCATGGTAAGGCATTGCATCTATGTTTTTGTATGTAGGAGAGTGGCAATTTAATGCAATAGATATATTTTTTCCATCAAAATATGCAATATTTTGCAAAAATCTCGTTTATTCCAATAAATGTAAATACCTTTGCATTGAACTTAAATAAAATTACAATGAATGAGCTTAATAGAATAAAAGTAGTTCTTGTAGAACAAAAGAAAACAGGTAAATGGTTGGCAGAGCAACTTGGAGTTAGTACTACAACAACAAGTCGTTGGTGCTCTAATTCAGCTCAACCAGACTTGCAAACATTAAATAAGATTGCTAAGCTGTTAAAAATAGACACAAGAGAACTTCTTGTTCCAACGGACTTACATGAAAACTTTCAAAATTGATAACAAAACAACAGACTAAAAAATGAATAGTGAAAAAAATGCACCTCGATATTTTATGCATAAATATTGGGGTAAAAAGCCAGCCTCAGGTATTAGTCCTTTGGTTGATAAATATACAAACCCTGGAGATACTATAATTGATCCATTTTCAGGGTATGGTGTTTTCTGTTGTGAAGCATATCTTAAAAATAGAAATGTTATAGTAAATGATCTCAATCCTATTGCAAATTTTATAGCACGTAATTTGTTCTCAAACGATGTAAGTATTTCAAAAGTCAAAAGGGAGTGGGAAGAAATCAAATCGGAATTGTCACCTTTCATAGACCAATGGTATAATATTACCATTGGCGATAAAACTTATCAGCCTATATCAGTTTTAAGAAATAAGGATGGCTTACCACTGCAATTTACTTTTAAGGATGGAAAAAAAACTTCTATTCAAGATATTCCAGAAGAGTTTGCCAAAGAATTCTGTGAGAAAGAGAGCAATTACGAAATAACAGATTGGTATCCGGTGGTTTCAATCATTGAAAATTCCAGAATATCAGCTCGCCCGAACATGACCGTCAAGGATCTTTTTACAAAAAGAACCCTTGCTTGTCATGCGAAACTGTTGTCATTGATAAACAAATATGCAACAGGCTCCAATAAGGACTTGTTTTTAATCGCATTTACAGCAAATTTAGCCAACTGTTCCAAACTTGTTCCACCTATTAAAAGTAGAGGGACACTTGCTCAAGGAGCTTGGATGACAGGTTTTTATATCGGTGAGACATATATAGAGAATAATGTCTTACATTATTACGAAAATCGTATAAAGAAGGCGATAAAGGGAAAAGAAGATTTCTTGAATGCGTTATCTGGCAATTTAATGAAAGAACCAATTCGGTCAACTTTCAAAATTACTAATTTTGATGCAAAGAGATTACAACTCCCAGACAACTCTGTTGATTATGTTTTTACAGACCCTCCTTATGGGGATAGTGTTCCATATTTCGAACAAAGCGTAATCTGGAACTCATGGCTAAATTTAAAACCTGACTATAAGCAAGAAATTGTAATATCGGATAGTAATCAACGCCATAAAGATATTGAAACTTTCGAAAATGACATAAATTCGGCTTTCTCGGAAATTCGAAGAATACTAAAAGACAATAAGTATTTTTCGCTTACATTTCACTCTCTATCGGGGTTGGAATGGAAAGCAGTAAGCAATGCATGTGTTTTCAACAATTTCAATGTTGTTGATTATGAGTGGTTAGAGCAAAAAACCTATCCGCCAAGACAACTTAATCGAGTTAAATCGATAAAAGGTGATGTACTTGTGACTTTTCGAAAGATTCCTGCACCTGTACATCTGCGTATTTGTGATGATTGCCAATTCGTAAAAATTATAACAGAGTTCATAACTGAAACCATCAATAAAGGAATATCCGACACAAATGGAATAATGATGGCTATAATGGAATGGATTTTGCGGAATATGATTATAATAGGCAATGTTGATGTATTTGCTGTGCTGAATAATTATTTTCAACTTGGCGAAGAAGGGAATTGGAGTGTCAAACAAAAGTAAAATATAAAAGTATTCAATATGACAAACTTTGAAAAATGGGACAAAGAGTTCCGTGCACAAAATCTTTACGCTTTCAACAACAATGAAAGTGCTTTATTGTACTTGAAGGTTAGAGCAGTATGTCGTGGAAAACAGATTAAACAGTTTGTTGAGAAAAATGGCATAAGCCTCACTTCCACGAAGATTACTGAGCAGTTTGCTGAGTTGTATTCGATTATGGAGAATACACCTAATAGAAAGGCAATGCTTGATACTTATCTGTGCGACAGAAACAACGAATGGTATCACGCAATGGGAGTGGATGAAGAAAAATTGAAAAGTGGTTTACGCCAGATAAACAACTACGAATGGGGAGGAGATCAAGAAAACTCTCTTGACCAGTACCTTGTCCGTAGATACATAAAAGTAATCAGCGATTTTGACGAACTCCGTAGCAAAGCTGATGCTATTGCAGCAAATGCGTGGAATTTCGTTCAAACAAGTTGGTATAACAACTGGACATCCTATCTTATTGAATCAATATTCAAGAAGCATAGACGTGTGTTATCTGCGGTTGGTGAAATCAAAAGTGTTGACTTCTTTATAGAGAATAACCCTATTGATTTGAAAGTTACCTATTTCCCTGGAGCTTATATGCAAGGTAAATTAAAAGAAGCATTGGGCAACACAGAGTTAACTTGGCTAAAGCGTCAGGCAAAGAAATTTGGTATTACGCCAGATAAAAATCTTTCAGATTCCGAACAGTATAGTTTCTTAAAAGAGGAAATTGAGAATCATGGGCATCAAGAAGTAATATCTCAACTTACTGCTACAAGAAAACAGATAGTTGACGAAGCTCGTAATAATCCAGAAAACCTGATGAAATGGCTTTATGAGAATCAAAGTCCTCGTTTGTTCGGTGCAGAGAACCGTCTGTTTGTTGTTCTTGTGGATTCTACGGACATGAATCAGTCGTGGAAGATGAAGAGGGCATTCTCTTTAATTGAACCTAAAGTAAATGCCTATCTTGATAGCTTTGATGCAAATTCTCTAAAGAGAATCGAATTCACATTTAGTAAAAAAGCATACAACAGTCTTGCCGACATTATCTTTGTCGTAAAAGAATAAATAAGGGAATGATGATAATATAGCATAATTCATACTCTCTTTAGTTTTTTTCATTAAACAGAAACGATATGAGAAAAATTGCTACTTTACTGATTTTGTGCTTTATGCCTATCTGCCTATTTGCACAAACATATAAAATGTATCAGACACGTAACTACCACAACCAGTTACGTTTGAATACTGCTACTGGAGAAGTGTTACAGGTGCAAGATGATGGTCAGTCTTGGAAAATTTGTGATGCAATGGAAGACGGTGGCGAAGTTGATAATCGCTTCTGTCTTTATGAAACACAGAATATGTGGACTTTCATCATGCTTGATACTTTTACAGGTAAGAATTGGCAGGTTCAATTTAGTACAAAAGGAACTGATTACATGTTTGCAGCACCAATTAATTATTGGTCAAAGGCATATCCTTCCTCTTCTGACAGATGGCAAGGAAGATTCAAAATGTTTGCTACTCAAAATATGTGGACATTTATTATGTTGGATAGTTTCACTGGAAGACTTTGGCAAGTGCAATACGATACCAAGTCTTTAGACAACCTTCTTTGCGTTTCAATAAATGAAGAAGTTCTTGAAACAGGAGATAGAAGCATTTTTACAATACAACCGATGACGAGTATGTATCAATACTATCTGATAAGCAACAAGTCTGGTGCCATGTGGCAATTCCAGTGGACTACAAAAGGTCCTGATTATAGATGGATTAAAAGGGTTAATTGACAAATTGTAATTGATTATGAAGAGCAAAAATATAAATGACATAACTTTATTTCGATACTTGTTTTGTCTTGATAAAAGAGATTTGCCACAGAGCATTCTTAATTGGTGCAATAATATTGGTAGTGCAATTGACTCTGATAGAGAGAATGCAATAAGAGAATTATCAACCGTAAAAAGTAATTGCCGTAATTTGGTTGTATTCTCTAAAACATTTGTTGAAACAATGGATAAATCCTATATGAAATTTACACAATTTCATATAGATATTCTCCAAGAGTTGGATAACGAGAACGGAATAGTTCGTAGTCCATACTTTATTGAAGGGTGTTATGTTGTGTATAGCATAAAGAATGGCTGTCTTATTTTATGGATATTCCAAGACAACATCGACAAGTATTTGTCGATACCAACATATTACATTTGTGTGTCACCTAAGGATAAAATTAAGGGAAATGGACATCAGTTAGACTGTATGGTTTTACCCCTTATTGATGGTTGTATGGAGGCAAATATTAGAGATTATATAGATATGGTCTTAGATTATTTGTGTTTAAGACAATGGGCAGAAGTTCAATTAGGTAAAGTATCTACCACAATAAGGAAAGAGGTTAAAAAGAACAAGAAAACTCAGATTGTCACGGAAGAAGGACTTGACTATTATCGATTTGATAGTAAGTGGTATACTGAAATTTGCAATGATGAGTCTTTCAAGGTTAGTGGTCATTTCAGATTACAACCTTATGGGGATGGCACAAAGAAGCTTATATGGATAAATGAGTTTACAAAGAATGGCTATCACAGGAAGGCTACTATTGATAAAGTTAAAGATGGAGAAGTTTCTCTTACATAAATAGAGGCAATGAAAAGAAAGAAAATATTATATCTTGACCAATTTGCAGTAAGTAAAATGTATAATGCTGCCCCTACATCATTGTGGGGGCAGCTACGTAGTGTTATCATGGAAAAAGTAAACAACGGAATTCTTTCTTGCCCTATGCCACTTGAACACTTGCACGAAACGCTTGGACGTTCCAATATAGACGAGAATGGCAACGAAAGTGTAGAATATTCAAATAAAATTGCGCAACAACATCGTTTCTTCTGCGAGATTGCAAATAGTACTGCATTTTATGGATATGAAGAAATCGCAGCAACGGAAATAATGATGTTGTTAAGACAGGGGAAAGTAAAATCAATAAAATCCATGTATTTACATAAGGCATACTATGCTGACATTGAAATACTTGACATTTATACAAGTGGTCATACTTTTAACCAAGAAAACCGTTTCTACAACCAAGAATTGTTCAAAGATGTAAACGAGTTAAGAGAAGTCATAAAAAATACAGATCAAAAACTTTGCAAACCAAATAAATCTTTAGCATTGAAAAATTTATGCAAAATGCAGACCTGGGCATACATAGATGGTCTTAAAGAGTTATGCCGAAAAGGCAAGGTTAATGTTCGTGGAGTGCAATGTGGTAAATTTACAGTTCCTAATAAAGTGGATTTGTTATTAAAACTACTATGTGATAAAAAACTTGATAAAAGATTAGCTCAAAAATTGATTCGCGAATTAGAGACACATGGGTTTGAAAAAATTCCGTCAATGAATATTCGTTCTTCATTGAATGCAGAAATGGCTATCAACGGAAAAAATCAGACTCCGAATGATGTGATAGACATAGATAGGGCTGCTATAGGATTATGTATTTCTGATTATTTTTTCGCAGATAATGAAAAGAAATTAGCTATTGAAGGATGTGAATTGGATAAAAAATATCAGACAAAAATCTATTCAGCAAAAAAAGATTCTGTTTCGTCACTAATTACGGAATTGTCGGAATTGTAATTCAAATTTGTTTTGAATATTTTTAAATAACCCATTGATTTTGTGACTTTCCTAAGTCATTCGGTTTTCATTTGCCACAATTCTGTGCTACAATTATCCCTATACCACCTGCAACCACAAAAATGCCAATCGTGAAGAAGAACCAGAAGAACCATTGGGCATAGCGACCGAGATAGCAACCCTCATATTCCTTGTAGCGTTCACGGACTTTCTTCCGTTCATCGGCAAACATGGAATTGACCTCACGGATATGCATCTGCATCTGTGCGGTCATCCATTGGCGTTCCTTGGTAAACAGTTCTTGTACCTTCTGCCAGTCGGCATCATTGACTTTTACAGACACCTTTAATTGGGTCGGAGCATTCTCCACTGCCTTGTCAATATGCTGATTGATAGTATCTACCTTTTTGCCGATAGTAGTCACAGCACCGCCTAATTGGGTTTCCGCACGCTGATACTGCTGAATGGCAGACTCCAGTTCAAGTGTGGCATTGATGAAGGTATTGGTAGCCTTGTCTATGTCCTCACTCAACTGCTTTAACTCAGGAACACGGCTTACGAGTCCATCCTCGGCTTGCTGTTCCTCGACCTCGTTCTCAACATCGTTCATCATGTTGTCGAAGTCGGATCTTTCTTCTGTGTCTATGTTTATCTTGCTTTTTCTGATTGCCATATTGTCATTGATTTATCGGTGGAAACTTCTGCTGCGTGGCTTTGGCTTACACATGGAATGAGCCATCTGTGCGCAACGGTGGGCAAACTTCCAATCATCTTCATCGTCCTTCTTGCCCCAACCAGAAGAAGGAGAAGAACCGCCACCGCCACATGACTCTGACATGGAAGTGGCTGCATCAATGTACCCTGCAAACAACAGCATCGCTACATGAGCGACATTCTCTGTTGTCGCTATATCATTATCCTCTGGAATCTGAACCTCATTAGTAAAGACATCTTTGACAGAGTTCGGAATCCAAATCTTCTTGACATCATCACCAATGTTGATGTGGAATGGCGTTTTGGTATGAGGTTGTGCCTTGGGTTGTGGTGTCGTTGGAGTCTGAACGACAGGACGAACAGGGCGAGGCGTAGAAGCAACGGATGGATAAACAGGCTTAGCCTTGACCTGTGTAGGCTGTGGATGCAGTTTCTGCCATGTGGCTTCAATCTTTGACACCATGTACTTTCTGCCAATCTCCGAAGCCTTGAACACGGAAGCGTTCTTGCCGACAGTATAGCCTACAAGTTTCCGTTGCTTGTCATAGCGTGGCTTTACCTCATAGCCTTTCATGCGCAACAGATTGAAGTATCTGTCAATGTTGAACTGTTGCATATCTTTGAGGGTGTTTTCGCAATCCTCCGCAAGTTCCACTTTCCGCATATTCCTAATCTCCTGCGGTTGTTCCCACCCATGACGCATGTTGATGATTTCCGCAGCCTTCATTGCCCGAATATGAATATCATGCACGTCGTTGGTATTCCCCTCCATGTCCACACGACAACAATCAATGTGAAGGTGTAGCGTTCCAGACTTGGAGTCAGAATGCAGTCCACCCACATTCATAGAATTGGTGAAATTGGTCTTTATCTCATTGGAGAAACCGTTGGGCGTAAGTCCAACAGAATCCAAAACTTCCAATGCTTCGTCTTGGAGGTTTGCCCAATCTTCCATAGTGAAGTCGGCAGACTCTTCCTTTGATGGGGAAAGTACAAAAGTGGTCATGAACCTTTCCAACTTTCTGCCCACCGTCCTTTCCGCCTGATGATACTGGCAATGATGCTTCATCATGTACCAGATGGCGGTAGGGTCAAGACCATCGGGCATATTGTTCGCCTTGACCGCCTTTGCTTTCTCCTTTTCCAATGCGTACCTTACGGAGTTGCCTCCATAAGACACAACCCTTGCGAGCATGATCATGATTACTCCTTTGATTTGGTCTGTACGTTTGTTGCGATATTCTCTTCAATGCTATACCAATGTTGGATAAGTCCTGCAACGGCATCAATCCACCAACGCATGAACTTCTCATTCTTGAAGAACCGAGCCTTTTCCTCAGCCGTTTTCTTGGATAGCACGTTGCTGATTTTTATCAAATCCGTCCTTGCGATGGCGAGAGAGTTGAGAGCGTCCACCTCTTCCTTGGTGAGCCTCATGCGTGGACGGTGCTTCAAGCCTGTCTCAACGACATAGCGGCTCAGACTAATTCCACAGTCTTTGGCAAGCGTCTGGAGCTGCTTCAGCTCTTCTTTCGTACATCGGTAGGTGTGGACTTCCGTAGGCGGTTTCCTTATGATTTTCTTCTTTCTCATTTGTCCTTGTCTCTGATTAAAATAGGATGATTACAAGCACCTTGCAAAGGTGGTCACGACTGCGAGCCTGCGAGTAGTCCGAGAAACTTTTAGGAATACAGAAAGACGGACACGGCTTCTGTATTACAAAAGGATTTCTCGAAAAGTACCTATAAAATGACGGCACTTTTAACAGCGTCCGTCCCCAAGGCTGCTTAAACGTATAACAGTTTGGTGGTAGCCTATGGCGGTCAATCGTCCTTTGGGATGATTTCTCTGTATGGTGGCTCATTAGCCTCTGTATGCCTATTGATTGCTGTTATGGTAACTGTTAGCCTTATAACCATTGGCATTAGAACCGTTAGACTGTTGTGTTTGTCCTCCTGCCAGATGCTGTGGATATGTGTTGTGTTCTCCCTCATTCTGTTTGGCATCTGCTTCTTGCAGGGAAGAAGGATTGCCAACAGACTGTCTGGAGTAGTTTTGTTGTGGGGAAATTCCGCCAGTAACAGCATCGGAAAGATTACCATTCGTTCCGACCTTACCCACGCTTCCATTATCATTAGATGAAGCAGAATTTAGGGAAGAAGAAATATCTGCCGTAGAAGAATTGCCCTTGTTGTCAGTATCGGATATTCCATTGGCAGAATGCCCATCTTCCTTGTCCGACTTTGTATCATCCTCCGTTGTCGTAACAATTACTCTTGCTTGTGGAACTTCCGTATGGACGATTGTAGAGCCATCCGCATTGCGCTTCAATGAAAAGCCGTTCTTGACAAATCTTCCGTCCACATACCAACCAGAGAGGGAATGCAGGGTAATGATGCGGTTGTCTCCAACTTTTTGTGAAGAGGAAATGCCCACAGCCTCCATAGCCTGTAAAAGTTTGGGTACGGTCTTGCGGTCTTTATCCCAGAGTTTGGCAAGTTGGGTATTGTCAACCATACATTGCCCACACAAGATTTCCACTTGTTGGGTCTTGCTGATAGGTACAAGTGTTGTTTCACGTTCAGCAAGAGAGGCAAGAGACATGAAGCATTCCATGCGGTCAATCTTGTACTTCTTGCAGCGAAGATACTCCATCTGTACATCTGACAGCGTGAAGCAGTAATGTATCTTTTGTTTATCCATGTTCTGTGAATTTTGAATATTATAACCATAACTGGCAAGACTGTTTTTCTCAGTAAAGAGAGTATCATCTGTGCCGTCCTCTCCTTGGGGAAATGTCCTCTGCGATAACATAGAGCTCGCCTTGCAACCTGTCATTAGAATGATTGCTTAATCGTGAAATGCACTCAATGCAGACAGACTGGGCAAGAAGTTTTCTTCTGCCGACAGTTGCTTCATCATTGATGCCCTTGTTGGCTCCGCATTGCTCGGCAAGTCCATTGAAAGCATCACGCATCCGAAAGTAGCCGTTGCCAGTATTGATGTAGCTCACGGCAAGGTCAGCGACATTTGCCAACTTGCTTCTGTACTCCTCATGGGAAATATCGTCCTTCATCATCGCCATGTCTATTTACAAAGTTCACTCATGTGCTTGGTCGCTGCAGCCTTGGTCTCAGCCTCGGACATACTGCGGTTCTGGCGCATCCAGTTCAAAAGTTCGGACTTCTCAAAGTAGATAATCTTGCCGTTGGGACGGAAGAACGGAAGTTCATGCTTGTGTGTCATCTTGTAGAGACTGCTCTTTGATATACCCATGAATAAGGCAGCTTCCTCCAGTGTCAATACTTGCTTGGCATCACGGAGTAGATTCTCCATTATCCCAATGCGGTGCTCATGTGACTCTACCTTCAAAAGAAGAGTCTCGGTGTCGATAGTTTTGTTCATTATCCTGTAATTTAATTGTTTGTGATTCGTTGTACTGCTTGTTTTGAAAGTGTAGTCCCCAAGACAGAGAGAAATCCCTGCCCGAAAAATGGGGACTACAAAAGTGAAATTAACTGGTTGTTATCCTGAAAAGTTCTGTTTACTTGTTATCCTGTGTAAATGTGGTTTTGCGTGGATGCGTGTTGGTGGCTGCAGTCCGCTTTGTCCTCGGTATCTGCTTGTTCTCCTCACGTTGTTTGCGACCTCGAAAGGCTTTCTTCGTGTTGTCAACAGCCTTGACCTTTTCATCTGTCAGCACATCTGCATAGATGGCGGTGGATTTGAGCGACTTGTGTCCCATCAGCTTCTTTGTAGTCTCAATGTTGCCGGTAACCGCCTGTACCAAAATTCCGAATGTATGTCGGGAGCAGTGAAAAGAGATATTCTTCTCAATGCCCACCTTCTTAGCTATCCTTTTAAGGGCTGCATCCACATTAGCCTTGGCAGGAAGGTGGAACACAAAATCATCATTACCTTTGGGTGGCATCCATGACAAGGCGGTATTGCCGATTGGTACGGCATTGAGAGCCTTGGTTTTCTTTTGGACGATTACAAGCGTGTTCGTTTCCTTGTTTCTCTTGATGTCACTCCACCGCAGAGCCTTGATGTCGCTGATACGAAGTCCTGTTAGACAGGCAAAACTGAATGCTCTCTGTGTTTCTGCAACTCCTGGACTTCTCTCATCTGAAGCCATGAACCTTTTCAGTTCATCGGGAGTGAGATACTGCTTATGTGATGACTTTGGCTTGGGAAAACAATCTGACTTCTCCAACTGGTAGAAAGGGTTAGCCTTCAACTTACCGAACTTGACAGCCTTGTTGAATACCGCCACTATGCGCTGTTGAACATTATGCAGTGAGGCTTCACATAAAGGCTTGGCTTCAACTCGTACATACTTCTGTGGTACATAATCGTTCTTCAACCAAAGGAAAAAAGCCTTGAACCATTCCTTATCGAACTTCCTCAGAGTGATGTGAGGTCTGCGCTTGATGGCAAGGAACTCATTCATTAGCTTTTGTAAATACAGGGATTGGTCAACAATAGCCTTGGAGTAGTCTGTATTGTCGCTCATCCAGTCGATGTAAGTCTGGATCCAGTCCAAGACTTCGGGAGACTCGTCATTGGGGATTTCCTTCACAATCATCAAGTGACCTACCTCTGGGATGGTCTCTGGATGAAGAATACGCTCTGCCCTTATCTGGTGAGCACGTTGCAATGTTTCTTCGTTCCTTGCTTTGGTCTCTGCATCAACCTCTGGCAACAAATAGAGGGAAAGAAATTCAAACTTGCGCTTGCCACCATCGTAGATGTCAAGATACAAGCTTATGTTGTCGTTGGCAAGTGCCTTTTGTCTGATAGTTATTGTCATGTCTCTATATATTTTCGTTGTCAATGAATTATGTGAACATACCATCAATGAGGTTGATGGCTTCCTCCTTCTTCTTATCCACGATTTTAGCATAGATTTCCGTGGTCTGAATGTTGGAATGTCCCATCAGCTTGCTTGTGGTAAAAAGGTCTGCACCGAGCGTGAGCATCATCGTTCCGAACGTGTGCCGTGAGCAATGGAACGAGATATGCTTCTCAATGCCAGCCGCTTCCGCCCATTTGCGGAGTGCTCTGCCTATAACGGTCTGTGTGGTTGGTATATCAAAGAAAGGTATGTCCGTTCCCTTGGGTTTAGGCAACCACCGCTTGGCTTCTTCCGAGAGAGGTATTATAACTGGCTTCTCAGTCTTTTGCATTTCCATGTCAATGTATTCGCCCTTTCCGTCAGCGGTCTTGAAAATGTGCATCGGTGCAAGGCGGTACATGTCGCTCAGTCGCAGACCTGTAAAACAGGCGAAGATAAAAGCCTGCTTCACCTCTGGACGGTAACTGTCCGTAGCCATGAGGGTGCGAAGCTCCTCAATGGTCAGATATTCTTTCTTGCCGTCCTTGGGCTGGATGCGTTCACGTGCATCAAGTTCCTTCATCGGATTGTTGCGGATAATGCCTTGTCGCACTGCGTTGTTGAGTGTTGTGGAGAACATTCCGAGGTATCGGCTTGCCGTATTCTCGCTGATAGGTCTTGGCTCGCCATATTTTATGTGGGAGTTGGGGAATGTGCGCAAGAACTTCACATACCCACGGCAAAACTCCGCATTGACATCTTCAAGGGCAATGAAGCCTTTGTTCGTCTCGTCAAGATACTTCTCCACGGTGTGCAGCATTTCCACACGGCAATGGAGCGTTGACTTCTTGATACCGACACCACCTTCACAATACTTCTTTATCCATGTGGTAAGAAGCATCGAGCCTTGCTTTACTGTCTCCCAGTCCTGTATGCCGTGACCATGAAGGGCTTTGATGCGCTCTGCCTTGATACGTTCTGCAACCGCCATTGTTTGCTTATTCTGTTGCTTGCACATAGGGTTGATTTCGGGGACGAGGTAGAGTTTGAGGTATTCATACTTCCTCACTCCCTTATAGTAGATGTCAAGATAGATACTCTTGTTGCCATCTGCGAGCGACTTCAACCGAATTTTAATCGGCTCTTTCAGCTTTACTTGTTTCTTTGGTCTTGCCATAATGTATGAAGTGTTATTTTGTTTTTGTATTCTGCTACTTTGGAGGGGCTTTCTCCCTCTTGTTGAAAGTCTGTGTCAGATATGGTTTCCAATGCTGACATTTGCTTTTCTTTCCCTTCCCTTAGTTCGGAAAACTGATGTAAAGATAAGAAAAGTAACCGAGAAACGAGAAACAAAACGGAAACAAGAAACAGTCTTTTATGTCTTTTTAAGAGTGAGTTCGGAAAACATCGGAAAACGAACAAAACCGCTTAAAGCGTTGATACTTAATGTGTTTACTTTCATTTGCTTTCTTGTCTTTTCAAACGCATTTCGTAGGACTAAGATATTCTTGACATCCTGCTCCTCGTTGTTCATCGCGATATATACCGAGATCGCACCCACTACGGCTACCACACCGGCAATGGCGTAACAGAGTTTCACCACGATAGGAACATACTTGGCGATTTCCTCGCTCACTTGGGTCAGTGCCGCTGTTCCGGCCGAGTAGTCTCCTGCTGTAGTCTGTGCCATCAAAGCAGTCACCCCGCATACCATCATCAGGCAGGTCATCTGCGTTTTCTTTGAAGTCGCGACCTTCTTTGCGAATCTTTTAACTTTTTCAAACATGCTTGTCTTGTTTTAATTGAACTTTATTGATTGTTTTACACTCGTGATTTTCTAAATTCGATAGCCGAAAAATGCCGGAAATACGATGGATGCTCCGATAATGAAGAGACAGGCTCCGACCAGCGTAAGGATATGCTTGGTGATTCCGTCTTCGCCAGTGTTCATCTTAATGTATATCTGGAATGCGGCTATGATCGCCAAACCTCCTGCAACCGCGTAAATGATGTACTGGACATAGAGCATCATCGTCACCACATAGTCGTGCATGGAAGCCAGCGCGTCCGCTCCCCACGAGTAGTTCACGCCACCACTTTTGGCGAAGACGGAAGAGGGAAGCAGCGTACACAATGCGCTTAGTATTCTTTTGCCGTCGTGTCGGGTCATAGTTCATCAAATACGTTCTTGGTGGTTACACCTCCGTCCGGATGCAATTCACCAATGCCATTTTGAATCATCAGCCTGTACAGCTCTGCGGAGTTATAGGGATTGGAGAAGGTGACCTGTGTCTCTTCCATGTTAGCCTTGACCTTGTTGTTCAGAGCCTCGATGACATCCTGTTTCGGCTTTTCGTCTGTGGGATTTGTTTCCCCCGATACATTCTGTGTCTCATCGATATAGTGTGTCTCATACTCGTTGTCACCGATATTGAATCCCTTGTCGTTCTCCACCACGCTGACGCTTTCTTCCTTGTCAAAATCACTCACGTCAAATTCCTCTTCTCCGGATTTTGTCTTTTCCCCGTTTTTACCATAAAGGTCTCTTGCTATCATCACAGCGTAGTAGATGATGTATGCCACGGTCAGCGCGATTGTGAAGATGAAATATGCTTTCATGTCTTATAGTCTGATTTTAGAATATGATTAAAATATGAACGCAAAGGAAATACAATAATTTCATACTACGAAATATCCTCTCGAAAAACGGCTGAATATTAAACATTATTCCGATAAAATATAAAATCATACTCAATTATCATACTTTGTTGAGTTTTGTTCGGGGCAAAAGACAAGAAAAGCCCTCCGTTTTTGGGAGAGCCCTTCATTGGTTGGAAGATTTCTATTTGAGGGAAGACAAAGACTAACGCTTTTTGCCTCTCAGATAGTCATTGAGGTCTTTGTAGTTATAATAACATTCCGAATGGTCAGTTACCCGATTGCCACAAAGCCCGGCAATGGTAGCGACGGTCTTCCGCCCGGCAAGGTCGTTGTCCAGATAGCAATGGATTGCGGCGTACTGTTCCAGTTCCACAAGACACTTATTCAGATTACCGACTGAGTTCATCACAAGAAAGTCGGTAGGACTGTCGATACAGACATGATAGTCTCCTTTTCTATGGAGTTCTTGGTAAGACAAGAAGTCCATAAAACCCTCGAACACGCAGACATGGCTTTGGATTATATCCTTGTTATACCTGATGACGGATATGTCTTTCCCTTTTATACATCCCTTATAGTAAGGATTGCGCACCTCGTAACCGCCGGTCTTGTTTTCAAAGGCTATGGCGAAATAGTGTCTTTTGCGTAGTTCATAATGAATTTCCTTGCAATACAGCCTGCCGATATTCTCACTGATATATCTGGAACGGAGGTAAGACAACAGGGCATGGTGGCCCAGTTCTCTTACTTCCACGTTTTCCATTTCTTCCTCGATAGGACAGGGACGGACGCTCCGGCTTTGTAACTGCTGAAAAGGTATGCCAATGGCATTCTCGCTGATGCGGAGCAATACCATACTTACATTGCTAGTCCGATAAAGGTGTTTTCCCAGTTCTATGATGTCGCCACCGGCAGAAAGCCCAAAGTCGTACCATTCGTTCAAATTGTCGTTGACCTTGAACGAGGGGGTACGTTCCTCTCGCAATGGGGAGTGGTACCAATACTGACAGCCACGCGCATTGATCGGAGAATGTCCTATTATCCGCAGATATTCCACGAGCCGTATCTGTTTCGCTTCTTTTATATTCATTTTAGTATGGTTTACTTATATATACCCACAAACTAAACCATACAGCTTAGAGATGGAATGAACTGTTATATGAGTAGGTACGACCGTTTTTTGTAATGGCATGATTTTGCAACAGGAACTTACACAAGTTTACCAATGTGTTTCTTCCTCTTGAATACCCAATGCTCTCATATCCCCTTTTAAGAGATTCAAGCAAAGATTGATAGCCATATTCCGCACATTCTTCAAAGGCTACTTCCAAGGCGGTTCGGTGTTGCTGCTCGGTCATATCCGTATAAGAAACAAGTCTGTCCATTTTGTTCTTTTTGAATTGATGATCTTTTACCAAGTGCGGGAGAGAGTCTTCTCCGATCTCAAATGCGAAAGGTGTAAATTCCCTGTCCCTTATGTGCATGGCTTTTACTTCGCTGATTCTTCCATTTTCATTGTTTTTTGATATTTGCAGGATAGTTTCGGCCTTATTGTTCAGCTCTGTTCCTATATGGCCTCTGGTATTGTCATCGCCTTTGTTTAGATGCAATACGGTGTGGATATGCAGCTCGTAATAGCTTGACCAACGCATCAGTTCATTGATTATGTCAAGGGATTCACTGGGGCTGTTTATGTCGTGGATTAAATCACGGATGCCGTCAATGATTACGAGTCCGATGTTTTGTTCCTCGTGGAGTGCCCACCGTATAATGTCTCTCCTTTGGTCGGGAGTGTATTCTCGCAGGACCAAGAATTGGATGTTGTCATTTTCCTGATCAGTAGGCAATCCTGCCAGTTTGAGGATTCGATGAAGCACTTTGTGGCAATGGCACTTGCTTTGTTCTGTGTCAATGTATAGGATTCGATTCTTGCAAGACGGCAGTTCTGCCTTATATTTCAGGACTTCCTTTCCGGAAAGGGCAGATGCGACAATGGCACTGACATTGAAGGTCTTTTTGCTTTTGGGTTTGCCGGTGGAAGCACTGAAATTTCCAATTGTAGCAATGGTAACGTCATCTATTTGTACGATTTCCTGCGGGAACTCATACTTTTCGGTGACGCTCAGCCGTATATATTTCAATAAGGATTTATATTTAGCTTCATCTATCCGATAATTGTTGGGTTGTGTTATATCGGGTTGCATCATTTTTTTCCTCCTTTTGTTGGTTTGTTCTTACTTTTTTGTCCCAATGTGTATGCGATGAGATTGGCTTGCCTTTCTATTTCAGCATTGGAGAGACAGGGGTTGCGCTTTATCCATCGGTTCAGGTCATCCCTGAGAATGAATATGTTTTTCCCATTCGGCTTATACACGGTAAGTTCTTTCTGCATGGTCAACTTATAGACATAACCTTTTGATACTTGTAGATAGGCGGCTACCTCGTCTATATTGAGAAAGTCTTTTGCGGCATAAGCTATCTTTTCCACATTTTCAAGATGGGATAGCAGTTCGGCCAAAGATCCGAATCGTTTCAGGTAATTTTCAACATTCAGAATTTCCTGCTGAAATTTTTCCAAAGAGTTGTTTTCGAGGAATGACTTCAATCCTTCGATACGGGAGAGCAGTAAGTCTATTTCTTTTCTGTTCATAACTCTTTTCTTGTTATAGCGACAGGTTGCCCTATTGCTTGTATTTGATTCCTCATTGCCCATTCGCAAAGTTCCTTTCTATTGAAATACATTAATTTGCCGTTTGGCTTGTAGTGTGGTATTTGCTTGAGAGAAGTGAGTTTGTAGATATAACTCTCGGACAAGCCAAGATAAGCAGAAGCTTCAGCGGTAGTCAACACTTCCTTGACTGTCCAAATACGCTCTTTCAACTGTGCAATGTAATTCTCGATGGTCTGGATTTTATCCACTACGTTAATCTTTTGTTCTAACGACTGGAGCCGCTCAAAAGGTTTCTCTGTTGCCATCATCGAAATCATGTTCTCCATTTTGGAGAGCATCACATTTTCATTCGTCATTCTTCGATGTCTCATTGTTTGATGTTGTTAAATTTGACAATGGGAGGTATGCCCTCCGTGGGTAATCGATTACGGAGGGCAAAGGTAGGTGAGTATATTCGCTTGATTATGTTGAGATTATTGAGAATCAACGCAACTCTCAATGCAACTCTCAACAATTTGTTATTCCTTTGTTATACTTCTTTGTTTTTGATTAGTGTGATGTACTTGTCTATGATCGCCAGAAACTGCTTATCTATGGCATTGGGAGTGGTGTCTTTTATCCGATTGAGGGTTGATGACATATCGTGTTGGGTCAGTAATTTCTTCCCTGAAGAACTGATGACAAGACGTTTTTGGGCAATTACCGATTGCCAGTTATAGGTTATCACATTGTGTGAAGCAAGTTTATCCAACAACAAAACCAATTTGCTGTTGTTTCTTGAGGTTACAGTCTGCAATGTGTCTGCCGCATAACAAATGGCGACATTGTCTGCATCCAAAACTTCCTTAAACAAACAGACCTCATTGGCAAGTTGCACAATGAGGTCCAGAGTATGTCTGTCAAGTAAAGGTTTGATGTTGGCATTCTGAATGGCCTGAGCCTGATTCTCCGGACTGCTGCTGTCGGGCTCGGTAGCGGATTCCGACAGGTCAATGGCGTAAAATTCGTTCAGAAGTTTTATGATCCCGTTTTTGTCCAATAGTTCATGGTCGAAATGTTTGCGAATCAAACTTTCATGCTTTCTCAAAAGTTCTATTACCGTGTAGTAATTCTTTAGATGTTCATTCTTGCTCCAGGCATCATTCGCATCGTGAAACTGATGGGAATGAGTAAAGTCAAGCACGTATCGCCTGTAACTTTTTTGTCGTGTGGTGACTTCGTCTTTGTAAGACTTTTGGGCTTGCTCAACCAACCGGATTAGCCCTTCTTTACCGGTCTGCGCAGGAGTCCATCGGAAACCTCGCATCGCTCTTTTCAAAAAGAGAGAGGCGCAAAGAGAATTTCTTTGACATAAAATATTATTTTAAGTATTGTTGTTTGCCATCTTTGCATTGATGGCGTGTTTGTTTTGAGTACTAAGATAGTTATCAGCAATGGTTTTTAGTTGAATATCGTATGTGTCTATCAATCCTTTTTTTACTATAAAACGAATATTACTATCCATACTTTCTCTGTTAGGCACTTTATCATTTTGCAAGCGGAAGCAGTTTACGCACTTTACCCATACATCATAGGGATTGTGTTGCTTAAAGGCCAAATGAACAAAGTACATAAGTGAAGCCTGTGTTTTCATCCATACTATAGGTTGTTCAAATGCCGTTTCATCGAAAATACCTTTGAATGCGGCAAATGTGGTGTCGGAGGAGATATATCCACCGTCCAGTAGGGCGGAGAACATTAAATGAATCTCATCTTCGCTATTCGGACTGTAAAATACAACTTTGCTCGTATGAATGAGCCGTTCATCAGAAGTTTCTTCATTGAACGTATTTTCAATGTGGTTGAACTTATCACAGATAGTCTTTAATTTAACATCATACCTATCCAACCATCCGGCTCGTTTAATCCAACTGTAACCTGACACAAAACAAGCTTTGTGTGGAGTGTGTCCGTTTATGCTGAAACAACATTCTCCTTTTACCCACAAGTCCTTCTTGTTGAATTTGTAAAATGCCTGATATACGAAAAAGGACAACTGCCGTTGTGTTTTAATCCATTCTACAGGCTTGCTGAAGGTCTTTTTACTGAAAATGCCGACAAATGTTTTCAAGCCGGTGTCTGGTGCGATGTATCCGTATTTCACTAAATCTCGATACAGCACTGCTATATCTTCTTCACTCTGTGGTGTGTAGAACGTCCCTGTCTGATGCGTTGGCTCAAATTCAGTAAAGTCAACTTCCGGGTAGAGGGCTTTGGTCGTTTCGTAAAGTCCCGTATTGTACCTCGGAACACGACAAGTGCTGAATCGCTTCCCTTTTTCCCTTTTCCATTGCTTTTCGAAAAGGATGTAGGTGCTGGGAAGTTTGCAGATGATAGATACAGCATAGGCTATCACTTTCAGTTGCAGTGGCTTCGTTTGCGGCATCGGCTGATAGTGTTCTTCCAAAAGGCCTGCGCGTATGGCTCTTTGTAACAATGTCGCCACCTGTTCATTGGCTAAAGGCTCAATCAAATCTTTATATTCGCCTTTCACCTCTTCTTCTTGCCTCTCACAAAGTGACAGCAACGCTTGCATATTGTTCGCATAACAGTCAATTACCTTGACGTATGCAGAATCAATTTCCTGTCTGTGGCTTTGTACATAGTTTACTACTGGGGCAGTAAATTCGTTATTTGTCATAAGGTTTGCCAAAAGAGGAGAGGGGGCTTGTTCCATATATTGGCAAATCTCATTCGCCCATTTCCCGATATCCATCCACGAAGAGTCAAGTGCTTCAAATTCGATTTCACCATCCAAATCCAACTGGCTTTTCATTTCACCTACGATTCTGGTAATCTTCGTTATCTTAATAACGGTTTCTTGCCTTGTCATAAACACGGGATTTAATCGATGTCTGGAATCAATGATACGGCATTCTGCTTGTTTTTGTCAAGCACCTTTGCATAAATTTGTGTGGTCGCCAGTTCTTTATGCCCTAACAGTTTTGATACAGTGTAGATGTCTGCGCCCAAGTCGAGCATGAGTACAGCGAAGGTATGGCGGCCGCAGTGGAATGTTAAATTTTTATTTACTCCTGCTTTCATACTCCATCGTTGCAGTTCTACCGAAGTCCAAGCTCCATATGTAAATCCAGTAAATACGGGATCATCCGGGTTGCCTCTTTCACCAAGGTATTTTTCTGCTTGTGAGGAAATGTCAAGATACTCTTGTCCTCCTGTTTTCTTTTGCTTGAATATGATTCGTGTGTATTCCCCGAATTTTTGAACTTCGCTCCATGTAAGCTTCTGGATGTCGCTTTTGCGAAGTCCGGTCAAACACGAAAAGAGAAAAGCTCTTTTGAGAATAGGATAACGGCAAGGAGTAGCAGCCAACTGTTTTACCTCTTCCAAGGTAAGATAGTCACGCTTTACTTCAGCGGCTTTGAATCCCTCTATTCCACGCAAAGGATTTACAGGTATGATTCTTTCATCGTAAGCCTGGTTGATACAAGCACGGAGCTTGTTGAAATAGGAAACCTTTGAGTTCTGGGACAATCCTTGGAACACATCCCTTTCTCTACGCGGCCCCGTTCGCTTATGCGTATCCTTTTCTACATTATCCAAGAAGTCTTTGAAACCTGTAATAAACTCCGGAGTAATATCTTTGAATGTGGTTTTCTCATCACAATAGATTTCGAGATAACGCAAGCAGCTTCTCCAGTTACCCCAGTTTCCGTCAGATTCAGGATTCTTGTGTCTTTCTTCAACCATCTTCCGATAGTATTCCAAAAAAGGGGTATCTTCTTTGAATTGGCGGGTAAAAGAGTACTCTCCGTTCTGCATTTCAATGAGCCGTTTGGACTTTATAGCCTGGGCAGTGGCCAATGTCTGTCGGTTCTGCTCACGTTCCATCGGAGTAGTCGCATCTATGAGGTACAGCTTTAAGTATTCTTTATGTCGCTTACCGTTTCTGTAGATGTCGAGATACAAGCTCACGTTACCGTTTGCCAACTTCTTTTCCCGTAATTTTACGGGTTCTTTCTGGATTGTTGTTTTCTTAGTCATAGCCTGTTCCTATTTTAATGAGAGATGTGGTTAATTGTCTTCGAGGGACAGTTTTTTGTCCCTCGCATCCCTTTCGGGGGACAATCTGGGGACAAAATTACGAAAATAATATTAGAACAGGCATAAAGTATGGAGAAAAAGAGAAAACACGACTTTCTTACAAAATCACTGATATTATGCGATTTACAGACTTATGTTTTATCTTTTTATGCTTTTCTTTTCTTCAGGTCACTTGCCGATGCAGAAATGCGAGAAAATATTCCCCAGCACCTCGTCCGTGGTGACTTCACCGATGATGGTGCCGAGGTGGTGGAGGGCTTGGCGGAGGTCTTCGGCGAGGAGGTCTGGAGTCTGGCCGGATAACAGGGATTTCTTGACCTGACATAGGGATTCGGAGGCTTTCATCAGGGCTTGGTAGTGACGGAGATTGGTCACGATTGCCTGGTCAGAATCCAAAGTGGTGGCCTTTTGCGAGTCTGACAGCAGGGCTTTCAGTTTGTCAAGGCCGAATCCTGTCTTGGCTGAAATGTATAGTTTAACAACCTTTTCATTAGGATTTGAAACAGTGTTGTTAATTAGGCTAACATTAATGTTATCGCCTAAAACATCAACCTTATTCAACAAGACGATCAACTTTTGAGACTGGATATCCAAATTTGAGACTATGTCAGAAATCGAAGACTCATTTTCTTCTTCCGATGCGGTGACATCAAGCAAGGCGAGGACGATTGAGGCTTCGTTCATTTTCCTGTAGGATCTGGTAATGCCGATTTTCTCGACTTCGTCAGTGGTCTCGCGGAGACCGGCGGTGTCGATGAAGCGGAACAGGGTGCCGTCGATTGTCATCGTCTCTTCGATGGTGTCGCGGGTGGTGCCGGCGATGTCTGAGACAATGGCGCGGTCGTCACCGACCAAAGCGTTCAGCAGGGTACTCTTGCCGGCATTGACGGCACCGACTATCGCGACAGGGACACCGTTGCGGAGGGCGTTGCCGTAACGGAATGAATCCGTAAGCGACTGAATATGCGAAAGAACATCATTGAGCAATGAAGAAAGTTCCGCACGGCTGGCGAATTCCACATCCTCCTCGCTGAAATCCAACTCCAACTCAAGCAAGGAAGTCATCTTAAGTAATTCATCTCTAAGGCCTTTCAATTCTTTCGAGAATCCACCCTTCAACTGACTGAAAGCCACCTTATGGGAAGCGGCGTTCTGTGCGGAAATCACATCGGCAACGGCTTCAGCCTGAGCAAGGTCCATCTTGCCATTTACAAAGGCCCTTTGAGTGAACTCGCCAGGACAGGCAGCGCGGGCTCCGCTTTCTACCAGCCTCTGGAGGAGCCTTTCGACAATATACTTTGATGAGTGGCAGGAAATCTCAACGGAGTCCTCTCCGGTGTAGGAATGAGGGGATCGGAACACACTTACCAAAACTGTGTCCAGATCGGAGCCATCGTCCTCAAGCGCAACTCCATATCTAATTCTGTAACCATCAGTATCTGAAATATTACCACCTTTGCATCTTATAACTCTGTCAGCGATGGAGAAGGAATCACTTCCACTCATTCTGATGGTGGCAATGGCACCGGTTCCAGGGACGGTGGCTGGTGCGCAGATTGTGTCTTCTATGTTGAGCATATTCGTTCTTTTACGTCCCTTCGGCAGGAACAGGGTCCTATTATTTTAGCACTCGGCTTACTTAACAATGGGACTCATATGTCCAGCACCGAAGCGACAACGAAAAACAAATTTATTAACAATCCCCAACATATTCAACCCCTAAAGACAAGAATCCACGCAAACACATTAAATTTGCACCTCAAAAGCAAAAGAATGGCGCAGACGGACCTCACACAGGGCAGCATCTTTGGCAACCTCAGCATATTCTCGCTGCCGTACATGCTGTCATATTTCCTGCAGATCCTTTACGGGTTGGCGGATTTGTTCGTCATAGGGCAATACTGCGATGTGGCCAGCACGACAGCGGTATCCAACGGAGCACAGATAATGCACATGTTCACCGTCATCATCATCGGTCTTGCGATGGGCACGACCGTACGGATAGCGAGGGCGGTCGGTGCTGGCGACAAAGAAATCGCCAGCAGAACCATCGGCAACACATTCACGCTGTCCGCACTCACAGCCATTGCCGCAACTTTCATCCTGCTGCTCGCCAACAGAAGCATAGTCAGCATGATAGACACGCCGCCCGAAGCCGTCAAAGGCACAATCGACTATCTACGGATATGCTTCATCGGCATCCCGTTCATCATCGCCTACAACATCATCGCGTCCATATTCAGAGGCCTCGGTGACTCGAAAAGCCCCATGTATTTCGTGATAGTGGCGTGTGTGGCGAACATCGCGCTTGATTACATATTCATAGGTCATTTCGGGCTCGGACCTTCCGGGGCCGCGCTCGGCACCACCTTGTCCCAAATGATCAGCGTCATCATCGCGGCCATAGTGATCCGGAAAAAATCTCTTTTGAATATCCCAGGCCAAGACCTTTGGCCAGAGCGGTGTACGATGGGCGGGATCCTCAAAATCGGAGTGCCGGTCGCACTTCAGGACGGCTTCATCCAGATCGCGTTCATCGCAATCACAGCAATCGCGAACGGCAGAGGACTGAACGACGCGGCGGCGGTTGGTATCGTTGAAAAATTCATCGGCCTGCTCTTCATCGTACCTTCAGCGATGCTGGCGGCAGTCTCGGCTATCGCGGCCCAGAACATAGGCGCGAAAAAGCCAGAAAGAGCCAGAAAGACAATGGAATATGCAATAGCGATCTCCGTAGGCTTCGGCACCATCGCAGCCGTGACTCTCCAATTTATCCCTGAATATGCTGTAAGAATATTCACGAGCGACAGCACGGTCATCACTCTTGGCGGACAGTACCTGAAAGGCTACGTCTGGGATTGCATATTCGCCGGCATCCATTTCTGTTTCAGCGGGTTCTTCACAGCCTGCGGATATTCGGTCATCTCATTCTGCCACAACTTCCTGTCGATTGTCTGCGCCCGCATTCCTCTGTCCTATCTGGCTTCCGTCAAGTTCCCGGACACCCTGTTCCCGATGGGCTTGGCCTCACCCGCAGGCTCGCTCCTTTCCGTCATCATCTGCATTACGGTCTATATTGTGATGCGCAGGAATGGCAAGTTATAATCGTCGCGTTTGCCGCGAATTGAACAAACTTCATAATTCTCCATCTAAAGATATTATGCCTATCTTTGCAGGCCAAAATCAGAACTGAATTATGAAACGAGACTCGATAGATTTCGGTTCCGACAGCATTCCGGGACTCTTCAGTAAAATATTCATTCCTACCTTGATAGGGATGGCATGCATGGCCGTGATGACGACCATCGACGGGGTGTTCGTCGGGCACGGGGTTGGGAGTGACGCTCTTGCCGCGGTCAACATATTCGCTCCTTTCTGGATGATTATGACAGGGTTGGGGTTGTTGTTCGGCATCGGATGCTCGGTAATTTCCTCCGTCCACCTTTCGCAAAACAACGAGAAAGCCGCGCGCATCAACATGACTCAGACACTGATTTTCGGTGTGCTGGTCACGGTGACGCTGACGGTTCTGGTCCAAAGCTTCAGCACCCAAAACGCTTGCCTTCTCGGCTCCTCAGACAGGCTGCTTCCGTATGTCCTTGACTACCAGAAATGGCTGGCCTACGCATTCTGTGCGCTGTTCCTCCAGTCTGTCGGCCTTCTGATCATCCGGCTGGACGGCTCACCTAAGTACGCCTCGGCGGCCGCCGCGGTTCCGTCCATCGTCAACGTCGTGCTGGACTACGTGTTCCTTTTTGTCCTTGACAAAGGGCTTGAGGGAGTAGCCATAGCCACGTCAATCGGATGCTGGACCGGAGGACTTATGGTCCTGTTCTACATTATATTCCTGTCCAAGACAATGAGGCCCTACCATTTGAAGATGTCTTGGAAAAGTCTCTGTCTTTGCCTGCGCAACCTGTGGTACCAATTCCGTCTCGGACTGTCAGCCTTTCTTGGAGAAATCAGCATCTCAATGCTGATGTTCGTGGGCAACTATGTGTTCATGAGGTATTTAGGGGAGGACGGAGTGGCGGCGTTCTCAATTGCCTGCTACATCATGCCCTTCATATTCATGACAGGAAACGCGATTTCACAGTCCGCGCAGCCTATCATCAGTTTCAACCACGGAGTCGGCAACCGTGGCCGTGTGATCGAAGCCCGTAAGGTGTCGCTGCTCACTGCCTTGGGACTAGGAATCGTGGTCTCGCTTGCCCTTGCCTTGGGAATCAGCCACGTGGCGGAGCTGTTCCTCAGCAAGGACGCTCCGGCATATTCAATAGCGGCTCACGGTGTGCCACTTATGGCGATCGGCTTCACCCTGTCGATAGTGAACGTCGCTGCCATCGGTTATTACCAGAGTGTGGAACGGGCGTTTCCCGCGACCATGTTTTCGCTTTCCAGAGGAGTCATATTCCTTGTTCCTTGCTTCCTATTGATACCTCATTTCGCAGGAGTGAATGGTATATGGCTCGCGCTGCCTGCGACCGAGGCTCTGACTTTCTTGTCAATCGCAGTTTTCCGCTTCATGCCAATGCGAAGGAAGTGAATATATATTCATAAGCGTTTCGATACATATTCCCATTTTTTTTGCTTAAATTTGCAAAAGAAACGAACTTCCGTAATGCTTGATGTAACTTTAATACCTTTGAGCGTCAGTGCGTCCAAGGATGCACAGTGGGAATGTTCTTTCATTGACTTTCATCGACCATTTCATCACTGTTTGAGATGGTCGTTTTTTTTATGATAGATGTTTGAATAAAAGTTAGTAAGGTATATATCATGAACTCAAGAAAAGGCGCGACACTTAAGTTGGAGAACGGAGCGGAATTCCGCGGATTCTCTTTCGGCTACGACGGACCGTGCGATGGAGAAGTTGTCTTCTCAACCGCGATGGTGGGATATCCCGAGAGCCTCACGGATCCGTCCTACTCGGGGCAAATCCTTTGCGTAACATATCCATTGATAGGCAATTATGGTGTGCCACAGGAAGGAACGGATAAAATGGGAATCTCGAAGAACTTCGAATCAGAAAGAATTTGGGTCAGAGGGGTCGTCATAAGCGACTACTCCTTTGACTACAGCCATTGGGACGCTGTCAAGAGCCTCGATGAATGGCTGAAGGAGCAGAAGGTTCCGGGAATATTCGGGATCGACACCCGCGCCGTGACCCAGCTTCTGCGCGAGAAGGGTTCCATGCTCGGAATGATCGTTCCTGACGGAGTCGAGAAGGATTTCCCGGTCGACGACCCTAACCTGGCCAACCAGATAGCGATCGTCAGCTGCAAGGATGTCATTGAATATGGCAGCGGCCCCAAGACCGTCGTGATGGTCGATTGCGGGGTCAAGCACAACATCCTCAGATGCTTCATGGAAAGGGGCGTGAAGGTCGTCAGAGTGCCTTGGGACTACGATTTCAACAAACTTGAATATGACGGACTCTTCATCTCTAACGGTCCCGGCAACCCTCAGTTCTGCAATGTCACCGTCGCCAACCTGCGCAAGGCCATGGAAGGTGACAAACCTATTTTCGGAATATGCATGGGCAACCAGCTGCTTGCGAGGGCCGGCGGAGCCAACACCTATAAGTTGAAGTACGGCCACCGCAGCCACAACCAACCTGTCCGGATGGTCGGCACAAACCGCTGCTTCATCACGTCCCAGAACCACGGATTCGCGGTTGACGACAAGACTCTCGGAGCGGATTGGGAACCTTGGTTCGTGAATATGAACGATGGCACCAACGAGGGCATCCGCCACAAGACCAAGCCGTTCTGCTCGGTTCAGTTCCACCCTGAGGCGTCCAGCGGCCCGACGGACACGAATTTCCTGTTCGATGAGTTCATCAGCAAGCTTTAATCAGAAGAAGTAATGAAAAACACCAACATAAAGAAAGTCCTGATCCTTGGATCGGGCGCGCTCAAGATCGGCCAGGCCGGAGAGTTTGACTATTCCGGCTCACAGGCCTTGAAGGCCCTGCGCGAGGAAGGCATCGAGACTGTCCTCATCAACCCGAACATCGCCACCGTGCAGACCTCGGAGGGAGTGGCCGACAAGATTTACTTCTTGCCTGTCACCCCGTTCTTCGTCGAAAAAGTCATCGCCAAGGAGCAACCGCAAGGCATTCTCCTCTCTTTCGGAGGCCAGACCGCCCTGAATTGCGGTGTTGAGCTGTTCGAGAACGGAATTCTGGACAAGTACAACGTTCAGGTGCTTGGCACCCCTGTCCAGGCCATCATGGACACCGAGGACCGTGACCTCTTCATCAAGAAACTGGACGAGATCGGCGTGAAGACCATCAAGTCCCACCCGGCGTCCAACATCGAAGAGGCCCGGAAAGCCGCCCATGAACTCGGATTCCCGCTTATCGTCCGCGCCGCCTACGCACTCGGCGGACTCGGTTCCGGCTTCTGCGACAATGACAAGCAGCTTGACGAACTCTGTGAGAAAGCCTTCTCCTTCTCCCCGCAAGTACTTGTGGAAAAATCTCTTAAGGGATGGAAGGAAATTGAATATGAAGTTGTCCGTGACCGTTATGACAACTGCATCACGGTCTGCAACATGGAGAACTTCGACCCGCTCGGAATCCACACCGGAGAGAGCATCGTTGTTGCACCGTCCCAGACCCTGTCCAACAACGATTACTATTTCCTGCGCGAACTCTCGATCAAGATTGTCCGCCACATCGGAATAGTGGGCGAGTGCAATGTGCAGTACGCCTACGACCCGGATGCCATGGACTACCGCGTCATCGAGGTCAACGCCCGTCTGAGCCGTTCCTCCGCCCTGGCCTCCAAGGCCACCGGCTATCCGCTCGCGTTCGTGGCCGCGAAACTCGGTCTGGGCTACGGCCTGTTCGACCTTAAGAACTCAGTCACCAAGACTACCCCTGCGTTCTTCGAGCCGGCCCTTGACTACATCGTCTGCAAGATTCCTCGATGGGATCTCAGCAAATTCCACGGGGTCTCCCGCAAGATCGGATCATCGATGAAGTCAGTCGGCGAAGTCATGGCGATCGGCCGCAGTTTCGAGGAAGCCATCCAGAAAGGTCTCCGAATGATCGGCCAGGGGGCACACGGATTCGTCGGCAACAAGGAATTTCATGTCGCCGACGTGGATGAGGCCCTCCGTGAGCCTACCGACAAGCGTATATTCGTGATCTCCAAGGCGATGCAGGCCGGCTACACGGTCGATCAGATCCACGGCCTGACCAAGATAGACAAATGGTTCCTGAACAAGCTCGAGAACATCGTAAAGACTTACAGGGACATGAACTCGTACGACAATCTCGAAGACATGCCTGTCGAACTTCTGCGCCTCGCCAAGCAGGAAGGCTTCTCGGATTTCCAGATCCAGAGAGCCGTCTGGAAGGACACTGGCGCCGTCACCGCCAACATGGACATGGTTCGTGAATATAGAAAATCCCTCGGCATAGTCCCTGCCGTCAAGCAGATAGACACCCTTGCCGCCGAGTTCCCTGCCCGGACGAACTACCTCTACCTGACCTACAACGGTACAAAGAATGACATTGAGTACGAAGACGACGGAAGGTCTGTGATCGTCCTCGGATCCGGAGCCTACAGGATAGGTTCCTCCGTGGAGTTCGACTGGTGCTCGGTGACCTGTCTCCAGACAATCAGGAGGCAGGGGTACAGGGGAGTGCTCATCAACTACAATCCCGAGACCGTCTCAACCGACTATGACATGTGCGACAGGCTCTATTTCGACGAGCTCACCTTTGAGAGGGTTATGGACATCATCGACCTCGAGCATCCGCACGGAGTGGTAGTCTCTGTGGGCGGCCAGATTCCGAACAACCTTGCTCTCAAGCTGCACAGACACAACGTGCCTATTCTCGGCACCGCTGCCGAGGACATCGACAAAGCCGAGGACCGTCACAAGTTCTCCAGCATCGTGGACAGCCTCGGTGTCGACCAGCCGGAATGGAGCGAGCTCACGACCGTTGACGAGGTAGACAACTTCATCAGGAAAGTAGGCTTCCCTGTTTTGGTCAGACCTTCCTACGTGCTTTCCGGAGCCGCGATGAACGTCTGCCACGATGAGGAGAAACTTCGCCATTTTCTCAGTCTCGCAGCGGAGGTGTCTCAGGAGCACCCTGTTGTGATCAGCAAATTCTATATGCGGAGCAAGGAGATCGAGTTCGACGCCGTCGCCGACAATGGCGAGATCCTTGCCTACGCGATCTCGGAGCACATTGAATATGCAGGAGTCCATTCCGGAGACGCAACCATCCAGTTCCCTCCGCAGAAACTTTATGTCGAGACCGTGCGCAGGATCAAGAAGATAGCCCGTGCCATCGCCGGCGCGCTAAGCATCTCCGGTCCGTTCAACATCCAGTTCCTAGCCAAGGAGAACGCCATCAAGGTGATAGAGTGCAACCTGCGCGCGTCCAGAAGTTTTCCGTTCGTGTCAAAGGTGCTTAAGATCGATTTCATCGAGCTTGCCACAAAGGTCATGCTCGGCCTGCATCCAGCAGCACCGCAGAAGAGCGCCTTCGATCTTGACTATGTTGGTGTGAAATCCTCACAGTTCTCGTTCGCCAGGCTTCAGGAGGCCGATCCGATGCTGGGTGTTGACATGTCGTCCACGGGCGAGGTTGGTTGCCTTGGCGATGATCTGAACGAGGCTCTGTTGAAGTCCATTCTTTCTGTCGGGCAGAGGATTCCCGAAAAGAGGATCCTGCTGTCAACAGGAGATCCTCTTCAAAAGGCGGACATGCTGAACGCGTGCCGGCTTCTTGTCGACAAGGGGTACGAGCTTTATGCGACAGGAGGCACCTACAAGTACCTTGTCGAGAACAGTGTACCCGCCACCAAGGTGTTGTGGCCGAGCGAATGCGACAATCCTAACTTCAAGGGCAGATTTAAACCAGCTCTGGAAATGATTCAGAACAAAGAGGTTGACATGGTGATTAATATTCCGAAAAACTTCTCTGAACTAGAGTTGTCCAATGGCTACCAGATCAGGAGGGCCGCAATTGACTTCAACGTCACCCTCTTCACGAACGCCCGTCTGGCGACCGCCTTCATCCGCGCGTTCTGCTCCACCAGCATAGACGACCTTCAAATCAAGTCATGGGATCAGTACTGATTCCATGACTTGATTCCGGTTCGGATTACAAATAATAAACAAAGGCGGCTGAGAGATATTCAGCCGCCTTTGTTTGCATATTCCTGAATCGAATCAGAACGTGTCGTAGTACTTTGCGTCGCGGGGAGTGACCTTGTTCATGTTGTCAAGAAGCATGTCGTTGGTCTTGTACTCATCCATCAGCTGAAGCATAAAGTTCATCGCCTCGGTAGGATTCATGTCGGCAAGAAGCTTGCGCAGGATCCAGATCCTGTTGGCGGCCTCACGGCTGTAGAGTAGGTCATCACGACGTGTGCTGGACAGTACAACATTGACGGCAGGAAAGATACGCCTGTTGGCAAGTGTCCTGTCAAGCTGGAGCTCCATATTGCCGGTGCCCTTGAACTCCTCGAAGATCACATCGTCCATCTTGGAGCCGGTGTCGGTCAAAGCGGTAGCGAGAATGGTCAAGGAGCCGCCGCCCTCTATGTTACGCGCAGCACCGAAGAAGCGCTTCGGCTTCTGCAGGGCGTTGGCATCGACGCCGCCGGTCAGGACCTTTCCCGATGCCGGTTGAACCGTGTTGTAGGCACGTGCGAGACGTGTGATCGAATCAAGCAGAATCACGACATCGTGACCGCACTCAACAAGTCTGCGGGCCTTCTCCAGAACCATGTTGGCGACTTTCACATGCCTCTCCGCAGGTTCATCGAAAGTTGATGCGACCACTTCCGCCTTCACGCTGCGGCTCATGTCGGTAACCTCCTCCGGACGCTCGTCGATAAGGAGCACGATCTCGTAAACCTCAGGATGGTTGTCGGCAATGGCGTTGGCAATGGACTTAAGGAGCATTGTCTTACCTGTCTTAGGCTGTGATACGATCAGTCCGCGCTGCCCTTTGCCGATAGGAGTGAACATGTCTACAATCCTGCAGGACGGATCACTCTGATGCCCGTGTCCAAGAAGATTGAACTTCTCTTCCGGGAAAAGAGGTGTAAGGAAATCAAATGGAACCCTGTCACGGATGTAGTCCGGAGTACGCCCGTTGATGTAGTTTATCTTGACAAGAGGAAAATACTTGTCGCCTTCCTTAGGCGGACGGATCTCGCCTGTCACCGTGTCGCCCGATTTAAGGGCATTGTTCTTGATCTGGCTTTGGCTGACATAGATGTCATCGGGTGAATTCAGATAGTTGTAGTCGGATGAGCGGAGGAAGCCGTAACCATCAGGCATGATCTCAAGGACTCCGGTGGCCTCTACGGTCCCCTCGAACTCAACCTCGGGATTTTTTGGTCTTGCGGCCTGGTTCTGAAAGTTTTGAGGCTTCTGCTGATTTGAAGTTTGAGAATTCTGGCCGGCAAATTTATTTTTTTGTTTTCTGCGGCTGATGTCCCCATGAGCGGCAGGGTCGTCCTTCAGGTCATCGAAAAGCTGATGGATGAACTCTTTGCCGGTGATGGATTTTTCGGACGGATCCTCTGAAGTTGTCTGAGCCGTTTCTTCCACGGGAGCGGCGGCATCTTCTATCTTGCTTTCATTTTTTGTCTGCGCGTCAGCGGCCGTCTGGTCTACAGCCAAAGCTGCGGATTTAGGTTTACGGCCTCTTTTCTTTGGAGTTGGTTTGGCAGGCTGTTCCTGTGGCGCGGGTCCGGAACCGGTGCTCTCCACCATAGTCTCCTTATTATCTTTGGCAGCCGCCTGTTCATTTGTCTTTTTGTTGTCCTTTTCTTTTTCTTTGGCAGAAGGCTGGGCCTGGTCCGGGAGAGGGTTCTTGCGTGGCCTTCCGCGCTTGCCTTTAGGCTTCTCGATAGGTTGCTGAGAAGCGGCTGTAGCCTGCGCGTCGAGTATGGCGTACGCAAGATTTTCGGACGTCAGTTTTTTGATGTTCTTAACCTGATGTTCCTGAGCTACCTGTTCAAGTTGCTCTCTGCTCATACTATTGAGCTCAAATAAATTATAAGGCATAGTCTTTAAATGATTCCGGAGTTGCGGTCCGGACTGATTTCGATTATATTACACTGTGGGGTGAAGCCATTAGGCTTTCTCTGAAAAACTCAGTGTGCAAATATAGGATAATTATGACTAAAAAGCAAGCTAATTATCCCAGTAACTTGTACTTTTCTTGAATCTCAACAAGTCAGCCAGTGCCGCGGCGTTGGCCGAGATGAGAAAAGAGTAAGACTGATACATTCCGGAAGGAACCCAGGAAACGGAGATGTTGAAACAATGAAGGTCGTACCTGAACGAAAACTGTGTAGTCGTCATTTTCATGGCCGTGAAGTCCCATCCGGACTGCGCCTGGACTGACATCTTAGGGGTCAGCTGAACATTGCCTTGGACCCCCAGGGTTTGTGTGAAGTTATCCTTTCGCGTACGCTGGTTGTTCGCGAAAGTGTATGACCTGTTCATCTGGAAGCTGTAATTGAGGTTGACACTCCACGGAACATTAGGATTTGTGTAGTACAGCCACCCACCAGGAATATATTCACCTGTAACAGGATGATAGTAAATCCTTCTGTAGTAGTCGGCCGCGTTGGAGGAACCGCCAGCGTCTCCGCCATCGCCTGACTTTGATCCGTCATTCCCTTTGACAGTTCCTTTACCTGACAGTGAATATGAAAGTGAGGCGCTTACATTTGTGAGCCGGAGAGGGACACCAGTCTCCATGATGTTGTACCTGTTGACCTTCTGCCCTTTCTCGTTTACAGCATACGGATCGAAATTCATGTTTCCGTTGATGCCGAGCTTGCCAAAGACCGACGTGGACATGGACACACCGACATTGTTCATTTTCAGTGAGTCGGCCAGGAAATTATAACCGGTAGTGATGTTGAGCTGATCGAGAATCTTCACTTTCTTCGTGCCTGTGCCCGTGGTGTCTTTCAGGTCGCGGACCTTGGCCTCAAGATTGTTGCCGATCGAGAGGCTCATTGTGGCTGACCTTCCCTTTCCTGGAGCGGAATTGATCTGCCCCTGGTAGATGTTGTAGTCGTAGGATCTCTGGACGCCGAGCGTGTCGATGTAATTGAATGTCCGCCATCCGTTGAAAGCCTTGCCTTTCTCCGGGCTGAAGCTCATGCTCACGCTTGGAGACACCACATGCCTTAAAGCCTGCACCTTATGGTGCTTGCCAAAGAGGTACATTCCGTAAAGCCGCGTGCTCATTGAGATTGATCCGGAATAATTGTGGGTGGTTCCGAAAGTCCCGAACTGCCTGCCCATCTCCGTTTTCACGCTGTTGGTCTCAGGATCGAAATAAGCCTCGCTCTTTCGGAAGAACCAGTTCATGCCATAGCTGACGTTAGGAGCCACATTAAGATATTTGAACAGGGTGAAATCCGGAAGTTTTATCGAGAAATTGTGTGCCATGCCGTTCTGGAACTTGTCCAAGAAGCCGGGCTCGCCGAACTCGGAGGCCTTGAAGTTGACTTTGTTCTGGATCGACGTGTTGTAGCCGAGAGCGAATTTCTCGTAGAAACGCTCCTTGCCGACCCTGTTCTTGATTTTGAAAGGATAGAACGTGGACACTGAGAATGTCACGTTAGGAAGAGTGAATGAATATGAGCTGTCCCTTGAGTTCTGGCTATGCAGGGCGTTGACGGACAGGTTGAACTTGCCGTTCCAATTTTTTGAGTAAGAGATTGAGGACGAGATCTGATTTTGGAGAGCCTCTGACACCGAATGGGAATTGTATCGGCTGTTGGAAGGGCTGGAAAAGTTCACTGAGGCCGAGAACGAGGTTCCAGGATGAGCCTTCGAGTCTTGTGAATGAGACCATCTTACTCCAAAATTCTTGCTTTGGAAAAAATCCGAGCTTCCTTTCTCACCGGTCTGGTCGACAGAGTAGTTCACCGCAAGGTTTCCGGTGAACTTGTATTTCACCATATATCGTGAGTTGAGATTGGCCGCCCATGATCCAAGGGTATAGTAGTCTCCGGTCAAGGACATGTCGAAGTAGTCTCCGAGGACGAAGTACATGCCGGCGTCCCTTAAGTAAAATCCACGCGCGTTCTCTTCCCCGATTGAGGGCATAAGCAGGCCTGTCGCTCTGTCCGGACGTTTCGGGATGAATCCGAACGGAATGCCGATTGGAAGGTCGACATCCTCCACGACAAGGTGCGCCGGACCGAAAACAGTCTTCTGGGAAGGCTTTGTGACAATCTTGGCGCTTGACAATTTAAGATAGTAGTGAGGATGCTCCAGATCGCAGACCGTGTACTTGCCTTTGGTGATGTTGATGGACTTGTCCGGCATCATCTTGATGTTTTTTCCGTGCAGGATTCCGTCATCCTCCTTGGTGACCATGTTGGTGATCCGCGCCTTCCTTGTGTTGAAGTTATACCAGACCTCTTCCATATTGAATGTCTGGCCGCCCTGCGTCATCTCGGGGCGGCCTTTCCACTCATGTTTTAGGCTGTCATAAGTGCCTCTGGCGAAAACGGTCCCCGTTGACATGTCGTACTCCATGTAATCAGCCTTCAGCTTGATGTTCTCGTAGGACACTTCAACGTCACCCCAGTAGTACATCTTGCGCTGCCCGTTTGAGAAATCCTGCCGGATGGAATCCTTGGCGCCTGAGAAAGCCGGCCTGGAAAGGGAACTCTTCTCAAGAAGGAAAAGCGAATCCGCCCTGGACGTGGAATCGGCTCTTCTGATCGAGTCCCTCCTTAAGGACAGGGTGTCCTCAAGGGAGGGGACCGAATCCTTTGCCTGACGGGCCGCCGGGTCAACATACTTGGCTTTGAACGCAGTGTCGGGCACGACAGAAGATTCAGCAATCCTTGTAAGGTTCCTGTTCCTCCTCAAATCCTGCCCGAACATTGTCAACCCGGTCAGCACCGCGAGTCCCGCGATGAGGATAATGTTATGTGCATGCTTTCTGATTTGCAATTATTTTATAAATTTGCAAAAGACAAATATACTACAATATTTTGGATATACAGCGCAATTTTCTTGCCGTTATCGCGGCATTATTTATTTCCTTGACCGGATCCGTGGCCTACGGACAGGATCCGGCGAGCATTATAAAGCTGTCAACCGTCGTCATTGACCCTGGACATGGCGGCAAGGACGCAGGATGTGTCAGTCCAAGTGGGAAAACTATGGAAAAGACAGTTGTGTTGGACATAGCGCGCAGGCTTTCCGGAAAAATAAGAGACGGCTATCCGGATGTCAAGGTCATTCTTACAAGGAGCGATGACACTTTCGTGCCATTGCAGGGGAGGGCCGACATCGCGAACCGCAACAACGCCGATCTGTTCATCTCGATACATGTCAACTCAATCGAAAGGAGGAGAAGCGGACCCAAAGGATATTCCATACACATTTTGGGACAGTACACCAGCAAGAACAAGGATCTTTACGCGGGTAATATGGACGTGGTGAGGAGAGAAAATTCCGTCATAAAGCTTGAGGACGACTACAGTACGCGCTACGAGGGCTTCGATCCTAATGACCCCGGATCCTACATATTCATGAACCTTATGCAGAACGCCTATCTTGAGCAGAGTCTCAGATTCGCACAGATGGTTGACATTGAAATGAAGGGCGGCGCGATCCCAAACAGCCGGGGAATATCCCAGGACCCCTTCTATGTGCTCTGGAGAACCGCCATGCCCTCTGTCCTTATCGAGTGCGGTTTCATGTCAAACACTGAGGACCGCGGGGCACTGATCACAGAAAAGGGTAGAGACAGGATAGCTTCGGACATCTATGACGCGTTCAAAAAGTACAAGAAGGAGTACGATGGAGAAGAGGCGCGCAATCCAACGCGCGGCACGGGAATTCCTGTGGCCGGCAAGGACACGGAAGGAAACGGCGATGGCGCGGACAAAGAACGAAGCGCAAGCGTAGATGATGGCACCCGGATGCCGGAGAAGAAAAACGATGCCGTAGTCTATGGCACCCAAGTGCTTGTCTCGTCCAAGTCCATGCGCGAGGATGATCCTTTCTTCAAGGGGCATAAGTTTTTGAGGCTTCGCGCAGGCAAATTGTACAAATATGTGATCGGCGCTTCCGAGGACCTTGACTCCGCGGCCGAGGCCAGCCGCAAGATAAGAAAGGATTTCAAGGATTCGTTCCTTGTCAAAGTCGAGAACGGAATCGCGGTAAGGCTCAGATAAGGCCTTTGTCTTAGCAGTAAATGATTTAGTCAGACGTTGTGGTGTTGAATTGAATAATTCTAAATTATAACCTGCTTACATTTGAGATACTTATGAAAAATTGATTTTGTAAAATATTGATTCTATTGTAATTATACGAGTTAATTCTCGCTGGGCATTTGGTCGTATAAGGAAAATAAAAATCAAAAACAATACAAAAAAAGATTTTTTATAAACTAATTTTCCTCCAATTTTGCACTACTGAAAAATGTTGGACAAACTTCTCGGGTAAAATTGATATTCATTTAAAGTAATGGCTGAATTGGAAAGACATATTACTGTCTGGAACGATTGTTTACAGATATTCAAACAGAACGTTGAGCCGAAACAGTTCGATGTGTGGTTTAAAACCATAGTTCCTGTTTCCCTTGAAGGGTCGACACTTACCGTAGAGGTGCCGACGGATTTCTTTAGAAGCTACCTTGAGGATGCCTTTCTTCCCATTATAAGAATGACGTTGAGAAGGGTCATCGGCCAGGATGCGAAGCTTTTGTACCGGATTCATCCCGTACAGAAGGAGCGCGCGATGGTCTTCACAGCCGCCAACGGCAATGTCCCTGAGAACAAGCCTGTAAGCATCAACACATTCCAGCCGTCAGGGAATCCCAGCCCTTTCGTCTTTCCCGGGATCCAGAAACTTAAGATAAATCCAAGGCTCAACCCTGTCTACTGTTTTGACAACCTGATCAAGGGGGAGTGCAACAAAATGGGTTATAACGCGGGCGTGAGCATCTCCGACAAACCGGGAAAGACTCCGTTCAATCCTCTGTTCATCTTCGGCGGTCCTGGTCTTGGCAAGACCCATCTCGCGCAGGCGATAGGCATAGCGATCCACGAGGCCTATCCTGACCTTGTGGTCCTCTATGTGACCGGTAATGAGTTCAAGACCCAGTACGTGAATGCTGTCAATGTCCAGAACAAGCTCACGGACTTCATGGCCTTCTACATGAGGATCGATGTGCTGATCATGGATGACATCCAGGAACTGGTGGGTCCAGCGTCGCAGAATGCCTTTTTCAACATATTCAACCACCTCCACCAGTCAGGCAAGCAGCTTGTGTTCACATCGGACCGGGCGCCTGTCGATCTGATGAATTTTGAGGAGAGGCTCCTTTCCCGCTTTAAATGGGGGCTTTCGATCGAGTTGTCAAAACCGGATTATGAAACGAGGCTCGGCATGCTCAGGGCCCGTTGCGCAAGGGAAGGCGTTTCTGTCGGAGAGGATGTGCTGGAGCTTCTCGCCAACAAGGTCAGGTCAAACTTCAGGGAACTAGAGGGCGCGCTCATCTCTTTGATAGCCAACGCGACCCTCTGCCACGAAGAAGTGACCAAGGAGCTCGCCGAGCATGTCACGGGCAACATAGTCAGTGATGTGCAGAACGATGTCACCATCGACAAGGTGCAGGAGGTCGTGTGTGAATATTTCAACATCACACGCGAGACTCTGCTGTCCAAATCAAGGAAAAGGCAGATTGTACAGGCAAGGCAGATAGCCATGTTCATGAGCAGGAATCACATCGGAGGCTGCTCGCTGTCTACAATTGGTATGGAACTTGGAGGCAAGGATCACGCTACAGTCCTGCATGCCTGCACAACGGTTTCTGATCTGATGTCCACAGACAAGACGTTCAGACAGTTCGTGACGGACATAGAGAAGATGCTTGTGCCTGTGGCAAGATAAAACCATGTCAAATGAATTCTGAAAAAGTACTTTCCATTTTCAAGGAAATCACCCGGATTCCAAGGGAGTCCGGACATGAGGAACCGATGACGGCCTTTCTTCAGCGTTTCGCGGAAGAAAGGCATCTCGAATGTAAAACCGACAAGACGCACAATGTCTGCATCATCAAGGAAGCCAGCAAAGGCAAGGAGAATGTGCCCACACTCGTTCTTCAGGGCCACCAGGACATGGTCTGTGAGAAAAAAAGCGGAGTACGGCATGATTTCCTCAAAGACCCTATTGAATTTGTCATCGAAGATGGTTGGATGATTGCCAAAGACACAACTCTCGGGGCTGATGACGGCATCGGCGTGGCCGCTATGCTCGCTCTGCTTGACAGCGACCTGCCAATGGGAAAGATTGAGTGTGTCTTTACAATTTCAGAGGAGACCGGCATGGACGGCGCTTTTGGAATGGAGCCTGGGTTCTTCACAGGAAGGACCCTCATCAACCTTGACTCTGAGGATGAGGGGCAGCTGTTCATTGGGTGCGCCGGAGGTCTGGACACCACAGCAGTCTTTGACTATGATCAGGATGATCTCAGGGATGGGTATAAGATTGTCCGGCTTGAGATAGGAGGCGCGCTCGGCGGCCACAGTGGAGACGACATAAATAAAGGCAGGGTCAACACCGTGCAGCAGATGGCCAGATTCCTGTACTCCGAATCTTCGCACGGGCTGCAGCTTGTCATGATCAAGGGTGGGAATAAGCCGAATGCCATAGCCCGAGAGTGCGATGCCATCATCGCGGTTCCTGACCCTGCCGCCACAATCGCCAGATTCAACGCCTTCGGCGAGGACCTGAGCAATGAATATTTCAAGACAGATCCGGACCTGGCCTTTAGGAGCGGAACGTACAGATGCACGGAGAAACCAGTCAGAAATGATGTGTCAAGAAGACTGATCGCGGCTTTGTTCGCATGTCCTCATGGTGTAGAGGCAATGAGCCAGGACATTCCGGGGCTTGTGGAGACATCGACCAACCTTGCTGCGGTAAGAATGCGGGAGAAGGGAAAGATCGAGGTCATAACAAGCCAGCGAAGCTCAACCGGATCGGCAAGAAAGATGATGGCTTCAAAGGTAGAGGCGGCCTTCTTGCTTGCAGGAGCACAGGTGAGGCATCTTTCTGAATATCCAGGATGGAAGCCGAATCTTGATTCCCACATACTTAAGAAATGCGTTGAGTCCTACAGGAAACTTTTTGGCCGCGATCCTGAGGTCAAAGCCATACATGCCGGCCTGGAATGTGGCTTGTTCGGGGAGAAGTTCGGAGATCTGGACATGATTTCGTTCGGTCCGACACTTAGAGGCGTGCATGCTCCCGGAGAGAGACTTGACCTTGCGTCGCTCGACAGGTTCACCAAGCACCTTGTGGATGTGGTCACTAATTTTGAATAAGGATCATGGTAAGGATAGCTCCCTCAATTCTTTCAGGTAATTTTCTGAATCTGGCTCCGGACATCAGAATGATCAATGGAAACGCGGATCTGATCCACATTGACGTGATGGACGGCAGCCTTGTTCCCAACATCTCATTCGGATTCCCGGTAATGGAGGCTATCGCGAAGGTAGTCACCGTGCCGATGGACGTCCACCTGATGATAATCAATCCAGACAAGTACATCAAAAGGTTCGCTGAATGCGGAGCAAGCATGATCAGTTTCCATCTGGAGGCTGCGGATCAATCGGGGAAGGACGCGAAGGACATAATTTACCTCATTAAATCCTGTGGGGCGAAGGCGGGGCTCGCCATCAATCCCGACATTGATGTCGACAGGCTTTTCCCTTACATAGATGAAGTCGACTTCTTTCTTGTCATGTCAGTCTTCGCGGGTTTCGGCGGTCAGAAATTCATCGCGAAGACCTTGGACCGAGTCAAAACCCTCAAGGCAGAAATGGACAGAAGGGGAGTGGCAAAGGACATAGAGGTGGACGGAGGTGTCTGCAAGGACAACGCGAAGATTCTTGCCCGCGCGGGGGCCACGATACTTGTGGCGGGAAGTTCTGTGTTCAAGGCAGAGGATCCGGCGAAGGCTATTGCGGAACTTCGTTAGATAATGAAGCTTATTTCTTTGAAGGCGAACTCCATGTGTTCGCCTTTTTCTGTTTCAAGTCTTAAAAGGCCGGATCTTTTTACTCCGATGATTTTAGCCTTGATGACCTTTCCGGTGGAACAAATGACATAATCGTTCAGCTGACCAAAGCGGAAAAGTTTGCTGACATATTCGTTAAATTGTACGGTGGATCCCAGTCTGAGAAGCCGTGCGCGCAGGTGCTCGCACAATAAGGGCAGCTCTTTCTTGAGGTCATATTCCAAATTTGTCAGCGATGTCATTGACACCGGATTGATAAGTTGCGGTGAAAAATTCTTTTGGTTGACGTTGAGTCCAATCCCTATGACACTGTGGGCAAGGTGTTCCCCTGACAAGACATTCTCGATGAGTACGCCACAGATTTTCCGGTTTCGGACATAGATGTCATTCGGCCATTTAATGGAACCCTCAATCCCTTTATTTTCAAGATAATCGACTAAACCAAGAGCTACTGAGACACTTATGTCGAATTGTTTTCCGGCCTCGTAGGGAGCGAAGAACCCATCACCAAATTTCAAAACCATAGAGAAAGTCAAGTTCTCCCCGGCAGGAGAGAGCCATGAGTTTCCTCTCTGGCCTCGTCCGGCTGTCTGGCGCTCCGCTGCCAACACAGACAGATTGCCTGATTCCCCAATACGCCTGCTTGCCTCGTCATTCGTGGAATCTATCTCATCAAGCCAGTGTATGTCAATCACCTCTTTCATGGGTCCAGAAATTATTGTATATTTGTACATTTGAAAAGTAAATGCAAAAATATAAAACATTCACGATATGATAACACACGATTTGCGGGTAATGGCTGACGCCATGCTCGACAAAAAAGCGCAAAGCGTCGTTGACATTGACCTCAGGCCTTTGGGTACAGCCATAACGGACCACTTCATGATCTGCAACGCTGATTCCACGACAAATGTCAATGCCATAGCGGACAACGTCATAGCCAGGATGCGCGAGGAAGGAAGAAAGCCTCTCCGCACTCAAGGAATGGAGAATAATTTCTGGATCATCCTTGACTATGGTGATATAGTCGCCCACATCTTTCTTACCGAATACCGCCGGTTCTACAGACTTGAGGACCTGTGGGCGGACGCTCCTCACAAAGAGTATACGGAAAGGCGAGTCCCTGAAACAAAAAAGGAAGAAACCGATGCCGAATAATCCAAACATGCCTAATAACGGTAATGACCCCAGAAAGAAGATGATCCGGGTAAGGTTCAACCTATCATGGCTATACCTTGTCCTTATCCTCGGAATCGGTTGGCTGCTCTTCAACAACAGCGGAGCGAACCCTCAAAAAATTGAATGGGCTGAAGTTCAGGAGATGTTCCTCAATGGTGACATCAAAGAAATAGACTTTGTCAGAAATGACTTTAAAGGAAACATCACTGTCCGCCCTGACAGGATAAGCAAATACGCGGACAGGTTCGGCGGAAAGGTGCCGGTGAGCTCTCCTCATTTCATCTTCCTTGTTTCAGACAAGTTTGACGCTGAAAAGGAATTTGGAGAACTGAACGCCAAGCTTGCTCCGGGAGACCAAGTCAAGATTGTCATGACGAATGACAGCAGGATGTGGTCGAATGTCATTGAATGGATAATCTTTCCGGTTCTGCTGATTGTCATGTGGATCTGGATGTTCCGCGGCTTCAGCAAGAACATGGGCGGAGGCGCCGGAGGTCCGGGTGGGGTGTTCAATGTCGGGAAATCCACCGGTAAGCTTGCCGACAAGGAGAAGGTGAACGTCACGTTCAAGGATGTGGCCGGACTTTACGGCGCAAAGGAAGAGGTCATGGAGATTGTGGATTTTCTGAAGAACCCTCAGAAATACACCGCGCTTGGCGGAAAGATTCCTAAAGGCGCATTGCTTGTGGGGCCTCCAGGGACCGGAAAGACTTTGCTGGCCAAGGCTGTGGCAGGAGAGGCCAACGTACCGTTCTTCTCAATTTCAGGATCTGATTTCGTTGAGATGTTTGTGGGTGTAGGCGCGTCGCGTGTCAGGGATCTATTCCGCCAGGCGAAAGAAAAGGCTCCATGCATAGTCTTCATTGATGAGATAGACGCTGTAGGAAGAGCGCGTGGCAAGAATGTCGGCTTTTCCTCTAACGATGAACGTGAGAACACACTCAATCAGCTTCTTACAGAAATGGATGGGTTTGACACCAATTCAGGTGTGATCATCCTTGCGGCCACAAACAGGGCCGACATCCTTGACAAGGCTCTCCTTAGGGCCGGACGCTTTGACCGTCAGATACACGTGGATCTTCCCGAGCTTAAGGAAAGGGAGGAGATCTTTAAGGTTCATACCCGCAACCTTAAGGTTTCCAAAGACTTCGACCTTGGATTCATGGCTCAGCACACCCCCGGTTTCTCTGGGGCGGACATCGCGAACGTCTGCAACGAGGCCGCCCTCACTGCCGCCAGAAGGAACAAAAAGGAGATTGACCGTCAAGATTTTCTTGACGCCGTCGACAGGATTGTCGGAGGATTGGAGCGTAAGGGATCAATCATGACGCCCGCCGAGAAGAGGACCACCGCCTACCATGAGGCCGGACATGCGACTGTAGGTTGGCTGTTGCCGTACTCCGACCCGGTGTTCAAAGTCAGCCTCATCCCTCGCGGGGACGCTCTTGGCCTTACATGGTACCTTCCTGATGAAAGAAAAATTCTTTCAAAATCATACTTGACGGACAAGATGTGCGCTTTGATCGGAGGACGCGTGGCCGAAGAGATCATCAATGGAGAGCCGGCCACCGGTGCCCTGAATGATCTTGAGAGGTTGACGCGCATGGCTTACAACATGGTCCAGTTCTACGGAATGAGTGAGAAGGTAGGAGAGGTTTCCTTCTATGACTCGACCGGATCGAGAGGCTATGACCTTACAAAACCGTACAGTGAGAAAACCGCTGAATTGATGGACCAGGAGGTCAAGGATCTTGTCAAGGAAATCCATGACCGGACATTCCTGATTTTGACGGAACACAGGGATGGATTCGTCAAAATGGCAAAGCTGCTCCTGGAGAAGGAGGTGATCTTCGCTGAGGACATTGAAAAGATACTCGGACCCAAGGTCAAGCCCGCTGATGAGGCCGGCCAGGACTCTTCTGCTGCTTCTGCCGAGGAAATAACTGAAAACGGTGATGAATAATGTAACTGTCAGATCGATCTCAGGTGTGGTCTTCATCCTTGCGATGCTGGCCTGCCTGATGTTCAACAAGTTTCTGTTCGCGGGGCTTATCATATTCGTCATGTCGGTGATGCTCTTGGAGTTCTACCACATCACGATGGGCAAAAGTTATCTTTTCTCCAAAGTGCTTGCCATCATAGCGGCGATCATTCTTTTCGGTATTTTGTTCGCGGTCGCTTCCTGTCATATTCCTATAAGGTTCTTGGCGTTCGCTATGGTTCCGATCTTTATCGTCATGATCAACTCCCTGTATGTAAAGGACAAGGAGGAATATGGCAAATTCTCCAACATTTACACCGGATTGGTGTACATAGCGGTTCCGATCGCCCTGTCCAATCTGATCGCCTTCGACAAGGCCGGAAATTTCAGCGGAAGCCTGCTGATCTGCTTTTTCATTATAATCTGGTGCTCGGATGTCGGAGCATTCGCCTTCGGCTTATCTCTTGGAAAGATATTCCCAAAGAAACTTTTCCCTACGGTATCTCCCAAAAAGACATGGATAGGATTCATAGGCGGATTGGTCAGCTCCGTTCTGGCCGCATTTGCCCTTTATGAGTTTGGAATATTACGGTTTCCACTTATACATTGTCTGATTCTGTCCTTGATAATGTCTGTAACAGGTGTCTATGGGGATTTGTTTGAGTCCCAATGGAAAAGAGTGTACGGAGTGAAGGACTCCGGCAAGATAATCCCTGGACATGGAGGCTTTTTGGACAGGTTTGACAGCACTTTGATGGCAATGCCGTTCGGAGCGATATACCTTGCGATTTTTGATCTGCTCTAAAAAACAACAAGATAATCAATTAATGGATATTCAATCAAAATGAAGAAGATAAAGGTAGACAAGGACTCATACGGAACAATAGCGATTAACTGGGCAGTCATTATTCTTCTGTCAGGATGCACCGCCTGCTTCGTCCGCAACCCGTTCATCACAATTCCAATCATAGTCATACTTTTGGTATTCGCCTTTTTTGTGTTCTGGTTCCACCGTGTTCCAGATAGGGAGATTCCTGAAGGGGACGACAAGCTGATCACATCCGTGGCCGACGGCAAGGTCGTCATTGTGGACAGGGTCTATGAGAAGGAGTACTTCAAGGACGACCGCATCCAGATTTCCGTATACATGGATTTCTTTGATGTGCACACCAATTTCTGGCCCATGGCGGGAGTGATATCCTACTACAAGTACCATCCGGGAAAGTACCTGCTGGCGTTCCTGCCGAAAGCATCGGAAAAGAACGAGCATTCCTCAACCGCCATAAGGAACGGCCACGGTGAGTTATTGTTCAGGCAGATTGCCGGAACCTTCGCCAGAAGGATTGTCTGCTACTCAAAGGAGGGCGACAGGGTTGAAAGGGGAAAGCAGTGCGGAATCATCAAGTTCGGCTCCAGAATCGACATATTCCTTCCTCTCGACGCGGAAGTGAAAGTGAAGGAAGGCGACTTTACCAGAGCCTGCGAGACAGTCATCGCGAAACTTAAATAGGCTTCGTCTGATCTTCCTCAATGAGCCGGACGAGACAATCAACGGCCTCCGTGTCTTGAACATGTCTCAGCACTGGTTCCTTCCCCTTATAGATGGTGACCTTGTGGTTGCCCTCACCTACATAGCCCCAGTCTGCGTCAGCCATTTCTCCGGGACCGTTGACAATGCAGCCCATAACCGCTATAACGGTGTTCTTCAGGTGTGAGGTTCTCGCCTTGACCTCTTCGAAGGCCTTCTGGAGATCATACATTGTACGCCCGCAACCAGGACAGGCGACATATTCAGGCTTGTAGAAACGTCTCCTCGCGGCCTGCATCAACTCATCGACAAGGTAGGTGCCGATTCCTGAATCATTGATGGAGATTGTCTCACCTGATTCGCCTTGGTAGGTGCCAGAAATCTCCAATTCATCCAAAGTCTTGTCCAGCAGCCTCTTGCCAAAGTCACAAGAGACATCTAACAAAAGTGTTTCACGCGAAGGGGAGTCATAAAAGGCGGTTGCCTTGCGCTCTCGGACATTTACAGATGTCATTGAGGACACGATTCTGTGCCCATAGCGCATTGCAAGGTACCGGGCGACAGGCAACTCAGCTTCCGGATCCTCGGTCAGGGAGACCCTGACAGTGTCGCCTATGCCTTCGGAAAGCAAGGTGGAGATCCCTACGCAAGATTTGATCCTGCCGCTGTCTCCGTTGCCAGCCTCGGTGACGCCGACGTGGAGAGGATAGACCTTTCCGTTTTTCATCATGGCGGCCATCAGGATTCTGTACGCGCTGACCATAACAAATGTGTTACTGGATTTAAGCGAGACCACAACGTTGCTGAAATCCGCATCCTCGCACATCTTAAGCCATTCGAGAGCGGCCTTGGCCATGGCTTCCGGAGTATTACCGTAAAGGTTGGTGATGTAGTCACCCAAAGATCCATGGTTGACTCCGATCCGGATCGCCGTGCCGCTTTTCTTGCAAACCTCGATCAGCTCGGCGAACCGTTTCCTGGCCTCGGTGTGGTCTCTGTGGAAATTACCCGGATTAATCCTTACTTTTTCAACATACGGAGCGACCATAATGGCTGTCTGAGAGGAAAAGTGAATGTCCGCCACAATAGGAACGTTGACACCCAAATCCTTCAGAGCGGCCTTGATCGCCTTGATGTGTTCAACATCAGACGGTCCCGGTACTGTGATTCTGATTATCCTGGCGCCTGCACGGTACAACCTTACGCATTGGCTGACCGTCGCCTTCTCATCAGAGGTGTGCGTGTTGCACATTGTCTGAACGACAATCGGGTTTCCTCGACCGATCAACACATCGCCTACTTTTGCAGTTAAATAATTCATTGTTTTTAAGGGTTATAGACTTGTCGGTAAGCCTCGCGCCTCAACTGTGCCTTTCCACGGCCGGTTCTCCTCGTGAGTTGGAAATACACGCCCGCTGTGGCGATAATGTCAAAAGGATAAGCGAAACGGTAATAATCCTTGCTGACATAGTCTGGCTCATAGATTGATCCCCAGGAATACCTGACGTTCACATTGAAGTGAAGTTCCATAGGATCGAAGACCAGACCGACCCCCAAACCTCCGCATATTCCATAATCAAAGCGAAGGTCCGTGTCTTTGAATGAATCGGCAAGGTCCGCAACAACGGCATCGCCTGTACGTCTTATGTCAAGTCTGTAGCCGCCATAAATCCCAAGTTCGGCCATTACCTTATAGTGCAGGCCGTCAAGATGCAGGTGGGCCATGACAGGCAACTCGACCACGTCAATGACCGCCTGGGTGGCGCCTTCTATGTTCGGCATGACCTTGGTGTCCTTGTTCTCCTTGAATTTATAGCCTTCATGACTGTAACGCACACCTACTTTGAAACCGAAATAGGGCATGTAGCCGAACATCTTACCGTACTTCGTGTAAAAAACTCCGAATGTGTTCGGGACAAAAAGTGTGGATTGAGTGTAGACAGGGTTGAAGTTCATTCTGCTGAAGGACACACCATACTCGACGCCGATCAGAGAATAATCATTCACCTCGAAGACGCGGTTGATCCTGACTGTGTCCAAATAGGCGTCCGAATAGGTCCGCGGAACCACCAGGCTGTCTCCAGGCGGCGCGGCGGCAAGCGCCTTAGTCGAATCCGCCTGCAGTTGAGCCGAACAGGTGAATCCAAAGACCAGCATAGGAATGACTAAAGATAAATATTTGTTCATACGAATGTTAATCACTATCATTTAAAGAATGTAGTTAAATCCAGGTTCTGTTGGATCTCGCTTCTTTCGGGAATCTCAAACAGTTCGCTGTCCTTGGTCATCAGGAATTTAACCTTCTCAGGCTGGCGATGAGCCAAAAGATTGCCGGTGTCCACGATTCCGTTCCTGTTGAGATCCTCTGTTATCCTTATAGAATACTTGCCTGCCTTCAAATAAGGGAATGAAAGAACAGAGTCGGACTCAATGATGTAATTACGAAGCACTTTAGATTTCCGTTCGTCAAGAAGGTCCACTATGTATTTCTTGCCGTTCACGCCGGTAAGGTTCAGGGTGAAGACGCTCAACTCATCATCGTTGGGAAGAGAAACCTTCACCTCGGTGCTGTCGTTCCAATAGCCATTGATGTCCTTGAATATTCTGTGAGGAACCTTGAACTGATACTCATAGCCTGGTTGGATCTTCACTTCAGGCGTGATGACGTACCTCCTTAAATTTAAAGAATCACGTGCAATCGTGAATTTCTCGGCCTGCTCTTTCTGCTTTGGGTTTATGGAACGGAACACAAGTGAGTCAAAATAACCAAGAATCGGAGGATTGTCAAACTCGAGAGAAATACCGCATTGCTCAAAGGTCTCAGGCTCGACCCTCAGGTTCAGGCCACAGACCGTGTCCTTGTGCTCGATTTTTTTCCTCGCTGACCTTGACTTCGGTTTTTTCTCATCCACAAGGCTGATTTTCTCCGAAACCGGTCGGAGCGTCCCGAGACTGTCAGTCTTCCAGTACCTCACGCAGAGATGCAGGGAGTCCGGCATTGGTCTTTGATCGTTCAGCCAGAGAGAAAGGCTGTCCTTCTCTATGTTGAGCTCGGTTATGACCTTGCCGGCAGGAAAACCTTGGAACCACAGGGAGTCAATCCTGGCGTCGGGAGCCATGAAGGTGATGTACGCGGACCTGTCTCCCGTTCTCATCTTGTTCATCAGAATCTGCTTGGATGGCTTCTCCTTGAAGACAGTCAACCTCAGGCCTGCTTTCCTGGCCAGACATGAGACGGTGTCCTTCATGTCATATTTCTTCAATTCGGGCACAGTGTCGTTCACCACGTCCACAGGCCTGAACAGGGAATCCAAAAAAGCGATCCTGTCCTCATCCGGATCATAGAGGTTGTTTCCGTTGCCATCGACTACCGCATAGACACGGTAAATTGTGTCCTGAATGTTCCGGAGTGCGAAATACCCCCATTGATCGGTCCTCACAGCGGCCACCGGCCTTTGAAGGAAAACGGCCGAATCACGTTGATCCTTGTAAAGCATGACCGTGGCTCCTGGAATGGGATTCAGAGTGCTGCAGTCCTGGACAAGTCCGGTGACATACATCGAATCCACTGACGGCCCGGTTGAGAAGACTGTGGTAAAGCCAGGAAACATGTTGCCTTCGTTGTTGTCGGCTATCGCTCCCGTGAGATCAAGCGTGTAGGTTGTGTTTGGAAGAAGGTCTTCCTCGAAATACACGACTACGCTTTTGCCTTTGATCCTGTACTTAGGGCTTTTTTTCTGCGGAGGGGAGAGAAAAATGCCTTTGGGATCCTTTACAGTGACATACTCGTCAAAAGTAAAGACCACCTTTGTCCCATGAACAGGGACGGAGACCGCGCCAGGATTAGGGACGACACGTCTGACAACAGGCGGGATAGTGTCCTTGAGCCCACCGGTAGGAGCTTGGGTCGTGTTGGCGCACGACGGCTGGAGCACCAAGGCAGCCAAAAGGGCCGCGGCGGGGATCAAAGGGAAGTACCTTGAAAGAAATCTTTTCATCGTGGATCGGGTATATTCAAAAATCAAGCTCAGATTTCAGTCCTGACGACACTTTTGATTCCATCTATGGATCCGAGCTTGCGTATCATTCTTTCCAAAGCGGCCTTGTCATGGACATAAAGGTCTATGTAGCCTGAAAATATGCCGCCTTCCGTGCTCAGATAGACTTTGCGCATGTTCACGCCCATGACCAGGGATATGTAGCGGGAGATCTCGTTGAGGAGGCCGACCCTGTCCAGTCCTTTTATGGAAAGGCGGACCGGGAAGGACTGGTTATCTTCGTCTTCCCATTGAGGGACCACCACCCAGTCTCCATGTTTGGACGCTATGCTGTCAGCCACCGGACAGGACTTCTTGTGGACTGTCACGGTTCCGTCAGGAGACTTTATTCCTATGACAGGGTCTCCCGGAATCGGCCGGCAACAGGTGGCGATGACATATTCATTCTTCTCTTTTTTTGACGGTTCTTTTTTCTTTCCGAACCAAGGAAATGACCAGGAGTGACTCTTGCCGGCTTTCCCCGAAGCCAGGACTTCAGACAAATCAGCAAGTTTAATGATTCCGAGGCCGATGCGGAAAAACATTTCCTCCGCATTGCCTCCGGGGATGGCGAAATGATTGAGAAGCATTTCGATCGAGTCATTGTTCATCCTGTAGCCCAGGGACTCAAGCTGTTCGGAGAGCATTTTCTTACCTGACTCGCTGATCTCTTTCTTGCGGCCTTTGAAATAGTCAACGACCATATTTCTCGCATGCCTTGTCTGAAGAAACTGGAGCCATTCCCGCTTAGGCTGCTCAACCTCGGCCGTGATGATCTCGACCTGGTCTCCGCTGCGGAGCACATGGGACAACGGGACCAGTTTCATGTTCACTTTTGCCGCGATCGCCTTGTTGCCGATCTCGGTGTGGATGCTGTAGGCGAAATCGAGAGCCGTGGCCCCTTTGAGTATGGACTTTTGGTCACCTTTAGGAGTAAACACCGTTATTTCGCTGCTGGTAAGATCATTGTGAATGATGTCCAGCAACTCCAGAGCGTTCACGTCAGGGTTCACCAAGATCTCCTTCACCTTGGCAAGCCATTTGTCCATCTCGCTGTCGTTCTCGCTGATGTAGCCTTCCTTCTTGTAGGTCCAGTGAGCCGCGATTCCTTTCTCGGCTATGTCGTCCATTCTTTTTGAGCGGATCTGGACCTCGATCCAGATTCCGGTGTCGCTCATCAGGGTGCAATGCAATGCCTCGTAGCCGTTGCTTTTCGGATGCTTCACCCAGTCACGCACGCGGTCCGGTTTGTAACGGTAGATCCCGGTGATGATGGAGAAAATGTGGTAGCACTGGTCACGTTCGCTCTCACTGGTGTCTGGCGGTGGGGTGAAGACTATCCTGAGGGCATAGAGGTCATAGATCTGATCGAATGTGAGGTTCTTTGTCTGCATCTTGTGCCAAATCGAGTATGGCGTCTTGACCCTCTTGCGGATCTCAAAGTTGAACCCCGCCTTTTTCAGCGCGGCGTCGATCGGCTTGATGAAATCATCAATCTGCTTCTCGCGGCCGCTCAGATTGGTGTCTATAAGTCCCGTGATCTCCTTGTAGGCGTCAGGTTCCTTGTACTTCAGCCAGATGTTCTCCATCTCCGATTTTATCTCGTACAGGCCAAGACGATGGGCCAGAGGGATGAAGATGAACATGGTCTCGCTTAGAATCTTATCCCTTTTGTACTCAGGCATGTACTCGATTGTCCTGCAATTATGCAGCCGGTCCGCAAGCTTGATCAGGACTACCCTGACATCATCATTAAGCGTCAGGAGAATCCTCTTGAAGTTCTCGGCCTGGAGACTTTTGGCGTTGGCATCGTTAAGCTTCTTGCTTCTGTCCTCGTTGTCGAGCACGTTCTTGATCTTCGTGAGGCCGTCGACAAGGCTGGCTATCTTGTCGCCAAAGAGGTTGCGGATGTCATCGACGGTGTAGTCCGTGTCCTCGACCACATCGTGGAGCAATGCCGCGGCTATCGACTTGTAGCCGAGCCCGATGTCTCTTACGACAATCTTGGCGACCTCTATCGGATGGATGATGTACGGTCCGCCGGAACGCCGGCGGACATTCTTATGGGCCTCATTGGCGAAATCGAAAGCCTTCTGGACAACATCAAGTTCCTGCTGGTTGGCGCAGCGCTTCTGCGCGGCGGCCTTCAGTTCGGCGTAGCTATTCCGGATCAGTTCGTAGTCTTGTTCTGTGAATTGTGAGAAACTCATATTTCAACCAAATCTTTATCTCTTTTCATAATAGCCTCGGACACTCCCGGAAGCCCTTTTACAAAGCCTCCCTCGTTGACAGTCTGGAACGAATAGGAGAACTGGGCCCCGTAAAGGATTATCTGCCAGGCGAACCTCATCCAGACCATGAAGAGCGGAATGGCGGCGATTGTCCCGTAGACAGTGTTGAGACGCATCACAAACACTTGGGTCTCAAGGTACAGGTACTGAAGGGCGGAGAAAGCGAGGCCAGCGATCAGCGCTGCCTTCAAGGCGTAGCGGTACTTGACGTCCACCGCCGGGATGAACTTGTACATCGCTGAGAAAACCATCACGGTGACAGCCCAGGCGACAACCCAACCTAGAAATGACTTGATCGTGTCCGTGGCTCCGATCCAGTTCGGAATAAGATCCAGCACATGGGAATAAACGATTGTGCCTGAATATAGAAGCAGTACCACGAACGGCGCCAGCACGAGGATGATCACATCGACTCCTATGCGTTTGAAAAAGGCCCTGTGAAGTTTTCTTACCTTCCAGACATTGTTGAAGACGGTCTCCACCCTCATCATCATCCAGATGATGAGCCAGACGAAGGCCAATGCGCTTATGAACCCGAACAACCCGCTTGTCGCTGATGCCAGGATCTTGTCTGCGGCGGCAAGTATCACATCCATTATGCTTTGGCTGATGTCCCATGAGAACAGGACGGCCTTAAGCTTGTCAGCCAGGCCAAAGCCATTCGTCACCGCGAAAGCCACGGCGATGAAAGGAACGAAAGCCATGGTGCAGAAATAGCTCAAGGCAACAGCCTGAAATCCGATTTTCTGCTCGGCGAATGTCTGAAAAGCGACCGTCACGACCCTGGCGTCCCTGACAAGACGCGCCTTTGCCTTTGACAAGTCATTCTCGTCAAGGATCCAGACATCTTGCCCGAAGAACTTCCTTGCCCACCGGAGCCATAGCCTGCATTTGAAAATCAGTTTCCGGAAACCTTTCATCCAGCAAATACATTAAATCATCCCAGAGAACAAACCTAGAGGGGAATCCTGCCCTTCATCGGCGGAAGGGCCGGCAGGGCGGGAAAGCATATTCCTGAATTCTTCCTCGCTGATGATCCTGACGCCCAGCTCGGCGGCTTTTTTCATCTTCTCCGGTCCCGGCTTGCTTCCGGCCAGCAGGTATGAGGTCTTTCCGCTGACGGATGAGCTGTTCTTCCCTCCATTGGCTTCTATCAATCGCTTCATCTCGTCCCTCGGCACGCTGAAATTGCCGGAGACCACTATCGTCATTCCAGCCAGGGCGTCTGACTCCGCCGACTTATTCTCCATGGAAAACTGAATTCCCGCAGCCTTAAGCCTTTCGATGTCAGAAAGATGCTTGGAGTTGTGGAAATATTCAAAAACACTCTCTGCGATCACCTCACCGACGTCCGGCACCTCGAGAAGCCGCTCCTTGGTCGCGGCCGCTATGGCATCTATGTCCCCGAAATGCAATGCTATCTCCTTCGCTGTTGTCTCTCCTACGTACCTGATGCCCAGCGCGAACAGTACATGGTCAAAGGTTACATTGCGCGAGGCCTTCAGACTGTCCAGAAAACGCCGCGCTGATCGTTCCTTCCATCCGTCAAGCAGAAGAAGCTGTCCTTTTGTCAAAGAGTAGAAATCCGCGGGGGTCCTTACAAGGCCCAGATTGTACATCTGCTCGATGGTGGCGTCACCGGCAAGCACATTCATGGCTCTCCGGCTAAGGAAGTGAACAAGCTTGCCCTTTATCTGGGTAGGACAGCCATCGGTGTTGGGGCAGAACCACTTGGCCTCACCCTCTTCCTTCACCAGCTTTGCGCCGCAGTCCGGGCAAACTTCAGGGAAGACCGGCCTCCGGGCGTTCTCGGGCCTTCGCGACAAATCCACATCTATGATTTTAGGGATGATCTCGCCGCCCTTGATGACGGTCACGGTGTCACCCACACGGACATCCAGCTGTGTGATGAAGTCCTGGTTGTTGAGCGTCGCTCTTTTAACCACTGTCCCGGCCAACTGGACCGGAGCCAGGTTCGCCACCGGAGTCACAGCGCCGGTCCGCCCCACCTGATAGGTAATGGAAAGGAGCTTGGTGTGCGCCTCTTCGGCCTGAAACTTGAACGCGACCGCCCATCGCGGTGATTTTGCCGTGTAGCCGAGCGCGTTCTGGTACGCAAGCTCATTGATCTTGATCACTATCCCGTCGGTCGCGTAAGGAAGGAATTTCCGCCGGGTGTCCCAGTAATGTATGTATTCTTCTATCTCGCCGATTCCATGAGCGACCTTCCGCTTGTCGGAGACCGGCAGTCCCCAAGATGCGGCGGCATCGAGCGCCTCACTGTGGGTGGTGTAAGAAACGCTTTGGCCTGGAATATGATAGAGCGTGCACATCAGTCCTCTTCTGGCCACCTCGGAAGGGTCCAGCAACTTCAGAGAGCCGGATGCGGCGTTCCTTGGATTGGCGAAAGGCGGATCCTCGTTGTCCTCACGCTCTGCGTTGAGCCTGTCGAAAGACGCGTACGGCATCAGGACCTCACCGCGGATCTCAAACTCGTCCGGCCAGCCGCTTCCTTTTAATTTTTCAGGAATATCACTGATCATCAAGGCGTTCGCTGTGACGTCGTCCCCCACAACGCCATCACCCCTTGTCAATGCCCTGAACAGACGTCCATGCCTGTAGGTGAGGCAGATCGCGGTCCCGTCAAACTTCAACTCACATGAATATGTGAAGCTGACACCTCCTAGATCCTTCTCGGCGCGGCGTACGAAATCCTCGATCTCGCCTATGTTGTAGGTGTTGGCCAGGGAGAGCATAGGATACTTGTGCGGGTACTGCGCGAACTCCTTGCGGACAGCCGGTTCGGCGTTGGCTCCCATGCTCTGGTCAAGGTCGCTTCCGACCTTCTGGGTAGGGGAGTCAGGGGTCAGGAGGTCGGGATATTCCTTCTCAAGGTCCTCCAGCTCGCGCATCAGGCGGTCGTACTCGAAATCGCTCATCGTCGGGGCATTGTCGACATAGTACCGCCTGCTGTTCTCCCTAAGGGTCTTTCTCAATTGCCCGACCCGTATTTTAGCCTGCTCGTGATCCATTTCTGCAATCATCTTTGTAAAGAGCGCAAATTTAATCAAAAATGTCGGCTTTACGTTCAAAATCATCAAGAAGATAGAGAATACAAGACCTGCAACTACTTTTTGAAAAGTTAAATCTGTTTCTTAAATTTGCGGTCGTTTTGTTACGGACATACAAATTTCTAAATCATTCGTATATGAAAGATTCAATCATCATTCTGTGCGGCGGCGGCCCTGCGCCGGGAATGAACACCGTTGTGTTCTCTGTCGCCAAGACTTTCCTTTCCAACGGCTACAGGGTCATCGGGCTCCACGAAGGCTACACCGGACTCTTCCGTAAGGAGGCCCGCACCGAAGACATCGATTTCCTCAAGGCCGACGCTTACTTCAACAGAGGCGGCTCCTACCTTCAGATGAGCCGGTTCAAGCCTACCAACGAGGATTTCGAGAAGAATTTCAACCTGGCTCTTTTCCAGGACAACAACGTGAAGCTTCTTGTTACCGTAGGCGGTGACGACACGGCCTCAACCGCCAACAGGATCGCAAAGTTCCTTGACGCGAAGAACTACCCGATCCACAACATCCACGTCCCTAAGACGATTGATGATGATCTTCCTCTGCCCCACAACGCTCCGACCTTCGGATTCAACTCCGCCAAGGACGAGGGTGCCCACATCGCACGCACCGTCTACGAAGACGCGCGCACGTCGGGCAATTGGCTCCTCATCTCCGCCATGGGACGCAGCGCCGGCCACCTTGCCCTCGGCATCGGCGAGGCCACGCACTGTCCTATGACCATCATCCCTGAGATGTTCAACAAAACAACGATCACAGTCGACAAGATCATAAAGCTCACCCTCTCGGCCATCGTCAAGAGAAAGCTTCTTGGGCTCTCCTACGGAACTGTGGTTGTCGCTGAGGGAGTGTTCCATGATCTTGAGTCTGAGGACATCAAGGCCACAGGTGTCCACATGACCTATGATGAGCACGGCCACCCTGAGCTCGGCAAGATCTCCAAGGCTGTCCTCTTCAACGACATCCTCGAGAAGGAGTTCAAAAAGCTCGGGATGAAGGTAAAGACACGCCCGGTCGAGATCGGCTACGATGTCCGCTGCCAGGATCCTGTGGCCTATGACCTGTCCTACTGCACAGAACTTGCCCTCGGAGTCTACGAGCTCTTCTCAAAGGGTGAGACCGGATGCATGGTCTATGTGGACGAGAACGGCAACGCCCGGCCTCTCTACCTGAAGGATCTCCAGAACGCCGAGGGAAAGATTCCTCCTCGCCGTGTGGACATCGAAGGCGGAATCGCCCGCAACTACTATGGCCACATCTGCCACTACATCACTCCGGCCGACTATGAGGCCGCCAAGGCTTATGTCCCGAATCCAGAGGAATATGACTTTAAGAAAATTCTTAATTGGTAAGTCATTAGTTCTTGCAGTCCAGCTAATTGAGCCTGATAATGGCGCAATCATCGGATGAAACTTCAACCTCGATCCGGGCTTCCGGATCGAGGTTTTTTATGCCTAGGAAAGAGATCGCCTCTGCCGGGACGCGGATTGAGATCCCTGCCGTTTCGCAGGAGAAATTGCACACAAAAAGCCAAGTCCCGCCGCCGTCTCCGCCGCGGAGGAACGCGAAATGACGGTCCGGCTTGAACCCTGGAGAATCGTAGTTGCAGTAGCAGAGATCGAAAGTCTTCCCCGAGGCCACAGCCGGAACGGAAACCGCAATATTCAGAAAGCGCCTCCATTTTACCAGCAGAGCCTCTTCTTCTGAGGCAAGCCCTTCATTTTTATGAATATATTCAACCAACCTCCCGATTGACGGAACCCTCCACCAATCGAATATGCTTGTCCTTCCGTCCCTGCCGCTGAACCCCTCGGCATCCATTCCGCGTTCGCCGATCTCCTCTCCAAAATAGAGCATGAACGGTGCCTTGTTCAGGAATATTCCCGCTCCCAGCGACGCGAATGTCCTGCGCGCGTCACCGGCAAAGAAATCAGAAGCGAACCGCTGCTCGTCATGGTTCTCAAGGAAGTTCAGCATCCTGGGTTGCAGGCCGCCCAGAGACTGCCAGTTCCAGGTCAAGCTTCTCGCGGTCCCGTGGCCTTCAACGACAGAGCGAACCGAATCATAGAATCCGGACTTGTCATAGAGAAAATCAAAGCCGACCTCGTCTATGTACTTCTTGTACAGTTCTTTCCTATAGACCTCAGCGATGAACGTCACATCGGGGAACTCTTCCTTTACCTTTCCTATCAGCCACAAGAAGAACTGCCACGGAACCATCTCGACCATGTCGCATCGGAATCCGTCCACGCCTTTGCCGCACCAGAAGCGCACGATATCGTACATTCTGTCCCATGTCCTGGTGTGGAAGTCGCAATAGTTCAGTCTGATTGTTTCGTACCAATCGCTGACGGAAGGGGAGGGGGAGAAGCAGTTGCCAGAAGCCTTGGCAGGATTCTCATAATAGGTCTGGACGTCAAAGGGCAGCTTCAGCGGTTGACCGGGATAATAATAGAAATCGTTCTCCGGTCTCCAATGGACGGTAGGGTCATCGTCCGCCCCCAGCGGCGCAACATCGGGGCGCGCCATGCCGACCTTGCCATAATCACGGGAGACATGGTTCGGCACAAAATCCATGACTGCCTTAAGCCCGGCGTCATGGGTCCGTTTCAGCAAGGCCTCGAACTCTCGCATCCTGTCTGCAGGATCGTCCGAAAGATAAGGGTTGACATCGTAGCAGTCGGTGATCGCGTACGGAGACCCGGCGTCGCCTTTCACGATCTGTCTGTCTGAAGCAGGACAGCCCTCGGCGGACACCGTTGTCGCATGACGGACAACACCCGTGTACCAGACATGGCTGACTCCCAAGGACTTGAAATACGCCATTGTCAACGGATCGAACTCGGAAAACTTTCCCTTTCCCCACAACCGGGTGAGGACCTGATAGATGATAAACTTGCCCATGGCTAAAAACCGATCAATGCCGTTCCCTTGTTCCTGTCGATGAACCCGGTCAGGCCCGGAACCTCAAGGACCTTGGAGTATCTGCCTTCCCTCACGCGCCTCAACCGTCCTAGCGCATCGAAATCAATCATTCCTGAACCGGCGTACTGATCCACGGAGAGGTAGCCGACACCAAGTGACGTGATGTTCTGGAAGAAATGCGTACCCTGGCTCGGGTCTATCCTGAATCCGTCTATGGCATATTCAACCACCATTCTAGCCGCCGAGATGTCTGTCCATGCGACAGGCACTCCAAGGGTCGGAATCGATGATCCCCAACGGCCTGGGCCGATGAGGAAATACGTCTCTCCTTCCGCGACCATGTCCGCATTGATCTCCGAGATCTCCTCCGCCATTGCCCCTGTCCTCATCTTGTCGAAGGCCTCCGGCGTGATGACCACCATGTACGAGGATTCTGTAAAGTAGCCGTTGCCCAATGCGTTGTCGCTGCGGATCAACCTGTTGCGGATGACCGCCTCGGCATCCTCGATTGATGAGGTCTGGGAACCTGCCCCGCTGGACACCGGGCGGACCTGAAGAAGCTTTAGGTCCGCGGCTGTCCCTCCCGATGACCTTACAGGATCGACGGCGAACTCGATCTCGACCTCGCTCATCAGCTCATCACGGCAGATCGACATTATTTCAGACAATGCCTTGGCAAGCGGAAAACGGTCGTACTGGAACACACCGTCAAATGAAACCACTCTTGCTCCTCTTATTCTTGTTCCCGGCGTCATCATGTCATCCAACGCGTTGTAGGTGGACGCCACAAGTTCTGGATGGTCATATTCCTTCAATGCGTCAGCCACCGGCACCATTCTTAGATTGATCCCGTCGTTTTTTGAAATCTTGAAGGCCGAAGGCCGCAGGTCAAGCACAAACATCTCATTCTGGGTGTCTCTTTGCGCCAGCCTCGGATTGGACAGCTGGAGGATCTTCTTGGAATATAGAGGATCGACACGCAAGGTCCTTCCTCCGTCCACCACAGTCTTTCCAAGACCGAAGGCCACGTTCAGGACACCGTCGGAAGCCTTTTCGGATCCAATCGGGTAGGAGTTAAGCGATCTTCCGACCCCGGACATCATAGGGTAGAAGTCATGCCCGTGTACCGATCCACAGATGGTCTGGATGATCACGGCCATCTTCTCCTCGCCAAGCAGATTCCCGCTGGCCTGGATGTAATTCCGGCTTCCCTTGAAGAATGTGGAAGCGTAGACGCTCTTCACCGCCTTGCCCAGTTCGCGCAGCATCCTGTCCTTATTCTCCACCGGAGGGCACATGTAGGTCGCGTACACTCCGGCAAACGGCTGGTAGTTGCTGTCCTCGAGTTTCGAACTGGAACGCACAGCCAGCGGACAATCCACCGTGGCCAGGAATGCCTTGAGATTCAGAGACAGTTCCTCCGGAAGTGTGGAGGCCACGAATTCCGAAAGGATCTCATCATCTGAAAGCTCTGCGTCGATCACATACTGAAGTCCATTGTCAAGAATGAACCTGTCGAACCAATCTGTCGTCAGCACGATGGTGCGCGGGATGGACACCGTGAGCCGGTCGTACTTCTCTGACAAGGAATATTTCCGCACAAGATGATTGAGAAATGCCAGCCCTCTTGCCTTGCCGCCCAATGAGCCTTCGCCAACCCGCGAGAACCAGTAATAGTCCTCGTACGAATCCCGGTGAAATTCCGTTATGATACCTTGGCCTATGCTCCTGTGGTAACGGCGGATGTTGTCCAGCAGAAATTCCCGGAACTCGGCGGCATCGGTGTGATGTTCGGCCCTGAAAGTCTCGGCCAGATTAAACAGTCCCCTGGCATAGAGCCATTTAGAGAACATGTTCCTGGAAGTGTTGCTCATCAGCACATCATCGGGAATGCCATCTATGATCTTCTCAAGCTGGGACAGGCTGGCAGCCCTTCCGCATTCCGCTCCGGATGAATCCCGGAACACAAAGTCCCCGAACCCGAACTCTTCCTTCATGTAGTCGCCAAGCTGAAGGAAAAGAGTGCTGGAATATTTTTTCAGGAATCCGACCCTCAGTCTATCCGCGATTTTTGACACGCTGCCTTGTGAGGACTGGAGCAGGACGGGCATGAGGGGATCATATTCACGGATGATCTTGACGAGCTCTATGCCCGCGTCAAGCTTCTCTGTCTTGGGATCATCGCCCTTGTGGATGACCATGCCGACATCAGAGATGACGCCCAGCAGGTTTCTCCTGTATTTTTCAAAGTACTCGACCGCCTCCTCAAAGCAGGTGGCCAGGAATATCTTAGGCCTGGATCTCTTCCGGTACTTTTTCTGGTCTTCATTCAGTGACTCGGTCAGGAACTCACGGCTCTGCGTGAGCACGATCTTGTACAGTTCAGGAAGATAGTTCGAATAGTAGCGGATCGAGTCCTCAACCAAAAGAATCCCCTTCACGCCTACCTCAAAGACATCGTTATCCGCATTGGCGGCATCCTCGAGCAACTTGACAATCGCAAGTATCAGGTCAGCGTTGCCGTGCCAGCTGAACACAAAGTCAACCCCGGGATGAGGTGACTCCAACACCCTCTGTCTTACCGCCTTGGAGTAATGGATCAGAAGTATGAATGGAATCCCGCGCCCTTCCTCCTTCAGCATGGACGCGAAAGGGAAGATCTCCTTGTCCTGTTCGTTGTACATGCAGATGATCATGTCGATCTCCTCTTCGGAGCCGATTATTCCCTTAGCCTGGGCCGATGAGTTGGCCCAGATGAATTTAGGAGGATTGCTCAGGTTAAGCTCACGGTATTCGTTTTTCACCTGATTCTCAATGCGTCCGTCCTCCTCAAGGGCGAAAGCGTCATAGTTGCTGCAAATCATCAGAATCTTCCGGATTCTGGAGCGCATCAAGGACTCTTCGTTCATTCTTGCCAGTTTTTGCAAACATCGCGAAATTACGGAAAATTCATGAATATTCAATGTCCTGCCGCCGCCCGGCGCCTGAACTCCGCGATTGTTATGGCGGTTGCGACAGCCGCGTTCAGGGACTCGGACCCTCTTTCATTCCTTGGCCAGGAGGGAATTAGAAGCCTGTCGGTGACAACCCCGCCAACTTCTTTGGAAACTCCGTTGGATTCATTCCCGACAACGATGACCGACGGCGAGTCCGATCCGGTGGACAGATCACAGGCGTACATGTCCTCACCGTCAAGGAAGGTCCCGTACACTCTGCCTTTTGCCGAGACCGCGGCCCTGCAAAGCCCGAGGATGTCGCAATAATGGAATCTCACCCTGAAGATGGCTCCCATCGTTGACTGCACAACCTTAGGATTGAAGATGTCGACTGTGTCTTTCGAGGCGAAAACAGCATCGAGGCCGAACCAGTCCGCGGTGCGGATGATAGTGCCAAGATTGCCGGGATCCCTGATTCCGTCAAGAGCCAGGAAAAGTCCTCTTCGTGGGAAGCCACTAAAATCGTCAAGCTCTATGTCCGCCGGTTTTCTGACAATCGCCAGGGCCGGAGATGGAGAGGAAAGCAGGCTCAGCCTTGTCATCGCGGCTTCACCGATCTGAAGTCGCCTATAGACTTTCTCAACTGAAAAAGAAGAGGCCAAAGCCTCGGCAACCATCTTCTCGCCTTCAACCAGAAAAAGTCCCGTCTCGTCACGAAACTTCCTTTGTGCCAAAGACTTGACCAGTTTTACCTCATTATGTGACACAGACGATGGCATTGCTTAGAATCCGAGAATCTTAAGCATCGACTCGGAACTCTGCTCAGGCGCGAACACCTTTGTGGTGATCCTCCCGTCCTTGTCCTTGTCAATCAGGATGTGCTTTGGTGAGGGCTGAAGACAATGCTTGACTCCACCGTATCCCGAAATGGCTTCCTGATAAGCCCCGGTGTGAAAGAAACCTATGTAAAGCGGGTCCCTCCTGCTCTTCATCACTGGAAGGAAGATCGCGTTTGAGTGGGCCTCGGAATTGTAGAAGTCCTTGCTGTCGCAGGTCAGGCCGCCCAGAAAAACACGGTGGTACTCCTCGTTCCATTTGTTGATGGGGAAGAGAATGAACCTCTGGTGAAGGCCCCAGGTGTCAGGAAGGCTTGTCATAAAGGAATTGTCGATCATGTACCAGCACTCGCGGTCGTTCTGCTGCTTTACATCCAGTATTTTGAATATTGTCGCTCCGCTCTCGCCCACGGTGAAGTTGCCGAACTCGGTGTAGATGTCAGGAACCTGCACCCCATGCGCGTCGCACACCGACTTTATCTGGTAGACAATCTCCTCGATCATGTACTTGTAGTCGTAATCCACAGCAAGCGATGTCTTTATAGGAAGGCCGCCGCCGATGTTCAGAGAATCAAGGTCCGGACAGATCTGCTTGAGGTCGCAGTAGAGGTTCAGACAGCGCGCGAGCTCGTTCCAGTAATATGAAGTGTCCCTGATGCCGGTGTTGATGAAGAAATGCAGCATCTTCAATTTGAACTTGGGGTTCTTGCTGATGCCGTTCCGGTAGAACGGGATGATGTCCGAGTACCTGATTCCCAAGCGGGAAGTATAGAAATCGAACGAAGGCTCCTCCTCAGAGGCGATTCGGATGCCAAGTTGGGCAGGGACCTCGATAAGGTCATCAAGGTCCTCCAGCTCATTTTTGTTGTCCAGGACAGGGATTATGTTATGCCAGCCCTCGTTGAGCATCGTGGCGATGTTCTGGATGTACTGTGGTCTCTTGAAGCCGTTGCAGATGACGATCAAGTTCTTGTCCACCAGCTTGTCGGACTCAAGCTTTCGGATGAGGTCAAGGTCGTAGGCAGAGGATGTCTCCAGGTGGACATCGCTCTTTAGCGCCTGCTCTATGACAAACTTGAACTGGGAACTCTTCGTACAGTAGCAATAGTGGTGGTCACCCTCATAGCTGACCTTTGACATCGCGTTCCGGAACATTCGCTTGGCCCTTTGGATCTGAGAGGTGATCTTCGGGAGATAAGTGAGTTTCAGGGGCGTGCCGTATTCCTTTATGATTCCCATCATGTCAATGTCATTGACGAAAAGATTGCCGTCTTCAACCCTGAATTCGTCCTGTGGGAAATCGAAGGTCTGATCCACAAGGTCGATGTACTTGTTCTTCATCCTAAAAAACTGTAAACCTATTAAAGTTTGACAAAATATTAATGTGCCGGCATGGACGTGCTATCGGCTTCGGCGTGCAAAGATAGGTACGAAAATTAATATTTTGACCCAAATTTGAAGAAAAATCAGAAAGGGTTGTTATTTTTGTAGAATATTATGGCAAAATCCTCCTTACTCTCCTTGATGGCCGCCGTGGCCACAGTCGCCGTGCTCTACAGCTCATGCAGCACGACGCGTGTCCTGGAGGACGGGCAGTACCGCCTTGCCTCAAACAAGGTGAAAGTCTGCAATGACAGCAAGTTCAACACAAAAAGAATCGAATCCTACATAAAGCAGAAGCCTAATTCCTACATAGTATTCGGCTGGAACCCATTCCTGAACCTTTACAATTGGTCAGGAAGGAATCCGGACAAGACCGTCAACAAATTCATCAGGAAGATAGGCACGGCCCCGGTTGTTTACCTGCCATCACAGGCGGAGGCTTCCGTCGACAACATAAAGAGGCATCTTGAGTACCTCGGCTACTACGGCTCGGACGTGCAGGGCCATACCGTCGTCAAAGGGAAAAAGGTTCATGTCACATATTCAGTCACATTAGGGAAAAGATTCAGAATCGGGAGCATAACCTACTCCGTTCCTGAAGGAGAGTTCAAGGAGGACTTTATGGCGGACACGGCTCTTATCTCCATAAAACCAGGGGATTATCTGTCAGAGGACGCACTTGAAAAAGAAACCGAGCGCAACGCCTCTGTCCTCAGGCGTAAAGGTTACTTCGGCTTTACCAAGAACTATTTCTACTTCGAGGCGGACACACTCCACTCCGCTGACACAGCCGACCTGCTGATGTCAGTAAGGAACTACACCAGAAACCAAACACCCGAATATGCCCGTCCTCACCGGAAGTATTTTCTTGGAGATGTGACAATCTCCTATGACAGCGACTTGGCTTTCAATGAGAAAGTGCTGCGGAACCTATGCACTCTCCGTCCAGGGGAAATGTACGATGAGGACGATGTGAACACCACGTACACAAGGTTCTCGGCACTGAAGCTCTTCAGCGGAGTCAACATCTCACTTAATCCAAGGGACACGGCTACAGTCGACTGCGACATAAGCCTCACGCGTTCCAGGATGCAGGGCTTCAAGGTGAATCTGGAGGGGTCTACCAACTCAACAGGGCTGATCGGCATCTCACCTCAGCTTAGCTATTACCACAAGAACCTGTTCCATGGAGGGCAGTGGCTGAATCTTGGATTCCTCGGAAACTTTCAGTTCAAGTATGACGACAAGAATGTCAAGTCCAATGAATTCGGTGTCTCGGCCGGGCTGAGCTTCCCGGAATTTCTGGGGCTTCCCAACTCCATGTTCCACGGGCCTTCGGTACCACGCACGGAGATCAACATGTCGTACAATTACCAAAACCGCCCGGAGTACACGAGAAACATGATCTCAACCTCATTCGGTTATTCCGGCTCTCTAAGGAACGGTAAATTCTTCTACCAATTCTATCCGATTCAAGCCAAGATAGTAAGACTGGCCAACCTGGACCAAAACTTCTATAAGACACTTGTCGGGAATCCATTCATGCGGGACGCCTACCAGAATCACTTTGACGTCGGCTCCGGTCTAGTGGCCTACTACGCGACCAGCACAGCCTTGGTGCCGAAGGAGACTTACGAATATGCCCGCCTGCAGCTCGATGCGTCCGGCAATGCGCTCAGTCTGCTCAACGGCACGATGGAGAGGGACGAGTATGGCTCAAGGCTTGTCTGGAACACACCCTACTCCCAATACATCCGCACGGAACTGACACTCGGAAAGACCCTGATATTCGGCAAGAACGACAGCCAGGCCCTTGCGATGCGTCTCCTTGGCGGAGTCGGCTATGCCTATGGCAACTCATCCACTCTCCCTTTCGAGAAGCAGTTCTACAGCGGTGGAGCCAACAGTATGCGGGGCTGGCAGGCGCGTGCCCTTGGACCTGGCAAGTCCAAGACCGACACTACGTTTGTGATTCCAAGCCAGACCGGAGACGTCAAGCTTGAGGCAAACCTGGAGTACAGGTTTCCGATGTTCTGGAAACTACGCGGCGCGTTGTTCGTGGATGTCGGCAACATCTGGACACTTAAGGAAACCGAGAACGATAATGGTGTCCAGACCCATTTTGCCCTTAGGGATCTAGCCTCGAGCCTGGCCGCGGACTGGGGTCTGGGGCTCCGCGTTGACCTCAGCTTCCTGATTCTCCGCCTGGACATGGGCATGAAAGTCTATGACCCCTCTCTGGATAAGGCCCGTTGGCGCGCTCCGTCCCAATGGCTGAAGAAAGAAGGGTACTCACTCCATTTCGGTGTCGGGTATCCGTTCTGACGACCTCAGCCTCAAGGCGCAGACGTTCTCGACGTGTTGGGTGTGAGGAAACATGTCTACCGGCTGAACAGCGGTGATTTCGTACTTCTCGGCGAAGATAGCCAGATCTCGGGCCTGCGAGGCCGGATTGCAGCTTACATAGACAATGCGGGCAGGGGAGGCCTCAAGAATGACCTTCGCGACATCGTGATGAATGCCGGCCCTTGGAGGGTCGAGAATGATCACATCAGGTTGGCCATGCCTCCGGATGAAATCACGGCTCAGCACATCCTTCATGTCACCGGCAAAGAACTCACAGTTAGTGATGCCGTTTCCGGCAGCGTTCACTTTCGCGTCCTCGATAGCCTCAGGGACATATTCAATGCCAATCACTTTCGCGGCCTTTCCGGAGACAAACTGCGCGATCGTGCCGGTTCCGGTGTAAAGGTCATAGACAATCTCGTTGCCGGTCAGCCCGGCGAAATCCCTTGCGACAGAGTAAAGTTTGTACGCCTGCCCGGAATTTGTCTGGTAGAACGACTTGGGACCTATGCGGAAAGTCAGGCCCTCCATTGTCTCACGGATGGTCGGCTCACCTTTGTAAAGGATGCACTCCTGATCGCCGATTGAATCATTCAACTTATTGTTGATGATGTAGTAAAGCGAAGTGATCTGAGGGAACGCCTCAGCTATGGCGTCAAGCATTTTCTCCCGATCCTCACGGTTCTCGTAGAAGTAACACATGATCACCATCAAGTCGCCCGTGTCAGTGGTCCTGATGAACATGTTCCTGACATAGCCGACGTTCGGACGAATGTCGAAGAAATCCAGCCCATTCCGGACGGCATACTCCTTTACGAACAGCCTTATGTCATTTGAGGGATCCTTCTGGAGGTAGCAATGCTTGATGTCCAGAACCTTGTCGAAGAACTTCCCGACATGGAACCCCAGCCCCATTCTGTCATTCTCGGGCACATTGCCAATGTCCTCGCCCTTTAGCAGCCACCGCCTTGACGAGAAGGTGAATTCCAACTTGTTACGATAGTATTGAGTCTTGTCGGACGGAATTGTCTGACGTATTTCAGGGACTTGCAAATGACCTATGCGGACCAGTTGGTCATAAACCTGTTGACGTTTAGCCTCAAGCTGCATCCGATAGGGGAGAGGCTGCCACTTGCACCCTCCGCAGACTCCGAAATGCTCACAGAAAGGATCCAGCCTGTATTTTGAGGGTGTCACTATCCTCTCTATGAAACCCTCGTAATAATTCTTGCTCTTCTTTGTGACACGTATGTCAACGACATCTCCCGGAACGGCGAAGGGCACGAACACAACAACTCCGTTCCAATGCGTAAGCGCCTTGCCCTCTGCGGCGCAGGCCTCGATAGTAATGTTCTCCAGAAGGAGATCAACTTTTTTTCTTCCCATAATTATTCTCAATCAGCCAAAACAGGCGTTGTTGGATTAATCGTCAAATTCATGGAACAGAGCCTGGGAAACGTTGATCATGAAATCCCCCATGGCCTCAAGTTCCGCCAAGAGATCCAGATAGTAATTGATGGCCAGAAACTTATCCGATCTTTTCTCTATCTGGAGAATGCCCTCGTCACGAAGAGTGTCCCTGGTCTTGTTTATGATGTCCTCGGCGCTGTAGGCATTGCCTATGTCCTTGAGATCACCCTCGGAGGCAAGCTGCATGTTTGAGATCATCACAGCGAAGGCCCTGTCGACCAAGTCGATCAGCAGGTTCAGCTTGCCTATCATTTCCTCGTCAAACTCAAGTTTATGGACATGAAGTCTGGCAAGCAGGCGGCTGATGTTCTCGCAACTGTCCCCCAGGCTCTCCAACTCGCTTATTATCCTATAGATAACTTTTACCTCACTTGCTTCGTGATCATTCAAAGACTCAGTGGTGAGTCCGTTAAGAAAAGCAGCTATCTCGTACTCGAACCTGTCTGTCACTTCCTCGCATTTGACAAGTTTTTCTCTGTATTCCTCGAACTTGTCGGGATCCTTCTCACCGATGGCCGGCTTGACGTACCGGAAGCCATCGTGTGCGTTGACGGCGAAATTGACGGACTCCTTGTATGCCTGCTCAATCGAGATGGACGGAGTTCCTATTATCCTGCCGCTGCCGATGTACTTCAGGTTGAAGTCGCCCTTCTGCGGTTCCGGCTCCTTTATCCATTTTGTGAGCAACACCGAGAAAGGCCTGCAGAACCAGACCAAAACCAGAGTCGCAATGGTGTTGAAAAGCGTGTGGACGCTTGCGATTCCCAAGACATCAGTCATGGCCGCATCAAACCCAAAGAGAGAGGCTATCCATAAGTTGATCTTAATGAATATGTTGAAGAACACCAAGACGAAAACAACACCACACACATTGAAAACAGTGTGGGCAAGGGCAGCCCTTCTGGCCTGTACTCCCGCGTCTCTGGCAGCGATGTTGGCGCTGATTGTCGTGCCGATGTTATCGCCAAGAACCATGGCGGCGGCCATGCTGAACGGAATCCAGCCAAAGTAGGCGAGCACCATGGTCAGAACAACCGTAGCGCTGGATGATTGAAGAACAAACGTTACGGTGATGCCTATAAGGATGAAAATCAAGACTGAACGGAACCCGTGTGAAGCAAGTGCCGAAACGAATGAGTACAGCTCGGGGGCGGACACGGCAGGAGGTATGGAGGACTTTATGTAGATAAGCCCCACAAAAACAAGAGAAAGTCCCATGACAGCCTGGCCGGCATTTCTTACAGGAGACTTATTCGCCAATGTCATGGCAAAGCCCGCTCCGAGCATGACAAACGCAAAGGCCGCAATGTCAAGCCTGAACCCAGTAGCCGCTATGATCCAAGCGGTTACTGTGGTTCCAATGTTGGCTCCCATTATCACGCGGATGCCTTGCACAAGCGACAGGGTAGAGACTCCCACCAGACTTGCCACAAGGATTGTCGCCGCGCTGGAGGATTGGACGACCGCCGTGATTCCGGCGCCGGACAGAACCTGCTTCAAAGGATTGTCGGATGTCATCCATTTCTCGAAGCGCCTGAGCCGGTCGCCGCAATATTTCTGGATTCCGGAGCTGAGCATCTCAAGACCGAACACAAAGAGGGCCAGGGCTCCGATCAGCGTCAGTAGTTGTAAAATCATAGAGGGAAGTGTTTGGTATGCCTCCAAGTTAACATAATCCAAATTGTATAACAAAGGTGGCAGGTTGTCTCTAAACAAGGGACACTATTGATTCTGAGTCGAATTTCTCCGGTGCGAACCCTTGTTTGAATGTCACACCGTCACCGAGAATCTCAAATCCTGCAGCCGTCGCCATCTCATTAAGCAACCTGACGCTGGCGGCTGCCCAAGTGAACGAACCAAAGGCAAAAAAACGACGGTTCTTGACCAATCGGTCGCAGACAGCCTCCATGAGCTGACGGACAGGCGGAAATATTCCATTATTATAGGTCGGTGATCCAAACATCAGGGTGTCATACCTGAACACGTCACGCAAAGCGAATGAATAGCTTTCCTCATTAAGATTGTGGAGCGTGAATGGAATGCCACGATTCCTCAGGGACTCAGCCAACGCCAGAGCCGCTTTCTCAGTGTTGCCGTACATCGAACCGTAAGCCAGGCATACACCATGCTCAAGAGGCTCGTAACGGCTGAGCTTGCCGTACAAAGAGACAACCTGCGGAATGTTTCTCTCCCACACCGGTCCGTGGGTGCTGCAGATCCGTCCGATTTCCAAGCCGCCCAGCTTTCTGAGCGCGGCCTGCACCGGAGCGGCGTATTTCCCGACTATGTTCGAATAATACCTTGTCATCTCATCCTCATATTCATTGAATATTCCGGGTCGCGAGTCAGTGACACATTCAGGAAAAGCCTTAAACGTGCCGAAGGCGTCACCACTGAACAACGCCTTCTCCTCCGGGCACCAGGTGGCCATCGTCTCAGGCCAGTGGACCATGGGAATCATGAAAAATTGAAGCGTTACGTTCCCCAAGGAAATGGATTCACCTTCATTGATCACCTTAATTCTGTCGGTAAGCCCCTGATACCCTTCAATCATTGGCACGGCCTTGGCATCCGCCACAATCACGCAATCTGGATATTCCCTTCTAACAACGCCCTGAAGGGCACTATGGTCTGGCTCCATGTGATTGACTATGAGGTAGTCGATGTTCCTGTCCCCTATCTCTGACTTGATGTTTGAAAGGAAATCGTCCTTAAACGCGGCGGCAGCGGTGTCTATCAAGGCTATCTTCTCTCCAATGACAAGATACGAGTTGTAGCTGACGCCAAAGGGAAGCGGCCATTGCCGCTCGAAAAGTTTGGTCTGATGGTCATTCACACCAACAAAACGGATTCTTTCTGATAGTCTCATCATATACTCTATTATATTCTGTTGTATCATGTACCAATCCTCTTAGCGACGGCCGGACATGTGAACGACAAATTTACGAAACTTATTCCGCTTTTTCTTAAATTTGCGTCCTGGTAACAACAAAAAAGGATGGCATTTAGGATTAACATAAGTGTTACCTAATTTAACAATGTTGTTTTATGCATTATATTAAAATTATTTAATTGTAATATGTCGGATAACCACCAAAATACTGGACAAAGTAAAATGCTCCCTCCGCTGCCGGAGAGAATGAGACCCAAGAGCCTTTCCGAATATGTCGGACAAAGGCACCTCATAGGCGAAGGTTGCATCCTAAGGAAGATGATCGAGAACGGCAACCTGTCTTCGTTCATTCTTTGGGGCCCGCCGGGAGTCGGGAAAACCACACTCGCAGGAATAATCGCGCACTCCCTGTCGCGCGACTTCTACACCCTGTCCGCGGTCAGCTCCGGAGTGAAAGATGTGCGCGATGTGATAGACAAGGCCAAAAGCGCATCTGTGTTCTCCGGCGGCGCCGCGCCTATACTCTTCATCGATGAGATCCACCGCTTCAACAAAGCCCAGCAGGACGCTCTCCTCGGCGCTGTGGAGAACGGCACGATTGTCTTGATAGGAGCCACGACCGAGAATCCTTCTTTCGAGGTGATAACTCCCCTGCTGTCACGATGCCAGGTCTTCGTGCTCAAATCATTGGATGTCGAAGATCTACAGGCGCTGCTCGACAGGGCGCTTAGGAACGACGTGCTCCTTAAGGAGAAGGACATAGAGATCAAGGAAAGAGAGGCACTTTTCCGTTACAGTGGAGGAGACGGAAGAAAGCTGCTTAATGTGCTTGAGCTGGTGGTCGATTCATTCTCAGGGAATGAATCAACCATAGTCATTGACAATGACAAGGTTACCGGCTGCATCCAAGAGAACGCCGCTATTTACGACAAGAACGGCGAGATGCACTACGACATAATCTCGGCTTTCATAAAATCAATCCGCGGATCAGATCCAAACGCAGCGGTCTACTATCTGGCAAGAATGCTGGACGGCGGAGAGGACCCGCTTTTCATTGCAAGAAGGCTCTGCATCTCGGCGGCGGAGGATGTGGGTCTTGCCAACCCGAACGCATTGCTGCTTGCCGAGTCCTGTTTCCGGATAGTCCATCAAATCGGCATGCCTGAAGCCAGGATACCGCTTTCAGAAGTCACAATCTACCTGGCAAGCTCCCCAAAGAGCAACGCAGCATACATGGCTATTAACAAAGCCATTGCGGAAGTCAATTCAAACAAGGCTCCAATTGTCCCTCTCTACCTGAGGAATGCCCCGACAAAACTCATGGAGGAACTTGGCTACGCTGATGGCTACAAGTATGCCCATGACTATCCCGGGCATTTCACCGACTTGGAGTTCATGCCATCCGGACTGGAGGGCACAGTGTTCTATGAGCCCGCCCAGAATCCTCAGGAAGACAGGCTTAAGGCTTACCTTGCCGCGTGCTGGCCCAAGTACTACTCAAAAAAGTAACATATTTTACTATTTTTTCATTAAATTTGCGGTTTGTTAATCTCATAGAGAATGATTACTGAAATTCTTATCTTGATCGCAGGGCTCGCGATGGTCGTCCTCGGGGCAGACTGGCTTGTCGACGGCTCCACATCCGTGGCGAGAAAGGCTGGTCTGAGCGAGTTTGTCATCGGCCTGACCATCGTGGGAATAGGCACGTCCTCACCCGAACTCGTTGTAAGCCTTGCCGGAGCCCTGAAAGGCAACGCCGACATCGCTGTCGGCAACATCGTAGGCTCCAACATATTCAACGCACTTTTCATTCTCGGATTCACAGCCCTGGTAAGGCCTTTGGGCATGACAAGGGAAAACGTCCGGATCGACATTCCGATCAACATAATTGTCAGTGTCATCCTCATTGTTCTCGGAATGCATGCCACCCTTTTCGGAATCGGCAAGGACAACACGTTATCCAGAATGGATGGCATTGTGTTCCTGACACTTTTCGCTGCCTACATGTTCTGGTCCTTCAAGTCTGGTAAGTCGGATGAGGCAGAAACGGCGGAAAAAGATGACAGAAAACTTTGGATTGCCGCGCTGATGGTCTTGGCAGGCTTGGCCGCGCTGATTTTCGGAGGCGACATATTCGTAGACAGCGCTACAGACATAGCCCGCAGGCTCAACATCAGTGACAAATTCATAGCGGTGACAATCCTCGCAGGCGGCACCTCCATGCCCGAACTCGTCACATGTGTCGTGGCCGCCGTGAAGAAAAAGGGACAGCTCGCGCTTGGAAACATCCTGGGCTCAAACATCTGCAACATACTACTGATCCTTGGAGCGTCGGCCCTTGTCTATAGACCGCTTCCTGGTTCACCGTCAGGACTTTCATTCGCCAACATGACCTTTGTGGACCTCGGCATACTGCTTCTTGGCGCCATTCTCATCTGGATCAGCGCATTCACCGGCAAGGGAAGAAAACTGGACAGGATTGAGGGCCTGGCATTCATAGCATGCTTCGCAGGCTACATGGCATGGCTTATTAAAAATCTTTAATGAATATTTCAACACATAATACCGATGAAATTCAAACCAACAAATTACCAGCTAATGAACGTCGGCACGGGAAAGGTTTTTCAGGATGCCGGCTGGACTCTGGCGGATCCGGAGGCTGGCGCGCCGTCATTGGTGCGGGCCGTGTATGAGAATGAGAAGTTCAGCCCTCGCGAGGACCTAAAGGGGCTTTACAGATACGCCGAATGGCTTCCAGTCAACAGGACGTTGAAGAATTCCCATGCCCCGGTCACCTATAAGAGCAAGGGTCTGGCAGAACTTCTCGGAATGGACAATCTGTTCATAACCCTGTCAGGGTACGTCCCCAAGCGTGGCGCCAAGATGGAGACATGCTCCTTCAAAGAGACGGAGGCGTTCTCCGTCTGCGCAAGGCTGCCGAAAAACGACAAGCGCATCCTTGTTGTCCAGTCAGCCGGCAACACCGCAAGGGCTTTCGCCCGCGTCTGCTCGGACAACGACATCCCTATAGTCATATGTATCCCCAATGACAACATCAGCGACCTGTGGTTCCTCAAAAGGCTCAAGCCATGCGTCAAGGTGATCGCCACACCTAACGGGACCGACTATTACGATGCCATAGCCCTTGGAGAAAAGCTATGCAAGGACCCACGCTATCTTGCCGAGGGAGGCGCCAAGAATGTCGCAAGAAGAGACGGCATGGGCACCACGCTGCTGAGTGCGGTTGAAGTCATCGGAAGGATTCCTGACGCTTATTTCCAGGCTGTAGGCAGCGGAACAGGCGCGATCGCGGCCTGGGAGAACGCATGCAGGCTTGCCAAGGACGGACGCTTCGGAGAGAACAAGATGAGGGTGTACTGTTCCCAGAACGCGCCGTTCACCTTAATGTACGACTCATGGAAAGCCGGTTCGAGGGATCTCGTTCCGATCACCCCGGAAGAGTCCAGAAAGGACTCCGAGGTGATTCTCGCCAAGGTGCTTTCCAACAGAAAGCCACCTTACAGCCTTGCCGGCGGCCTGTTCGACACTCTTAAGGAATCCAACGGGGATTTCTTCAAGGTGACAAACGACGACATAGTCTACTGGATGCTTCAGTTCTTCAACAAGGAAGGCTATGACATTTTCCCTGCGGCTGCCACCGCTGTTGCGGCATTGAAGAAGGCTCTTGAGGATGGTTCTGTCAAGAAAAATGAGACGGTCATGCTCAACATCACAGGCGCGGGCATGCTCAACGCCACCAGCAAGGGCTTCGAGCTTAAGCAGCCTGACCTGATCCTCAGCACGGAGCTTTCCTCGGAGGAAGTCATAGCCAGCGTGGACAGACTGTTCTAAATCATCTCACAGCCTTCAACAGGCTTTAAAAAAAGACACAGGTTTCTCAATTATTGCGCGTTTACAAAAATTGAGAAACCTGTGTCTTCGCTGTATATACTGATTCCTTAAAATGCAAAAAAATAAGAATAACACAAATGTTAACAATAGAAACTATTTTGTTTTACTATTTGCAAAACAGCTTCATTCGTACCTTAGAGGCTCTCCTGAGACAAGTCGCTCCTTGGACACGACAGGATTGGAATAAATTCGAAGGAAGATGTCCTTCAGCTCCGCGCGGTTGAGCCTGCGCTCAACTTTGTCAAGTTTATGCTCGGTGTACTCTGTAAATTTTTCCACATCCTCCGGAGTGTACAGCTCCGCGTACTTGTAGCTGTGATTGACAAGATCGTAGGCGATGTAGTTAGTCTTCCATAATTGGTATCCGGCAATGATCCTCTTGTCAATCGCATGCCGGATGGCCTGATAACGGTCGTTCTTGTCGCAACGGGAAGCCAGCTCGATCTCCTCAGTAGACAAAGGCAGACCGAAATTCAAGTGGACATTGCCTTTCTGCTGGCGGATTCCGATCACTATGCTGTGCAAGTCCTCAGTTCGGGTCTTGACGTATTTCTGGGTCCTGGAAATAAGGATCTCGCGCGCTTTACGGATGTCGCACGGCTCATATTCATAAGAGATGCTGAGAGGCACAATGTTCAGCTCGGAGAAATTCTCCTTAAATGACTTAGTACCGCTCATGTCGAGCATCTTAAGCAGTCCCTGCTCTGTGGTGTCTATCCCATCTTTAGTCCGCCCCTGCCTCTGGGCCAGCCAGATAGAGGATTTACCGGAAGTGATTGTCTGGCGGATGTACTTGGACAGAACCTGTGACGACAGGTACAACTCCCTGGCGGAGATGCCACGGATCACCCGTATCATCCTGTTGGAGCGGAGAAGGTATTCGACCGTCTTGCTCTGCTTGATGAGATTGTCACCAACGCAGATCTCTGTCATCGGAATACCGTTCCTGAACAGGACCAGCTGGGTTATGGCCGGATCTAGAATGATGTCCCTGTGGTTGGACATGGCCAAGAACTTGCCTTTGAGCTCTTTGATGTAGCTTATGCCATCGTAGGAGAAATTGTGTATTGTATTGTCCATGACCCAGGTCACTGCCTTGTTCATCACAATCTCCTGAAACTCATCAATGCTGTGGACACCTTTCAGGGCGTTCCGAAGATAGGTTATCGGCTCGTCGGGGAAAAGATATTCGGAAATCGCTAGTACAGCGGGATGGTTGGCGACCTTGTTCAGGGCCTCAACCGCTTCGGCATCATTATAAGGACAGATGCTCTCAAATTCAGATGAATCAGCCATAATAAACCAATCATTTGTTATCTATGCAAAAGTAAGCAATTTGCTTATAATCCGCAATGGGTTCTATAACACAATAACTACACAACCTGCGATTCTCTCCGGAAAAGAAGCGAACTGTCTCCGTAGCTGAGGAAACGGAAGCCGTGTCCGAGCGCATAATCATAAATGGCCTTCCAGTCCCCTCCAACAAACGCGGAAACCAACAGAATCAGAGTGCTTTCAGGTTGATGGAAATTTGTGATCAAGATATCCACCAGCCTGAAACGGAAACCCGGCACAATAATGATCCTTGTGCCGACTTTGAGCTCATCCAGTCCTTTGCCCTCCAAATAAGCGATCAGAGCGTCAAGAGACTCTTCAGTTGAATATGAGTACTCTCGCTCATATGGCGCCCATTGGCCAACATCCTCAGGCATGCCTTTCTCGATGCAGCTTACTCCCACATAGTACAAAGACTCCAAGGTACGGACGGATGTCGTTCCGACCGCGATCAATTTTCCTTTATTGGCGCGTATGCGCTTCAGAAGATCAAGCCTGACCACGAACGGCTCCCTGTGCATCGGGTGATCCGCAACGTCCGAGCTTTTGACTGGAAGAAAGGTTCCGGCTCCGACATGGAGGCAGACATTCCCGCAGTCAATGCCCTTGGCCGCGATCGCGTCCAACACGGCCTTGGTGAAATGCAGTCCTGCGGTAGGCGCGGCGACTGAGCCTCGGATGCGCGCGTACAGAGTCTGGTAGCGCTCCGCGTCGATAGATTCAGTTTCTCTGTTCAAGTACGGTGGGATCGGAACGGTGCCGCACAACTCGAGGACGCGGGAGAAAGGATTGCCATCCTTCCATGAAAACTCCACGACACCTGTCTCTCCGTTACGATCCACCAGACTGGCTTTCAAGTCCATAGCGGTGATCATCCCGTTCCCGTCCGGATTATATAAAGAAAGCACGTCATTCTTCCAGCGCTTTGCGTTGCCTATCACACACTTCCAACGGCAAAGCGCCGTGGAGGCGAATGCCGTGTTGTATTCAGGAGGATTGACAGGCTCAAGGCAGAATATCTCGATGTGCGCTCCCGTCTCACGCTGGAAACGCAGCCTCGCCGGCACAACCTTAGTGTCATTGAACACCATAATCGCGCCGGAAGGCAGAAGTGAAGGAATTTCCTTGAATATGAACTCATCAACCTTGCCATCCCTGTAGCGGAGGAGCTTTGACGCATCACGCTCGGAAAGCGGATACTTTGCGATCCGCTCGTCCGGTAGAGTGTAGTTGTAGTCCTCTATTTTAACAGAAGGTATCATCTCATCGAGATTTTAAAATTTCATGCAAAGTTAACCTAAGTATAAGAAATATCAAATTTCAGAATACATTTGACCTCAGGGGCACTCGAACCCCAAGTGCTGTTTACATATATTAAATACTTGTTTAAATATGTAAAACACATGGAAGAATATGAAACAAATCACTTTTGTATTATAAGATAGATTTATCACAATGTATCTCGCCGATTTAATTACTGAATATCTGATAATTAGTATTGATCTACTATAGTTTGGTTTTATATTTAGGGAGTAAACTTCAGGCCAAGATGCGACTCTCGCTGTAATTAACGCCATATTGAGTGACAACAAAAATAATTATCAAGCGATTATTAGTTCTTACGTAAACAGATATTCAATCAAGTTACATCAACTCGACTCCCCGTTTTACTTTTGTAACATCGCCTCGATAGTTGATTTTTACAACTTATTATGCTATTTTTGTAAACAAATCACATTTGTAATGAACAACAGACTGCAGAAATTTTTGGATGCGGAGAACATCACTCAGTCACAACTGGCGGAAAAATTAGGTGTGGCCAAGGCTAGCATATCTCATATTCTGGCGGGCAGGAACAAACCCGGGTTCGACTTTATCCTAAGCATGTCACAGTGCTATCCGGATCTTAACCTCGATTGGCTGATTGCAGGGAAAGGAAAAATGTACAAGAGTTCATCGGAACCACGATCACCAGAACCGCGCGAGAATCCCCAATCCACCAATCAAGGGGAATCAAATGGCCTGCTTTTCGAGCCACAAGAACCTGAGATCTCTTCATTAAAGGCAGAATCAGCTGGGAATAAGCCAGTAACGGAGTCCGCCCCGCCTGCGGCATCCAAACGTGCCCAGCCAAGAATCTCGAGGATTCTGGTTTTCTACGACAACGGTACGTTCAAAGAAATCGATTGATGTCATCTTTATCGGCAAAACGCTTCTGTGTTCTGCTGTTTTTGTCTAAATTTGCCGCCGCAAGCCTCGCGTGGGAATCGCCCGATCTTTTTAGGGAGGCTTGGTTTAGATAAATACAAAATATGTATAGACAGCTCATAAGGCCACTTTTGTTCAAACTGCCTCCAGAAACAGCGCATGAACTAACCCTCAGATCTCTCAGGCTTCTGCGCCGGATCCCATTGGGTGGAAAGGTGATGAAGTCGATCTTCCGCCGAAAGACTCCTTCACTGGCAAGAGATCTGTTCGGGATCCATTTCCAGTCACCGGTCGGTCTTGCGGCCGGCCTGGACAAAAACGGCGAGTTCTACAATGAGCTCTCATGGCTTGGTTTCTCTTTTATTGAGATAGGCTCGCTCACCCTGGAGGCCCAGCCAGGCAATCCCAAACCCCGTCTTTTCAGACTGCCTCTGGACCAGGCCATAATCAACCGGATGGGAATCAACAACAAAGGCATTCAGAACGCAATCCGGCATATACAAAAGGATCCGCCCCGGACAATCATAGCGGCAAGCATAGCAAAAAACAGTGCAAGCGCGTCTGACGAGGAGGCCGTGGACGACTACAAAAAGGCATTCTCCTACATGTACGACTTTGTGGACATGTTCACGATCAATGTCTCATGCCCTAATGTCCACGGGCTTCAGAATCTTCAGGACGTCACCTATCTGTCGGACATCCTTGATCCCATCCTGGATCTTCGGATCTGCTATGACATCTACAAGCCTATTCTTGTCAAGGTATCCCCTGACATTCCGGCCGAGGAACTTGATGAGATCCTTAAATACTGCATGCAGTCCGGCATAGACGGCATCGTGGCCGGGAACACGACAAGATCGCGTGACGGGCTCAAGACAGACACGGCGACAATCGCGAAAATCGGAAACGGAGGTCTATCCGGTGCCCCGCTGTTCGAAAAAAGCCTGGCTATGGTCAAGCATATCAATCAGTTCACATCCGGACGTCTTCCAGTCATCGGTGTCGGAGGCATAATGACACCGGAACAGGCTCAGAAGATGCTTGACGCCGGGGCCAGCTTGATAGAGATCTACACAGGACTTATCTATGAAGGTCCTTCCATAGTAAAAAAAATCAACAAGTACTTAAAATCCAGAATATCGGATAAAAACACCCAAAATAACGATGGCAAACGCTTCAATCTGTACTATCGGTGATGAGATCCTGATCGGCCAGATAATCGACACGAACTCGTCCAACATTTCCGCCGCCCTGGAAGAAGCAGGCGTGAAAGTCACAAGGATGCTCTCATTTGGAGACGACCATGACGAAATTGTCAGCAACCTGACAAATGAGCTTCTTCATAATGAGATAGTAATCTCCACCGGAGGCCTTGGCCCGACCAAGGACGACATCACCAAAGCCGCGCTTTCGGAGATTTCCGGAAGCAAAGGTTACGTGACGGACAGCAGGCAGCTCAAAATTGTCCATGAGATCCTTCATGCCAGAGGGCTTGATGTCCTCGAGATAAACAAGGCCCAGGCTCTTGTCCCAGACACATGCGAGGTGATTGTCAATCATCTGGGTACCGCTCCGATCATGGTTTTCCGTTTTCCGGAGGAACGGTTCGGCCACGCAGCCACCCTCTATGCCCTTCCCGGTGTCCCGTTCGAGGCTCTCGGTGCGGTTCCGGACGTGATAAAGGACATCAAGGAGCACTACGTGCTCACTGACATATTCCATAAATGTGTGATGGTCTTTGGTCTGGCCGAATCGGCGCTTTCCGGAAAAATAGCGTCTTGGGAGGATGGCCTTCCGGCGGACATGCATCTTGCCTACCTTCCCAATCCCCTGACCGGAGTCCGTCTGCGGCTCTCGATCTATGGCGGAGACAGGGAGGAGGAGGAAAAGCGCATTGACGGTGAATTCGCCCGCCTGAGTCCAATTCTTGGTAACATGATATATTCCTTCAAGGATGACACATTGGAGAATGCAGTGGGTACATTGCTGCGTGGCACAGGACAGACAGTCAGCGCCGCGGAATCATGCACGGGAGGCAGGATCTCCTCTCTGCTGACCTCCGTTCCCGGAGCTTCCGAGTATTATCTCGGCTCCGTCACATCCTACGCGGTCGCCGTAAAGGAAAAGGTGCTCAGGGTGCCTGAGGAAACAATCAATGACTATGGGGTGGTAAGTTCGGAAGTTGCCGCCGCAATGGCAGAAGGAGTCAGGAAACTGACTGGAAGCACTTACGCGGTCTCGACCACAGGACTGGCAGGCCCTGGAGGCGATGAGCGAAACCCCGTAGGCACAGTCTGGATAGGAGTCTCCGGCCCTAACGGAACCAAAACCATAAAAAAAGTCTATAAGAATGACAGGAAAAGAAACATAGACAGGTTTGCGGCAGCGGCACTCGATGAACTCAGACAAACAATTCTAAAAGACCGTAACTAAAAATATATCAACAAGGGCAACAAATAGGTTTCTATGTTTAACATATTTGTTACCCTTATTGATTTAGACATTTCAAGGTTTCTTGGATGACAGAGTGACCACGTCTTCGAACACTCTAAGGAAATTCAATCCCGCAATCTTTTCGATTTGGTCATCGGAATAACCGCGGCGTGACATCTCGTCAAAAATCACTCCGATCTTCGATATGTTCTCGAGCCCGACCGGAGTCACCTCGATCCCGTCGAAATCGCTACCTATGCCTACACTTTCAATTCCGGCCACTTTCACAGCGTGATCAATATGATCCACCACATCCTTATACGAAGGCCGGGGCAAAGCCGCCAGCTCGTCCTGCACGGCGTGCCAGGCAGCCGCCTTCACCGGGTTGAAAGGATCGCTGATCCAATCCTGCTCTGTCCAGCTCTTTGACTCGAGTCCGGATTCCGACAAGGTTCTCGCGAAGGAGTCTGAAAGAAACACCGGATAGAAATTGATCTGGATCACTCCCCCTTTACCGGCAAGCGCGCGCAGCATCTCATCGGACATGTTCCTTCTATGATGGGCGAGCGCCCGGCAGCAAGAGTGTGTGGACACTATCGGAGCGCGGGAACATTCAAGAGCGTCGTAGAATGTCTCATCCGAAGCGTGGGCGATGTCGATGATCATCCCGATGCGATTCATTTCCGCGATGACTTCCCTACCGAACGGACTCAAGCCGTGCCAACGTCTCCCTCCGGCCGCTGAATCAGCGATCTCATTGTCGCCATTATGCGTCAAGGTGATGTATCTGACCCCAAGTCTGTGAAAAATCCTAAGAAGAGGCAATGACTTCTGTACCGGAGATCCGTTTTCCATTCCTATGAATATGGAAATCAACCCCTTGGACTTATTGACCAAAGCATCCTCCGGTGTAAGCGCCAAGGCAGCCCTGTCCGGATTGGCCGCGACTTGGTCGCAGACTCCGCCGATCATCTCCATGGCATGCCGCGTGGCAGAATCCGGCTCCATTTCCGCAGGAATGTAAAGCGCGAAAAAAGACGCGTCGACTCCTCCAGCCTTGAGCTTCGGCAAATCAACCTGCCCTCTTTCATTGTCTTTCCCAATGTTTAGTCCCCGCATCATCATTGTCGGGGTATCGCAGTGAGAATCAAGAACAAACATCACCTATTCGCGAGTAACGGTCGAATTCTGGATCTTTACTATCTTGATCATAGGGTCACCGGAGTAGGTGACACTCGCGCCCTTGCCAAGATCCAGAGAAAGATTATTGGCCGGAGCCACAGACAACTCAGCTCCATCGAGAGAAACGGAGACATCATCCGATGACAAGGTGGCAGCGTCAATCTTCGAAGAGCCTCCCTTGCCTGAGACATTGAGTTTAGCGGCTTTTCCTGAAAGTGAAAGCCTGGCGCCACCGGATGTTGTGACATAAGCATCTTCCGTCTGGCCGTTCAGGGCGAGCACGGCTGATCCGGAGTTATTCACGTTCAAGGTTTTGCATGTATATTCAAGGATAATGTCCGCGTTGCCTTCTCCATTGACCGTTATTACGTCAGCCTTGACATTGGATGATGACAGTCTAGCTTTCCTGCCGGCTGAGATGACAGCAGACCCGGCGTTGACATTCAGATTATTAACGGCTGAGCTGCCTGTTAGGTCCATGCGAAAATCAGCGGAATTCAGCACATGTTTTGTTGAGAACGTACAGTCATCGCTGAGGGTTATAGAGTTAAGCTTCGGCATGTAAACCGTAGCTTCAAGAACAGGTCCATCAGAATTCTTGCCTTTGAAATCTCTCTTGACCTCTTTCGAAACGGATTTCTCGTCTATTCCTATGTAAAGAGTCCTTGCCTTGACATAGCTCTGCACGTGACCCTCAAGCGCGTCACTGACCTTGAATTTAGCATTATAGCCATCCTGCTCCACAAATGTCACCTTGAACCCGCTTGAGACAGAGATTGCGTCAAACTCCGAATATTCATGCTCAACGGTTCTGGTTTGCGCCGCGGCTGGAGCGGACAAAAAGACAATAGCTGTGATTGCCAGAATTAATGATTTGATATTCATGACATATTAATAATTATACCTATTCATCCAATTTCTCCATCAAGGATTCCCACTCTGCTGTCCTCTGGTCCAGTTCACGCTTGTCCTCCAGATACGTTCTTGTCAGCTCCATTACATCATCATCAGGGCCGGGGCCTGAAAGAATCTTCTCGATCCCCTTCATTTTGGCCTCCACCCTGCCGATCTCGCTTTCAAGGAACTCCACCCTATGACGAATCTTTCTGATTTCCTTGGTATCATTCTTCCTTTGCTCAAAGCTTTTTTGGGCCTGTTCCTTTTTATCGGCGGGACTCTCCTTGCTTTGTTGTGCGCTGCCAGATACGCCTCTCCCCTGGCTTGGAGAGAACCTCCTCTCAAGTTCCTGAAGATTCTCGATTTTTCTTTCCTCAAGGAACTCCTGGACACTGCCGACATGTTCCTTTACCCTTCCGTCACGGAACTCGTACATCTTGTCCACCAGACCATCAAGGAAATCACGGTCGTGCGACACGACAATCAAAGTTCCATTGTAAGCTTTCAAAGCCTGTTTGAGAATATCCTTGGACTTGATGTCCATGTGGTTGGTGGGTTCGTCAAGAGCCAGGACATTGTACGGCTGGAGCATGAACTTAGCCATGCCGAGGCGGGCACGCTCCCCTCCGGAAAGAACACTGACTTTCTTGTCTATGTCCTCCCCACGGAAAAGGAACTGGGCAAGAATGTCGCGGAGCCTGTTCCTGACATCGCCGACGGCTATGTTGTCAAGAGTTTCCCAGACGGTTAGATTGGGATCCAATATGTCTTCCTGATTCTGTGCGTAATAACCAATGGAAACATTGTAGCCGACCTTGGCCTCACCGCCTATAGGTTGCAACTCACCCATTATCACGCGCATGAGAGTCGTCTTGCCCTCTCCGTTGCGTCCTATGAGAGCGACTTTTTCTCCCCTCCTGACCTCTATCTCAGCATCCCTGAAGACAACTTTTCCCGGATAGCCGACTGTAAGATCCTTCCCTTTGAAGACTATGTCTCCGGAACGGGGAGCGGGCGGGAACTTGACAGTCAGTGTGACATTGTCCGTCTCGTCAATCTCCACTCTTTCAAGCTTTTCCAGTTGTTTAATCCTTGACTGGACCTGGTTGGACTTAGTCGGTTTGTAACGGAAACGGTTGATGAAATCCTCCGTCTTCTCTATCATCCTCTGCTGGTTCTCGTAAGCGGCGGTCTGTTGGGCCAGCCTTTCCTTGCGCAGCTCAACATACTTGCTGTACGGAACCTTATAGTCATGAATATGCCCCAGCATGATCTCGACTGTGCGGTTCGTCACATTGTCAAGGAAGCGCCTGTCATGCGAGACGAGGAGCAAAGAACCGCGATGACTCTTTAGATAATCCTCAAGCCACTCGATAGACTCGATGTCAAGGTGGTTCGTAGGCTCGTCCAAAAGCAGGACGTCAGGTTCGGACAGAAGAATCTTGGCCAGCTCGATGCGCATGTTCCACCCCTGGCTGAACGTCTCGGTCCTTCTTCCGAAATCCTCGTCCTTGAACCCCAATCCCAGAAGGGTTTTCTGCGCCAGCACCTCCGGCGGCTCGGACCGAGCCATGGACATCGCGTCTGTCAGGTCATTCAGACGGTTGATCAGAGAGAGATACTCCTCAGATTCATAGTCAGTTCTTTCCGCGAGCCGGGTATTGACGCTGTCCAACTCGGACTGGATCTCCGTGATGTGGTCGAAAGCTGTCAATGTCTCCTCCAGAACAGTCCTGCCCTTGTGATGCTCCATGATCTGAGGAAGGTAACCGATGCGGAGATCATTAGGCTTGTCAATACTGCCGGAGGTCGGGGACTGCAGCCCGCAGATCAACTTCATGATCGTGGACTTCCCCGCCCCGTTCTTTCCGACAAGGCCGATCTTGTCCTTCTCGCTGATGTGGAAATCAATGTTGTCCAACAATGTGTAGCCTCCGTAGGCCACTGTCAATCCATTGATTGAAATCATTTCACAGCCTCCTCTTTTTCATCCTCATCTTCCGGTGGAGCGGGCCGGCAGCATAAGACGCAGACCTCATAAAGGATAAGAAGAGGAGCCGCCGCAATCAACATCGACATCGGATCCGCCGGTGTTATGATGGCGGCGATGCAAAGTATGACCACGATTGCGTGACGGCGGTATTTGATCAGGGTATTTCTCGTCACAATACCAAGTTTTGAGAGGATCACCACAACTATAGGAAACTCAAACACAATCCCAAAGGCCAACACAGTTGAAGTGAACGTTGAGATGTAGGATGTCAGCGAGATTGTGTTCGTCACCTCATCGCTTATCTTGTAACCCATGAAAAAGTTCAGCGAGATCGGCACTATCAGATAATAGCCGATCACCAACCCGAGATAAAACAGGAACGATGCCGATAGGAACGCCCCCCTTACGGCCCGCTTTTCATTCCTGTAGAGAGCGGGAGCTATGAATTTCCAGATCTCGAAACAGATGTACGGGAAAGACAGGATGAATCCAAGCTCGAACGCTACCCGGAGATGGACGAAGAACTGCGCGGAAATGTCCAGATTGACAAGTGACATCTGCATATTCCCCATCCGCAACCATCTGTAAATGAAGAAATCATTTCGTGTCGGAGCCAAGATGATGTCATCAAACACCAAAGACTTGAAGCAAAAGACCACGACACTGACGACTGTAATGACAAGCACTGAGCGGAACAAAGTTCCCCTCAGTACTTCCAAATGGTCCCAGAAGGACATCTCAGCTTCTCCAGCCGCCATTATTTCTTCTCGATCTTCTCGATTTTGTCCGGTGTCTTGGCAGAGGAGCTAAGATTCTTGTCGATGTCACCGATCTGATTCTCTACGTCATTGATGCCATCTTTGAAGCTTCTTACGCCTTTGCCGAGGCCTTTCATAAGCTCCGGAATTTTCTTGCCTCCGAAAAGGAGAATAATCACAAGGGCGATGATCACAATCTGCCAAGGACCAACTACGCCCAAAGGAACTATAAAAAACATAATTTAAATTAATTAGTGTGTTGTCAACATTATTTATCATTGATGTGGTCCTGGATCGCCCTGACCAATTTTTCCGGACAACGGACAGGACGGCCTGTCTCCTTGTTCAAAAAGCCAAGGGAAACCTTACCCTCCACGCAAAGCACGCCATCCTGATTATAGACGGCTTGCCTGACGTAAAGTTTAGCCATCGGAACCTCATCTATCATGGCCACGGCGCGGACCACATCGCCCATCCTGGCAGGAAACCTGTAACGGCATTCAACCGAGACGATGGGGATGGTGACTCCATCCTCCTCACATTTCTCAATAGGATATCCGCAATCAATCATCAGGTTGTTTCTCGCGCACTCGAAATAACGGATGTAATTCGAGTGATGCACGATTCCCATCTGGTCAGTTTCGTAGTACCTGACAGGAAAAGACGTGTCCGAATATACCATAACAAAAAAGTTAGCAATAAAAACAAATCTGTTTTATCATTTATTTTTCAATGAAGAAAGAGCCTTCTCGTAACTTTCAATCTTTGAAAGGCTGTCGGCCTCCTTCTTGCGTTCCAACGCCACGACCTTTTCTGGCGCGTGGGCGACAAAACTCTCGTTGGACAGTTTCTTTCTGACTGACTCAAGGAACCCGCGCTGATGCTCAAGCTCCGTCTCGATCTTTTTGATCTCCTCCTCGACATCCACAAGTCCGTCAAGAGGAACAAAGAGCTCAACAGTTCGTACAAGCATGGAGACACCGGCGGCGTCACCGAAATCCGCGACTTTCCCGGCAGAGGAGATGTTGGCAAGTTTGGTGACCACCGGAAGCATATTCACAGGAAAATCGCCTTTAAACTTCAAGGCCAGACTTTCCTTCGGAGAAATGTTCTTCTGCTGACGGATCCCGCGGATTCCGTTCACAGCCTCCTGGGCGATTCCGAACTCTTCGATAACTTTTTCATCGACAGAGCCTGCCTTAGGAGTCGGCCGGTACATGATTGTCTCCCCCTCCCTGCGCTCGGCCATCGACTGCCAGAGTTCCTCAGTGATGAACGGCATCACTGGATGAATCATCCTAAGCAGCTTCTCAAAGAATATGATCGTGGCGTCATACGTCTCCTTGTCTACCCCATCACCGTAAGCCGGCTTGACAGCCTCAAGGTACCAGGCGCAATACTCATCCCAGAATAACTTGTAGATGCTCATCAGGGCATCGGAGATCCTGAACCTGGAGTAATGTTCCTCAACGGCCGCTATCGTCTGGTTTAATTTGTTTTCAAACCAATTGACAGCCAATTTGTTCACCTCACTTTGCTGAAGTTCTCCGTCAACTCTCCAACCTTGCACCAGACGGAATGAGTTCCAGATCTTGTTGCAGAAATTCCTGCCCTGCTCGACCTGAGACTCATCATAGAATATGTCGTTTCCGGCGGAAGAGCAAAGCAACATTCCTATCCTGACCGCATCGGCCCCGTACTTGGAGATAAGGTCAAGGGGATCAGGAGAGTTTCCAAGGGTCTTGGACATTTTTCTGCCGAGCTTGTCACGCACGATTCCCGTAAAATAGACATTCCTGAACGGTATGTCGTTCATGAACTCATCCCCGGCCATGATCATCCTGGCGACCCAGAAGAAGATAATGTCCGGCCCGGTGACAAGATCATTGGTCGGATAATAGTAAGAGAGGTCCTTATTAGGCTTGTGCTCGGGATGTCCAGGCCTTTGTGGATCAAAAACGGAGATCGGCCAAAGCCAACTGGAAAACCATGTGTCGAGCACATCTTCATCCTGCCTGAGGTCAGCGGCTGTAAGAGCCGGATCAATCTTCTGAGCGGCGGCAAGAGCCTTCTCGGCGGTCTCTTCAACAACTATTTGTCCGTCAGGAAGATAGTACGCCGGAATCCTCTGTCCCCACCAAAGCTGGCGGGAGATGCACCAATCGTGCGCGTTCTCCATCCAATGACGATAGGTGTTGCGGTACTTGTCCGGAATCAGCTTTATCTTGCCGGACTCCACACTCTCAAGGGCCTTCGCCGCGAGCTCTTCCATCCTCAAGAACCACTGCGCCGACAGCTTAGGCTCGATTACGGCGTTTGTTCTTTCGGAATATCCAACCGGAGACGTGTATTCCTCAACCTTCACTAGGTTGCCGGACTCCTCCAGCATCTTGACTATCTTTTTTCTTGCGTCAAAGCGATCCTCCCCGACCAGAATCCGAGCCTTCCCGTTCAGGCGGCCATGGTCATCGATGATGTCAAGGACAGGAAGATTGTGCCGGAGGCCGATCTCGTAGTCGTGGGCGTCATGGGCAGGAGTGACCTTGAGGCAGCCGGTACCGAAATCCATCTCGACATAACTGTCCTCGATGACAGGGATCTCCCTATTGATCAACGGGATAAGCACCTTCTTTCCTTTCAGCCAGTGATGCCTCTCATCGGCCGGGTTCACGCAGATCGCAGCATCGGCCATGATCGTCTCAGGACGGGTCGTGGCTATCACGAGATACTTGTCTGTAGGGTTGCCGTCGCCGTCGGAGACGTAATATTTAAGGTGGTAGAAATGGCTCTTTGTGTCCCTGTGAATGACCTCGTCGTCACTGATGGCTGTCAGCGCGACCGGATCCCAGTTGACCATCCTCACACCTCTATAAATCATTCCCTTCTTATAGAAATAACAGAACGTCGCGGTCACCGCATCGGAAAGAGCCGGCTCCATAGTGAATCTAGTGCGGTCCCAATCGCACGACGCGCCCAACTTGCGGAGCTGCTTGAGAATGATCCCTCCGTGCTCTTCCTTCCACTCCCATGCGTACCTCATGAATTCCTCACGGGTAAGGTTCTCCTTGGATATTCCCATCCCCTTCAGCTTCGCCACGACCTTGCTTTCCGTGGCGATGGAGGCATGATCGGTACCTGGCACCCAACAGGCGTTCTTGCCGTCCATCCTGGCCTTGCGGATCAGCACATCATTCAATGTGTTGTTCAGAACATGCCCCATGTGAAGGATTCCCGTCACGTTGGGCGGCGGGATCACTATGGTGTAAGGCTCCTTCCCGTCCGGTTCCGAGTGGAAACACTTGTGCTCGATCCACCAGGCGTACCATTTGTCCTCTACTTCCGCCGGGTTGTATTTTGCGGAGAGTTCTTTTTTCTCGATCATATTCTCGCTCATAATAAACAAAGTTTACAAATATAGCACATTTTTCACTAAATTTGCTTTAAAAATACACACATACTATGGAAGAGAAAAAAGAAATCAGTCTGGAGATCCGTCCTGAGGTGGCAAAGGGCACATACTCTAACCTCGCGATCATCACTCACTCGCACAGCGAATTCATCATCGACTTCGCCACCATCCTTCCGGGCCTGCCGAAGCCGGACATCAGCAACCGCATCGTCATGACCCCCGAGCATGCCAAAAGGCTTCTCAACGCACTGATGGACAATGTGACCAAATACGAGTCGCAATTCGGTCTGATCAACCTTGGAGGCGGGCAGCAGCAGGGAGGCGGCACATTCAATCTTGGTGACCTTCCGCAGTTTGGCCCCAACGGAGCTAAGTCATAGCTTGAAATGACGGATTTCAAGAATATCAAAGCGTTCACGTTCGACATCGATGGCGTGATGACCGATGGTGGCATTCTCGCCGATCTGGAAGGGCAACTCTACCGGACATTCGACGCCAAGGACGGTTTCGCGGTCAGAATGGCTTGTCTGAACGGATTTCCGGTCGGTGTGATCACCGGCGGCCGATCCCAAAGCATAAGGGCAAGGTTCAGCAGCAATGGAATCAATCCCGAGGATGTCTATCTTGGATCCAGAAACAAGATAGAGGACTTCGAGGATTTCTGCAAGAGACATCATCTAAAACCCGAAGAAGTAATGTACTTCGGTGACGACATCCCTGACATCGAAGTCATCAGGGCGGCGGGGATCGGAGTCTGTCCAAGCGATGCCGTCGAGGAGGTCAAGGAAGCTGCGGACATCATCTCGGACCGCCCCGGCGGAAAGGCCTGCGTGCGCGAGTTTATGGAAAAGACAATGAAGGCCCAAGGACGTTGGGTCTTCGATGCGATCGCCTACAAGAAAAAATTCTAATGAATATGGACACTCACGGAAAGAAGATCATCCTTGCGTCCAACTCGCCTCGCCGCCGCGAACTGCTCGCCGGACTTGACATTGATTTCACCGTTGACACGGGAACATCGTTCATAGAGAGATACTCCCCTGACACTCCGCACATTAAAGTGCCTGAATTGATGTCCGAAGGAAAGTCGTTGGGATTTCACAGAGAACTTGAGGATGATGAGATTCTTGTAACGTCTGACACGATGGTGCTTTGCGGGACCGAGATTCTCGGCAAACCTCACGACAGGGCTGACGCTGTCAGGATGCTGAGACTGCTTTCCGGACGTGAGCATCAGGTCATCACCGCAGTGACAATCCGAGACTGTAGCAGGTTAAAGACATTCTCCATTACTTCAAATGTCTATTTCAAAAAGCTATCCGACAATGAGATAGACTACTACATCGACAACTTTAAGCCATTCGACAAAGCCGGTGCCTACGGCATCCAGGAATGGATCGGCTACATCGGAATCACAAGGCTTGACGGCTCGTTCTACAACGTGATGGGCTTCCCTACGCAGAGATTCTACGAGGAATTGCAAAGTTTCCTGAATTAGGAATATGAAAACCGGAACCCAAGGCGACATATTAATGAAAGCGTTCGCTGGAATACTCATAACACTCTGTGTCACAATGGTATGCGGATGCAATCCGAATGCTTTTGTCTGTCACATCGAGCCGTCCTCCCGAAACTTCATCGCCGCTGAGGACGGAGACACGATCAAAGTACGCTTCAAGACCGATGACTGGGGTATTCTCACAATAAAAGCCAACACCTCTGTTCATGGTTGGACGAGCGGCGCTGCCTCCATTGAAACCGAAGATGGTAAGATAAAGGTGTCCGACGGCAATTTAACCATGTTTTACAAAAAAACCGGTGACAAGGAGCTTACGCTATACTTTCACCCTAATTTCTCAAGCACGGAGAACGACTTAACTATCTTTATCTCAAATTCCTACGAAGAAGATTCCGTTAAAGTCCGGCAGCCCGGCTCCTCCGGCCATGAGTTCGTGGACATTTCATTCGATGGCTTAAGACACCCGGCAAACGAGAATGAAATCATCACCGGCTGGGGGCCAATGACTTACATAAACAATGGCACTGACACTCTCTTCGTAAGGATGGGCGTCTTTGCCGGCGCCGCAAGGAAAGTTGGTTTCACAAATGACACTTACCCCGAGTACAAGGGCAACGATTTCGACGTCCCCGTGCCAGATGGGATCCTGGCCGAAGACAAGGAATTGACCTTCAGTGGAGAAAAGGCCAGATACAGCTGTGACATCACATATGAGTACCCATTCGAAAGCGACAAAATGGCGACAATGGCATTTCCTCCAGGGGACACGAAGAAAATCTACTACAGAATGTTATGGGGCATCGACTCTTACGAAGTGGGTTACCGCATGCGGATAAGAAACAAGAGGACGGGAGCCATATTCACCATTAAAGGTAATATGACATCCACTTCACCTGACGGGTTTTATCTTTTGACTAAGGAGACGAAATGAGAGACGGGATATTCATAAAGCTGACCGTGCTTCTTCTGGCTTTCTCCTCCTGGAGCGAATGCGTCATCGAGGCACACAATGCCGACTCTTTGAGATTCACCCACCATGTCGGATTTAACGTTCGTCCTGCGTACCTTCTGCCGACACATCGTTTCTTCAGAGGGGACAACGCGCTTGGAGAGCGGCTGGACAAAAGCGGCTCGGCCCATCTGCAATATTCATTCACCTTCCCTTCCAGCAGCCATTTCGGAAAGTTGTATCCTACGGCATATCAAGGGATTGGAGTTGCCTTAAACACATTCTTTGATTATGGGGAAATAGGTAGTCCCACAGCAATCTATGTGTTTCAGGGTGCCCGGCTGGCCCGATTGTCCTCCAAGCTCACCCTTGACTACGAATGGAATTTCGGAGCCTCTTTCGGATGGCATCCCTACGGTCCCGACGGAACCAACAGCCTCAACATGGTTGTCGGCTCGAAAGTCAATGCCTACATCAATTTCGGGTTCATGCTCTCATGGAAGCCACTTGGCGGCTGGACTGTCTCCGCGGGACTTGACCTTGCGCATTTCTCCAATGGAAACACCTCCTACCCTAACGCCGGGGTAAACACGGTTGGAGGCAGGCTTGGTGTCGTCCGAGCTTTCGGCGCAGAGAAAAGTCAACCCTCAGGACAAAGGCAAGCCAATGATTATTCCAACCTGGCTTCCCTGAAATTCTCAGAAAGGATGTCTTACGACATTCTGATCTATGGAGCCGGCAGGACAAAAGGCCTGATCTGGAATGACGCGCCCTACATCGCAAAAGGGACTTTTGGAATCATAGGAATGAATTTCAGCCCGCTGTACCGGGCGAACAAGTTTCTGCGGGCAGGAGCTTCTCTTGACATCCAGTACGATGAAAGCGCCAATGTGGTGGATCACGTGGCAGGAACAGGCGAAGACGGAAACATACGCTTCTACCGTCCGCCACTCAGAGAGCAGCTTGGCATGGGACTGTCGCTGAGGGGGGAGTTCGTGATGCCGGTATTCTCCGTCAACATCGGATTCGGACGCAACATCATCTACAACGGGGACGAGCTCAAGGGATTCTACCAGACCCTAGCGCTGAAGACTGACCTCTACAAAGGGCTCTACCTTCACATCGGCTACAAACTGCACGATTTCCACGATCCCAACAACCTTATGCTCGGCCTTGGATGGCGCATTGGCAAAAAATGAAGACCTAGCGCCGGACGGCAGCGGGCCATGGCGCGAATCGGCGGCTCTCCAGGCAAAAAAAGGATCTGCTTCCTCACATAAAGAAGCAGATCCTTATAGTCGATGCTTTTTCTATTCCTTACGCCTTTGTGAAGTTGAGTGCGATCTCAAACTCACTTGTGTTTTTCCAGACAGCCGCAAGATCCGACGGTTTCTCGATTTGCAGCATGCCCATAACCATCTGGATCATCTGAAGGGTCTCCTGGTCCTTAGGATCTTCTGACTTTGCCAGTTCCTCAAGCAGGGTGTCGAGAACAGGAAGAACCGGAAGCAGAGACTCAACGACCGGAGCGCAAAGCGACTTGTCCACATAGATCTTGAGATTGCCGTCCGCCACTGAATACTTCAGCTCGATGCCTCTGCTCAACATCTTCTGGAGCTCAGCGTTCAGTGAGTTAACATCAGCGCCCAGTTCTCCGAGTTTTGCCAGAAGCTCCGTGATCGTGGAGAGATCTATTCCTGAAGCGTCCGACTTGACGTCCTCAGTCTCGCCGGCCCTGATGATGGCGGCAACGTTGGGAACAATGAAAAGAGAGGCGTCCTGCGTGTACCAGAACGCGAGGTTTGCCTTGGGTGAGCTCACCCAATCAGTGTGATGTGCCGTGTAGGTCACGTTTCCATCCTCATCAGGAGTTACACCAAAGGCCAACTCAAAGATCTTGCTGATCGGCTCATCGCCCAGGTCAAGATCACTGTAGTATTGGGCCATGATGTTTCCGGTACCGTCAAAAGTCACCTGGTTGAAGACCTCTGTCAGAAGAGGACAGATCATAGCGTTTGCAAGTGCGGTGATCGTGACTATGCCTGCTCCGGCATCACCCTCCGCCTTCCATGTGATCTGCGCGGGACCGTTGACCGGCCCGGTCTCTCCGTACTTGCATTTGCGGACAATGTTCCAGCTGCCCATTAACGATTCGGCCGTGCCTGAGGACACTTTGGTCTCAACTCCGACTGAGATCTTTCCCTCGACAGTGACATCGCCTTGCACCTCAACCGTGTAGAATCCGTTGGACATGTAACTGCGCAGTGTCGCGGCGATAGAAGGAGGTGTAGACAAGACCTGGGAACCGGAAAAATGGAAAGTGCCCTCGTCTTTCTTCTGTAACTCCACATTCATCTTGACCTCAGTGAATCCCGGCACAGCGCCCGTCAACGTAAGTTCAGCATCTGTCTCTCCGCTGGCGACCAGCTGCGCGTTTCCATAGGCGCTTGGAACCTCATTTACTGAAATTGCGGCGTCTCCGCTTTCAACCGTGATCTGTCCGACCGGAAGCTGCTTCCAAGTATCGTCAGTCTTGTCCTTCTGGCAGGCAGTGGTGGCAAAAATCGCCGCAATCATAGCCCAAGTGCCTAAAAAATTAGTTTTCATAATTAAACAGTTAAATTAATCCGATACAAATTAACGGCAAATATCTTTAATAATCAAAAAAAATACCGCAGTAAAACGATACTGCGGCCAAAAGGTGAATCTTTTACACTGATAAGACATGCCAATTTCAGCTCTCCCTTTCCACCTCATCCTCCTTCGGCAGGACAATCGTCCGGAAGCGCTTCTGACGGCGTTCCCAACGTTCGCGGGCAAACTGTTGCATGTCGGTGGCCTGATCGTTCTCATCGATGATCTCAAGGCCGAGGATCGTCTCGATGATGTCCTCCATTGTTATGATTCCCTGGAAACAGCCATATTCATCAATGATGAGTCCGATCTGCTCGTGCTTCTTGAGCAGTTCCTCCCAGATGTGACCGCACGAATCCTGTTCCTTAAAAAAAGAGATAGGTCTCTTCAGATCAACAAGACGTTTGTCGAACTCATCATCCGCAAGACCCTCAAGGGCATCGCTCAGGAGTATGTAGCCGGTGATGTATTCCGGAGAATCAGCATAGACAGGAATCCTGGAGAAATGCAGGTAAGTCTCGTTCTTGTAGAAATTCTTAAGGGTCATGTTCTCCTGCGCCGTCATCGCGACAATCCTCGGTGTCATCACCTCGCACGCCTTCACATTGTCCAGTTTCATGATGTTCTGGATGACCTTGTTCTCATCGGAGTCTATGACACCCTCCTCCGCGCCGATGTTCGCCATGGCCGTTACCTCTTCCCTGCTGACTGTCGCCTCGTCATCATTCTTGGTCATCAAGTTTGTTATCAATCTGACCATGATCACAAGAGGCCACATAAGAATGGTCAGGAACGAGATGACGGACGTCACAAAACCCATCAGGTTCTTCCAATAGGACGTTCCGATTGTCTTGGGGACAATCTCCGAAAAGACCAGAACCAGAAGCGTTGTCAAGGCCGAGATGATTCCGAACCAAGTGTTGCCGAAGAGTATTGTGGCCTGACGTCCGACAGCGGCCGCTCCCAATGTGTTGGCGATTGTGTTCAACGACAGGATCGCCGCCAAAGGTCTGTCCGGATCGGATTTGAATTTTAAAAACTTTTCAGCCGGCCTGTACCCTTGCTCCTTCCTCATTGTGACAAAAGACAGAGGTGTGGACATCAGCACCGATTCCAGAAGCGAGCAGAGGAATGAGACTCCCAGCGTCACCAGCATGTAAACAATCAGCAGAACCATATAGGATTTCAGTTAATTACTGCAAATATAGCACAATTTCAATGTTCTTCCTAAAAAAACGACCTTTAAAAAACCGTCCGGGACACCATAGACCGCAAATGGCGCTATTCCGTGGCGGCCACGCACTCGATCTCGACAAGAGCGCCTTTCGGAAGGGTCTTCACCGCGAAGGCGCAGCGTGCAGGATATGGATCCTTGAAGAACTCCGAATATACGCTGTTCATGGCGGCGAAATCATTCATGTCAGCGAGGAAGACGGTGGTCTTCAAGACTTTGTTAAGGTCAGAACCGGCCTGCTCGAGGATGGCCTTAAGATTGGCAAGTGACCGGCGGGTCTGCGCCTCCACTCCCCCTTCAGGAAACGCGCCGGTGGAAGGGTCGATCGGCAATTGGCCGGAAACGAAGATTAATCCGCCATGCTCGATGGCTTGGCTGTACGGGCCGATCGCGGCGGGAGCCTTATTTGTGCTTATCAGTCTCATTTATCAATTTTTTGCCAAATTTAATTAAAAATACCGATGAAATTGAGAAGTTAAATATGTAAATTTGTATTTAAAATAAAAAATATATGCTATGGCACTCGAACAACAAATTCAGAAGGACATAATGGAGGCGATGAAGGCTCACGATGAGTCACGCCTCAACGCCACAAGAGGCATCAAGTCAGAGATTCTTCTTGCCAAGACCTCAGGGACAGAGCACGAGCTTTCCGATGCGGATGTTCTTAAGATCATCCAGAAGCTGGTAAAGCAGCGCAAGGAGTCTGCCGAGCTCTATACTCAGGGAAACCGCCCTGAGCTCGCGGAGAAGGAACTCGCGGAGATGAGGGTGATGGAGGCTTACCTGCCGAAGGCACTTTCCGAGGACGAGGTAAGGAATATCCTTAAAGAGATCATCGCAGAAGCCGGAGCGACAAGCCCTAAAGACATGGGCAAGGTCATGGGCGCGGCCACCAAAAAGTTGGCCGGACAGGCTGACGGCAGGCTGATTTCGACGATTGTGAAGGAGCTGCTTGCCCGGTAAGCATCTTGTAAATATTCAAAATAATTGAAGCACAACAGCATCTATGATCAGAGAATCACGGAACATCGCTGCTGCGGTTGCCGCGCTGACATTGTCGGTCGCGGCTTTCGCGCATAATTGCAAAAGGGAGGTCCCGGAGACGGTAGCAACCGCCTGGAGCGATCTTTACAAAGAGTTCGTCAACCCGCCGAAGTCGGCGCGCCCACGGGTGTGGTGGCATTGGATGAACGGAAACATCACTAAAGACGGCATAAGGAAGGATCTTCTGTGGATGCACAGGACAGGGATCGCTGGCTTCCATAGCTTCGACGCCGGCCTTGAGACACCGCAGGTCGTGGACAAAAGGCTCATCTACATGACCCCTGAATGGAAAGACGCCTTCAGGTGCACAATCGATCTAGCCGACAGCCTCGGGATGGAGATGACCATAGCTAGCTCTCCGGGTTGGAGCGAGACCGGCGGCCCTTGGGTCAAGGACGAGGACGCGATGAAGAAGCTCGTCTGGAGACAAATTGAAATCAAGGGCGGAAAACCAGTCACCGTCAAACTGCCGGAAGGGTTCGATATCACTGGGCCGTTCATGGATTTCACTGGCTCGTCCGATGCGATCTCGCAGGTTTTCTTCAAGAAAAAGTTCTACAAGGACATAGCTGTGGTCGGAGTGAAACTCTGTGATAAAGACATTAACCTCAAGGATCTGCATCCAATAATTACCTCCAGCGGCTGTGAGGCCACCAGCATGGAAATGCTCGAAAGAATCACCGGTGACAGCGTCGGAGACCACTTCGATGTCAAAGCCGACAAGGATGGCCGTTGCTGGCTCCAGTACGAATTCGCTGAGCCACAGACAATCAAGGCCGTGGTTGTCTCTGAACTCAGAAAGGACTCCAACCCTTATGCACACACGAAAGAGCTCATGTACAGCGATGACGGTGTCCACTTCAAGAGCATCAACCTCTCCTACCAAGCCACAGCGCAAAGAACCTACGCGATTCCGACTACTACAGCCAAATATTTCAGACTCAATCTAAAGGACAACAAAGGAAAGAAGGACTGCGAGTTCGGAATATCCCAGTTCGCCCTATCGACTGTGACAAGGATCCAACTCGCCGGGGACAAGGCCGGCAACAGCTTCTACCGCCTGCTCTGGATGGAGGACACGCCCTACAGCGCCGAGGCGGCAAGGCTGGAGGATGTCATCGATCTGACACCATTCGTAAAGGACGGGACCCTCACCTGGAACGCCCCTGAAGGCAACTGGAGAATATTCCGCTTCGGCTACAGCCTTACCGGCAAGACCAACCACCCGGCCTCTCCTGAAGCCACGGGGCTTGAGGTGGACAAACTCGACCCCAAGGCGATCACTGAATATTTCCGCAGCTATCTCCAGACCTACGTTGACGCGTCCGGCGGAAGGCTCGGCAAGGGCGGCATCGAGTACCTCCTCACGGACAGTTACGAGGCCGGAGCGCAGACATGGACAGGGAATATGTTCGCTGAGTTCAAGGCACGCAGGGGCTATGATCTTCTCAGATGGATGCCGGCTCTGACAGGAATGGTTCTGAACAGCACCGAAGAGACCGAAAGGTTTCTTTTCGACTGGAGAAGGACGATCGGAGACATGATGACTGAATACCACTATGACCTTCAGAACGAGATCCTCAGGCCCTACGGAATGAAGAGATACACAGAGAGCCATGAGAACTACCGCGCCAACCTCACCGACGGGATGGACTGCAAACGGCACGCCGAGATTCCGATGTCCGCGTTCTGGATGGACTACAAGAAGGGCAGCATATTCAATCCACGCTTCGAGTCCGACGTGCGCGAGTCCGCCTCCGTGGCGCACATCTACGGCCAGAACATCGCCGCCGCCGAATCCTTCACCACGGACGGTTTCCGGGACGGTGCGTGGGTCTTCTCCCCTGCCGTGCTTAAGCCGACAGCCGACGCGGCTATGGCAGCCGGACTCAACCGGTTCGTGGTCCACACCTCCCCTCACCAGCCGGTTGATGACAAGGTTCCGGGACTCAGCCTTGGAAAATACGGCCAGTGGTTCGACCGTCACCAGACCTGGGCCGGCCAGGCCAAGGCTTGGACGGATTACCTCTCACGCAGCTGTCACCTTCTACAGCAAGGACGTTTCGTGGCCGATGTGGCGTACTACTACGGGGAGGACAACAACGCCACCGGAATCATGCTCAAGAAGGTTCCCGCGCTTCCTTACGGCTACAATTACGACTATTTCAGCCCGTCCGTCATCCGCGACCTTGCCAAGGCCGGGAATGGAGAACTGACCGTGCCGAGCGGAATGAGGTACAAAGTCCTGATGCTTGACGCCAACGTCAAGCACATGTCGATCGACATCCTGCGCAAAATCAAGGAGTTCGCTGACGCAGGGATCACAATCTGCGGAGCCAGGCCACAGAAACTCGCAAGCAACACCGGCACGGAGGAAGAGTTCAAGGCTCTTGTGAGCGACATCTGGAACTCCGGACGCAAGAACGTAACCGCCGGGATTCCTGCGGAAAAAGTACTGGCAGGCCTTGCTCTCCAACCGGACTTCAGCATCCGGTCCGGAAACGGCAAGGATGTCAAATTCGTCCACAGAAGCCTTCCAGATGGTGAGATCTACTGGGTGGCAAACCTTTCCAAGGACACGAGAGACTTCACGGCCACATTCAGGACAACAGGCAGGAAACCTGTCATCTGGCACGCCGAGGATGCTTCCACGGAACCGGCCGGCTATGAGTTCGCGGACGGCAGGACGAATGTAAGGATGACCCTGACCCAGCATCAGTCAGTCTTCGTGATGTTCACCGATGACACTGATGTCGCCAAGGTCGAACTTCCGCAGACCTCCTCAGAGACTCTGGTCGAGATCAGCACCCCATGGTCAGTAAGGTTCCAGCAAGGGCGCGGAGCGCCTGAAAGCGCGACCTTCGATCAACTTGCGTCTTTGACCGAGAGTTCCGAGCCGGGAATCAAGTACTTCTCCGGAGAGGCGACATATTCAAACACTTTCAAGCTAAAAAAGAAGGAAATTCGGAGCAAGGATTCAGTCATTCTGGATTTAGGGGAAGTGAAAGACTTGGCGGAAGTGACCTTGAACGGCAAGAATCTGGGTGTGATTTGGAACGCCCCGTTCAAGGTTGACATCACCAAGGCCTTGAGGAGCGGCGACAACACCATTGAGGTCAAGGTCGTCAACATGTGGCACAACCGCCTCGTCGGAGATGTCCAGCCGGGAGCGACGGAGAAGGTCACCTACACCCAGATGGAGTTCTTCAAGCCAGAGGAGCCACTGCTTCCGGCCGGTCTTTTGGGACCTGTCAGAATTATAGGACAAACTATAGACAAATAAAACCATGAGTTTCAAGAAGATTCTTTCTGTTATCATGCTAGTGACAGTCTGCCTTTCGGCAACGGCACGAAAACCAGTCAAACCCGTGCTCAAGTTTAGAGGCAACGGAGAATTCAAAATTCTCCAGTTCACGGACACTCATCTGATCCCGTCAAACGCCACGACCCCGCTTGTCTGGGAGAACATAAGGAGCGCTGTGACCGGAGAAAGGCCTGATCTTATCATGCTGACCGGCGATCAAGTCTACGCCCCGCCTGCCCTTGGCAATTACAAGGCTCTCCTTGACACCCTCGACAAATTCGGTGTCCCATACGGAGTCATTTTCGGCAACCACGACAAGGAATTCGACCAGACGAACGCTTCACTGTTAGAAGAGGCGATGTCGCACCGGCTCTGCGTGACCTACGACACGCCAGGACTGCACGGAGAAGGCAACTGTTTCTTGGAAATAAAGTCGCATTCCGCCGACACCACCGCATCGGTGATCTGGTGCTTCGATTCCGGAAGCGAGTCTCCCCTTTCAAAGAAAGCCACAAAGAATTACGACTATGACTACGTCCATTCCGACCAAGTCGAATGGTACGGAAAGGCAAGCGCGGGAATCACAGGCGCACACGGTGGCAATCCGCTTCCTTCAGTTGCTTTCATGCATATTCCTTTACCTGAATATTCCTACGCCTTCAAAGATGATTCTAGTTTCAAGGCCTACGGGACCCATCGCGAGACAATCTGCTCATCCCATTTCAATTCAGGGCTTTTCTGCAAGATGCTTGAATGCGGAGACGTGATGGCCGTCTTCTGCGGGCATGACCACGACAACGACTTCTCGGTGGGCTACTACGGCATCATGCTGGCATACGGGCGCTACAGCGGAGCCGCCACGGTCTACAACAACATCGGGATGAACGGAAGCAGGGTAATCGTTCTCCACGAAGGCAAAAGGAAGCTTGATTCCTACATCCGCCTACGTGACGGCTCGACCAAGGACCTGACTCATTACCCTGAATATTACAGATAAACCTCCGGTCTCTTCGGCAAGCTCAGCGACCGAAACCAAAGAAACCATTTAAACCAACAATATTATGAAAACTGTTTTTAAAGCGCTGATTGCCGCAGGAATGACACTTTTAGGCCAAGCCCTGCCGGCCGACGCGCAGACTTCCTCTGGAGAAGTCAATGGGTACAGGTACGAGGCCAACCTGATGGTCGGAGCTGTGCAGATGGCTTATTGCAGCGATGAGTTTCCGGAACACCATTGGTTCCACAGAGACCTCAGTGACATTTACGGGCGCTACACAGGAGATCCTGGGTTCTCGGCATTCTACACAGCCGACTTCAACGTCTACCTTACTAAATGGCTTAAGGTCGGAGCCAGCGCGGGCTACGCAAAGGCATGGGCTAATGTGTTCGACCCCAGGGGCAACAATAAGATCGGCGATAAGACCCTGAATGACATGTCGCTCCTTGGTCAGGCCAAGTTCACATTCGTCAACAGGCAGATTTTCAGGATGTATGCCGGTGTCGGGGCCGGAGCCGCCGTATGGGTCGGGAAAGACTGCGGGGAATCCTACTCCAAGATTGTACCGGCGGTAGAGTGCATTCCGCTGGGCTTCCAATGGATGAACCATAAAATCTACACGACGCTTGAGATTGTGTTCGGCACCAGAATGGGCGGAGTCAGAGGAGGATTAGGTTACAGATTCTAAACTTGAATGTCATGAAAAAGATTTTAACATTCGCGGCGGTTGCCGCAGCGACAATCATCGCAGTCTCATCATGCAGCAAGGCTCAAACAGATTTTGCAGGCAGCGATGGCAATGTGACCTATTCAATCGGCCCGTACATGATGTGCATCGCCGACAACCTGATTGTAGACAACCTTAAGATTTTGGAATACAAAACCTTAGAAGTAAAACCCAGCATCCAGGCCAGAACCTCGGTAATGGAGCCTCTTGACCCATCCTACAGGATGCCTGGCGTCAAGATCGAGAAAGCGGCGGAGGACAGCACCTGGGTAATCTCCAACAAGGGACTGGAATATTGGTTCCTCGGTGACGAATCCTACCCTACCGACTACACGATCACGGCAAGAATGCTGCCGGGCGACTACGCTCATTTCCACAGCTGGAAAGTCACCGTCAAAGGTGAGAGACGTGAGCGGGATGGCTACTCCTGCAAATTCAGCACTCCGGAAAACCCTCTCACCTACACGATCGGTGATTCGGAATATTCATGGGGCAGCTGCAAGGGCCAACTGAACATGATAGTCTATCGTGACGGCAAAGCCATCGACTCAATCGCAATGATTCTCCGCGGAGGCAGGGATGACTACAGCCTTGCCAGGACCTACTGACTTCACAACAGATTTACGAAGAGGCCGTTGCCGGAGTGATCCGGCAGCGGCGCTTCGGAAAGTCTCTGCTCTCCTCCACCATCCACAACTATTTCGCTGGAGACAAGGAGCTGTTCGAAGGATTGGAGGCCGGAAAAAATAAGAAAGAATGGCCCAAGGGCCTCAGCAGAACAGGCCCCTTTTTCAAAGTTAGTTGCGAATATCAAGAAAATAGTTCCCTTAACAATAGGACAAACCAAAATACTCCCGAATCATGGTAGTTCCTTGATGGCCTTCATATTTCGCTGATTGGATATGTTATTAAAATACAGTAATATAACCAAGGAAGTGCAATTTTAAAAAAAAGATGCCGAAAAATTTGGTTTATATCATAAACTGGTTTAACTTTGCGGTCGTAAAGATCAAGAGCGGCATCGCGCGAGTTTGCTCTTTTCTTTCAAATGATGGTTTATTGCATAAACCGATTTGTTAAACTTATAAACGTTCTCAGTCATGGAAGAAAGAAAAATCTCCGAACAGGAAAGCATTGAAATCATCACCTCGATGATTTCGCGAACCAAAGACCGCCTCGCCAAAGGCAGCGGCAATATTCTCCTTATGTGGGGATACCTCGTGGTTGTAATCACCCTATTGGTATGGGTGCTTCTCATTACCACTCACAACCAGACAGTCAACTGGCTGTGGTTCTTGATCTGGATAATCGGCGGCATAGCCACACCGATTATGGCCAGGAAGGGACAAGCCAGGACCGGCGTGAAAAGCTATAGCGACAAACTCATCTCACAAATATGGACCGCGGTTGGCTTGAGCGCTATCGCCACCACTGCCTTCTGCCTCGGATTCCTGCTGATTGGAGGTAAGCATGCCTGGACGGCATTCTTTGCTTTCGCACTTGTCATAGTGCCGATGGGTGAGATAATGCAAGGATTGGTGATTCGCGAGAAAAGTCTCATTTGCGGAGGCGCGATCGGGCTTTGCGCAGGCATATTCACAACTTGCTGCATCGCCGCCGATGTGCCTCTTGTCGTCTCATGGTTCATGCCGATATTCATAGTTGCATTTGCCGCAATGATGATTCTCCCCGGCCACATTCTCAATCATAAAGCAAAATCCATCCGATGAAAGAACTGAATCCATTACTGCACTCTCAGTTGAGACTGGGCGTAATGTCGATTCTCATGAATGTGGAGGAAGCCGATTTCGTCTATCTTAGAAAGAAAACCGAGTCGACAGCAGGGAATCTGAGTGTGCAGCTCGACAAACTCTCTGCCGCCGGATATGTCTCAGTGGAGAAAGGCTTTGCCGGCAAGAAAACACGCACAGTCTGCAGAGTCACAGAAAAAGGCCGCAACGCTTTTGAAGAATACGTCAATGCATTGAAACAATATATAAATCCGCAATAGTTATTTTTTACTGAAAACACGAACGTAATCTTTCGATAAATCTAATCAAGCCTGAGACCCAAAGTTCTTCATCCTTTACAGATGTGGCTTCCCTTGATGTCCGAGCTACCGGATCATCGGAAGCCAGGTCTGGATGTGCTTGCCTTTCCAGCAGTCAACGGAGGAGTAGTCAACCATCTTGATGTCGCCATCCGTGGTAGGGACAAGAAACTGCATTCTGGTGCCGGCACGTTCTGGATCGACGACCTTCACTTTGACTTCGCCGTCCGGGTCTGCCACTACCTGAACCGGCTTGTTGTAGTCCGGGTCGATGTTCTCGTCACGGGCCAGGACAAGAGGTCCCCACTGCACTGCCTGGAAGTACTTTCCCTCAGGGTTGCGACCCTTGTCGGAAGCCTTGATGAGTTTCGCACGCATGTCGAAAATGATGTAAATGCTGTCGCCGGACTTCCATCCACGCTCAAGATTGAGATACTTACCGGCCTCGGCCTGACCGACATACTTCCCGTTCACCTCGACATAGGTGTTCGCGCTCCAATAAGGGATGCGCAGCTTGACGGTGAACTTTTCCTTCACGGCAGGATCGACAGAGATCCGCACCTCGTTCGCACGGGGATATTCAGTGACGATTCCAAGCTTCACCTCGTTGCCTTTCGCCGTCCTGGCGGTCACGGTTCCGGCGTTGTAGAGGTTGATGACCGGGCCATCTTTGGACTGCATCGCGGCGATGTAAGGGAGGTATGAAAGTCCGCAAGGGCCGCTGAGGTTGCAGCAGGTGACAGGCTGTCCGTCAATGCTTGTTCCCCAGCCGCTGTTTGTCACCTTGACCCCGTTCAGGAGGTTCACGTAGCTGAAGCTCTTTCCGTCCGGCTTCATCGCCCCCAGAAGGCCGTTGTAGGCATATTTCTCGATGTAGTCAACAGCGGTCGGGTCGCCGGTCAGACGAAGGTACTGCGAGCAGTACTTCATCCAGGTCACACCCACGCAGGTCTCCATCATCCTCTTGATGTCCGGATTGGTCTGCTCCACCGCGGTGTTGCTCCATCCCTCGCCGTAGAGCCTTGGCCAGTAAACGTCGGAGCCGGCGTTGCCGACAATCGTGATCTCGTTCTCGACAGCGTCCTTGAAAAAATTATCCAGACATGCCTTCCACCTTGGGTCGCCGGTCGCGCGGTAGTACTCGGCCAGCCCCTCGAAAACCGAGGTCATCTCGTACGCCTTCGGATACGGCTTGCCGACATTGTACAAATGCTCGCCGTCGAGGACCTGCTGGAAGATGTTGCTCCCTCTGGACGCTCCGGTCCTGACGATGTAGTCGGCGAAATCAAGATAGTCCTTCTTGCCGGTCAAGAAGTAGAGTCTCATCATCGGCTCAAGGATTGAGGAGGATTCGATCTTGGTGGAGCTCCACCCCAATTCGTTTATGCCCTTCTTCGGGGCGGGGCCAACCTGGTCAATCACGCTCACCGCCTCCTTTTCCAAAGCGGCAAGGACCCTCGGATCCTGCTCGACGTCAGTGTAGTACTGAAGCAGGCCGAGCATGACATACTTGCGCTCCCAGATGTCACCATCGCGGTCTCCCGGCTGATCCTCAACGGGGGTGCAGCTGATGCTGCCGTTGCTCTTTTCCGTGGCCATCAGCTTGTAGACCAAATCCTTGGTCAAAGCCTTGAGCTTTGGATCCTGATTGTAGCGGTAAAGCAGCGCGTTTGTGCGGATGCATTTGCCAGGCATCTCGCCGAGGGCGAATTTCTCCCGTCCCTTGATGAAGTAGTCGATGACCTTGTCGTAGGGCATCACTCCGTAGACCCAGTGGTCGATCGAATTCTGAATGTCATCCGCGAAGTAGCCGTTGAATGTCACGCTTCCCGCCGGGAGGGGCTCAAACACGTCACCGACTCTTTTGAGATTCAGGTCTGTCTGAGCGGGAGCTCCTACAGAGAGCAGCATGGCTGCCGCGAAAACGATTGCATTTTTCATTATTTCTACCTGTTGATTATTTCCAAAACTCCACAAATTTAACATTTTCCGCGCAATTCCGGCTCAAAGGGGGAGAAAAAAACAGAAAATATCAAAAAAAAACAGTGAGCGTCCCCGCACAAAGAGCCGGAGCGCGGAAGCAGGGCGGACATCGGCCGGTCTAGACCCCGGGGCTACATTCCGGGAAACGCTTTTGCCAGAGAGGAATTTTGTTCGTACCTTTGCTCTTAAGCGGATCAATTTTTGGCTTATGGTAAGAATTTATTGCAAGAACACCGGGACCTACAAGGAGTTCCTTGAAGGCACCACCCTGCAGGACATCGCGCCCGCGTTCGAGTTCGACAAACCCTACGACATACTGGCGGCGAAAGTGAACAATGTGGCGGAAGGGTTAAGGTTCAGGGTCTTCCACAACAGAGACGTGGAGTTTATGGACTACCGCTCCTACACCGGACGCAATTTCTACAGCCGCTCGCTCTGCTTTCTTCTCTACAAGGCGACCAAGGATCTGTTTCCGGAAAGCAGGATGACAATCCGAAGGCCTATCTCAAAAGGCTATTTCTGCTCGGTTTACAAGAATGACGGAACGGTCCTGGCGGAGGAGGACGTTGAGGCCATAGAGGTCAGAATGAGGGAAATAGTCGAAGAGAATATACCTTTCAGACGCAAGGAAATCCAGATCGCGGAGGCCATCAGGATATTCAAGGAATCAGGAGACCTCGACAAGGTGAAGCTGCTCGAGACGTGCGGCGAGGTCTACATCACCTGCTACTCGCTTGGCGATGTGACTGACTACTACTATGATGAGCTCGTCCCGAGCACAGGCTACCTCAAGACATTCGGGGTGAGGCTCAGCCACGGAGGAATATTGCTGCGTGTCCCTGACCGCCACCATCCCGATGACCTTGCTCCGCTCCACGAGCAGCCAAAGACATTCGAGGTGTTCGCCGAGGCCCACAAATGGAACTGGATCATGGGGCTTTCCAATGTCGGGGATGTCAACGAATCCATTCTCAAAGGCAACGCCTCTGACCTCATCCAGATTTCCGAGGCGCTGCAAGAGAAGAAAATAGTCCAGATCGCCGAGGAGATCGAGAGGCGGCACAACGACCCGGAGAATCCGGTGAAGCTTGTTCTGATCACGGGGCCGAGCAGCAGCGGAAAGAGCACGGTCTGCAAAAGGCTCAGCGTCCAGCTGAAAGCCTGCGGCCTGCACCCGATCTCGTTCTCAACCGATGACTACTTCGTCAACCGCGCCGACACCCCGAAGCTCCCGGACGGAAGCTACGACTTCGACAACTTCGACACTGTGGATCATGAATATCTCCAGAAAGACCTTGTCAAACTGCTTGACGGAGAGGAGGTTGAAGTCCCAGAATATAACTTCGTCACAGGACGCCGCGAATTCAACGGCAAGAATCTCAAACTGGGAGAAAGGTCTGTGCTGCTGATCGAAGGCCTGCACGCCCTCAACCCTCGCCTTACGGAAAAGGTTCCTGACAGGGAGAAATTCAGGATATTCATAAACACCATCACCTCCATCTCTCTGGACTGCCACAACTGCATCCCGACAAGCGACAACCGCCTGCTTAGAAGAATTGTGAGGGACTATCTCAAAGGAGCGTTCACGGCTCGTGAGTCTATCTCGAACTGGCCTAATGTGCGCAGGGCCGAGGTCAAATGGATCTACCCGTTCCAGGAAAACGCCGATGTGCTGTTCAACTCGGCCTACCTCGTGGAGTTTGCCGTGCTGCGCACCCATGCGGAGAGGATTCTGGCCACAGTGCCTAAGAACTGCCCGGAGTACAGCGAGGCCCACAGGCTGCTTAAGTTCCTGCACTATTTCGTGCCGGTCTCGGACAAGGAGATTCCTCCGACATCGCTGATCCGAGGGTTCATCGGCGGGGGAAGCTATTGACATTTTCTCCGGCCGGCGGAAAGCACCGGCGCTTTTTGGAAACGGCGGCGGGAAAGACATTGAATATATTATTTGAATATATTAATAAGACAACAATTAAAACATCTACCGACAAAATGGCGGACGAAAAGATAATTTTCTCAATGAACGGTGTGGGAAAGGTTCTCCCGCACAACAACAAGGTTATTCTTAAAGACATCTACCTTTCATTCTTCTACGGAGCGAAGATCGGCATCATCGGTCTGAACGGCTCCGGCAAGTCGACCCTGATGAAGATCATCGCCGGTGTGGAGAAATCCTACCGTGGCGAGGTGGTCTGGGCGCCGGGCTATTCTGTGGGCTACCTTGAGCAGGAGCCTCAGATGGATCCGGACAAGACCGTCCTGGAGGTCGTGCAGGAGGGGGTGCAGGAGGTCATGGATGTGCTCAATGAATATAACGAGATTTCCCTCAAGTTCATGGAGCCGATGGACGACGACCGGATGAACGCGCTCATAGAGCGTCAGGGCGAACTCTCCGAAAAAATCGAGCATCTTGGCGGCTGGGAGATCGACGCTAAGCTGGAAAGGGCGATGGACGCGTTGAACTGTCCACCGCCCGACGCCCGGATCTCAACTCTTTCCGGAGGCGAGCGTCGCCGTGTCGCTCTTTGCAGGCTCCTTCTCCGCGAGCCCGACGTGCTTCTGCTGGACGAGCCGACCAACCACCTTGACACAGAGAGCATCCAGTGGCTGGAGGCGCACCTGCGCCAGTACAAAGGCACGGTCATCGCAGTGACCCACGACCGTTACTTCCTCGACAACGTTGCCGGCTGGATCCTTGAGCTTGACAGAGGCGAGGGCATCCCGTGGAAGGGCAACTACAGCTCTTGGCTGGAGCAGAAGACCAAGAGGCTTGAGATGGAGGAGAAACAGGAGAGCAAGAGGCGCAAGACCCTCCAGCACGAGTTGGAATGGGTGCGCATGGCTCCCAAGGCACGTCAGGCCAAGCAGAAGGCCCGCCTCGGGGCCTACGAGAAGCTTGCTTCGGCGGACTCAAAGGAGAAGGAGGCCAATCTGGAAATATACATTCCGAACGGACCGCGCCTAGGCAACAAGGTCATCGAGTTCAAGGACGTGTCCAAGGCCTACGGGGACAAGGTTCTCTTCGAGCACCTCTCATTCGCCCTTCCGCCTGCCGGAATTGTCGGTGTGATCGGTCCTAACGGAGCAGGAAAGACAACCTTGTTCAGACTCATCATGGGCACCGAGAAACCTGACACAGGATCGATCGACACAGGGGAGACAGTGAGGATCTCCTATGTGGACCAGCAGCACAAGAGCATCGACCCGGACAAGACAGTGTTCGAGACCATTGCCGGGAACTCCGAGTGGGTGAGGCTCGGCAACAAGGACATCAACGCCAGAGCCTGGGTCTCACGCTTCAATTTCAGCGGCTCTGACCAGGAGAAACTCTGTGGAGTGCTTTCAGGCGGAGAAAGAAACAGGCTCCACCTTGCGCTGACCCTCAAGGACGAGGGCAATGTGCTGCTTCTGGACGAGCCTACGAACGATGTGGACGTAAACACGATCCGCGCCCTGGAGGACGGTCTTGAGAACTTCGCCGGTTGCGCCGTCGTCATAAGCCACGACCGCTGGTTCCTGGACAGGATCGCCACACACATCCTCGCCTACGAGGGAGACTCCAATGTGGTGTTCTTCGAGGGCAACTACGCCGAGTACGAGGAGAACCGCAAGGCACGCCTCGGCAACACTGAGCCTAAGAGATTCAAATACAAGAAATTGATGGAATAGTTATTGCAGTGTTCCGGTGTTGGCGCGCTGCGGTGGCGCACCATGATGTTGCACTAAAACTATAACTGTTATGGCAAGTGACTCAAAAAAGTACGAATGCCTGCGCTGCGGCTGGATCTATGATCCGGCGGAAGGCGATCCGGACGGTGGCATAAAGCCCGGAACCCCGTTCAAGGACATCCCGAAGGACTGGAAATGTCCGGTCTGCGGAGCATCGAAATCAGATTTCGCGGAATATTCTGAATAACCTTCCGCAAGAATTGCAAATTGAGCACAGGTCTCTGAGCTTGTCGAAGTGACTAAACTTGTCGAAGTGACCTGTGCATCATTGGTTCACCAATATGGTTGGCACGTTTTGACAAACTCAGCGGCCAACCATTATTTTGCAGCGATGGACTGGGCGATGACATAGCCCATTGACCACGCTGCTTGCAGATTAAATCCTCCAGTAATCGCATCGACATCAAGGACTTCGCCTGCGAAATAGAGTCCCGGATGAGTCTTGCATTCAAGTGTGCTGAGGTTGATGTTGGACAAGGCGACACCTCCGCAGGTGACGAACTCCTCCTTGAAGCGGCTCTTTCCTCGGACCTGGTACCCATCGTTGGTCAAAGTGTTCACAAGGCGGTTCATTCCTTTTGAGCCAAGTTCGGCCCAGCGGGCATCGTCCCGGATGCCGCACTTGGAAATCAGGTAGCGCCAAAGTCTCGAAGGCAATTCTGGCGGATGTGTGTTGAGTATTAATTTCTGTGGATTGGCATTGGACAGTGACTGGATTCCGCTTCTGGCATCAAGCTCGCCCACCTCCCCTAACCAATTCACGGAAAGATTGGCAGAATATTCATTGTCAGCAAGATAGCAGGCCGCATAAGAAGAGAGTTTCAAGATTGCCGGGCCGCTCATTCCCCAATGGGTGATAAGAAGAGGCCCGTTGGCCTTGAATTTCGTCCCGGCCAGGGATGCGCCGGCATTCTCGACCACGGTGCCCATCAACTCTCGGACGGGACTGCCGGGAAGGTTGAAGGTGAAAAGTGACGGGACAGGAGGAATGATTTCCAGATTCAGGGGGTCCAGGAAACCTAAGCCTGAGAGTTTCGGGCTGCCGCCGGTGGTGACAATCACGATGTCGGCGGAATGATCGAGTCTATGCTGTCGTTGAGAATTTGGGAGCGTCGGCCATTCGGCTGGCTCAGGGACCGATTTTACTGGCGCAGGGGCTGAACAAACTGGTCGCTGAGCCTGTCGAAGCGACTGTCTTCCAGAAAATTCAGTAGAAAGCGTGTAGCCGCCTTCTGGGCGTGGGAATATTCTTGTGACTTTATGTCTTGTGTGGAGCACGGCTCCTTCCTGACGCATCCTGGCGAGCAGAGTATTAACAATCTCCATCGCGTTCTGTGAAGCGGGAAAAACGCAATGGTCACTCTGAAGGACAAGCCGAACGCCCTCATTCTCGAACCAACGCCAGGTGTCGTTGTTGTCAAAAGAGCGGAAAAGACGCTTCATCAACTTGTCCCCGCGAGGATAAGCCTCTGACAGAGAGGATATTCCTTCAAAGGAATTGGTCAAGTTGCACCGCCCTCCTCCGGTTATTGCCACTTTGGCCAAAGCCTTGGGGCCCACCTCAAACACATCAACAGAAGCGGAAGGAAGCCTCCGTTTCAATTCAATGGCGCAGAAACATCCCGCAGCCCCGGCCCCGATCACAGCAACTTTCATAATGCAAACCTACACAAATTATTTGACAAATTCATGAATATGCCCAATCAATAAGCAGCCGCAGAATCCACAATGAAGTGCGATGCAGCAGTGCGGAATAAACTTGGTGAAATGCCATTTAGTGAATATCTTTGCATAGTTTATGGCCTCCGTACAGAAAGACATACTCCTCGGAATGATCCGGAAGGGGCAACCGATGACCCTCGGACAGCAGATCCGGCTCACGATTCTGCTTAGCCTTCCGGCCATAGCCGCGCAGTTCTCGTCCGTCCTCATGCAGTACATCGACGCCGGGATGGTCGGACATCTGGGCGCCAATCAGTCGGCGTCCATCGGCTTGATAGCGACAACCACCTGGATCATGGGCGGCTTCACGTCCGGAACCAGCTCCGGCTTCTCCGTGCAGGTAGCCCACCTCTGCGGAGCCGGGAATTTCAAGGGAGCGAGGGAAGTGATGCGCCAAGGGCTGTCAACCGTCTTCCTGATAGGTCTCGTTCTGGCCGCCATCGGAATCTCGATCAGCGGGCCGCTCCCCCGCTGGCTCGGAGGAACCCCTGAGATAACCGGGGACGCCTCGGAGTATTTTCTCATCTATTCAGCGTTCATTCCGGTCGGAGCGGTCGGATGGGCCGCGAGCGCGATGCTGCAGGCCAGCGGCAACATGAAGATTCCCAGCCTTATGTACACGGGGATGTGCGTCCTTGACGTGGTGTTCAACTACATATTCATTTACGCCTGCGACATGGGAGTGGCCGGGGCGGCCCTCGGGACCGGAGCATCCGAGCTGGTGACTTCGGTCTTTGTTCTTTGGTACGTCCTGCGGCGTTCCAAAGAACTGAGCATCAAGGGAGAAAGCGGTTCATTCATGCCACGGTCCAAAACTGTGCGCAACGCCTGGGGCATCACCGCTCCTATGTGGCTCCAAAACATCATCATGAGGGGATCGCACATCATGAGCACCATCATCGTGGCCCCTCTCGGCCCGATTTCAATCGCGGCGAACTCGCTGGCCATCATTGCGGAAAGTTTCTGCTACATGCCAGGCTACGGAATCGAGGAGGCCGCCACCACACTTGTCGGCCAGAGCCTCGGAGCCAAACGTCGGGATGTGGCCAAGCGTTTCTCGCAGATCACCATGTTGATGGCCGCTGGAATCATGACATTATTGGGAGCATTCATGTTCATCTTCGCGACCGACCTGATGATGCTTCTGAGTTCGGATCCGGATGTCATCGACCTTGGCGCCAAGGTGCTGAGGATCGAGGCGTTCGCCGAGACTCTGTATGCGTTCTCGATAGCTGGCTACGGCTCGTGCGTGGGCGGAGGCGACACCCTCGTTCCAAGCGTGATGAACTTTGGGAGCATGTGGGTGATCCGCATCGGACTGGCACTGATTTTGACCCCTAGGCTGGGACTCACCGGCTACTGGATAGCCATGTGCGTTGAGCTGAATGTCCGTGGCCTGCTCTTCTGGTGGAGGCTTCGCGGCGAGAAATGGATGAAACTAAAGATCACTTGAGAATATGGAAAAGATCATCAATCAGGAGTTCGGCGGAGAAAGACCGCTTTACTGCAGACACGGCCTTTATCTAGAGAATGTCAAGATCCACGCCGGCGAATCGGCCTTGAAGGAGACCAGCGACATAACGGCCGTCCGCTGCCAGTTCGAAGGGAAGTACCCGTTCTGGGAATGTGACGGATTCGTCATCAGGGACAGCATCCTGACGGCGGGAGCACGTTCCGGGCTGTGGTATTCCAGGAACTGCGAGATCAGCGGCACGATCATCGACGCGCCCAAGACTTTCCGCAGGATGGACGGGATCAAACTGAGGAACGTCCAGATCATGGGAGGAACCGAGACATTCTGGGACTGCCGGAACATCGATGTGGAGGACTGCGTGATCGACAGGGCCGACTATGTCTTCATGCACTGCGGGAACGTCAGGCTGACCAACGTCAAGCTGAACGGCAACTACAGCTTCCAGTACGCCAGAAACGTCGAGATCCGGAACTGCATCCTGAACTCCAAGGATTCTTTTTGGGAATCGGAGAACGTCACGGTCATCGACTCCGTCATCAACGGAGAATACCTTGCCTGGTACTCGAAAAACCTTCGCCTGGTGCGTTGCCACATCACCGAGACCCAGCCCCTGTGCTACTGCGACGACCTTGTCCTGGAAGACTGCACGATGGGCGCGGACGCGGACCTTGCCTTTGAATATTCCTCTGTCCGCGCCACCGTCAAGGGGCATGTTCCCTCAATCAAGAATCCACGCACCGGCTTCATCCGTTACGGCTCGGTAGGCGAAATCATAATCGACAAGAACATCAAGACTCCGGGCGACTGCGCGATTGAAGCCCTTTAGGCAGCGGATTTTGTCTCCGCCGGAGGGACGGCGGATCCCTCCAGCGGAGACAGATCCCGCTACTTCAGCCGGATGAAAGAGTAACCGAAGCGCTCGCAGGCGGCGCGTTCCAGAGCCTCCCGATCGTCCGGATGGGCGATTGAGATCAAGGCCTTCGCACGCTGGGCGAGGTTCTTGTCGCGAAGATAGACACAGCCATATTCAGTGACAACGTACTGCGTCTGGAAACGGGTCGTCACCACTCCGGCTCCAGGAGCGAGACGCGCCACGATCTTGCCCCGGCCTTTTGCCGTGCGGGACGGAAGCGCGATGAAAGTCTTTCCTCCCTCCGACAGCGCGGCGCCGTACATGAAGTCGTGCTGGCCGCCGACACCGGAGAAGATCTTCTCCCCTATGCTGTCCGCGCAGACCTGGCCGGTCAGGTCAACCTCGATGGCGGAGTTTATCGCCATTGCCTTGGGATTCTGACGGATGCGCTGCGGATCATTCGTCCAGCCCACATCGTAAAAAACAACGTCCTTGTTGTGGTCAAGGTACTCGTACATTTGCCGGGATCCAAGCGCAAGGCATGCCACGCCGCGGCCAGGCTCGACCACCTTCCTCGAATTGTCGATCACCCCGGCCTGCATCAGCCTGAACACTCCGTCGGTCATCGCCTCAGTGTGCAGGCCGAGATGCCTGTGGTCTTTCAGTCCGTTCAGAATCGCGTTGGGGATGCCGCCGACCCCGATCTGAAGTGTGGCCCCGTCAGGGATCTCGGCGGCGATGCAGGAGCCTATCGCGGACTCGATCGCGGTCGGAGGGCCGAAACGCATGTCCACAGGAGGATCATCACACTCGACGGCCGCGGTTATCCTTGACTCATGGATCATCGCGGTACCGTAAAGGTACGGGATGCTCTTGTTCACCTGCGCGATCACGATCCTGGCAGACTCGACGGCGGGCAGGGCAAGATCGGCGGAAATGTTGTAGCTGCAGTAGCCGTTCTCATCCGGAAGCGAGCAGTTGATGCATGCGACATCAATCGGGATCTCACGGCGGCGGATAAGCGATGGGATCTCCCCAAGAAATCCGGGAATAAGGCTTCCATAGCCCTGCGCGACATATTCCCTCTGATCGGAGCAGAGGAACACGCTGTTCACGAAGAACGAATCCTTGTACTCGGGCCTGCAGAACGGAGCCGGGCCTTTTGTGACGTTGAATCCGGAGACAATGTTTACACCCCGAAGCTCATCCGCTCTGCGGGAAAGAGCCTCCTGAATTATGACAGGCACCGAGGTGCTTCCCTGAAAGAACACCCAATCACCTGATTTTACAAGCTTTACAGCCTCATCAGCACTAACGTGTTTCATGATCTTTTTCTTGATTGACACTCATCTCCAGATCCAAGCCCGGCGAACAGCCCCAGCCGCTCATCCAAATCCCGGAAGTCCTTCTCCGAATTCAGCATGGACACACAAACCCTGACGCCCTCGCGCGTGCTGCGTGTCGCGCTCATTGTGATCGCGCAGATCCCGCAGCGAAGCAAGTTCAGCAGCAACTGGCTGCCAGTCAGCCCCCCGTAACCTATCGTGAAGAAAAAGCCATCGCCCACATCCTCATCTATGTCCTTGTCATAGACGAGGTGGAAGCCATGACGCAGGAACATCTCCCTGGCCCTTCGCGCCCTGCGTCCGTACTCCCGCATCTCACCCACGAAGTCATATTTCCCGTCAGCCGCGGCCCCAAGCATCTCCGCAAAGGCGAACTGCGCCGAATGGGAGCATCCTGACGAATTCACATAAAGATAGGTCAGAGAAAAATTGTCGCCAAAGCGCCCCAATCCGTAACGCTCGCGAAGGGAGGGGTACTCCCGATTGCAGAGTTTGTCGGAGATGGCGACCAAAGCTATCCTCTCCCCTGCGTAACTGAATATCTTGGACGCGGAAATCATCAGCACGCAGTTCTCTGTGTACCTGGCGACCGTCGGCTGGAAAGGGGGAAGGAACGGCATGGAGAGGTCCTTGCGGAAATCCATGCACAGATACGCCATGTCCTCAAGGGCGATCACATCATATTTGGTGCAAAGCTCCCCAAGGCTTGCCAGCTCCTCCTCCGTCAGACATACCCACGAAGGGTTGTTAGGGTTCGAATAGACTATCGCGGTGACATGCCCGTCGCCAAAGACTTCCTCCAGCTTTTCCCGGAACCTGTCGCCTCTGTGGTCGTAAAGGTCCAGCAGCCTGGCCTTCGCGCCAACGACATTGGCTTGTACGTAATGCGAAGGGAACCCTGGGCCGAGGTAGACCACAGTGTCCTTCCCGGGATTCATCTGGACGCACTCCAGAAGAAGGTTGTAACATCCCTGCATCGAGCCGACCGTCGGCACGATTCCCTCGGGGTCTATGTCGACCCCCACAAAAGCCTTTATGAAGCGGGAGCCGTTCTCCTTCAGTTCACGGAGGCCACACGCCGGAGGATAGACAGAGGCCGCACCGCTGTCCAAGGCTTTCTTCTGGGCTTCAAGTCCTGTCCTGCAGGCATTCATGCCTGGTATTCCGAACTCCAAGTGGACAAACTTCTCACCTGAAATCCATTCCAACTCATGGGACACATTGACACATTGACGGATCGTTGTTCTCCCGATGTCAGTGATGTCAAGTCTTTGCAGGACTTCATCTATGGAATGTCTAGAGATAGGCCACATCACGAAAAGATTTACGGGTCTCAGGCACGGCGTCAAACGCCGCGGCCTTCCCTTTGCAAGGCCAATCGTAATGGATCCCGCGCTCTTTGGCGGGAGGGTGGAACCGAGTGTATAAGGTCAAGGCCTCCCCACCCAGAAGAAGTATCTTTTCAGACATAACTCGTAGCGGTTTATAGTTTTTGTGTTACCACGGCTACAAGTTACAAAAAATCCTACATATTCAAAATTTTCTTTCAAATTTTAACGCCATCGGCAGATAAATCATAAATCCTTAAACCCTTCCGGGATTTTGGCCTCGATTGGAGCCTCAAGGCAGTCGTCAAGGATGCGGATGGTGTGGATGTCTGTTCCCGCATAGTCATAGAATCCCTTTCGAAGCAACTCGCCGGCCACCTTTTTTGCCCGCCTCCCGTAAAGCCCGGCAAGAGAGAAAAGATTCAGCTGAAAGAGAATACCCATCGATTTCAGGCTCTCATAGTCCTCCAGTGACATGTAGATGTACCTCTCGGGGTGGGCAAGGATCGGGAACATTCCCTTCGACTTTATCGTCTGCAGAATGTCATGAAACCCATAGGGAGGCGTGAAGTAGGAGGTCTCCACGAGAAGATGGTCGCGCCTGTCGCCGACAGCGAGCAGATCCCCTTCCCTGAGACGTTCCTCGAACAGGTTGTCAATCATGTTCTCGGCGCCAAGGTGCAGCGTCAGGCCACCTTTATAGTTTTTCCGAAGATCCTCGAATCTCGCCTTCAGGTCCCCGGTCTTGTTGGGGACATCCTCCATGATGTGAGGGGTCAGCCAGACAGACTTCATCCCCAGTCTCTCGTAACGATCCAAAATCGCAAGAGACTCCTCCATCGTCCCGACTCCGTCATCGACCCCAGGAAGGATGTGCGAATGGCAATCCGTCAGACCATTGAAAATTCCACTGTCACCAAGGGTGCGCTTTTTAGTAAAAGGCCACATATTCAACTATTTTTCAAGCAGTTCTGGTTAATGGCCACCTGGCACTGTCATTGGTGTGCCAGACAGGCCGTCCGGCGCGCTATCGCCTCAAAATATCCTTTTCTCCGAGCGGCTCGTAGGCGCCATCCTTCGCCTCGAAGATTATTGTGCCGGGCTCCAATGACTCGGAGTTATGCCATGTCCCCAACGGGACCGCACAGATCGAGACCGGAGCGCCCGCCTTATAAATCACGGATTCCGTGATGTTTCCATCTTCGTCATAGAAATTCTGGCGGATCGCTCCACGGATCACCGCCACTGTCTCAGACGAGCCGGTGTGCCTGTGCACCGGGATCTCCGTCCCCGGCTCCATAGCGTTCAACATCCTCTGGGAACCGTCATGCGGAGAGTTCCGCAGATCATAATTCATCCTCAGTCTGGGAGACTTCCGCGCCTCCTCAGTCAGGCCATCAAGCAATTTTGAATCTATCAACATCTGCATTTTCAATTTACATCAACATTCAAATCTTCACCCATGTAATTAGTCAAACCATCACAACAGCGAATACCTGACTCCGAACGTGACTCCGACGGAGTCCTGGTACAATTGTCCCTTGTCCGCATACAGTCCATAAAGGAAAGAAAGCCCCTTGACTTTGAACATGCCGTCGAATTGTCCCATAAAGGCCGCCGAGAGCTGCCTGAGTCCCGTCTCCTTGACCGTCCCCCAAGGCTTCTGGTATTGGGACTCCCCTGTGTAGGGAGCGGAGTAGGTCCCATAGTTGTCACTGTAGGTCAGCATCAGCTTATAGGGATGTTTGCGGAACAATTTCCCGCCTATTCCCAGATGATGCGACTTGACACGATTGTTCTCGATCCCGAGGTTGACCAATGCCGATGACCACTTCCCACCATGAACGCCCTTCGGCAAGAACAAAGGATCGCCGATCACTCTCCCGTAATGGGTCCAGCCGGACCTGTAGTACGAGTTGCCGAAATAATTGTCAAGCCCCACCGTAGACACTCCTGGAGGTGTGATCGAATGACCGTCCTTGTCAAACGCCTCCCCGTTTATCGGCCCGGACTGGTACATCGTGTATTGATGCTCGTACACCACGTCACTTATCCATCTATCCTTATCCAAAAAGCTAAAGGACAAAGTATTGACTCCGTCCGGAAAGTTATAGAACCCCATTCCCGAGCCGTCAGCGTAAGGAATGTCGTGCTGGGCAGTCAACACCCAATCACCGGCCCTGTACGTGATCCTTATGATCTCGCTGCCGCCTTGGTCTCCAATGACGTTCAACCGGTCACTCATCGTCCCGTCGCCGCCGGCACTGCCGCCTGTCACCACCTTTATGTAATTCTTAAACGAGACCGGATAACTGGCCTCTTCCGGATGCCTTCCGGCCCACATGGCATAATGATCAAGCACAGCATCAAGCGACAGCCTTTGTGTCAATGAGAAACGCAATCCTATCCTGGTCCTGTGCACAAGCGCATCCTTTACATAACGGTCGTCGGTGGTCGCGAAATCACCGTAGGCTCCGTAGATCCACAGATGCTTTCCCGTCCAGGGCACAGCAACAGGATCCAGACTTAAAAGATAGCCGGGAAGCGAACGGGCGTTCCCTGTTTCGACAAGATGCCCACCGGTCACCGACAGTGATCCCAACAACTCCGACGCTCCGACAAAGTCATTCTCACGGTGCTTGATCCCGACATCCAAGGTAAACGGCTTCCATTTCAGCGAGCCGTAGAGTTCATCAACCATGAGGTTAACGGTTCTTGATGAAAGGTCAAGCGGATTATTGTAGGCGTTCGCCGCCAAGGATGCCCCTCCCCTGTACTGAATGGTCTTAGACTCATCAAATTGCGTGCTTGCCTGGAACAGCGCCAAAGCCCCGTTCCTTTCCGGCATCAATCCGTAACGGTTGGTTGTCATCCAGTACGGCAGATAGCCATCTGATGAAGACATTGCCCCAAGGAGCATTATGGATGCGATAAAGTCATTCATTGGGTGATGCGTTTTCTCTTTTAATATTCCCTAGCCATGCGTCCACTTGCCACCGGCACCGCTCTTAGAATATTTGTGTAAAAATAAAACAAATAATCGGATCAGCCAAACTTGCCTTCTCCGGCACCCCACCCCGGCACCTCGTCCCCGGTCTCTCGTCCCCGGCCCCCTCGCCCTCGGCCTCTCGTCTCCGGCACCTCGCCCTCGGCCCCTAGTCTCCGGCACCCCGTCCTCGGCCCCCTAGTCTCCGGCACCTCGCCCCCGGCTCCTTTCACTCCGCAGCCGATCAGAGCCAGACGCACCGCCGCTGTCCCGGCAGACGCCCAACTTCAGCACTATCTGCATCTGAGTGAGGAATTGTCGGGATGGTTCATTAATTCTGCTCCACATAGTCTGCTCCACATAGTGACATCTGAAAACTGTGTCGGTTCTCATTTTCTGGAATCTGCGGAAACGCAATCACTGTTTAGACAACGATGCGGACGCGAGGCTTCAGCCATCCTACCGCAACTTTATTTTAAATATCCATAGCAACAGAAGAAGCAGCATCAGTCTGAACAAATCCTACCGCAACTTTATTTTAAATATCCCCATACTGTAAGGCCGCGTCCCGGACCGCTGAAGATCAGCTGTTTATCGCCCTTTGCAAGCCTCGCAGAAGCGCTCAAAGAAAGTACCTTGCCTCCCGGCTGGAGTTCGATGAGGCCTGGACGGAAGAGAACCTCCCCGTGGCGGTTAAATTGCTTACTCACAATTAGATGATTATCTATCCTCCCTATTGAGGCGGGTAGGAGGATGCCTCTGTTGTGTATTGAATACCAATAGTTTGTCCTCCACGCCCAAGTTGAGATTTTATTACTAACATTAAGGCAACCGCCCAGAAGCACGAATGTTAATACTGCACTAAAACACAAATACACATATAAAACAAAAAAACGAAGTCCGAAGACTCCGTTCAATTCAAAGCGAATGAATATGCTGACGAGGCCTCAACCCGCTATATCAGCCTACTTCACCATCGCTTCCTTGATGCTGTCAACGATGTAGCGCACGTCATCGTCCGTCACATACGGACCGGCTGGAAGGCAGAAGCCAACCTTGAAGAGCGACTCCTCCACTCCATTGGTGTAGACAGGCGTGCCCGCATAGACCGGCTGTTTGTGCATCGGTTTCCATGTCGGACGGGCCTCGATCTTCTTGCCGAGCATGAAGACACGCAGGGCCTCGACATTCTCGTTCGGCTGGCAGTCTGTGGTGGCGGAATCCACCTGATGAATAACGCCGGCGGCACCACCTACAGCGGTCTTTATCACCTCTTTGTAGGCGTTCTCCTGGCCCTTGATCCGGACCGAAGGGTCAAGCGTGGCGGCGCAAAGCCAGAAATTGGCGTCAAAGCGAGGATCAGACGGCTGCTTATGAATATTCACACCCGGAACATCGGCCAACAGCTCCTCATACAATTTCTGCACATGACGGTGATGGGCGATGTGGGCATCCAACACCGTCATCTGCCCACGGCCTATTCCCGCACAGACATTGGACATACGGTAGTTGTAGCCGATGGCCGTGTGCTGATAGTAAGGATAGGCATCGCGCGCCTGCGTCGCATACCACATGATCTCATTGGCATCCTCGGCATTGCGGCAGATCAGGGCACCGCCACCAGAAGTCGTGATCATCTTGTTACCGTTGAATGACAGGACTCCGTATTTTCCGAATGTTCCGAGAACCTGACCATTAAAGCGCGAACCCATCCCCTCGGCAGCATCCTCGACAACCGGAATTCCATATTTCTCAGCTATCGCCAGAATCTTGTCTATGTGATAAGGCATTCCGTACAATGCGACCGGAACAATGGCCTTAGGATACTTGCCAGTCTTCTCTTTTCTGTCAATTATCGCCTTTTCCAAAAGCTCCGGATCCATATTCCAAGTCTCCCCTTCCGAACCGATGAAGATCGGTTTAGCACCGAGATAGGTGATCGGGTGCGACGACGCGCAGAAGGTGTAGCTCTGCACCAGCACCTCGTCCCCAGCCTTCACTCCGCACCCGATCAGCGCAAGATGCACAGCTGCTGTTCCAGCCGAGAGGCACACCACTTTACGGTCCAACTGGGTTGCTGAGCCTGTCGAAGCAACCTTTCCATCCGCTCCGTCCGCTTCGGCAAGCTCAGCGTCCGATCCTTGTCGAAGGGCCGTACGACCATTGACAAATGCCTCCAGATCCTTCTCGAAAGCATTCACATTCGGCCCCATCGGCACAACCCAATTCGTGTCAAACGCCTCCTTGACATACTTCTGCTCCCACCCATCATCTGACATGTGAGCCAGACAAAGGTAAATTGTCTTTCTTTCTTCTGACATAGTATTTAGATTTTGATGAATATTCCCCGTTTCTCACACCTCCTCACCGGCGAACTTTACCTTGAAGCCAAGGACTGTGGCGAAGATCATCTCGATGTCCTTGAGGAAGCTGTAGTGACGGTAATAGTAGCAGTTCAGGTGAACCTTGTCAGGGTAGATCACCGTGTCATTATATTCAGTGGCAATCTCCTGCATCAGACGAGTGTCCCCCTCCGTCTGACGCGAGGCGACATATTCAGAGATCATCTCATCCTCCAGCCGGTACTTCAGGGTAGCAGGCCCCGTGATTCCCGGACGCAGCTTCAGCACATCGCGGTCATCCCCGGTCAGTTTGTCCGCATACCCAGGCACGTCCGGCCTAGGCCCCACGAAGCTCATGTTCCCGACCAGCACATCCCACAGCTCCGGCAGCTCGTCAAGCTTGTAGTGCCGCAGCACCGCCCCCAGCGGCGTGATCCGCGAATCCCCCGCCACAGAAACGGATGACCCATTATGCTTCACCCTCATCGTCCGGAACTTATGGCACCTGAATATCCTCCCGTCCTTCCCCACCCTATCCTGCACAAAGAACACCGGTCCCCCCGGCATCTTAATCTTCACCAATATGGCCACAACCACCAGCACCGGCCACAAAAACAAAAGGCCGAGCAGCGCGACTGCCCGGTCAAAAATCCATTTGAGCATCATTATTTCAGATTATTACACATCTAATCTTCCAAAGCGGCATCGCCACGAACCGCTCAAGTATTGTAGATCCTTATTGCACAATAGCATCACAAACCAACAATAACGGAATCACGCCTCAGTTGCCACGACATTGTACATCAGCCCGTCTTTCAATTTAGGGACGCGATACAAACCTCTGCGCTGCAAACTATCATCGGTACTATCCAACAAGTCTTTGAACTGCCCCACGGTGTCCACACCAAACAGAACTTTGGCCTCGTCAAAGTATTTCTTAGACACCAAATTGGGCAAAATGAAACGGTCGCGGTTGTACACGCTCAATTCAGGGTACCAAAAAGGATCTAACATATCATTGGAGGAATTCCATAGGGACATGTAATAAAGAAGGATATCGGCCCTGATAAGTTTCTCAAAACCCACACTGGTATATTTGTACATATAGTCCGCTGTCACGCTTAAGCGCTTAGGATTGTTTGTGTTCAAAAACTCATTTAGAGTGTAGTTATATTCACGAAAACGCATGAAATTCACCTCTCGTGCCATACGATAGTCTTTGTAATACACAACATACTTAGAACGAAGTATCGCCTGTAAAGCATCAAAACAGTGATTCTCGACAAGCATAGCGGTAAGCGAGATCAACAAGAACTGATTGAAGAAGCGATAATGGTCATTGCGGAGAAGATCAGTGCTTGTACCTGAATATAGGTTCACGCCATGTTCCTCATAGAAATTCAGCAATCTTTCAAAAAAGGCAGGCAGATAGGACTTCAGAATTGGATGTTTGTTTGTAGCGAACATCTCAACAACAGAAAGGAACTCTTTCCGCATCGACTCCAGTTTTTCTATTCCTTCCACAACCATCTGGTACAATTGACCCACATTGGTAACTTCCTGAATTTTGATGTCGTACTCCTCAAGTCGCTCAATAAAAGTCCTGAAATAATTACTGACAATAATCTCCAGATGATTATTATTCTTCAGAACGGCATCACTCACCGCTTCCGCTGTCCACTTGTTATTATCCATTAAAGCAGATGTTTTTTAAGAAATTCCTTAATGGGGATCAACGAGTCCGAATCAAGGTTCCATATTTCCGGATTGTTCCACTGCCATGCGCCACTTCCAACTTTATCCTTCTTCGTCTTAGAGATTGGAAGCGAGGTGAAATAGGTATGTAACTTACCCTTGCGGTTAGGCGTACTATAAAATTGCTTGCCATTATCATCTTTTCGCCGTGAAATGCAGCATTCGTACTTACCGAAGCAGTCAAAGAATTCCGGGTATAGGTCTCTGCGTGCGGTACTCTCCATAAGAACCTCCACCTCACCATCACTGCGGTTATCAGGCCAAAGGAACAATTCAAAGTCCAAACCTAATTCATGTCTTTTCCTTAACAAATGCTCACTGCGTTTCTCATAACCACCGTTATTCTTGTCGCTATCAGCATCGAACACCACCAAATTCTTTTCACCGACATCGGTATTAACACGCATTGCATTGATGTTTGCAGCAGCCTTCTCCGAATCCATCAGATTGAGGTAACCGTCTGTGGGCTTTATAGAGTACACATCCGAGGGAACGCCCATTTGGTCAAGTATGGCTGTCAGAAATTCCGCCTCTGGGGTCTTCCTATCCTTCGCTTCTATGAAAATGTTCACCATTCCATGCCCTCCTATCTTATCTCTATCTCCTGTTCTATGGCATAGCCAAGTTGGTCTATTGAATATCGGTATGATTTCAGTTCATCCTCGGCTATTCGCTGAAGTTTAAACGCTGCTGCCACATCTTCGGTACCGTAATCCTTGGCATTCTGCAAAGCCTCCTGAAATCCCTTAATAGAATCCTCATCGTGCGTCGTGGCAAATATTTGGACATCATTCTTGATGGCTGCCCGGATCACTACATCCCACATAGGCTTCATGACCGAATAATGGAACCCATTGCTGAGTTCGTCGATCAACACCACTCCACCTTTGCATTGGTAGATACTTGTAAGGAAAGACACTATCTTTCTGATGCCATCGCCCATTAGGTTGATAGGGATGCGTTGTGGCAAACCTGTATCAACGAACATAATGTTATCCATAAAAACCGGACTCTTTGCGTCAGGCTCCAAAACACGCAAGGCTTCCACAAGGAAGTCTTCATCTTTATTCAAGATAATATTATGCAGTCCCTCTACGGAAGCATTCGAGTCATAACGAGGGCTGAGGTAAACGCATCTCAGTTTTTCCGTGTATCTGTTATCAATACGCGTTGTCTGCATTAATTGATTTGAGCCCCCCACATCATACAAAACGTCAGAAGAATATTCTCCTTCATTAGTATTGTATTTCATTCGCAGACCGTAATGAAAAGGAAGTTCGGTCGAAACACTATTTGTATCAGTTACAGCCTCACGAAAACTGGAAATAGCGAGATGACGCTCCTGAGAACCCGAAGTCGCAATATGAATCTCCCGCGATGAATCCATTCTATAGAAAAAATAATGAATATCGCTTTCTTCCAAGCGCTTATAGGCTCTCATTGCGTTTATGGAAGCCGGCAAAAGAGGGTTGGATTGCCCGCACACAAGAAAGATCGCCTCAAGCAACGACGACTTGCCGCAGTTGTTCTTTCCAAAGAAAAGATTCACCCGTGACAATCCATCAATCTTACCATGACGAATCCCACGGAAATTATTAATCTCGACACTGTCTATCATAATGCGATCTCTATGTTTGTTGCAAAAGTACAACTTTTCAACCAATATAACGAACGTTTTTACAGCCTTTTGCCTATTCTATTAATAAAGAACAATTTTTTGTACACCCCGCACACCAAATTAACCCCTGTCCAGAACACACTTGCCACAACATTCATGTTCATGGCACCGCGCCATAGTTTATAGTGCCAACTGATCATTGTGGAATATCCATGCGTGGAGATACTGCCGGGTCTTCCCCTCCGGTACTTTGCCAGGACCTCGTCGTACATCACACACGAATATTCACAATATTATATTATACTATACTAATACATTAATACACATGCATAATAAAATAGGTCGCTTCGACTAGCCCTGCGACCTATTATACGCTATAACGGAATGCTAAAACTCACACTAGATAAACTGCAGGGCAATAGTACCCAAAAGTACTCTAGAGAAATAAATCGACCTCTCACTTCTTCAGAACCCCTAAAGCCTCTACGGCATCCTCATAGTCGATTTGGAGGGAGCGGGCGACGTACTCCGGAGTAATGAGATCCATCGAGCAGGAGCGGTGCTCCATTTCGATGAAATCGGCAATTCTGTCTATCAGTTCTTTTGTAATCATCGTTTAGAGACTCTTCACAATGTCTACGAAATTTTCAATGACATATTCCGCATCCTCCATCGACATCTTGGTGTTAAGTGGAAGAGTGATCTCGTTTTCAAACAGACGATAGGCATTCGGGAAGTTGGCGATGTCGAAGCCAAGAGACTTATAGGCGGTCATCATCGGGAGTGGCTTGTAGTGGACGTTGGTGGCAATCCCACGTTCGGCCATCTGTTCAATCACCTTGTTAGCCTCCTCACGTGTACGTCCCTGAAGACGAACAAGGTATAGATGATGGGACGAACAATGATCACTAGACCTATGATTCAAATATGCAACCTGATGATCGGCATCCAGCCCCGAATTGAGAACGTCTATGGCCGCATTGTAGAGACCTACAATCTCATGGCGCTTTTCAAGCATCTTAGGGTAACGCTCGAACTGAACCAATCCAAGAGCGGCCATGATGTCGGTCATATTGCATTTGTACCATGGACCGATGATGTCATATTCCCAAGCACCGAGTTTGGTCTTCGCAAGGGCGTCTTTGTTCTGTCCATGAAGTGAGAAAAGCTGTGACAGGCGGTATATGAACTCATTCCATGTCTCTCCTTCAACGAAAGGAACCGGGCTTCCGCAATATACCTGCTGACGTTCCACCTTCTCATTTCCGAACGGCAGATTCCAGGTCATTGCACCACCTTCAGCTGTAGTAAAGTTCTTCACCGCATGGAATGAGAACGAACTGAAATCAGCGATCTCTCCAGCCATCCTACCGTGACGAAACGCTCCAAACGAGTGCGCGCAGTCATTTGAAATGGCGATCCGCCCAATCATTCTCTGAATATCATTGGAAGGGTGGAACTTAGCCATAATTTCAGGGCGTGTCACTATTTCACGAACCTTGTCAACATCCGCACAGATTCCAGCAATATCCACAGGTACAATGACTTTGGTTCGTTCTGTAATCACACCGGCAAGTTTCTCGTAATCCATCTCGACATTGTCTTTCTGCGAATCCACCAGGACAAGAGTAGCGCCAACGTGAGCGACCACAGAAGCGGAAGCCGTGTAGGTGTAAGCAGGGACAATCACTTCATCTCCCGGGCCGACACCAAGCACATGAAGAGCCATTTCCATAGACGCTGTAGCAGAATTAAGGCACACGGTCTTTTCTGTATGGACATATTCAGAAATCAACTTCTCAAGTTTCTTTGTCCTCGGCCCGGTGGTGATCCACCCACTCAAAATAGCATCACGGACTTCATTCGCCTCAGCCTCCGTCATGTCAGGCGGGCTGAAAGGCACATTGCGTAATTTCATTGACATAATAATGATTCTGTTTAACCCAAACAACAAAAAGAAAAGCGCCAAGCCAAAGCCAGCGCCTATAACCAATTGATTTATTTACGAATATAATAACACTATCGTTCAGTTATGATCACCCGGAAAGTTTTGAAAATCAACTTGATGTCGTACCAGAATGACGCATTCTTCACATACTCCAAATACAACTTGATCTTCTCCTGCATGATCACATTGATGTAGTAGTCCTCCGGATTCTCCGCCTTCTCCATCAGCTCGTTCTCGTTACGGAACTTGATCGAAGCCGGATCCGTGATGCCAGGACGCACATCCAACACATGCATCTGCTCCGGAGTCCAGTAGTCAACATAGTGCCGAACCTCAGGACGAGGTCCCACAAGACTCATGTCCCCGATGAACACATTGATCAGTTGCGGCAGCTCGTCAATCTTGAACTTGCGGATGAAGTACCCACTTCGGGTCACACGTGGATCATGGCCACCTATAGTCACAAGACTCCCTTTGTCCGCCCCGACTCTCATCGAACGGAACTTGAATATTCTGAAATCCTTATTGTGCCGCCCAACCCGCACCTGCCGGTAGAACACCGGCCCCGGAGAGTCCAACTTAATCCAGACTGCGACAAACAAAAACAACGGATTCAAGGCCAACAGTCCAAGACCGCTGGCCACTACGTCAAACAGGCGTTTCATTATTAATTAATATGCGATAGTTGCCTTATTATTTTGACCGAAATTGGTTTCCTACTGCTTAACGATGTAAGTGCTGGTTTAAATCAACAGTAGTTAATCGTCCATCAAAGAACTGTTTAGCAATCTCCACATTCACATTATACTTTGCGTTTACAAGGTACTTAATGGTATTACGGAAAGAGACGAATTCAGGATAGTCCTTAATCATATCGAAAAGACAGCGCAATTTAGGATTCTTTGACGAGTCTTCTAATTTTGTGATTTTTCGAAATGCTTTCTCATCAGAAGGATAACCGATATCTCGCAAATCCGCCCCCATTTCTTTAATCGCATCCCATACAAATTGATCCATTGCCTTATAGACTTTGAACAAGAACCGCTTCCCGTCTTTGTGAGGGTAGAAAGATATATGAGGATTCATGTACTGAGACTTAAACTCATACTTTACAAAACCACTATCTATAGTAGGTTGTCTCTTGTCTTCATCAATGACACCTATGGCAAACTGGTCTGTTGTATTCAAAACCTTCATAACCTCATTACAACACCCCTTATGCTTCACATAGCCTCCGACAATATATCCAAGAAGGTTAGTGTCAACATTGCATTCAGGGTATATGTTCTCTTGCCTTGCCATCAGTCATGAAATACATCTAAATTGAAAAACGCATCAGAACCATTGTCGAAAATCTCCTGCTTGTCTTTTTCTGTTGCTTCATACACACCGTACTTGCCTTCTCCAACATCACGAGTAATAAAGAGATGAAAATCATCTAGTTCCTCGTGCAAAATGTGAGTCAAGACATAAGGGCTATGAGTAGCGATACAGAAGAAAGGGCGGTGATTCCGCCTTTTGCACTGTTCCGCAATCCAATCGACAAGATGTTTTTGCGTTGTGGGGAACAAATTGCATTCCGGCTCTTCAAGGAATATTTCAGCGTGATGCGTCATTAATAGACCATTAACATCCTTCTTAAAAGCGGAAGCCTCTTTCTTTGACCGGAACAAAAAATCCTTGCCCTCAACGTTTACAACATCCAATTCATTAAAGGCTCCATCAACATTCTCTGAATGATTATGCTTCTGGTAAAGATACTCCAAAAGATGTTGAACTATCACTTTATCAGAAAAAGAACGTTCCTTAGAGACCTTCTCATCTTTATCTATTCCATTACATAGATAATCCATCAGAACCATTTGCGGTACAAGAGACTGAACTCCACTTGAAGTATTGGATATATCAAGAATAGACTTATCTCGTGTTACTATAGAATCCTTGCCAGAATTTTCATCATAAACATAGGATACACCAAGACCTAAGATGTTATCTTCTTTTTTCATGAAGGAACGTGCAATGTCCCAATCATCCTTAAAATCTATAATGTTGTAATACGATGTCTTAAGGCCCGACCAATTATTAATCAGTGACACCAAATTACGTTCTGCAGGGATATAAGAGACCTTTGGGCGTTTGTACGAAGAGCGCAGCCGCCCCCAATTATGTTTAAATTCACCCGATTTATTATCATAGGTAAAACTCATATACCCGGTCTGATAAGAGATGACAGTTTCAGGTCTATCATAACCTTTCACGTGGTAATAATCAACAAACCGTTTCAAGAAAACGCCATTATCTTCAAATTCCTTTGGCGACTGGCGTATAATGATACGTTTCTCAACCCAAGAACAATAGCATGCCATCATCATCACACAGCTCTTTCCCGAACTTTGCAATCCAATAATGAGATTTGTCTGGCCAAGTTCGACAACAGCCTCCTTAAGAGGCCCAAAGTTGTGTATTTCTATTCTTTTTCTCATGATTTGACAGTCATGTATCAATTACCTTATCCGCAATAATACAACATAACCGCAATATTACAAAATTTTCACGAATATCTGTTCCTATCTATTGTTATCAACACTTCTGACATAGAAGATTTTCTTAAATGCATTCCCGACCACATTCATCATAACCCAAAAGGTCGCATGGACCGGATTCATCCCCTCCGCGACACGGAACAGCGGATAGTGCGCCCAGATGCGCTTATACAATGGCTTCGGGGTAATCGACACCGCACGGCGACGGTAGCGGGCCAGATTCTCCTTCAGCAGGTAGCACGGAGACTTCTTCACTACTTTCAGCCACATGGCAGTGTCATTGTTCTTCCTCACATCCTTTATCTGAATAAGGCCTATTATCTCCGCATCATACATCACGGAAAGGCATCCAGGCCAACAACAAGCGAACATGTCAAACTCTGATACTTTCTTTTTACCCGACACATAAACACCCAAATCTTCGCCCGATTCACTTATCTCCGAATATTCATGATAGGTAAAAGCATAGTCATTCTCCACCATAAATCTCAACTGGTGCTCAAGTTTATCCGGCAACCACAAATCATCAGAGTCGAGAAAAGCCATCCACCGCCCCTTAGCCCTGCGAATCGCATTGTTGCGGGTAACAGCCGCCCCGGAGTTCTTCGGATTGCACTTATATTTAATGCGGGAATCCGCCTCAGCAAACGGCCTCACCACATCAGCGGTGCCATCAGTCGAGCAGTCATCCTGAATCAGCAATTCCCAGTTTGAATATGTCTGAGCCAGCACACTCTTAATGGTTTCACCTATAAAACCACCACACGCCCAAGTGGGGGTGATTATTGATACTAATCCGTAGTCTTGCATAGATTCAATATACTGATAAAAGCACTCTGTAATTAAAAGTTGTCAGTGAGAATCTTTACGACCTCTTTCGGCTGATATTTAGAAGCACTCCTTATGCAATTCTTCTTGAGTGAAAGAATCATCTCTGGATTCATTGCTATCCTCAATAGCAGAGACTTAAGTGCTTCAACATTGCCGAATTCATATCCGAAACCTGTCACGCCTTCATCAATGATCTCTGAGAAATTTGGATAAAGAGAAGACACAACCGGAAGACCTGCTGCATAAGCATCTATTATCGTTCCTGGTATCCCTTCTCCTGGGTACCTCGTAGGGAATACCATAAACGCATAATCCTTAAGCACTTGCACGCTTTTATCAAACGAAACAACTCCCTTATACCTCACTTCTGAGGATACTTTCCCCATCAGGGATGAGAACCATTCCTCCTCGCCTGCCTCAACCTTTCCATAAATGTCCAGGTTGAATACAATCCTCCCTGACTTGGAATTCACATACATTACAGCCTCAGCAGCATCAGCTATCCCCTTCATGCTCCAGACTCTTGAGAAAGTGCATACGGGGTATGGCTCACAAAATTTCTTGTCTAAACTACTTTCCGGCGCTATTTCCAAAGGCTTGAAATTTGGCATATATGTCACATTGATAAAATTCATGCTGTGCAAAGCTTTTTCCATGCTAATAGTCTCCGCATAAATCATATATACTTTTCGCAAGCAATGCGCCAAAAGCCTTCTTGTTTTGATGAATACAGGTAACCACCCGCCTATCACAACATAGTGCACCCTTCTACCCTTAAAGAGTTTTTGAAACAATGTCAATAATGGGACAAAAACACGTATGGAATTATGAGCCGGAAGTATCACCACATTACGACACTTTGCCAATGCCATAAGCGCAATAAAAGGTGCCTTGAATAGTGTCTTGATTCCACCAAATGTGTCAAATACCAATATGTTTTCCTTTCCATATATATTGATAAGTGTATCAGTCAAGACTCTCGTTTTCACAGTCTGCCCATCAACAGTTGGCTTACCTCCTCCAAAATTACCTATAACGGCTATCTTATTCATAGTATTTTTCATTTTCTGAATCGTATGATTTTTGCTGGAACTCCTCCGACGACTGCGTAATCAGGCACATCCTTGGTGACAACAGCACCCGCACCAATTACCGCTCCATTACCAACCTTGACACCCGGCATGATTATGGCTCTCATTCCAATCCAAACATCATTGCCTATAACAACTTCAGACACTCTCATTCCCTGCTGTCCCATCGGGATATCAATCCTTTCTATGTTGTGAGTTTGCGTAAGGATTGTCACATCAGGTCCCATCATCACATTATCTCCAATCCGGAGAGGTCCATGAACAGAACAGTTGACACCAAGACCACTGCCCGAGCCTATAAAGATCCCCCCCCCAGCGCAAATTTTGCGCGACGTTCAACATTCACATTATCACCGCATTGCGTAAATATCGAGTGACAAATTACACGACGGACAGTCCTTGCCCACCGGGTCATCGGACTAGTGGATGACGGAAGATATCTGGCAAAGCCATAGTATGCAACCAAGCAGATCAATTTCTTGATTTTCATATTCTTGATGTTTTATTCTACAATATTATTCACGTACCCTTGTGTCGCCCAATCACGATGCTTGATAACACACGGGTTACCAAACACCACGGAATGAGGAGGTACATCTACGTTTACAAAACTGTTAGGTGCAATCAGGACATCGTCGCCGATGGTCACATTTCCCACTATCGCAGAGTTGATCCCTATCCACACCCTATCACCAATAATTGGAGCCCCCATGCGAGCGCCTCTATTCGTCTGACCAATCACAATGCCTTTGTGGATATTACAGTTACACCCTATTATCGCTCTACTGTTGATTGTTATATTATAAGCGTGCCCAATATATAGCCCCCCCCCAATTCGCTGATTAACAGACAATTCCAAACCGTGACGATTTGCCCACAAACGAAACAGTGCCTTGTATAATAATTTCATCGGCACGAATGTCAACACTGTCGCTTTACGGTACAGATAATGGAATACTTTTATGTACATATCAGGCTTGCCACCATAGCGGGAAATATCCGCATTGTACAATTCTCTAAATTTGCTCATAGTTACAACGAATCAATAAGTTCTGCATACGATTTCAAAAAAACATCTTCCGTGTTACGTTTCAGGCAAAGCAACCTATTGCGTTTACCCATGTCCTCTCTTTTCTCTTGAGAAAGCATAATCATTTTCTTGATGGCAGTCACAATGTCCTCGACATCATCCGGATCGAAGAGGAAGCCATTAACTCCTTTCTCTACGATATATGGGTTCTCGTATACATTACTGCACAGGATCGGCAATCCGCAGGACATTGCCTCGACCACTACATTTGGATACCCCTCGTAAAGGCTTGGAAGGCAGAAGATGTCAGCCTTGCGGTATTCCTCCTCAATCTTCCGGCTAGGATCATGCAGCGTCAGGTAATCAGCAATATTCAAGAGTTTATATTCCTTTTCGACTTCTGCGTAATAGGCGGCATTGTACTTCTTGTCACCATACCAATCAAAATGAACGTTTAGGCCGGACTCTTTAATCAAACGAATCGCATCCAAATATTTTAGCACGTTCTTCTGCTGAGTATAGCGTGCTACAGTCACAATGCGAAGTGTGCCATTCCGTACAGGAAATTCCGCTGGGATAAAACGGTTCACATCCACAAAGTTTATAATAGGATGAACCTTTTCGCTGAGAAAAGGGAAGTTCTTCCGGATGAATTCACCCTGACTGTCGCTGTTTGGAACAACGGCGTCTGCCATACGGTAGAGGTTGAATTGAATTTTATCCCTTAGTGTTATGCAGATGTTGTTATTACGTTCAGACACGATCAACTTTGCCTTGAAGAACAATTTCGCAAGACACATCGTCAGATTGACAGATGGTAAAAAAGAAATCACCACGTCAGGCTTATACTGTCTGACATACTTTGCCACCCTAAACACACGAGTCTTCTTGTTCCATAATTCCGGCACAAAACGATAGTCCACTCCGTTTTGTCTAAGATAAGGCTCGTAGAACTGATTCTCCACGTATGTGATCAACCGGCAAGGATACCCGGCTTTCGTCAGCATCGCTGCCAGACCACAGATCTGCCGCTCCGCGCCGCCTGAGCCGAGATTTTCTGTAATTAATAGTATTTTTTTCATGACAAATTCAAATATGAACCTATCAAATCATCCACATCTTCGTTAGTCCACATTCCCATGCCGCTTGCCGGATAGAAGGTCAATTCTCCAAAATATATCTTTCCTCTGACGTTATATAAATCCACTCGTAGGAATGGTTCATCCTTGGAGAGTTGCTCTGCTAATTTCACCATTTCTTTTAGGTTCTCGGGCAACTCAACTTTCTCATTAGGTACCGGAGCAAAATCGGCTTCACCAAAGTCCAACAACTTGCCATCGGGATCGTAGTAATTGGCATGATGCTCCACGAACCGACCGAAATCGACCTTAAAGAACCTAACCTTACCATTGAAACAGAAGAACTTGTAATCTTTCAGTTCATCGTAACGCTCTTCGTTGTCCAGAAAATCTTCAGATACGGAACTCTTCTCCGGGGCCATAAACTTCTCAGCGATTATACGCTTTGGAACATTTTTATACGGCCATTCACGAAGATTGGAATATATATCAGACCTCATTGATTCATTGAGTTTCGTAACCGCCGCACTTTTGTCAAGTTTTGATTTATCTTGACATATGACTACACCTCCGCTGCCACCGCCATGCGTGGTTTTAAGCACGAACTGCTCCGGAAGTGAGTCCCAATCTATATCATCAGTTTTATCCCAAACGCCAAGAGTGGGAATGATATATTCATCGCCTATACGGTCAGCAACATACTGCTTTACTGCATATTTATCGACCATTGTAGTATATTCCGGCTTGCGATTATATATCTTTAGCCACTGTATCTTCTCGGTAAACGTTTTCGGATTTTTCCAATCTATCCAATGTCCCATCTCTAATCTATAGAGCAAAGTCAGATAGAGTTTGTCCGGAAATAGGAAATTGAAACGCTTCAGAAGCGATGAAAATGAATGCCTTATTTCCATGACTCAGCACTCTTTGATTAACGGCCTTGAAATGTCGCGATACGTGGGTCGATAAGAGCCCCCCCCCCTACATATTTCTGCGGCATTCAATATCCCTTGTGGTTTCATTTCAAGAAGTTGATCAATATATTTTGAGACCTCTTTACTGATGCTCTCTGATGCCGACTTATAGAACAATGACGGGGTGTGATCCACCACATAATGAAGAACCCCATCTGTCATATAGGTTGGGTTCTCGAATGAGGTTGGTATTGAGGTCTCTATCCCACCATTTCGGTCACAACTTATGTCTATAATCATGCTGTCCCTTTTCATACTCCTGAGGTCTTTCCTGCTGATGATGTGATCTTTCCGTGCTGTGTCCCAAAGAACCGCATTCACGATGACATCATATTCGCCAAGTTCTTTTTTTAGGAGTGCCTCTGTGTGCCGATTATAGATTGTTACAGTCGCGCCGAGTTCATTGAGGGCCTTTATCGCACCATTGGCGGTGTTTCCTCTTCCGATGACCGCGACCTTCGTGTTATACGGGAAAGCTCCATAGCACATGAAAGCGTGCATCACGGCCGCTTCTCCGGCTATTTCATTGTTCCTCCAGAAACAGTGTCGGCCTCCATCGTACATATCTTCCCAAGCGAAAGCCGTCAGTCTGTTATTGATCAGTCTATCTGTTATTTCCCTATTCTGGACGGCGTGCACCCATCCCCAGATGGTCTGTCCGTCAAGATCGTTGAGGTATTCTGAATCACCTATTTTCGGATCACAGAGAATATCTTTCTCTAGAATCCTGTCTCTTGATTCCACAACAACGCCTTCAGCGAGATAGTCTTCGTCCGAATAGCCAAGAACGTCACCATAGCCGTTTTCAACGAATACGTTATGTATATGCTTGATGTGTTTGATGTCCGCAGGCAGGAGTGCCCGTCTTTTCTCATTTTCCTTATGGCTGATAAGGAATCCCATTGTCTTCATATTTTCAATTTTAAGGTAGTTGAATCAAGTCTCCAAACATCTTGTCAGTGTCAGGCAGCAGATTCGGGTCAAATCCGCTCTGTGGATAGAACGTTATCTCTCCGAAATAGATTTTACCATCAACGTTATAGAGATCAACTCTTGCGAATGGCAAACCTGTGGACAGTTCCCCTGCTAATCGGAACATTTCATCTATTGCCTTAGGCTTTGGTATAGAGAAATCATCTGGCGCCGCAAGACCTCTTTTATTCAGACGCAACAGATTCCATTCCCGGTCAAAGAAATAGAACTTAGTGTCTCCTGACAAGCGGCCATAGCAAAGCATAACATTGTGGGCTGTACCATTGACACAGAAGAACTTGTAATCCCTAAGTTCACTTATCTCACTTTGTGAAGAATCAGTCATGAACTGTTCTGCGATGATTCTAGGCTGAATATCCTTGTAAGGCCATTCCCGATAGTTGCGATAAATGGAACTATGGAGAGACCTTTCAAGTTTTTTCTTAGCGTCCTCTCTATTGAAAGCAGCCTTGTCTCTGCAGATTACGACACCGCATCCTCCGCCTCCATTGGTAGTCTTCAAAACAAACTTGTCTGGCAATGTCGCAAAATCAATGTCGTCAAAATGCTCCCAAACACCAAGGGTAGGAATGATATGTTCCTCTCCGATGATGGATGCCGCGTAACGCTTGGCCTCCGCCTTGTCAACCATCATGGTATACTCTGGCTTGCGATTATACACCTTGAGCCACTGCAATTTCTCATTGAATGTTTTGGGATTTTTCCAATCAATCCATTTCACCATTAAACAACGGAACCTCAGCGACAAGAACAACTTGTCGGGCAATAGAAAGCCAATGCGTCTTATGCACGAATCCGCCAAATGCGCTGGATCGTGTAATAGTTTTACCAAATTTCTATTCACCATATTTATTCATTTTATTTAAAGCAAACAACATCTTGTCCCTGTGCGACTCGCAGCCGATGTGGTTGAGGACGGACACCAGCTTCCGCCCTTTTATGAAACTCGGCAGCAGACCGAGCGAGTACAGTTTTTTGGTGACACGGCTGCCGTATGGTTCGAGGATGGACAATTCTCCCTCCGAGCATTTTTCGTAGTAAGTCCGAAGACGCTCATTAAGCAGAGCCTGATCACAGATAATGTGGTTGAGAGCTCCCAACTCTTTCTCAAACTCTTTCAGGTCCTCACCATGAAGCAACTCCACGGATGCGGTCTCGTTGCACTGGGAATATGGGTAAAGAGCAAAACTGACCACCTCGTCAGAAAAGTCCAGAGCGACCATATACCCTTGGTTCCAGAAACAATTCCTGAGAGACTCCTCATCGAAGCAGAAATTTCCGAGTCCGTAGAATATCGGTTTTCCGTCATAGACTTCATACCCGGAATAGCAGTGCTGGTGGTGATTGACCACGGCGTCGGCTCCCGCGTCAATAAAGAAGCGGTAGGTCTCCACCATGCGGAGTGAAGGCAGCCGGAAATGCTCGTGGCCACCATGCACGATGACCAAGACATGATCAGCATGGACCTTGGCCTCCCGAATCCGGTAGAACTGCCTGACAGGATTCAGCGGATTGGCTCCTGCCACCGTGTCCGTGGCGATGGAGAACTCATGCTCGCAGCAGTTGATCACCGCAAGCGTCTCTCCGTCCTTATTCAGATACAAGACTTTCCCCGCATCCTCCAGATTGTCTCCAACTCCAGCCACATCAAGCCCTTGATTCCGGCAGCATTCGACGGTCCTTCGAAGCCCCTCCGCCCCATAGTCAAGAATATGGTTGTTCGCCAGAGTCACTCCGGTGAAGCCGACATACCTGACCGCCTCTGCAGCCTCTGCCGGGCATTTCAGATTAGGTCCACATTTAGGGATAGGCTTGTAACCATCCTTCACGACTGGACTTTCAAAGTTGACGAACGAGCAGTCAGCGGACTTGATGACATCGCGGAGTTCCTTCGGGAACACCTCCGGAAACCGCTTTTCTTCCATCATTTTGGCGAGTCTCGCCATCGGGGCGAAGTCGCCGGCGATAAGTATTTTCATGTGTCTTCTGAAGTATTTAGAAATCCGTAATATGATAGACCCAACATCATGCTTTGCATGAATGTGATGCTATCTAATGACATGGAAAAAAGTGTCTTCATAAATAGGTTTATGAAAATCAAGAACACGCAAAATCTTGATGCCTCTGGGAGAAACTTGTTTCTTGCTAGTTTATAGAACGTAATCCAATAATAGGCATATATTGCAACACCGAGAAGTCCCATGTCAAGCAAAAACTCAAGCCAGTCATTGTGAGCGGCCGTCCACGTTACCTTTGTTGTATACCAAACACCACCTCCGAACAGTGTTTTTACTATGCTTCTGTTATAAAGATAATGAGTCCATAATGTAGAATAAATATCATCACGCCCACTACTCTTACCTTCTTTCGTTCCCTCCAATCTGGACATGAAATAATCATTCTCGGCCATGTAATCAATCACAAAATAATACAGAAAGATGAACAAGGCTATTATCATCAGAAGAACAAATAACTTACTTCTATTAGAAGCATGTTTGAGACTCCTGAAAACATATAAGACTGAGACTATTCCACATACCAAGATAGCCCCCCTCTTCATGGCCAACAAAACGAGAACAACTGACACTAACAGCCCTAAATATTGTATAATCTTCTTATTGCCGAACGCCAAAAACATAGGTATCATGGACAAGACCACGTAGCCGGCATTGTTCGTTACATCTTCGACATCATTTCCTGTTTTCAAATAAGCCATCACTATTGCTGTTTGATGTGACCAATAATAAGACACCAACACGGCAGCCAAGACCACAGGAAACACCTTCCTTACAAATTGTACTGTAAGATAATTTGACTTAGCAAAATATAAATACACGAATATTGGCAGTATGGATAAGTACAAGTTTCTAAACCACGAAAATAGCCTGGTGTCAGATGCTTTCCCTTTTATCACAACGCCATCTGTTGCATATGCTATGACTCCATAGACACTAACTAACAGAAACACACAAAACAAAGCCTTAACGTAGCCTGTTATAACATTTGAAGCCAGGTATCTAAAAGCGTACACCAAAGACAAGGACAATATTAACAGCGCTATCGACTTTGAGATAATGCTATCGCTTGGATACAATACCCCCTGACAATAATAAAGACACCAAATAATGGTATACCAGAAACATGGGTTTCTAAATAATCTAATCATGACAGATCATTTTCCTCCAATGATTATTCTTGTTGGTTTGCTCATATTCATTACTGTTCCAATTGCCCAAGAAATCAGCACAGAACCTAAAAAGCATATAACTGACGTCACAATAGGAGTGCATGATGTGGAGAAATGCCACAGCAAAAAATAGATTACCTGTTGATGGGACATATATATGGGGAAACTTACCTTTGAGACTGAATCAAACAAGGCATTATTCCACTTGACGACACTCGCGAAATAAGATAACAAAAAGAAAGCCGCCACAGCCCCACTTAACTCACATAGACTGGAAAGGAAAAATCTGATCATTCTCCATAAATGAGAATCATTCCAGTTGAATCCCTCTCTCATGGTGAATGAGAGCAAGTTAACCATTAAAAAAACGCAACCTATCCTTAACATTGACTCAGATGTAATAGCAGGACAATATCTCCTTATCATGAACCCAACATAAAAGAATAACAGGTATTTTATCGATGTGATAATCTGAAAATAATTCGGTAAGAGCATTGAGATGAGCGGACTCAATACGAACAAAGAGCAAAACAAGAGCCCCCCCCCTAACAACATTTTTGTTAAGCAAAAAGTAGGCAATCACAAGAACATTGAACAGCATCAACAAGAACCACAACTGCGCGGGACTCTGCCCAAGTATGAACCCATGAATGATTTCATTAAGGGTGTAGCCATAATACATATGCCCTATTGGAATTGCCCAAATGATGGATATAGCGACATATGGTATTAACAAGCGTCGTGTTTTGTTAATGATGAATGCCTTGAAATCACTGTACCTTCCAGACTCCTCCCTGCAATAATAAAAAATGTAGCCGGATATCAACGTGAATGCCTGAACATGGAATGTTCCTAACCATGAGGAAAGCAAACCAAGGTATCGATTTGTCTGAACTGGTTCTAAAGCTGTAAACCAATTACCACCATAAAATGCGGCACTATGACACAAAACGACAAGCAGCATCAAAATGGTCTTCGCGAAGTTGCAATACCTCAAGTTATTATCACTAGCGCCCATTGTTTGTTGTATTAAGATACTTGTCCGGAAGAAATCCCAATGTCGCTAATGCACGCATTAATTCATTTTTGAACATAATTCTTGCTGAACAGTAATACACCAGAATGCAGACTATAATACAGATGAAATTCCAAAGCATTGATTGTGATATGGTTCTAAGCAAAGAACCAGCAACGGCCATGGTAATCGTTGGAAGCGTAATGGGAAAGATTGCCTTAAGCAGACTTCCAATAGGATATTTCAAAAAGAAAGCCATTGCGGCCAGTTGAATGATAACAAAGGATATTCTCAACATAGATCTTGAAACAGACACGCATTCAAAACCCTTAGGAGCAGCCCAGAATAGCAAAGGTACCATAATAACAAGATTAACAAAAGACACCGTAAAAGACAGAAAGGTTTTGCCAATGGCATTGTACAAACCATTCGCAAATGTTCCTAACACCAAAGCAATGGATGATAGCACGCCCCACAGACCAATGAAATCGCTTGCCTCAAGCCATTGGTTTCCTAAAAGGATGAGAGTAATGACATCACGGAATAACCAAATTCCAACACTCAAAGGAAAAATCAAGAACGCCAAGGAACGCATGAACGAATTATATGTCGAGACAAGTCCACTCCTATCATTCTGCAACCGGGAAAGGGCAACAAACAGTGGTCCCGAAGCCGCGGCGACTATAACACCCATAATCTGGTTTACAGTCACCATTGATGTCTTGTACAGACCAAGATAATAAGCAGATAAGCTTACACTGACAATGAAGGTGTCTGAATACGATGTCATCCAGGTTGTGACCGACTCAAGCAAGATCCACCAGCTATAAGAAAACATCCGTTTAAGTTGGACAAACGAATAATGGAATTGAGGTCTCCATCTTGAGCGGACAGCCAACACTATCGCATTTGATAGATTTCCCGCTATAGTCCCAATTATCAGCGCCCAATAACTGCGAGAAATGATCGCCAATGGAATTGTGACAAAAATCGGGACCAATATCGATATTAACCTGACATAAAACAAAGATTTGAAATCCAAATCTCGTTTGAATCTCGACATCTGTATGCTGCTAAAAGCAAGCACAGGAAGGGAAAGAGAAGCAACTGCGACGACATTGCCTAGTCCTGGATTACCCACAAGGTTGGCGAGAGGTTCAGAACAGAGATATATTACAATCCATAGAATCAGCGATACGGTAAGATTCGTCCAAAACGCCACGTTAGTGTTTTGGTCAAGCTCTTCTTCAGATTTGAACTCATGCTGGATAATGTACTTCTGAAAACCGGCATCAGCGAAAATTTCCGCAAAACTGACTATCATCGTGATGGTGGCAACAACTCCGAACACCTCTGGCGTAAGCAGGCGCGCCAACGCCATGTTCACCAGAGGAAGGACAAGCCTTGAGGCCACCTCTGTTATGGTTGACCATCTTGTGGCTGTGGCGGTTTTCCTTTGCAGCGACTCATCCATCATTTGTTCAGTTTTCTTTTGAGATATCCTTGAATGCGTCTCCTGCAAGTATTTACTCCATTCTCTAATAATTCATAGATACTACCGAAATATGGATTCAATTTCTGAAAATATTCCTTTGACATTGTGTCTAACGCGCCTCTGACAAACCCTGTATTAGTAATAAAGAATGATTCGGCTGACAGCAATGAAGTGTCTACTTGGTAATTCGGTCTTTTTTGGAAATGAATGTACAAATACTCATCTTTACAGATATTTCCCTCTTTTAGGTAAACGTGATAAGTCTTACCTCGCTCCCAATAAAATGTCTGATACTTGTAATTAATCGGTTTTTCATCTAATGGGTATACGTCTATGATTCTATAACGATGATACATGGTAGCAATATCAATAAAAATCCGCCTCATAAAAACCTTGAATCCGTTCTCTTTCATTATAGTTGATATTCCTGGCAACTCGTCAAACACCATATTATTCTCATTAGTGTAAACATCGCGACAGTTCATATGACCATTTGGTATCATATAGGCCTTATTCACTTTCTCGTTATTCTTGAACAAAGAAAGATGTCCAAGCATTCCGAATTTCTCATAATCGTATAGATTGTATTTATCAAAATAATACTGTAAGTCACCAAATATCAAATCAATGTCACAGTGCCCCCAATAATCATAGGCCTCAAGATAATCAGCGAACATCAATCCGTATATTGGCTTATAATCACAACATTTGTATGGACGGCTTAATGCCGCTTCAAAGCCAAGAACTTTTGTTGCCCTGTCTCTCATTTCGGGCAAGCTCATTTTGACGCACCTGACATTTGATGGAAGTCCTTGAATTTCCTGGTCAGTAAAAACCCAAAAATCGATGGTTGGGTTGTAAGAGCATGATTTAAGCCATAAAGGAAAGTAGTTGGGGAAACGGCCAAAGTACGCCACAACCAATGCTATTCTATTCGCTTGTTTCATGTATAAGAAAGGAATGTGATTGATTATTGTAAACTACCATCCTAACGTCCAGTTCATTTTTAGGACGTTAGGTGGTTCGGTTT